>Ga0157363_1000003_pt1 | contig 445788 bp, 393 predicted proteins | sample AttsexASBM1_FD_111477 | JGI IMG/M metagenome (GOLD analysis project Ga0157363, IMG submission 111477) | Fungus gardens microbial communities from leaf cutter ant in Ribeirão Preto, State of São Paulo, Brazil - Atta sexdens ASBM1 | ecosystem: Host-associated > Fungi > Mycelium > Unclassified ...
GATCTTACTCAGTCTTTCAGGCAGTCACCGCGGCGTGTTCCGCTGCGGTGAACGGGCTTTTAGACCCCACACACACACCCGTCAACACATAATTTCAGAAAAATGACAGCAGGCGAGAAAAAAAACGCATTGTCTGGAAACCCCCTACGACAGCAATGAAGTGTCATAAATCGTGTGTTGTGGAATAAGGTCGGTGCGTCGCTAATCTTCGTTGATGCGAGATCTCAATGGGAAGCATGTCAGCCACACTGGACGAAACAGGTCAGTGTGGAGCGGCGTAGCCATTCAGAGTTGCTTCGATTGCCAAAATTTAAGCAAGCGTTCCATCACGTTTCCAATATCCGCTCTTGTATCTAGCAAGCAGAGGCACAAAAACCTGCCCTATCTTATTGGAGCCCGTTTCCGCGCCAACCCGCAGGACGTGAGGAGATTGTACGATGACATATCACACTACCCTGACGAACCTTGGTGACTGACACCCGATCATGCTGAAAATTGCTTTCCCTTACATCGCACAGCCTCATCAAACGCTTCATTCACTACCGATCGCGATGGAAATCGCTTCCCGCCATATCGATACGGAAGTCCACGTCGCCTGCACCACGGAAGCACATCTCGACTACGCGAAGACGTTGAGTGCGCTTTATCCCAATGCAAAGGCGCGCTTCGACCTTCTCAAGATGCCCGAAATCCTGCGCCGTCGCATCGAGCATTCCGGCCCTGGCGTCTTGGGGAAAATGGCCAGTCTGTTTTTTAACCGCGAATATTTCTCGCGGTTCGAAGCCATAGTCGTGCCAGAGCGCACATCACTCTACTTACGGCGCATGGGAATTCGCAAGCCAAGGATGATCTGGACCCGTCATGGAGCCGGAGATCGGGCAATCGGCTTCGCCCGGGATGTGAAAGAGTTCGATTTCGTACTCCTGTCGGGCAAGAAGATTGAAGAGCGCCTACTTTCGCAAGGAGCAATCAGCCCGGGGCGATATTACCGAGGCTCCTATGCAAAATTCGATATCGTGCGTCGCATGGCACGGAGCCGACCCGCGCTTTTCGACAACGACAAGCCGATCGTCCTCTATAATCCGCATTTTTCCAGTAAACTCTCTTCATGGCCCCTTCTTGGCGAAGCTGTGCTGGAGTATTTCGCCAATCAGGACCGTTACAACCTGATATTCGCGCCGCATTATCGTCTTTTCGACAAGCATCGTCAGGAAGGTGAGCAGCTCGTGTCACGCTATGCCCACCACAATCATATCCTGATCGATCCCGGCAGCCCGCGCAGCATCGACATGACATATACGATGGCTGCCGATATCTATCTCGGTGACGTCAGTTCGCAGGTCGCGGAGTTTCTTGTGCGCCCGCGGCCTTGTGTTTTTCTGAATGCTCATCATGTGAACTGGCAGTCGGACCGCAACTACCATTTCTGGAATCTCGGTCAGGTACTCGACACTATCGACCCGCTCTCAAAGGCGCTGGAGATGGCTGTGACAAAACATGACGAATTTCTTGAGGCGCAGCGCCAATATATACTAGAGACGTTCGAGTTCAGCGATGACGGCCCGACAGCACCAGGTGCTGCGGATGCAATCGTCGATTATCTCCGTAACGCCGCATAACCCATACGCATGGACCGCCTCAGGGTTTCCCCCCGGGAGCGGTGATCATGACAGAGTGAAAAGCAGAGCAGACCAAACGATATGACGCCCAACGAAACGCCCGTTCCTACTGCATCGAACCAGAAGCGCCGCCATGGCGATTTTCCGACGTTCAGCGCTGCCCTGGATTATGCGGCGCAGGGAACGGCGGGGTTCAACATCTATAATGGTCGTGGCCAGCTTATCGAGGCCCTGCCCTATCGCATCTTGCGCGACCAGGCGATCGAGACCGCCCATCGCCTGATCGGCACCGGACTGAAAACCGGCGATCGTGTTGCCATTGTTGCCGAGAGCGACGGTGATTTCGCGCGCATCTTCTTCGGTTGTCAGTACGCAGGCCTTGTGCCGGCTCCCCTCCCCCTTCCCATCGCCTTCGGGGGTCGCGAGGCCTATATCGGCACCCTGCGCGGCATGGTGAGCGCCTCTGGCGCACGCGCCGTTGTGGTGCCGGAACTGATCGGTTCCTGGACGCAGGATATCATTGAAGGGCTGGATCTGGCCTTTGGTGGGTCTCCTGCCGAGTTGCTGCAGCGACCCGCTTCAAGCGAGCCGCTACCGGTTATCGATACGAATGACCTGTCCTATCTCCAGTTTTCTTCGGGCAGCACGCGGTTTCCCATGGGTGTTGCTGTTACCCAGTCGGCCGGGATGGCCAATGCCCGTGCAATCGCCCGTGACGGCCTGCAAGTAACCGAGACAGGTGATCGCTGTGTATCGTGGTTGCCGCTCTATCATGACATGGGTCTTGTCGGTTTCTTCCTCACCCCCATGACCTGTCAGCTTACTGTCGATCTGCTGCCCACGCGTGAGTTTGCCCGTCGCCCGCATGTCTGGCTCGATCTGATCAGCCGCAATCGCGGTACGATCGCCTATAGCCCTTCCTTTGGCTACGAGCTCTGCGCGCGCCGTCCGGTTTCCGGGGATCTCGACCTCTCATGCTGGCGCATCGCCGGTATCGGTGGTGATATGATACGCCATCATATCCTCGAGACTTTTTCCGAACGCTTTGCGGCATATGGTTTTGACGGTCGCGCCTTCGTTGCCAGCTACGGCATGGCTGAAGCCACCCTCGCCATCAGTTTCGCGCCCCTCAACACAGGCATCGCGACCGACACGATTGATTTGCGCACGCTGGAGACCGAAGGCGTGGCGCGGGCATCCAACGATCCCTCTCATGCTCTTCGCACTTTTGTGCTCTGTGGCGTCGCCCTGCCAGAACACGATGTTCAGGTGCGCGATGCCAAGGGCGACCTGCTGGAGGAACGCCACGTTGGTATGGTCTATGTTCGTGGCCCAAGCCTGATGCGCGGCTATTTTGGCCGTGATACCGAAACGGCTGAAGTGCTTGATGACAAGGGATGGCTCAACACGGGTGACCTTGGCTACATGCTCAACGGGCAGGTCGTCATCACAGGCCGTGCCAAGGACCTGATCATCATCAACGGACGCAACATCTGGCCGCAGGACCTTGAATGGTCGGCTGAGCATGAAATCACTTCACTGCGATCACGCGATGTGGCCGTGTTTGCAGTCGAAGAAGAGGCTGGCGAACGTGTTGTGGCACTCGTGCAGTGTCGTGCGACCAATGACGAAGACCGCGCTCGCTTGCGCGAGGAGACGATGGGCCTTTTCCGTCGCCAGCATGGTGTAGAAGTGGACGTCATTCTCGTGCCGCCGCACACCCTGCCCCAGACGTCATCTGGCAAGCTGACGCGCGCCCGGGCAAAGGCCATGCTTCTGGCTGGTCAGTTCGAGACCATGACCAGCAGCACCGCAGCCTGACAAACATGCCGGGCCTCATCCTTGGTTCCGGCACCTCGTTCAGGGCTTCAGAGAAACTGCCCCCTCTGGCCTTCCATCCAAGCCTGACGCATAAGACGCTTCATCTGGGGTGCTTGTCACCCGAACGCCAAAAGCCGGAGAATTTTGATGACCGATACGGTCGCCTCCATCACTGCGATGATCATCGACAAGCTCCTTGCCAATCCGAAGGTGCCACGCGACATCAACGGTGACAGCAAGATCGTCGAAGATCTCGCTTTCGACTCACTGGCTGTCATGAATTTCGTCATGGAAATCGAAGATGAACTCGACGTTTCCGTGCCGCTCGACAAGCTCGCCGATATCCGCACGATCCACGATCTTGCCGTGTGCCTCTCAAGCCTGAAATCGGGTGGTTGATCCTCGTGACCGATATCTTTGCCAAATATGCAGGCCTCAAAGCCGCCGCCGCTGGCCTGACCGCCAAGTCACCGCGTAACCCGTTCGGTGTCGTCATCGATCACCCTGTCTCGGCGACGGTAGGCCTGATCGAAGGGCGTGAGACACTGCTGTTTGGAACAAACAACTATCTCGGCCTGAGTCAGTCCCGCGCCGCGGCAGAAGCCGCGATCGAGACGGTCAGACGCGAAGGCGTTGGCACGACAGGTTCACGTATCGCCAACGGCACCTATGCCTTGCATCGCAAGCTGGAAGCGCGCCTGGCCGAGGTGTTCCGCCGTCGCCACTGCATGATTTTCTCGACCGGCTATCAGGCCAATCTCGGCGCGATCTCGGCTCTAGCGGGCAAGGACGACATCCTGCTTCTCGATGCGGATAGCCATGCAAGCATCTATGATGCGAGCCGCCTTGGCTACGCCCAGGTCATACGCTTCCGCCACAACGACCCGGCTGATCTCGACAAGCGCCTGTCGCGCCTGAAAGACCACCAGGGCGCGAAACTTGTCGTGGTCGAGGGCATCTACTCCATGACTGGCAATGTCGCGCCCATGCGCGAATTTGCCGAGGTCAAGAAGAAACACGGCGCCTATCTCCTGGCAGATGAAGCCCATTCCTTTGGTGTGCTTGGCGAGAACGGACGCGGCGTGGCCGAACGGGACGGCTGCGAAGACGATGTGGATTTCGTGGTTGGCACGTTCTCCAAGTCGCTTGGCACCGTGGGCGGTTACTGTGTGTCGAATCTCGAAGGGCTGGAGCTTATCCGTCTCTGCTCACGTCCCTACATGTTCACGGCGTCGCTTCCGCCAGAAATCATCGCCTCCACACTCGCCGCGCTGGATGAGATGCAGGCCCGCCCCGAACTGCGCAAGCAGCTCTATGCCAATGCCGAGCAGCTCAATCATGGCCTGCACAAGCTGGGTTTAAAGACCAGCCCGCATGTCAGCCCGGTCGTTGCCGTGACGCTGGAGACGGTGGAGCAGGCCCTTGCTTTCTGGAACCGCCTGCTTGAACTGGGCGTCTATGTAAATCTTTCACTGCCGCCCGCGACGCCGGACGAGCATCCGTTGCTGCGTTGTTCGGTCATGGCTGTTCATACGGCTCAGGAAATCGATAAGGCGCTCGCCGCCTTCGCTCAGGCCAAGGCAGAAATTCTGGGCTGAACATCGTTCGCCACGGCGTCAGAAAGGGAGGCCAGTCTGTCACTGGCCTCCCTTTTTTTATCTCGACGAGCCTTTTGCCTCAGCCCTTCATCCCCTTGAGGAAGATCCCTCTGGCCCGCCACAACAGGCGAGGCAGGCAGATGAGCGGGTGGCGAGCCTCGAAGGGCGTGAGTGCAAGACGAAAACCGCTATGTCGCTCGATTTTCCACGCAAGGTAGGCGGCCCCGTCACGGAAAGTGAAGGCCGCCTTTACCAGACGGGCGATATTGCGCCATCGCCCGCGTCGGGCCATGCGGGCCCAACGTTTGCCTGCGCGTGTACGGGCAAGTTGTGTTAATCTAGGCCTCAGCTGGCCTTCCCGCTCGTCGAATTTCAGATGGCCCAGCGTCCATGCATCGCGTGTGAGCGCTGCATACCGGCTTTCGAGCCCCTGCATGATGGTTGAGCCGCGGCTCTCATGCTCGACCCGCAATTCAGCGCGATAGGTTCTGCTGAAGAGAATGCGCCACCACTCGGCGGGCGCATACGTACCCTCACCAAGACGCGCGGCCCAGCCAGAAGCGGTCACAACGGCCCGGCGCAGTACATCGAGAAGGGCCTCGGCAGAATCCGCATTGCGTACCCAGACAAGCCTTACAGGCTGGCAGAAACGCGCCCAGAGCGTCGTATCCTGCGAACGTGGCGAAACACGGGACCGGAATTGCGCCAAAGTGATCAGCGCAACCTTGGCCCGCAGGATCTGACCCTCGACCTCATGCTCGGCATAAAACACATTCGGTGGAAGCAATGCGTTGCCCATCTGGGCCAATACGGAAGCTGGCCAGTCCGTCAGGCGCTCCAGCACAATATAGAAGTCGAAAAGCCCTTCAGGATCGAACTGACGCAGGCCCGAGCCATAGAACAGAACCCCGAGCGGGCGTGTGGTCCCGAGTATGTGAGAGACCAATTGGTGGATACGCGGGTCAACCGGTGTCGTCAGTTCGCCAATCAGCGTCCGGTCAAGCAGAGTCTCGGTCTCGACTGGACGTACCGCATGGTCAGTCATGAACAAAGCCGAACTGCGGCCCTTCAGAAAGATGGATACGATGCCCTGCCCCAGGCGCAAAACGCTCACCGTCCAGCACGAAATCTCCCGCACAGGTCAGGACCATATGGGTGGCACGCCCGCTTGTGTAGTCCACGCTCTGGCGCAACCATGAAGGAGCACGCCCCCGCAGCAGCGACCAGGTCGCCTGAAGCAGGCGGCGGGGATGATCGGCGACATGAAGATAATGCAGCCCTTCGGATCTTGCCCTCTCGCCGTTCCAGAATGGCCAGATGCCCAGATCCAGCTTTTGCAGCGCCGTCGAGAGAAACAGGAAGCTCTGACCGTCGGCGAGGATTTCGCCATCACCTTCGAGCGTAAAGCGATCTCCTGTCAGCCAGGTCTCACGCTGCCGACGCCAGAGCAGGCTGCCGAACGCGCCCACCAGCGTGACGGCCACAGCGAGATTATGCGGCGCGTAACGCAGCACATGCGGGGAATGGGCTATTGCAATGGCACGCGCATAGCCGGAACTGCCCTGAAACATGCCAAGGCGGGCTTCATGCTCGTTTTCCGGCCAGGAAATCTTGAGCGGGCGCCGGTTGGTGCGTGGAAGCACTTGTCCATGGTTCCATAGCTCGCGCAGGGCAGCGATCCCGCGATGGGAAAATCCGATGTCACGGGCGATCAGATTGGTGTTGCCGGACGGGAAGATGGCAAGATCAGGCAACGCGCCTTCCGGATAGGCGCGCATGACGGCCGTCATGACATCGCTGACCGTTCCATCACCGCCATTGATCGCAATAAGCCTGACATCACGTCGCGCAAGATCCTCGACCATCTCGGTCATCTCGTCATGGGAAGCCGGGACGAGAAACCCCTCCCCCAGGAGCTGATGCGCCTGTCTGGCAAATTTCCTGCCATCGCGCCTGTTCTTGCGACTGCGTGGATTATGGATCAGGGCTAGGCGCACGGCAGTATCATTTATGTTACGGTCAATCCTCTGGCCCGACGCAACTTCGGGCGTCCGCCTTGCGCGGCGCCATAGCATGACTTACGCAGCGGGACCAGAAACCGATTGGTCATTTTTGGATTTTGCCGGTATCGGCCTTTGACCTGTGGTGACGAGGAGAGAGGCAGATGACCGGAAACAGCGATACGTCACCAGTGGTTCTGGCCCATCTCTCGGATGTTCACCTCCCCCCGCCTGCCCCCCTGCCGTCATGGCGCGCTTTCACGAACAAACGCGCCCTGAGCGTTGCTTCGTGGAAGCGCCACAGGGTGCATCGCCATCGACCCGAACTTGCAGACATTGTGCGCAAGGACATTACCGACGCCGCTCCGGATCTCGTCCTCAATACGGGCGATCTGACCAATTTCGGGCTGTCGGAGGAATGCGCGGCGGCGGCTGACTGGCTCGCCACCATGCCTGCCCGGACGCTGGTGGTGCCCGGCAACCATGATGCGATGGTCCGCTCAGACTGGCCGGACCATGCCGGATTATGGTCGGAGTGGATGGAATCCACCGATGAAACCGGCTTTCCGTATTGCCACATCCACGGCGATGTAGCGGTCATCGGGCTGAATTCCGCAATCCCGACACCACCCTTCATGGCTTGTGGGCGCATCGGCAAGACGCAGCGCGAGAAGCTGGCTCAACTTCTGGCCGAGACAAAGACTCTCTGCCGCGTGGTCATGATCCATCATCCGCCACGGGCCGGGCTTGTTCCGTGGCGCAAATCCCTTCTCGACCACAAGGCCGTTGCTGCAGTCATCGCCCGGCACGGAGCCTCGATTGTCCTTCACGGACATTCGCATGACGCGACGCTTGCAACGGTCCCGGGCAGCGAAATTCCTCTGGTTGGCGTTCCATCAGCGTCTCTGCTTTCCTCACGCCCCTGGCGCCAGAGTGGCTGGAACAGAATCGCCATTACTCCCACGCAGGAAGGCTGGACCATCGACCTGCAAACCAGACAGTTCACGAGTGATGCCGGCTGGCGGTGCAGCCGCCATCGGCGCTGGCAGCAACATTCAGAACTGCACGGTCAGATCATGAAGGCGAATGAGCCACGATAATGCGCCTCCCCCATTTTCCCACGCTTGATCGCTATCTGCTGGCCCAGCTCGTTCCACCCTTCGTGGTGTCGCTGGCGGCGGTGCTCGCGGCACTCCTCCTGGAACGGCTCCTTGTCCTGTTCGACGACCTCGCCGCTGAAGGCAGTTCGCTGGCGACCTTTGTGGCCCTGCTGACGGATCTGCTGCCGCATTATCTGGGCCTCGCCCTGCCTGCTGCCCTGTGCGTGAGCGTGTTCCTGATCATCCGGCGCATGAGCGACAACAACGAGATTGACGCCCTGATGGCGAGCGGCGTTTCGCTTTTGCGTATCGCTCGGCCCTATATGTGGACCGGCGTTGCGGTGGGCTGCGGCAGCATTCTGCTCTACGGCTATATCCAGCCGGTCGCCCGCTACGATTTCCGCTCCGGCTTCTATTACGCCGCCCATTCAGGCTGGGCCCCCCACCTGCAAGCTGGCATGTTCGCGACAACAGCAGATGATTCCATGCTCACCGCCGATCGCGTGACCCGTAACGGCACTGTTCTGCATGAGGTCTTCATTCGCCAGAGAGAGCCTGATGGCGCCGTCAGGATCATTACCGCCCATCGCGGTCTGGTCACCGCTGTGCCTTCTCTCAAGCAGACACGCCTTGACCTGTGGGATGGGTTGATTGTCTACGACCCGCGTGATGGGAGCAACAAGGCCACGCAGACCCGCTTCGATCACAGCATGAAGGTGTTCGACCAGAGCCACGATACGGCAGTCTTCCGCTCGCGCGGCATTGATGAGCGTGAATTGACCCTCGTGGAGTTGGCAACCCGGCTCGAGGCATCCCATCAATCCGACAACCAGAACGGAAATGGTGGCATCACCCGCTCGAGCCTGCGTGCGGAGCTCGATTTCCGTCTCGCGCGTGCGCTTGCCATACCGTTCATTCCGCCACTCGCTGTAGCACTGGCGATTGGTGCCAAGAGACGGCGTCCGATCATCGGGCTGATCGCCCTTGCCATCGTTCTGGTAGGGTTCGACCATACGCTGCAATTTGGTCACGGCCTGGTGGCAACGGGCAGGATGCGCGGCTTCTACGCCATATGGCTGCCCGAGATCGCCTTCTGTACGATCTGTCTCGCCTCGATTTTCAGACGCTCGCGTGGATCGTGGCGACGCCGCAAGGCCATTCCGCTCGGCCCGGCAAAGGCCACATCATGATGCCGCTCAATCCATCGCGCTCCGTGCTCCTGATGCATCTGACCAGAAGCTTTATCGGGCGCACACTGATCTGCGGGGCCATACTTGTCTCGATGATGGAGATCCTTGGACTCCTCGAGATGACGACGCCCATACTGGAGCGCCATCTTGGTGCCCTTGGGCTGGTCCGTTATGCTCTGCTGAAATTACCGGCCCTGACCGTACAGACCCTGCCGCTCAGCACCCTGATCGGGGCGTTGTTCATGCTTATGCAGATGACACTTGCAAGCGAAATGGCCAGCCTGCGCGCCGCCGGTCTGTCGACCGTGAGACTGCTGACACTTTTACTGCCCTCCATAGGCATCATCAGCGTCGCGGGCATTCTCACACAGGAAATCATCGCGCCACGCACCGAGCTCGCTTTCGCAAAATGGTGGAACCAGACCGATCCGAAAGCTGCCGGAAGCGGTCATGGTTTCTGGTTTCACGCCTCAGGCAATGTCATTCACATAGACAGCTTCACCGAGGGCGGAGGCCGTATCCAGAAGATCGCGGTCTACCATCGCGCCAATGGGGGTGATTTGACCGCTACGGATACCGCACCGGAGATGGTTTATGACCCCATCACCGGCTGGCGCGCCGCCTCGGTACGAAGCCTCGTCCTGAAAAGTAACCGCGTGGAGACCGCATTGCGGCAGAATGTATCGCTGCTGCCGTCCCGCGTGACGCCGGATACGCTGATCCAGCTCTCGCAATCCTATCCGGTTCTCTCCTGCTGGTCGCTATGGACCATACTGCACCGTGGCGGTGCCTCCAGCCTGCCCAAGGCCACCTATCGCATGGCGCTTTTTGCGCCTTTCACCCTGCCGGTATCGCTCTGCGCCATGCTGTTTCTGGCGCTGCCTGTCATCTATATTCCCCCCCGCACGGGCACCCGTAGCCTGCTGCCCATTGCGGCGCTGGCTGCGGGTTTTGGTTTCATCGTGTTGCAAGGCCTGATACAGGCTCTTGGCAATGCGGGAACCTTGCCCGCGTTAATTGCCGTCACGGCGCCTCCCGCCCTGGCATTCCTCCTTGGAGGGGCATGGATAGTGAAGATGGAAGAGAAATGAGTACGTTCAATTCTGAACACTCGGAAGGCTTCTGGCGCGCCTTCTGGAACGCCCGGAAAAACCAGGGCTCACTTCGCACGGGAAGAAGCTTCGATCTGGGAAAGATGAGTCTGCCCCATCTCTGGATGGCCTATCTCACCTACCCCACCATTCTGCTCTATTTCGCGCTTATTCTGGCTTCAGCTATCGCGGCAATCTGGTTTGGTCCGAAGGCGGCACCGACGCTGATCACCATCGTTCTGGTGGTGGGCATCTACCCGTTTGCCTGGTACGCCATCCATCGCTTCATCCTCCACGGACGCTGGCTGTATCGCAATCCGCTGACTGCCTCGCTGTGGAAACGCGTCCATTTCGACCATCATCAGGACCCCCATCTCCTTGATGTGCTGTTTGGCTCACCGCTCAACACAATCCCGACCATCGCCATCATTGTCATGCCCATCGGCTGGGCCATTGGCGGTATCAGCACGGCCTTTGCCGCGCTCTCCACCGGCCTGGTTATGACCTGCATCTATGAATTTTTTCATTGCATCCAGCATCTGGCCTACAAGCCGCGCTGGAACTGGGTTGCGAAAATCAAGCAGCTGCATGTCCTGCATCACTTCCATGATGAGGACGGCAATTACGGCATCACGAACTATGCTGCCGATCGCCTGTTCGGAAGCTTCTACAAGGACGCCCGCGCCCGCCCCCGCAGTGCTCATGTATTCGACCTCGGCTATGACCTTGAGGAGGCACAGCGCTATCCCTGGGTGATGAAGCACACGGGCGCCCCGCCCAAGCAGCGCCCCGACGGCGCCCGACGTGGCAGCGCCGCCTCGTGACACTTCCCGCGCTGGTTCTCGCAGGCTCGCGCGACGGAGCGCAGGACCCACTGGCCCGGCTTGGAAAGGTCGGGCACAAGGCTCTGCTGCCGGTCGGCGGTCGTCCCATGATCGACCGCGTGCTGAGCACCCTCGAAGAGACTAAAGGGATCGGCCCTGTTTCCGTCAGCATCGAGGATCACGCAGCCCTGCGGAGACTCGAACGTCCCTTTACCTGCCTGCCCACAGCAAGCGGCCCAAGCGGCAGTGTCGCGCTGGCGCTCGATGCGCTCGGCACACCGCTCCTGATCACGACGGCTGATCATCCATTGCTTCGCCCTTCCTGGATCACCGCTTTTGTGCAGGAGGCCAATCAAAGCGATTGTGATCTGGCCGTCGGTGTTGCTCTGAAGGCGACGATCGAGCGCGATGTCCCCCATACCAGACGCACCTACATACGTTTGCGTGACATGACGTTCTCAGGCTGCAATCTGTTCCTGATGCGTACGCCAAAGGCGCGTGCCGTCGTCACTTTGTGGCAAAGCCTGGAACGCGACCGCAAGCGCCCGCTCAGAATGGCGCGCACACTGGGCTACGGCATCCTCCTGCGGGCATTATTGGGCCGCCTGTCCAGCGCGGCCCTTGTGGCCCGCATTGCCCAACTGACCGGTGCGAAGGTGGCGCTGATCCCCATTGATGACGGTCGTGCGGCTGTCGATGTGGACAAGCCGCAGGATCTCGAACTGGTCGAAATGCTGATGGCCCGATCCGCTTGAGCATGGCCCCATGAAAATTGCCTATGTCATCAATTCGGTCGAGGGGGGCGGCGCCGCCCTGCCGGTCCCGGCCATCACGCAGGTTATGCGCGATCAGGGTCACGAGGTTATCGTGCTTGCCCTCACCCGCCGCGATGGCCGCGCCATCAGACCCATGATTCAGGCTGGACTGACCGTGCATGTCCGTGAAGGCGGCAGGAAGGACCATCTGGCCGCCCTTGCCTGGCTTGATCGTGAGATTGGCGAGCAGCGACCCGAGCTCATCTGGACATCCCTCACACGCGCAACCCTCCTCGGGCAGCTTGTCGGGTTGCGACGTCGTATCCGGGTGGCAAGCTGGCAGCACTCCGCGCGGCTCAAACCCGCCAATGCACGGCTTTTGCGGCTTATGCGCGGGCTGTCCCGTCTGTGGATTGCCGATTCCACCTGCGTCGAACTCGAAACCGAGAAGAAACTGGGGCTTGGCGCCGATCGACTCACCTGCTGGCCTATCTTTCGGGCAAGCAGCGACTTCCCGCACGCCGTACCATGGTCGGAAGCCAGCCCCATACGTATCGGCTCACTGGGGCGCCTCCATCCGGTCAAGGGCTATGACGTCCTCTGCGCGGCCGTGAGGCTGCTCGGCAAGATCGAGGGTCTGCCGGAGTACGAGGTTCATATCGCCGGCGAGGGTGAGGAGCGTGACCGTCTGGCAGCGCTTATCGCCCGAGACAGGCTGCCGATCGTCCTGGACGGCTATAACGCAGACCCTAGGCAGTTTCTGGCAACCCTGCACCTCTATGTGCAGCCCTCACAATGGGAGGGGTTGTGCCTTGCGGCGCATGAGGCGCTGCTTTGCGGCGTGCCGGTCATCGCCTCCGAAGCCGGTGAATTGCCGCATACCATCACGCAATCCTGCGGCCGGATCGTTCCCCCGAACGACCCGGAGGCGCTGGCGCTGGCGCTGGCCGGGTTGCTGCGTGAACCCGGCAAGCTGGCTGCGATGGGCGAAACCGGTCGGGCCCGTGTTCTTTCGCGTTTTGATGCGGCCTCGTTCGATCGACGGGGCGCCGAGATTCTAGCGCGACTCGAAAGCACTTTGTGACCGCGTCTGGGTCAGATGCCCGGAGAGGCGGAAATCCATCTGGGCGAAGACCACAGAAGCAATCAGCAGCAGGATCCACACCATACGCGGCGCAGCCTGACGCTCGAAAAACGTCGCTGCCCCAAAGGCAATGAGCGCCAGCAGATCAAGTGCAAAATGCATCCGCTCATCAAGATGGCCGCAGAAATACCCCAGCAGGAACAGGAAAACGCCGAGACCTGCTGCACTCAGCGCTTTCTCCCGGCGCATAAAGGCAACAAGCGGCATAACCCCGTCCGACATCTCGCGTTTATCAGACAAATTTTTCTCCAGAAGGACGTGAGTGCGTAGCTGATGATGAGTAACGGCAAGTGAGCGATACGCAAAGTCCTGTACCCGATGATCAGGCGCCCGCGCTCGATACCCAATCAGCCTTCACCCTGCCTGAAACGCAATTTGCCATACGGCGCGCCGTGCTCGGGCTATGCCGTACCATGCGCTGGGCCTGCATCAACGAGTTCTCGTTGCCGGCGGCAGGTCGGCGTGCCGACATTATGGCGCTGACGCAGGACGGGATGCTGCATTGCATCGAGATCAAGTCCGGGCCTCGCGATTTTCTGACCGACCGCAAATGGCCTGAGTACCGCGACTGGTGCGACCGGCTCTATTTCGCGGTAGATCAGGCCTTTCCACGCGATCTGATCCCGCAGGATGTCGGGCTGTTCGTGGCCCATCTGCCCGAAAGCCCCTCAACCATCCTGCCGGAATGTGCCATGATCCGGGAAAGCCTGCTCTCGAAGCTGGCGACCGCCCGCAGGAAGACCCTGATGCAGCTTTTCGGCCATGGCGCCGCGCTGCGCCTCATGGCGCTTGAAGACCCTGCCATGACGGCATCCCTTCGTGCGGCCCGACGTGTCGAATAAGGAGTATCTGCATGACCACCCCCGCGATGAGCGCTACCCATTCGAGTGATTCCGATGCGAATCTCGAGCGCATGATTGCGCAGCGTCTGGAAGTCGCTCGTGCGGTTGTTGCCGATGCCGCCGCCCTTGCCATGGCCATGCGCCCGCCACCGGGCGGCCCGACCGGTACCACCAAGGGTATGCAGGATTACGTAACCGAGGCCGATATGGCGGTAGAGGCACTCGTCTCCCGTCGTCTGGAAACGCTCTTCCCCGAAGACGGCTTCATGGGTGAGGAAGGCGGGCGACACAGGCGGGGCGGCCTGACCTGGGTGATCGACCCGATTGACGGCACCTCGAATTATGCGCGTGGCCGTGAGCGCTGGTGCGTTTCTCTCGGACTGATGCACGGCGATGTGCCCGTAGCCGGGGTAATCAACGCCCCGGCTCTGGGCGAAATCTATACAGCCCAACGCGGCGTGGGCGCCTGGATGAACGGCCGCAAACTTGTCGCCTCACCTGTGACAGACCCGAAAAGCGCCATGGTCGAAATGGGCTGGAGCGCCAAGGTCTCGCCTGAGACCTATGCCCGTCATGCACAGGCATTTCTTGAGCTGGGCATCGCACCACGCACTGGTGCCTGCGGCGCCCTCGCCCTCGCCGATGTCGCCTCGGGCCGTTGCGATGGCTATCTGGAAATCGCCATCAATCTGTGGGACGTCGCGGCAGCGCTGGTCCTGCTTGATGAGAGTGGCGCACGCGTCTCGCCCTTCCTGCGCGATGGCGGCCTGACCGGCGCGAGACCGATTCTGGCCACCGCTCCGGGCGTGGCTGAGGCGGTTGCAAAGGCAGCCGGGATGGAACTGCTCTGATCATCTCTTGCCGTCACCGCCTGATCTGAACCATTCTCACGCCATAATTGCCGCTCAGGAAATGAGGCTTGTCGTACCCTTCCCGGGGTACGCCGGTCCCGCTTTTCCTGTTCGGGTGTTCCCGGTCCGGGCTCGCCCTGCCGGCTCCAGATATGAGGCCCCTACCCTATGGTTTCTTTTCCCTGCCGACTCGTCGCCTCGACGGTACTTCTGGCATCGGGCCTGAGCGCCCTGCCTGCCATGGCCGCATCGAAGCAGCAGGCGCTGGTCGATCGGGCAACGCTGGCTGTTCAGGACATTTTCCAGGGGACCAACCCCAATTCACGGGCGCAGCGTTACCTAGCCAAGGCCCGCGCTGTGATGGTCTGCCCATCAGTCTTTCGCATGTCGATCGTATTTGGCGGCGCAGGTGGCGGCTGCCTTCTGCTCTCGCGCGATGCGCGTGGCTCATGGTCCGATCCTGCTTTCTACACGCTGAGTTCGGCCTCGATGGGCATTCAGCTTGGGGTCGAAAGCTCGGAGCTGATGTTCTTCGTCATGTCTGATCGTGGCTTGCAGGCCCTGCTCGACAGCCAGTTCAAGTTCAGCGCAGGGGCCTCGGCCTCATTTGCCAATATGGGCAGTGGCATCGAGAGTGGCTCGGCAGGCGCTTCGAACACCGATATCCTCGCCTTGCAGAAATCCTCGGGACTGTTTGCCGGCGCCTCACTGGGGGGCTCGAAACTGACAATCGACAGCAGCTCGAACCGCGCCTTCTATAACCAGCCAGTCGGCCCAGAGGATATCGTCATCTCTATGCGGGTGAACAATACGGGGGCCGATCCCTTGCGCCGCGTTCTGATGCAGGTGGTCCAGCAGCAAGGCAGTACGCCCGCCACCGGTAGCGCCGCAGCAACGAGCCCGGCAACCACCAGCAGCGCTGGCAGCAGCCCCTACCCGGCCAACTATGACAGCCGCAAATCCTATGCCAGCCAGTCACACGGCGCGATCAAGAGCGAGTCTCTCTCTGCACCGAAATAAGCGCCGTACTTGGGTAGATAGGGTTTCCACTGCTGGGCTGGCCCCTTAACGGAAACCCGCCCCCCGCGAGAGAGGGTATTGCGGGCAGAGCTTTCCGGCACCTGCCCCTCACCTCAATGCCGATGTTGAGACGGCTCTCCGGCGCCACGACCATCGTGCCGCGCCGGCGCAGCCTGGGGTGACGCGGCTTTGCCGGTTCCGCGCAGGGCTTTGAGCGTTTCAACACGCTGGTTATGCTCGTGCAGATCATGCGAGAAGCCGTGGCCGCCTGTGCCATCTGCGACGAAGTACAGCATATCCCCGCTCGCCGGATGGGCGACCGCATCGAGCGCAGCAAGCCCCGGTGAACAGATTGGACCGGGAGGCAGACCATCAATGACGTAGGTATTATGCGGTCCCGCTTGATGAAGCTCATCATGGGTCAGGCCGTGATCGAGCGTGCCCAGCCCCTCGCTCAGATCGTAAATGGCTGTGGGGTCGGATTGCAGTTTCATCCCCTGCGCCAGGCGATTGAGAAAGACGCGGGCCACCTTGGGTCGCTCAGCCGCAATGCCCGTCTCGCGCTCGACAATCGAGGCCAGGATGAGAAGCTGTTCAGGCGATGTCAGACCGATGGATGGATCACGCCCTGCCCATACACGGGCGAGAGTCTCACTCATGAGCGTTTCCAGACGGCTGACAAGACGGGCGCGTGATGTATCGCGTTCATAGGCGACCGTCTGGGGCAGGATTGCTCCTTCACGCAGCGGTGGAACGTCTCCCGTCAGGAATGGGGCCTGTTGAAGGATTATCGCGATCTGCCGCGCTGTACGCCCCTCCGGAATGGTCAGAAAATGCCGGACTGGCTGCCCATGACGTAACACATAGAGCACGTCGAGCATTGAGGCTTGCGCCGGGAAATGCAGTTCAGCGGCATGCAACGCCCCATGAGACGCCGTTGCCCGGGCAGCAAGACGGAAACTCAGTTCGGACAGCGTACCGGGCGAGATAATCCCGGCCTGCGCCAGATCATGGGTGATGTGGGCTGTTGCGCCATGCGGGACGACATGATCCGTGGCGGCCTGCAAGGGACCGGGCTGCGTAACCTGATGCCAGATCAGTGCAGCCCCTCCTGCCGTGGAAAGGAGCAGAAGCAGGACGAGGGAGAGAATGACACGCTTCATGTTCACTCCCGAAAGAACGGATGCCGGTCATCCGGCATCCGGTGCTGGATATCCCTGACGTGGGACCGTTTCAGGCCAAACCCCGGAGTCAGCTCCCGTCACACTGCACCACGACGAGCGCCGAGACGGGCCAGGCCTTACTCACGGGGTCAGAATCACTAAATCAGACGCCCTTGACGATCAGGCTGGCATTGGTCCCGCCAAAACCGAAGCTGTTGGACAGGGCAATGTTGATCTTGCGCTGCTGGGCCTCGTGCGCCACGCGGTCGATGACGCTCTCACGCGCGGGGTTGTCGAGATTCAGCGTCGGGGGGGCTACGTTGTCACGGATGGCCAGCATGGAGAACATGGCCTCTACCGAGCCGGCAGCGCCGAGCAGATGCCCGGTGGCGGATTTGGTGGAGGACATCGCAACATGCTTTGCGTCATCGCCGAACATGCGCTCAACCGCATCAAGCTCGAGGTCATCGGCCATGGTCGATGTTCCGTGGGCGTTGACGTAGTCGATATCGGCCGGCGTAATCCCCGCAGAACGCAGCGCAGCCTTCATGGCACGGAAAGCGCCTTCATGCCCTTCCGCCGGTGCCGTGATGTGATGGGCATCGCCGGACAGGCCGTAGCCGATGATCTCACCATAGATCTTTGCGCCGCGTGCCTTGGCGTGCTCGTATTCCTCAAGCACGACAATGCCCGAGCCCTCGCCCATGACAAAACCGTCGCGGTCACGATCCCAGGGGCGCGATGCCTTTTCGGGCGTATCGTTAAACCCGGTGGACAGCGCGCGGGCAGAGGAGAACCCGGCAATACCGAGCGGGCAGACAGCGGCCTCGGCACCACCGGCAATCATAACATCGGCATCACCCAGCATGATGAGGCGTGTGGCATCGCCAATGGCATGCACACCGGTCGCACAGGCGGTGACGGCCGAGTGGTTCGGGCCCTTGAAGCCATAACGAATCGAGACATGGCCCGAGATCAGATTGATCAGCGCCGAGGGGATGAAGAAGGGCGACAGGCGACGGGCCTTGCCGCTCGCAACGGTCAGGGAGGCGTCATAGATGGTCTGCAGACCACCGATGCCCGAGCCGATCATCACGCCCGTGGCGCAGCGATCTTCCTCGGTTTCCGGCTTCCAGCCCGAATCCTCAACGGCCTGAATGGCAGCCGCCATGCCAAGATGGATGAAACGATCCATCTTTTTCTGGTCCTTCGTCGGGACCCAGTCCGAGAGCGTCAGACCGCCTTCTGCCGTCGGGCCCTCGGGCACTTCGCCAGCCACATGGGCGGGAAGATCGCTCGGGTCGAAGCAGGAGATACGGCCAATGCCGGTCTGTCCGGCGATAAGACGCTGCCAGGTCTGTTCCACGCCCACTGCCAGAGGCGTAACGAGCCCCATACCGGTGACGACAACGCGTCTTTCTTTCATTGCCGACAGGTTTGCCATCATGGGCGGACGAAGCTCCAGTCATAAACGCCAGCTCCCGGCGGCTGCCAAGGGGGAGCGGCTGTCAATCTCGTCGTATGTCCCGGCTCCGCACAGATCGGGAGCCGGAGAAGATCATTGCATCGGGCATTGCGGCCCGATGCAGCCAGATCAGGCGGCCTTCTGCTTTTCGATGTAGTCGATGGCGTCCTTGACGGTCGCAATCTTCTCGGCTGCATCTTCCGGGATCTCAACGCTGAAAGCTTCTTCAAACGCCATGACCAGCTCAACCGTGTCGAGGCTGTCAGCGCCGAGGTCGTCGATGAAGGAAGCGTCAGGGGTTACCTTGCTCTCTTCAACGCCGAGATGCTCAACAACGATTTTCTTAACCTTATCGGCGATTTCGCTCATCTGTTCTGGCTTCCTGTGTGCCCGGCAATTCGGGCGGTTCGAAACTGTTTACCATCCGTCTGGTTACCCAGTCGGTCCCCGTCTTTACTCCAGAGACGGCATGATCTGCCAGTACTCCGGATCGCGGACCGAAGATCGGGCCCCGGCGGGCCGAGACGCCCACGCTTCGGACGAAGCAGCGGGCGCTTAGCATGGTTTACCCTCGCACGCCAAGCTTTGCGTGCGAGCGAGGCCGATGCCCTTATGGCATCGCCATACCACCGTTGACATTCATGGTCATGCCGGTCACCCAGCCGGCCTCTTCCGAAGCCAGATACACGGCTGCGGCGGCAATGTCTTCCGGCTTGCCCATACGACCGAGCGGGATCGAGCCGAGCAGCTTGTCGCGCTGTGCTTCTGGCAGAACCGCCGTCATGGCTGTCTCGACAAAGCCCGGGGCAATGACGTTGACCGTGACCCCGCGTGAGCCGGCCTCCTGCGCGAGTGACTTGGTCATGCCGATCATGCCTGCCTTGGCAGCCGAGTAATTGGCTTGCCCGCCATTACCGGTCACACCGACGATGGAGGCGATGTTGATGATGCGACCCGCGCGACGACGGAGCATCCCCTTCAGCGCAGCACGACACAGACGGAACGGAGATTCGAGATCGACCGTCAGCACCTGCGACCAGTCCTCGTCCTTCATTCGAATGATCAGGCCATCGCGCGTCAGACCGGCATTGTTGACCAGAATATCGAGCGGCTTGCCAAGCAGTTCTTCCGCCTTGCCTACCAGGGCATCGGCCTCGGCACCGACGGAGAGGTTGGCCGCACAGACATGCACCCGCTCGCCAAGGCTGGCCGCGACCTCGGCCAGTGCTGCCTCACGCGTGCCGGACAGCACGACTTCGGCGCCCTGCGCGTGAAGCGCGCGGGCGATAGCAGCGCCAAGGCCGCCAGAAGCACCGGTGATGAGGGCCGTTTTGCCTTCAAGACTGAACATCGTTTTCTTCTCCACGCTTTCAGAGGTCACGCAGCAGCGCCTCGATTTCTTCAGGGGTTCCGGCATTACGGGCCGTCATGTCGGGCGCAATGCGCCGTACCAGACCGGTCAGCACCTTGCCTGCGCCCAGTTCGACCTGCGAGGTGACGCCCATAGCCGCCATGGCCAGGACACTTTCACGCCACCGCACCGAGCCCGTCACCTGCTGCACCAGCAGGGAAGCAACGCGCAACGCATCGGTATTCTTCGTCGCTGTAACATTGGTGATGACAGGAATGGCGGGGCGCGCAATCTCGGCGCGTTCGAGAGCCTCGGCCATGCGTTCGGCCGCCGGCCCCATGAGGGATGAATGGAAAGGCGCGGAAACGGGCAGCATCACGGCGCGCTTCACCCCTCGGGCCTTGGCCACCGTAATGGCACGCTCGACCGCCGACAGCCGGCCAGACACGACAATCTGGCCACCGCCATTGTCATTGGCCAGTTCGATCGTCTCATGGCGATCGGCCTCACCCTCGACCATCAGACGGGCGGCCTCAGCACAGATCTCCTGCGCCAGTTCAGCCTCGACGCCAAGCAGGGCAGCCATGCCACCCTCGCCTGCTGGCACGGCTTCCTGCATGGCCAGCCCTCGCAGGCGCAACAGCTTTGCAGTCTGGGCAATACCCAGCGCACCTGCGGCGGCAAGGGCGGAATACTCACCCAGCGAATGACCGGCCACGACGGTCGCCTTGTCTGCGAGCCTGAAGCCACCCTCATTTTCGAGCACGCGCACCGTAGCCATAGAGACGGCCATCAATGCCGGCTGCGCATTCTCGGTGCGGGTCAGGTCGGCAGCTTCGCCGGTAAAGATCAGTTTGGACAGATGCTCACCAAGCGCATCGTCAACTTCCTGAAAAACCTCTCTCGCCGCCGGGAAAGCCTCGTAGAGGCCCTGTCCCATTCCAATGGACTGGCTGCCCTGACCGGGAAACACGAACGCATGAACTGACATGACCGTACCTTCATTCACGCCTTGGCACCTGCGCCGCGGCCCTCCTGCCCCGGCACAAGGACCGGGGACTATCCTGACCCGCGTGATGGCGGAGGCAACGGCTTCCTGTCAAATCGTTACTTTGCAGTCAGATCGCCGCGCAGGGCGAAAGGAAGGGTCATCACAACCCGACTGAGCGGTCTGGTTGCGCTAAACTCGGCATCTTTCCTGAAGTCCTGAGGGCGAAAGACGTAGGGATAGGGCGTACTGCCCTGATTATCGACCAGCAGCCGCTCCACACCGCCCTCCCGCACAATGAAACGGCTACCGGGCGCGACATCGACACCCAGACTGTGCGTATCGGGCAGCAACAAGGCCACGAGAAATCCCCCTTCATCCTCAATACAGCCATCAAGCTGCGCCAGCCATTTCAAAGCCTGCTGCCGGGTAAAATGCTGCCTGTCCGCAGGCGCCACCGTGAAGAAGAAACCGACATTCAGACGCTCACCGGGCTTGAGCCGTGCATAGATTACCGGATCGGCCTCCCAGAGTGCTGCCTCATGAGGCACGACGATTTCATCATCCGCGCCAAGCGGCGGACCGGGGAACAGGTGAATGACCCGCTCTCCCAGCTTCATCATCATACCCGTTGTCCGTGCGGCTCCGTCTCCCGGTTGGAGCATAGCCTGCAGATGCAGGGTCAACCCTGCACGATCCGCCTCGGGGAAGGAGTTGAACCGACGGAAAATGCGTTCCAGTCGCCGGTATCGTTGTGACAGGGGCACCATGCCTTGCGCCGTGACCCTGATTGTCTCGACAGACTGCCCATTCGCCTCGCGCCCTTCGCCGGGCAGCCGGTTCATGGCGGCAGGCGACCCGGTTCCGTGCGTCAAGGGCGACGAGCCTGATGCCAACGAGGCACCGCCATCAGATGCGCTCTGCCCCAGACACACGTTTGGCGTCAGGAGACACAAAGCCGCTGCGATGGGGGGCCACAAAGCCACCCGACGGGCTCTGCTGACATTGGCACGACCCAGAATGACGCGTGGCACAGACGGCATGGAATTGACGTTCATGGTGCTCTGTTCTTCTGCAGGACAATGAACACCTGCGGCACCCGCGCTGGATCGTCAAGGAACTCGATGATGCGAAACAGATGTCCCCATTTCTGGATGATATAGGTGCGCGGGATGATCGCTTCACCATAATGAGCCGCTGGGTGCGGGCGCCTGACTGGCGATGCATGAAGAAACCGGCCAGCGTCGTAGCGCGCATGAGCCCGCGCCTCATCCGTGAAGCTATCGGCACGGGCTTCGTGCCAGCCATGCTCCAGCCTGATGCCGGATGCCCGCTTAAGGCGTTGTTCCGCGCAGAAATCGATAAACCGGCGGCTCTGGGTGGTGATGATCGCAAGGCCACCCGGCGCAAGAAGACGATGAAACTCAGCAATCCACTGCCCGGCCAGATACTCATCGAGGTGTGAAAAGACCGAGAAAGAAACGATCAGATCGAAAGACCCGTCAGTGAACGGGACAGGCGGGGCCATGCCGCAGCTCAAGAAGTTGAGCGCCGGATTACAGCGGCGCGCCTCCATCAGAAACCGTGTTGTCGAATCAATCCCATAAAGGTTTTCCGGGCGTATATCTTTCATGAACAGGCGAAGAATACGCCCCCAGCCGCATCCGAAATCCAGCACCTTCATCCCAGCTGAAATGGGTCGATCGGTGAAATGGCCGAACGCCTTGATCTCGCGATAAAACATGTAGGCCTCATGCAGTGAGACCTCTCCCGCGTGACCATGTATCTCGCGCTGGAGCGTTTCCGCAGGAAAGCTCGGCATACGCACATGATCGATCTCCGGCATATGGATCGATGCGACCAGTATCTTGAGCCAGTCCTCATCACTGCATAGCCTGAACCGCTCATGCAGATCAGAGGCATCGGGATAAGAGGACATACGCGGCCTTACCTGTTAATTCAGGAAAGACTCTATAATATAAGCGATAAAAACATGAAAGTTTGCTGTCAATTACTTAAATAGAAACAATATTTGTGCAGCGCCACCTCATCGAGCCCGGAAATCCGCAAGTGCAGCATGGCCATCACCTTGCAGCACTTCATAAGGCTCGAATTCGCGGAGGAACGAGGTCCTAGCGTGCGACCAGACGTCCACGCTGCCAGGCCTCGGCAGCTTCTTCCGGATCCATCCCATCAATCTGGATGGCGTAGTCGAGCGCACTCATGACCTTGTTGCCAAGGGTCATTTCAGACAATTCGTCGAGCATATCCTGGTCAGCACAGGCTGCCACGGCCTCACGCACCAGCAGGGAGGCCTCCATTTCCTCGGACAGGCGCGGGTCCTGCACAGGCTGAAATGCCTCATGATTGAAAAGCGCATGGGGCTGAGCGAGGAAAACCAGAACCCGGCGTCCCTCCTCATGGGCCGTGTGCACGAAAGCGTGGAGCCCTGCATCATCGCAAATCTCCACCGGCACGCCGTCGAGGCCGGGCGTCTGTGTCAGGAGCGCGTTCATACGTCCGGCATCCGAACGAGCGGCCACGACAACATCAACATCCTGCGCACCAAGCGCAGCGATCGGCGGAAGATCATCGAAGCTCGCCCAGCAATAATAAGGGCGGTAGAGCGTTCCAAGAACCCGCATCCCGTATTGCAGCAACACAGCATCGCGCGGCAGCCAAGCCGAAACCAGAAGATCTATAGCCCCCTCCTCAAGCATTGAGGGGAGTTCGCGCTCGTCGGCATCAACAAAATCGACCTCGACCTCATGCGCATCAAGCACGCGGGCAACTGCACTGGCGCAACCAGCATGGAGCGCGGTGCCCAGATAGCCAAGGGAGATCGTCGTCATGAGAAGTCCTTTTGGCCGCAAGGCACGGCCGGGGAGAGGTTAAGGCAATTGGCCTGTGTTCGATCACTTCATACCATGAATGGCAAGAGGCGAGCGGCACTTTGCTGACATGACGGGCGCAATCGGAGAGGGGAGACCAACACACCCGCGGACACCGCCCCTCTCCGTCAAGAGGCATGTCTGGGGGCTGTCCACAAACTCCCGATGGATCAGTTTTCCTGTGCCTGACGCAACGGAACCGAGAACTCGGCATCACACCCCGTTGGTGGATACCGCACGATCGCGCTTCCCTGATGACCAAACCCGGCCTGCAGCAGACGTGACCCAAAACCGGTGGTTACCGGAGGGTTAACGGGCGGTCCTCCCTCCTCGTGCCAATGCAGGGTCAGGGTATCGCGACCGGAGTCCTGAATGATATGCCACACCAGACTGACTTTTCCGCCCTCGACACTCAGCGCGCCATATTTGGCTGCGTTCGTCCCCAACTCGTGCAGCATGAGACCAAGCGTCGTAGCCGTATTGGGGCCGATCGAGACCGTAGCGCCGGCAAGATGAAAGCGGTCGATCGGCGCGATGCGTGACAAGACTTCCTGCGCCAGCAAGGCAAGATCGCCCCGCCGCCATGACTGGCGCATGAGCAGATCATGAGCCGAACCAAGCGCTACCAGTCTTTTCTCGAAAGCCTTGACGGCGAGCCTGTTCTCAACACCGCGCAGGCTCTGATTGGCGAGAGCCTGAACCAGAGCGAGCGTATTCTTCAGTCGGTGCGCCAGTTCCTGATGCAGGGTAAGCTGATGCGCTCTTGCCTCAAGTGACGCCGCAGCAGCCTGCGCACGGTCAGACACTGCGCGCACAAAAGCGAGCTCCTGATCGGACCAGTCACGCGGCGTACAACTCTGTACGAACAGACAATGCGTCATCCGGCCCTGCGCCATAACAGGCATGAGCAACTGCGCCCGGACCTGATCGCCTTCGCCGCAATGAGGCATGATGCACGGTATCCAGACATTTTCGCGGGCATCACGCACTGCGAGCAACAAGCCCTGATCCAGCACGCCAATGGCTGCCGGAAACGCAGCACGACGATAGCGACCTTTCGCACTCGGTACGGAAGCGGCATGCCAGTCCTGCGGCACGCTGAAAAAGCCCTCCTCACCTGACTCTACAACGGCGCACCCTGCGCGATCAGCAGCGAGGGCATCACCAAGCGCGCTCGCTGCTGCGAGATAAGCGTCATCCTGCGTGTCGACCTTGCGCAGGGCATCGCCAAGTATGACCATGGCAGCCAGCCTGTTCGTCGCGACACGATCGCGCGTGATGTCCTCGATCGTGCCAATCAGACGCCAGGGCTTGCCACGATCATCCGCCTCGATTTCGGCGCGTCGCCTGACCCAGCTCTGGGTGTGGTCGGTCAGGTTTCTGATTGCATAATCCGTTTCCGGCAAGACAACCTCGTCGCTGGTTCCTTCGCCGAAACGCAGCAGATCCGTATCAGGAACCGGCATACATTGTGCAAAAGCCTCCAGCGGGCACTGCTTTCCGGTGGGAACGCCTGATAGACGCAGTAACTCCGCCGAAAGCGTGATCGTGTTGCTGCCATGGCATATCTCGAACGTGCCAATCCCGGGCATATCCTCGATGGATGGAAGCCTCCCCGTCATACGGGTGACTGGCACTCGACCTCGGCCGGGGGATGGTATCCCCTCTGTTGCACCACCCGCTTCCCCCGGGCCAGGCCGCTCCAGAACCAGAACGATCTGCCTGACAATCGCGTCCAGCCCCTCCCGAAAGGAGGTGGCCTCCGTGTCCAGCAGGTGGCGGGTGAGGAAACACAGGATGCCCTCGCCCTGCCCGTCAGGCAGCAGAAACGAAAGAGCAATCTGGAAGGCATAATTCCAGGGCGCACGCGCCAGCTCGGCCAGAGGAGACAAGACCTCCTGGGTAAAAGTACGCCGTGGCGGATCGAGGGCATCGAGCATCAGGGGCAGCGCCCCGTACGTTACTCCCACGACATGCCTGCCCTTTTCGGGCAGGGCAATATACGCCGCAGGCGCACGGGCTACGGCAGCTGCGACCGTAAGAAGGTCGTGCAGATCGTGCTGGCGTCTCATGAGACGCCAGACTTTCGGATTGTGAGCGGGTTGGTCGTCTCTTCTGTCGGAGACTGTTCCCTCGCCGCTCGCATGACAAACATTATGCCTGCTTCACCTTTCAGGAATGGCACGCTCGCCATCGCATCACAGAGATACGGTGACAAGCCTGCCGGTTAACGATGATGATTCAATAATCACCATATTTTAACGCGATCCTCCGGCGCGAGATAGAGCTTGTCGCCCTTCTTCACGCCAAAGGCATCATACCAGGCATCAATGTTATGCATGGGCAGATTAACGCGCGCTTCCGGCGCCGAGTGAGGATCGGTGACGGCGCGATTGCGGATCGAGTCCGGACGAAGCTTCTGGCGCCATACCTGCGCCCAGCCAAGGAACACGCGCTGATCACCGGTCAGGCCATGCACCACCGGTGCGGGCTTGCCATGCAGCGACGCGTGATAGGCATCGAGCGCCAGGGTGAGACCGCCGAGATCGGCGATGTTCTCGCCCATCGTCAGCTTGCCGTTGAGGTGCACGCCCGGAAGCACTTCGAACGCGTCATACTGCTTGCCAAAACGGTCGGCCAGCGCCTGGAAGCGCTTGACGTCATCAGGTGTCCACCACTGGTGCAGACGGCCATGCTCGTCGTACTGACGCCCTTCATCGTCGAAGGAATGGGTCATTTCGTGACCGATTACCCCGCCAATAGCGCCATAATTGACCGCTGCATCCCCCTTGGGGTCAAAGAACGGCGGCTGCAGGATGGCTGCCGGAAAGACGATCTCAACCTGGTTCGGATCGTTATAGGCATTCACCGTCTGCGGCGTCATGAACCACTCGTTGCGGTCCACCTTCTTGTCGAGATGACCAAGGTTGTATTGCCACTCGAAGGCAACCGCACGTGCACCGTTGCCATAGAGGTCGCCCGGCTTGACCGTCAGACCGTCATAGTTGCGCCACGTGTTCGGATAACCGACCTGAATTTCGAAATTCTGCAGCTTACGCCCTGCCGCTTCGCGCGTCGCGGGGGCCATCCAGGCATTATGCGCCAGACGGTTCGCGAAGGCGTTTTTCACGTCATGGGTGAGCTCGGTGATACGTGCCTTGGCAGCCGGCGGAAAATACCGGTCGACATAGATCTTGCCGATCGCCCAGCCCATAGCGTCTTCCGTGTGTTCCACGGCCTGTTTCCAGCGCACGGGAAGCTGTGGCGACCCTTCGAGTTCATGATCATAGAAATCGAAGGATGACTGCACGAAGTCGTGGCTCAGATAAGGCGAGGCATTGACGGCCAGATGAAAGGCAAGCCACGCCCGCAATGCGCCATAATCAGCCGCAGAGAGTGTTTTGGCCATACCGGCCAGCGCAGTCGGCTCGCCGACAATGATGCGGCGTGCGCCAAGCTTGTCCGCCGGAATACCGGCAGCCGTCAGGAAGGCTACCCAGTCAACGCCCGGCGCTTTCTTCGCCAGTTCATCGACGGTCATCGGGTTATATACCTTGACCGGGTCACGCATCTCGGTGCGAGACCATTCCGATTGCGCGAGTGTGGTTTCAAGCGCGACAATCTTCGCGGCCGCCTGCTCGGCATCCGGCCATGAGATCATGCCAAGGGCCTTGGCGACATAGGCCTGATAGGCCTTCTTCTTCGCGGCAAAATCCGGCTTCAGGTAGTAATCCCGGTCCGGCAGGCCAAGATGCCCCTGATGCAACGACAGCGCATACTGCTCGGGATTATTGTCATCCGCGTTGATCATCAGACCAAACGGTGTGTACTGGAAGTTGAAGGCTGCCTGACCAAACAGTCGGGCCAGGCTCGACTGGTCCTTCACCGCCTGGATCGCGGCAAGATCAGCCTTGAGCGGCTCCGCGCCCAGCTTGTCAGCCTTGGCTGTGTCAAGGAAGGTCGCATAGAACGCCCCGAGCTTTTCCTCGGTCGTCTTCGGATTGGCAGCGGGATGCTTGCCCGCATCGGTCAGGATTGACTGAACGCGCTCATGAGCTGTCTCAGTCAGGATGACAAACGGACCGAAGGATGAGCGATCAGCCGGTATGACGACATTCTTCAGATAGGTGCCGTTGGCGTACTGGAAGAAATTGTCCCCGGGGCGCACGGCCTTGTCCATGCCGGACATATTGAAACCCCAGCTCGGGTCATAAGGCTTCACCGAAGCCGCATCCGCCTTTGCCGGAACCGCATCGGCAGCACGAGCCACCGGCAGGACCTGATGAGTCAAGGCGATGACACTGACAGCTCCGAGCCAGAGCGAGGTGGTACGTTTGAATTTTCCGGTCACAAGCCATCACTTTCAGCAGGTTCAACACCATCCCGCCCATTTCTGGCACGGGACACATCGTGCAACGTTATGACAGATTTTGTTTAACGGCGAGTCCGCGTGTTTGCCTTGCGCGAAGTAGGCTCCAGACTTGCCGAAGCCAGCACGTTGAAGTCGAAAACCACTACTTTTTCGAGTGACGGACCCGCAAATTCCTTGAACGCTTCATGAGCAGGATCAAACCATGCCGGGTCCATCACGACAGGCTTCCCGACATAGAAGTTGCGATCGCCTTCTGAAGCGAAGGTCACGATGAAGGCCTGCTGCAAACCAGCATCCACGCCTTCGCCGCTGTTTTGCACACCCATCTCGATCGAGCGCACCGGGTGCGACCCATCGGGGCGGCGTGAGTCCTGCACAAGCCTCAGGAAGCGTGAGGTGATTTCAGCCCGCATGGCATTGGTGGTGCCCGGCTTGTAGCGGAACATCACGACGTGCCGCAAAAGCCCCGGTCGCCAGCTGGACGCCGTGAACTGGGGGAGGCCCACCTGAGCCGCGAGCTGACGGGCGGCAATCGTGCCATCATCAGCAACCGGGGGCAGATTCACTGGACCCGACGACGCGATCGGCAGGGAATAGGGATCAGCCATTGCCGATGTCACACAGAAGCTGGCGGCCACGGGGAGGAACGCAGTGAGTGCTGCCCCCATAAGGCGAAGGCGTGTGAAAGTGAGCGACAAGGGTAGCCCTCCAATTGAGTCGGTTCCGTTCGTCTGACATTAGACCACGAAACCCGCTCGGGAGGGCTTAATTCTCAGTAGGAGAGAAAACGCTTTCGTTACGAGGCTGCGATAGCCTTGCGGAAGCGCTTCGCCTTGAACTGGATCAGCTGATACATCGCCTTGGCAATCAGCACCTGCACTTTCGAGTGCGGCGTGAAGCCGATGGTCTTGAAGATCATGCTGGTCACACGATTGATGTGCTTGGGCTGATAATAGCCCATCGCCCGCGCCATGTACGCCGCGATACATTTCTTGTGATCATAGGGCGTGTTGGCAGGCATGTTGGTGGTGTAATAGGCGGTCGCGAGCTCGTCATCCTCGCTTTCCGTCACACGCCCCAGCGCAATCTTTGTTCGCTGCCACACGCTGAGCTTCTCGCGCTTGAGATAACGGTGCATGTGGTCATAGAACAGCTTGAAATGACGGTATTCGTCAGCCGCAATCTGCTTGCAGATGGCCTTGAGTACCGGCTCATCCGTTGCATCTGCCATAGCAGTATAGAATGACGAGGTGCCGGTTTCGACCATGCAGCGCGCGATAAGCTCGCCCGTGCGCGACCCGCGGATCGAGGCGTCGACATCCTGCTCTATGTGATAGGTCGCCCGGTAACGCTCGAACGCCTTCATATAGTCCCAGCTCGGATCGGCCAGCATGGCCCATTTGCCCAGCGCATCCCCATGCTGGACTTCCTCGACCGCCCAGTTATCCGCTGCCTGCCGGAAATCAGGGTCACCGACAAAGACATTCCCGAGGTACACGGCGTAATCGAGCCCGTTTCGCTCGACCACCGCCGCAGCCTTGATGACCGGAATCAGATCCGGGTCCACACGGGATGCATCAAAAGCATCCCAGTCCATCTGATCGATGCGCCAATGTTTCATGACGCCTAGATGACATGTCCCGGCCATTTTGGGTAGAGTTCTCGCGCAGGCGCGTGACAAGCGCCCCCTTGCTGTGGCATCGCTGCCTGAGCTTTTCCTTTTCAAATGTTTTGGAGCCATGCCCCGCATGTCCCTCGATACCCTGACACGCGACCCGGTCCTCCCTCGTGAAATACGCGCCCACGGGCACGACATCCAGGCCGGCTGGAAACCCGAGATCAGGCATGACTGGACTCGCGATGAAGTTGCGGCACTGATCGACCTACCCTTCCCCGAACTGATCTTCCGCGCCCAGATGGCCCATCGTGCCTATTTCGATCCCACCCGTGTGCAGATCTCGACGCTCCTCTCCATCAAGACAGGCGGCTGCCCCGAGGATTGCGCCTATTGTCCCCAGAGCGCCCTGCACGAAAAAAGCGTGAAGGCCGAGCGCCTCATGGCTGTCGAAAAAGTGCTGACTGAAGCCCGGGCCGCCAAGGCTGCCGGTGCCGGACGTTTCTGCATGGGGGCAGCCTGGCGCTCCCCCAAGGAGCGTGACCTCGACACCGTGTGCGCCATGATCGAAGGCGTGAAGTCACTCGGGCTCGAAACCTGCGTGACCTTGGGCATGCTCGATGGCGAGCAGTCGCGCCGCCTTAAAGAGGCCGGGCTCGACTATTACAACCACAACCTCGACACCTCGCCTGAATATTACGACAAGATCATCACCACACGCACTTATCAGGACCGCCTCGACACGCTTTCGAACGTGCGCGATGCCGGTATCAATGTCTGCTGCGGCGGTATCGTCGGCATGGGTGAGGATGAGAGCGACCGCGCAGGACTGATCGCGACCCTCGCCTCCCTGCCCCAGCACCCTGAAAGCGTGCCGATCAATCTGCTCGTACGCGTCGAGGGCACACCGCTCGCCGAAGCCGAGGCCGTTGATCCCATCACCTTCGCCCGCGTCGTGGCCGCTGCACGCATCACCATGCCTGCCAGCCATGTACGCCTTGCCGCAGGCCGCGAACTGATGAGCGACGAGGCGCATGCCCTGGTATTCCTCGCCGGCGCCAACTCGATCTTCTGCGGCGACAAGCTGCTGACTACCCCTAACCCCGCCGAGCATCGCGACCGCAAGCTTCTGGCGAGCCTCGGCATGAAGCCGATGACCGAAGGGCACTGAACCGGTCTGGTTCGGTACTGCATGGAGGGGCCGGTTCCTGCAAGGGGACCGGCCTTTTCTGTATGCGACGGTGTCGGGGCTCTGCCCCGCTCCCCGGAAAGGGGCGTGGGCCCCTTTCATCCCTGATGTTTTTGCAGAGCTTCAGCGAGAACTGACCTGTCGAAAATGATATGAGTTCGATGGCCTGCGGCGCTGGCTTGTGAGTGGCAGATCAGGGGCTTGTGTCTGCTGGATATTGAAAATCGCCGAGCAGGTACCTTCTGGGTGGGTCGCGCATATCCGCTGAGCGCGCGCGATCCGACTTGCAACGAGGCTCCATGAAAAAAGCCAGCCCGAAGGCTGGCTTTGGAACAATCGTCATCGGGCCATCTCCGATGGCCGGGGGGCGGGCCTCCACTTGCCCCGTGACCTGCTCAGAAATCAGCCGTGACAGAAAACTTGAACGTGCGCGGCAGGCCCTGAAGCAGATAACCACCGAACGCGCTTTCCCAATAACGCGTATTGGCAAGGTTATCGACACCCAGACGGGTCGTGATGGCCTTGTGCTCCACAACAAAGCTGTAGCGTGCACCCACATCAAAACGCGTCCAGTTTGGCACACGCAGCTTGTTGAGATTGTCGGCATATTGATGGCCGGTCTGGATCACACGCCCCGTAAGCGTCGCGCCACGAATGAACGGCAAATCATATTCAAGATTACCGTTGATCGTGTAACCCGGCACGCCGATCACACGGTTGCCATTGTACAGCCCGCCCGACGTGCGACGCTGATCCGCGTCGATGATCGAGGTACCACCGTTGAAGCGCAGACCCTTGAAGATTTCACCATTGACGGTGAACTCGATACCACGGTTACGCTGCAACCCATCGACCGAGAAAATGCTGGTGCTCGTGCCGGGAATAGCAACGCTGTAGGCGTTGGGCTTGTCGATCTGGAAAATCGAAACCGCCGTCGAGAAACGGCCGATATCGTATTTCGCCCCAAGCTCGTACTGGACCGTCTGATAAGGTGGGAAAATCTGCCCCAGATTGACAACCTGACCGCTGGCCTGAGGGCCGGGCGCCAGTCCCTCGATGCGATTGAAATAGATAGACGTCTGGCGTGTAGGGTGCACAACAAGCCCCACAACGGGCGTGAATGCTCCCTGATCGTAAGAGGTTGTGCCGTTGCCATAATTATAGGCGACTGTCTTGATCGACTGATAGCGAAAGCCTGCCGTCAGCGCGACGCGGTCATGAAATGCCGAGACGGTATCAGAGAAGAAAAGGCTCCACAGACGCGTGGTATTGTTCTTCTGCGGATTATCGATGTTTCCGCCGATATACGTTTCGGGCTGCGACGCATTATAAAGCGTCGGATGATAGATGTTCGTGGCCTGCCTCGTCAGAGCGAGAGCGTAGGCGGAAGCATTTTCCTCCCACAGGCCAGACCCACCGGCATTGATTTCGTGCTTGATGCCACCCGTGTTGAAATGCGAGCGCAGCCCGGCCTGTGTGCTTTCATTGGTCTGCACATAGGGCACATACATGGCCCCGTTATAACCCGCCCCGGTCTGGCTGTTGGTGACATAGGTGCTACCGTAATTGCCCTTCTCGTTGCCCCCCAGACCGCCGAACTGCGCATAAGCCGTCAGGTATTTGCTGAAATCATGCTCCACCTTCAGCTTGCCATAGATGTAGTTCAGCTCCGTGTAGGTCCAGGGCTGACCGTAATTCGATCCTGCGCCCGGCACTTTCGGTACTGAGGTCGCGCCGCTCAGGAACACGCCACCGCGCCCGCCATTCACGCCCTGGTTCTCATAGGCCATGTCCACGGTAACACGCGTGCGCTCTGCCCGGTCATGCCAGTCGAAACCGCCGCCTACCGCAACCTGATGGCGCTTCTCCCGGTCGATGGCCGCAACACCGCTACGACCTGCAACGTTGATCCGCACCCCGAACTGCTTGTCCTGGCCAAAGCGTCGACCCACATCAACGGCGCCTCCGCCCATCGAGGAGCTGGTGTAGTCGCCCGTGACACGCGTCAGGGGGGTATCACCGGCATGCTTGAATTCGAGATTGATATTGCCGCCTTGGGCCGTGCCACCCGGCGCCGCACCGTTAAGAAACGCCGAGGCGCCATTGAGCACCTGCACCTGTTCGTAAAGCTGCGGCGAGACGAGCTGGCGCGGCGTGATACCGTATAGCCCGTCAATCGCCACGTCATCGCCATAGACAGGGAAGCCGCGGATCACGAACTGTTCGGAGAAATTACCGTAACCGAGCGTTGTACGCACGGTCGGGTCATTCATCAGCACCTCGCCCAGCGTCTGGGACTGCTGGTTGAGAATCAACGCCGAGGTGTAGCTGCGCACGTTGAAGGGCACGTCCAGTCCCTTCTTGTTGCCCAGCGCACCCAGATTACCGCCTGACTTCACTTCCATACGGTTCTGACGCTGCGCCTTGACCTCGATCTGCTCGTCGCTGGTCAGGGCCTGGCGACGCGCCTTGTTAACCCCTCTCGCGTTTTTCTGACTGTCTTTCACCGCCCCCGATTGCGATTGTGCCTGCGCGGGTGTCTGATCCTGTGCGAAAGCTTGGCACGGCAGGGTTGCAGACAGCATGAGCAGGGCAGAAAGTGCCAGACGTCGTGGACGCGGCATTCCGGGGTTCAGGGCGGACAAGGTGAGCAGGCTCAAGAGGCTAATCTCATTGACAAGAGGTAAATGACGCGGCCAAATAGACGCGAATAAGAAACGCTCGCAACTAAACTTTGTCCTGACCTGCGATAATCGCGTCGCGAAGCTAGGCGCTGTTGCACAGGAAGCACATGCGAAAGAGTATCAGTTACAAACAGGGCCGAAAGCTCATCAGATCTTCGGTTCGTCGCCTTCTGATCGGGATAGCCGCGAGCTATGTCGCAAGCCTTTGCATCATGGCCCTGTTTCGGCACTACGGAAGCGAACCGCTGATGGTTGTCGGCTTCCTCTGCGTGTTCGCGTTTATGCCCGCGCTTGTGCTGGTCGTGTTCAGCCTTCCCCGGCGCAAAGACAAGATGCTTGCCGCCCGCACCGCATCAACGGCAGCCTTGCTTGCCTTCCTGCCGGTTCCCGGTCTGTGGATCGGCCTATCCTGATGCGCGATACACTGCGCAACCGGATGGGCTGGCTGCATGAGTGGGTCGGATTCGTCGGAGGGCTGGTGCTGGTCGTGATTTTCACGGGTGGGTCCCTCGCATTATTCGACACTGAATTGACACGCTGGATGCAACCAGAGTTGTCACACTACACGCCAGCACCGCTGAGCGACGATGCCCTGAACCAGGTCGGTGCTCTCGCGGCAGAAATGCGCGACGAAGGCCAGAATGCCTTCATCACCCTGCCCACTCCGCGCGATCCGATCATCAGGATCCTGCATTATGACGGACATGCTTTTATCGGCACGGCATTTCGCCCGCAGGACGCCTTTCCAGTCGCCACGCGGCAGACAGGCGGCGGGCAGCTCTTCTTTGACCTGCACCACTCGCTTTACTATGGCCCCTTCTGGGGCAACATGCTGACCGAAATCGCTGCTATAGGCCTGTTGATTGCTGTTGGCTCCGGGATCATCATCCATTTCAGGTCCATATTCAGCGACCTGCTCCTGTTCAGACCCTTCGCCTCAAAAAACCGCGCCTTCATGGATGCCCATATCCTTGCAGGACTGCTGTTTCTGCCATTCATGGTCATGATGGCTTATACCGGCGCAGTCATCCATGCGCCTCGTCTCTTTCCAATGTTCAATACTGGGCATCATGGTCGCCCCCAGAGCGGCACTGCCGTGCATGGCCGCCCTGGCGCCAGACCTCCGAGCAATCAGAACACAGAGCGATCGGAAGGAGTGGGCCTTCCCGGAATGCCGCCACACGAGGCAGCGCCAGGCCGGGCACCACTCGCGCCCATGTTCCACAAGGCCGAGGAAGTCCTCGGAAACGGCTCTATCGGACTCGTGCTGTTCGATCATGGTAAAGTATCCATGACGAAAGCCGACTCAGCCTCTTTTGTTCTCTCGCGCGACCATCTGGAATTTTCCGAAAAAGACGGCACCCTGCTCCGAACCGTCAGAATACCGGATACGATACATCGTCTTGGTGGCGTGTTGCGCGGGCTGCATTTCATACGCTGGGCGCCCTTGCCGTTACGCTGGCTGTATTTTTTCAGCGGGCTTGTCGGCAGCGCGATGATGTCAGGCGGGCTCGTGATCTTTCTCATGAAGCACCGTCCCAAAAAAGCCAGGACGTTCGGTTTTCGTCTCGCTGAGACCCTGACCATGGCAGTAACAACCGGTCTGCCTTTGGCCTGCCTGGCCTATCTCTGGGCCAATCGCCTTATCTGGGCCGATCTGCCTCAACGGGGCCAGCTTGAGATCCGCATCTTCTTCGCTGTCTGGTTGCTCGCCCTGCTTCACTCGGCCCTTCGCAGCTTCAGTGGTGGCGCGCGTTCGGGATGGAACGAACAGTTCTTTCTTTTCGCGGTATTCTCCGCGGCGCTCCTACCTCTCGACCTGCTCACACGCAACATGAGCAACCTGTTAACGAGCCTCGACGTCTACAGAAGCGTCGATCTGACCATACTGGGGCTGGGGCTCGTCGCTTTTCTCATTCATCGCAGACTGATCGCACCATGACGCTTGCTTTTGGCCTTCTTCTTTGGGTTGCTGCATTTCTTGCGCATGGTTTCCTGCAACCCAAGATGTGCCGCATCCTGATGCTCCCCCATATACCGGGGTACGTGCTTCACCCCTGTCGCACCTTCTTGCCGCTTGCCGCGCTGTATCTATGCTGCCGCCAAGGTACGCTTCCGGGTGTCTTGGCATGGTTCGGCACAGCCTCGGTCGCTGGCATCTGTGCCTGCCTGATCCTGACGATCATCTCCCTGAGGCAAATCCATATCAAGGAACTGGCCAACGAGACTGGCGCCGCTTTCTGACAGGTTTCCTGACTCGTCCTGAGGGTTGACCGAGACGTTTCAGCCCTTATCACCCGCATGGCTGCGGCTTTGTGTCGCCCGCTCGCTGTAGGCGGCGGCCTGATTGTCCTTACCTGCTGCCTTCGCTGCCCTTGACGCAATATCGAGCGCTCGCGCCATGCCGCGATAATCCAACATATCGCGGCGCAGATTGGTCGCCGCGATCGCCTGAGATTCGGCCTGGTCGTAGCGACCCTGACGAAGCGCAAGACGCGACTCAAGCTCAGTCCTGTCTGCCTGCTCCAACCTTGGCGGCCTGGGTGAGACTGGCATGGCGTTCAGTGAACTGGCGAGCAGGCCTGCGTCCCCAAGCCCGTCAGCCGCAATCCCTGTCAGGAAAGCACGTCGTTCCAGAAGGGCCGGGTCATCCGTTCTGATGCCCCGCGCCAAAGCGACCGCCTGGGCATTTTCTCCCAGGCGGCAAGAAGCAGCCATGGCGACAAGATCGAGCGCCGGGCTGGACACATCGCCACGCAGCGCCATATCGGCGTGTACACGATGCACAGTGTCGAGCGTCGCGCTGGCATTGCCCATCGCCAGCTCAGCAACAGCAAGATTATAGCCCGCATCGCGTATGGCGAGTACATCGTCACGCAGCAAGGCCCTGCCATACGCATTCTCGAACTGGGTCTTCGCCTGGTCCGCATGCGTCAGGTCGAACGAATCACGACCGACCTCCATGGCATTCAGATAATCCTGATCGGAGCGAGCAACGTCCTTGCCGGACTTGCCACCACATCCCGTGAGCCCGGTCATGCCCGTCAGTGCGGCGAGAAGGAAAACATGTGGCGTTCTCATGGCTTGATGTCTCCGGCGGGCAACCTGCGTGCAGGGGCCTTACCCGAGCTGCCGCCCAGGATCCAAAGGCCACGCAACTGGTCTGTCAGACGCTTAAGGCTTATGGTCGTGGCCTGGGCCTGCGTCAGCAATGCCGGAAGCTGGGCGCTCGCGGCATTCAGATGCGCCATCGTGTCCTTGAGCTGCGGCGTGGCTTTTTTCACGTCATTGCTGCTCGAACGCAGATTATCCATCGTGCCCTGTGTCTGCCTCAGAACACCCGATATCTGGGCTTCGATCGGCTTGAGCTGCGCTATGGAGTCCTGAAGCGTTCTGATCACTTCATCCGCATGTTTCAGCAGCGTGTCATCCATCATCAGCCCACCGACAGTGCCTTTACCGTTGCGGATGGATGTCGTCACGGCAGCGAGGTCAGCCATGATCTTGTCCGCATTACGCAGGCTGGGCATCATGCCCGCACGGATATCGCTGATGGTCTTGGTAATCATATCGGCCGGGTTGGGTTCGACAGTGGCTTCAAGCTCGGCAAACTCCCAGTCCATCGCCGGGCCTTTGCTGCGCTCCAGCTCGATATAGCTTGCCCCTGCCACGACAAATCGGTGGCGGATAATCGCGTGGCTGTCCTTGCGAATATAGGGCTCGAATTGGGGATCGATATCAGCGATGGCATACATATTGCCATGCGGGTTGATCTTCACCGCACGGATCGAGCCGATACGGATCCCCATGAGCTCGATATCATTGCCGACAGCGAGACCCGCAATGCCGCTTTCCGGCAGATTGAAGTGCAACTTGCCCGAAGGCGTCAGCCAGTCTCGCAGCACACCGGCCTCGATAATCGCAAAAACGAACAGCCCGAAAGTCGCGACAACCAGCATGCCAACCCATTCATCGGCATAACGGATACGCAAAAGAGGACGGGTGCGGCTGTCAGTGCCAGCACTTGAACGGACACGAAACATCAGACCACCTGCTTCATTGGTAACAGACCCTCATCCAGCAACCTGTATCGCTGTGTTCCCTCGGCGTTATAGCCACGCCACAGATCCGGCTCGCGAGAAAACCAGATCACACCGCATCCACGCTCTCGTGCTGCCGTCAGTTCGGCGAGGAAGGCGGTCATCATATCAGCTGTCTCCAGCTCCACCGGGTCTTCCAGCAAGAGCAGTTTCGGTTCTCCCAGAAAGGCTCTTACGCAGGCCGCCTTGGCCCGATCAGCCACGCTCAGCCTGCCCGGCGTCAGCGTGGGCAGGCCCGGCAGGCCGAAACGCCGGGACAGCGCAATTGCCTCATCAGTCAGCTCCTCGGTGGGCGTGCGCGTATGATGCAGCTGTTGCAGAAGGATGTTGAGATCGGTGCCAAACAGGTCGATCCAGGCTCCTTGCTGCATCACACGGCCAATACGCCCTCGCAGCGCCCACGCCCGGGGCTCGGCCAAGGCCTCCCAATCAAGCCCCTGACACAGCACCTGCCCCGAGACCAGCGGCGTCATGCCAGCACAAAGATCAGCAAAACGCGTGGCGCGCTCGGAATCACGGCAGGCAATCAGCATGCAGTCGCCCGGCATCAGGCGCAGCGAGTAAGGGATAGAGGTCAGACCGCTTTCCTCAAAAACCGGCCGGGCTTCGCGTAATTCCAGTACGGCAGAAAGATCGTCGGTCATGCGATTGTCACCCCAAGCACAACATTGACAATCATGATCACGAGAATACCGCGTGCAAAACCGCGCGGCAGAAGGGTCGCAATCGTATCCGAGCGCGTGGCATCGAGGCCGGTCAGCTGCGTGGCAAGGCTCAGCAGAAATCCGCTGATCGTAAGCTTGAGGGGAATCCCAAGATAATCGATCGGCTTCATCGCTCCGACGATATCGTAGAGGAACGTCCAGAGCGGCATGGTGATGACAGAGTGAACACGGCAGACGCCATATCCGACCGATAGCGAGATGATACTGAACACCATGCCCAGCGTGAAGGAACTCAGCATCATCGCCAGCGCACGTGGCATGACCAAGGTCATGAAGGGATCGATCCCCTGAGCCTGAAGTGCTCGCAATTCACCCCCCAGCGTCAGCTGTCCAAGCTGCGTCAGGCTCAGCATGGCGCTCCGGCCCAGCAGGATGATGCCCACGAGAACCGGGGCGATTTCACGCACAAGCACGGTAGCCAGCAGAGAGTCCGTGCTGTCGGCCATACCGGCAATACCCAGCCAGTAGATCGCCTGCGCCACGATGCCGAACCCCGTCAGCGCCGCCGTGAAAAGCGTACTGAACAGCCCACCCCCGGCAGCCTGTCGCAACGTGCTTTTGAATTCATGCAGTACCGTACGTCGCCATGAGGTCGGGCGCAGCGCCTCACGTACCACGCCCCAGCTCGCCCCGACGAGCATGAGCGAGAACCGCATCTGTCGCCTTGTCAGCGCGCCCAGACGACCCAGCAGGCGCCTGTAGAGGGGAATCTCGTCACTCAACGCTTGGCTGCCAGGACATAGGTGTTGGTGATGCCAAGGCCCGGCAGGTAGAACATGCCGCGTGGCCGGAACAGATAGTAGTCGCGCAGCAACGCATGGGCCGCCTCCGACACCTGGATTGTCCCTGAGTCAGGGGCACTGACAGCCAGCAGCTCCGATGTCTGGGGGGCCTCGCCCCAGATATTGAACACGCCCGGATCCTGGCCCAGCGTCGCCCCAAAGGCCTGCCCGACATCGAGGCCAATACGGAAGCTCGGGGTCAGTTCGGCGTCGGACAGTGTCACAAGCGCCAGTTCACGCAAGGCCAGCAACGCATCGGCAACACGCCGTGCCGCATCGGGATCGGGGTCCTGTGAACATCCGCCGATCAGCACAAGCCTGCCGCCCAGAACCTGAGCCGAAAACAGCCCTGCATGCTGGATGACGTCCTGAAACCGCTCCACCAGCGTCTGGACGATCGGAATCAGATCGACTGTCGCTTCCGACTTCGAGTCCTGAAACAGGACTGTTGCCACCGGGACCATCGCGTATTGCCCGGCCTTGAGACCGCCAGCGCTGCTCTCACCGGGTGCGGCAATGAAGCCTTCATTCAGTCGCGTGGTGATGGCACCGTAATCCTCGCGCTGCTTCTGCTCCGGCTTTCCGGCTGAAGCCTCATCGGCCCGCATGCTCGCAAAACGGACGGCCGCAATCTCGGCAACAATCGCAATGATGTGCGAGACCGCATGGGGACGGGCGGCGTCTTCCAGCACCACCATGCCGATAACCGTGCCTCGGGCCAGAATGGGCTGGATATAGACAGACTTTGAACCGATCTGGCTCATGACCATACGCTGGAAGGTGCGCAGCCCCTCCTGTGCCGAGGCGTGATCGCTCTCAATCACCTCACCCGACATCAGCATGGCAAAGAAGTTCTTGAGATCGCTATGGGCCAGTTCCATGCCCGCACTATGGGCGTCTGTCGTCCGGTCATAGGAGTCTTCACACAAGAGACGCTCCTCCTCGCCGACAGAGCGCCAGAGGCTCACACGCCTTGCCCGGGCCAGTTCAGCCAGACGTTGCGTCAGAAGCGGAGCATCGTGTCCGGGGTCGAGGAGATGAGGCGTTCCGGCCATGGCATTGAGCGCGTTGCTCTCGGCCTTGACCTGGGCGCGTTCATACCGGATCTGGCGACGCAGCCCCTCGGTCCGGCGGTTCTGTCGCACCAGAAACCCTGCCAGCAGCCCGGCGAGCACAACAATCACCATCGAGAAAAGGAAGCCCTGCCGCCCTGCCGCCGCAGCGAAGGCCGCAAAATCGTCCTCTGGCGCGTTCAGCAGCAACACCCATCCTGGCCTGATCTTGTGCAGCGAAGCCATGATGGCAACGTACTGCTTGTCATGCGCCTTGATGAGATGCACGCCCGCTCCATAGATGTGGAACAGCGAGAGCGCGCGTGTAAAAACCGGCTGCGTTGCAGGATCGAGCTGCATCTTGTCGAACTGCCAGTTCGCTTTTCGCGCCACATCCAGCAGATGGCTGCCTGCGATGAGATGCCCCTCCTTGTCCACCACGACCGCCTGCCCGCTTTTGCCAATCTTGATGGCTGCAAGGAAATCCGTCAGGCGGTTGAGGGAGATGTTGATGGCAAAGACGGCCTGATGCCCATCGGATGTGTGCAGGACGCTGGCCGCAGTCACGATCAGCTGTTCTGTGGCAACGGTGGGATAGGGGTCGGACCAGTTCAGGTCCGGATGCTCGAAGGCTCCCTTGTACCAGGGGCGCTGACGTGGATCATAATTCTTGCCGGGCGTATCACTCGTGCGGACAAGCACATTGTTCTTGTCATAATACCAGTGCCTGAAAACATTCTTGTCCCGCAGCAGATGCACCCATTCCATGCCATCGGCGATCTCCTTTGGCGCCCGATCGATGAACCAGAATGAGCCACGATCATCGGCGAGATAAAAGCTCTCCACCTGCTCGACATTGCGCAGCATGGATGCGCCATAATCCAGAAAGACCTGGGGTGGCTCATCCGTCACCGGATCGGTCAGCAGGTCACGCGCTACCACGGCAGTCGCCGGAGCGGGGGCGAGATAATCTGAAACCTGCTGCGTCAGGTTTTTCTGTTCCTCGCTCAACAGATCGCGCGTCAACGCAATCACCCCGTCGCGGGTCTTGTGGTAGGAATGAAGCGTGACAACAACAATGACCACAATGACAAGAACAACGCCGAAGATCGGGCCTACGAGTTCGATCAGACGGCGTCTTCTCGTTTCGGCTTCGGGATCGGCCGGGTCAATGATCTCGGAAACTGGCAAAAGTCACGCCTCCCAGGATATCCCCTCCTGAGGGGAATGACTTGCGTTGATGAGCCAACGCACGAATAACGCATGCGTCGCTTTCACATTTTCTCTCTTGTTTCAGCGGGCTGCAACCCGCATCTGCATTCAATACTGTCCGAATTGGAGAATGAAAATGGCAAGAGCATGGCTCACGGATCGCGTTATTCTCTCCCTCAGTGGCCGGGACAGGGTGAGCTTTCTTCAGGGACTGGTGTCGAACGACGTCAATGCTGCCTCAGATGAGGCTCTGATATGGACAGGCTATCTCACGCCTCAGGGCCGCTACCTTTCGGATTTCCTTTTATGGCATGAGAACGAGCGCCTTCTGCTCGACGTACCTGGGGAACACGCTGATTTTCTGATCAGCCGGTTGATGCGGTTCCGCCTGAGGGCTGACGTGGCGCTGGAACGGACCGCTCTTTCCGTGGAAGCCCTCTGGGATGACGCCCCCCACGAGAGCGCACGTCGTGACCCAAGGCATCCCGATGCAGGATGGCGCCGTGTCACCGAGGGGCCTGATACAGCCGATCAGGCGGAACTTGTGGCCTATCATGCCCATCGCCTCTCTCTGGGCCTGCCCGATGCGCAGGATTGCGAGAGCGAAAAGACCTTGCTGATCGAGGCGAATTTCGACTGGCTGAATGGCATCTCGTTCACCAAGGGATGCTATATGGGGCAGGAACTCACCGCCCGTACCCATTACCGTGGGCTGGTGAAAAAGCGTCTGGTGCCCGTGCGGGGTGATGGTCCCCTCCCCCCCTGCGGCACCATCCTGATGGCTGGAGGCCGCGAAATCGGTCAGATGCGCAGCAGTATCGGGCAGCATGGCCTTGCCTTTTTGCGTCGCGAGGTCTGGACAACGCCCGTGCATCATGAGGGAGTAACCCTCACACCCATCATTCCCGACTGGTTTCAGGACGAAGCATCATGAGCTACCTCCCCCCCGATCAGCAGACGATCGACGCCCTGCTCGATACGGTGCGTTTCAATGAGGACGGGCTGATCACGGCCCTCGCCCAGGCGGCAGAGGCGCCGCATGATGTTCTGATGTTGGCCTGGATGAACCGCGAGGCGCTTGCCGAGACGCTCGCAACCGGTCAGGTCTGTTATTACTCACGCAGCCGCGACAGGCTTTGGCGCAAGGGCGAGAGCTCCGGGCAGCGTCAGACCCTCGTTTCGGCCCGGCTGGATTGCGATCGCGATGCGGTGCTTCTGCTCGTGAACCAGACGGGTGTGGCATGCCATACCGGCCGTCGCAGCTGCTTTTATCATGAAGTCGTTCCTGAGGGGCTGCGGGATACGACCGCGCCGGAAGTTACGCCCGAACAGCTCTATGGCAGCGCGCACTGAGCCCTGCCTCTTTTACTGCCTTTTTCTTCCCGTCTGGTGAAAAGGCCTGGCGCTTGCCGAGGAGTTTATTCGTGACACGAACGGGCCCTTGCGATCCCGGGACCACAACCCCCAGCTCGGCACGCTGAGGCCGCTGCGCCCACAGCAGGCGCCGCCCGAGGCGTCTCAGGGCGCTGCAGGCTCGGTTGTCGTGACGCTCTCTTGCACTGTCACCGGGCGACGCTCGTTCAGGATACGCAGGACCGCTTCCGCCGCCGCGTCTGACGGGGTACCATTATGGCTCGGTGATGCCGGAGGCCGCAGCTGCGCCATGACCGCATCGAAGGCTTCGCGTTGCGTCGCCCCCAGCGCAGGGTCGGTCAACAGGGCATAGGACGCATCCGCCAGATCCTCTGGCGTACAGCGCTCCTGCAGAAGCTCGGGCACGACCTCCCGCCCTGCCAGGAGATTGACCATCGCCACATATTTCACCTTGATCAGGCGACGCGCCATGAACGCCGTGACCGGGTTGACGCGATAGGCCACAGCCATCGGCACATGCGCCAGAGCCAGTTCGAGCGTCGACGTGCCCGATTTGGTCAGGGCTGCGCCTGCTGCGGCGAAAGCATCATGCTTGTCATGCAGCTCGGTCACGATGATCGGCTTGACCGGCCAGCGTGCCACGGCAGCGCGTACCGTCTGGGCAACGAGCGGCGAAAGCGGCAGGACCGGCACGATACCCGGCAGACGCTGTTTCAGCAGGGCGAGCATCTTGCCGTAAACCGGCAAAAGACGCGGCACCTCGGAGCGACGGCTGCCCGGCATCAGGATCAGTACAGGTGCCTCATCGGCAATGCCATGACGCAGGCGAAAGCGCTTAGCGTCCCCCTGATCGGCCCCTGACTGAAGCACCGGATGACCGACGAAATCGACCGCTACGCCGCGCTCACCGAACCACTCCACCTCGAACGGCAGGAGGCAAAGCAGCCGGTCCCAGAGTTCGGGGAAACTGTGGACGCGCTTCTCGTGCCACGCCCAGACCTGTGGGCCCACATAATGGATCTTCGGTACGGTCACGTGTCGCAGGCGCTTGAGAAAGCGCAACGCAAAACCCGGTGAGTCGATCGTGACAATCAGATCAGGCTGACGGAGCACCACATCATTGACCGCCTCATTCAGGCGTTGGGAGAGCTGTCGGACGCGCGGCAGCACCTCCACCAGCCCCATCACTGCCAGATCCCGCATGGGGAACAGGCTGGCGAGACCCAGAGCCTCCATGCGCGGACCGCCGATTCCAACGAAAATCAGATGCGGGTCGCGCGCGTGAAGCGCCTGCATGAGGTGGGCGCCCAGCACATCACCACTGGCCTCACCTGCCAGAAGCCAGATGACGCGAGGGGCGATGGCAGAATTGGGCATAGGAGCTCAGCGTCTCAGCGTTGCGCCGGTTGCCTTGGCAACGGCCGCAATGATCTTTTCGGAAACCGCCTCGATTTCCTCATCGGTCAGGCTCGCCTTGACGGGCTGAAGCGTAACCTCGATGCCCAGTGACCGATGCCCCGCCTCGAGCGACCCGCCCTCATAGACATCGAACAGGCGCACATCGCTGATCAGCGCACGTTCGGCACCACGGGCGGCCTTGAGAACAGCCTGAGCTTCCACACCCGGTGCCACGATAAAGGCAAAATCGCGACTGACAGGCTGGAAAGCCGAGAGCGCAGGCGCCTGGCGACGCTTGACCTTGGGCAGCGGCACGGCATCGAGGAAGATCTCGAACACGACAAGGGTCGAGTCGATACCCATGGCCCGTGTCACGCGGGGATGCAGCTCGCCAAAGCAGCCCAGAACCGTCTTTGGACCCTGACGCACAACACCCGAGCGGCCGGGATGGTAATGACCGGGCGCATCGGCCGTCACACTTAGTGCCTCGGAAGGAAGCTTGAGAGCCTCGAGCGCCGCCATGAGATCCGCCTTGGCGTCCCACAACGTCATGGGTTGCGCCCGCATACCGGGGCGCCTTGGCGTCTCACCACCACGCAGCCCGGCCAGCACGAGCTTCTGCCCATCTGCATGGAAGCAGGGGCCCAGTTCAAACAGGGCCGCATCACCCAGCCCACGCGCCGCATTACGCTGCCACGCACGTGCCAGATTGATCAGCGGCGTGGGGCGCATCTGGTTGAGGTCGGAAGCGATCGGGTTGAGCAGACGCAGCCCCTCAGGCGCTCCGCCGAACAGCAGGGCATCCTCATGCGAGACGAAGGAGAAGCCAACGGTCTCCACCAGCCCACGTAACGCGCAGAGTCGACGCAGATCGCCCAGACGGGCCTGTGCCGGCGTCAGGGCGGGAGCGGCAATCGCAGTCTTGAGCGGCAATGGCAGCGGGGGAACCGAGTCCAGCCCGTAGATACGCAGCACTTCCTCGATCAGGTCGTTTTCTGCCTCAATGGCATGAACCGAGGCCGCAGCGTTCTGGGCCTGGGCAGGGTCGAGATGCGGCGCCTGATCGAGCGTGACACCTGTCGCCACGTCATTGCGCCATGACGGCACCGCAAAACAGGCGCGCGTCTCGTCCTGCTCACGCACGGCAAAGCCGAGATGCTCAAGGATGCGTGTAGCTTCCCCCGAAGGGATTTCGACGCCACCCAGCGTTTCGAGACGATCAAAACGCAACCATGCCTCACGCTGCCAGGCGGGAACCGTGCCAGCGCTGATGATTTCACTGGCCTCACCGCCACAGAGCGACAGGATGAGCTGCGTGGCAGTTTCCAGGCCGGGCAGAACGAGTGCCGGATCGATTCCACGCTCGAAACGCTGGCGGGCATCGGTATGGATGCCGAGCCTGCGCCCCGTCAGGGCGATACGCACCGCGTCGAACAGAGCGGCCTCAATGAACACATCCGTCGTTTCGTCAGAAACACCCGTCGCCTCACCGCCGATCAGGCCCGCCAGGGACTGCACGCCAGCACTATCGACAATCACGAGGTCATCCGTGCCGAGAACGAGGTCGCGTCCGTCCAGTGCGCGGAACGTCTCACGTGCTGCACGGGTGAGAGACAGGGTATTGCCGCTGATCTTGCCCGCATCGAACACATGGAGCGGACGCCCCAGATCGAAGGTGAGATAGTTGGTGATGTCAACCAGCGCGCTGATCGGCTTGAGCCCGATCGATTCGAGGCGCTGACGCAGCCAGTCGGGGCTTGGACGGTTCTTCACGCCGCGTACCAGACGCCCGGCAATATAGGGGCATGCCGTATCGTACTGGATGTCCCAGTTGATCGGTGAGGCAAACTGCCCCTCGACCGTCTCAACCAGCCACGGCTTGAGATGGCCCAGTCCGGCAGCAGCCAGATCCCGGGCAATGCCACGCACGCTGAGGGCATCGCCACGATTGGGCGTGATCGAGATATCGATCACCGGGTCATCGAGCTTCGCATAGTCTGCATAGGGCTGGCCCAGCACGACCGTCTCGGGCAGCTCGGCAATGCCGTCACTTTCCGCCCCGAGACCCAGCTCGCGGAGAGAACACAGCATGCCCCCGCTTTCCTGCCCGCGAATCTTGCCTGCCTTGATGGTGATGTCGCTGCCCGGGATATAGGTTCCCGGCGGAGCAAAGATCACATGGAGGCCGGCGCGGGCATTGGGCGCACCGCAGACGACCTGCACCTTCTCGTAATCCCCGCCAGCGGCCACCACACAGACCTGCAGCCGGTCGGCATCGGGATGACGATGAGCCTCGAGAATCTTGGCGACACGGAAGCCACGCAGCGAGTCGGCGGGATTTTCGACGCTCTCGACCTCGAGGCCTATGGCGTTGAGCTTGCTGACGATCTCATCCAGCGAGACCGTGAAATCGAGATGCTCGCGCAGCCAGGACAGAGTGAATTTCATGGTCTCAGACTCCTTCTGCGAGGCTGACGGAGGACAGGGCAGAGAAGCCGTAATGACGCAGCCATCTCAAATCGCTCTCATAGAAGGAGCGCAGATCGGGAATACCGTTCTTGAGCATGGTCAGACGCTCGATGCCCATACCGAAGGCAAAGCCCTGCCAGATGGCGGGATCGAGGCCGCAATTGGCCAGTACGCGCGGATGAACCATGCCCGAGCCCAGAACCTCGAGCCAGTCGGTCCCACCGCCAATCTCACCTGTCTGGCGCGACCAGCCGATATCGACCTCCATCGAGGGCTCGGTGAACGGAAAATAGGAGGCGCGGAAACGGACAGGCAAATTCGGCTTGTCGAAGAAAATGCGCAGAAATTCGATCAGACAGCCCTTGAGATGACCGAGCGTGATGCCCTGGTCGATGACAAGTCCTTCACATTGATGAAACATCGGTGAGTGGGTGGCGTCATGATCGGCGCGATAGGTGCGCCCCGGCGCGATCACGCGGATCGGCGGAGGCTCGGTCAGCATGGTGCGGATCTGCACGCCCGATGTCTGGGTACGCAGCACACGCGGCGGCGACTCCTCATGGGATGCGGGCAGGTAGAATGTGTCGTGCTCGGTCCGCGCAGGATGATGGTCGGGCGTATTGAGCGCCGAGAAATTATGCCATTGCGATTCGATGTCCGGCCCCTCGGCGACCGAGAACCCCATGGCACCGAAAATCGCCGTCATTTCCTCGATCGTGCGGTTGATCGGATGGAGCAACCCGAGCGGAGTCGAGACAGCAGGCATCGACACATCGACCTGCTCGGATTTCAGCCGGGCTTCCAGCGCCGCCTCCGCAATGGCCTGGCCACGCTCTTCAACAGCCGTATTGAGCGCATCGCGCAGTCGGTTCAGCGCCTGACCGCGCTCCTTGCGCATCTCGGGCGTCATCTTGCCCAGTTCCTTGAGCAGGACAGTAAGGCGGCCCGATTTGCCGAGCACCCCAACGCGAATGGCGTCCCAGCTGGCGTGATCCTGCGCCTGCGCCAGAGATTCGAGAGTTTCGCTTTTCAGCGCTTCGAGATCATCGCCCATCATTCGCCTGTCCCATCGGTCAACTGGTATCGTCAAAAAAGAAAACGGGCCGTCCTGATACAGGACGACCCGTTTTCTATCAAATCCGGAAATCTGCCGAAGCCGAAATCCGAAGGCTAAAGCCTTTGATCAGGCCTGCGCCGTCTGTTCCTGAGCGGACTGCTCAAGAGCCATCTGCGCCAGCTTCACGATCTCGGCGAAGGTTGCAGCGTCATCGAATGCGATGGCGGCCAGAACCTTACGGTCGATTTCGATGCCAGCCTTTGCCAGTCCGTTGATGAACTTGCTGTAGGTCAGGCCCTGCTCGCGAACAGCAGCGTTGATACGCTGGATCCACAGAGCGCGGAAATCGCGCTTCTTGTTGCGACGGTCGCGATAGGCATAACGAAGAGCCTTCTCGACGCGCTCGAGAGCGATACGATAGTTGGTGGAAGACCGGCCGCGGTAACCCTTGGCGAGATCCAGAACCTTCTTGTGACGGGCGTGCGTCGTTACGCCGCGCTTAACACGTGCCATTTATCTGCTCCTCAAGCCAGTCCGTAGGGGGCCCACTGCTTCACGGTCTTCGCATCCATGTCCGTCATGGTCTGCGGGCCGCGATTGGTGCGCTTCATTTTCTGCGGACGGTTGATGAGGCCGTGGCGCTTGTTGCCGGGACCGCACATCACCTTGCCGGTCGCGGTGATCTTGAACCGCTTCTTGACCGACGACTTGGTCTTCATCTTGGGCATTTCATTCTCCTCTCGACATATCAGGCAACCTCCCGCAATTGCTTGCGGACGTTACCAAGCGGCCAGGCATGCCCTACCATCGCCTGGACGCGCGTTCGAAAGGGGGCACCTAAAGGATATCTCTGCCCTGCACAACCCATTTTAACGCGCCAAAACATTTACTTTGGGTTAGACAGAACCTTAACCACAATATGGGACGTTCTTGACGTAGATCAACATTTGGGCCTTTTACGACGCGGTCTCTTTTCGCAACGTTTCCGAACACGAAACCACACATAGGACGACGCATGAACACGGTTTCCCGGCCGCGGTTCTGGGCAGCCCTCACCGCCGTGATATTTGCCCTTTGTGGCATTTATCTGACACTCGGCGGTGTCTGGCTCCTGAGCTATGGCGACACCCCTTATTACGCAGTCTGCGGTATTGCTCTGTTGGCAACCGCCTATCTCGTCTGGACGGGCCGCCCTGCCGCCTTCTGGCTCTATACCCTGATCATTCTCGGCTCGCTCGTCTGGGCGGTCAGCGAAATCGGGATCGATTTCTGGTCGCTCGTACCACGCGGCGACGTCATCACCATTCTCGGCATCTGGCTGCTCCTGCCTTTCGTCAGCCGCCAGATCACCACCAGCCGTCTCGCCACCATGCCCCTGCTGGGCAGCGTCGTCCTTGCGCTGATCGTCGTGATCGTGGCCTTCGTGCAGGATCCGGGTGACAAGGCAGGCAATCTGCCCACCGAAAAGATCGCCGCTGCTGGCAGTGATGCCGCCCAGGTGCCCGATGGCGACTGGCAGGCCTATGGCCGTACCCAGTATGGTGATCGCTTCTCCCCGCTCACCCAGATCAATGCTGACAATGTCAGCAAGCTCAAGGTGGCCTGGACCATGCGTACGGGCGACTTCAAGGGCCCGAACGATCCCGGTGAAGCCACCAACGAAGCGACACCGCTTGCCGTCAACGGAACGCTGTATTTCTGCTCGCTGCATCAGAAGCTGTGGGCCGTTGATGGCGCAACCGGCAAGACAAAGTGGGTTTTCGACCCCCATCTCTATGTCAATCCGGGCTTCCAGCATCTGACCTGCCGTGGCGTGACCTACCACAAATCCGATGCCAGCGCCGTCACGTCAGATGGCACGCCGGCCCCTGATGAGTGCCATGAGCGCCTGTTCCTGCCCGTCAATGATGGTCGCATGTTCGCTGTCGATGCCCAGACCGGCAAGGCCTGCCCGAGCTTCGGCAATAATGGCGAGATCGACCTGCGTACGCCTTACATGCCGTATGACCATGTTGGCGGCTACGAGCCGACCTCACCGCCTGTCGTAACAGACAAGGTCGTGATCGTTTCCGGGGCCGTGACCGACAACAACTCCACCAAGGAGCCCTCGGGCGTTACGCGTGCTTTCGACCTGTTCACAGGCAAGCTCGTCTGGGTGTTCGACCCCTCGAACCCTGACCCGAACGAAATGCCGAGCGGTGACCACAAATACGTCGCCAACTCGCCCAACTCATGGATCACCGCGTCCTATGACGCCAATCTGGGCCTGGTCTATATCCCGACCGGCGTTCAGACCCCTGACCAGTGGGGCGGCAACCGCACCCCCGATGCCGAACGCTATGCGTCGTCCGTGCTCGCCCTGCACGCCGATACCGGCAAGCTGGCCTGGAGCTACCAGACCGTGCACCACGATCTGTGGGACATGGATCTTCCGGCCCAGATGAGCCTTGTGGACATCACCCAGAAGGACGGCACCGTCATTCCGGCCATCTACGCACCGGCCAAGACGGGCAACATCTTCGTTCTCGACCGTCGCGACGGCAAGCTCATCGTACCAGCACCCGAGCTTCCCGTGCCGCAGGAAGTGGTAAAGAGCGATCACGTTGCTCCCACACAGCCCTTCTCTGACCTGACCCTGCGTCCCAAGGCCCTGCTGACGGGCAAGGACATGTGGGGTGGCACCGTGTTCGATCAGCTGATCTGCCGCGTGGCATTCCATCAGCTCGACTACAAGGGCACGTTCACGGCACCGTCCGAGCGTGGCTCGCTGATCTTCCCGGGCAATCTGGGTATCTTCGAGTGGGGTGGTCTTGCTGTCGATCCTCAGCGTCAGATCGCCATCTCCAACCCGATCGCCCTGCCTTTCGTGTCGCGTCTGGTTCCCCGTGGTCCGGGTAACCCGCTCTGGCCCGAAAAGGACGCCAAGGGTTCGGGCGGCGAGACCGGCCTGCAGCACAACTATGGCGCACCCTATGCCATCATGCTGAGCCCGTTCCTGAACCCGATCACCACACGCATCGGTCTGCCGATCCCGTGCAAGCGTCCGCCGTGGGGCTACATGGCTGGTATCGATCTGCGCACCAACAAGGTGGTCTGGCAGCATCGCAATGGCACGCTGCGTGACAGTCTCTACAACAGCGCCCTGCCCATCCAGCTGCCGCCGCTCAAGGTTGGCGTGCCCAGCCTCGGTGGCCCGCTCACCACGGCCGGCAACGTAGCCTTCCTGACGTCCACGCTGGATTTCTACATCCGCGCATACAACGTCACCACGGGTGAAACCCTGTGGCAGGACCGTCTGCCCGCCGGTGGCCAGTCCACCCCGATGAGCTACTCTGCCAATGGCAAGCAGTACATCGTGACCTATGCCGGTGGTCACGGCTCTTTCGGCACGAAAATGGGCGATTACGTCATCGCCTACGCTCTGCCGAACTGATCCTTCCCGGTTTCGGAAATAAGAAAACCCGCCTTCTGGCGGGTTTTTTGTGCCCGGCTTCAAAGGGCCTGCACGGCTCTTGCACAGCGACGAATAATGTCAGAGTGTTGCTGAAACCTCAGCCAAGGATTTCATCATGCTCCGTGGATTTCTCGCTCTGACCGTGCTGCTCGGCACAGCCGCAGCCCCTGTTGCCTACGCCAAGCCCTGCCGCGATGCGACCTCGGGCAAGTTCGTGAAATGCGAAAAGCCGAAGGCCGAGAAATGCCGCGATGCCAAGGGCAAGTTCACCAAGTGCAAGGCTGATGCCGCCACCAAGGACGATAGCAAGACGACCGCACCCGCGACCCCCGCCGATGGAGCCCCTGGCAAGAACTGATTAAGGGGGCGGTCTCCGCCTCTCGCAGTTCGGGTTGTTCCATGTAAAAAAGGCCCGGTCTCCCGGGCCTTTTTTCTTGATTGCCGTTCTACCCTGTCAAAATCAGGCCCGTGCAAAATTAGACCCGGGCCCGCGCCCGTATGGCCTGGGCCATTGCCTCGACCCCATTGCCACGGTTGGTCGAGAGTGCCTTCACCAGTCCCAGATCATGCAGGAATGTCGGGTCCGTCGCCTCGATCTCCGCCCGGTCACGCCCGGAATAGACGCGCAGCAGCAGAGCCACCAGACCATTCACGATGGCCGCATCGGACGCCCCGGCAAAGAACAGGCGGCCATCTGACTCATGCGCCTCAAGCCAGACCTGGCTTTGGCAGCCGGGCACACGATGACCATCATTCTGCCACGCAGCGGGAAAGGGCGGGAGGTTGCGCCCCATCTCGATGATGTATTCGTAGCGATCCATCCAGTCATCGAACAAGGCGAGTTCGTCGCCGATCGATGCGATGGCCTCCGCCGCCGTGCCATCCACGGGCTGGACGAAGGGGAGATCCGTTACCGCGCCGCTCACAGGATGAACCTGCTCAGATCGCCCTTGCGGGCCAGAGGCGCAACGCGCTCCTGCACATCCTGCGCGGTAATCACAACAGTATCCCCGCTCCGGTCAGACGCCCTAAAGGAAACATCTTCCAGCAGACGCTCCATAACCGTCGCAAGACGTCGGGCACCGATATTCTCGACACGCTCATTGATGTCCGCCGCCAGTTCAGCGAGCGCGTCCACCGCACCGTCCTCGAAGGAGAGCGTCAGATTTTCGGTGCCAAGAAGCGAGACATATTGCTTGAGCAGGGAGTGTTCGGGCTCGAGCAGAATGCGCTTGAGGTCCTCACGTGTCAGACCAGCCAGCTCGACGCGAATGGGCAGACGTCCCTGCAACTCAGGCAGCAGGTCCGAGGGTTTCGCCAGATGAAAGGCCCCGGACGCGATGAACAGGATATGATCGGTTTTCACCGGCCCGTATTTGGTGGTGACCGTCGTTCCCTCGATCAGCGGCAGAAGATCGCGCTGCACGCCCTCACGCGAGATATCGCCACCCCGTCCACCGCCCTCACCCGAGCGGGCGCAGACCTTGTCGATCTCATCGAGAAAGACGATGCCGTGATCCTGCGCATGACGCACTGCATCCTGGGTCAGTGCGTCATTATCCACCAGCCGGTCGGCTTCCTCGCGGATCAGAAGCTGACGCGCGGCGGCGATCATCAGGCGACGCTTCTGGGGCGAGCGGTTCATGAGGTTCTTCATGAGGTCGCCAAAGGCAGCGGCATTCATGACCGTGCCACCTGCCATGTCGGGCATCTCACCCGCGCCCGGCTCACGCCCCACCTGAATCTCGATTTCCTTGTCCTCGAGTTCGCCATTACGCAGCATCTGGCGGAACTTGGTCTTGGTGTCCGCCGTGGCCCCCTCACCGACCAGCGCATCGACAAGGCGGGATTCTGCAGCAAGCTCGGCCTTGGCATTCACATCCTTGCGTCGGGCCTCACGCAGCATGGTGAGTGACACTTCGACCAGATCGCGCACGATGGATTCCACATCACGCCCGACATAGCCGACCTCGGTGAACTTGGTGGCCTCGACCTTCAGGAAAGGCGATTGTGCCAGACGCGCCAGACGGCGGGCGATCTCGGTCTTGCCGCAGCCGGTTGGCCCGATCATGAGGATATTCTTGGGCACGACCTCTTCACGCAACCCTTCGGGCAGTTGCGCACGGCGCCAGCGGTTACGCATGGCAATAGCGACAGCCCGCTTGGCCTCGTTCTGACCGATGATGAAGCGGTCGAGCTCGGAGACAATCTCACGCGGCGAGTAATTCGGAATTTCCATTACAGCGACTCTCCGCCCAGCAGTTCCACCCGGACCGAATGATTGGTGTAGACGCAGATATCGCCAGCAATCTTCATCGCACGGCGGGCCACATCCTCGGCACTCAGCCCCTCGATATCGATAAGCGCACGCGCGGCCGAAAGCGCGTAATTACCGCCGGAGCCGATCGCGATGATCCCGTCCTCGGGCTCAAGCACGTCACCATTGCCGGTCAGTGTGAAGGAGCGATGGGCATCGGCCACCGCCATCATGGCCTCCAGCCGACGCAGATAGCGATCCGTGCGCCAGTCTTTCGCCAGATCGACACAGGCCCGTTCAAGCTGATCGGGATAGCGCTCCAGCTTGGCTTCGAGGCGCTCGAGCAGGGTGAAGGCATCAGCTGTTGCCCCGGCGAACCCGGCTAGAATTGAGTTCTTGGGCCCTATGCGGCGTACCTTGCGGGCATTGCCCTTGATGACCGTCTGGCCAAGCGTAACCTGCCCGTCACCCGCCATGGCCACCTGTCCGTCGCGACGAACGCAAAGGATGGTGGTGCCATGCCAGCCAACAGGGTCATGGGGGGAAGAGGAATGAGTGTGCATGCCTCTTCACATAAGCCCTGCGCGCAGAGAGACAAGCCCGCCCTATGCCCAGTTACGCAGCGTGGTGGCGATTGCCTGACGCAACTCCACCGGGGTGAAGGGCTTGCCCAGCACGAAAGCATCGGCAGGCAGGTTTTCGGGGTCGGCATAACCACTGACGTAAAGCACCGGCAGAGCGGGATATTTCTCCGCCAGGATGGCGCCGCATTCGCGGCCGCCCATGCCCGGCATCAGTAGATCGAGCACAACCAGATCGAAATGTTCACCCGCAGCCAGGCAGGCAATCACATCCTTGCCATCCGCAACGCTGATCACCTCATGACCGTCCTGCGAGAGGAATTGCGCCGTAACGAGCCGCACACCGGGTTCATCATCAGCCAGCAACACACGCAGCTTGCGCGGCCCCGAAACAGCCTCGACCGCCTCCTGCTGCGCCCCTGCCGTCGCCTCGTGGCTGACAGGCAGAAGCATGATCATGCGTGTGCCTTCGCCCGGCGTGCTCTCGACACGGATATCCCCCCCGCTGCGCTGCAGGAACCCGTAGATGGTCGAAAGCCCCAGACCCGTGCCGCTTCCAAGGCCCTTCGTCGTGAAAAAAGGTTCGAAGATACGGCGCACGATCTCCGGCGGCATGCCGCAGCCCTGATCATCCACCGAGAGCACGACGCGCTCACCTTCAGGGGCATGAGCCTCATGGCTGAGCGCAATACTGATGACACCGCCATCCGGCATGGCATCGCGGGCATTGATACACAAGTTGAGCAGGGCCATTTCAAGCTGACCGGAGTCACTCATTACGGGGGGCATGACCAGATCACGCGGCACGGCAGAGAGGTCGATCGTGCAACGCCCCGTTTCGCCGCGCAGATCGCTTGCCCGGCTCAGGCTCTGCACGATCAGGTCGTGCATGCTCCAGATCATCTCGACCAGGTTGACCGGACGCAGCGCCATGGGTTTCGGTCGACCGAATTCGAGCAGACGACGGGTCAGGACCGTACCGCGACGGGCCGATTCAAGGGCATTGTCGAAAAGCTTGGTCACGGTCGGGTTTACTGCAGGCGTCATGTCCTGCAGCAATTCGAGTGAGCCCAGCATGGCGGTCAGCAGGTTGTTGAAGTCATGCGCAATCCCCCCGGCGAGTGTGCCAAGAGCATGCATCTTGTCATCCTGACGCAGGCGCTCCTCCATCGCGAGGCGCTCAGTCACGTCCCGGTCGAGCATCATCTGCCAACGCTGCGCGCTCGGGAAAGGGACACCCAGCGCATTGCGCGGCCAGGGCAGGGTCTGGCGCGTGATCTCGTGCCACCTCACCCCCTCAGCCGTATGCTCCGACACCAGCCGCGAGACCTCGCCCTCGCTTCGGGTCTCCTCACGCATAGCGATGATATCCGGACGAAGGGCATCGTTGAACAGGGAGTCCTCAGCGATATCGCCCCTGCCGTCAGGCGTGACTTCGACCTCGATATTGTGGCGCAGTACCGTGCCATCGGCCTCGGAAAACACGACATCCATCGGCACCGATTCCAGTGCGCCATGCAAAAGCACGCGCTCCATCATCAATGCCCGCTCGAGGCGATGATGGGCTGCAACCTCACGTACCATCGCGCGCAGTGAGTCGGACTCCCACGGCTTGTGGGCATAGAACTGGATCCTGCCCTGATTGAGGGCGGCAACCACGGCGGCCAGATCGGCATAACCGGTCAGGAGAATTCCGCGCGCATCTGAATAGTCCCGCGCCTTGCTCAGCATCACATCGCCCGTCATATTGGGCATGCGCTGGTCGGAGACAATCACCGCGATATCGGGTGACTTGCGCAGGAATTCGAGCGCCTCGAGCGGGTCTGTACTGGAGAGAATATCGAATTCATCTTCCAGCAGATCGGTCAGCGCGACCAGAATTTCGGCTTCATCATCCACCAGGAGGATACGGCTCCTCCCGAATGGTACGCTCATTTCGGTCCGTTTCATGCGCTGCGTCCTATCGTCACCGGTCCCGTAGGGGTAAGGCGCACCGGAACGGAGAGCGTGAAACAGGCCCCCACATCGCGTCCACCCTCGAGATTCGCGTCCTCTATATCAATCGTGCCGCCATGCGCCTCGATCACGCCATAGGCAATCGCCAGCCCCAGCCCTGTTCCCATACCGACAGGCTTGGTCGTGAAAAACGGCTCGAACACACGTGCGCGCAGGGCGGCGGGCACACCCGGTCCGTCATCTGCCACGCTGATCACGTAATTTGCATCCGATCCCTCCTGCTCCAGAACGGTCTGGATCACGATCTTGCCGCTTGGCGCCCCGGCTTCGAGCCCTTCGGCCTCGGCACGCGAGCGTATGGCATCGGCTGCGTTGCTGACGATATTCATGACCACCTGATGCAGAAGGGCCGGCTGACAGACCAGCATACGTGGGGCCGACAAATGGCGCTCCACCGTAATCTCGCGGCCGAATTTATGCGCCAGAAGGGCGAGCGCGGTATCGATTGCCTCAACCACGTCGGTATCCTGAAAAGCGCTTTCATCGAGACGTGAGAAACGCCTCAGGCTCAGCACCAGATTCTGGATGCGCTGCAGCCCCAGCCGCATCGCACCGATACGGCTCGAACATTTCTCCAGCAGCGCAAGCTGTGCTGGCAGAAGAGGCCCCTCGGACTCCGTGAGCCGCTGCAGGGCCCGCGCGATGGTCTCCTCGTGCGCCAGAGTGAAAGCGAGCGGATTGTTGATCTCGTGGGCGATGCCTGCCACGAGCTCGCCGAGCGAGGCCATCTTGGCTGTCTGCACCAGCTTCGCCTGTGTCTCGATCAGTCGCGCATTGGCATCGGCAAGTTCAGAATTGGCGTGGGCCAGCGCCTCAGCCATAGCGGCCTTGGCGGCAATGGCGCGGGCCTCGCTCTGCGCGGTCTGAAGCGCTACTTCGCGCACCTGACGCTTGATTTCCTGCTGCCTGATCTCGTCCTGAGCCAGCTTGCGACGCACCAGCACCCGGATGCGAAGCGCCAGAACATCGGGGGCGATGTCGCTGGGCACCAGGTCATCCAGCCCCGCATCGAACAGATCTGCCGCAGAGTGACGCCTGAACCGGTCAGCATCGACAATGCCGAGGATCCGGAAGGATGTTCCTCCGGCCTCAAGCACATCCTGACGGCGCGCATCGAGACGGCGGCAGAAATTCACGCCATCGAGCAGGCGCGACGTAAGGTCGAGCACCAGACAATCCGGCCCCTCCTCGCCCCCAAGCCAGCCCCCATGAATCAGCTCGCCCGAGGCGGTAACCGTGGTGACCGTATGGCCATCGCGCCAGAGCAGCTCCCCCAGAGAGGCACCGGAGGAATCGCGCTCCCAATTGGCATTGTCGCCCGGCTCGTCCTCGAAATCCTCGGTATGGGGGCTCGTGACGATAACGATACGCGCCCGGCGGAAACGTCCAGCCTCTTCGGCCTGAAGAAAGTCCGAGCCCTCACGCAGCAGCGCACGGATGCGCAGCACCAGCAGGTCAGGATGGGCCGATTTGGAGATATAGGCATCCGCGCCGCTTTCGAGCCCTTCACGCTCCAGTCCGGGCCCGACATCTTCGGTCAGCATCAGGATGGGGATCGAGCGCGTCTGGGCGTTCATGCGGAACTGACGCGCCATCTGCCCGCCATTCATGCCAGGTAGGTGGTAGTCAGCCACCACCAGATCCGGCAGGCCGTCATCGAGGCAGGTCAGGGCCTCTTCACCACTGCCCACGCGCCGGACGACAAACCCTGCCTCTTCGAGCAGAAGCGTAAGGGCTTGCGCCTGTATATCCGACTCCTCAACGAGAAGGATTGCGGGACGGGGCACATCTTGCAGGGTCATGAATGCACTGGTCTCATGAGTTTGCCGGGGTGATCAAGTTCGCCAGCGCCTTCGAGACGAAAAGAGTTCTGCGATGCAGTTGTCATTGCAGAAAAGATGACATGTCGAGAGATCATGTCATGTCGCCACCCGCGAGATTTCACCCGGTGTGACGCATGCAGATCATAAGGGCCGCAGGGCGTTCATCGCCGTGTCACAGGCTGATCATTGCATTTCCCTGCGCTGGCAGCTACCTCAGGATAAGACAACGTGGCCAGCCCTGACTGGACGCCACTTCATTCGTGCCCATCACGACAAGCTGGAAGCGCCCCATGGAAGTTTCGCCCCGCCCGTCCCTGTCACGCCTAGGCCAGCCGAGCGACGACCGCGAGCCCCGTGGCACAAGCGGGCTTGGCACCGGCGGGCGCAGCAGCGGCAGCGGCAGCGGGCTCGCTATCCTGCGCACGGCCTTCTGGGCTGTCTGCTACTTCGCCTTTTATTTCGCCCAGCAGGTGGCCGAAGTCCTGGCACCGCTCTGCCTTGTGCTTGGCATCGGGTGGATGGCCCTGCCCAAGGCCCTTTCGGCCATCACTACCGGCACGGCCTCGACCGACCCGCAGGCACAGGATGTCATGAATCACGTGGTCGGAAGCATTCCCGATCATCTTGCCATCGGCAGCCATGTGATGACGGCAAGCGGCCTTGTCTTCGATGGTTTCATGCTGATGGCCATCGCCGCCCTCGGTGCGACGGTTTCCGCCGTCGCCGCCCGCAACATGTAACGCCGCGACCGGGGCTTTCATGATCCGGTTCCACAACGTTACCTATCGCCATGCGTATCGTCGCCGTCTGGCCCGGCAACGTCAGATGGCGCGCCCGGTCCTTGAGGGACTCGATTTTACCATCCAGCAAGGCAGCTTCTACTGGCTGACCGGCCCCTCCGGCGCGGGCAAGTCCAGCCTGCTTCGCCTCGCCCATGCAGAGACTTTGCCAGAGAGCGGTACGGTCGAGATTCTCGGGGTCGCGACGGAGCGGGCCAGCCGACGTCAGCTGGCCCAGCTGAGGCAGCGCATCGGGTTTATCCCTCAGGATCTGCGCCTGCTGGGCGAGCTGAGTGTTTATGACAATATCGCCCTCCCTTTGCGTCTGGCCGGACAATCCGACAGCGCGATAAGGGGCGAGATCGGGTCCATCCTCGACTGGCTCGATCTGGGGGCCAAATCTGACAGCCTGCCGGATGAGCTTTCGGGGGGAGAGCGACAGCGCGTGGCCATTGCCCGTGCTCTTGTAACCCGCCCGGCCCTGCTTCTGGCTGACGAACCGACCAATGCCCTCGCGGAGTCGCAAAGCTGGCAACTCATTGAGGCATTGAGGGCGCTAAGCCGCTCGGGCACGACTGTCATCGTCGCCACGCATAATGAGTCCCTGCTTCGGGCCATGCCCCTGCCCTGCATCAGCCTGCGTAATGGGCGCCTTGAAAAACCCGTCCCACCCCCGGTGATGCATCACCCTGAGACTCATGCCTCAGGCTCTGACACCTCCACTCATGACGGCGACGACATTCGTCATTCCGATGACCATGCCACCTCTCCCTTCCTCTCTGCCTCACGCCCCTTGCGGGAACGGGATCGATGAGCCGCAAACTTCCTGATGGGCTGCATCTGGGCCGACGCGATCAGGGGCTGATACCTCTTATCGCCGCTGTGGCGGCAATTGCAGCCCTCGCACTCGGCGGCTGGAATGCAGCCCGCGTTCTCTCTCGCGAATGGGACCATGGCGCCACCCGACAGGTCACGATTGAAATTCCGGATCTTACGGGCGATGCTGCGGACACAGCCAGTAAACTGGTTACCGTCTTAAGGAGCGATCCCGGCATCGCCAGCGTCGAAATTCTGCCCGAGGCAAGGCTGCGCGATATCCTTCGCCCCTGGCTTGGCACGATGCAGGCCAGCCTGTCAGACCTGCCCGTCGTGCTCTCGATCACGCGACGCAGCAATGGCCCCGTCACCAATCTGCCAGTCATACTGGATACGATCGCGCCTTCAGCCATCATCGAGGAAAATGCCCGCTGGGGCGAACGCCTGATGCTTCTCGGCCAGACTTTGCAGGCCTGTGCGTGGCTTGCCGTGTTGCTGGCCGGGTTTGCCACCGCTGGCGTGACCACACTTTCCGTGCGCATGACGCTGATTGCACGACGGCGTACTATTGAAATCCTTCATGGCCTCGGCGCCCGTGACGGGCTGATCGCACGACGCATCGCCTGGCGAAGCGCCCTGCTCGGGCTGAGCGGAGGGGTAATCGGCACGGCGCTCGGCGGGCTGATACTGGCCATACTCTATCACCTGTTGCTGCCCTTCATGGATCAGGCAGGCGCCGGTGCAACAACGTGGCCCCAAAGCTATGAACAATCGCTTGCCTTGTGGGCCGCCATACCTCCAGCCCTGCTCCAGTCCCTCGCCTGTGTGCCGATGCTCGTTGCTGTCCTCAGCTTCGTTGTGGCTCAGGGGACGGTGCGTCTGTGGTTGCGCCGGCTGCCATGAGATTCTGGTTGGCCGTTCCGTTTCTGGTGTTCGTTCTGGCCCTTGTCTGGTGCGCAGGGTTCGCCTGGTTTTGCGTCGATGCGCTCCACCCCGTATCCAATCCGGTACATTGTGACGGCATCGTTGCCCTGACCGGGGGGCGTGACCGTATCGAGGCCTCGCTTCAGCTGCTGGACAAGGGGGTTGGGCGCAAGCTGCTGATCTCCGGGGTGGGGCCCCATGCCACACTCAGCCAGCTCAGCGAACATGCACCGATATCGCTGACACCCGAACTGGCGTCGCGCATCACACTGGGCAGGCGTGCGGTGTCTACCATCGGCAACGGGTCGGAAACGGCCCAGTGGGCCACGCAGAACCATATCCGTTCGCTGCTGGTCGTTACGGCGGGCTACCATATCCGGCGGGCTATGGTTGAAATCCATCGCGCCGCACCGGAGGTCGTGCTCCACCCCTACCCTGTCCGCTCACCGGCGCTGAGACGCAGCCCCAATCGCGCAACATTCAGCTTACTGCTGCACGAATACATCAAATGGATCGGCTCCCATCTGGGCCTTTCGCGGGGAATCAATCTCACCCCCCAGTCATGAACCCATCCGGGTAAAACCTGTGCCGGCCCCGAATCCCGCGCTGTGCCGTTTCCCTCCTGCCCCGTGATGCTCTAGTGAACATCGGATTCTTGAGACGCTACTGGGGGAGTGCATGATCCGGATACGCGCCTGGCTTTTCATGAGCTATTTCATCATCCTCACCCTGATCATGGGTGTGATCGCCATGCCCATACGCGCCCTGCGACGCCACAAGCTGGCCCTACGCTATGCCCAGCTCTGGTCATCGCTCACCTTGCGTGGTCTGAGCCTGATCTGTCGCATACGCATCACGGTTATCGGCCGCGAGAACCTGCCTGCAGGGGCGTGCCTTGTCGCCTCGCAGCATCAGTCTTTCTTCGACGGCTTCATCTGGATGACGATTGCCGAGCAACCGGCCTATGTCATCAAGCAGGAGCTCACCCGCATACCGTTCATCGGTCCCATGCTGATCCTGTCCGGCATGGTGCCTGTCGAGCGCGCCGCGGGCGCGAAGGCACTGCGCGCCCTGATGAAGGCGACACAGGAGCATTTTGATGAAGGCCGACAGATCATCATCTTCCCTGAAGGAACAAGAACCGTCCCTGGCGAGCGTGTTCCCCTTCAGCCCGGCGTAGTCGCACTGGCCAAGCAGGCCGCTGTGCCTGTCATTCCAGTCGCCACCAATTCTGGCCTGCACTGGCCGCGCCGTGGCTGGTTGATGACTCCGGGCGAAATCATCGTCGCCATAGGAGAGGCTTTGCCTGCGAATGCCGGGCGACACTCTCTGATCGACTCGATCTACAGGTCCTGGGATAAGCTTTGCATTGCCCACGATATACCACACCCTGTGGATAACTCTGTGGACCTGAGACGCTGATCGGGGGGAATCCTGTGCGGAACACCGTGCATAACCCCCATCGAACCGATACGATCCTGAAAGGATCCAGCCGGGGCGGGCAAGAAAGCGAGTCAAGAGACAATCGCCGCAAAAGCTAGGTTTTTCGCGCTTTATGGCGCAAAGAACGGTGCGGAGGGGGCATCTAACACAGCCCCCTGCGCTTTCATAGCCCCGCGGCGGAGACTCTTTCCCTTTTCCTCATTTCATCCGTTTTCAGCTCTGGGGATAAAATGTGCGGTTTCTCGCGACAACTGTGAAATCTGACGGCAGAACCTGCCAATTACCCAGTATTCACCGGGCCAATCCGAGATGAAAAAAGGGCTCTTCTTCACCATAATCGGTGTTACGTCCCTGTTACTCGCAGTGCAGGCTCTGGACGCCTATCGCATCAGTCAGATCGACCGACAGATCGCAAGACTGTCCATGACGGCGCAGGCGGAGGGCTGGCGGTTTACGTGGCAGGAGAAAGCACGCCAATGGCGCCCGTGGGGGTCACGCATCGTGCTGACTGCCCCCCTGATAGGCCGTGGCTCCAGGGAGGGCTGGACCGGACAGTCTCTCACGATCAAACCCGGCTGGAGGCACCCGTTCGCAGCGTTATTCACCTCTGAGGGTGTACAGATCCTGCGCCCCGGTGGCGATGTCGTGCTGAGCGCTGGTGGTGGATCGGGCTGGTTCGACCCGTCGCGACAGGTGATCGTCTATCGCACGACAGGCGTGACGGCATCGGGGCTACCGATATCGGGAATCGACACGCTCACGCTGCGCGATGTCACAGCACGGTTCCTGCCCGGCGGGCGGAGCGCCGATCCCTCTCTGGCATGGAGCCTCGACCTGCACGCCGACAGGGCTGAACCGAAGCTGACCGCGACACAGGGCAGCGGCAGCCTGACGCCCAGCCTGCAGGACCTCCTCGCTGCACTGACTACGGCGAGGTATCTCCACCTCGTTCTCGCCGCATTGCATCGAACGAGCAATGGTCACGACCAAGGCGACCGTCCTGCTGGTTTGACCCATGATGTGGGTTATGAACGCTTTTTAATTCAGGAGGCGTCTTTCACACTTGGGCCCCTCTCGGTCGTTGCCCGCGGAACCCTTTCAGGTACCGGGCAAGGCACAGTGTGGGCCCATCTCAGCGGCTTGCAGGGCTTTGCCCGTTACTGGGTTGCTCATACACCGCAAGCGCTACGGAATAACCCGGACTACGCACGCCTGCTGGCGGGTCTTGATGAACAAACTGCAAGGATACCGGACCATCTGGACCTTCCCATTCCGCTCGGTCCCGATGACATTTTATTGCAAAATCACATTTCCGCGATAATAACAGGGCATTATCGATGAACCGGAGGGGAAGCTGACGCCTTATGGGCGGTGGCAGTTAACCATTCCCCTTCACGACTGGCCTTGATGGCCGCGGATCCCTGCAATGCCTGACATGAGTGCTCTCTTCCTCGCACGATTGCAATTCGCGTTTACCGTCGGATTCCATATCGTCTTTCCCGCCTTCTCCATCGGCCTGGCCGCGTTTCTGGCTGTGCTCGAGGGGCTCTGGCTCAAGACGGACAAACCCGTCTATCTCGACCTCTTCAAATACTGGCTGCGCGTCTTTTCCGTGGTGTTTGCCATGGGTGTCGTTTCCGGCCTCGTCATGTCGTATGAATTCGGCACCAACTGGTCGCAATTCTCGCAAAAGGCCGGGCCGATCCTCGGCCCGATGCTGGCCTATGAGGTCATGACGGCGTTCTTCCTTGAGGCCGGCTTTCTTGGTGTCATGATGTTCGGCCTCAACCGCGTGGGCAAGCGGCTGCATTTTGCTGCAACCTGCATGGTCTCGATCGGCACATTGATCTCCATGAGCTGGATCCTGGCTTCCAATTCCTGGATGCAGACGCCACAGGGCTACAAGATCGATGCCGCAACAGGCCGCTTCCTGCCGGCCGACTGGTTCGCCATCGTCTTCAACCCCTCCTTCCCGTTCCGCCTTGTCCATATGGCCCTCGCCGCGTTTCTCTGCGTTGCGTTCATCGTGGGTGGCGTCGGCGCGTGGCATCTGCTCAAGGCCAAGCGTCAGAAGCGCCAGCCGACCGATGCCGTGAAGGTCATGTTCTCCATGGCAATGTGGATGGCTGCCATCGTGGCACCGCTCCAGATCTTGGCGGGTGACGCCCACGGCCTGAACACGCTGAAATACCAGCCCGCCAAGATCGCGGCGATGGAAGGCGACTGGGAGAGCGAGAGCCGTGCGCCCGAATTGCTGTTTGGCGTGCCGGACATGGAACATGAGGTGACACGCTACAAGATCGGCATCCCGCTGGTGGGCTCGCTGATCCTGACGCACAGCCTCGACGGCAAGGTGCCTGGCCTCAAGGATTTTCCGAAGGACCAGCGCGCGCCGATGTATGTCGTGTTCTACACCTTCCGCGTGATGGTGGCCCTTGGCAGCCTGATGGCCCTGCTTGGGTTCTTCTCGCTGTTCCTGCGCTGGAAGGGCGGGTTCTATACCAACCCGATCCTGCTGCGCGGCGCCTTGCTCATGACGCCTGCCGGGTTCATCGCCCTGCTGTGCGGCTGGGTCACGACCGAAGTGGGCCGCCAGCCCTTCACGATCTATGGGCTGCTGCGCACCGTCGACAGCGTCTCACCCGTGACACTGCCGAACATGGAAATGTCCATGGTGGCCTTCGTCATCGTCTATTTCATCGTCTTTACCGCCGGTATCGGCATCCTGCTGCGCGATTTCGCCAAGGAACCCAGCTCGAACGAGCCTGAGCCCCCGCGCGATCAGCCGCATCGTGCCGCTGGTATCACCCAAGTCTCTCACCACCCGGCGGAGTAAGCGTTTACCATGAATACCCTCGCCTATTGGTTGCCCATCATCTGGGCAACCCTCGCGGCTCTGGCCATCTTCATCTATGTCTGTCTCGACGGGTTCGATCTGGGCATTGGCATCCTGTTCCTCGGCGAGCATCGCAAGGAACATCGCGATGTCATGGTCAACACCATCGCCCCGGTCTGGGACGGTAACGAAACCTGGATGATCTTCGGAGGCGCCACGCTTTATGGCGTGTTCCCTGTCGCCTATGGCACGATCCTCCCCGCGCTCTACCTGCCGATCCTGTTCATGCTGCTCGCGCTTATCCTGCGTGGCGTGGCGTTTGAATTCCGTGTGAAGGCAAGCGGCATTTTCGGCATGGGGTTCTGGGATCGCTCCTTCTGCTTCGGCTCACTCGTTGCCTCTGTCATGCAGGGCATCATTCTGGGTGAGCTCATCATGGGCGTAAAGGTCGAGAACAACACCTTCGTCGGCAGTGCATGGGACTGGGTCGCTCCCTTCCCGCTCTTCTGCGGCTTTGCCGTGGCGGTTGGCTACACCCTGCTTGGTGCAACCTGGCTGGTGTGGCGCACGGAAACCGATCTGAAGGCTGTCATGCAGCGCCTCTCCGCGCCGCTGGGCCTCGGCATGCTGGTGCTGATTGCCATTGTGTCGGTCTGGACGCCCTACCTGCACGCCAATTACATGCATCGTTGGACCGATTTCCCCGAAATTGTCTGGGTTGCGCCCGTGCCGGTTGCCGTGATCGTGCTCGCTGCACTGTTCTTCCTGTCGCTGCGCAAGCAGGCAACGCGCCTTACGCCGTTCCTCTGCGCGCTGGGCTGGTTCTTCCTTTGCTTCTCGGGTCTGGGCATCAATGTCTGGCCCTATATCGTGCCGCCTACGGTCACGATCTGGTCGGCTTCCTCGCCACCGGAAAGCCAGCTCTTCCTGCTGGTCGGCGCATCGATCCTGCTGCCGATCATCCTGGCCTACACGATCTATTCCTACTGGGTGTTCCGCGGCACGGTGACCGCCGATCATCATTACCACTGACGCCGGGCCTGGCCTGACTCAATGTCACCCTCATGCGATCGACCCGGTCCTGAACGGGAATGGATCTCATGAGGGGCCTGCCTCCCGGGCTTTTCATCGCCCGGGCTCAAATGTTCTGAACATCGGTCAGGCTATTTCTGGTCAGCCTGCCACTTCGCCAAAGGAGTTATGACAATGCCTGCTTCTCCCGCCCCTTCCTCCTCCTTCCTTGCCCGTCTCGGCTGGTTTGTCGGGCTCTGGGCAGGCGGGGTCGTGACACTGGCTATTGTCGCAACCCTGCTCAGGATCATCATTTTTCATCAATGGTAAGATGAGGCCGCACGTCGACGGCCCTCATCCCGGCATTGTGGGCGGCCTCTAGCCCTTCCTCCGTGTCCTCGAAAACGAGACAGCGCGAGGGGGTAACACCGAGCTTGCTGGCGGCCAGCAGATAGAGATCAGGGGCCGGTTTGGGATGGGTCACATCCTCCACCGTCACCACGCAATCGAACAGTTCCAGCAAGTCGAGCGTACGCAATGTCGCGGTCACAATCGATTTGAGCCCGGCCGAGGCCACGGCCATCGGAACGTGGCCGAAATGGCTGCGGGCTATCTCGGCTGTGAAACTGTGCTCACGCAGCACATCAAGATGGGCCTCATAGAGCACACGGCAACGGGCAAGCAGAGCCGCCCGGTCAAGTGTCACATCAAACGCTTTCTCATAAGCGTCGAACAGCTTGCTGCTCGAAAGCCCGGTGCGGGCGTAATACCACTCTGACGTGAGAACCTGCCCCTGCTCCGCCAGCGCTTCCTTGAACGTCAGGAAGTGGACGGGGAGCGTGTCCGCGATTGTCCCATCGCAATCGAAAATGATGGCGTCAAAATCGTAATCGTTCAGATTGAAAGTCGTCACCTGATCTGCCTTTCGCCAGCGTACCAGCGGTCTGTTGTCTGACTCGACCTCCCCATAAGGAAGCCGTCTCTCAGAAGCGGTCCTTCGCCTGGCGCAGCCTGCCCAGTTCGCTGCTGTCAGGGGCACGCAGGAAAGGATTGGTCTCGCGCTCAAGCCCAAGCCGCACCGGCAGGCTGGGGCGTCCCTCGGTACGAAGCGCCTCGACTTCAGCAGCACGCCGCCGCAACGCCTCGTTTGTCGGGTCGACACTCAGCGCAAAAGCAGCATTGCTCTGCGTGTATTCATGACCGCAATACACGAGCGTGTCATCCGGCAGGGGGTCGAAGCGATGAAGGCTGGTGAACATCTCTTCCGCCGTCCCCTCCAGAAGGCGACCGCACCCGAGGCTGAACAACGTGTCACCACAGAACAGCGCGGGGACAGAGCGGAAATAGAAGGAGATATGCCCGCGCGCATGACCGGGGGTGGCAATGACCTCCCCCAGATCATGACCCACGGCAATACGATCCTCATCATGAAGCAGCAGGTCAAGCGGTGGCAAACGGGCCTGATCCGCCTCCGCGCCGGCGATACGGGCGCCGTATTTCTGGCGCAAGGCCTCGGCGCCTCCAATATGATCGGCGTGATGATGGGTGAGAAGAATGAGGTCGAGACGACCGTCACCAATCACTTCCGCGACCGGATCGGACTCGCCGGGGTCGATGACGGCAACGATTCCTGTCTGCGGGTCGGTCAGAAGCCAGGCATAATTATCGCGTGCGAAAGGTACGGCTTTGATCTGTAGGCTCATGGTGCAGCTTTCCTGTTCCTGCAGTGTGTTGCGGCGTTAGCTGAGAGAGATATTACGCCTTGCCGGTCGAGAACGTACCACCAGCCCCTCTGGCCCAATAGGGAGGTTCGGTCTAGCGTGTCCCCATGCCCAAGCGCCCACCCCAGTTCGTCCCTCCCGATGCTGCCGGTTTTTATGCCAGCCGGCGCGGCGATCAGGTCAATGCTCTGCTCATGGCGCAACTGGCAGGCCTGCTGCCCGACCCGACCGGGCTACGCGTTCTGGGTCTTGGCTATGCGCAACCCCTGTTGTCTCAATGGCGTGGGCTTGGGCGGGCACACTGGGTGGCGTCGGCCCAGCTCGACACACCGCTCACCCGGCGCGCGCCGCTGGACAATCATGGCGGCTTTGCCATGCCTTCATGTCTTGTAGCGTCCGATGCCCTGCCCTTCGATGATCTGGGTATCGATCTGGTAGTGATGGTGCATGGGCTCGAACTGGCTAACCCCCATCCTCTGCTGCGCATGGTCTGGAAGGTCCTCGCCGATCATGGCCGGCTGATTCTTGTTGTTCCGAACCGGACAGGTCTTGCCGCCAAGGACGATACGTCGCCTTTCGGTCACGGCAGCCCGTTTTCGGCCAGTCAGCTCGATCGCGCCCTGCAACGCGCCCTGTTTCGCGCCGAAAGCACAGCAACCGCGCTCAGCGCGCCTCTGGCGCTGCTGAAGCTGGGTGAGCAGGCGGCTCTTATGGCAGATCGGGCGACGGGATTGCTGGGGCGCAGGCTGGGGGGCGTGCATCTGGTGAACGCGTGCAAGGATCTCTATTCCGGCATGCCGGTTGAGGCTGAACGCGCCAAGCTCGCTTTTGGCAGGCGCGTGACCACACTGGCGAGCTCTGCCAGCAGCTGCGACAGCCTGAGTAGCAAACCGGGCAGCTAGGGCTGAAAACAGGCAAAGCTTGACCCAAAACCAAGGTGTCGTAAGACTGCGCCCATGTCCCTGATTCAATCGATCAAATCCGTTCTGGCACCGCCTCACCGCGCTGCCTTCCCCTTTCTCGCACTGACGGGAGGGTTGACCCTGCTCGGCCGCGCGACGCCCTGGCGCGCCACGCGCCTAATTGGCAATGTGGCTTTGGGCGGGTTCGGATTCTGCCTTTACTTCTTCCGCGACCCCAAGCGTTTTCCGCCGGCGCGCACCGATCTGGCCCTGGCCCCGGCTGATGGTCGCGTCGTATCGGTCGAGCTCGCGACGCCACCCGCAGCGCTGGGCATGGGCAGTGAGCCTGTGTGGCGCGTGGCGACCTTCCTTTCCGTTCTGAACGTGCATATCAATCGTATGCCCGCAGCCGGCACGGTCACGAAAATTGCCTATCACGCCGGGCAGTTCCTCAATGCCAGCCTCGACAAGGCCTCTGACCTCAATGAACGCAACGAGGTTCGTCTGACGCTCGAGGACGGTCGTCACATGGCCATCGTGCAGATCGCCGGGCTGATTGCGCGTCGTATCGTCTGCTATGTGGACGAGGGCAGCGCTGTTGAACCGGGCGATCGCTTTGGCCTGATCCGCTTTGGTTCGCGCACCGATCTCTATCTGCCGCCGGGTGTGACACCGCTTGTCAGCACCGGACAAACCATGGTCGGTGGCGAAACCGTCATCGCCCATCTCTGAGCCTGTAAGCCCCGTGTCAGACACGCTCCCCGGTCCTGATGAAACGACAGGTCACGCCCAGGCCAATTCGGCGCAGGAGACTGCCTCTGCAGACGGGCAGGCCGGCCTGCCTCCCCGACGCAGGAAGCGTCGGTTGAGGCGTATCCGGCCGCGCCGTGTGCGCGTGCGCGGCCCGTCTTTCAACAGGCTCATCCCGAACCTGCTGACCATGCTGGGTCTGTGCGCCGGGCTGAGCGGGATGCGGTACGGGCTGGAGCAGCAATTTGCCTATGCTGCCGCAGCACTCGTGATTGCGGCCTGTATCGATGGGCTCGATGGACGTATCGCCCGTCTGCTGCATGGCACATCGCGCTTCGGGGCCGAGTTCGACTCGTTATCCGATTTCGTCTGCTTTGGCGTGGCGCCGCCTTTCCTGCTCTATCTCTGGACATTGCAGGCCAATGGCGGGCGCTACGCTTTTGTGCCCTGCATCCTGTTTACTGTGTGCATGGCGCTGCGTCTTGCGCGCTTCAATGCCAGCCTCGATGACGAGGAGAAGCCGGAATATTCCTACAGCTTCTTCACGGGTGTACCCGCACCTGCCGGCGCTGGTGTCGTGCTGTTTCCGATCTTCCTCGGGCTCGAAGCCGACAGGATGCACTGGCCAGTTCTTGAATCTCTCGCCCGCTCCCCCCTGCTGGCAGCCGGTTTCCTGATCCTGACCGCAGCCCTGCTGGTTTCGACACTGCCGGTCTGGTCGTTCAAAAACTTCAAGATCCCGTCACCCTTCGTACTGCCGCTCATGCTGGGCACATTGCTCTATGCGGCAATCCTTCTGGCCGATCCCTGGCTTGCTCTGGCAGCGGCTGGCATCATCTACCTGCTGATGCTGCCGTTCAGCCGCCGCAGCTTCCATCGCCTCAAGGAACAGGCCGACGCCATGTCGGAGGACGTGCCCTAGGCCTGAATTCCCCGGTCGGGTTTTCCCCGATCAGGTTTTCCTCTGGGTCGGTTTTTCTGGACGAGCTTTCCCGTTGGGCCCTCTACTCTCAGGGCCGCCTTCCCCTCCCTGCCCCTGAGCTTTCGCAGGTAGATGGTGAAGGAGCAGGCGGGAGCCTTTTCACCCATCACATTGGCCGGGATTGTTCCAGTTCCCCCAGACACCGCATCTTGCCTGCCTGCAAAGCTGTTACGACCTTGCAGACCAAGGTGCGCGGCATTCCTAGCGCTGGACCTCGAACCCTCAGCGCCGGTGGCACCCTCTCTCAGAACGCCAGATCGACCTGCCCGCCGAACTGGCGCGCCTCATTGAAGTAACCCTGCAAGCCCGTCGTTACGCCCAAGGTCTTGAAGTAGACATGCTGCTCGGCAAACAGATTGCGTGCCCAGAGCGAGAAAGTAGCCTTTGCGCCGGTGTGACCCAGCCGCACATTGGACACAGCGACACGCCCGTTGACGATCAGCCCACTGTCCCCCTTGGGCTGATAGACGTTCTTGGGATTTCCGATCCCCGCGTAAACAGGGTCGGTCGTGCTGGCATAATATCCGCTGTCGATATTGCCATCGAGATGGCCAAGCAGGGTGAAACCCTGAAACGGACGCACGTAATCTGCCTGGAAGCTGCCGGAATGGGCCGGGGTATAGCTCTGGTAGATTGGCACGAGCATGGTGCTGACCACGCCCACCGAGTTGGGATAGGGATTGGCGGTGGGGGGAATGTGAACGTAGTTATAGGCATAGGACAGGCCAAGCGTCAGGTAGCGTATGGGTGACACGCTCAGCTCGGCTTCGACGCCGCTCAGGTCACCGCGACCGGGCGCATTGATGGTCGAGGTGGTTGTACGCGTCGTCAGCTGACTGCCAATCTGGTAAGGCCTGCTGAAATCGACCTGTATATCCTTGTAGTCGCCCCAATATCCCGCAACGTTGAAACGTACACGCTGATCGAGAAACTCGGTCTTGGTTCCGACCTCGAACATCGAGACCGATTCAGGCCCGAAAGCCTCGTAATTCTGCGCCCGTGAATTGGCTCCGCCCGGTTTATAACCCGTGCTCCACTTGCCATAGAGTAGCACATGACGGGCAAGATCACCGCTGATTTCAAGCAGGGGATCCACGCGCGACCAGCCTGCATCGAAATCGATCGGGCCAGACACACCCGCCGTATTGACCGGTGCCTTGTTGTTGACCGTTGTCAGCGTGCCCTGCTTGCCATCATGAGACCAGCGCAGCCCCGCCGTCAGATGCAGCGCATCATGCAGCACAGGTGGGGTATAGACCGCATTGCCGTAAACGCCCCAGCTTTTTGACGTGACATGGCTGGCACGATCAATGGGCTGCAGGCTCCAGTCATCATAAGCCGGGCCGGTCAGCAGCTTGTATTCACTGCCAGCAGCATTGGTGAACTGGTTTGTGTAGAAGGCCTGCGCGTTATCGGCGGCATGCTCGCGGTAATAGATGAAGCCACCCTGATATTTCAAACGCTTCGTGTGGCCAAAGGCCTGTATCTCCTGGCTGATCTGGTTCTGCCAGAATCCTGCCAGCGAGTTACGCGCGAAGCTCATGCCGGTGAAATTGCCTGTCGTGTTGGAAAGGCTCCCGGAGGCCATCCCATTGTCAAACTGGCTCTGACTCAGTTCGCGATACGCCGTGATGGATCTGAAAGAGAGATATTGCGGTATCGCCTTGTAATCGAGCGTCATGCGATGCCCGCTGTTCTTGCCGATACTTGGCTCTTCAGGAACGCCAATAAAGGCTTTCTTGGCACGTGTCGTCTGCAACGTTGCAAGCTGCGCGAGCTTGTTCGTTCCTCCCTTGAGCAACTGCATCCACAACGTGGTCGTGCTGTCATAGGAATTGTCATAGGCGTAGTCAGCGGTGAAGTTATCGACCGGGTGATACATCGCCTCTACATGCACGCCGTGCTTGTCGTACTGGTTGAACCCACCAGTGTCCTGCATCGGGTTATCGACAAGTGGTCCGCGATGCGCGGTCACAGCGTCAATCTTGATCGCCAGATCATGGAAAGCTGGCAGATCGAGATGCAACTCGCCCTTGTTGCTGTTGTAATTGCCAAACCCGCCAACCAGACGCATGCCGAATTTTCCTGTGGGACGACGCGTCACGATGCTCAGGGCGCCAGCCTCGGTATTCCGGCCGAACAGTGTTCCCTGCGGGCCCTTGAGCACCTCCATGCTCTCGACGTCGAAAAGTGCCGTGCCAAGTGCCTGCGGTCTGGAGACATACACGCCGTCGATATAGACACCCACACCCTGGTCACGTGCTGGCTGGTTGCTGTCACCCAGCACGCCGACACCTCGGATATTGACCACCAGGGCTGAATTGCGGCCTGAAAACTGGGCAATACGCAAGGAAGGTACCGAGCCGTCGCCCAAATCAACCAGAGAGACAACGTGACGGTTGGCGAGCTGTCGGGCGCTGAGGACCGACACGGAAGCCGGGTCCTTCTGGTAGTTTTTGCCATGGCCCTGACCTGTCACGCTGATGCTCTCCGGCGTAACGTGATGGGCAACATGACGGGCGGACGACGCGCGAGCCGACGCCGGCGCTGTAGCAACCTCGCTGGCAGCGGCCTTGCTCGCCTGCTCGGCTGACTTTCGTGCCCCATGTATTGTGTGCCGCGAGGTCCCCGGTTTGCCAGCAGGCGCTACCCTGGATGTCTGAGGGGTATTCTGATGGATGTCATCCGACAGAGGCGTTGCGTATGCGGCCCCTGTGCAGCAAAGGAAAGTACACAACAGGCATAGTCTCTGACCTCTCGACACAAAACTCTCTCCCGCGCCGGATGCGCCACACCTGGTCGCCCGGCTTTTCTGCAATCGACCTTGTTTCCGGTGAACTCGCCCATCAGGCGCTTCGGACTGACATCAATTAGATCGAAACAGAAATAGTTTTGTGTCGAATCAAGTATAGATAATGAAGTAATTATTGCACTGACTTATAAATGAAACAATTATTCAATGTTATATTCATATTGTTTTTTATCGAAGGAATATGGTCCAAGTACAGCGTCGGGTCGTGAATTTTCTGACCCGAAACCCTGCCTCCATTGGCGTTGATCAACAACCCTGCGGTCTCGAGAGGTCTCGGGGCGTGCCATGGTGCAGTCCAGCAGCCGGGAGACGACCGGCGATCACTGCCCGATCGCAGAGGCATTTCCCGGATCCGAAGTCATCAGATGATGGAACAAGAACCTCGCGACAGGCGAGCGCCCCTGAAACGGTCTTGCGATTGCTCATGAGGCCAGGAGCCTTGGCTACACCCAGCTCTGTCGTGCTGTTCAGACGACGGCCCCGGCTTCCTTTTCGATATCGTGCAGACGTTTGTAATCCACGCGATAATTCCCCAGCTCATCCTGCAGCACCATATCGACGAAGCGCATTCCCTTTATCATCTTCGCATGATCGTAACCGTGCTGGATCAGTACGGCCTGGCCTGTTGCCTCATCCGTGCCGCGCACAGTGACCAGAATTTCAGCATAGGTGGCATCCAGCTGCTCGATGCTCAGGACAGCCAATGGGCTCGCGCTGTCGATGGGATGCACAAGCATCTCGGTGTAACGCAGCTCCGGTACCTGCGATTGCAAAAGAGCGAGCGGGGTAAAGATACGCGTGGGATAACCCCCTTCCCCAATCACGAACTGTGAAAGGGAGAGTTCGACCTCCATAGCCAGAACGGCACTTTTGCGGGAATTAGCCAGCCTGATACATAATACCGACGGGGTGGCGCGTTGGCTGATCACCCCGATATGGCTGAACAGGATCTGTGTACGTGGACGTGAAAACCGCGCAAAGACCACACCTGTCGAGAGCGCGTTGATCATCATACCCAGCAGGGCTTCGACCGACACAAGCGCGTTGGCTATATGACCGCTCGGGGCCATGACACCATAGCCGACAGTAGACAGCGTCTGGACACTGAAGAAAAACAGCGAGAGCAGATCAAGATTTGTGGCGTTGTTGATCTGCGCATTGCACAGCTGATAGAGCAGCGCAAACGCCAGATTGACCACGATATAGGCAATCGTGGACCACCCGAGAAACCTCGGCCATGAGGTGGTCAGGGCGTGGTGGTAGAGGTCGGTCCAGAAATTATTGCCAATACCGATCCGTATGACCGAAGCCCGCTGTCGACCCGTACCGATTTCATCGCGGCCCTGCCTCGCTCCATTCCCCTGAAGGGGCAGCCCGGACTGCACCCTGAAGAACTGCCGCCAGCGGGACCTGTCGCGCTTCATCGCCCTTGTGCGTGGGTGAGCCTTCGCACCTTACCCTATCGCCGCCTCCTGAAGGCGGCGCAGAACCAGGTCACGCCCCATCAGAGGCAGAAGGGCATGCAGTTCAGGTCCGGCCTCCTCGCCCGTCAGGGCAAGACGCAGCGGATGGAAGAGAGCCTTGCCCTTGCGGCCAGAGACGTCTTTCAGCGTTGCGATCCACTGCTTCCACGTTTCGCCATCCCACGGGGCGTCAGGCAGGGTCTGCTGCGCCTGCTCCAGGAATCCGGCCTCGTCACGCAGGGAGGGAGGCGCGATATCGCCCTGCACCACTTCCCACCAGAAACCGATTTCGCCGGTCAAATCGACATTACCACGTATGGCATTCCAGAAAGCCTCGCTTGCCCCCTCAGGCAGGCGGGTGCGGACATCCTCGAAGGACAGGGTATGCAGCAGGCGGTGGTTGAGCCCCAGCAGATGCTGCATGTCAAAACGCGCTGCCGAACGCGAAATATGCGACAGATCGAAACTCGCGATGGATTCTTCCAGCGTCATGGGCACCGGGTCGTCCGAACTGCCGATTCTGGACAGGTAGGACACAACCGATTGCGGCTCCATGCCGTCATGACGCAGCGCACGCAGCGACAACGCATCGAAGCGCTTGGACAGCTTGCCACCACCTTCATCCAGCAACAGGGGCAGATGGGCGAAGGTGAAACGCGCAGCCTTGCCACCCAGTGCCTCGATGATATCGAGCTGAACACCGGTGTTGGTAATATGATCCTCACCACGGATGATATGGGTAACATCCAGCTCCATGTCGTCCACGACCGAGGCCAGCGTATAGAGCACCGTTCCATCAGCCCGCACGAGAACAGGGTCGGAAATAGCCGTCAGCTTGACCGACAGATCACCCATCACGAGATCGCGCCAGCTCTTGTGACCGTCTGAGAGGCGAAAGCGCCAGTAGGGCGTCTTGCCATTGGCTTCGGCACGCTCGCGCTGCTCGGGCGTCATGCGCAGCATCGCACGGTCATAGATGGGAGGCTTGCGCGCCTTGAGCCGCAATTCGCGCTTGGCGGCCAGTTCCTGCTCGCTCTCGAAACAGGGATAGAGTCGCCCTGAAGCCTTGAGGGCCTCGATCGCCTTGGCATAGCGGTCCAGCCGCTCCGACTGATGGGCCATCTCGTCCCAGTCGAGGCCGAGCCATTCGAGATCCGTCTTGATCCCCTGCTCGTATTCCGCCTTGGAGCGCTCCAGATCCGTATCGTCGATGCGCAGCAGGAATTGTGCGCCATGCTTGCGGGCGTACAGAGCATTGGCGATGGCCAGACGGGCATTGCCAACATGGAGATAGCCGGTCGGGCTGGGGGCGAAGCGCAGTTTCATGCTGCTTCTATGCCAAGGGCGCGGGCAATTTTCCATAGCCCGCGCACGGTATCGCCATCAGAAATATGCGTGAGTCCGAAAAGCGGTGCGTTCAGAAAACCCGGGAGAACCCCGCCCGCTGCAATTCGGCGAGTGCACCAAGTGCGCTAGGGGTCACGATGACGCGCGGATCGAGATGGTTCGTCAGCGTCGCCGCAAGCTGTTCCTGTCCCGGATTACCGGCCACGGCACCCAAAGCGAGCAGACGCCCGGCATGGGCCCACACAGCATTATGGCAGGCAAGGAACACAACGCCACGGGCCTGCAAGGCCGGAATACTGCGTCCAGCCGCCCCGTAAACGCCTTGCTCATCCTGATGATGGCGAGAATACCCTGTGGTGACCTGCCTGAGCGGCAGTACCGACTGGCCCGACGACGTCAGACGTGACAGGCCATAACGCGACCAGGCCTCGTCATCGTAAAGGGCCAACTGCGCCTCACTCCACAACGCCATGACAAGCAGGGCCTCGGGGTGACCGAAGGAGAAAATCTCGCTGTTCAGCAGGTTCTGCGCCTCGACAGGCCAATTGCCTGAAAGCGCCGTTCCGGTCCCGATCATGCGCTCTTCGCTGCGATAGGCCCGAAGGGCTTCGAAAGCGACATCGTCCCACAGATCGGGATGATCCAGCAGGCGCGGCAGCGTCGTGAACTGACGCCGGCGCGGTACGGCCTGAAGCTGACGGCTCAGCGCAGGCAGGCTGGTCTGGGGCGATGGCGGCTAAGGGACGACCGCTGAACTCGTCCCCCGTGCCACTGCGGCGCGTGAAAGAGCCGCAAGCACAGGGCCAGCTGACAGGCCGGCCAGAATCTGACGTCGGTTCATCGGCATCAGAGCTCGACCTCCTCGTCATCCTCCACAAGACGACGGGGATCGAGGGTGCGCCAGTCACGCTCCATGGGCGTGGCAGGGTTGGCAGCGAAATCCTCAAGTTCCGATGCAGACTTCCAGCCATCATCCCCGGCCTCGACGACAATGGCGTCCTCACCGAATGAGAACCAGGCTTCGAGCACTTCACGCCCTGCGGCCCCGCCAACGCGGCAGCGCTCGACGCTGTCGCGCACATAGGCACGTGCGTAGGCATTGGCGTGGGCGAGGTCCTGAAAGTCTTTCACTTCCTCCACGATGCCTTCTTCCGCACCGCCCGAATTATCGAGAATACGGACGAACCAGCCGCGATCGGGTTCTGCTTCAGAGCTGCTCATGCTTCGCTCTCCTTCTCTCTGGACCGGATTTTCTGCAGGAGGAACTCGCGTCCGACTTTCACCCGCTTTTCACCGTCATAAGCCACGATATCGGCCGTGGCGTAGGTTTCGTTCCATTTGACCGGAATGAACGAGCCTGTCCCGACCACATCGAGCGGGGCATGGGAATCACGCATGGTCATGCATTTCTGCAGGCCAAATCCCGACGAAACGATGATCCGCACCTCGGGGAAACCAGCGGCATTGAGCTGCTCGCGCATCCACCAGATGGCGGCGGCCGACACGCCCGTGCCGACCAGATCCTTCAGCTCGTTATCGGAACGGTAGCGTCGTATCGTACCGGGCGTATGACGCTCCAGCACGGCGTAGGACGATTGGGGGTCGAGCCCTTCAATGAAGCGCCCGCCATGCGTATCGAGACGCACGCTGATTCGCCCCTGCGCCGCCAGCTCGGGGAAGCGACGGCACACTGCGAGCGCATCGGTGATTTCCTGCCCGAAATAATCGACCAGCACCACGAGAGGGTCGTCAGGATAGACCTCGCGATACATTTCCGCGGCACGCAGCGTCGAGCCCGCATAACCGATCAGGGCATGAGGCATGGTGCCCAGTCCATGATCCTGGCCGAAGAAAGCCGCCGTAACATCATTGGCGCAACCGACGAAGCCCTTAGCGCCCTCGCGTCGGGCAGCGCGTGAGCCGATCGAGGCGGCATAGCCCATCATCTCCTGCATCTCGAATCCGGCGCAGTGACGGGCCTCCATGGCCATGAACGCTGCATCCGGCAGGGCCAGCGCCATCTGATAGGCATTATGGGCCGCGACGCAGGCTGAGCCGAGCTTTTGCAGCAGAAGGGTTTCGAGGGGGGCCATGCGGGTAAAGGGCCCGGTCAGATAAAGTAGCGGCTCGCCCGCGCCAACCCAGCTTCCCTCAGGGTAGATCGTCTCGATCTCGACCGAAAAACCCTGCTCACGCGCGACATTCTCGAGCCACGCGACCATCAGCCCGTGGGCTGCGATGACAGGGCGGCGTATGAACAGCGCGTAGGTGACCTGACACTCGCCAAAATGCGAGACGATCTTCTGCGTCCGGTTGAAATAGGCGTCTGTCCGCCCGGCAATCTCGCCGGGGGTCAGAGCGAGTTTCGGGCTTAGCGCTGCATCGAGTGCAGCGCGTCCCTCATCGGCCTTGGGGGGCGTCATTCCCGCAACGCCCCGTGATCGCGGAAGTGACCCGTCAGTTCCTCGGCCAGCAGGAACGCCATCTCAAGCGACTGCTCGGCATTGAGGCGCGGATCACAGAACGTCTCGTAACGCCCAGCAAGGTCAGCTTCCGTCAGACGATGGGCACCGCCCACACACTCGGTGACATCTTGCCCGGTCATCTCGATATGGATGCCGCCGGGGCGCAGCCCAGCCTGCTGGAATACCGAGAAGAAACCCTTCACCTCGCCCAGAATCGAGTCGAAGGAGCGAGTCTTGATCTTGTCTGCCGTGGCGATGGTATTGCCATGCATCGGGTCGCACAGCCATGTCACGGTGCGGCCAGAGCCACGCACCTTGTCGAGCAGCGGCGGCAGGAAATCACCTACCTTGCTGGCGCCCATGCGGGAGATGAGCGTGATGCGACCGGCCTCGTCCTTCGGGTTGAGGATATCCAGCAGCTTCTCGAGATCTTCCAGCGTGGTGGTGGGGCCGACCTTGATGCCAATCGGATTGCCCACACCGCGCAGGAACTCCACATGCGCCCCATCGGGCTGGCGTGTCCGGTCGCCAATCCACAGGAAATGGGCCGAGCAATCGTACCAGTTCTCGCTCAGGCTATCGATGCGCGTCAGAGCCTGCTCGTAAGGCAGCAAAAGCGCCTCATGCGAGGTGTAGAACTCGGTCTCATTGATCTGCGGCGCGCTCTGGTTGAAGCCACATGCCCCCATGAAGGACAGGGTCTCATCAATGCGCTGGGCAAGGTCCTGATAGCGTTCGGCCAGTGGCGAGCGCTTGACGAAGCCGAGATTCCAGCGATGCACCTGATGCAGATTGGCGTAACCACCCGATGCAAAGGCACGCAGCAGGTTCATCACGCCAACAGACTGGAAATATCCCGTTTCCATACGCGCTGGATCGGGGATACGCGCCGCCTCGGTGAATTCCGGGCCGTTGATGATGTCGCCGCGGTAGCAGGGCAAGGTCACGCCGTTCTGCGTCTCGGTATCGGATGAACGCGGCTTGGCATACTGCCCGGCCATACGCCCGATCTTGATCACCGGCACCTTGGCACCGAAGGTCAGCACGACGGCCATCTGCAGCAGCACACGGAACGTATCGCGCACGATATCAGCGGTGAACTCGTTGAAGCTCTCGGCACATGCCCCGCCCTGAAGCACAAAGGCCTCGCCACGCGCTGCCTTGGCAAGCTGGCTCTTCAGGCGCCGCGTCTCGCCCGCAAACACCAGGGGCGGATATCGCCGCAGACGGGCTTCGACAGAGTCGAGCGCGGCTGCATCCAGATAATGCGGAGCCTGACGAATGGGGTGCGACCGCCAGCTCGACGGCGTCCAGCCGGCGTGCACAGCGGATTCGCGGTTCGGGTGCATGAGAGTATTTTCCTTGAGCCGAAAAAAAGGGTTCTCACTATGAAACGGAATGACCGATCCGGCTAGAGGCTAGCACTATTGCACCCGGCGAAACGTCAGATTCCAGCGCCGGTCTCCTGTCAATTCATGGTGGCCCGGCTTCAGCGGGGCGATCCCGTGATAGGCCAGGCGCGACGGACCACCCCACACCACGACATCTCCGCTCAGGAGCGAAAGCTTGCGTGTCGGGGCCGTGCGCTCCAGCCCACCGAAGAGAAATTGTGCGGCCACACCGAGCGAGACCGATACGATCGGGCTTTCCAGCGCCGTCTCGTCGCGGTCCTGATGAAGCCCCATGCGTGCACCGGGCGCATAACAGTTGATCAGACAAGTCTGGGGCACAAAGCCAGGATGGCACGCCTGCTCTGCCATGACCCGGGCCAGTTCGAGCCAGTTATCCGGTATCCGCGGCCAGGCCGTACCACTCAGGGGGTCTCGGGACTCGTAACGATATCCAGCCCTGTCGGAATGCCAGCCCAGCACGCCACAATTTGTCATCTCGACCGAAAAACGCCGACCACCCGGCGTCTCAAGGCGGCGCAGGGGGGCTTGCGCCATGATTTCGTGCAGCTGTTGCATCAGCCTGGCCTGCATGGCCTGCGCGGCGCCCGGCAGGAACAGGGCGCCGGGTGCCAGAAGCACAGGCTGCCTGGCTGCTGAGAAGAGATCGTCCATCATAATAGGCTCTTGCCGCCTCTGGTCTCACGAACTACTTGAAAACAGTATCTGCGCCAGAGATCGGGCCAAATTCCGAAATGGCAACCACCACTCCTGTGCGGCGACCGCAGCGGGACGAAACTGCAAGGGAAAGCTTTCATGGCAAAGCTCCGTCGCGGCGCCTTTCTGGCCGCCACTCTGTTTGTTCTGCCTGCCGGAACCGCCTTTGCGCAGTTTACCGGACAAAACGCCCCCAACGAGGCCCATGCGCCGCAGAACAACAGCAACGACACCGGTGTGGAATATCATGGCAAGGGCGAACACCTGACCGCCAAGGGGCGCCACTCCCTGCCCCCCGGCTATCAGGAAACACCGAGCACCGAATTCAAGCACGGCCCGGACCCTGACCACGCCGATAACGTGCAGCGTGACGCCGTCACCGGTGCCGATCTGAGCAAGTTCGGCTCGGCCTATTCCAATTCCAGCCCGGTCCAGAGCGGACAGCTTGGCGACGCCACCGGCAATGGCTGGGTCGCTCCGCGCTGATACGTCTCCTCCCGGCTGTGAAAACTCAGGCAGCCGGATGACATTCCCGCGGAAGGCCGCCTGAGCCTTCTGCGGCCGAGCTGGGGCCGAACGCCCTGCCTGAATACTCTTCCCAGACCAAGGCCTCACCGTCGCGTGACGCTTGCTAGCGGCTCCGGAACTTCAGACCGGACGCCCTGTTCTTTCCTCCATGCCAATCGCCTGGACATGGCCCCGTTGCGGGAGCCGCGCCGACAGGCCCAATGCAGAGGACAGGGACCATGCCTTCATTGAAACTACGCGACGGCAACAGCCTCCACTTCAAGGATATGGGCAAAGGCCGGCCCGTATTGCTGGTGCATGGCTGGCCTCTGACAGGCGATATGTGGGAATATCAGACCCTTGCCCTGCTGGAGGCCGGATACAGGGTTATCACCTATGACCGTCGAGGCTTTGGCCAGTCCAGCCATCCTTTTGGCGGCTATGATTATGACACGCTTACCGGTGACCTTGCCGAACTGATCGATCATCTCGATCTGCGCGATCTCACGCTCGTCGGGTTCTCGATGGGTGGTGGCGAAGTGGCGCGTTACCTGAGCAGCTATGGCCCCTCGCGCCTGGCTGGCGTTGCGCTCATTTCTTCGGTCGTGCCCTACCTGCTGCAGGACCAGAGCAACCCGGATGGGGTGCCGGTCGATGTCTTTGCCGATTTCAAGGTCCAGATCCGGCGGGACCGTTTCCATTTTCTGGCAGAGTTCCTCAAGGGCTTCTACGGGGTCAGCATGATCCGCAAGCCGGTCAGCCAGGCGCTTATCGACTGGAGCTTCACACTCGGCATCATGGCGAGCCCCAATGCCACGCTCGACTGCATCGACTCATTCAGCCGAACCGATTTCCGCCCTGATCTTGCGGCCTTTACGGTGCCGACGCTGGTGGTTCACGGCACTGGCGACAAGACAGTGCCATACGAACTGACCGGTAAACGCGTGAGTGAAGCGCTCCCTCATGCGCGCTATGTCGAATATGACAGCGCCCCTCATGGCCTGTTTGCCACTGATGCCGATGCGCTCAACCGCGACCTTCTGGCCTTTCTGACCAGCACCGGCATCTGACATCGCTCCCCTCTCCGGTTTCGCCGGAGAGGGTTCGACGCGTCATCCCTTGCGGGCAACCTGACGCGTCGGGCTGCGCATGGTCACGAACTCCTCCGCCGTAGTGGGGTGGATACCGATCGTGCGATCGAAATCGATCTTCTTCAGCCCGGCTGTGATCGCAATCGCAATGCCCTGCATCATTTCCGCAGAGGCGTCGCCCATCATATGCGCGCCGACCACCTTCTGGCTCTCACGCTCGACAACCAGCTTCATGAAGGCCTTGCGCTCGCGGCCGATCAGTGTCTGACGCAGCGGACGGAAAGACGCTGTAAACACCTCGATATCCGCCTTTTCCGCTGCCTCCTCCTCGGTCTGGCCGACACTTGCGAGTGGCTCAGAGAAGAAGACCGCCTTGGGGGTGGTCTCGAACGACCAGCTTCTGGCGTGGCCGGTATAAAGCGTCTCCGCCAGAATATGCCCCTCGGCGATGGCGACAGGTGTCAGGTTGATCCGGTCCGTGACATCGCCAATGGCGTAGATGTTTTCCACATTCGTGGCGGATTGGTCGTCCACGGCAATGGCGCCATCCTTGACCGCCACCCCGACACCGTCCAGACCCAGACCGTCGATATTGGGCTTGCGTCCAGTGGCGAAAAACACGCAATCGGTCTCGATCGTCTCGCCACTGCCGAGGCTGACGCGATACTGCGCCTCGCCCAGCTTCTCGATCCGTTCAGGGCTCTGGCCTGCATGAACAGCGATGCCATGATGAGGCAACGCCTCATGCAGCTTCTCGCGCAATTCGCGGTCGAAGCCGCGCAGGGGCAGATCCTGCCTGAACACGAGATCGACTTTCGAGCCGAGCCCCGCGAAGATGCCGGCGAATTCGATACCGATATACCCGCCCCCGATGATGCAGATGCGCTCCGGGCGGGCCTTGAGGTGAAAGGCCTCATCAGAAATGATGGCGTGCTCGGCACCCTCGATCGGCGGGCGTGTGGGGCGGCCACCTGTAGCGATCACGATGCGCTTTGCCGTCACCCGTCGCGGCTCGGCCTGCTCGTCCAGAGGACCGGGCCCGATCTCGATCGTGTTGGCGTCGATCAGTCTGGCGCGCCCGACAAACAGCTCGACCCCGGCCTTGCCCAGCATCGACTTGTAGATGCCATCGAGCCTCTCGATTTCCTTGTCCTTGGCCGCGATGAACCGTGACCAGTCATGGGCACCCAGCTGCATGTCCCAGCCATAAGCCCGCGCATCCTCAGCAGCTTCGGCCCCTTCTGACGCATACACCATGAGCTTCTTGGGCACACAGCCCAGATTCACACAGGTCCCGCCCCAGTGGCGGCTCTCGGCAATCGCCACCTTCGCGCCGTTCTGGGCTGCGATACGGGCAAACCGTACTCCGCCCGAGCCTGCACCAATCACGAAAACATCGAAATCCGGCATCAAGCCTCTCCCCAAAATCAAACGCGGCCGGAAAATCTCCCGGCCGCGCATGGTATGTTCAGTATTCTGTTCTGCGCCCCTTCAGAACGGGGCGGGAGGGCTTAGCGTTCCGCAAAGGCCTTCTCGACGACATAGGAGCCCTGATTGCTCATATTGCCCTCGTCAAAGCCCATGGAAAGCAGCAGCTTTTCCGTATCGGCCAGCATTTCCGGCGAGCCGCAGATCATTACACGGTCATGCTCGGGATCGAGCCTGGGCAGGCCCAGATCCTCGAAGATCTTGCCGTTTTCGATCAGCGTGGTGATGCGATCGGTCACAGCGAAGTCTTCACGGGTAACGGCCGGATAGTATTTCAGCTGCTTGGACACATACTCGCCAAGGAATTCGTGGTTCGGCAGGTCATGGCGGATATGGTTCATGTAGGCCAGTTCGCCCGAGACACGAACGGTATGGCTCAGCACGACATTCTCATAACGCTCGTAGCATTCCGGGTCCTCGATCAGGCTCATGAACGGGGCAAGACCCGTACCCGTCGAGAGGAAATAGAGGTTACGGCCCGGACGCAGATTATCGAGCAGCAAGGTGCCCACCGGCTTGCGACCGACGAGCACGGTGTCACCCACCTTCACATGGCGCAAACGCGAGGTCAGCGGGCCATCTTCCACCGCAATGGACAGGAATTCCAGCTCTTCCTCGTAATTGGCCGAAGCGATGGAGTAGGCGCGCAGCAGCGGCTTGCCCTCGACCTCGATGCCGATCATCGTGAACTGGCCATTCTCGAAGCGCAGACCCGGATCGCGCGTGCAGGTGAAGGTGAAAAGACGGTCGGTCCAGTGATGGACGCTCAGCACTTCGCATGCCTGGAGATGCCCGTATTCCTTGCTGGGGGGCGCCAGACGATACTGGCCCGGATGCCCCTCAACGGGCAGTAGCCCGGACAGGGGCTCGGCAATGGTAGGCATAGGCAGGGAGACAGGCGCGTTCATCAGGCACTCTTTCGCATGCTTGCAGGGGGCGGGCGGTCTGACACCGCCCAAAGTGGCGAAATTTCTAGATCATCCTTCCGCCGTTTGGAAACCCCACAGCCGCGCCTGTTCTAAATTATTACGACGATTTCGGATGCGTCCTTGCAATAAACTGCGAAACGTTATCGTGCATTTCCTTCAACGCGGGCAGATGGGCATAGACCATATGACCCGAAGCATATTGCTTGATCTCGATATTTTTCGCGAGCGCGCGCGGGATCGGCAGATGGCGCATTTCATACACACCCTCGAAATAGGGCGTGCCAAGATCGTAGTAACCCTGGTTGAGCATGACCTGTAGCGAGGGGTTGGTTTTCATCGCCATCGCCAGATCCGGCAGCACATTGGGCTCGCCACGGGCCGGACCGCGCTGGTCGGGCTGCTTGTGGGTGAAGCTCCACTTGCCGATACTATGGGCGCTCACACGATATTCCATATACCCATCGCCGAAGGACGGATCGGCCCCGTAATGCAGCGTCTTGCGCGCATAATCGTTGAACGCCGCCACATAGGCCGATTCCATGGCCGCCGATTGCGGATCATAGGCCGGGCGCTGGGCCAGCGGGTCGAGGCTCGGGCCTGAAAAGCGGCTATCGAGGCGCCCCGTATCCTGCCCCTCATCACCCAGCAGCGTCTTGGCAAACTCGCCGCCATTCACGCGCAGATCGGCCTTGATCAGATAATCGACCGGCAGGCCCGTATAGCGATGCAGCTTTTCGGCCGTGGCCTTGAGCTTCTCATCGCTGATGCCGGTGCCATCCTGCAGGGCGGAGGTGTAGTCGGTCAGCGCAAAATGCTCGACCTCGGCCAGAAACGCCTTCAGATCGGCAGGCTGGTCGGGCAGCTTGTGATGATACCAGGCTGTCGCGGCAAAGCTCGGCAGGCCCAGCACATAAGGCTGGTCGTTGCTCGGGTTACCCTGCGCACGATCGATGGAATTGCCGTAATTCAGGATCTGGGAAAGCAGGATCACACCATTGAGGTCGATCCCTTTCTCATTGGCCAGGGCATTGGCGATGATGGCGGAACGCGTCGTGCCGTAGCTCTCGCCAAACAGGTATTTGGGTGAGTTGTAACGCCCGTGACGCGCCAGAAACTGCGCGATGAAATCGGTGAACGCAGCAGCATCGGGGTCAGTGCCGTAAAAGGCCTTGTCACGATCCTTGCCGATCACGCGGCCGAAACCCGTGCCCGGTGCATCGATAAAGACGAGATCTGTCGAATCCAGGAGTGAGTCGTCGTTATCCACCAGCTTGTAGGGCGCAGCGGGGGTGTGGACGTCATCCGATGTGACAACACGCTTGGGGCCAAGCGCCCCCATGTGCAGCCAGACCGTCGCAGACCCCGGCCCACCATTATAGACAAACGTGATGGGGCGGTTTTCCGGATGTGCGCCCTTCTTGAAATAGGCGACGTAAAAAATGGAGGCGACAGCCTGAGGGGCTTTTGGATCGGGATTGGCATCGTCCCAGCCCTCAGGATGAACGATGAGCGTGCCCGACTCTGCCTGATAGGGAACAGCCTGCCCGCGAATGGTTACGCTGCCATCGCTCAGAACATGCTGTGGCTTCATCAGAAAGGCAGGACCATGCACCTCGCCGGGGCCACCATCGGGGCCGGGCGGCGGAGGTGGCGGGCCCATATGCGGCGGCGGCATATCCGGCGCTGCGAGGGCCGTGCCGCCCATCAAAGCCGTCAGAGCGAAAAGGGCAGAAATCTTCGGAGCTTGCTTGAACCGCACCGGGTTCTCCTTGTGTCACGTCTCAAAAAATACGCCGCAGCGTATCGTTCCGGTTGCGTATAGGAAAGCGAAACGCCCATGGCCGCAAGTCTCCCGTTGCAGCAAACCGTGTCATAACGCACAAACGGATTCATGGACTCAGCACTCTCCCCCGCCGATCACGCGCTCTCTGTTGCGATCGAGGAAACCGGCCTCTCGCCCTCCCCCAAGGAAGAGCCGCGCCTGCTCAAACTGATCGCACGAAGCCTCGTGCCGGGGACGAACACCATCCTCGCCTCTGAATATGAGCGCCTGGTATGCGATGTGCGCCGCAAGGACTGGGCGGCACAGCTGATGAACCTAACCCGCCGCGCGGGTGAACTCTGGATCAGCAAGGCTGACATGCTCGATGCGGTGAGTCGCGTACACGACCCCCGGGCCACGCCAGAGCTGCTCCGTGCCACACTGGCAGACACGCTGGCCGCACGTTTTCGCGATATGGGGCATACGCCGCGCGACGTGCTTGAAGCGGTGCAGGCCGATCTGACCGATGCGGGCACCTTCCTTTCGGGCGGACAGATCGATCGGCTGGCGCAGATCATCGCCTCGGCTTTCGGGGTGGAGGATACCGGCTTCGAGGCCGAGCTGATCGCGAGCGAAAAGGCGCGACGCGAAGAGGAAGAGCGGATCGAGGCGCGTGCCGAGGCACGGCGCAAGCGGGAAAACGAGCGCCTCAAGGCATGGGAAGAAAGCCTCGTCGGGTTCGATCAGGTGCCCGCCATCCTGCATTGTACCCCGCGCGAGGCACTGCGCTGGATTGCCGAAAACCGCCTGCCCGTCACGCGCCGTACCCCGCAGCCCGACGGCACTGAAAAATTCGAGTTCGATCCCGAAATCCTCAAGCGCCTGCGTTCGCAGCTGGCGGAATGGCGCGGTGGCGAAAAAGGTACACCAGCGCTCGCCGGGCGCAAGGTCGGCAATGCTGTCATCGCCCGTGTGGCCGCGCTCGATCGCTATGTCGCGCATTTTCGCACTGCACGCTCGCTCAAGCGCCGTATCACGCTGGTGACCGGCCCGACCAATTCAGGCAAATCCTACACCGCGCTCAATGCGCTGGCCAACGCCGAGAGCGGCCTCGCCCTCGCCCCCCTGCGCCTTCTGGCCCATGAGTTTCGCGAGTCCCTGTTGTCCCGCGGGGTTCCGGCTTCGCTCGCCACGGGTGAGGAGCGCATCGATTTCCCCGGCGCCCGCCATCTGGCCGCAACAGTCGAGATGTGCCCCTTTCACAACCCGGTCGATGTCGCGCTGATCGATGAAGCGCAAATGCTGATGGACCCCGATCGCGGCGCGGCCTGGACGGCTGCCATCATGGGTGTACCGGCGCGTCATCTGTATATTCTGGGCGCCCCCGATTGCATCCCGCTCATCAGGCGTATTGCCGAGCTTTGCGATGACCCGCTGGATGAAATCAGCCTTGAGCGCAAATCGCCGCTGCGCGCCGCCAGCGCGCCTTTGCGTTTGCGCGATCTGGAGGCGGGCGATGCGCTCATTGCCTTCTCACGACGCGAGGTGCTGGATCTGCGCGCCGAGCTTTTGACGCTCGGCAAGCGTGTGGCCGTAGTCTATGGCGCGCTCAGCCCTGAGGTGCGCCGTGCCGAAGCCGCGCGATTCAATAATGGCGAGGCCGAAATCCTTGTCGCAACCGATGCCATTGGCATGGGGCTTAACCTGTCCATCAAGCGCGTGGTGTTCAGTGCGCTGCGCAAATATGACGGCAAACAGACGCGAGACCTGACCGCGCAGGAAATCAAGCAGATTGGCGGTCGCGCCGGGCGCTACGGCCATCATGAAAACGGCGTCGTCGCCGTGCTGGGTGAAGCAGGCACGCCGGCCCATATCCGCAAGATGCTGGCCGCACCGCCCGAGCCCATCACGGAACTGCGCCCCCTCGTGCAGCCGGATGCCGATATCGTGCGCGCGGTGGCTGAGGAAATCGAGACCGACAGCCTTTACGGCGTGCTGGTGCGCATCAAGCGCGCCGTGTTGCGCGCCGACGACCCGAATTACCGTCTGGCCGATATGGATCAGGCCTTCGAGATTGCCTCAGCCCTGGAAGGTGTGGAGGGGCTGTCCCTCACGCAGCGCTGGGTCTACGCCATGTGCCCCATCGATGAGCGCGATAATGGCATTTCGCGGCTGGTCGGCTGGGCCAGCGATCATGCAGCGGGTCGGCGGGTGCCGCCCCCCGGCACAGGGCGTCTGGTCCAGCCCTCACAGGCCGGGCGCGAGGAACTCGAACGCGCCGAGAAACGGCACAAGCGCCTTGTGGCGTGGCGCTGGCTCTCGCTACGCTTTGCCGATGCCTACACCGACAAGCAGGCCGCCGAGGACAACACGACGGCCCTGAATGACTGGATCGAGGCGGTGCTTCGCCAGCAAAGCCGCGAGCGTGAACATCAGAAACGCGCCATGCCCGGCAGGCGCGGCGGCGGGAAAGGATTTGGTGACCGGTCCGGCGGAGGCTATTCCGGCCCCGGTCGCCCCCCGTCATCCAGAAGCGATGCGCGTCGTGACGGCACCGGGCGCGATGGTGGCAGAAGCGAATCGGGTGAGCGCTCCCCCGGTGGGTCGCCCTCCGGCAGGCGTTTCAAGGGAGCGGGCGGCCCACGCAAGGGCGGCAAGGGCGGTCGCGGCCGCGGCTGACACGCCGCAATCGCTTTTTATCCCGCGTCGTCTCGCTGCGCTTCGGCAGGGTGGCAGAACATACCCGGAATAGGGGCATGGGAGTGTGGCTGCGCAAGATCGCGCGTGCGCGTCCCCTCCCTTTCGCTGGCATCCGCATCCCTGCCAAGCCGCTGTCAGAACCATGCGAAACGGTTGGGTGGGCGCTGTAATGAGCTCGATATGACGATTCGGCCTGCCGCACCATGAGCGAAAAAATCTCGTTCAGACAGAGACTTATCCAGATCGGCGGCCCGGTTCGCGGTGCGACACATGAATTTTTTCGCGTGGTCGACGCAAAAAGTTCTTCCATTCTTCACAAAAACCGCGCTAGCGTTTCCTTGCGGCAACCGAGGTTGCTTCAAGTAATTCTCCGGAAATCACTCCGGTTGATTGAAGTAAAGTTCGGCCAACGCGAAATAGTGCGCATCGTGCGCCATGTGAAGAAGGAATACAGATATGTCGTCTGGTTTTTCCGTAAGCACATTTTCGTCGAAAACCATGATCTCGATCAGGGTTTTCTCTGCAGATGCCAAATATAAAGGGGTTGGCCCACCGTAAAGGTGCACCTCGGCCCTACGCCACCTTGCTTTGACAGGCCTTGCGCAGGGCCACCCGTTCTACTCTCCTCAGATACTTTCTGCTTTCCAGTTTCGCTTCTTTGTCGACCTTCCAATACCGGGATTGAGACAGTTACAAGGGTCCAGATCCCGGTAATGGGCAAACAGGGCGTCATCGCCTTCATACAAATGACCGAGATTATGTTCCGCAGGATAGCGGGCCCCTCTCTGGTCCAGCAGCCTGAGCATTTCATGCTCGGTCGCTTCCGCTGACTCCCCCGGCTTCAGAACGTAATCCTGATGCATCACGTGGCAGAGAAAGTGCCCGTAATAGAGCTTCTCCAAAATACGGGCGTCGAGTGCTGCGGGCAAGGTTTCGGACCATTCCCTGTCGTTGCGTCGCAGCGCAACATCAAGGGCAACAATCTCCCCCACCTCATGATCATGCACCGCGCGATAACGCAGCGCCGCACCGGCTGCCGCAAACCGATGCAGAAAGGCACGCTTGCCTTCATCAGGCGTGCAGGCGAACCAGTCTGTTCCCTCTGCTGCGAACGTATCGCGCAAATGCGCCTCGACCCTGGGGGCCAGATCTGCCGAAACGCGCAGCATGAGATGGTGCTCGAATCGCGCCTCGAAAGCGAGCATACGCTCTGGAATCTGCTGGGGTAACAGACGCCCCAGCTTCTGCATGACCTTGTCGGTCAGGTGCGCAGGCAGCCATTCCCACTGACCAAGCCAGTCATCCAGCCAGGCCTTGGCCGCAAAAAGACGCGGAATATTTCTGGTGCCCGCGTAGCGTATGAGAGCCACCGTGTCGCGCCCATAGGCCTCGGCGATACGAAAGGCATTGCGGTGCATGTATTCACCGGCGATCGGCAGCGTGTCATAGGCCGTCAGCAGATGGCGGCGCAGATCCTCCAGCTTATCGGTGCAGTTCGAGCCTATATAGAACACGCGGGAATCGAGCTCGGCCGGAAAGCTGTCAACGCGCACGGCAAAGACGATCAGCTTGCCTGCGCAGCCGGATGCCTCGAACAGACGGCGCTCATCCTGGTTGAACCGCGCAGGAGTCTGGGCCTCAACATCGCGCACATGCGCGACATAGCCGTCATCATGCCCTTTCCGGCCGGTCCATTCGATCTCGTCACGTGTGAACGCCCCACTTTCCAGACGGGCCAGCGCCTTGATGGGGTCAGCATCCAGCTTCACGCCCAGATGGTTGACGAGCTCGAGTCGTCCCTCTGCCGTAACGCGACCATACAGGGCCATCTCGGTATAAGCCGGGCCGCGCTGCACCAGAGCGCCCCCTGAGTTATTGCTTATCCCACCCAGCACCGAGGCCCCGATGCAGGATGAGCCAATAACCGAATGGGGCTCGCGCCCATGACGCGCGAGGGTGGTTTCAAGCTTGTGCAGGGTTGTGCCGGGCAGGCAGATCACCTGTCGGCCACCATCGAGCAGATGCATGCCGCGCAGACGACGGGTGTTGATCAGGATGACGGGGCGATCATACGCGTCGCCGTCTGGCGTCGAGCCCCCGGTCAGCCCGGTATTGGCCGCCTGCACGATCATGATCTGGTCAGCCGCCACACAAAGCTCGGCCACACGCCAGAATTCCACCAGCGTCCGTGGCCGGATGACCGCCCTCACCTTGCCCGATCCGAACCTGAATCCCTTGGTATAGGGCGCTGTCGCATGGGGCGCGACAAGCACATGCGGCGTGCCGACGATCTGACGCAACAGCACAAGAAGCCTGTCGGCATGAAGGGTCGGTTCGGTCAGACGCATGAGGGTCTTCCTTCTCGCAATGTCAGTCACGACGCCCTTTTTACGGGCGTGTCAGGCAGGTGCTCACCCGCACGGCGAAGATGCGACCTGATCCGACAGACTGGCTTTGCCGTGCCATCGGATGCGCGTCCCATCGAGCTTAAGCATCAGCCGATGCGGGTCATCCCGCCCATATAGGGGTGCAAGACCTCGGGGATCTCGATCGCCCCATCGGCCGTCTGGCCGTTTTCCATGACGGCAATCAGCGTGCGCCCCACTGCCAGACCAGACCCATTGAGGGTGTTCACAAAAGCCGGACCGTTCTCGGTGCGGTAGCGCGCATTCATGCGGCGTGCCTGAAAATCGCGCGTGTTGGAGCAGGAAGAGATTTCGCGCCAGGCCTTCTGGCCGGGCAACCAGCCTTCGAGATCGAATGTCTTGGCAGCACCGAACCCGGTATCTCCGGCGCAGAGCAGCATACGACGATAGGGGATATTCAGTCGCTCCAGAATGGTTTCTGCACAGCGCGTCATGCGCTCATGCTCATCAGCGCTGGCCTCGGGCGTCGTAACGGACACCAGCTCGACCTTGCTGAACTGATGCTGGCGCAACATGCCACGCACGTCACGCCCGGCCGACCCGGCCTCGGAACGAAAACAGCTTGAAAGCGCCGTCATACGCAATGGCAACGCCTTCGCCTCAAGGATCTCGCCTGCGACACTGGCCGTGAGGGGCACCTCTGCGGTCGGGATCAGCCAGCGGCCATCCGTGGTCTGAAAGGAATCCTCGGCAAATTTAGGCAGCTTGTCGGTGCCATACATGGCCGCATCATTGACCAGAAGCGGCACGATGGTCTCGCTATAGCCAAATTCCTGCGTGTGGGTATCGAGCATGAACTGCCCAAGCGCACGCTCCAGACGCGCCAGCGCTCCGCGCAGCACCGTGAAACGGGCCCCTGAAAGCTTGGCGGCCGTCGGGAAATCCATTAGCCCCAGCTGTTCGCCAAGTTCGAAATGCTGCTTGGGCTCGAAGTCGAAAACAGGTACCTCACCCCATTGGTGAACAACCTGATTGGCCTCCTCGTCGCGCCCTTCCGGCACGGTTTCGTCGAGACGGTTGGGCAGACCGGCCAGCGTGGCGCTGATCTCGCTCTCAATCGTCGAGGCACTGGCTTCGAGCGCCGCGATATGATCGCGCAGTTCGACAGCCTTCTGCTCAAGGGCGCTGGTATCCTGTCCCGCTTTCTTGCCCTGACCAATTTCCCTGGCCAGAACCTTGCGCTGTGCCTGCTGCTCCTGAAGGACCTGAAGGGCCGCACGACGCTCCTCATCGCGTCGCACCAGATCACCGGCGACAGGCGACAGGCCGCGACGGGCCAGAGCCGCATCAAAACCAGCCGGGTCGGCGCGAAGGGCGCGCAAGTCATGCATGTCAGTAAAGTCCTGTCAGTTTTCAGTCGATCGTCGCAGGGCGCGGCTCAACGAGACGTGCCGTAAAGATCGAGATTTCATACAGAAAGATCAGCGGCACGGCGAGGCCCACCTGGGTAATCACATCGGGCGGAGCCAGTATGGCGGCAATGACCGTTGCCCCGACGATGGCATAGCGGCGGAATTTCTTCAGGCCTTTGGAGGTCACGATGCCCACACGTGCCAGTAGCGTCAGCACGACGGGCAGTTCGAAAGCCGCACCGAAAGCCAGGATCAGCTTCATGACCAGAGAAAGATAATCCGAGACCCTCGCCTGCAACTCGATATGCAGCCCCTGTGAGCCAGCCGGAGCCGTCTGGAACGACAGGAAGAAGCGCCATGCTATGGGGAAGATGAAGTAATACGCCATGGTCGCGCCAAGCAGGAACATAAGCGGCGTGGCAATCAGAAATGGCGCAAAGGCCCGCTTCTCGTTGCGATACAGGCCCGGCGCAATAAAGATCCAGGCCTGCATGGCGATGATCGGAAATGACAGGAACACGGCGCCGAATACCGCCACGCGCACATAGGTAAAAAAGGCTTCTGACAGCGCCGTATAGATCAGATGCGGCTGCTCGCCCTGCTGACGCATGATCCTCGCCAGAGGCTCAGCGAGAAACAGATAGATCTGCTCCGAGAAATGATAGCAGAGCAGGAAGGCGACGATAAACGCGACCAGAGACCAGATAAGCCGCCTGCGCAGCTCGATCAGGTGATCGAGAAGCGGCATGGCCTTGTCATCGAGGGAGTCGTTATTCGTCATGGCGCTGTCGGACATTCAGGCAGGATCACCCCCGGCGTAGGGGCCGGGGCCGTTGAGACCTCTGGGGTCATGGCAGGATAGGGCGCTTGGGTAAGATCGGGGGTCGCGGCAGCTGGATGACCGCTCATTGCGTCGTCAGGCTTTGACGATGCAGGAGGCACCGACGCAGGCGCGGCAGGTGGCGGATCGAGCGCGACACGACGCCCGTTATGGATGACCCGCAGGGGCGGAATGACGGCCGGGGCATGCCACAGCGTCTCTTCATGCCGTAGGCGACGCGCCGTTGCCGGGGGCAGGATCGCCGGACCAAAGGCCTCGGCAGGCCTGGCTGGGCTGTGGGCCTCGGCCTCACCGGCCCCGTAGGCATGGGTATTGGGCGTCTCTGTAACACCAGGCCCCGTGACCGGGATCGCGTTGTCCGTTCCGTGGGCCGGAGAGGAGAGCGACGGAGGCGGCGTGAAATCCAGGCTCTTGCTGATCGTCTTGTCCGAGTCGATCGTCCGCGCAATACGGTCCCGGAAGTCGAAGCGCTTCAGGTCGCGCAGATGGTCGCGTGCTTCCCCCAGATCGGCCTCGCGGATCATCTCATCCACGTGGCCCTGAAACTCGGACGCCATGCGGCGCACCGCCTTGATACCCCGACTGACGGCGCGAATGGCGGTCGGCATGTCCTTGGGGCCGATGAAAACAAGCGCCACGACAACGATCAGCGCAATTTCCGACCAGCTAAAATCGAACATCTTCCCCACTCATCTCAGAAACCCGGCTCCGGTCTTGCACGGCGCCCGGCCTAGCCCGCGCCCTTCTGGGTCACGATACGATCATTACGTCCCGAAGCATCGGGATCGAGCAGCAATTCCTCACGCCGTGGCAGAGCCCCGAGATCACTCAGCCCGAAACTGCTCAGAAAATGCGTCGAGGTCCCCCATAATATGGGGCGACCCGGTACTTCCTTGCGCCCTTTGGGCATGATCAGTCCATCCTCGATCAGGGTATCAAGCACGGTCTGGCTCAGCGAGACGCCGCGTATGCCTTCGATATCGGCACGGGTGCAGGGCTGATGATAGGCGATGATCGCCAATGTTTCCATCGCGGAACGGCTCAGCCGGCGCGGTTTCTCCACCACGCGTGTCAGTGCCGGGGCAATTTCCGGACGTGTCCGGAACTGCCAGCCTCTGGCGACCGACACCAGCTCCACTGCATGATCCTCATATCTTGCCACGACACAGGCCAGAACCGGCCCCAGAAGCGACTCATCGGCCCCCTGCGAGACCATGAACTGCTTTAGCGCTGTTTCGGTGACGGGCTCGGCACTGGCGAAAATCAGTCCCTCAACCAGACGGGAGAGCGCGTTCACGGCCTCGATTGCGCGGTCGCGATGCGTGGCTGCCTGATCCGCATCAGTAACCGCATCGGGATGAACGATGAAACCTGCCGTCGGTGAGGCGACCGACACATCTTCGGCCTGTTCCACTGCATCCGCAGGAGAAGTCGACCAGCCGGGCAAGGGGAGTTCTGACATCAGCTTTCTGTCACTTCCTGAAAGTCACCCTGAGGGGCCCGAAGCATGATCTCGGCAAAAACGCTCTCTTGCCGCAGTTCCACAGTGCCGCTCTTGGCCATTTCGAGCCCTGCCACGAGGGCGCTGGCCATGGCGGCAGCCCGTGCCCGTGGCGATGCGGCGGATTGCACCGGCAAAAGCGAGGTCAGTTTCTGCCAGCCCACCACCTCGCTTGCATTCAAGAGGCGATGCAAGGCTGAAACGGCTTCGGTCACGGTCCAGTAGCGCGGGCGTGGTGGCGCGTAGATACGTTTGCGTCCACGACGGCGGGTCATGGCCAGATAGGCGCCGATCAGCCCCATCAGATCCACCCGCAGCCCAGAACGATCGATACGGGTCATGTCCTCGCCAGCACCGCGCGCGAAGACGTGCTCTCCCAGTCTGGGGCGTTGATCAAGCCAGACAGAAAGAGCCCTGATGGAATCCAGTTCCTGAAGGCGCCCCTGCAGTAACCCCGCAGCATCCTCCGCCTCGGTATCGGGCTCATTCTCGATGGGCAGCAACAGCCGTGACTTGAGCCATGTCAGCCAGGCTGCCATGACCAGCCAGTCTGCGGCCAGTTCGAGCCTGATCTGCCGGGCGCCCTCAACGAAAGCCAGATACTGCTCGACCAGTTGCAATATTGAGATCTGTGCCAGATCGACCTTCTGGGCACGGGCGAGATCGAGCAACAGGTCGAGCGGCCCCTCAAATCCGGTCAGGGAGAGATGCGGCGCCGATTCAAGATCCGCGCCACCCGGTACCATGGCCGACGAAAAGGCGGTGCTTCCCTCACCCATGCCGATCAGAAAACAGCCGGCGTGCAGGCAATCGAACGCGCATGCAGGCGCACGCAGAACGACTTAGCGGCCTGGGTGGTGTCAAACCCGCCGACGCGCAGACGATAGAACACATGACCATTGATGGTCTTTTGCTCGATCATCGGCGTGCGGTCGCTCAGCAGATCACTGGCCTGCTTCGAAAGCTTGCTCCACGTTGCCTTGGCGTCCGCTTCGCTGCCAAGGGCTGCAAGCTGGACCATATGCCCGCCCGTTGCCGTATTGGCGGCAGCGGTCTTGCTGGCAGATCCGGACGTTGCGGAGGATACCGCCGCAGGAGATGCCGATACTGCCTTGGCCGGTTTCTCCGACGGTGCGCGCTCGGGCACAGCTTTCTCAGGCACAGCTTTTTCGGTCATCGCCTTTTCAGGAGCCGAACTTTCCGATGCCGTCGGTGCGGCAGACCCGCCCTGATCGGCTTCACCCTGCGCCCCGGTCCCTTCCGGCAGCTTCTGAACGGACGTGTCGGGCAGGCCACCAGGGGCGCTCTGCCCCGAAGCCCCGGCGCTATCAGCCCCCGCATCCTGCCCTGCTCCCGCGCTTGCTGATCCAGCTGGCGCAGTTGCTCCGGCAGGAGGCGTCTCGGGGGCCGTGCGCGCCGCCAGCGCCTCGGGGCGTGGCTGCTCTGGTTCAGGGGCCAGATGCGCCTCACCCTTGCCTGTCACGTCAAGGTCGGTGCCATCACCCATGATCTGCATCCCGCCCGGATCGGCCGGGCGGTCGCGCACAGGACCGGGAGGCGGCCCAATGACGGGAATACCCCCGGAATGGCCGCCCAGCAGCGACCAGCCACCCACGCCAACCACGAGCAGCGCACCCAGGCCCGCAGCCCCGTAAACAAGGCGACGCGTCATGATGTCAGAGCCCAGTAGCGACGCCAGACCGCCTCCAGCCCCGGCGCTGCGGCGCCTGAAGACAGGTTCGTCATCATAATCGGCGCTCAGGCGCTCACGCGGGGAAGAAGGCTGCGACGATGCACCACGAGGAGAGCCCGTTGCACCGTCATACCCGGCACCGCCCGTGGCGTCCGAGGGATAGGAAGGCGGACGCGTATCGGTAAAGCGCGGGTCATTGGCACGCCGGTCCGGGCCACGGCCTGTCTCCTGGCGGGGGCGGTCATAGCCCCCGTCGCCACCCGGCTGATCGTCGCGCCAGTCTGGCGTATCGTCGTTCATCGCATCTCCTCAACCGGCTCGACACCGAGAATGGCCAGGCCACAGCGCAAGACGCTGGCAACCGACGCCACAAGGGCGAGCTTGGCCAGACTCGCCGGGCGATCCTGCTCATGCAGGAAGCGCAGCGTCGTATCCTCACGGCCCTTGTTCCACAAGGCGTGGAAATCGGCGGCAAGCTCACCGCAATAATAAGCGATACGATGCGGCTCACGCGTCTGGGCAGCCCCCTCGACCACACGCGGGAAGGTCGAGAGGCGACGCAGCACGGCAAGCTCCACATCGGCATTGAGGCGCGACAGATCGGCACCGAGCAGGGAGGCATCGCTCGTGCTGTCAGCACCGAACATGGTTTCGGCACTGCGCATGACAGAGCGGCAGCGCGCATGGGCGTACTGAACATAGAAAACCGGGTTGTCGCGCGTCTGGGCCACGACCGCATCGAGGTCGAAATCCATCTGCGCATCGGCCTTGCGAGTCAGCATGGTAAAGCGCACGGCGTCGCGCCCCACCTCGTCCAGCAGGTCGCGCAGGGTTACGAACGTACCGGCACGCTTGGACATGCGCACGGGCTCGCCGCTCTTCATGATGCGCACGATCTGGCACATCACGACCTCAAACTCGGTCTTGCCGTCGGTCAGCGCGCTGACAGCAGCCCGCATACGCGAGACATAGCCGCCATGATCGGCACCCAGCACGTCGATCAGCACATCGGCTGCTTCGGCCTTTTTGGCGTGATAGCCGATATCATTGGCAAAATAGGTGTTGCTACCATCGGATTTGCGCAGCGCACGATCCACATCGTCACCAAACTGGGTGGAGCGGAACAGCGTCTGGGGGCGTGGCTCCCAGTCTTCCGGCGTCTTGCCCTTGGGGGGCTCAAGCACACCCTCATAAAGCAGCCCCTTGGCGTCCAGCGCATTGATCGCCTCATCCACGCGACCACTGGCAAGCGTCTCGGCTTCCGAGGCGAAAACCTCGTGATGAATGCCCAGAGCCGCAAGATCGGTGCGGATCTCTTCCATCATCGCCTTGAGCGTTGCAGCACGCACGATCTCGAACCATACGGAAGGCTCGGCGGCCTGCCCGGCCTCGTTCGCCAGCGCCTTGCCATGCGCGGCCGCAAGAGCCTCACCAATGGGGATGAGGTAGTCGCCCTGATATTGCAGACCGGTTGGTGTCAGCGCGGCAAAAACCTCGGTATCGACCTGCGTGCCAATGGCCTGAAGGTAGCGCCAATATGCCGCCCAGGTCAGCGCAATGACCTGCGCCCCGGCATCGTTGATGTAATATTCCTTGGTGACATCATGCCCGGTCTTGCCCAGCAGATTGGCGAGGGCATCGCCCACCACGGCGCCACGGCAATGGCCCACATGCATCGGGCCCGTCGGGTTCGCCGAGACATATTCCACGTTCACGCGCTTGCCCGCACCCAGACGCGACTCACCAAAACGCGGCCCGGCCTCGATCACGCTGCGCGCCACCGATTGCAGAACGTCAGGGCTGAGCGTGATATTCACAAAGCCCGGCCCGGCAGCTTCTGCCTTGGCGACACCCGGCAGCGCCACAAGCAACGGCACCAGATCGGCTGCGATATCGGCAGGACGACGACGGGCGAATTTCGAGGCCAGCAGGGCGACATTGGTTGCCATGTCACCATGAGACGGGTCGCGCGTCGGCGTTACCTCGACACGGGCCGCAATCTCGTCAGGCAGATCGGCCACCACCGAACGCAATGCCTCACGCACCTGGTTCTGGTAACGGGCGAAAAGGCAGTCTGTGGTGAGCGTTGGTGTATCGGACATGAAGAGCCTTGCGTTCCTGACGTGTATTCTGCTGCCTGTATCAACCCAGCATCGAGAGTTCCGTCAACCGTCGATGTTCATCCATCGCAAATCGATCGGTCATTCCTGCGATGTAATCGGCCACAACACGTCTGCGCCCGTTCTCATCGCCCTGCTGTGCCTTTTCGCGCCAGCCATCGGGCAGCAGGCTTGGGTCTTCTGCCAATATCCCGAAAATCTCGCCCAGCGCCAAGCGGGCCTTGCGGGTCATGCGCTTCACCTTCCAGTGACGATACATGCGCGCATAGAGAAACTTGCGGATTTCCTTGTTCTCCAGCGCCACCTGCTCGCTGAAGGCAACCACTGGGCCCGTGGCCTGACGGATGTCGTCTGACGATTCCGGCCGAAGCGCCTCTATATTGGCCCTTGTCTGCATTGTGAGATCGGTCACCAGCACATTGATGACCTGCCTTATGGTCTCATGGCGTATCCGGCGTTCGCGATCATAGCGCTCGGTCGCCCTTGCGCCGCTCATCGCCCGCTCAAGCGCTGGCCCCACAATTGGCAGATTTGCGATATCCTCAAAACGAAGCAGCCCTGCGCGCAACCCGTCATCGAGGTCATGGCCATGATAGGCGATATCATCGGCCAGCGCCGCCACCTGAGCCTCGGCAGAGGCATAGCTGGCGAAATCGAGGTGATGCTGGGCGTCGTATTCCAGCAGATAGGGCGTGGGGCGTTTGACCGGGCCATTATGCTTGGCCAGCCCCTCAAGCGTCTCCCATGTGAGATTGAGGCCGTCAAACGCGTGATAGCGCCCCTCAAGCAGGGTCACGAGACGCAGGGACTGGGTATTGTGGTCGAAGCCGCCATGATCCTGCATGCAGGCTTTCAGCGCATCCTCCCCCGCATGGCCAAAAGGCGTATGACCAAGATCATGCGCCAGAGCGAGCGCCTCGGTCAGATCCTCATCCAGACGAAGCTGGCGGGCAATCGAGCGGGCAATCTGCGCCACCTCAAGCGAGTGGGTCAGGCGTGTGCGAAAGAAATCACCCTCGTGATTGATGAAAACCTGCGTCTTGTATTGCAGCGTGCGAAACCCCGCAGAATGAATGACGCGATCGCGGTCACGCTGCCATGGCGAGCGCGTGGGCGCATCCTCCTCGGGGTGCAGGCGGCCTCGCGCTGTCTCGCGACGCACGGCATAGGGGGCGACATCCTGACTGATCATCCACACTCTCCACTTTGCCCGCTTTAAGAGCATGGCCGAGCGCATTATATGGGAAAACATGAGCCAGACCACGCCCCCTTCCGACGCGGCCCTTGCGGGCAGCTTTTCGGTCTCGCCCGGTGCCGCTGCCCGGATTGTCGAGATCATCTCCCAGCAGGACGAGCCCGCGGGGCTGGCCCTGCGTGTGGCCGTGCTGGCCGGGGGCTGTAACGGCTTCCAGTATCAATTCAAGCTCGACACTGACCGGGCAGATGATGATGTGGTGATCGAACAGGACGGCGCAACAGTTCTGGTCGATCCGGTCAGCCTGGACCTGCTGGGTGGGGCCCAGCTGCAATTCGTGGACAAGTTGATGGGGGCGCATTTCACGGTCGCCAATCCCAATGCAGCCTCGTCCTGCGGGTGCGGTACGAGCTTTTCCCTCGCATGAGCTTTACCTTCGCAAGCTGGAACGTCAATTCCATCCGCCAGCGTGAGAAACACGTGCTCGACTGGCTCGACCGCGTCAAACCGGATCTGCTCTGCCTGCAGGAACTGAAATGCGAGACGCATCTCTTTCCGGCAAGCTTTGCAGAGGCTGGATATCATCCGGTTGTGGTGGGGCAGAAAGGCTATAATGGCGTTGCCATGCTGGCGCGCACGCCTGTCGAGGTGGTTCATGAGCGCCTGCCCGGCTTCGCCAATGAAGCCGCACGCTATGTCGAAGTCCGCATGGCGAGCATGACGATCGGCAATCTTTATCTACCCAACGGAAATTCGGGCGGGACAGAAGGCTTTGCGACCAAGCTCGACTTTTTCGCCGCACTTGCCGAGCGAGCCCAAACCCTGCGTGATGAGGAAGCCGATTTTCTGTTCACGGGTGATTTCAATGTCTGCCCCACAGATGAGGATTTTGCCCCCGGTGCCCTGAGCCCGGGAGATGCCCTGCTGCGCCCCGAGAGCCGCGCAGGCTGGCATCGTCTGCTCTGGCTCGGGCTGACTGATGCATTGCGTGCGCTCAAACCTTCGGGACGGCACTACACATTCTTCGATTATCAGAACGCTGCCTTCCAGCGAAACGCCGGCTTGCGCATCGACCATGCCCTGCTGTCGCCCAAACTGGCCGAACGTCTGGTGTTGGTCACGCCCGACCGTGATGAGCGGGCGAAAGATCAGCCATCGGATCACATCCCGCTGATTGTTGCGCTGGCTTGAATATAGGGCTCTGTTGGCCGTTGCTTGCGAAGGGCGCGACGGCCTTTACAGCCCCCCTCATACGGCTGTCGCGACCCTGACCATACCCGAATGAAAACGCATCCGGGGTACGGCCGAGAGCCGACCCGTTCTCGTCGGGTGGCGGCGTGGCCGTCGATCGAGAGCGCAGGGCTCGTGTCAGGGGCAGCGCGGGTTTGGCAAACTTGTCAGGCTCTCGATCTGGCCTGACAGAACATAATCACCAAAATCGATCAGCAACCTGTCCTCGACGCCGTTCGTCCAGAGGCGGTCGCTATACGTCGAATCAGGCAAAAACGCCGCGTTGCCGACGCCAAAACTCGCCACCGAGACCGGCACGGCGCTGAGCCCGTCAAAGAGCGCCTTGGGATTATCAGGCTTTACCTGCGCCAGTCGCCCCAGCGTAGCATAGCTTGGCGTCGCGCCATCGGTGGAAGCCCCATCGAACAGATCGCGCTCCAGATGCAGTACGCCCTTATGCGCGCCATCGAGCAATTGAAGGGTGAACTGCGTGGGAAAGACGACCCGTGCCGGCAAGGTCATGACCTTGGCCTCTGGCTTGGTAAAGCGCACCAGCACATTGCCATTGCGCTGGCGTCTGGCCTCTCCGGCGGTCTCGCTGGTGGTTTCGTTATCCTGAGTCTGGACCGTCCGGAAAATGAAGGACCGCCCCTTCTTGTCCTCGAGCGTTGCCGATTGATAGCTCAGTGCCGAGACCGTGCCATCGGCACCGGTCACCTGCACATCGAGCTTCTGGCTGACAGACCAGGCATCGCACAGATCATGAATCTGGTAAGTGGCCTGACCACCCGCCGTTGCCAGCGACCCCGCCTTGAGACGGGCGAGATCGAGCGTGTAGGTCACCTTATGGGCGAGCAAGGCTGGCTCGGCCTTCGGGACTTGCGCCGCGTGTGCCGGGGAAGCCAGACCGTAAAGGGCCAGCCAGAAACCCGACAGCGTACTGGCACCTGCCGAGGCCACAGCCCGAAGGCAGAGCATCGCAGGCGATGCTCCTTTTACCCGGCTCAATCGCATTTTTCTGCTCCGAGGGGGTCTCAGGCAGCCCCGTCCTTCTGGCCGGCTTCCTTCTGTCCCCCGTCCTTGACGACCGCAGCCTTGGGCTTGGGCGGCAGGATGGCGAGCGAGAGTTCCTTCAGGCGCGCGGGCTCAACCGGCGCCGGGGCTTCCATCATGAGGTCCTCACCGCTCTGGTTGAGCGGGAAGAGAATGACCTCACGAATGTTCGGCTCATCGGCCAGCAGCATCACAATGCGGTCCACACCCGGTGCCGAGCCACCATGCGGCGGGGCGCCATAACGGAATGCGTTGAGCATACCGCCAAAGCGCGCCTCGACCACGTCCTCGCCATAGCCGGCAATGGCAAAGGCACGGATCATGACTTCCGGCAGATGGTTACGGATCGCGCCCGAGGAGAGCTCGATGCCGTTGCAGACGATATCGTACTGATAGGCCTTGATGGTCAGCGGGTCCTGCGAGTTCAGCGCCTCAAGCCCGCCCTGCGGCATGGAGAACGGGTTGTGCGAGAAGTCGATCTGACCCGTCTCCTCATTGCGCTCGAACATCGGGAAATCGACAATCCAGCAGAAACGGAACGCGTCCTGCTCGATCAGATCGAGTTCCTGCGCGATGCGCGTACGCACCTGACCCGAGAACTTGGCCACGGCATCGCCTTCGCCTGCGGCAAAGAACACGGCATCGCCCGCCTTGAGGCCACAGGCTTCACGAATGGCCTCAACGCGATCGGCTTCCAGATTCTTGGCAATCGGGCCCTTGCCGCCATCTTCCTCGAAGATGATGTAGCCCAGACCGTCCGCACCGGCATCACGCGCCCAGCTATTGAGCTTGTCGAAGAAGCCACGCGGACGCGTACCGGCACCGGGGGCGGGAATGGCGCGCACTTCGCCGCCATTGGCCGCGATACGGGCAAACAGGCCAAAACCGGAATTGGCGAAGGCTTCTGTCACCGTGCTGATCAGGAGCGGGTTGCGCAGGTCCGGCTTGTCGGAACCGTAAAGACGCATTGCCTCGTCATAGGGAATGCGACGGAACGGCGCTGTATCGACCTTGCGGCCCTTGCCGAACTCGGCAAACAGGCCGCTCAGCACGTCTTCCAGCACGGCAAACACGTCTTCCTGCGTGGCGAACGCCATCTCGAAATCGAGCTGATAGAACTCGCCGGGGCTGCGGTCAGCGCGTGAGGCTTCATCGCGGAAGCAGGGCGCGATCTGGAAATAGCGGTCGAAACCCGCCACCATGGCCAGCTGCTTGAACTGCTGCGGTGCCTGCGGCAGCGCATAGAACTTGCCCGGATGCAGGCGCGCAGGCACGAGGAAGTCACGCGCGCCTTCAGGCGAGGATGCGGTCAGGATGGGCGTCTGGAATTCGGTAAAGCCATGACCGATCATGCGCGAGCGCATGGAAGCAATAACTGCCGAACGCAGGCGGATATTGGCCGCCATCTTCTCACGACGCAGGTCGAGGTAACGATATTTGAGGCGCAGGTCCTCGGGGTAGTTCTCGTTGCCCGCCACCTGGAAAGGCAGGACGGCGGCATGGGAGCGGACCTCGATCTCGCGGGCGCGCAGTTCAATGGCGCCTGTGGGGAGATGCGGGTTGCGCTGGCCGTCTTCACGCGCCACGACTTCGCCCGTAACGGTAATCACGCTCTCGACGCGCAGACGCTCTACTGTCTCCAGCAGATCCGTTCCCGAAGGAATGACAATCTGGGTGACGCCGGTCTGGTCGCGCAGGTCGATGAAGAGAAGACCACCATGATCGCGCTTGCTGTGAACCCAGCCCGACAGACGGACGGTCTGGCCGGCGTCGCTTTCGCGCAGGGCGCTACAGCTATGCGTGCGATAAAGGTGCATGGGCGTCTTCCTGATTCGTAACCACGGGGTTGCGGGGGTGTTCCCCCCGCGAATGAAGCGCAGGAAGCCGCTCCACCCCTTGTCTGTCAAGCATCGTCGAAGGTGACGGCTTCCTTCGCCATCTCTTTTGGACGTCCCGCCATGGCGAGACCCACAATTTTATCACCCTTCAGATAACGTGCGGTGAAATCGAAGCGATCCGTCTCGCCGTCGATCTCGACCCTGTCGAAGCTCTGGGGCCAGCCGAGATATTCGATCTTGCGGTCATATTGCTGCGTCCAGAACCACGGCACCGGCAATGTCCCGCCGGGCAGGCCCAGCATGGTGCGTGCCGCGATACGCGCCTGACACTGCGCGGTGCGCCAGTGCTCGATGCGGTAACGCTGGCCGTCATGAGCCATGCTGGCGATATCGCCCACCGCATAGACGTGGGGGGCAACCCGCATGGACTCATCCACATCGAGCCCGCCCTGGTTGTTGATGGCATAATCAGGCAGATAATCCAGCACCGGGCTGGCACCGATACCGGCCAGAACCAGATTGGCGCTGATGGTGCTTCCGTCATCCAGCGTCACAGCGCTGACTGCCTTGTCTCCCTCAATAGCCTTCACCTTGCGCGAGGCGATAAAGGCAACACCTTTCTCCTCATGCAGGCTGCGCATGGCACCTGCCACGCTGTCGCCAAGCTGCTTCTGGAATGGCAATTCGCTTTGCGACACCACCGTTACGCCAGCCCCACGCTTGCGCAAGGCCGCCGCCGCCTCCATGCCGATAAAGCCGGAGCCGATCACGACAACACTCATGTTCTTGTCCACCGCCGCGATGATTTGCTGAGCGTCCTGCGCGGAGCGAAGCCCATGCACCCCTTCCAGCGTGGCGCCGGGCACATCCAACTTGCGGGCGCGCGAGCCCGAGGCAAGCAGGATATGATCAGGCGTGAACGGATTGCCCTCCTCCAGCGTGATCAGGCGGGTTTCGAGATCAACCTTGACCGCCCGATCAACCAGCCGCTCGATCCTGTGCGAGTCATACCATTCTGCCGGGCGCAGAGCCGGAGGAGGTGCCCCCTCCTCACCCGAGCCAAGCACCATCTTGCTGAGCGCTGTGCGGTCGTAGGGCAGGTCGGGCTCCGGGCTGACCAGTACCACGCGTCCTGCAAAGCCTTCCTCGCGCAAGGTCACCGCCGCAGCAATCGCCGCCGCCCCGGCCCCGATGACGGCAACGAATTCGTGCTCGCGCATGGGGGCTGGCGCCGTCTGGCTCATGGGCTGTTTGCCCACGAGCACGCGATCATCATGAACCTTAACCGGGTAGCGATTGAGCGGATCGAGAGCGGGCGGCTCAATCAGGCGACCACTCTCGGCCGAGAAACTCGCCTTGTGCCAGGGACAGACAAGCTGCACATCGCCCTGCAGCGAGCGGCAGGCCACACCCTGCTCCATCGGGGCCCCCTTATGCGGGCATTTTCCATCGAATGCCCGGATCTGATCGCCTGAGCGATAAAGAACCAGCGCCTTGTCACCGATGGTAAAGGGCGTGATGACCTCCTCCGGAAGGTCATTCAGGGCCATAACATCGGTCCAGTCCAGCAGATCTTGGCTCATGTGGTTTCCAGTGCAATCGGATGAATCAGTGTTGGATACCGATTGCAACGCCGGGAAACGGATCGGGTTGAGGCCTCTGGCTTGCGTCATCCCCCTGAAAGCAGCGCGTGACGTCAGCGAGCCCGGATCGGGTCATGACACGATACGGTGGCGACCAGTGCGAGACCTTCGCCTGCCCTCCCCCAATCTGACCGAGCAGAGGAGGCCGCTCGACGCCTAGCGGGGCCGTGTCATCAGCCAGTCATGGACCACGCGGTTTGTCCGCCCGAAGGAAAGCGGCGTCACGCTCACATGTTTCTCGGCGATGGCACGGGTTTCCGTACCGGGTGCGTCGCTCTCATGATCGCGCTTGAGATGCAGCCAGTGATAGGCCGCACGGCGCATATCCTCGCGCGCCACAACCTCGACATCGCGCAGCAGCCCGCGGCCCTGCGTCGTTACCACGGCCTCCTTTGCCTCGCTGGCGGGACAGGCAGGAAAATTGATGTTCAGGCAGGCGGGCTCCGGCAGCGCGAGTGGGGCCAAGGCGGCAATGACATCAGGTGCCAGTTTTCGGGCTGTTTCCCACGGCACATTATTGCCGTCGCTGAAAGTCTGACTGAGCGCAAACGCAGGCAGGCCGAGAAGCATGGCTGTCATGGCCGCCCCCACCGTGCCGGAAAACACCGTTTCAACGCCCAGATTCGCCCCACGATTGACCCCGGACAGGACAAGGCTCGGGGCCGCGTCACCCAGAATATGCCGTGCCGCAATGGCCACACAATCACCCGGCGTGCCGGTCACGGCAAAGCGCCTTGGCCCATGCTGATGCACTCGAAGCGGGTCATGCAGGCTGAGTGCATGTGAGATTCCGCTCTGATCCCGCGCCGGCGCAACCACCCACACATCATCCGACAGCTGCGCTGCCACGTCCTGAAGGACCTCCAGACCGGGTGCGTCAATGCCGTCATCGTTGGTCAGAAGGATACGGCGGAAAACAGGATGGCTCATCAGGGAGTTTCTCCTCACGGATGGCGGGACAGCCAGAAATCATGCCCCGACGCCTGACAATCGACCCGCAACCCTGTCACGATCTGTCGCCGGGCAAAAGAAAACCCGGCGTGAGGGCCGGGTTTTCCAGAAATCAGTCGTGGGCCTGAGGCTTCTGCGTGAATTGCACTGAGGCCGCATAGCCCGGAGATCCGCTCGGATCAGGCCATGATGACGGGCTCAGAAGGAATCGTCGCCCCAGCCGCCACCGCTGTCACCACCCCAGTCTCCACCGCTATCGCCACCATTATTGCCCCAGTCATTGGCGTCGTAATTCTGCCCGGCATCCTGACCGCCCCCGGCAAAGGGATCGTTACCCGCACCGCCGTAATTGTTGTTAATGATGGTTTCACCACCACCAAAACCCCCGGCAGCATCGCCGCCATGATGGCCCGAAAACAGGCTTTCAATGGCATTGGCAGCCAGCATACCGCCCGCGACACCGGTAGCCGTGGTCAGTGCCGAGCCGAGAAAGCCCGAACCGCGCTGCTGGAACATGCCGGTCGAGTAACCCGGGGGCAGATTGGCCTGCGGCGGCGGAGCGTAGCCCTGCTGGCCATAACCCTGCTGACCGTAGCCTTGCTGGGGCTGTCCACCCCAGCCCGGAGGCGGCGCCGATGACTGCTGGCGATTACCGCCGCCAAACAGACCACCGAACAGACCACCACCGCCCTGCGGGCGCTGCTGCTGTGCCTGTTGCAACTGGGACTGCGCCTGCTGCAACTGGAACTCGAGCTGGCGGATGCGGTTCTGCGCTTCAGCCAGCGCCACTTCCTGCACCACGGCCATCTGGGTCACGCGGTAGCGGGCTTCAGGGTATTTCTGGAAGTTATCCGCAATCCAGCGATCCGCTTCGGGATCGACCGGAGGCAGATTGGCCGGGGCCTGAGAGCCGCCAAACCCGCTATTCGGCGCACCGCCGACGCGGGCAACGAACTGCGAAATAAGATCACGCTCTTGCTGGTTCATGGGGATGACTCTCCATCCGGTCAAAATGATAACGGCATATAATGTGGTTTGGGTCGGAAAGAGTTGCAAGAGCCCGGCTCAAAGGCCAGGCCTATTGAGTGTGGCACCTGAGATTGGCTTGTTTGGGCTGTCAGGGTAGAACAGGGCAAGTGAACAAGACCGGAGCCTCGATCCTTGACCCCCTTGCCCGAAAACGGCGGACGCCCCCTTTCCTTTCAGGATCTGATCCTGCGCCTGCATCAGTTCTGGTCGGCACAGGGCTGCGCCCTGCTCCAGCCCTATGACACAGAGCTTGGCGCGGGCACGCTCTCGCCGCACACCACCTTGCGGGCATTGGGGCGCAAGCCGTGGAAGGCCGCCTATGTGCAGCCCTGCCGTCGTCCTTCCGATGGCCGCTATGGCGAAAACCCGAACCGTCTTCAGCATTATTACCAGTATCAGGTGCTGCTCAAGCCAACACCCGAGGACAGCCAGCGCCTGCTGCTCGACAGCTACCGCGCCATCGGGATCGATCCGGAAAAGCACGATATCCGCTTTGTGGAAGATGACTGGGAAAACCCGACCATCGGCGCCTGGGGTCTGGGCTGGGAAGTCTGGTGCGATGGCATGGAAGTCACGCAGTTCACCTATTTCCAGCAGGTTGGCGGCATCCCGACCGTCGTACCCTCAACCGAGCTGACCTACGGGCTCGAGCGTCTGGCCATGTATGTGCAGGGCGTCGAGAACGTTTATGACCTCGACTTCAACGGTCAGGGCCTGAAATACGGCGATGTCTTTCTGCGCGCCGAGCAGGATTACTCGCGTCACAATTTTGAACTGGCCGATACCGAAATGCTCATGCGTCACTTCCGTGATGCCGAGGCGGAGTCTGTCCGTCTGGCCGAAGCCGGTGTCGCCCAGCCAGCCTATGACCAGTGCGTCAAGGCCAGCCATCTGTTCAACCTGCTCGACTCACGCGGTGTGATCTCGGTCTCGGAGCGTGCCTCTTACATCGGTCGCGTGCGCAATCTTGCGAAGCTGTGCTGCGAAACCTGGCTTGCTGGCGACGAGGAGTCGAAATAATGGCCGAATTCCTTCTCGTTCTCGATTGCGAGGAAATTCCCGCCCGGATGCAGGAAACGGCGGGGCAGGATCTGGCCCGTCTGGTCAGTGAGGCCCTGTCGCCCCTGTCACCCGTAAACGTCACGGCTTTCTGGGGCGCGCGTCGTATCGGCGTGTCGCTACAGATCAACGATCAGATTGCCGAAACGACGCAGTCCGAGCGCGGCCCACGCGAGAGCGCGCCCGAACAGGCACTCGCCGGCTTTCTTCGCAAGCACAGTGCCGAGCGCGATGCGCTCGTGCTCGAAAACGGTTTCTGGGTGCTCAATCGCACACTGCCAGCCATCACTGCTTCCCAGCAGATTGCAGCGACCATTCCCGGCCTGCTCTGGCGCTTTCCCTGGCCCAAATCCATGCGCTGGGGACAGGGCAGCGCTTTCACCTGGGTCCGCCCCCTGCGCCGCGTGATCTGCCTGCTTGACGGCAAGCTGGTGCCTTTCAGCCTCGCTACCGACAACGATGATGCCCACGGGCTCGTGGCCGGCACGCAGACCGAAGGCCATCGCTTCATGGCACCGGAGGCGTTCGAGGTGACGTCCTTCGAGCAGCTCAGAAGCGAGCTCTTCGCCCGCAAGGTCGTGCTCGACCCGGCGCAACGCCTGTCGATCATTCGCGACGGGTTGCAGGCTCAGGCAGAGAAGGCCAGCCTGACCCTTGTGCAGGATGACAAGCTGGTCGAGGAAGTTTCGGGTCTGGCCGAATGGCCCGTTGCCCTGCTCGGGCGTATCGACGATGCCTATATGGATCTGCCCCCTGAAGTGATGCAGGTCTCGATGCGCATCAACCAGCGCTATTTTGCGCTACGCACGGCAGACGGCAAGGCAGCACCGCATTTCGCATTCATCGCGAATATGGACTTTGCCGATGGTGGCGCCCTGACCATTGCAGGCAACGAGCGCGTGCTGCGGGCACGCTTTGCCGACGCCCGCCATTTCTGGGATCTCGATCGCAAGACGACGCTGGCCGATCGTGTTGCGGCGCTCGATGCCGTGACCTTCCATGCCCGCCTTGGCAGTCAGGGCGCGCGCGTCCAGCGCATCGTGACGCTGGCCGGTATCGTGGCACAGGCGATGGGGCTGGATGACACCGCACAGAACCACGCAAAACGAGCCGCCCTGCTGGCCAAGGCCGATCTGACTACCGGCATGGTTGGCGAGTTCCCCGAACTTCAGGGGATCATGGGTGGCTACTACGCCCGTCATGACCATGAGGGCGATGCCGTTGCGGATGCGGTGGCAGAGCATTACATGCCGCGCGGCCTGAATGACGACACGCCGCGCGCGCCTGTCTCGGTCGCCGTGGCTCTGGCAGACCGTCTGGATCTGCTGACGGCCTTTTTCGCCATGGGCGAGACACCAAGTGGCTCGGGCGATCCCTATGCGCTGCGTCGTGCGGCGCTCGGGATCATCCGCATCATCCGTGACAACCAGTTGCGCCTCGATCTGACTGCCCTGATCGCACAGGCTGCGCAGAACCTGCCCGAAGGCCTGCGCGAAGGCGGCGAGCTTGCCGCCCTGCCCGGCTTCCTGGCCGAGCGCCTGCGCGTGCAGCTTCGCACCGAGGGCGAGCGCCATGATGTGCTCGCCGCCACACTGGCAGGTGGACTGGATGGCGACCTCGTACGCCTTCTGGCCCGCACCTCGGCATTGGCCGAGATGGTGGACACGGATGACGGACGCAACCTGCTGGCGGCCAGCAAGCGCGCCGCCAATATCCTGCGTATCGAGAACCGCAAGGACGGCCCGCATCAGGGTGAACCCGATGCGGCCCTCTATGTGCAGGATGAGGAACGCGCTCTGGGCCACGCTCTTGCGTGTGCCCGCAAGGATATCCACGATGCCTTGGTGGCAGAGCGCTTTGCCGATGCCATGCGTGTGGCAGCAGGGCTGCGCCCGAGCCTCGATCAGTTCTTTGCCGAGGTGACGGTCAATGATCCCGAGCCCGCTCGACGCCTCAACCGCCTGCGCCTTCTGGCCCAGATTGGTGAGACACTGACCGAGATTGCCGAGTTCGGCCAGATCGAAGGCTGATATCGATACCTGCCCCTGTCTTTAGCGCCTGAGGCGCTGAAGACAGGAGACTCCCTGCCTCCGCCGAGGCAGCACCGCCGACAACGCTTGCATAGCCATCCTGCGGACAGTGCGGCCGCAAGCTGTACCCGGCGGTTTTGTCAGCCACAGTCTATCTTCCTATCAGACAAAAGCGCCCATCTGGGCTCGGGGAATGCATCGTCGCGGGTGTTGCCTGATATCAAGGCCCTGCAAACGACTTGCGCCGTGACTCCGCGAAAAGGCTCCCACACGTTCCCGGTTCCGGCTCATGAACGATGGCGCCTCAAACTTCCCGAAACCCCAAAAGAGTCACGCGGGGTTCCTCGCGCCTGCGCTCTGACCATGATGCGTACTGACCGCACGAAGAAGCGGCCCGCGTCGGGCTTCCGGTTCAGTGCCCTATCGTCTCGCCCGGCGGGGCGCGTCCGTGGCCGACCAGACTGGCATCCTGATAGGCCGGTCCAAACGCACCGATCGGTGTCCCTGTTGTCGGATCGTGCCCCGGTGCTCCATTCCCCACAGGAAGAAACTGCCGCCCGAAATCCACGATCCTGCCAATTGTGGTGCGCCGTAAAGGCGGTGCCGCCATCGGGCGAGGCATTGGCGCAGGCTCCCAATGTCCCGATCCCGCCGAAGGGCCATTTGAGGGCGGAACCATCTTGCCGGCAGGCATATCGAGCTGAAGCGGCAGGACGGTCGAGAAGCCTTTCGCGCGGGCCGGATAAGGCAATGAGGCAGCCGCGCAGGCGACAACTATCATCATCCGCACATGGTCTTGGATCATCTCGAAGCGTCCTTAGGAGCCAGAGACACAATCTTCAGATTCTGATCCGGAGTCGCGCAATAGTCTTGGGGATCGTGCGCTTTTTCCTGCCGTTATCCCCGAGACCGCAACGGTATTTTCCAGATGATCGTTCGGCTCCGGAGCAGGGACTCCAGCGATACGATGCCTGCGCCAAACTGCGGCCACACCGAGGATACTGTTCATGAAAATCGATTGGTTCGATCCATAATATCAATTGGATCGATTGACCCACGCCCCTGATACTCCCTGAGACGCGAGGGAGTACGAAACCATGGACAGGCGATATGAGATTGTCATCATCGGCGGGGGAGCCAGCGCAACTCTCCTTGCCCATGTTCTGAAAAGACAACATGGACGGAATTGTCTGATCATCGATCCCAACGCCAACCCGGCTCTCGGGGTGGCCTATGGCACGCGGTGCATCGGGCACCTGCTCAACGTTCCAGCCTGCGGCATGAGCGGGCTGGCGGACGAGCCGGATCATTTCGTGCAGTGGCTACACCGACACGTTGATCCGGGTATCGCACCCGATGCCTTCATCCCCCGCGCGATTTACGGCCTCTACCTACAGCACTTGTTTGACGAAAGCGGCGCCGCATCCATTCAGGGCAAGGTAGTGGCATGCGATGTTGTCGCCAGGGGTTTCAGGCTTGTTCTGGCCTCCGGAGAAATCGTCATGGCGCAGCAGGTCATTCTGGCCCTTGGCAATTTCCCGCCTGCCATGCTGCGTGGCGCAACTCCTGAAGTCATGCGCGACCCGCGTTATCATCACAATGTCTGGGGTAGCGGGGCCGGTCGTCGCACTGACGCTGCCGAAGATATGGCCGCGACAGGCCGCCTCACCCCGTTTGCCCCTGAGGCGACATTACTGATGATCGGTAGTGGCCTCACCGCCATCGACATGGTCATGAAGGCGCGCCTCGCCGGACATGCGGGACCGATCCATCTCCTGTCAGGCCATGCAAGCCTGCCGAAGCCCCATAAACTCGGTCAAAAACCTGTCGCGCCTGTTATCAGCGTCGAAAGAGACGCCGATCAGAAGGGCACTCGTCTCAGCCGGTATGTCCGCGAGTTTCATGCAGCGCTGAGGCAGGGACTGGACTGGCGCAGTGCGATCGACAGCCTGCGGCCCATCACCAATATCTTGTGGGTGGCGCTTTCGCAGGAAGAACAGGCGCGGTTCGATCGTCATCTCAGGCGTCGATGGGATGTAGCGCGCCACCGCATCGCGCCGCAGATCGCCGCTTTCCTGCACGATGCCCTGCAGGAGGGCACGCTTGAACTTCACGCCGGCCGTGTCACGCATATCGAGACGCAGCCTGAAGGCCTGATCGTGACAGCCAGCCATGCCGGGGGCCAGACGCGCTTTCGCGCTGACCATGTGCTGAATTGCACGGGTCCCGATCTCGACTACACACGTGTCGGATCGGCCTTGCTTGAGCAGTTATTTGCCACGGGGCTCGCCTCGCGAGGCAACCGGGGCGCCGGGTTGGAAACGGGCAATGATGGCAGGCTGATCAACGCCAATGGCGAAAGCCTCCATGCCCTTTACACGCTGGGACCCGCCCGACTGGGAACACTGTTCGAATCCATCGCCATTCCGGAAATCCGCCAGCAGGCCTATGATCTCGCCACACGCCTCGCCAGCCCTTCAGCCATTCAGACACCAAAGGGCGCGTCTGCTTCCCCCCGTCATGAAAGCCGTTCCTGATGATTGCCCGCTATACCGACCACGCCGCCAATGAACGCACTTTTCTGGCCTGGGTGCGTACGGCGCTGGCGATGGTCGCTATCGGGTGCATGCTGGCAAAATTCAACATCTTTCTGCGCCTTATCAGCAGCGAGCATCATGCTGCCATGCCGGTCCTGCCGGGGTCCTCAGCCTGGATCGGGGTCGCCACTATCTGTGCCGGGCTTGCGCTTCTGCCTGCCAGCTGGTGGCGGTTTCGCAAGGTAAAGGAAGCCCTGTCGGCAGAAGAACCCCGTGAGATAACGCTCAGTGGACTGGAGGGTATTTTCTGTCTGCTCCTCTGCGCCCTGATCGGCGCCATTCTGCTCTCGCTGCTCGGCGTTCTGCCTTCATGACGCTTGACCAGCTGCGCATCTTTGTGGCGGTCGCAGAACGCGAGCATATGACCCGTGCAGCCGAGGCGCTCTGCCTGACCCAGTCAGCCGTCAGCCATGCCATCATGACGCTGGAACAGACATTCGGCCTCGTCTTTTTCGATCGTATCGGGCGGCGCATACGCCTGACACAAGCAGGCGCGCTCTTTCTGGAGGAAGCCCGTGCGGTTCTCAAACGCGCCGGGGCCGCCCAGCAGCGCATGCGCGCCCTGACGACGCTCGATGAGGGGTCGCTGCATCTCTGGGCGAGCCAGACCATCGCCAGCTACTGGCTGCCCGCCCGTATCAACCGCTTTCATGAACAGCATCCGGCTATCACGCTGGAAGTCACCATCAGCAACACCGAGGATATCTGTCAGCATCTGCTGGACGATACGCTGGCCATGGGTCTGATTGAAGGCGCTGTGACGGACACCACGCTGACAACCACGCCGGTCGCAACCGATCAGCTTCTGCTCGTGGTTGCTCCCGAACACGGATGGGCCCGCCAACCGCCCCGCCCCCAGGACCTTGCCGGTTCAGACTGGATTCTGCGCGAAAAAGGCTCAGGCACCCGTGCCAGCTTCGAAAAAGCGGTCGCAGACTGGGGCATTGACCGCGTTGCCCTGTCTGTCGTGATGGAGCTGACGTCCAACGAGGCAATCGCCAATGCTGTCGCGACCGGCAACGCAGCCACGGTGCTTTCGGCCAGTGTGGTCGCTGGCTTGATCGAGAACGGGCTGCTGCATCATGTCGGCATCAGCTTTCCCGAACGTTGTTTCTCGCTTGTGCGCAACGCCAGAGCGCTTTCCCCCGCAGAGAAAGCATTTATCGCCTTGCTTTGAACGCTTCGGTTAGCGCAAGGCGGTCGCATAGCCACACCAGCCGGGCCTTTTGTCCCCTTCGTGCGATGACGAGGGCATTCTGACCGAATTGCCGGCCCAGTACACGGGCTCTGTCAGGCGCGAGCGGCACTGCGAAGAACGGCTCCTGCCACTGCCCCAGCACCCCCTTGCCGCAGAGCACCACTGGCGTGAGCCCTGAGCCAGACGAACGCAATGCACGGTCGAGTGTCGCATGCAAAGCCGTCATGGCGCGCTGATTGTACCGATCAGTCATACGCCTGCCACCAGGATTACAGGCCCCGATCAGCACAAGCGCCGGAACAGAAAAAGGCCACGGCCTGAGTGTCTGCCCGATACGCAGGGTAAAGGGCGGAATCCGATACGCCGTGTCATGATAGGCACGCAGGATCGCCGGGCTCGGCGGTCTGATCCGTCTCACAGATCCGGATTACGCTCGACAACATCGCGCTCGTTGCGATGCACCCAGGAAGAGAGCAGCAGGCCAAAGCCGAACATCATGGTGAGCATGGCCGAACCGCCATAGGAGATAAGGGGCAGCGGCACGCCACCCACCGGAATAACCCCCATGACCATCGACAGATTGACCGCGCAGTAGAGGAAGAAATCGACCGAGATGCCCAGAGCCAGCAGCCGCCCGAAATGGTTGCGACTACGCATGGACATGAGCATCCCCCCAACCACAAGCGTGGCCAGAAGACCAATGACCGACACCGCGCCGACATAGCCCCATTCCTCACCGATCATGGTGAAAATGAAATCGGTCTGTTTTTCCGGCAGGAAGTTCAGCTGCCCCTGCGTCCCGCGCAGATAACCCTCGCCCCACATTCCGCCCGAGCCAAGGGCAATCTTGGACTGGATGATGTTGTAGCCAGCGCCAAGCGGATCATGCTCAGGGTGCAGGAAGGTGTCGATGCGGGCCTTCTGGTAGTCATGCAAATGCGCATAGACGAACTTGCCTAGGAACGGCACCGGCGCCACCAGCAGCACGATCTGCCAAAGGCGCATGCCCGCAGCAAAGAACATGGTCGCACCGATGAGACCGATGATGACAGCGGTGCCCAGATTGGGCTCCTTGAGCACCAGAACCACCGGCAGGAGCGTCAGCAAGGCGGGCGAGATCAACCGAAGCGGATTGCCCATGCGCTTGATGTCGATGCGATGAAACCAGCTTGCCAGAGCCAGAACCAGGGCAATCTTGGCGAATTCCGAGGGCTGGAACTGAATACCAGCCAGATTGATCCAGCGCTCTGCGCCCTTGCCCACATGGCCCATGCGCAGCACGAGGGTCAGCAGGGTGATGGCCATGAGGTAAATCGGAATGGAGAGCAGACGCAGCACTCTGGGGCTGGTGAGTGCAACCACGATCATCATCACCAGACCGAAGCCGAACCGAACCATCTGCGGGCGTGCAAAAGGCTTGGCCGTGCCGCCTCCGGCAGAATAGAGCGCCAGATAGCCAACCCCGGCCAGAGCGCAGATGAGCAGCACGTAGAGCCAGTTGATCTGGAGAAGCTTGCCCAGAAGCCTGAAACTGGGCTCGGGACGCCACAGGCGTTTCTGCCAGTTCATTACTCGGCGTCCGCGACAGCCTGACCGGGGGCGTGGTCATGATTGACCGGGTCGCGCGAGAGCGTGTCGGTCATGATGTCACGCGCCAGAGGGGCCGCGGCATCAGCACCGCCATTACCGTGCTCGATCACAACGGCAATCGCATAGCGTGGTGCGTCATAAGGAGCGAAACAGATGAATAGCGCATGGGGACGCTCTTCCCAGGGCAGGTTCATCGAGTTGAAGTGACCGCTCTCACGCAGGGCACGTGAGACATGTCGTACCTGCGCGGAGCCCGTCTTGCCAGCCATAGCCACATCGGGGATGTTCAGCCGGGCCTTGGGCGCGGTGCCTCGTGGTGCATTGACCACATCGAACATCCCCTGCCGGATAACGGCAAGATGCGTGTCGGGAATATCGAGCACAGGCGCGGCATCAAGCGGCGTGTGCTCGGAATCCTTGTCATTCACCTTGCGCACGAGATGCGGCGTGACGTTCCGGCCGGAAGCGATGCGCGAGACGTAGGTCGCAAGCTCAAGCGGCGTCACCTGCACGAAGCCCTGCCCGATACCGGCATTGACCGTGTCACCACCATTCCAGTGGAAGCCGTGCTTCTGCCGCCATTCCGGCGTGGGGATCACACCCGCACGTGTATGGGGCAGTTCGATATCGAGCTTGGTGCCCAGACCAAACCCGTTGGCCATCGCCTTGATCGGCTCCATGCCGATCTTGCGCGCTGCAAGATAGAAATAGACGTCGCAGCTATACATGAGCGCCTGCTGCATGGTGATGCTGCCATGCCCCCAGCGCGACCAACAATGGAAGCGAACGCCGCCCATATCGTAATAGCCGGGGCAGTTGAACCGGTCCTGAGGGCTGATCTGCCCTGACTGCAATGCGGCAAGCGCCACGGCAGGCTTGAATGTCGAACCCGGCGGATAAACACCGGCCACGGTCTTGTTGATGAGCGGTGTCCGGACGTTGTTCGTCCACTCGATCCACTGCGCATGGCTCACGCCAGAATCGAAAAGCGACGGATCGAAGGATGGGGTGCTGACCATGGCCAGCACCTCACCGTTGCGGCAATCCATTACCACAACGCTCGCTGCCTGATCACCAATGCGGTTGAGCACCATCTGCTGCAGGCCGGCATCGATGGTCAGGACAACTTCATCGCCCTGCTGGCCGTCCAGTCGGTCCATCTCGCCCATGACACGGCCCTTGGAGTTGACCTCCATCTCAACCGAGCCCGGCTCCCCACGCAGCAGCAGATCCTGTGTCTGCTCGATGCCCGCGCGGCCCGCGCGCATACCGGGCAGTGCCATCATGGGACTCGATGCCACATCGCGCTCGTTAGGTGGGGCAACGTAACCGACGATATGCGCAAGCTGCGGCCCATAGGGATAGAGGCGCGTCGTTCCCACATCGATCAGCACGCCAGGCAGGCTGGGCGCGTTCAGTTCGATACGTGCCATATCGTCCCAGCTCAGAAAGTCCTTGAGCGAAACGGGTACATATTTGCGGATATGACGAAGGTCGCGTTCTATACGGGCCTGATCACGGTCGTCCAGCGCGATGATCTGTCCGAAACGGGCAATCGTCGCGTGGATATCGGTTGTCTCCTCTGGCATGAGGAGCGCCCGCCAGTTGACCTTGTTACCGGCAAGCTGGATACCAAAGCGATCAACAATCTGACCGCGCGCCGGTGCCAGGAGCCGCTTGCTCGTGCGGTTTCTCGCTGCGAGGTCGCGCAGATGATCGCCCTCATGGACCTGCAGGTCATAAAGCTTCTTGCCCAGCACCCCCAGCACGCCCGCCTGCGTGGCAAGCACAAGAAGGGCACGGCGCGTAAACACCCCGCGTGAAGGAGTGACGTCCTCGCGCTTGGTTTTCGCGCGGGATGGAGAGGAACGCCTGGTCTTTCTCATCGCGCAGCGGAAATCCCGGCACGTGAAGAGGTCATGACATCGCTCTCGTCTGTCGGACGTTCAACACAAGGCACTGCGCTGTAACGGGACATCATGCTCAAGACGGGGCCTTCAGGCTTGCTCGGGGTTTGCCACTGTACGACGCGCCCAGGCAAACAGCGCGCTCAGTGTCGGATAAATACCAATTGTCACCGCTGCCTGAAAGAGACTCGGCCCCGGAGACAGCAATGTCAACGTCCCGATACACGCGATGATCCATCCAAACAACGACAAAACAAGGGCAAGCGCGCCAAGCAGTGCCCAGCCGAACAGAAAGCTGATCCGGCTCAGACCATAGCGCCACAGATGCGCAACGCCATGAAAAACGAGCAGGGAAAACAAAAAGACACCGGGCGGTCCAAAGCTCAGCGCCTCGCAGGCCAAGCCCACACAGAACGTCATGAAGGGCGTCATGGATTGCGGCCGATGGGACGACCAGAAGAAAACCGTACTCGCCGCGATGCCGAAACAGAGTTCGTTTTGCCCCGGAAGCCCCAGCCCTGCTGACAGGATCAGCGCACAGATAACCACGAAGAGCGAGGGCATGAGTGCCCGCATGACGCTGTCAATGCGTCGCCGCAAGGTCTGGCGAGGGGCGATGCCAGGGTGGATTTCGGGAGGCAGACGATGGGATACCATGGCGTCAGCCCTGCCCGCGCACGGGCTTCTGGAACGGAACGAAGGGTAACTCGGGCGCAACCGGCATGGGCGGGGTGAGATGCACACGGCCGGGCGCGTCCGGCCCGTTATGGTCAGCGATCATGTAATTGAAAACGCGCACGATATCGGGATGGTCCAGCGTCGCTTCCGGCACAACGACCGGTGAGCCGGGTCGCAGATAATGAACGGTGCCGACGACCAGACCGCCCGGCATGCCTGCAAAAGCCCCGTGATCATGCCCCTCGGGCGCAGGTTGTTCCCCTGTCACCACCCGCTCGCCCTCAACGGGGCGATTATCCTGCGCATAGTAGATGAGCCTCGGATAAGGCGAGCCATCTCCCGCCATGATGGCATTTCCCCGTGATGCGGTGAGCATGACCGGAATACGGCTCGCCTCATCGTTGATCATCAGGATACGAACCGTATGGGCACCCGTTTCGGTCACACGCCCAAGCAGACCGGATGCATCGAGCGCCACATCGCCAGGGACGATTCCATGCCCGTCACCCACGGCAAGGAGTATGGAACGCCCATATAACCCGCCCGCATCACGCAAGGCGTGACCACTCACAAAGTTCGGGGCGTTGTCAGGAATCCAGTGCAGGCTTGCCTTGAGCTGGGCATTTTCGTCGGCGAGGGCCACAGCGACGTCGTACCAGCGACGCAGTTTCTGGTTCTCGGCACGCAAGCGCGCATTCTCGCCTGCGATATCGGTCAAGCCCACGAAAGAAAGACGAAGATGGTTCAGGGCCGTCCCAGGGGCTGCCAGGAGCCGGTAAGCCGGAGAGAGCCCGTCAGCCAGTCTCAAGCGAAGAGAGTCGACAGCCGGACGTCGGGTCAGACCAAGCATGATCAACCCGACCGCCAGGATGAAGAAAAACGGCAGCATCAGTTTCGCGAGTGCGTGTCGTCCCTGTATCGACAGCATCGACGGGATGCTCCCTGGCTATCAGTACATCGAGATCAGGACATTCCGCAGACGGCGCATTTCCTCAAGAGCGCGCCCCGTTCCAAGCGCCACGCATGATAGCGGTGACTCGCCAACAGTTACCGGCAGTCCCGTTGCATTGCGCAGCACATCGTCCAGACGATAGAGCAGTGCACCACCGCCTGTCAGCACAATGCCCTTGTCAACGATATCCGCAGCCAGTTCCGGCGGCGTGTTTTCAAGCGCCATCGTCACCGCATCGACAATCTGCATGACCGGCTCGGAAAGGCTCTCGGCTACCTGCGCCTGGCTGACAAGAACCTCACGCGGCACACCATTGATGAGATCGCGCCCCTTGACCTCTTTCACCGGCCCCGGATCACGTGGATCGTCAGGCAGGCACGCAGAGCCTATTTCGATCTTCAGTCGTTCGGCAGAGCTTTCGCCGATCAGCAAATTGAACGTCTTGCGGATATAGGAGATGATCGCATCATCCATCTTATCACCGCCGACGCGTACCGAACGCGCATAGACGATGCCACCAAGAGAGATTACAGCCACTTCCGTCGTACCACCGCCGATATCGACGATCATGCTGCCCGAAGGCTCCGTCACTGGCAGGCCTGCGCCAATTGCGGCCGCCATGGGCTCCTCAATCAGCATGACCTTGCGGGCACCGGCGCTTTCGGCGCTTTCCTGAATGGCGCGACGCTCGACCGCGGTCGAGCCGGAGGGCACGCAGACGATAATCTGCGGGCTCGCAAAGGCGCGGCGGTTATGCACCTTGCGGATGAAATGCTTGATCATTTCCTCCGCCACCTCAAAATCGGCAATCACGCCGTCGCGCAGTGGGCGAATGGCCGTGATATTGCCCGGCGTACGGCCGACCATCAGCTTGGCTTCTTCACCAACCGCCAGCACCTGCTTCTTGCCACGCACCTCAGCGATGGCAACGACAGATGGTTCATCAAGGACGATGCCGCGCCCTTTGACATAAACGAGAGTATTGGCGGTGCCGAGGTCAATAGCCATGTCTGCCGACATGAGACCCAGCAGACGTGAGAACATTCAAGCCTCCTGGCCGAAAGGGTTTTGCGCGCACGTGTCGCGCCCTGCCTCCGTTTTGCCTGCCTGATTACCCCTTGAGGTTGCATGAGGCCAAGCGGGCTGAAGTCATGACACGAGATATTCTGGCGGGTGGCTTACCGGTGCGCAGTGTGAGGAGCAAGAGGCGATCAGGGAAAATTGCAGTTTAATGAATAGAAACACGGCATCAGCCATGCTTTATCGCAGTAGTTACAGTAAGTTACAAACTGTCCTGTCTTGGCCATCATCCGGACATGCTGCCAACGCGGATACAAGGCTTTTCTGTTTACGACCTGTTCACGACTCAGTGGCTCGAGGAAACTCGCCAAAAACCACTTCGTTCTGACAGTGTTGGACAAATGACCTAGGATACAAGAACGATGACCAAGCGTGTTTCCTTCCTTAGCTCGCGCAAGCTGTTGGCCGCTTCGGCCTGTCTCGGCATGCTGGGCCTGAGCGCTTGCGGCAATCCTTATGACCCCGGCGCACGCGCTGGTTCCGGTGCCCTGATCGGTGCTGGTGGTGGTGCAGCCATTGGTGCGCTGGCCGGTGGTGGCCGTGGTGCCGCCATTGGCGCTCTTGCAGGCGGCGCACTCGGCGCTGCGGGTGGTGCAGCAACCACCCCCAATCGTCCGCGTTCCGGTTACTGATCCCCTACTCGCCGAAAGCGTGTCATGACACCTGCCTTCTTGCCTCGCCCCTCCCCCCGCAAATGGCCAGTGGCCATTATGGGCTTGGCTGGCCTCTGCACTCTGCTCAGCGGGTGCGGCAGCCCCTATGATCCCGGCGCCCGTGCGGGTTCGGGGGCCCTGATCGGCGGCGGTGCCGGTGCGGCGATCGGTGCACTCGCGGGCGGCGGTAGGGGCGCGGCCATTGGTGCTCTTGCTGGCGGACTGGTTGGTGCGGCCGGCGGTGCGGCTACTACACCGAACCGACCCAATGGGGGTTACGCCCAGGGCGGGTATTACAATCAGGGCGGCTCTTACAATCAGGCCCCGCCCCAACAGGGTTATCAGCAGCCTTATTACAATAATGGCCAGAACGGCTATGCTGCGCCGGCCTATCCTGCGCAGCCCCAAGCTGCATATCCGGCCCAGCAAGGCTATCCAGCCTACAACCAGGGTTACGGATACTGATCACAACGGCGTCGCCGTTTTGAACACCACACGAAAAACGCCCCGCAGCAATGCCGCTTCGGGGCGTTTTCTTTTATCCCGGGCCATCACAGCTTTCATAGGCGGACGCACGGTCATGACAGCCTCGGGTTGCCATAAAAAACCCCGGCAGCCTGAGGCCGCCGGGGTGAAGGAAATGTGGATCTGCCGTCTGATCAGGCGTTAAGTGCTTCGGGCTCGCTTCGGGCACGCTTGACCAGCAGCTTGTTCAGCGCATGAACATAGGCGCGCACCGCAGAGACGATCGTGTCGGCATCAGCGCCCTGACCATCCACCATCTTGCCACCCTCCTGCAGACGGACAGTTGTCTTGGCCTGGGCATCCGTGCCCTCGGTTACGGCGCCGACAGAGAACAGCGCCAACTCGGCCTCATGCGGGAAGATTTCGCCAATTGCCTTGAAGGCAGCGTCCACCGGACCGTTACCGCTGACCTTTGCCGAGCGCACAACACCATCCACCAGCAATTCAAGTGTCGCCTCGGCAGGACGCTTCGAGCCAGCTATCAGCTCCAGCGCGACAAAGCGGATACGGTCGTGATCACGGGTTTCGTCATCGACCAGGGCACGAATATCGTCGTCAAATACGGTCTTTTTCTGATCTGCCAGAACCTTGAAGCGCTCGAAGGCGTCCTGGATCTTCTCATCCGGCAGGTCATAGCCCAGCGCCTTGAGCTTGTCGCGGAAGGCAGCGCGCCCCGAATGCTTGCCCAGAACGAGCGATGTCTTGCTCCAGCCCACGCTCTCCGGCGTCATGATCTCGTAAGTCGCTGCGTTCTTCAGGATGCCGTCCTGATGGATACCGCTCTCATGAGCAAAGGCATTGCGCCCGACGATCGCCTTGTTGGGCTGTACGTCAAAGCCGGTGATATTGGCCAGCAGGCGCGAAATCCCCAGCAGACGTGGGGTTTCGATGCGGTTCTGGAAGGGAATCTTGTCACGGCGCGTGCGGATCGCCATGACAATCTCTTCCAGCGCCGCGTTGCCTGCACGCTCACCAATACCGTTGATCGTGCACTCGATCTGGCGGGCACCACCGGCGACTGCTGCCAGGGTATTGGCCACACCCAGACCCAGATCATTATGGTTATGGGTCGAGAAAATCACCTTTTCTGCACCCGGCACGCGCTCACGCAGCATGGTGAAGATAGCCTGCAACTCGTCCGGTGTGGTGAAGCCCACCGTGTCAGGAATATTGATGGTCGTCGCGCCATGACGGATCGCCACTTCCACGCAACGGCACAGGAAATCCGGCTCGGTGCGTGAACCATCCTCAGCCGACCACTGTACGTCATCCGTGAAGTGACGCGACGCCTTGTTGCCCTCGGCAATCAGCTCCAGAACCGTCTCAGGCTCCATGCGCAGCTTGTACTTCATGTGCAGCGGCGAGGTAGAAATGAAGTTGTGAATTCGACGACGCGGCGCCTTGGCAATAGCCTCACCTGCAGCCTCGATGTCCCGCTTGCCACCGCTTCGGGCCAGACCGCACACCACAGCCTCGCGGACCGTTTCAGCGATCCTCTGCACGCTTTCAAAATCGCCGGGCGATGCAACCGGGAAGCCGGCTTCGATCACATCGACACCCAGCTCTTCAAGAGCCTTCGCCATACGGATCTTCTCCTCCAGATTCATCGAGAAGCCAGGCGATTGCTCGCCATCACGCAGGGTGGTGTCAAAAATGATGACGCGGTCGTCAGCAACCGAGCCGAAAGAAGGATGGATGATGGTCATGGCTTTGTCTTTTCGTGGCTTTGAACAACAGGATCGTAACCCCTGAACGCGCCGGTCGAACCAGCCGCAAAATGCGCTCAGGGGCAGATAAGTCGAAGCGTACGAAGAAGGAGGCCCGGGCATAGATCGGCGCGTGCTGCTGCACGGGATCCTATGCTTGAAAAGGGCGCCAGAATTTTCATGACGCCCTTCCTACTGTAAAAGACCAGCTCTTGCCTAGCGCAGTCGCATCATTTTCTAGCCCGAATGCGCAATATTCATACCAGATCCCACGAAATAGCGATCGATTGCCGCACTCATGGCGGTCGCCACCTGCTTGCGATAGCCTCCCTGCCTCAGGGCCGCCTCGTCATGCCGGTTGGACATGAAACCCATCTCGACCAGCACAGAGGGAATATCGGCCGATTTGAGCACAACAAAAGCTGCATGACGCGCAGGATGGCGCAGCAGGCCGATACGCGGCTGAAAGGCTGATACAACACTGGCGGCCATATGCGCCGACCCCCGCCTCGTCTCCTCGTTTACCAGACTGGCGAGAATGGCCTGCACCTCGGAGGACATGCCGTGAAACGCCGGGCCAGCAAACCGGTCGGCGCTGTTCTCGGTCTGGGCGAGCGAGGCAGTCTGCGCATCTGATGCACCGTTGGAAAGCGTATAGACGCTGGCGCCCCTTACCTCCGGATCATGCAGGGCATCGGCATGCATGGAAATGAAGAGCTGCGCCTTGTGACGGTGGGCAAGGTCCACGCGCCCCTCGAGCGGGATGAAGTGATCGTCCGCGCGGGTCATCACCACATCGTAGCGCCCGGCGCTCCTGATCTGATGATAGAGTTCCTGAGCGGCAGCTGCGGCAATGTGTTTCTCATAGGTGCCGCTGACACCGATCGCCCCTGGGTCTTTGCCTCCATGACCGGGGTCGAGCATGATCACAGGGCGCGGTGGTGCGGTCTTGCCTACCAGCGCAGGCGCCCTGCCGCTGGCTTGCGGCGTCAGCTGATGGCTGCTCGCCCCATGCGTCGCGTGATGGGGTGCCCGGTGGCCCTCCGCACGCGCAGTGAGCGGGCCCAGCAGCGTGCCTGTGGCCAGCGAGCGCCCCAGAAGTCGCGTCACCTTGCGGCGGGTCGGATCAAGAACAGGCATGGGCGGCCCCGGTGATGAGAGATGACAATGCATCTTCTGATCAAAAAATAAGGTGTCAACAAGGCGATGGCGGCCATCTTGCATAGCACGGCATTTTCCGTCATCCTGTGGGAGAAGGATCACGATACGGTCGATCCGGCACCAGGACAGAGCCCCGTCTAGGGGGGCATTCTCCGCGCGCCGCTCCCGTTTTCTGACATGCTTCGCGCGCCATCATGGTTTGCAAGAGCCCCCTCCCTCCCGCAGGCACAGCCGCGGGACGACAAGAGAGGTCAGTCTTCCAGGCCTGGGCGCAGATGACAACTCGCAGGGGCCGCATGAAATCTGCCAGTCTCGTTTTGTGGAAAACTACCGGAGCAGGCATCGACCTGTGTCCGACGCTGTTCCGCGAGCGCTGGTCTGATGGCTCTTTCTCACAAACCACGCCTCGACATTCTGCCGCGCGCGCCGGAAACGCCACTGTGTCTGCACAGGGTTCGATACCGGCCGTGACAAGGGCTGACCGGAGTCTCCTTATTTATGAACAAGCGTATGCTGATCGACACCACACACGCGGAAGAAACCCGCGTTGTGGTCATGGATGGTGATCGTCTCGAAGATTATGATATCGAAACATCATCAAAAAAGCAGATCAAGGGCAATATCTACCTCGCCAAGGTCATTCGCGTAGAGCCCAGCCTTCAGGCTGCTTTTGTCGATTACGGCGGCAACCGTCACGGCTTCCTTGCCTTCAGCGAAATCCACCCGGATTATTTCCAGATCCCGGTTGCCGACCGCGAAAAGCTTCTCGCCCTTCAGGACGAAGATCTCCGCGCCGATGAGCGCGTCGAGACCGAGAACGAAGGCGGTGAGACCACCGCGGACTCAGAACAGACCGAGCAGGCAGAGCAGCCCGATTTCGAAGCCCGCCCCGAAACCGTCGGTGGTGAGCATGACACGGGTGACGAGGGTGCAGCCGCCCGTCGCACGGCCCGCTTCCTGCGTAACTACAAGATCCAGGAAGTCATTCGCCGTCGCCAGATCCTGCTCGTGCAGGTCGTCAAGGAAGAGCGCGGCAACAAGGGTGCGGCTCTGACCACCTATGTGTCTCTGGCGGGACGTTATTGCGTGCTGATGCCCAATGCCCTGCGTGGCGGCGGCGTATCGCGCAAGATCACATCCGACAGCGATCGCAAGCGCCTGCGCGACATTATTGCCGAGCTCGACCTGCCGCGCGGCATGGCCATGATCGTGCGCACGGCTGGTGCGCAGCGTCCGGGGCCCGAAATCACGCGTGACTGCGAATATCTGCTTCAGCTCTGGGACGATATCCGCAACCATACGCTGTCTTCGGTCGCGCCGACGCTGATTTATGAAGAAGCCAACCTGATCAAGCGCGCCATTCGTGACCTGTTCAGCAAGGACATCGAAGAAATCATCATCGATGGTGAGCCGGCCTGGAAGAATGCGCGCGAATTCATGCGTCTTCTGATGCCGCATAACGCCAACAAGGTGAAACTCTGGCGCGACCAGAGCCAGAGCCTGTTCGGCCGCTACCATGTGGAAGGCCATCTGGACGCGATCTTCTCGCCCACGGCCCAGCTGAAATCGGGTGGCTATCTGGTGATCAACCAGACCGAGGCCCTCGTCTCGATCGACGTGAACTCCGGCCGTTCGACCGGTCAGCGCAATATCGAGGATACGGCGGTCCGCACGAACCTCGAAGCTGCCGAGGAAGTTGCCCGTCAGCTTCGTCTGCGCGACCTTGCCGGGCTTGTCGTGATCGACTTCATCGACATGGAAAGCCGCAAGCATAATGCGATGGTCGAGAAGCGCCTGAAGGATGCCCTGCGTTCTGACCGCGCACGCATCCAGATTGGCCAGATCTCGCATTTCGGTCTGCTGGAAATGTCTCGCCAGCGACTGCGCCCGTCGATCTCGGAAGCCGTTCTGGTTCCCTGCCCCCATTGTCAGGGCACAGGCCATGTGCGTGGCATTGAAAGTGCCGCCCTGCATGTGCTGCGCGCCCTGGACGAGGAAGGGCTGAAGCAGAAAGCCGCCGAGATCAGTGTCCACATCACGTCGGGCATCGCGCTCTACATCCTCAACAACAAGCGCGACTGGCTGGGCGAGATCGAACAGCGCCACCGCATGCGCGTGTCGTTCCAGCCGGATGACAGCCTGACACCGGCCGATCTGCGTATCGAACGCCTGCGCCCGCAGGTTCCTGCCGAGCAGCGCGCGCCGCAGCCCGAGCGTCATGAGCCTGAAGCGACCCCTACCGCACCTGCCTCCATCGTTGTGGAAGATGAGTCCGATCTGGGCGCGGTTTCGGCCGAGGAAAGCCGTGACGAAGCACCGCGCGAGGAAAACAGCCGTGAAGATGGCGGTCGCCGTCGCCGTCGCCGTCGTCGTCGCAATGGCCGACGCTCGGATGAGTCGCGCGACATGCCGCAGGCAGCCGAGGCCGATGTCTCTGATGAAGCAGAGGACGAAGAAGGCACGGCACCTGAGCAGGACGTTGCGGCATCGCACGACGATCAGGCAGCTGGCGACAGCGAAGCCCTGATCGTTCCCGGTCGTCGTCGCATGCGGACGCGTCGTGTCTCCCGTGAAGAACGCGGCCAGACCGAAGCACCGCGCGAAGCCCGTGCCCAGGAGCCCCGCAAGGCCGAGACACGTGATAACGCGGACCGCAACGGTGAGCGTAATGGCGCCAAGCGTGGCAACGAGGATCGTCGTCGCAACCAGCCGGAAAACCGCTGGAATGGCCCTACCCCGGCCGATCCCTTCGGTGGCGCCTCGTTCGACATCTTCGATATGATCGAACAGGCAGAATCCCGTCTGGGCGCACCGTCTGCGCGCAATGACGAGCCGAAGCCCACTCTGGCAGTTAGTGCGACCGACAACGGCGGGGAATCTGTAAGGGCAGAAATCCCTGCCTCGACCGCCAGCCTTCCGGCAGAAGCGCCCGCCGAAACGGCTGCAAGCCGCGTTCGCGAGGGTGATGAGGCTGGTGCCCGCAAGGGGCGTGGCCGTCCGCGTCGTCGTCCGGTGGCTGCTGAACAGGCCGAACCCGCGCCGACTGCGCCGGTGGAATCAGATTCAGCTTCCGTAGCTGAGCCTGTAGCCGTGGCAGAGGCCGATCAGGACAAGCCTGCAGCCCGTCGTCGCGGCCGACCTCGCAAGGCACCTGCTGCGGCTGCCCTGCCTGAAGGTGATGCTGTTGACGCGGAACCCGCAGCAGCAACCGCCGATGCGCCCAAGCCACGTCGTGGCCGCACGTCGCGCAAGGCAGCTACAAGCGACGTCGAGGCTGACAGCACTGTGAAGGCAGAGGAAAAGGCTGCTAAGGCGCCCGCCAAAGCCTCGGCCCGCCGTGGCAAGGCCAAGGCCGATGATGCAGCACCGGTCGTGCAGCCCATCAATGTCGATGAGGTTGCACCCGCCAAGCCCCGTACGGGCTGGTGGAAGCGGTAACCGCAACAGACTTCATCGTTGAAGCAGGAAAACGGGGCGGCTCACACCGCCCCGTTTTTTTGTCCTCTTACGCGTCGGGTGATCGCTCATTCAAAAGGCGAGACCCTTCCAAACCAGACAAAAGCCAGACTAAAGCCAGACAAGAGAATGACACGGGCATCTCATCTGAGCAGAGGCATTACGACTTCGTACAAGGTGGAAGGGCTTCGATTTTTGGGTCCCCTGGTCGTGCCAGAGCCGTCAGAAAACGCCACCAAACGGTCATGCTCGATGAAGCGATTTCCCCATATCAACCCATCAGTGCGGAGCCGACTGCTCCACAGAATCCGCATCAACCGCAGGCAGTGCGCCGAGCCACCCGGCTTCTCGCAAATGGGCAACCTGTGCGCGGGCTACAGGCACAACCAGCCCGTTGCGAAGATGCAGACGCAGGGATCTAGGCGTTCCCTCCCACCGCACGACCGCTCTTCGCGCTACCCACCAGCTACGATGAACCTGAAGCCCGTCACATCCCGACTGACGGGCAAGCGCATCGCGAAAAACCCCGTGAACCATCCGAGAACCAGCAGCGAGATGACAACGGATATAATGATCCTCCATCTGTAGCGCATCGATCCGGTCGGGGGGAGGAAACGTGTCGTCAATCTTCAGGCCGCCCCCTGCATCAAGCTCCACGAACGACACGGCAGGATCCTGAACATACTCCTCGCCACCGGGTAGCGGATAATTTTCCGGCGTGAGTGAACGGCCATCGCGACGGTACTGCCGCAGCAATACGAGCAACACGACAGGCAAGGCAATCGCAAGGACCTGTAGATACCATACTCCCCAGCCTGGCAACCTGGGCGCGACGTCTGGCCAGATCGCCACAGCGAGATCTCGTGTGATCAGGGTCTGGACAAGACTGAGAAGTCCCACACCAGCAAGGATTCCGACCCAGTAAGACACGCCCCTTCGTTTGATACCCACACGCCGCAGAAGCAAAAATGGCCCCGCGTAGAGGACCAATCCCGCCATGATGGAAGCGATCCAGTAAGCCACCCGATCGAGTGTTCCGGGGTTCTGGTAGCTGCCATATGGCCCAAGAACACCAAGGAACAGCCCGGCTCCCACAGACAGAAGCAAGCCGCGCAAAAGAAATCGGGGACGCAGGTCAATGCCTCGAGTCACCATCTCACGCGGCTGGGAGGGGCCAAACGTCCGTTCATCTGTCATGCTCTGCAAGCCATTGCCTTCATCTCCCTCATTCCCGCGTCTCTGGCATCGTGCGTTACCCCCTTTTGATGACGTGATCCGATCCAGCCCATAAGCCCTGCCAATCGGCATTTCTGCCCACTCGCCCATTCACGAAAACCCGCTGGATGTGCAGGGTAATTGCGGGTTTCTGACCCTGTCTCAACAGGAGTCTGCCTCGCATGTCATTGCGCCTTTACGTTTGCCTTCTCTCGGTAATGCTCTTCCCCTGCCTCAATTCCGCAATGGCGGAGTCAGGAACGCGAACCAACAACCCGCAGCGGGTTGTTGGCTGTCAGCATATCGTCACCCCAGGGGGACTGGAACTGGGCCTCTGGTACCCAAGCAGCGGTACAACGCGGTTGCAGACGCTCGGCCCTTATGAACAGGAATGTGTCGCTGAGGGCCCCATACGCAACGAGAACCACGCCCTGATTGTCGTCTCTCATGGAACAGGAGGTTCATGGACCAGCCATCTAGACTGCGCTGCCGCTCTCGCTCAGGCGGGTTATATCGTCGTCGCCCTGACTGAACCGGGCGATAACTGGCGAGACACATCACACGTGACCGATCTTGCAGGGCGCACCCGAGCCATGAGCGCAGCACTGACCTACATGCTTTCGGACTCGCCTCTCAGGACGCATATCGACAGCAACCGCGTCGGTGCTTTCGGATTCTCGGCTGGTGGTCTGACGGCCCTGCTGGCAGCCGGCGCACGACCTGATCTTGCACGCCTGCGCCCTTGGTGCGTCGATCACGCCAGGAGCTTCACCTGCGCCCTTCTCGGCAAGCACACCCAACCAACGACGGGCAGTCTGCCCTCTCTGCTCGACCCACGGTTCAGAGCCATGTCGATTGCAGCGCCTGCTCTGGGTTTCACAATGACACGGAATGCGCTGGCGCAGGTCACTCTTCCGGTCCAGCTCTGGCAGGCCATGGATGACGCTGTTTTACCTGCGCCGGGATCGGTCGAGCCTGTACGCGACAATCTGCCGACTCCTCCCGAGTATCACCCTGTGCGCGGTGCCGGGCATTTCGATTTTCTTGCGCCGTGCCGCATAGGCTCCGACGCAATGAGCATCTGTCAGAGTGCGCGGGGTTTCAGCCGCCCCGCGTTTCACGAAACCCTTAACCGTGAGCTGATTGTGTTTTTCGACCGTACCCTGCTCGGAGATGTTCCCCGCCTTACTCCCAAACCCTGATTACAGTCGTGCCTGCTCGCGCAATGGCGAAGAGGCACGATGCCAGAGACGAAAATCCCGACCCCAGAAATTCTCCACCGGTTACGACAGGATCGGCGTGACGGTCAGGGATGTATTATTTGCTTGTTGCTTTACCCAGCTCAGCGGCAAACGCTCGGTGCGCCGGTCGCTGCGATATACGTGCCCGTCAGCGGGTTGAAGCAGGCGTTTTGCGGGCAGGTACTGCCTGAGGCCAGACCGTCGCTGAAGACCTGCCCGCCCATGCGGTTGGTCTCCTGCTGCACGGCACCGCAGAGGGGGGTACTGACCGGGGCCGAAGGATCATTGGTCAGTTGCGCCTCATTGGCGGGCAGCGGTGTTTCACCGGTCAGGCCCGGTGCGAAGTCCTGCGGCGGGATACGCGCCTGGGTCTGCGCTTGAGCTGGCTGGGGCGCAGGCGTGTCGGCACAACCGGCCAGAAGCGAAACCCCAAGCAGACCGGCATGCGCGAGTGTGAGTGCAAAGCGCGTTCTCATAGTCCTAAATCCCCCTGTTCTTTCTTTTGCGTTCCCAGAGGGTCGAGCCGTCCCTGGCGCGTGCCATCTGCAAAACGAAGCGTAATGGCACCGCCACGTGGCCGTCCGGAAGCCGTTGTTACTGGCTTGCCTTGTGCATCCTGCACCAGTGCGTAACCGCGGGCCAGAACCGCCTCGGGCGACACGGCCTCAAGCCTGCCCACCATACCGGACAACCTCGCCCGATCGAGACCAAGACGAGCGATGACCGTTTCGGTTCCAAGACGCGCATGGGTGAATGACGCGCGCTCCTGCTGCATGCGATAACGGATGCCCGAAGCCAGAGCGGCGCTGGCCAGGCCAAGACGCGCCTGCTTCTGGCCCATGAAATGAGCGGCTGAGGGCATGCGTCCATCAAGCGTCATCAGACGTTGCCGGGCTTTGGACGCCACCATTGGCAGGGCAAGCTCAAGACGCTGTCCGCGCTCGTCCAGCCTGAAACGCGCTGTTTCCAGCAATCCCGGCAGATCGGGCAGGCGCGCAACGATCTGGTCATGTCTCGCCCGGGCCATTTGCAGCTGCCGCGACAGGGCACCGGCAAGGCGTGCGCCGCGATGAGCCAGATCGGCCACCATCTCCGAACGAAGCGGAACGGCCATTTCAGCCGCAGCCGTGGGGGTGGGCGCGCGCTGATCCGACACGAAATCAATCAGGGTGGTATCGGTTTCGTGCCCGACCGCAGAGATCAGCGGAATGGGACAGGCCGCCACGGCGCGGAGAACCGACTCATCATTGAAGGCCATGAGGTCCTCCAGCGAACCGCCACCGCGCGCCACGATCATCAGATCGGGTCGGAGCGCTTCAGGCAGGGTCGGGCTCGAAAACCCTTCGATGGCCGCCGCTATCTGGGCCGCAGCGCCCTCACCCTGCACAGCCACGGGCCAGACCAGAACCGGGCGTGGAAAGCGGCGTGACAATGTGGTGAGAATATCGTGCAGCACCGCCCCGCGGCTCGATGTCACGAGCCCGATCAGCCGTGGCAGGAAGGGCAGCGGCTTCTTGCGCTCGCTGTCGAACAGCCCTTCGGCCAGAAGCTTCTGGCGCAGCTTCTCGATCTTGGCAAGAAGCGCGCCCTCACCCGCAAAACTCATCTGGTCGATAACAAGCTGATAGCTCGACCTGTCGCCATAGGCCGAAACGCGGCCGGTCGCGATCACCTCGACCCCGTTCTCGGGCACCATGCCAAGGCGTGAGACCGATCCGCGCCAGATCACGCCCGATATCTTGCCACCCTGGTCTTTCAGGGAGAGGTAGACATGGCCCGAGGGATAGCGCTTGAGTTCGGTGATCTCTCCACGCACGCGCACGCGGCCGAAGCTGCCTTCGAGCGTACGCTTGATGGCGCCGGAAATTTCACTGACCGAATATTCAGGGACATTCCCGCTCGCGCTGTGATCGTTTTCGCTCATGAGCACAGTCTATGCTACGGAACGCGGGCTACGACCAGTCAGAACAGGAAGAATGACAATGCGGGTGTTACTTGTCGGATCAGGCGGACGCGAACATGCTCTGGCAGCCTGCCTCTCCCGCTCTCCGGAGCTGGAAACGCTCTTCATTGCACCGGGCAATCCGGGCATGCAGACGCTTGGTACGCTGGTCCCTCTTGCCGCCGACGATGTCACGGCCCTCGTGAATTTCGCCCGTGAACAGCGAATCGATCTCGTCGTTCCCGGCCCGGAAGCGCCGCTTGTTGCCGGTCTCGCCGATCTCTGCGCCGAAGCCGGCATTGCCTGCGCCGGGCCGAGCCAGGCCGCGAGTGCGCTTGAGGGCAGCAAGAGCTTTACCAAGGATGTGGCCGATGCCGCCGGTATTCCCACGGCACGGTGGGAGCGTTTTGAGGAAGCAGAACCTGCCCTCGCTTTCGTGCGTCGCCGCGGTGCCCCCATTGTCATCAAGGCCGATGGTCTGGCCGCCGGCAAGGGCGTGATCGTGGCCCTGACGCTCGAAGAGGCCGAGGCCGCCATCATCGATATCCTGACCGATCGCAGTTTCGGTGCCGCGGGCGCCAGCATCGTGATCGAGGAATGTCTTGTCGGGCAGGAAGTCTCGCTGTTCGCCTTCTGCTCTGACGGCGAGGCTGTGCTGATTGGTGCCGCGCGCGACCACAAGCGCATTGGTGAAGGGGATACAGGGCCCAATACCGGAGGCATGGGTGCCGTGTCGCCGCCACCCCATTTCGATCGTGATGCGCAGGAGAAGGCGCTCGATATCATGGTGCGCCCGATGCTGGCCGAGATGGTCCGGCGTGGGACGCCCTTCAGGGGGATCATCTTTGCAGGGCTGATGCTGACCGAGGATGGCCCCAAGCTGATCGAATACAATGTGCGTTTCGGCGACCCCGAGGCACAGGCCCTGCTGATCCGCCTGCAATCGGATCTGCTGCCCGTGCTCAAGGCCTTGGCCGAGGGACGCCTTGATGACGCCGCCATCAGTTTCACCGATGAGGCCTCGATTTCGGTCGTGCTGGCGGCGCGTGGCTATCCGGGCACCCCTTCCAAAGGTGGGGTAATACGGGGCATCGAGCGGGCTGATGCTGTGCCAGGCGTACAGGTGTTTCAGGCCGGCACAGCCATGCAGGACGGTAAGCTCGTCGCTTCCGGTGGCCGCGTCCTGACCGTGTGCGCCACAGGTGCAACGCCGGAAGAGGCACGGGCACGGGCCTATCAAGGCGTCTCGGCTATAGACTGGGATGACGGGATCTACCGTCGCGATATCGGTCTCTGAAGCCAGACTGACCCGCCTGCAAATGCGTCGGGTCCGTTCGCAAGGCATCGACTTGGTCCTGGTATCGGTCCAGGCGAGGTAATCTCGCCTCGGACGCGCGAGAGCCCTAATCAGCGTCAGATCAAACTGGCCGCGTCAGACTCGGGCCTGAACCGTGGCCGCATCTGCCTGACGGACCGCATGTAAATCTGAGCCATAGGGCACAAGGCGTAGCGGCAGGCGTACTCATACCCTTCGCCGGGATGGTAGCCGTCTTGAAGTGAGCCTCTCCCCGGCCCGGTAATCAGACCGGACCGGGAGGGCTTTGAGGCCCTAGTGATATTCCGTCATTTCGACAGGGGCCGTGGGCTCAAGGAACGACGGGTCCATCTGGCTTTCCTGCGCAAGCGACGTGGTCTCATGATGTTGTCCTTCTTCCGAGCCCTTTACATCCAGCGGGGCATGGTCATTGAGGATTTTCCTGATCTTGGCGTCGTTCAGCGTAGATGATGCCACGGCAACCAGCACAGGCTCATTCCGCGCGCGGCTCTCATGATAGAGCGCCACTTGATGCGCCTTGTCCGAAGCCGGGGATGGATGATCATTGATCAGCCACGTCCACACGCCCGGTGGACGATGAAGCTCGTTGCCCGTTCGCATGGCCTCCGCAGGGGCATCGCCTGCATGCAGGGGATATTGGTGGATTGTCTCTGATGGAATGTCACAAACCAGAAGGTCATCAACAGCGATCTGGGCATGACGGGCGGTATCGAATACCGCCATGATCGTATGCTGCATCATCGTGTTCTCCATGACGCCGTGACGGCACGGCGGCGACCTCAAGATAGCGAAAATAACGTTATGAGTCCCATATATCACGTTATATTGAAGTTAAAGATAACAAGCCACCTTTGCCACCTCGCCAGAGGATCCACTGACGCGACAAGGATGGGCCGGGCTCGCGTCGCATCAGCCATCATGGTGCCATGATGGGATGTCAGATCGCAGCGTCATCATCCCTGCGGAGCTTTGCCACATCATGAGCGCGCCTCCGCGTCCCCTGTCTCCTTCCGCCATGCCTCTCTCTTGCGCCGCCCAAGAAGCGCAGGACGGGATCAACCCGCGTCGCAATGATGGGATTGATTGCCTGCGCGGGATAGCCATTCTGCTGGTGGTCATTCATCATCTCGCCCTGCGTTTTCCCCTCACGGAAACCGGTCTTGCGAGCGTCATGCCTTATCGCGTGCTGAGGATGCTGAACTGGGGCGGCATCAAGGGGGTGACGATGTTCTTCGTCATTTCCGGCTTCCTGATCACGGATCACATGATGAGACGCTACGGCCGTCCTGCCGCGCTCGACTGGCGCGCGTTCTCGGGCCGACGTGCTGCACGCATCCTGCCCTGCCTTCTTGCCCTCATCGCCATCTGCTGCACGCTTGGTGCGCTGCATGTGCCGAGCTTCGTGCCGGACCATCCGGGACAAAGCCTTGGTGGGGCAGCCTTTTCCGCTCTGTTCATGCATCTGAATGTCTATGAGGGCCGCACAGGATATCTGCCGGCTTATTGGGATGTGCTCTGGTCACTCTCGGTCGAGGAAGTTTTCTACCTTGCCTTCCCGCTGATCTGCCTGAGCCTCGGTCGTTCGAGAACAACCCTGCTGATCTGTGCAGCACTCCTCGCGCTCGCCGCACCGTATTTCGAGTGGCAACTGCGTGATGCCACTGAGATATGGCAGGAAAAGGCCTATGGCCCCGGCATGAGCGCCATCGCCACGGGCGTGTTCGCGGCTCTAATCGCAAGGCTGGCTTTGCATCGGCGTTATCGACTGGCTGTCACGATGGCCGGTTCAGCAGGCATTGCCGGTATGGCGCTCTATCTTTTGCAGGGGGGCTGGTGCTGGTCCCTTTTCGGGCTCGCGACACCCTTGTTTTTCAATACGGCCATAGGCCTGTGTGTCTGGGCTTTCGCCAGGGGATGGGGGGCCGCATACACGGGGCGACATACACTCTGGCTGCGTCGCTGGGGACAAGACAGCTATGAAATCTATCTCAGCCATATGTTCATCGTCATGCCCGTCGTCGGGCTCACCCGGTTATCAGGGCTCGATACCGGCTGGGCATGGCTGATCTACCCCCCGACCCTGCTTGCTGTATTCGGCCTCGGCCGCGTGATCAGTTGCGGTTTTTCAAAGCCGCTCGACAAGCGGCTGCGTGGCTGGCCAGGCGTCATTCCATGAAAGCTGCGATCGTTTGGACGAGAGCGCGAGAGCATCTGAGCGCACTTTTCAGACAGTGCCTGAACGACCACGCCCTTTGAGGAACCAATGTACGGGATGCGCGAGCCTATTGCATCCAGACTTGCGAGATCAGCATGTGGTTGAGCAATGAGTAGTGATAATTCCCCAGACGTTTCGAGACGAAATCCACATAGCGCATCTGAATGAGCGGTATGACGGCGCTCTGCTCCATCGCCAATGTGCCTGCCTGTTCCCACAGCGTGCGAGCCTGCCCTGCATCAAGACTGTGCTCGGCCTGTGTCATGAGCGTCTGAAGCCCGGGATGGCAGAACCCGCTCGCATTTGTCGCGCTGTCAGAGTGGGGACGTGCGTTGTCGCAGCCCAGCAAAGCATCGAGAAAAGTCGAGGGTGACGGGTAATCCGCATACCAGTAAGCCAGGCTGATCTGCACGTGATTGTCTGAATTGCGGGCATAGCCTTCCGCCGTGGCGGGTGTCATGGGGCGCACACTGGCCTGAAATCCCAGGGATTGCAGCATGTTCCGCAGATAGACCCCCATCGCCAGTCCAACAGCCTGATTGGGCACGACAAGCGTCACGCTTTGCCCCGCATAGCCACTCTGGCGGATAAGTGCCCGCGCCCGATCGATATCGGGCCCCTGCCATTGCCCGACATCGGATAGCCGCCCGAACCGGCAAGGAATATCGGCCCCGGCAATACCATGCGGCACAATCTGGCAGAGCGGCTCGGCAATGGCCGAACCGCCATAGAGAATGGTCATCGCATGGCGGTCGATCGCATGATTGATGGCCTGCCTGACAGCAAGCGAGTCAAAAGGCGGCTCATGCACATTCAGGGCCAGATAATACAGGCCAAGAAGCGGCTGCAGATGCACCTGATCGGTAAACCGGCTACCCAGCTCGCCCAGCCGGTCTTGCGGCTTGGCATCGAGCATCGAGTCATACTGCCCCTGCTCGATGGCGGTCACTTCGGCCTCATCCGACAGGCCGAAATCATAGTCGATCCGATCGACATAGCCTTCGCTCTGCGCGGCCGGATTCCAGACCCTGAAATAGGGATTACGCCCGATCTCCATCCGGCGCGACGGATCATAATGCGTGATCCGATACGGCCCTGTGCCCGGCAGGGGCGTCAGCGCCGATTCCGTCGCTGGAGCATCCTTGGGCAGGATCACAGCATGAGGGAAAGCGAGCTTCTGAAGAAATTCGCCGTCAGGGGCATCGAGCCGGATGGTAATACGCCGCGTTGCCGGATCGGTCGTCACCCCCTCAAGACGGCAATGAGCCGGATCGGCAAGGCAGGCCTTGGCGCCGGTAATATTGCCATAAAAGGACAAGGCGGTGGGGCTACCCACCTTGTAGATGCGGCGCAGCGATGCCGCCACATCTTCTACAGTTACCGGCGCGCCATTTGAAAAGCGTATCCCCTCACGCAAGCGAAACGCCCACACCAGACCATCCGCGCTCACCTCGGGGAGCGCCTCCGCAAGATCCGGCACAACCTCGAGCCCGCGCGTCCCGTCAGCCTGACGATAGGTCACGAGCCCGTCATACATGTTGACGAAAAGCTGGATATATTCGCTGGTGTAATTGATTTGCGGGTCCAGTGTACCGCCCGGCGCATCGGCGGTCAGGCGCAACGCACCACCGCGATGAGGACTGCCCTGCGTAATGCCATCCGACATCGCGGGGGATGCTTCCTCTGCCCCGGGGGTCGCCGCCTGCGCTTGCTGGCTATGAAGGGAGGGCGCCAGAAGAACGGCGCCCAGCCCGGCAAGGATGAGACCGTAACGCCCTCTCACGCTGCGCTACTCTTCAGCCGCGATGAGCAAGCTGATGGATGCGCGTCACCAGCGCCTCGGTCCCTGCTGTCGAATCGACCGTCCCGGCATAACGCCCTTGCGGGTCCATGATCACAATACGCGGGGCCGGGAGATGATAGGCTGCACCATCTTCGGCATGAACCATCTCGTTGGGTGCGTGAAATTCCTTCGCCACCCTGTCGATCATGCTAGGTGAACCCGTGAGCGGCACGACATGATCGCCCAGAGGCAGGGCGTATTTCTTGAGGTCGTCTGATTCATCGTGAAGCGGGTCGAGTGTAATGGCCAACGGGGCAACCTTCACCCCCTCGCGCGCAAGAGCCAGCTTGGTATCGCTCATGGTTTTCAGCACCGGACCACAGAGTCCCTTGGGGCAATGCGTGTCGAAGAACCAGACCAGGACCCAGTTCCCCTTGAAATCGCCCTCGGTGACATTGCCCTCTCCAAGTGCAACCAGTCGATAACTACCGCCGATCTCGTTCCCCTGGGTCGAAACCGTGCTGCCGAATTTTTCCGAGAGACGATACCCGCTCCAGCTGAGCGCCAGAGCGAGAATGAGCACGACAATGGCAAGACGCGGGGCAGTCCAGGTCTTACGGGGTGTACGGTTCTTGTTCATTGCTTAATGTGCTTCCGCCCAGTTCTTGCCAATGCCTGTTTCTACAACCAGCGGCACACTCAGTGTCGCGGCCTGCTCCATCTCGATACGGACGAATTCTGCCAGAGCCTCGGCTTGGTCAGCCCGGACCTCGAACAGCAATTCATCATGCACCTGAAGCAGCATTCTGGCGTCCAGCCCGCTCTGTGGCAAGCGCCGCCCCAGACGCACCATGGCGCGTTTGATGATATCGGCAGCCCCGCCCTGCAGGGGGGCGTTGATGGCCTGACGCTCCGCATAAGCGCGTCTGGCCCCGTTCTTTTCGCCAATCCCCGGCACGTAGCATCGACGCCCCAGCGGCGTGGTGACGTAACCATCACGCTTGGCATCATCCTTGGTACGATCCATGTAATCGCGAATACCCGGATAGCGGGCAAAATATGCATCGATATAACGACGCGCCTCACCCGCAGGTATGCCAAGCTGACGCGCCAGACCGAAAGCCGAGATGCCGTAGATAATGCCGAAATTGATGGCCTTGGCGCGCCGACGCGTCAGCGGGTCCATGTTCTCGAGCGGCAGATTGAACACTTCGGCGGCCGTGCGGGCATGGATATCCTGCCTCAGCGTGAAGGCTTCCTTCAATGGGCCGATATCAGCCACCTCGGCCAGAAGGCGCAGTTCGATCTGGGAATAATCCGCCGAAACCAGCACATAGCCCTCTTCAGCAATGAAGGCACGGCGGATGCGCCCGCCTTCCTCGGTGCGGATGGGAATATTCTGCAGGTTAGGGTCGTTGGATGACAGACGGCCTGTGGTGGTGATGGCCATCTGGAACGAGGTGTGTACGCGATGGGTGCGCGCATCCATCTGCTGTACCAGCGCATCCGCATAGGTCGATTTCAGCTTGGCGAGCTGACGCCACGCCAGAATACGCGAGGGGAGTTCATGCCCGGCGTCGGCCAGTTCCTGCAACACCGATGAATCCGTGCCCCACGCGCCGGCCTTGGTGCGTTTCCCACCGGGCAGGTTCATTTCGTCGAACAGGATTTCACCCAGTTGCTTGGGCGACCCCAGATTGAAGCTGCGCCCCGCCAGAGCATGGATCTCGATTTCCATTTCGGCCATGCGCGAGCCGAAATCGGCCGACATGCGGCGCAGTTCTGCGGCATCGAGCTTGACCCCCGCCTGCTCCATGTCTTTGAGGATGGCAACCAGAGGGCGTTCCATCTCCTCATAGAGCGCCAGCGCATGACGCTCGCGCAGGGCAGGCTTGAGAGCGAGCCACAGACGCAGCGTGACATCGGCATCCTCGGCCGCATACTCCGTTGCGCGAGCTATGGGGACCTGTGCAAAAGGCACCCTGCTGCGTCCTGTTCCCGTGACGGAGTCATAGGAAATTGGCTCATGGCCCAGATGCAGGCGCGACAGTTCATCCATGCCCTGACCGTGCTCACCCGCCGACTGGGCATAGGAAATGAGCATCGTGTCATCAATTGGCGCCACATTATCGATACCCGCGTGAGAGAGCACGAGCAGGTCGTATTTGGCGTTCTGGAAAATCTTCAGCACCGAGTCATCGGCCAGAAGCGGGCGCAGGGTTTCGAGCACCTCTGCCACATCCAGCTGGCCGCCCGCGGGGTGCTCCAGCGTGCCCTCATGACGCAGCGGCACATAGGCCGCCTCGCCCGGTGCCACGGCCAGTGACAGGCCAATCAGCGTCGCCTGACGGGCATTGAGCGAATCCGTCTCGGTATCGAAGGCAAAATACCCACGGCGCTGTGCGCGGGCGATCCAGCCCTTGAGTGTGTCGATGGACTGGATGGTTTCGTACGGGCCATAGGGCTTGTCGCCCTTGGTCGTCTCTTCGGTCGCTTCATTGGCCGTCGGCTCGACCTTGCCAGCGCTGCGTTTGCCCGCCAGCGCCCCCAGCCCCATGCGCTGAATGACCGAATGAAAGCCCATCTTTTCAAGGAAATCACGCAGGACGGGCGCGTCGGGCTCACGGCAGCCAAGGGCCTCGACAGGTTCGGGCAAGGGCACATCGCGTGCCAGCGTCACCAGCCGGAGCGAAATACGGGCGGCCTCGGCATGGTCGATCAGCGATTGCTGCCGTTTGGACTTCTTCATGTCGGGAGCGGCCGCGAGGATCGCCTCCAGCGTGCCGAATTCCTGCACCAGCTGGGCCGCACCCTTGGGCCCGATCCCCGGAACACCCGGCACGTTATCGGTCGGGTCGCCCATCAGGGCCTGCACATCGATCACACGCTCTGGCGGTACGCCAAACTTGGCCTCGACCTCTGCCAGTTTGATCGGCTTTTGCTTGATCGGATCGAGCAGGGCCACACGATCGCTCACAAGCTGCATCAGATCCTTGTCTGACGAGACGATCGTGCACTGACCGCCCTCTTGCTCGATGATTTCGGCATAGGAGGCGATGATATCATCCGCCTCGAACCCGGCCAGCTCGATCATGGGCACGTTGAAAGCCCGCGTCGCATCGCGAATGAGCGGGAATTGCGGGCGCAGATCTTCTGGCGCTTCGGGACGATGCGCCTTGTACTGGGGGTAGATATCGTTGCGGAAGGTCTGGCGCCCGGCATCGAAAACAACGGCCAGATGCGTGCCGACATGATCGCGCAACAGACGTTGCAGCATATTGGTAAAGCCATACACCGCATTGACCGGCACCCCTTCGGGGCTGCTCATGGGCGGCAGCGCATGAAAGGCACGGAAAATAAAGCCCGAACCATCAACCAGAACCAGATGTTTCCCGGCGCTCATGCGGCAACCTGTATGATCGAGAATGACAAGCTGCGCATCTCCTTCTACGGGTACGCCATCATATGGCATCCCGGCGGGGCGGATTTGCGCCCCTACTGGCCAGCGCGCCCCGAGGACGCAATACTCTTCCGATGATACGAGAGTTCCGCCCACATTCAAACCACCGTCGCAGGGCAAGGGCGATCGATGCCTGCCCTGAGAAAGGCATGAGCGCGTCCGTTTCGCCACGGGCACGGGTCGCGCTCCTCGTTCCTGTCGTGATCTGTGGCCTGATCCTGTCGGGTTGCACCACCGCCCCACCCCGCCATGCGCCGCAACCACGCGGGCAGGAAGCCGCGCTTATTCCCGCCTCGATGCATATCACCCTGTCTGACGGTGCCGTTGCGCCGCTGCGTGTATGGCCTGCCAAAGCGCCGATGCATGCCATCATTCTGGCACTGCATGGCTTTGGTGACAGTCGCGACGCCTGGGAATTCTCTGCACCACAGCTTGCCGCCTCGGGTATTGAAACCATAGCGCCTGATGCCCGAGGCTTTGGTGAAACAACCAGTCGCGGCCGCTGGAGCAGCACCGCAAGGCTGGTTCAGGATGCGCGCGAAGAGGCCCGCTTCATCCATGCCCGCAACCCAACCGTGCCGCTTTTCATCATGGGAGAGAGCATGGGGGGCGCGGTTGCGACAATTCTGGCGGCCGATCCGCAGGCAGCCCCCGAAGGTGCGGGATTGAGCGGCGTCATCCTCGTCTCTCCCGCCATATGGCGCTTTGACCCCTTCTCACGCCTTGTTCTGGAAGGGCTCGACACCATCGCCCCGGACTGGGTCTTTACCGGCGCGCATGTGCCGGGGGAGCATATCGCCACCAACAACATTGCCGCCCTGCGCCGACTCTATTTCGATCCCCTCACCCTGCATGAATATCGTCTGGACACATTGCACGGGCTGGTCGAACTGATGGCCGCTAGCGAGGGCCAGGCCCGAAATGTCCAACTCCCCATGCTCGTCCTGTACGGCGATCATGACCAGATGATCCCAGCCCCGCCCATGGCCTCGTTCTGGCACCACCTGCCTGCGGGCGTGCGCAAGGATCTCATCCCCGGGGGGCACCATCTGCTGCTGCGCGACCGCAATGGGCGCAATGCGACGGGTGACATCGCCTCATGGATTTTGCACCCGGACCAGCTTCTCCCCTCTGGCGGCGATGCCGCCGCGGCGGCATGGATGGCGGGTGATCCGGGCCATTTCGGCCCCTGAGCCTTGCCCGACAAGACGCCTACCGCAAGGAGTGTTGAGAGAGCGCCTGCTCATAAAACAGCGATCACACGTCTGATCGACACCCGAAATTTGGGACTGGCGTGCTCTGGAAAATCTGGTTATGAAGCGATCCAGCGGGACCCGTAGCTCAGCTGGATAGAGCGTCGCCCTCCGAAGGCGAAGGTCGAAGGTTCGAATCCTTTCGGGTCCGCCATTTTCCGAAAATCACATCAGTTTCAACAGCCCTATAGCGCGCCATGTTTTCTGCGCGCTTTTCAGCCAAGGCAGAGTGTCCTTGCAGGCCAGCCCCCAACGATGCGAGGCGCTGGCCGGGGGCGGCAGAGGACCAACTCAGCTTATGCCGAAGGCCTTGACTGTCGCCTCAGCCAGACGGGTATCGGTCTCACCCTCCCCGCCGCTCAGTCCCAGCGCCCCGATAACCGCTCCATTGACCATGATGGGTACACCGCCACCTGCAGGCAGAACATTGGGCAGGGCTGCAATCATGGTCTTGCCCGCATGCAGGGCCTTTTCCATATCCTCGGTCGGGCGCAGGAAAAGGGCTGAGGTACGTGCCTTGGACAGGGCGAGCTCAATGCTCCCCAGCTGCGTCCCGTCATCCTTTTTGAAGGCCACCAGATGGCCACCGGCATCCACGACGGCGACCGCAACTTTCACGCCGCGCTCGCGGGCAATCTGCAAGGCACGGTCGATATAATCCAGGGCGGTAGCGAGCTGCATCGGAATCTTCTCTCTGAATAGGTCTGGAATCCGACTATAGGGACAAAAAATCCGGACGTCCGATCACGCAACGGCGAAGATTGTTACGACAGCGATGCGCTTGCCTGCCCCTAGGCGCAGGACAGCCCCGACGCCCAGCACCATGTCGTGTGACAGTGGCAAGTCCTGTAGAGCCTCGGCCTACCCCCCCCTGAAAATGCTGCTTCATATGACGCGTTCAGTGATGGATGAAACCCATGCCGGTCTGCAGGGCCGTGCGGGCCATTTCAGTCCAGAGCCCACCCATATGGGATCCCCCTCCATGTGATCCATGCGCGCCATCGCTCTGCTGCGCCTGATCATCAGCACCCGCGCTGTCATCCATGTCTGGCTGCGTATGAGATGCACATCCGCAAAAGATCAGAACAAGGCAGAAACCGAGTGTCCGGGCCTTATAGGCCAACGCTACGGAGCGTCTGGGCGCCTGCTCGCCATCATGAGACCGCCCCCCGGCGTACCGCCTTGCGCCGTTGTCTTCAGGGGCGATCAGCACGTCACACAGGCTAGGAGGAATCATCGCCCATATCCTTCCCCATCGGGAGGGGGTGGCGGGGGCGGACATCCATGCGGGGGATGGGGCCAGCGCTGCCCGTCTCCTGGTGGCGGCCCACGATCATCATCCGGCGGCGGGGGCGGGTGTCCGTCATCTCCCCCCGGAGGTCCCCTTCCGTCCCGTGGCGGCGGCGGGGGGCGTCTGCAACGCTGTTCCTGCCCGTCCTCCGGTCCGGCGGATGAGGTGGCGCCATAACCGGGCGAGGCCGTATAGACCTGCCCGTTATAGACCGTATTGTTCTGCGCAAGCGCCGCAGAAACCCACCCGGCTGAAACGAGCACAAGCAATGCGGATGTCGTGATCCGGAGTATCATGAAAGGGCGTGATCCGTCTGGCGATTGTCCTGCTCATTCTATGGCAGGGCGTTTCATACCGGACGAGGAACGAAGCGAAAGGGAATGTAACCGCCCCCATGCCTGCTCGCAGTCCACCAGGGGACGGGATGCGCGGTGACCTGAACGATCTTTGCGAGCGTGCAAGGATGGCGCGCGGTCGCCCCGGACCAGCACAGCCCTTCGCAGCTCACGCCCAGGCTGGAGGGCGGAGCTATGAAAAGCCGCTTCTCACGTGGCCCATTTCATAAGAAGCAGGCCAGCGAGAATGAGAAGGGCCGCAATGCAGCGCAGAGGACTACCAGCCTCGCCAAAAAGCATGATCCCGATGATGAATGCCCCGATCGCGCCGATACCGGTCCAGATCATATAGGCAGTACCCAAAGGCAGGCTCTTCATTGCCCAGCCGAGAAGACCAACACTCACCACCATGCCAATGACCGTGGCAAGACTTGGCCAGAGGCGCGTGAAGCCCTCTGACTGCTTCATGGCCGCAGCCCAGAAAATTTCGCACATACCAGCAAGAAAAAGCGCGATCCACGCCATGACGGACCTCCTGAAACGGGTTTCGCCGGGCCGTCCCGGTCTTGAAGCTCGCATGGAGGCAGGAACGTCGTCGCTGCTGAGGTCATCATAATCTGGCTGGAGACAGAGTTCAAATCGGCACGACGGGACAACTCGCGTCGTGCCATGGCGATTAACTCACCGAGACAACCGGCGGCCTATCGAGATTTCAGTCGCTTGGCCGTATGCCGGAACCGGAAAACGGATCGATGATACAAGGGGAGGAAATTCTCATGGCAGCACGCATAACGCAGGCGGCACTGGTCGGATATGGTTACGTGAGCCGTGTTTTCCACGCGCCTTTCATCGACTCCCTGCCCGAATGGAACCTGTATGGCATCGTGTCGAGCCGGGCCGATGAGGTCCGCGCAGACCACCCTGACTGCCGCGTCTATGACGATCCGCAGGCCGCTTTTGCCGATCCGGCGATTGATCTGGTGGTGATCGCCACCCCCAATGACACGCATTTCCCGCTCGCCCGTGCTGCCCTGGCTGCGGGCAAACACGTCCTGCTGGAAAAGCCCTTCGCCCTGTCGCTCGATGAGGCGCGACAGATTATCGCAACGGCAGAACATCATGGGCGCGAACTCTGCGTCTTTCACAACCGCCGGTGGGACAGTGATTTCCTGACAATCCGCGCCGCATTGGCGCAGGGTGTCATCGGACAGGTCCGTCATTTTGAATCGACCATCGATCGGTTCCGCCCTCAGGTGAGGGATCGCTGGCGCGAGGGGAAAGGCGCTGGTGCGGGTGTCCTGTTCGATATCGGTCCGCATCTTGTTGATCAGGCACTTCAGATTTTTGGTCTGCCCGAGCAGGTTCAGGCCTCCATCGCCCTCCAGCGTGACGGCGCCCTCAGTGATGACTGGGCTCATATCATTCTGGAATATGGCCCGACACGGGTCATCCTACATACGGGTTCACTGGCGGCCGGAGGGGCCGTCCGCTTTCGTGTGCATGGCACGGGCGGCACCCTGATCAAGACACTTGGCGACCCACAGGAAGGGCAGCTCCGTGCGGGGATGAAGCCGGGCGAGAAAGACTGGGGACAGGACCCGGATCGCCTGCAGATCCACACCGATGAAACGAGCTTTCATGAAACCGACGCCCTGCCGGGTGACCAGCGCGAATTATATCGCCGCCTTGCAAGGGCCCTGTCAGGCGAGGGCGCAAACCCGATCAGGCCAGTCGAAGCGCTCGCCGTCATGGCGGTGATCGAGGCAGCGGCCCAGTCGGCTCGGGAGAAACGGGCTGTTCCCCTCCCCCTGACGGAGGAGGAGAAAGCAGCTTACTGACCGCTCAGGTGATAAAGCAGGGGGCGGCAAGACTACCCCCTGCGGGACTTCAGAGCGTCGCTCGGCACATCGTCTTGTCGAGTGTGTAAATCTCGAGCGTTTCGATCGTGAACCCCGTCCCCTCGGTTACGAGGCGCAGGCGGTCAAGCGGTCTGGCCGGGTAGACGAGCGCCGTCGCCGTTTCCAGATACTCATTGGCGTAGAGCTCAAAGGCGCAGCCATCGAGAAACAGATGCAGGTCAACACTGCGGGCATCGGGATAATAGGCCGTATTGACTGGCGCGGCGAAACGCCCCGTGAAGAACGGATGATCGAACCCGCGCAGCTTGCTGCGATCCAGCCAGATTTGCGAGGATGGCACATCATAACCGATCGACAGCTTCTCGCCTTCCTCGTTAGCGAAAGCCAGTTCGAAGCGATTGATTACAGGGCCACTCTGACCCGGCTCAGTCTGGCGATATTCATCGGCAGTCAGGCGAATGACAATCTCAATGGCCTTGCCCACCGGGAGAGGGATTTCCCGACGCGTTGACACGGCGAGATAACGGTTCGCCTCACTCAGAAGCGGGAGACGAAGTTTTTCCACGCCCCGTGGCTTCTGCACCAAACGCGGATAGCCATTGGTGTCCTGTATGATCGTCATGCTGCGCGGCAGTGACATCGCGCCACGCCAATCCCGCGTCGGGAGTTCCTGACAGTACTGCCAGTTCCCCATCCAGGCGATATTGACCGCCTCGGAATCCGGCATGTTGCTCCACACCTGCAGGGCATAGGCATCCTTGGCGAAATCGGTCAGGCGGAGGATCGCATCGCAGGGTGTAAACACCGCGCCATCGAAATCACCGATAAAGTACTGCGTGACGCTGCCCCCCATCGGGCTGCCCGGATTGATCGAGACAAACAGCACCCAGCGCATGGCGCCGGCCTCGTCCCTCACCTGAATGAGGTTGGGACATTCATAGTTGACGGTCGGCAGTCCCGCGGGGCCAAAATGGCTGAGATGCGTCCAGTGGATCAGATCATTCGAGGCATAAAAACCGATGCGATGATGATCGACCTCGGCAATGACCATCACCCATTTCTGCGTGGGCTCGTGAAAGATCACCTGGGGGTCGCGGAAATTCGGACTGCCGATGTCGAGAACGGGATTACCCGCATACTCCTCGAAGCTCTGGCCGTTATTGTCACTGATTGCGAGATACTGGCTCTGTCGTGTCGGCAGGGAGCGCGTGTAGAGCGCTGCGATGTTGGTGCCATGGGCATTGGCAAACAGGCCCGACCGATTGTCACGATCGAGCACGGCACAACCTGTATAGGCCTGACCGTCAACCGTATCAGGCACGGCGATTGGCTGGTCTTTCCAGCTCAACAGATCCGTGCTCGTGGCATGGCCCCAGCAGATATTGGCTGAATACGCGGCGTCAGGGTTATGCTGGTAATAAAGATGATATTGCGTGCCATCGAAAACGAGTCCGTTCGGATCGTTCATGAAGCCCGTGGGAGGCGTGAAATGAACTGAGGGTCGATACAGCTTGCCTGCCAGAGCGACGGAACATTCGGTTTTCCGGTCAGTCATGTTTTTCCAAGATCTTGTTGAAGATTATTTATGAAAACAGCCCCTTTACGGTCAGGGACAAAACATAGATAGTGGCAAAATGCCAATATGTCAATAATTTATAAATTAGCCGAACCTTGTTACCAGGCCAGCCAACGGGGCGGCGCGATGTTTCCGCCCCTCTTGCTTTGCCTCTGACCGACGGTTGAGGGGCTACTATGCGCTTCTGCCTCGCCCCCCACCCCGCTTGGTGCCCTGCCCCGCGCCCCGGCTCTTTTTCCGGTCTTTCGTTTCGCCAGTTACGCTAAGCCTGCCTGCATCGATCGCCGCGTTGAAGTCTTCCCAATCCTTGCGCGTCTGGCCGGCGTAAGCCTCGGCAAAATCGGCTATCGCTTCTGCAAAGCTGTCGCTGCTGCCCAGATAACCCGCAATCTCCGCCACATCGCCCGATCGCGCATGAGCACGTGCCAGCGCCCTGCCGCACAGGGCGGCATAATCATCCAGCCCTTCCTGCGCCACATCTGCGCCGATAGCGGCAAGACGACTATCCTTGAGGCGTCGTACATAGAACTGCCTGTTCGAGCCATCAGGCGCATGACGCGAGCGCTTGGTGTTCGTTGTATGGGTCCAGCCAAGAAACCTGTCTGAAGAAGCCTGCATCAGGCGCTGGCCCTCCACCACGCGTTGCCCCTGATTATCGTAGTGAGGTCCCCCACAATAAGCTGCGAGCACTGATTCCTGCGCCTCCTTGATCTGCAGCAGCAGGGTTTCGCCATCGGCCGTGGCAAACAGGCCAATCGCGCAATAAGTGCCGACGCTTCCCACCCCTACAACCTTGAACAGCACATCCTTCAGACGGTAGCGCGCCAGCAGCACAGCGCGTTCAGGGGGCTGGGTGGCGATGTAACGTGCGAAGGCCCGGTGGATGGTCTCGTCCTCGTCAGGAAGACGGACCACCAGCGGCGGTTTGACACGCAGGCTGGGCGTGTTCTTGTCGAATGACACCAGACCGAAATGGTTACGCGCGCTCTCAAGCCGCGCTTCCAGACGCTCACGCACGCCCTTGCGTGTATGCTTGTCGGAGAAATCGGCTATGGCGGCTGCAAGATCGATCCGGTCGGACCAGATTTCCAGCGGGCTCATTGGCGCAAGACGGGCCATCTCATCCTGATAGGTCCGCACGGCCAGAAAAGCGTTATGCCGCGCCTGTCTGTCAGCCGCCCCTGCCTCGCCGCTTGCAAGAACCAGCGACGTTGCAAGACGCTTGATGTCCCATTCGAACGGGGCAGGACAGGTCTCGTCAAAATCATTGATGTCAAAAACGGCTATACCATCAGCCGAGGCATAGGCCCCGAAATTGGTCATATGGCAGTCACCACAGCTTTGCACATACGGCCCGCTGGCGACGGTATGGGCCAGATCGGCGGCCATGACGATGGCGCTCCCTCGCATGAAGGCAAACGGAGACGCACGCATACGTTCATAACGGATTGGCAGCAGGTTCTGGATACGGCTCTTACCCTGCCTGACAAGCAGATCGACCGGATCGACCCGATTTGAAGGCGGCTCCCATGCGGCGTGGGCGCTGCGGGGCACGGTTTTCCGCAGGCCCTGCCCCGCCTCATGGCGGGCATCGCGTGTCTCGAAAACGGATGTGGCGATGGAAGCGGGCGGTTGCGGAAGTTCAGCCATGCGAAAAGCAGCCTCGTATCGGTCGGGAGGTCCCCAGTCTTCCAGATGACATCCAATGATACAATCCGCCTCTCACGCTATCGGGGGTGAAACACCTGCGCTCAGATCATCAGAACAAGCAAAGCGGCAATCAGGGCGGGTACGGTCAGCGCCATGCCAAAACGCATGAAGCGCCCATAGCTCATTTCAAGATCGTGCTTGCGCAGGATAATCAGCCAGAGCACCGTTGCCAGAGATCCGCTCAGCGTCATGTTCGGCCCCAGATCCACACCAATCAACAACGCATCCTGAAAGGCGCTCCCATAGGATGAGAGCATCGGGGCAAGCTGGGCGGCCATCAGGCCCGAAGGCAGGTTGTTGATGATATTGCTCAGAATGGCCATGCCAAAGCCCGTCACCATGACGGCCTCAGTGCCGTGACCACAGGTGAGGATGAACCGGACAAGCGAGGCGATAACACCACTCTGCTCAACGGCTGCGACAAGTACAAAGAGACTGGCAACAAGCGGAAAAACCGACCAGGAAATCTCGCTGAGCCCGGGCAGAGGGGACTGGCGGCGGCACAGCGTTACCACGGCATAAAGCGCCACGCCTCCAGCGGCTGTAGCCCAGCCTAGCGAACCATGCATGAAAGAAACGAGGGTCAGCAGCAGCGTGATGACAAACAGGGCCAGCGCACTGAAGCGCGCCGTCGCATCCAGCTTAGGCAACGGCTCCGACTGGTCGAACTCTACCCTGATCCTGTGTCGCGTCATCCAGAAAAGCATCACAAAGCTGATCCCGATCGCCATACAGGATGGCACGAGGAAACGCCCCAGCCAGGGCACGAGGCCGGGGGGTGCCCCTCCGTAAAGCACGAGATTGGCCGGATTGCTGATCGGCAGCAGAAAGCTCGCCGCATTGGCAACAAAGGCGCAGGCCAGGAGCGAAGGGTAAGGATCGATCCTGGCCTTGCTGGCAACCGCAATAACGGGCGGTGTCAGCAGGATGATCGTGGCATCATTGGAAAGAAAGGCCGTTGTGACGATTGCGACAGCAAAAATGATCAGGAACAGCCTTTGCCCGGAACTGCGCGCCCGGCTCAGCGCGAAGGCCGCCAGCCAGTCGAACAGCTTTTCGTGCCGTGCCACTTCGCTCAGCAGCATCATGCCCAGCAGAAACAGATACACCTCCTTGCCCGAGGCGATTGCCCGACCAGCATCATGCCAGGCGATAATCCCTGCGAGCGGCAGGGTTACGGCGGCGAGTGACGTCCACAGCGCCTCGGGCAATTGCCACGGCCGCAGCAATAATCCCGCTACTGCGAAAAGACAGGCCCCCCACAGGATAAGCGCCTCCATGGCGGTTGTTCCTCAGGCTGCCACGGCAGCAGGTACGCCCTGCTCATCCGGGTCACGTGTTTCGGGCATGAGCGTCAGGAAGAATACCAGCGCCGTGGCAGCAATGACCGTGAGAGAAAGAAAGCCGGCGTGATAACCCTCAAGCTGCACAATGTAACCGCCGACGAGATTGCTCAGTCCGCCCCCGATGCCGACACCCAGCGCCACCATCCCCTGCAGGAAGTTGAAGCGGCCTGTTCCCTGAGTCAGATCGGCCGCGATGATGATGGCGATGACACCAAAAATACCAGCCGCAATACCGTCCAGTACCTGAATGGCGATAATCGCCTCCGGGGCGTCGAACCAGGTGAACAGCAGGCCACGTATCGGCAGGATGGCGAAAGCAAGCAGGAAGATGGGCTTGCGGCCGATACCACGCGCCATGGCACGCCCGACGCCCCATGCCACGAGCATCATCACGAACTGCGCCACAATGACGCAGGCGCTCAGCGTGACGGTTTCGGAGCCCGGATGGCTCTTGGCCATCACCTGACCGGCAAATGGAAGCATCGCGGCATTACCCAGATGGAAGAGCACGATGGAGCAGAGGAAAACCCATACAGGTCGGCGACCGACCAGAGAACCGATCGAGACGGGTGGCTCCTTCGAATCATCCTCACTGCCACGCGCAACCTTCTGGTCAATCTCACCGGGTCGTATGAGCAGGAGGCCGAATGCACTCGCCAGAGCCGAACCGCAGACCAGATAGAAAATCCAGTTCAGCCCCCAGTATTGTCCACACAGACCCGCCAGCGCAGCAGAAGTAAAGGAGCCGAAATGGTTGATGCTCTGGTTGCGGCTGATACGGCCAGGCAGGCGGCGACGCCCTACCAGCCCCAATGAAATGGCGGCCAGCGCTGGCGGTATGACCGCTGCCGCCACTCCCATCATGATCTGCGCTGCCAGGACAGGAGCCATGCCGGGCACCGCAACGATCAGGAGGCAACTCAAGGCCGTGACAACCGCCGAGATTGCCACCAGGGCACGTTTGAAGCGGACAGAGTCCACCATCAGCCCTGCGGGGATCTGGCAAAACGCCGTTGCAAGTCCGGTCATGGCCATAGCTAGACCGATCGGTCCTGCCTGCCAGTGTCGAGCACTGGCAAGATAGACGGTCAGATAAGGACCAACGCCTCCCTGCACATCCGCCAGAAAAAAATTGGTCGCATCCAGCCCTGCCTTGCTGCTGGCCGAAAGGCCTTGCGCCGACCCGGCCTTTACCGGAGCCCCCTCCGCCTGTGCCTCTTTCACGTCTTCACTACCACCATGATAAAAGTAATAAATGAACTGGTCTTGTGATCAACAGCACTGGGCCACTAGATTACCAGCTGTGAACTGCCAAGTGTCCGAGAGAGCCAGTCATGATCGTATACCCGGCATTGCCTCTCTCTGACGGCTTGTCCGACAGTGGCAGGATGCTTCATCATGTCTGTCAGATCATCGCGAAGGTAAAACATCCTGCGTGAACGGTCGCCCCTGTGAGATGTTCCAAACGTCCGTTGGCAAGTTTCCCGACCGCTGCTGACTCCCCCGATTGAACGCGTAGAAGAAGGCGAAAACCATGCAAGCCATCACCGCAAGATCACGCGTCGACCTGCACGCATTACGGCTGTTCTCATGGCTGATGTGCCTTTCTTTTACGTCGGTCGGGCTGATGCGCTGCTTCTGGCCTTCGCATGTCGGCTTATTCGTCTTCCCCGATCATCGCTGGGCATTCGGCATCGTGCGCGATATCGAAGGAGGACACGAATATGGCGGCGCGTCGGTCACCCCTGTGTGCCTTGGCATCGCTGCTCTGCTGTTTCTGGCACTGGACCGATCGGAAGGAGTCCGTCGATAGAGGTTGGGGAGTGCAAGACGCTCAACCGTAGACGCGGCCGCATCATGCTCCAGCAATCCGAAACCCTCTTAGTAAACCCGTCACGGATCTGCCGAGCGCTCAGGTAACAATTCCCTCACACCACGCCGTAACGTTCAGCCCAGCGCGGAGAGATCCAGCGCGCGGCAAGGAACAGGCAGAGGGCGAAAATCATCACCGAGCACGCCACGCTGGCCAGAGCCGCCCCTGTCACACCGATGACTGACATGAGGCCCGCCAGCACGACAAAATAGAGCACCATGACGGCAAGCCGATATTTCAAAATGATCGCAAGCCGCCCCATAACGGTCAGCAATGTCTCGAGCGGAATGATGCACACCTCAAGCAGGGCGCTGCATACCATGAGAAGAATGATGAGGCGCTCATGGGCAAAACTGTCATGCAGCATGAGATGCAGGATCGCCTTGCCCCCGAACAGCGCCACAAACACCGCCAGTATTGAGAACCCGATAATCACCAGTGCCAGGCGTCGCGTGACATGGCGCAAGGCCTGCCAGTTCTGGCTGTCGCGAAACCGCACGAACTCCGGGTACAGGCTCGGGATCATCATCTGGGCCGGTTTGGCAAGACCATCGCATATCTGCTTGGTCACGCGATAAATCGCCACATCACGCGCGCCGAGCACGGCACCGATGATCAGCGTTCCACCCTGACGGAACACAGCATCCAGGATCTGGTTGACGCTGACCCTGATGGTAAACCCCCAGATACCAACAATATCGGCCGCGCAGAAAAGACAGGAGAAAAACCCGATATCCCGCCCCATATGACGGCGCAGAAGGATAAACCCGCCGAGGCTCGTCACGACAAACAAGGCTGCCTGATGCAGGAACCAGACAAACAGGAAGAACTCCAGCGAGGCATGAAGCAGATAGCCGATCAGATAGCCGATCGTACGAACACAGGTCGAAACGAAATCGAACAGGGCTGCCAGCCCGAAACGGTTGCTCAGCCGGATCAGCCCCGTGGACCACCCCGTATTCATGAAAGCGACCGTGAGCATCATCCATGAGGCATCACGCTTGACCGCGTCCGACCAGCCCAGAAAATGCGTGCCTGCCACGGCAATCACAATCAGACCGCCAACCAGCCCCGCCAGACCGCTGAGCATGTCCGAGCGCATGCAATAGCCCAGTATGGGCATGAAACGCCTGCGATCCCGTGCCTCATATGACGCAGCGCCATAATGCAGCAGCGTTTGCCATGACTGGAGATGCGTCATGTCTGAAACGAGCATGACGAAGGTGGTGATCAGAAGCAGCACACCGAAGGTTTTCAGACCCAGCGTATGCGCAGCCCATGCAACATAGGCGAAACTGCACAGCGCATTGATGATGCGACTGGAAACCAGAAAGCCGGTATTGCTGAAGATACGGTGCAGCGCCGAGCGTTGTTCAGAACCCATGATCAGGCAAAAGATTACGCGCGGGCCGTTTTGTCAAAGGCTCGTCCTGTCAGGCCCGGACTGACGGGGCGCCTGGGCTGCATGAGCCCCAGAAAAAGCCTCCCCCCATGCGAAACATGGAAACGATCTACCAGACGGGCCAGCTCGTCGTGAGGTGGGGGAGCTTCATCGAGAACTTCGATCAACGCTTCGGCCAGTGCGCCCTCATTGCGCGTGGGTACGATCCGTCCTGCAGCATTTGTCCTGATAAGCGCGCCAACCGCAGGTGAGCAGTTTGTCGAGACGACCTGACGCCCCGCGGCGAAAGCCTCCGTCAGTACGGCACCAAAGCTTTCGCAATGCGAAGTGAGCGTGAAGAGCCGCGCTTCCTCGAGATGGGTACGTATAGAGGGCACGTAGCCGGTCAGCGTCACACAGTCTGACAGACCAAGACGCTCGATCAGCGCCTCAAGCTCGGGGCGTGCCTCTCCCTCACCACAAATCACCAGTTTCGCCTTGGGATGGCGCCTGAGAACGTGGGGGAAAGCCCGTATCAGACCGTCAAACCCCTTGATGGCGGTAAGGCGTCCGGCTGCCAGAATGGTCTTGCTGCCTTCTGGCACGGGTTGCGGCGGCTTCTCATCCCACAAGGCAGGCAGGGGCACCACATCAACTGGCGAGCCCCTCAGGATTTCACGCGTCTGCTCGGCAAGGCTTTCGCTGAGGGTCGTCACGCGATCGGCATAGCGCAGCAAGGCGCGCATACGCCGGTTGTATCGTGATTGGGCTGCCTGAGAACGACCCTCACGACAGACTGGCGAACTGACCTGCGCGAGAATGAAAGGACGCTTTTCCCGCGTCAGCGTCGCCAATAGCGGAACCACGGGCCAATGACTGTTGCCAGGCACATATACGGCGTCAAAAGCGAAGCCGGCAGCACGGTGACGGGCGCGCCAGGCCAAAGCCCAGGCCAGAGCCTTGTCGTTCAGCCGGGCACTGATCGCAAAATCCACGATGGATACATCCCGAATGACAAGGGAGCGCAACGGCCCAACCCCACGTCCAGCCAGGATGACGACTTCAAGGCCGCATGAGGCCCAGTAATTGGCAAGACCGACAGCCACGCGCTCGCTTCCACCAAGGCGGAAATCACGAAGGACAATGCCGATACGCGACAATGGCTGCTGTTGGGGAGAAGATCGGAATGGCAGGGTGACAGACATGACGGGCTAGAAAATCCGCGACACTGGGATGATGAGCCCTGCTTGTCATAGTTTGACACAAGATACAATGCGTTACTTTAAGGTTATCGATTTATTAGCGTTCTTCGCTTTCGCCAAGCCTTATTGAGTCAGAAAGCCCCGTTATTACCCCTTTTGAGGTGTAATAACGGGGCTCATGACTTGTCATGACCGCGATATGTGATCGCAATTCATGATTTCACCGGGTCTGGTCAGCGTTCAATATCACCCGTATGCAGAAAAGCGACGCAGCTACACAAGCCAATATCACAGACATCATATATCACTACGGTATCTTCTGTGATGGATGTCCGCTGGAGACGTCCTCAGTTCTTCGGCGGCGGGGCGTCAGACGGGGCAGATTTTCCCGGCTGGGTCGAGTGCTCGACGTCGTAAGCCGTGGCCTTCTCCTCATAGCTGCCCTTGGCGCCCGGGTGCTCCTTGTCATAAGCCGCTGCCTTCTCCTTGGCTTCCTTGCGGTATTCGTGACGGCGATACATCCCCGTCGCGCATCCACCCACAGCGCCCAACACGCCGTGATTGACCAGATGGCCGCCTACGGCACCCGCCGCGCCATATTTCAGGCAGCCACCCGGCTCAGCCATAGCCTGCGGGAGCGTGATAACGAGGCTTGCTGCCATAAGCGTGCAGCCGAGGAGATGACGCATGGTATTATTCCTTCCAGTCTGGCCCCGTCGCATTGCTGACATCGGGGCGAGGTGAGCGTAACGCCCTTCATCACTGAAGGGTCGCAAACATGTCAGGTCAGATCTCGACCTGATGGCCAATCTCGATCAGTCGTTCGCGCGGCAGGGTGAAGCGGTCAGAGGCCCGCACAGCGTTGCGATAGAGAAAGCCGAAAAGGATACGACGCGGCGAGACCATTTTGGGTGTCTTGAGGTCAGGTACCACATCATCATCACCAGCAAAGAAAACGACCGTCTCGAGATCGAGACCGCAGCCCGCCTCCTTCGCCTGACCCAGCACATAATAGAGGTTCGGTATCTCCACAAAACCGAAGCTGACATTCACGGTCCAGATCCCATGGCCGACATCCTTGACCGACATGCGCTCATCGGCAGGCACGCGGGGCACCGTATCGAATTTCACGTTCAGGATGACGACATGTTCGGGCAGGCAATGGAAATCGGCAACGTGGCGCATCACGATGGGTGGCAGAGCCGTCTCATAGCGCGAGAGAAACACCGCAGCGCCGGGTGTGCGGATCAGCTCTCCGTCACGCAGCTTTTGCAACACCTTGTCTGAACGCTCCCCCAAAGGAGCAAGGCCAGCGCGCAGGAGGGTGATACCGCGACGCCAGGTGGTCATGATCACATAGATGAACAGGCCGATCAGCAGAGGCACATAGCCGCCCTTGTCGATCTTGAGCAGATTGGCGACGAAGAACGCAACGTCGATCACCGAGAAGCACAACGCAATCGGCAGGGCCTTCCAGAGTGGCCATGACCAGCGTTCACGCATGACATCGAAAATGAGCAGGGTCGTCATGAGCATGGTGGTGGACACCGCCGTGCCATAGGCACCGGACAGGGCATCCGAACTCTTGAAGCTGAGCGCGATGAGCAGTGTGACGATCATCAGCGCCCAGTTCACCACAGACACGTAGATCTGCCCGTATTCCTCATCCGAGGTCTGGCGGATGTTGAGGCTCGGGAACCAGCCAAGCTGCATGGCCTGACGCGTGAGCGTGAAGGCGCCTGTGATGATGGCCTGGCTGGCAATGATCGTGGCGAAGGTCGCCAGAATGACCATGGGCAGCACAAGACCATGCGGCATAGCCGCAAAGAACGGATTGTCCTTCACCTGCGGATGACTGACGAGAAAAGCCGTTTGACCGGCATAGCTCAGCACCAACATAGGCAGCACGATCACCGCAAGGGCAAGGCGTACGCTGGGCCGGCCCACATGGCTCATATCGGCATAGAGCGCTTCAGCACCCGTCACCGAGAGAAAAACCGCCCCCAGGATGATCAGGCTGTTTGCGCCGTGCTCATACAGAAACCGCAAACCGTAAAGGGGATTGAGGCCCACCAGCACGGAAGGATCATGCAGCAGGGAGAAGAGACCAATCCCACCAAGGGCCAGAAACCAGACCAGCATGATCGGGCCGAACACGGCACTGATACGCGCCGTACCCAGTGGCTGTATGGCGAAGATGCCAAAAAGGATGACGGTGGCGATGGGCAGGATGTAAGGCTGGAGCGACTTCGTGACAACGCCAATGCCCTCTATGGCGCTGAGCACCGAAATGGCCGGGGTAATGGCGCCGTCACCGTAAAGCAGCGCCGCGCCGAACAGCCCGGCTGCGGCGAGCAGCGTGCTGCGTGCATACCAGTGTTTGCCGAACGAGCCGCCAACGAGCGAGAACAGGGCGAGGATACCGCCCTCCCCCCGGTTATCTGCCCGCATGACCACGGTCGCGTATTTCACGGCAACCACCATGATCATCGTCCAGACAAGCAGGGAGAAACCACCGAGCAAGGTCACCCGGTCGGTCGAGCCTGTATCGTTCAGGACGGTCTGGAGAGTATAAAGTGGGCTGGTGCCGATATCACCAAAAACGATGCCAAGGGCTGCCAGTGCGCCTGGCAGCACCTTTCTGTGTTCTTCGGCCATACGGCTCCCCGTGCAAGAGACCCCGCGATCACTCGTGGCGAGGCGCGTCGGAGTCCAGAAGTTTGACGTCGGTGATCATCGCGCCCGAGAAATACATGGGCTTGACGAGATGCTTGATGATGTAGTGCCCGTCGCCCCCCTGGATATGCACCGGCACGGTGATGTCGTAGCCGGAGAGACGGGCATCGTAGGTTGCATCCGCACCATTAAGGGCTACGAGGGCGATCAGTTCATCGTTTGTCATAATTTTATCCAGAACCTTTCAAAGCCAGTTACAAATCGGGTTCTCTGATCAAACGATACCGTCCACCGCACGGTTGCAGCCCGCGGCTGCTGAGGTGGAATACGATTTTGTCATCCGACGCGGGACACTCCCCTTGTCTTGTAACATTGGCATCCCGCACCCGGTGGGGCGGTGCCCGGCTGTTACGCCTTCAGCCGGTCTGCCAGCCATGCCCTATGAAAGCGACGCGCCGGCCCACTGGCATGTCCTGCACCACGATGATCTGGCGTTCCTCCAGATAGGCAAGCTGCCGACGCGCCCTGCCGAGTGAATGCGTGCCATAGGCCTCGGCTATGGCCTCATCACTGGGGCACGGCGCCCCGTCCAGGGCGGCACGTGCCAGAAGCAGCACGACACCCTGCACGTCTTCAGGTACGGCCCGGGCTATATCGAGCGCCTGCTGCCAGGTCTCTTCCTGCGCCTGCTCAAAGCTTGACCCCGAGCGCACACTCGCAAACAGCAGCCGAAACACGCCAAGATCCAGCACATTGCGGTTGAGCCGCTCGATGCGGGCGCGCAGCTGGAAATCCTGATAGAGCGTGGCCAGCGGGCGATAGGCCGAATCCGTCTCGGCAATCACCGCCTCGACCAGACGCCAGAGCAGTTCCGGCGCAGCATCGATTTCGGGCGCGACCTCCTCGACCGGCGCAGCGGCCGAATAGGCGTCAAGCTGCGCCAGCAGATCGGGCGCGGGCGTACGCCGCTCACGCGGGCGGGGCATCGCTTCCACCACAGGTTCGAGAATGAGGCTGTAATTATCCTCGGCGGGACGTGCCTCGAACGGGGTCAGAACCGGCCCTGTCGCGTGGCTGGCGGTCTCGACCGTGCCGATCGTGACCATGAGCGGCCTGCGGCTCAGCGCAGGGCCGAGCGCCATGAACTGGCCGCGCGCCAGATCACGGAACCCCTCCGCCGTACGGCGCTCCATCCCCAGAAGATCAGCCGCGCGAAGCATGTCGATATCGAGGAAGGTCCGGCCCATCAGGAAATTGGAGGCCTCAGCCGCCACGTTCTTGGCGAGCTTCGCCAGACGCTGCGTCGCGATCACCCCGGCCAGACCACGCTTTCGGCCACGACACATGAGGTTGGTCATTGCCCCAAGGGACAGACGCCGCGCCTCATCGGAGGTGTCACCACTCGCGACAGGGGCGAAAAGCTGCGCCTCATCCACGACCACCAGGACCGGATACCAGTGCGCGCGCGGTGCCTCGAACATGCCGTTGAGGAACGACCCTGCCGCCCGAAGCTGCATTTCTGCCTCGACCGATTCCAGATTGAGCACCACCGATGCCCTGTGGGCACGCGCGCGCTCACCGGCAGCGCGGAGTGTGGCCTCTGTCTGTTCCGATGCATCAATCACGAGGTGGCCGTATTTATCGGCCAGTGTCACGAAATCACCCTCGGGATCGACGATGACCTGTTGGACAAGCGTTGCCGTCTGTTCAAGCAGACGACGCAGCAGATGCGACTTTCCCGAACCCGAATTGCCCTGCACCAGCAGGCGGGTTGCGAGAAGTTCTGTCAGGTCCAGCTGGACATCCGCGCCGTCGCGGCCACGACCCATGGTAATCGATACGCTCATGGGGGTCTCCCTAGCGCAACTCGCCTCTAAAGTCAGCCATTCGCCAAGGCATGAGAGCGGGTTTTACACTTCGCTTGGGACCTGCGAGTTTGCCCTGATTCTAGGTCCCCGCCTCCAGCCACGACAGTACCCCATCGCCTGCCGCCCGACCGGTGGCGAAACAGGCCTGAAGCAGATAGCCGCCCGTTGGCGCTTCCCAGTCCAGCATCTCTCCTGCCACGAACACGCCGGGCCGCGCCTTGAGCATCAGCGCCTGGTTCACGGCATCGCGCCGCACACCGCCCGATGTGGAAATGGCCCGGTCGAGAGCATCTGCGCCGCTTAGCCACAAGGGGCAGGATTTGATGAGCGCGGCCAGCCCGTCAGCGGCCCCTTGCCCCTGATTTTCAACGCAGGACCCTGCGGGTTGCACCCTCCCCTCAAACGCCTCGCGCAGCAGCCACCGGGCGGGTGCGGAAAGGCCAAGGCGACGCAGCCTGTTCGCCTGGCTCTCCCGCGCACGGAATTTGTCCAGACGCTGGGTGAGTGCGTCACGGGTCAGGCCGGGGCGGAAATCGATCCTGATGTCGAGCGGCGCCCTCTCCGCCAGCGCGTCGCGCCATGCCGCCGACACGCGATAGACGGGCGCTCCTTCGATGCCGCGCTGCGTGATGGTCACATCACCCCGTGCCTGCACGCCCGCCCCACTGATGACGACCGAATGGAGCACCTCACCGTGAAAGCGCTCGTGAAAGGCCGCAGGACAGCACGTCTGAAAGCCGCAATTGGCTGGCTGGAGCGGAGCAACGCTCTCGGGGGGCAGGTACTCGACCCATCCGCCATCACTCCCCAGGCGAGACCATGATGCACCACCGAGCGCCAGAACAACAGCGTCCGGGCAGGCGCTGGCCACGCCCTCTGGTGTCGAAAATAGCAGCTGTCCCTGTGCGTCCCATCCGGTCCAGCGGTAGCGCAGAGCAAGCCGCACGTTCTGCGCTGCCAGACGCCCGAGCCACGCCCGCAAGAGCGGTGAGGCCTTCATGGCATGAGGAAAAACGCGACCACTGCTGCCCGTAAAACAGCTCTGCCCCAGCCCGTCGGCCCAGTCACGCAGCGCCTGCGGAGGAAAGCGCTCGATAAACGGCGCGAGCCATGCCTCTGCTGCACCATAGCGCGTCCGGAACAGGGAGAGATCTTCGGCATGAGTGAGGTTCAGCCCGCTGCGCCCGGCCATCAGGAATTTACGGGCCGGGCTTGGCATATGGTCATAGACCACCACATCGTGCCCGGCCGCCGAAATCCGCTCGGCGGCGGCAAGTCCGGCCGGGCCCGCGCCAATTACGGCAATCGTTTTCCTGTTCATCATCGGGGCGGTGTAATCCTCCTCACCAAATAGTGCCATAGACAGTCCGTTTTATCGCTTGAGGGATATCAGGGAACCGCCACATCATCCGGCGCGCTGCACTACAGATTGCGTGGCCGAACGAGGCCATGCCCGGACTGTTCCGGCATTTTTCCATCCGGGGCAGGACGACCCCAACGCCATTGTTGTGATCGCGAAAGATCACATCCAGGATAGCTCATGATTGCTCTTTCCACAGCAACTCTCCCGGCCCTGCCCTCCAGTGTCGAGACATTCTCCTATGATCGCGACGCCCTGACAGCCGGGATCGTGCATCTGAGCGTGGGCAATTTCCACCGCGCTCATCAGCTTTGGTACATGGACAAGCTTCTGCACGAACCGGGCAACAGCCATTGGGCCTTCTGCGGCGTCGGGCTGATTGATGACGCTACCGAACGCCTCAAGCTGGAGGCATTTCCGGCGCAGAACGACCTGTACACGCTGACCCGCTACGCCCCTGACGGAAAGACCCGCCATCAGGTGATCGGCAGCATGATCGCCTATCTTTTCGCCCCGGCCGACCCTGAGGCCGTTCTGGCCCGCATTGCTGCTCCCGCGACGCGCATCGTCTCCATGACCATCACGGAAGGCGGCTATAACCAGGATCACGCCACAGGTGCCTACCGTCTGGAAGCCCCTCTGACCCAGCGTGAACTGGCCGATCCGGCCCGACCGGAATCGGCTTTCGGCTTCATTGTCGAAGGGCTGCGCCGTCGCCGTGAGGCGGGCATTGCGCCCTTCACCGTGCTGTCCTGCGATAATCTGCGCGATAATGGCGTGGTGACGCGCCGTTCCGTTCTGGCCCATGCCGAGGCGCTCGATCCCGATCTGGCAGCCTGGATCGCCCAGGAGGTCTCATTTCCGAGTTCGATGGTCGATCGCATTACGCCAGCTGTGCTCAAGGAAGACGCCGAACGGGTCAATGCCGAATGTGGGGTGATTGACCAGCTGCCCGTGATCTCGGAAGAATTCGCGCAATGGGTCATTGAGGATCATTTCGTCAACGGGCGCCCCGAACTCGAAAAGGTCGGCGCGCAGCTTGTCCCTGACGTGCATCCCTACGAGCTGGCCAAGGTGCGTATGCTCAATGCCTCCCACTCCATGCTGGCCTATCCCGGCCAGCTTGCCGGGCTCGACACCGTGCGCGATGCGATCACCGATCCGGGCATCCATGCTCTTGTCGATCGTTTCATGACGCTGGACGTCATCCCGCATCTTACCGCGCCCGCCGGTATGTCCCTGACCGATTATCGCGACCTGATCGTGGCCCGTTTCAGCAATCCAGCCGTGGGCGACAGGCTGGCCCGCATTACGGGTGATGGCGGCAGCAAACTGCCCGTTTTCCTTGCGCCGACATGGAACGTGCTGGTTGAAAAAGGGGCTGACATACAACGCATCGCTTTCGTGCTGGCCTGCTTCATTCGCTACCTGCACGGCCGCACCGATGCCGGTGCTCGCTTTGAGCCCTTCGAACCCGCCATGAGCGACACCCAGCGCGAGCGCGCCCTGTCATGGGAGAGCGTTTTCAGCATGACAGTGTTCGAGAGCTTCGCCCTGAGCGAAGCGCATTGCAGCCTGATACGTGAAATGGCAGAGAGAATGGAACAGAAGGGAACCCCCGCCGTTCTCGCTGAACTTCTCGCAGCAACGGGTTCCGGCGACTGACCTGACAGACCCCGGAGGCGCGTTGCCCCTGCCCGAAAAGGCCCTTTCATGGCTCAGCGCGCTTCCGGTTCTCTTCAACCTCTCTCAACCCAGCCTGCCATTTCGCGGCCCAAAGCAGCCCGGTTCCGGTTCGGGTCGGGCCTGCCAGCGATCCCCCACCTTGGAGAGATGCGTCTCGCCCTGGGTGGCCTGTGCCTCGCCCTGGCGTTTGGGTGGGGCATTACAGGGGCAAAAGCGGCTCCGCTCGACTCACTGAGTGGCGCCACCAACTGGCTGAACTCTGCGCCGCTCACGGCGCAGGCGCTCAAGGGCAAGGTGGTTCTGATCGATTTCTGGACCTATTCCTGCATCAACTGCTTGCGCGAAATGCCTTATGTCGAGGCTTGGGCCAATAAGTACAAACCCTACGGGCTTGTCGTGATTGGCGTCCATGCGCCCGAATTTGCCTTCGAGAAAAACCTCGAAAATATCGAGAAAGCGGTTGCACGCTTCCACATCACCTTCCCGGTAGCCGTCGATAACGACCGCGCCATCTGGAACGGCTTCAACAACGAATACTGGCCTGCCGCCTATTTCGTTGAAGGAGATGGCAAGATACAGGCCCATCATTTCGGAGAAGGTGATTACGACCGCTCCGAACATCAGATTCAGGCCATGCTGCGCGATAATGGCGCGAAGAACGTGCCGGATGACCTCGTTCATCCTGTGGGAACGGGCGAGCAATCCGAAGCCGATCTCTCTGCTATCGGCTCTCCCGAAACCTATATCGGCTATGAACGGGCCAGTCATTTCATCTCGACCGGAGGGGCCGTCCAGGACTCTCCTAATGATTATGTCATCGAAAACAGCCCCGCCCTCAATGAATGGGGTCTGAGCGGGAACTGGACGATCGGGCCTGAAGCCGCCCGCCTTAACAAGCCGGGGGGTTCAATTACCTTTCGCTTCCATGCCCGCGACCTGCACCTTGTGCTCGGCCCGGCGAAAGACGGCAAACCCGTCAGGTTTCGTGTCACCCTTGATGGCCAACCTCCGGGTGCCATGCACGGAACAGATTGCGATGCCGACGGCATGGGAACGGTGAGCGGCCAACGTCTCTATCAGCTCATCCGCCAGGGTGAGAACAACGTGGGCGACCATCTGTTTCGCATCGAGTTTCTGTCACCCGGTGTCGAGGCATTCTCCTTCACCTTCGGCTGACCTGCAAAAAACGCCCCGCGCTTCAGCCGGGGCGTTTTCGATGGCTCTGCCTTGAGCAAGCGCCATTCAGAAGCTGGTGGAGACTGTTCCCGTCATGGTGAAGCGCGCAGCCGTCATGAAGGAATTGCCGTAGCCGGTGTAGGGCGCAAGGCTGCCGCTATAGACTGTGCTCGGATCCTTCGCGCTATAGATCGCACCCATGGCTCCCGTTCGCACAATCGAGCCCGTTACATTTGCGAAGTTCAGCTTGATGGTCGGCGACTGGGCGATACCAATTGGCTTGAAGCGATAGCCAAGTGAAATCGTGTTCGTGACGAAGCCGGGCATGCGTTGATCGCCTGCGACACTGACCGATTGCGGGCCCGTGTAATGCAGGCTCGCATTGCCAAAGAACCCGGCATATTTGTAGGTCAGACCGAAATTCGCGAGCACATGCGGCGTCATGATGGCCTGCGTGCCCTTCGAGTTCAGCATGACATTTGTATAGGGGTCGAACACGTTGCTGTCCTGAACAGCGTGGAGATATTCGACCGAGGCATAGGGGCTGAATCCGTGAATCGGGCGGCCCGAGATCATGAAATCGAAACCACGCATATGCTGGTTACCGATCGAGAACGGCTTGAACTGGTTCATGCCCAGATACTGGTTCACGATACGGTTGGTGACATTGTAGTTGAAGAATGACGCATCAACGATGATGTGCTGATCATGATAGCGATAGCCCAGCTCTTCCTTGATGGAATACTGGTTCTTCGGGATCGGTACGCTGGTATAGAGCCATCCCAGATCCACGGCGCTCGGCTGACGGTAATCCCCTTCTGCATTCAGGTAGATCTGGCTGTGCTCGTCGATGGTATAGCCGACAGAGAGCTGCGGCAAAGGGGCGGTCCGGTTGTTGGACATGCGCCCGTACAGATCCTTGTTCCAGGTATTGGACATGACGAATTTGAATCCGGCCTGGATATCGAGCTTGTCGTTCAGATATTTGGCATGATCCTCGACGAACAGGCTGTGGATTTCCGTGCCTGCATTCTGCTGATCGCCCGCATCGATCCGATAGGCTGCCCAGTTGGGGCTGGGAGCAGCACCGTTATCCTGCGTGTAGCTGGTTGGGTAGGATTGCTGGGTATAGTTGTTTTCGTACCAGTATCCAAAGGACACATGGTTGTGGCGATCCACATCGATACCAAGCTTTGCAGTCGCCCCGCGGCGCTCGGTCGCTCCCTGCAGGAAGTAGCTGGTCACGTTGCGGGTGGTGCCATCATTCTGCGTCACGGTGCCGCCTGGTGACGCATCCCAGCCCCGTCCAAGGTTGTAATAAGGCTGAAGATCGAAGGCGATGCGGCGCGTCAGGACAATATGGATCGGAGCAGAAAGATAGACCTGATTCCAGTAATCCGTATTATTTTTCCAGTAATTGATGTTGTTCGAATTTGCCGAGCGACCGTACCCTTCACCCGTATGCTTGTATTTATAGAATTCCTGCTGGGTCGGATAATTGTCGATCGTGAAGTCTTCCCAATTCCACGAGACAAAGGCCTTCGCAAACGAGCCATTCTTCCACTGCTTGTTCAGGCCGAAATCAACATGACGGCGGTCATTGATACCCGCCCCCATCCAGCTGCGTGTGTGGGTGTTTGAAAACGAGACATAGCCGCGCACGCCGCTATGGCCGATTTCGCCGGTTTCCAGCCGGATGAACTCGCGCGACAGGTTGTTCGTGCCATAGGAAAAATCGACCAGACCGCCAAACTTCCTGTCGGGCGTATGGGTGGTCTCGTTCATCGTTCCGCTGGCCGCCGACATGACAGGCAACGCGGTCTCGGAACTGCCGGGCGTCAGCGAGACGGATTCGACATTCTCGGTATCCACATTTTCCGTGATGTATTTGGCGGCTGCCGCGGGCGCGCCATCGACCAGAAGCGCCATATCGAGATCAGTCAGACCGCGTGTCTGGATCTGCCCGCCCTGCATACCATAGGGATCGGGCGTGCTGATGCTGACGCTGGGGAGATTCTGGATCAGATCGAGCGCCGTGCTCGAAGGGTTACGCATGGAAATATATTCGTGATCGACGGTCTGCACGTTACGCGGCGCGTGCTCGATGCGCATCATGCCACCACCGCCATTGAGGGCCTGGCGTGAGGTGGTGACCGATATCTGCTCCTCACCCCTGGCCTCGACAGCCTTCTTGCGACCAACGTGCGGCACGGGTGCCGTTGCTGTCTGTCCAGGCCGGGCCACCGTATGTTTCGGACTACCATGACGCGGGGTCCCGGCTGAAGCCGGCGCACCGGAGGCCGCATGGGCAAAATTCTGCGACAGACAGGTGGCCGAGGCCAGACAGATCGCCAGCCCGATTTTCAGTTTCGCACGACCAAACACATACGCCATCGAGACCCTCTTCCCAATTTCCGAAAGTTTTCGAGTTTATTACTTACGAGACACAAAGTTACGCCTCGAAAGCCCCGCTTGCAGTTTTATATCTGCACGAACACAAGCAGGTATACAAGTCGAAATCAAGTCGTAATGTGTCGGATATGGAACGTTTCTGTTCGGGTCTGATGCATAGGGGCCACCCTGCCCCCACGGCGAGCATGTTGGGCTTATGCCTTCCAAGGCATGGCTTTGCCCGACCTGCACCCACTTCGAACGCCTTCAAACCGCCCTCATGGGAGGCCGACGATCTTGCGCCTCAGGTCAACAGAGATGGAGAACACCGGCCAGACGGGCCAGAACGCAAACCGTTCCATGCCGGATGGTACGCACTCATTTGCAGCGCCCATAAATCACCGGCATGCGATCCTGCTCCCCCCTGCCCGGAATAAGGGTGGGAGCAGGAGAAGGCGACATCGTTACAGATCGATATCAAGCCCGATATCCAGAGCCTTGACGCTATGGGTCAACCAGCCGAGCGAGAGCACATCCACCCCTGAAGCCGCAATGGCTGGCGCAGTATCAGGCGTAATGCCACCGGAAGCTTCTGTCAGGGCGCGGCCCTTCACCATTTCCACGGCGCGCCGAAGCATGTCGGGTCCCATATTGTCGAGCAGATAGACATTCGCCCCGCCCGTCGAGAGGGCCGTTTCAAGCTGGTCAAGCGTATCCACCTCAAGGGCAATCGCCATAAGGTGTCCCGCACGTTGCCTTGCCGATTTGAGCGCCGAAGCCACCCCTCCGCACAAGGCAATATGATTATCCTTGATTAGGATTGCATCATCGAGACGATAGCGGTGATTGCTCCCGCCCCCTGCCTTGACGGCATATTTCTGGATGGCTCTTAGGCCCGGCAGGGTCTTACGGGTACAACATACGCGGGCTTTCGTGCCGTGGATGGCGTCCACGACCTGACGCGTTGCGGTTGCGATGCCGCTCAGATGGGAGAGCAGATTGAGCGCTGTGCGCTCTCCCCCCAGAACGATTTCCGCGGGCCCCTCGATTTCGGCCAGAATGTCACGTGGCGCGATGCGACATCCATCTTCCTTGAGTGCTGTAAAATTTGCGTTCGGGTCAAGCAGGGAAAATGCCAGCCTGACACCCGCCATTCCAGCCATAACGCCTTCATGACGGGCGCGGAACACCGCGCGCAGGCGTTGACCGGGCCGGACAATGGCCTGTGACGTGGCATCACCCCCGGTGCCGAAATCCTCGGCCAGACCGGCCCTTATGACAGGCTCCCACAACAGATCGGGCAAGGGAGGAATGAAAATTGTCATGCGTGTACAAAGCTCCTCTGCGCATGGATCATGTGGTCTGAACCCGACGCGACGATATCGCCCTGTCCAAGGCCGATTTCAGCAAGGGTAAACTGGAAACGCCCGGTTTGAGGCGCTTCGTCTCCATCGAGACGCCAGTGGCTTCCACGGCTTTCCTTGCGGCGTAAGGCAGCTTTGGCGATGGCAGCGCCAACCAGAGCATGGTCATCACGCGCGGCAAGCGGGGTGAGAAAGGACGACAGACCCTCCAGCCCGTCATGATCCCGCAGGATCCCTGCCCCCTTGTCCATGCGCGGCCCAAAACTCGCCGCACCAAAGCGCACAGGTTCTGTGGGATTCTGACAGGAATGGCGCTCGCGCGTGGCATTGTTCACGTCCCATGCCACGGCCCGCCCCATCACGAACGCCTCAAGCAGGGAGTTGCTGGCCAGTCTGTTCGCGCCGTGCAACCCGGTGCAGGCGACCTCGCCGCAGGCCCATAGCCCCGCGAGGCTTGCCCGGCCATGCAGATCTGTCGCCACACCGCCCATGTGGTAATGAACCGCTGGCCTTACCGGAATGGGCTCACGGTCGGGGTCGATACCGTGCTGGGCACAGATGCGCGCAATACCTGGAAACTGGCGTGAAAAGACCTGCCGCAAACCCGTCGACTGCCCGGCACCATGCCGGTTGCCCCGCGCATGCGGCCCGCTATATCGCGCATCGAGAAACACGCGATGCCCCAGTGCCCGGTGGCGCGCAATCGCACGTGATACGCGATCACGGGACTGCAGCTCGTCCGTAAAGCGGTTGCCGGTTTCATCCACGAGCACTGCTCCCGCCCCCCGTACGGCTTCGCTGATCAGAGGCGAGCGTCCACCCCCTGTCTCGACATCAAGGGCGGTTGGATGAAATTGGACAAATTCCATATCGGCCAGCCGGGCCCCGGCTCGCGCGGCGGCTGCCAGACCCCGCCCCGTATTGCTGGCAGGGCTCGTTGCACCGACATAGAGCGCCCCTGCCCCGCCACAGGCCAGGATACAGTGATTGGTTGGAATGAACTGACCCGTGTTGAGCCATACGCCGCGCACACGTCCGTCCAGCACATGGAGGTGGTCCAGTGTCACCCCATCGAGCACCACAATGCGCTGGGAGGCTTTTACCCGCGCTATGAGCGCCTCCATAATTCCCGCACCGCTGCCATCACCACTCACATGCGCAATGCGCGCGCGTGAATGGGCCGCCTCCAGGTGCAGGTCCAGATCGCTGCTCCCTGTGCGGGTGAACGCCACCCCCCAGTCAAGCAGTGTCGCTATTGCAGATGGACCAGCCCCGATGATGGCCTCGACCGCACGGGAGTCACACAGCCCGTCACCGGCATCGAGCGTGTCGCGCATATGAAGCGCCACGTCATCATCATGGCCGATGGCCGCTGCGAGGCCGCCCTGCGCCAGCATGCTGGCCGCTTCCGTCCCTAGAGGTGACGGGCTGAGCACCACGCAGGGCCGATCGAGATGCAGGGCCGCCGAGAGCCCCGCAAGACCCGCACCCGCAATGACGGGCCAGCCTGCAAAACGGGTGAGTGTCATCATGGCTCAGGCCCTCAGACCGCAAGCATCCGCTCGACCGCACGCCTGGCCTGCGGGAAGAGCGCATCGGGAATGGTCACTTCCTCCTGCATGGTCTCCAGCGCACGACGAATGGCGGGCAGCGTGATGCGTTTCATATGTGGGCAGAGATTGCACGGGCGAACGAACTCGACCGCCGGGTTGAGCGCTGCGAGGTTGTCGCTCATGGAGCATTCCGTGACCAGCAGCACCTTGGCGGGCTGCTTGACCGCCACGAATTCCATCATCCCCGCCGTCGAGCCTGCATAATCGGCTTCTGCCACAACTTCGGGCGGGCACTCCGGATGGGCCAGCACCACGACACCGGGGTGCATACGCCGGTACTGCCTGATCTCGAGGGGCGTGAAACGCTCATGAACCTCGCAATGGCCAGGCCAGGTGAGCATCTCGATGCCAGTCTCGTTCTGGATATTCTTCGCCAGAAACTCATCAGGAATCATGATGACGCGCGGCACACCAAGGCTCTCGACCACCTTCTTGGCATTGCCCGAAGTGCAGCAGATATCGGTCTCTGCCTTCACGGCAACCGAACTGTTCACATAGGTCACGACCGGAACACCGGGATAAGCCGCCTTGAGCGCCCGGACATTGTCAGCCGTGATGGATTCTGCCAGCGAGCAACCTGCCATCGAGTCCGGTATGAGCACCGTTTTCTCCGGATTCATCAGCTTGGCTGTTTCAGCCATGAAGTGAACGCCGGCCATCACGATCACCTGCTCCTCACAGCGCTGGGCCTCGCGGGCGAGCGCAAGACTGTCACCGCGGATATCGGAGATGCAGTGGAAGATTTCCGGGGTCTGGTAATTATGCGCAAGAATGACCGCATTGCGTTCGCGCTTCAGCCGCAGGATCGCCCGGATATCATCCTCGAAATTACGCTCCCAGTCCTCGCGCGTCATCAGACGTGAAACGGGTTCGTACAGGGCATCGCCACGATCTCTGACGAGGGTCATCTGATCCATCGGATCCTCTCCGCTTAGTTATGCTCTATATGAGCATAATAGGGACAAAACTGTCGAGACCCATACATTGGGTGCCTCCCCGATGTTTTCAAAGCCACAAAGCCGTGATTGTCTAAAAAGCACGGATAGAGGCCATCCTGGATCACACTGACCGGGCAATCGGTAATTTGGAGCCCATAAGCTGTCGGGCACCGATCACCTCTCGCCTGAAGCGATAGAGCCGCGCAGGGCGTCCCTGGGGCTGGTTTTCCGCCTCTCCAGTTTCTTCCACGAGGTCCTGGGCCAGGATCAGCCGCCTGAAATTCTGCTTGTGCAGCGGTCTTCCCGCAATGGCCTCGACCGTGCGCTGCAACTGCCAGAGGGTGAAGGTCTCGGGCATGAGTTCGAACACCACGGGGCGATAGCGTATCTTGGCCCGCAGACGCGCCAGAGCAGTCGCGAGGATGCGCCGACGGTCCGACGGCATGGCACGGCCAGGTACCACCCAGGCGCCGGGCCTGCGCGATTCAGGCAGAAGATCGGCCTCCCACAGCAGTTCATAGCGGTGCAGGACCAGCTCGTCATTCCAGGGCTGCCCTTCAAGCCCGAACGTCTCGGCGCAGCGCCATTGCCGGGCTGGATCGCGCCCGGCCCAGTTTTGCAGCGCCCGGCCGATTTCGCTCTCGATCAGCTCCGCTCCGCTGCCCCGCAAATTCTCCCACGGGAAATATTCGTACAGCCCGCGCCAGCCTTCCTGTGCATCCTCCAGACGGGTCAGCCCCATATAGGAAATACGTATGAGACGCGGCGCGTCTGCGCCGGCCTGCCCTGCATCCGCCAATCCCCCTTCACCACCGTCATCGCCCGACGCCTCAGCAAAGGTATAAAGCTGCTCGATATGGCCGAGGTGACATTGCGTCTGCTGCTCGACCCAAAGGCGCATGCCACGCTGCAAGGAGCGATGCGCCGTTTCCAGCGGTCCGGAAGGCAGGTTGCGCCCCTGGTCGAGTGTCAGCACGAGAGGCTGCTCATCCTGCACCGCAAGCAGCACCGCCACCAGTTCGGTCTCGATATTACTCATGCATTCACGACCCGTCCGGTTGTCAGCAAAAGCAGGGCGCGCAGGATTTCTGCCGGGCTGGGCGGGCAGCCACGCAGGGCCACATCGCATTGCCGCACACCGGCCAAACCCGCCTCCATGATACCGCCCAGCACGGCGTAATTCACCCCGAACGGCCCCATGCCAAGCGCACAATCGCCGATCGCCACAATGCCCTTTGGCCCCGGCATGGCCTCCCAGCGGGCCTGAAGCCCGGGCAGCATGGCGCGCGTCACAACGCCGGTGACGAACAGAAGCTCGGCATCATGGGGTGTATCGACAAAACGGATGTCGTGACGGGTCAGATCATAGGCCGCGCCCTGAAGGGCCTGTGCCTCGATACGACAGCCATCGCAGCCACCACCTGCCACGATATGAAGCGTGAGTGGACGCGGCGCGGGTGGCAGGGAATCACGGGGCCGCCATCTATTGGCGTCCAGCAGGGCGCGCAGAAAAATCATGGACAGTTCCGGTCATCTGGTTCGTTGTGAGTAAAACCATAAACCGGCTCAAGGAAAAACCCCGCATGGTTCTGGCCTTTGCGTCCCATATTCCACAAGACTGGCATGACGCCATTGCCAACGCACCCCATGTGCGTCGCTGGATAGAGGGCGTGGAACGGGAGTTCGAGGTTTCCTCCCTCACGATCCGCGATGCCGTGAAGTTCGGCAGCCGGATCGGCTTTGTGTTCGCCGAGGCGCAGGTCCATCATGAGGGGGTTCCCGTACCCCGCTATGCCTTCCTGCGCGGGGACTCCGTCGGTATCCTCGTGGTACTGCGTCATCCCGATCACCCGCCAAGAACCGTGCTTACCTGCGAGCCACGCCTTCCGGTAGCCACCGCAGAGTCCCTCTCCCTGCCCGCCGGAATGGTCGATGACGGCACAGTACAAAGCACGGCGCTGCGCGAATTTGCCGAGGAAACGGGCATCACACTGGCGCTTGAGGCACAGGACCTGATTTCGCTTGGCACCGTCACGCTTTCACCCGGTGGTTGTGACGAACATCTCACGCTTTATGCGCTGGAAATCGATCTGGAGCCGTCGGAGCTGGGCAGTCTCGACAATCGCGCAACGGGGCTTGAGAGCGAGCACGAGCATATCAGACTTCGCGTGTTGCCCCTGGATGCCATACCGACCCTCCCGCAGCAGGACGCCAAGCTTCTTCTGGCCTTCCACCTTTATGGCGCCCGCACGCGTAGCTGACGCAGAGCCACCGAGGACATGGTCACCCAAAATCCGGGCCGAATAATAGCGATACGGAAAACAACACGTCGGCGGCTCTTTTTGCTCATGACGATATCCTGAACTTCGGGTAAGCCGGATCCATGACCCAGACCGAAGCCCTTCCCCCTGATGCTGAAGCCCTGCTTGCCCTCGCCGCTCGCCTGGCCGATGAGGCCGCCACGCTCATTAACGAAATTCGCGACCGGGGCTTCGAGACGATCATCAAGGCGGATAAATCGCCGGTAACCGAGGCGGATCAGGCGGCTGAGCGTCATATTCTGGCAGGGCTGCGTGCCGCTCGCCCTGATATACCGGCTATTGGCGAGGAGGAAATCGCCAGTGGTGCCTTTGCGGAGCCAGGCGAAATCTACTGGCTTGTCGACCCGCTTGATGGCACGCGCGAATTCGCTGCGGGACGTGACGACTTCACGGTCAATATTGGGCTGATCTATCGCAACCGGGCAGTTCTTGGGGCGATGGCCCTTCCCGCTTACGGGCAACTCTATACCGGCCTCGTGGGCCAGGGTGCCTGGCGTCGTGACAGCAACGGGACGACCCCCATCGCTGCGGTCGTGCCGCCCGAGAACGGGCTGCGTATCCTGGCTTCCCGTCACTACGCCGATGACCCGCGCCTCAAGGAATGGCTTGCCGGGCGAAAAATCGGAACGCTGGGCAATATCGGCTCGGCCGCCAAATTCGCGCGTGTCGCAGAGGGGGAAGCCGATTTCTACCCCCGCCTCGGTCCGACCATGGAATGGGACACCGCTGCCCCGCAGGCAATTGTCGAAGCCGCAGGCGGCCATGTGCTCGATGAAACAGGCACCCCCCTGCGCTACGGCAAACCGGGCTGGTTCAATCCGCCCTTCCTCTGCACCGGACGCCACGCCACACAAGGGCAGGACGCATGACAGAAATTCTCAAGGCCGACCCTGACGCCATCCAGCGCGCTGCAACACTCCTGCTCGAGGGCAAGCTCGTGGCTTTCGGGACCGAGACGGTTTACGGTCTGGGCGCGCTGGCCACGTCCAACGCTGCCGTTGCTCATATCTTTGCCGCCAAGAACCGGCCACGGTTCAACCCGCTTATCAGTCATTTTGCCAGCGCTGAAGCTGCTTTTGAGCATGTCGAGGCCAATGACATGGCCCGCCGTCTGGCCGAAATCTTCTGGCCGGGCCCCCTTACCATGATCCTGCCGCGCAAGAGCGGCTCGACCATCTGCGATCTGGCGACCGCGGGGCTGCCAACCATCGCGGTGCGCGTTCCGCGCGACAAGACCGCTCTGGCGCTGCTTCAGGCGGTCGGCCAGCCGGTGGCAGCTCCTTCGGCCAACCCGTCGGGGCGTGTCAGCCCCTCCGATGCCTTTCATGTGCTGCGCAACATGCATGGTCGCATCGACGCCATTCTCGATTCCGGCCCCTGCTCGGTCGGACTCGAAAGCACCGTCATCGACCTCTCGCGCGAGGTGCCTTTCCTGCTGCGTCCGGGCGGCATCACGCTGGAACAGCTTGAAGCCGTATGCGGCACGATCCGCAATCCGGACGATTACGCCACCAAGCTTCCCTCCTCCCCCGGCATGCTTGCCTCGCACTACGCGCCCGGCCTTCCGGTCCGTCTGAGCGCCGAGAGCGTGGATGAGCATGAGGCGCTTCTGGCCTTTGGCCCGGCCCTGAGCGGCGCGGGGCTGGTTTACAACCTCAGCGAGCGCAGCGACCTTGAGGAGGCCGCTTCGCGCCTCTTTGCCGGGTTGCGCTTTCTGGATGGCGAGGGGCAAAGGCGTGGCCTCAAGACCATCGCCGCCATGCCGGTGCCCCGCCAGGGCCTCGGCCTCGCCATCATGGATCGGTTGCGCCGCGCTGCCAGCCCGCGGCCGACGGCGTCGGGTGATGACGATGATGATCTGGAGAGCATGATCGGCTGATGTCCGGCTCGTTCGACCCCAAGGAACTCAAGGTTCTCTCGGATATTCTCGCTCTGGTTCTTGAAGAACAGGAAGGGCAGTCCATCGCCGCGCTCAATGCGCTGCGCTCACGCGCGCGCAAGAGTGGCACGACAGGGGGTGCCCTCAAGAACCTCTTTGTCGCCATTGCGCCCAACCCGCCACCACGCGCCAAGCCCAGGCCACGAACCACCAAGGCGGAGAGCGGCCCCGACGTGGTGGCGGCGAGACAGCAGATCGTGACGCTCACCAATAACCTGCGTCAGATGGACCTCGAGCTGCGCAACTCACGTGCCCGCCTGGAATCTGTTCGGTCGGAACTCTATCAGACCCAGCAATCCCGAGCGGAAATCCAGTCCAAATTACTGGCACGCGATGCGCGCAAGCCCTATTTCAGCACCTTGATCTGGTGTGGCTTTGCTGTCGGCATTCTGATCGGTATCGCTGGTACGCAATTCATCCACTCTATTGTGGATGTCCCCCGCGTCGATCGCTCGGTCTTTCTTCGTTAGGTCCTCGGTTCTCTCTGATACGAGCAGGAGAGACCTGTGTTGTCTTGTAACTTGTGCATGGGCGTGCTGCGTAATCTCTCCCCCCAACCAGTTCGCATGACGCCTTAAACCGACAGCAGAGCCCTCAACGCGCGATGTGCGAAAGAGAGCATCCTTTCACCCTCGTCTTGTGCTCGAAATGCCCGTCCTGCCCTGATTTTCCATGAAGTCTTGCAGGCTCCCCGCATTCTGGACAGGCATAGATATAGCCCTTCCGCCCGGTTCTCTGCCTGAATATCAGCGCCTTTTCTGCACTGATCACCTCGTCGTCCAGAAGAGCCATTTTCATTCTATCGGTATCTCGCCATGAAATTCGGATCGCAACGTCCTGAAGACGCGTCCGCTTTCATAGCGCGACATTGATTAACCAATTATAGCCACCAGGCTGGGCAGTTAACTGCAGGGAGAAGGACAATTTCTCTGCGTCCTCCGGGAGCCCTCTATGGGTGAAGAATTCTACCCATCGGCGTCTCGGGTCAGCGCACTGGAATGCGTTTTGGCTGTATCACCCTTCGGCACCTAATCCTGCACACCGCCCATGATGGGGGTCAGATGGGCGCGGCTCTTGCTCGTGCGGCGCGCCGGAGGGCGTGGCTGGCAGGAGACGAAATAGAGTCCGATCACAAAAATCAGGTTGGTGATGTTGATGAACAGATCAACCAGCATGATCAGGCCACTGCCCGACACGCCATTCCACAGCGATACCCCAAGCCAGACGATACCGAGCGGCCTCATGCCCAGCAGGAAGCTGCGCAGCGGGTTGGCCTGACCGGCGCGTACCAGCGGGCGCATACGCTGGATCGCCATGTAGAAGCAGACGAACAGCACCCAGTTGAGGATGTTGAACATCGATCCGCTGAGTGATGTGGCACCCGTGAAGATCAGAATGGCAATGGCTGCCAGAAAGAACAGGATCGCACCAAGCTGGAGGCTCATCCCCAGTTCGGCAGCAGAAAGCCGCTCGGGCAACCTGTCTGATACAGGCTGGAAGATCTTATCGAGCAGCCAGAGATCGGCCTGATTGACGCGTTCGACAAAGGACATGACGCTGACTTACCGCGCCATTCCGACGGACGCATCTGTTTTCTGCGCCTTACCGTGCAAGGGCTACGCCCCAAAAGAGAAAAGCCCCCTTCTGCGCACCACCAGCGTCCCGTGTCGCAGCCTGAAACAGTCCGAGCCGTGAAAAGCAGACCCGCGCAGACAGAGGCTCATTGCGGTGCGCGTTGTGATCGCAATTGAGTAGAATGTGCTCATTCGTCCGGTACAGATCATCAGGCAGACGGCAAGTTAAGGCATGGTTCACCTGAACATAAGCGCACGAAAAATGAGCCTCTGCCCGAAAGTCAAAAGGCGCTGCTCCCGCTCGAGGTCAAGCCAGTGCAAAGGAGGCCATATTCCCACTAAAGCGGCCCAACAGACTCGATTTATCGGTTTTCTAACGCAACAATATGGAACATGATCGCAGTCAATCGACGCTATACAGGGTGGCCGGATAGTCATGTTTCCAGTTGTGGTAGAGAACCTTTCAAAGAACTTCGGCGCCAAGCGCGTGCTGGATCAGGTCTCTCTCACTCTGGAACCAGGCAGTATTACAGCTCTGCTTGGTCCCAACGGAGCGGGCAAGACCACCCTGATTGGTTGCCTGCTTGGCTTGCTGCAACCGGATTCCGGTTCGATCAGGGTCTGGGGCCAGTCAGCGGATGCGCTTACCCCATCACTCCGTGAGCGAATTGGTTTTGTTCCGCAGACAATGACCGGCCTCACCTGGTTTCGCGTTCAGGAATTGCTCGATTATCTGGCGGCCTTCCATGACAGCCAACCACGAGCAGAGGCAGGTAGTGCAACGCAGTCATGCGAGGATAAAAGCTGGTCGCAATGGGCCAGCCTTGATCCGAAATCGCGTATCTCGGCTCTCTCAGGGGGCGAAAGACAGCGTCTGGCCATCGTGCTGGCCTTGCGCTTTTCGCCCGATCTTATCGTGCTGGATGAACCCGTTGCCAGCCTCGATCCCCTCGCCCGCCACGATTTCATCGCCCTGCTGGCAGAAACCGTGAAGCAGCGCGGCGCAACAGTGCTGCTCTCTTCGCATATCATCTCCGATCTGGAGCGGATCTGCGATCGCTTTGTGACACTGAACAAGGGCCAGATCATCAGCACGGTCGATTCCTGCCAATTCAACAGCCATATCCGCCATCTCGCCCAATGGCCCGACGCGCATCACGGACTTCGCGTCCTTGTCGATCTTCCTGACGGAAGTGTCTGGGTCGAGGGCTGGACACCCGCCCATGAGGCCCTTGGCCTGACAGTGCTACCCGGCGATCTGGAAGCCTTCTTTCTGGCGCTGACGCGATGAGGGATACCTTGCGTGCCATGAGGCTCTACGCCTCACCGATTTTCCTACGCGAAAATCTCATGGTTCTGCTCGGACTGCTTTATGCCGTCATATGCTATAGTATAGCGGTCTGGCTCCGTCTGGCGCCACCGCATGTCGATGGCCTGCCGGTGCTGGTCAACCTTGTCATGTCCGCCTGGTGGGTCTTGCTGCTGAGTGCGTTCAGTTCCGTCAACACCCATTACTGGCGCCAGATACGCTCACCCGTCACGTTCATGCTGCCTCGCCTGCAACACGGTGAATACTGCGCAGTCCACGCGATTATCGCCATCGCCTTCACCGTTCTCTGCGCCCCGCCCCTTTTGATGGGGGCCCCTCTTCTCAACACGCTTTCCGTCGAGGCATTGGCTCTGGCCCTGTGGTCGGGCGCGGATCAGACAGGCCCCAAGTCGATGCGGCGCGCTACGCGCATCATGCGGCGTATTGTCTCGCGTATCGGGTTCATTCTGCTGCTGGTCCCAAAAATCCAGCTTCTGATCTTTACAGCCCCCTGGCCTGTAGCGCTCGGGTTGCTCCTGGCTGGTCTGGGCATTGCCCTGTACGAATACCGGTTTCGCGATTACCGCCTGGACCCACTGCCGGAAACCGGCTTAGTCGGCAGGGATCATTTCCCAAGGCTGCTGCAGCCTGTCATTTCCTGCCTCATGTGGCGGCCAGGCTTTCTGCCACATATCCCGCTGCAGGATCAGTTCCTGACAACACGACCTATGATCGTCGCCCTTGTCCAGATTGGCGGCACCCTGATTTTCGCTGCGCTGAGCGCCATTATGCTTTTGGTCATGGACGGTCATCTTCCGACAATTGATGCGTTCCGCCACAGCCTGCCCGGCTATGCCCGACAGGCCACGCTCCTCGTGGCCCTTGGTCTTTGCCAGAAATTCCAGAAGCGCACAGACTGGCCCTTTCTCGTTGCGCTTTGCCCCTTTGGCGACAAGGCAGCCTTTACCCGCAAGCTGCTTCAGCTCCACCTCATGACGGCCATCTTTGCCGGAGGCGTGTCCGGCCTGTGGCTTGGGCTGGTGAGTTGGTATGGCAAAAACCTTCCCCTCTTCCATTGCCTGACATGGGGACTTGCTGCGGGTATTTTTCTGGTAGGTACCGTATGCGTGCCATGTTTTGGCCTGCTCTCCGCCCGCCTGAACCGGCCTGCCGTCAATATGGTTCTCACGATCAGCGGCGTTGTCATCGTGCTTCAGGCCTGCACAGCTCTAATGATCGAGAGTGCTTTCTGGTGGCGTGGGTTGCTGCCCCTGGGCGCCATCGTTGTCGTGGCCCTGCTCTACATCATAACGCCGCATGCGCTGGCTCGGCAGGACTGGCCACTGGAACCGCCGCGCTGACCGGGCGGCCCGCCAGACGCCCATCACTGGGCGGCACCACACAGGCACACGGCATGGACAGATCATGCCAAGCTGTTACGCTGCGTCCGTTACATAGTATCATTCCATGTCGACCCGCCTGACTGAACGAGACCCCAAGGGAGTTATGAATGTCCGTGCTGCCCCCACTGCGTAAGGCGCTACTGGCGTCCAGCCTGCTCGTTGCACCAACGCTGTTTGTCGCGGTTTCAGCACCCTCGATGGCTGCCGAAGCGACGGTCCAGCAGGGCGCTGCTACCGGCACCTCCCCGAGCAGCCCTTCTGCGAGCCACACCGGGGGGATACCAACCCCGCATGGCGCGACGGCAATGGACAGCGCAGTGCGTGAGACCCTCTCCAACGGACTGCGGGTTGTCATCGTGCCCGACCGTCTGGCCCCTGTCGTTCAGACACAGGTGATCTACCTCGCGGGCTCTGCTTCTGCCCCGGCAGGCTTTCCCGGTACCGCTCATGCGCTTGAGCACATGATGTTCAACGGGTCGAAAGGGCTGAGCCGTGATCAGCTTTCAACGGTCAGCGCCCGTATCGGGAATGTGAGCAACGCCTTCACCACCGAGGATACAACCCAGTATTACTTCCAGGCCCCGTCTCATTATCTGGATGTGCTGCTCAAGATCGAAGCCGATCGTATGCGCAACGTCCTGTTGAGCGACGCTGACTGGTCGCATGAGCGCGGTGCCATCGAGCAGGAAGTCGCGCGCGATGTATCGATGCCGTTCGAACGCTTTACCATCCAGCAAAACCTTGCCCTGTTTGCAGGCACGCCCTACGAGCATGACGCCCTTGGCACACGCGAGTCTTTCGACAAGACCGATGCCAAACTGCTGCGCGGCTTCTATGACAGCTGGTACCAGCCCAATAACGCCATCCTGCTGATCGTGGGGGACGTCGATCCCAAGACCACGCTCGAGAAGGTAAAAGCGCAGTTCGGTGCCATTCCGGCGGGCAAGCTGCCTGCGCGCCCGGTCATCACCCCAGCCCCGGTCAAGCCCCGCACCATCACGCTTGATAGCGATTATGCCACGGGCATATTGAGCATCGGCTTTCGTATGCCCGGTGCCGGCAGCCCCGATGCGGCGACGGCACAGATCCTGGCCGATGTGCTTGGCAGCCAGCGCGGCGCGCTTTTTGCGCTTGTGCCGCAGGGCAAGGCGCTGGCGACCGAATTCTCCTATAATGCCCGCAAGCAGGCAGGGGTTGGCAATGCGCTTGCCGCCTTCCCCAAAGGGCAGAACCCCGAGGCCCTTCTGGGCGAGATACGCGCGATCCTCTCAACCCTGCGCAGCAAGGGTGTGCCTGCCGAACTCGTCGAGGCCGCCAAGCGCAAGGAAATCGCCGCGCTCGAATACAACGCCAACAGCGTAACCGATCTGACCCAGAGCTGGGCCAGCGCCCTCGCCTATAATGGCCTGGAATCCCCTGCCGAGCTGGTGAAAGCCTACAACGCCGTAACACCTCAGATGGTAAATGCGCTTGCGGCAACCATCCTCGACCCAGACCACGCCGTAACCGGTATCCTGACCCCGTCGGGAGGGAAATCGCCGAATATCAGTAGCAACAAGGGGCCCGAATCCCTCCTGCCGCCACCGGGCAAGAACATTGCCCTGCCCGACTGGGCCGCGACCGCACTGGCCGATCTGCCAGCCCCCAAGCCGCTTGCCCAGCCAACACGATACACGCTCAGCAACGGCATCACCCTGCTGGTCCAGCCCGAGCATGTCAGCCATACCATCGTGCTTTATGGCAGCATCCGCCACAACAACGACCTGCAACAGCCCAAGGGCAAGGACGGTGTGGCCGGTCTGACGGGCGATCTATTCCTTTATGGCAGCAAGACCCATGATCGCCTTGCCATGGCAGCAGCGCTGGACGATCTGGCCTCCGATGCCGATGGGGGCACCTCCTTCTCTCTCAGCACGCTCACACCCAATTTCGAGAAGACGCTGTCGCTTCTTGCCGAGATGGAGCTTCATCCGGCTTTCCCGGCGCAGGCTTTTGCCGTTCTCAAGCAGCAGGCGGTAGCGTCGCAGGCCGGGGTGATGCAATCGCCCGGCTATCGTTTCCAGCGTGCCCTGACCAGAGCCCTTGCACCGGCAAACGATCCGTCGCTGCGTGAAACCACCCCACAGACGCTGTCCTCCATCACGCTTGCTGACGTGCAGAATTTCTACAAGGCGGCCTATCGTCCCGATCTGACGAGTATCTTCGTCATCGGTGACATCACCCCCGAAAAGGCGCGCGATGCGGTCGAGAAGGCCTTTGCAGGATGGAAGGCAACCGGCCCCAAACCCGCCGTCGATCTGCCGGACCGTCCGCTGAACAAGCCATCTCAGGCCGTCATTGATGATCCGGGCCGTGTGCAGGATTCTGTCTATCTCGCCCAGACCGTTCCCGGCGGCATCCATAACCCGGACCGCTATGCGCTTGAGGTCGGCAACGAGATTCTCGGCTCCGGCTTCTCCTCGCGTCTCATGCAGGATCTGCGTGTGCGCACCGGTATGGTCTATACAACCGGGAGTGATTTCGGCTGGTCAGTCAATCGCGGCGCGTTCGTGATCACCTACGGCTCCGATCCCGACAAGACTCGCAGGGCACGCGATGCTGCCCTGCGTAACGTCCGCGATATGCAGGCCCATCCCGTGACCGATGATGAGTTGCTGAACGCCAAGGCCTCGATCCTGCGGGCCATCCCCATGGAACGGGCCAGCTTCGGGGGCATTGCCGGGCAGTATCTCTCACTGATCGGTCTGGACCTGTCGCTGGACGAACCCGATAAGCGCGCTCAGGCCGTTTATGGCATGAAGCCCGCACAGGTTCAGGATGCCTTCCATCGCTGGGCCAGACCGCAGGATATGGTGCAGATGATCCGCGGCCCCGCACCGCTCAAGGGTACAGGGAAATAACATCCTGCATCCCTTGCCCTCTTCCCCCGCTCATCATCGGTGGGAGAGGGCCATCAAGTTCGCTCTACCTGTGTACGGCGGGGCGGAAGACAAAAAAACCTGCCCGGTTCGGGCAGGTTCAGGAACTCACCATAAAGGTGTTGTCAGAAGCCTTCGGGCGCTTCGGCAATCGCTTCGGCAATCGCTTCGGCTTCTTCCTGAAGATAGGTCGCCAGATCACCATTGGCCGCGTCGTTCAGATCGCGCGGGCTGATACCGCTTTTTTCCGCATCGGCCAGACAGGCCGCGACGGCCTGCGAGGGCTCACCCCAGTTTTGGTAATGGGCTTCGATCCAGCTATCGAGCCATTCATCGATATCCTCGCCCGTCATGCTCAGCGTGTCCCGAAAAGACGATCGCCTGCATCACCGAGCCCCGGGCGGATATACCCTTTCTCATCCAGCCCACGATCGACAGCGCAGGTCACGATACGCACATCGGGGTGGCGTTTATTCAGGCAGATCACCCCCTCGGGTGCAGCCAGAAGGCAGACGAAGATGATCTTGCGCACACCGCTGGCCTTGATGCGATCGATGGCTGCTGCGGCGCTATGGCCCGTCGCCAGCATCGGATCGACCACGATACATTCACGATCCGCCACGTCCTCGGGCAGCTTCATGTAATATTCGACGGCTTCGAGCGTATCGTGGTCGCGATAAAGCCCGACATGGCCAACGCGGGCTGCCGGGATCAGGTCCAGCATTCCGTCGAGGATGCCATTGCCTGCGCGCAGGATGGACACGAAGCAAAGCTTCTTGCCGGAAAGCTGACGGCCTTCCATGCGCTCCAGGGGCGTCTCGATCTCGACCGGTTCGGTGCTGAGGTCGCGCGTCGCCTCGTAGCACATCAGCAGGCTGAGCTCGCGCGTCAGCCGCCTGAATCCTGCAGTCGAGGTCGACGCCTGGCGCAGGCGCGTCAGCTTGTGTTGAACGAGCGGGTGGTCAAGCACGACCAGGGAGGAAGGAAGGGCAGTCATGAGGCGTTCCTTAGCGCGAATTCGTTGCGCTGTCAGCTTGGTTCAAAGCGCAACGCCACACCATTCATGCAAAAGCGCAGCCCCGTCGGCTTTGGCCCGTCTGGAAACACGTGGCCAAGATGACCCTTGCACTTGGCGCAATGCACCTCGATGCGTGTCATGCCATGCGTTTTGTCGACCGTCGTTTCAGTCATGCCATCGCGCGGTTTGAAGAAGGACGGCCACCCGCTGCCGCTCTCATATTTGGTGTCTGAATCGAACAGCGCCTCGCCGCAGCCTGCACAGTAATAGACACCCTCACGCTTCTCATCATTCAACGGGCTTGAGCCGGGGCGTTCAGTGCCATGCTCACGCAAGACGCGATGTTGCTCGGCGGTCAGGGGCAGGCCGCAGCTGGGCATTGCGCTGCTCTCTCGAGTGTCGTCGGTCATGGGAACGCTTCCTTTGCAAATCATCGGCCATGCGGGAGAAATCCCGCTCGGGCCCACAGGATATGGCGTCTCAACGCGCCGCTTCCAGAGTGTTTCATCCAACCGCCCTGCCAGTTGCTTCAATGATCGTCCTCGCTCGAGGCTGCAGGGTGGGTGCGCTGAAGGATGCACGGTGTCGTTTGCCAACGGGTCTTGATGCCGCCGTGAAATGAGACCCTCATTCACCATCCTCCGGGACCACACATGCGCATTTCGACGACGATACAGAAATCTGTCCCTGTCCATTGGCTAAGAAGCGGGGGATGCAAACGGTGATCGCGCAAACGCGTCTTGGCGGGCGCTGCATGCAGGGTTTCAATGGTGCCATCAGCAAGGAGCAGGCATCATGAGCCGCAACACCCCGCACTCTCTTACAGACAGCGCCGAGGAAACCGGGGCTGGCCCGCTCGATGCCTATAACGTGCTCTACACGCTGGAAACGGATCCGCCCCAGATCACGGCGCTTCTCACGGAGACGGGTATTGTCGTCTCACGGTGCGATGCGCGATGGGGCACACCTGACGGCATCTGGCTCGACCGGACACATATCTACTGGACCAATATGGGCGCCGATTACAATGTCGCCGATGGCACCATAGAACGCGCCCGTCATGATGGCAGCGCTCATGAGGTTCTGGTTGGACACGGGCTTGTCGTTACGCCCAAACAGCTCGCGGCAGACCCGCAGGCGGGCTGGCTCTACTGGTGCGATCGCGAGGGCATGCGCATCATGCGCAGCCGTTTCGATGGTGCCGATTTGCAGGTTCTGCTCCAGAACGGGACCTACCCCAGAGACACACGCGATATCACACGCCACTGCGTGGGCATTACGCTCGACCCAGAGCGCCAACACCTCTACTGGACGCAGAAGGGGCCACCCAAGGGAGGCAAGGGCCGCATCTTCCGCATGGCGCTCGCCCTGCCCGAAGGGGCCGATCCTGCTTCACGCGACGATGTGACCCTTCTGGCCGATCATCTGCCCGAGCCTATCGACCTGCATTTCTGCCCGGCCTCAAACCGTCTCTACTGGACCGATCGTGGCGCGCCGCCAGACGGGAACAGTCTCAACGTGGCCGAAGTGAATGCCGATGGCCTGTGCAATCACAGGGTCATTTTCCGTGGGCTGGATGAAGGAATCGGACTGGCCATCGATCCGCATGAGAAAACGGCTTTTGTCAGTGATCTGGGCGGCAACATACGTCGTATTGACATCGCGAGCGGGGAAGCGGCGATCCTGCGCCATCAATCCCCCACAACCGGTGTCTTTCTGGTTCCCCGGCGCTGACGGAACGCGCCTCATGATGAGCCACCCTGCCCTGATGCATCAGCACGCCGATACCGACAGGGTGGCCACCATTCGCCACTCACAGCATTCTTAGGCAGAAAATGGCGTGAACCCGCCGGGGGAGAGTTCGCAGAGCACGCAAAATGCGGCATCATGCGCGCAAAATTGCAGGAGACTACTCATGTCCGCATCCCCTTCCAGCGTGCCGCGCCCGGTCATGCTCGTCATCCTCGACGGTTTCGGCGATAGCGCCACCCGCGAGGACAACGCCGTAGCTCTGGCCAATACGCCGAATTTCGACCGTCTCTGGGCAGGCTCCCCTCATGCCTATCTAAAGGCATGCGGCGAGGATGTCGGCCTGCCGGAAGGGCAGATGGGCAATTCGGAAGTCGGTCACCTCAATATCGGTGCTGGTCGCGTCGTCATGCAGAACCTGCCGCGCATCAGCCGCGCCGCGCGCGATGGGTCGCTGGCCAGCAACCCGGCCCTGTGTGCCTTGATCGACGCGCTCAAGGTCAGCAAAGGCACCTGCCATCTGATGGGGCTGGTTTCCACGGGCGGCGTCCATGCCCATATGGACCACGTCATTGCGCTCGCCCAAATCGTGGCGCAGGCCGGTATTCCTGTGGCCGTGCATGTGTTCTCCGATGGGCGCGACACTGCACCCGATTCCGGCGACGGCTTCATCCGCACTCTCGCTGCCGCCCTCCCGGCTGGCGCAAGCATCGCCACGGTCAGCGGGCGCTATTACGCCATGGACCGCGACAACCGCTGGGAACGCGTCAGCCGCGTCTATGATGCGATCGTCTCCGCAGCCGGCAAGCACGCGGATGACGCACTAAGCGTTCTGCCAGCCAGCCAGGCCCAGGGTGTGACGGATGAATTCGTTGAGCCGACCGTAATCGGGTCCTACGCAGGCATGAAGGATGGCGATGGCATCCTGTCCGCGAATTTCCGCGCCGACCGCATCCGCGAATTGCTCGATGCGATGGTTTTCCCCGATTTCGATGGCTTTGCGCGCTCGAAAACCATCAAATTTGCCGCTGTATGCGGCATGACCGCCTATAGCTCGGCTCTGGCACCGTTCATGAGCGTCATGTTCCCCAAGGAATCGATGGAGCACCTGCTGGGCGATGTCGTTTCACAGGCTGGACGCACACAGCTGCGCATGGCCGAGACCGAGAAATATCCGCACGTCACCTACTTCCTCAATGGTGGCCGCGAGGCTGTTCTGCCCGGTGAAGAACGTATTCTGGTCCCCTCACCCAAAGTGGCCACCTATGACCTGCAACCCGAAATGTCTGCCCCGGAACTGACCGACAAGGCCGTAGCTGCCATCGAAAGCGGCAAGTTCGACCTTATCGTTCTGAACTTCGCCAATCCCGACATGGTGGGCCATACCGGCGTGCTAGCAGCCGCCATCAAGGCGTGCGAGACCGTGGATACCGGGCTCGGCCGTATTGTCGATGCCATCGACAAGATGGGCGGCGCGCTGATCGTCACAGCCGATCACGGCAATTGCGAGACCATGCGCGACCCGGTTACCGGTGGCGCTCATACGGCCCACACCCTCAACCGGGTGCCGGTGCTGCTTCACGGTGCGAAGGGCGTCACAGCCATCCATGACGGACGTCTGGCTGATCTGGCTCCCACGCTGCTCACCCTGATGAACCTGACCAAGCCAGCCGAAATGACCGGCAAGTGCCTGATCAACGGCTGAATCCGCCATGCCGGTCGCGAGCCTCTTCCTGACCGGCTGTTCAGCCCTCGGTAAAATGCGCTTTACAGGCGGGTGGGTTCATCCTGCCCGTCTGAGAGCCCGTCGGGGAGAAAAACCCCGCGAGACATCAAGTCAGAGCGGGAGCTTCTCTCAGGACACCTCCCACTCGCCCTCTGTTCCAATTTCCTCCAATTGGCGCTGCACCATCGCCCTCTTCGCGCCTCTGCATCCCTCAGGGCGAGATACCTCACGAGATGATGCCTCTTTTCCTGCCGATACCCATCATGCCGCTGCCGCGCCTGAAGCTGCGTCTCTGTGCGCAACACGTTTCGCAAGGGCGTTTTGCCTTGGCAGCGTGACGCTGGGCTTTGGGTTTGCGCTGGCCGCGTTATCGCCAGCAACGGGGGCGACACCCCATACGAAACAGGGCAATGCCAACCAGAAGGCCCTCGACAAGGCCATTGCAGACAAGAAGGCGCTGATGGCCCGTCAGGCCAATGAGGCGGCCCTTATCGAGACCCGACGCAAGGATCAGGCGCGTGCCGCTCAGGAGGCGGCGTTGCAGGCCCAGAAGGCCCGACGTTACTCTGCCCTGACCAATCAGGCCGAGAACGAACTGGACGCAACGCAAAAGCAGATCGACGCCCTGACAACCGATATCGCCTCACTCACGGCAAGACAGAACGATCAGCGTCTGGCGCTTGCCCGACGCCGCGCTGCCCTCCAGACCATTCTGCCTGTCGCCCTGCGCCTTGCCCGCTATCCCGGCACGTCTGTCGTGGCTCTCTCGGGGCAGGCCGACGATGCGGTCCAGGGCCTGAGCGTGATTGCGGGGCTGACACGCCTGACCACCCGGCAGGCGGAAGATTTGCGCAGCCAGAAAACGCTCCTGGATCAGACGGCTCACGAACTCGCAGACCGGAACACGGCACTGGAAGCCGCGAGACGGAAACTGGCCGCTCTGCGCGATCTCAACGCCAGCCGGATGGAAACCGCTGCTCATCAGCAGGCCGAGGCTGAGGCAAGAGCCCGTCAGGCTCATGATGAAATCGCCGCGGCAACGGCAAAGGCCGCGACTCTCGAGGATGCGCTGACAGCCATCGACAAGGCGCAGGCCAGCATCAAGGCACGAATGGAAGCCGAGGCCAGAGAGCTGGAAAGGCAGAACCAGCAGGCAAAGGCGCGCGCGCTCAGCACACAGGCCCGCGCCCTGAGCAGTTCGGGCAATGGCGTGACACGGGGCGGCGGACATGGCCCCGTAGCCGGTCGCGTACTCACCGCCTGGCACCAGACAACCGAGAGCGGCCCGGCCAGCGGCATCACCTATCAGGCAAGCGCCGGGAGTTCGGTCAGCGCGCCCTGTGCAGGACAGATCGACTTTGCCGGCCCGTTCCGGTCATTCGGCAACATGATCATTCTCGATTGCGGGCATCATTTCCGTTTCGTGCTCTCAGGATTGGGAGGGCTTTCCGTCTCGACGGGGCAGACTATCAGCCGCCATGCTGCGCTCGGCACCATGGGCGGTGGCGGCGGGGCACTCTTCGTGCAACTGCGCTCGGGAAGTAAAATCATCGATCCCGGCCCTTATCTCTGAAGGGTAACCTCACGCGACGCCAGAACCCCTCTTGGCGATTCTGTGTTGTTTCGACAGACTGCGTTAATATCGCTATAGATTTCAGATCTTAGTGCGGTGGAGGCTCTGGTGTTCAGGCTCCGCTGAAAGACAGACGCTAACAGGATCGGCACCGGACCTCAGGCTCCGTACCGGATTCAAGGGATGAATTGCATGAAGCTCCGCACTGGTCTGCTGCTCGGAACGGCATTCCTGGCCGGAATCACCGCCGGTCCGGCGTTGGAAGCCGCCATGGCCCCGAGCCTTGGGCAGATGATCAGCAGCAAGGCCTTCGCCAAGGAAGTCGTGGCCGACCCCGACAACCACAGCGAAACCCTGCGTCTGCTCACCTTGTTCGGAACCGTGCTCGACCTCGTTCGGGCCGAATATGTCGAGCCTGTCAGCGACAAGGATCTGATCAACAACGCCCTCGATGGCATGGTGGGCGGTCTCGATCCCCACAGCTCCTACATGAACGAGAAGCAGTTCAAGGAGATGCAGATCCAGATCAGCGGCAAGTTCGGCGGTCTGGGCGTACAGGTCCAGCAGCAGAACGGCCATATCCACGTGGTCTCGCCCATCGATGGCACCCCTGCCTCGCGCGCAGGGCTCAAGCCGGGTGATTACATCACCGAAGTCGATGGCAAGTCGCTTGAGGGTCTGACTCTCGATCAGGCCGTGACCAAGATGCGCGGCGATCCGGGCACCAAGATCACCCTGACCATCATTCGCGCAAAAGAGCCCAAGCCGCTCAAGGTCACCATGACCCGCGAGGTCGTGCATGTGCAGGTCGTGCGCTCATCGCTTTATGGCAATATCGGCTATATCCGCATTTCCGAATTCGACGACGACACCGAGACCGCACTGCATGAGGCCTATGACAAGCTGAAGGCAAAGTCGGGCAACAAGCTGCAGGGTCTTGTGCTCGATCTGCGTCTGAACCCCGGCGGCAAGCTGGATCAGGCCATTGCTGTCAGCGATGATTTCATCCCCGAAGGCGAGATTGTCTCGATCCGCGGGCGTCACGCCGAAAACAACCGTCGCTGGGATGCCAAAGGCACCGATATCACGGGCAAGCTGCCGATTGTGGTGCTGATCGATGGCGGATCGGCCTCGGCCTCCGAAATCGTGGCCGGTGCGCTTCAGGACCATCGCCGCGCCGTTCTGGTGGGCGAAAAATCCTTCGGCAAGGGCTCCGTGCAGTCGCTCATCCCCGTGCCGGGCCATGGTGCCGTGCGTCTGACAACGGCGCGTTACTACACGCCATCGGGCCGCTCCATTCAGGCTTTGGGCATCGCGCCCGATATCGTGGTCAAGGAAAGCAAGGACGACGATGGCTACGGCTATCGTGAAGCCGATCTGGCCCATATCATCACCAATACGGGCGGCAACAAGAACAAGGCCCCGACACGGACCGACCTGCCTTCCATCTCGGCAAGCATCCCCCACGCGCCTGCGGATAACTGGCCCCGTTTCGACCCGGCCAAACCGGCGACGGACTTCCAGCTGCAACAGGGGCTGCGTGTGGTCCGCGCCATGGCATCCCTGCCTGATGAAGCGCTTCCGCTGGGGCAACCGGCTGCTGACAAGGCCGCTGCTAAAACCGCCGATGCGAAGGCCCCGGAAAAGGCGACTGACGACAAGGCCGCTGGAGAAAAAGCGGCGGGCAAGGATCAGAAGCCCCCTGCTCCGGGTTCTTCTTCCACGCAGCACTGATTTTTTCTGGCACCGGCCCCTCTCGAGGGGCCGGTTTCATATCTTCCGCTTGACGCTTCAACTCCATCCGAGCCCTACGCCATGATCGATCCGGCCACGCTTCCCTATCGCCCCAATGTGGGCATCATGCTGTTCAACCGCGAGGGCGCCCTCTTCCTCGCCAGACGGACCGATCTGCGTGATGTCTGGCAATGCCCTCAGGGCGGGATTGACGAGAACGAATCTCCGGAAGAAGCGGCCCATCGTGAATTGCGTGAGGAGACCGGGCTTCGTCACGCCACCCTGCTGGGCAGCTATCCCGGTTGGTTGCCCTATGACCTGCCTGCCCATCTGATTGGCAAGGCACTCGGGGGACGATATCGCGGTCAGACGCAACGCTGGTTTGCCATGCGCATGGCCGAGCCTGACAGCGCCATCGATCTGGCAGGAGATGGCACGGAACCTGCCGAATTCGATCGCTGGGAGTGGGTCCGCCCCCGGGACGTGACAACCTATAATCTGGGCTTCAAGCGCCCACTCTACGAACAGATCCTGCCCGCACTGGCGGCTCTGGCACCTCCTGTGGTTCAGGAAATCTGATCATCCTCAACAGGGCTTCTCGCCGTAAGCCCTGAGTCTGGGCCACCTCTCCCCTCAAGACCATCAATCCTGATCATGCATGCCTCAGGCATTCAGCAGGGGGCGTGCTGGCGAACCCCGGCGCGCTCCCGGTGTCTCAAGGGGCGTCTATGATTTCGAGCGTGGCGGCTTCCAGCACGACTTCAGGTGCGGCCTCAACCAGATCGAGCGACTGGTTGCGCACAAGGCGGGCATAGAGTCCGCCCTGCGCCTGCAACTCGGCATGAGTACCCATTTCGACGGCCGCGCCTTCGCTCATGACAATAATCAGGTCAGCACTCTTAACCGTCGACAGACGATGCGCCACAATGATGGTGGTACGGTCACGGCGCAGATCGGCCAATGTTGCCTGAACCTTGGCCTCGCTCTCTGAATCCAGCGCGCTTGTCGCCTCATCCAGCAGCAGCAGACGCGGATCACGCAGCAGCGCGCGCGCCAGCGCGACGCGCTGCCTTTGCCCACCCGAAAGACGCTGACCACCCGGGCCAACCCGTGTATCGAGCCCCTGCGGCAGGGTATCGGCAAAATCGACTGCCGCCGCAAGGGCAGCCGCCTCGACTTCTGCACGGCTGGCCGTGGGGCGACCGATGCGAATGTTCTCAAGCACGGACATGTCGAAAAGCGTGGTGTCCTGGCTGACATAGGCAATGGCGTCGCGCAACTCGGAAAGCTTCAGATCACGCAGATCCACCCCGTCGAGCAAAATCTGCCCCGCGCTGACATCGTGCAGTCTCGGAATGAGCGACAATGCCGTGGATTTACCGGCCCCTGACGGCCCGACCAGCGCCACGGTCCAGCCCGGTCGCACATCAAAGCTCAGGCCACGCAAACCCGTGCGGCCATCGGGATAGACAAACCCGGCCTGATCGAACACCAGGCGCCCTTGCCCCGGCGGCAGGAGACGCGCATCCGTACGTTCGGCCACGGCTGGCGGTTCGTCGATGACCGAAAAAACGCGCTCCAACCCACCAAGACCTTCCTGCAGGGCCGCATTGAGCGACCCAAGGGCGCGCAAGGGGCGCGAAGCCGCAAAAAGAGCGGCGATGAAGGCCGTAAAATCGCCCAGCGTCGCGCCACCCATCGCGGCACGCCAACCGGCGAAACCGAGCACCGCAGCAATAGCCGTGCCACCCAGCACCTCAAGCACAGGATCGACACGCGCGCGCCCGCGTGAAATCCGCCAGAACGCATGATGAAGCAGGTCCAATGACCCATCCACACGCCGTGCTTCGCTATCCTCCATGCGATACACCCGCACCTGACGGGCCAGCGCAAAGCTCTCATTGAGCAATGTCGCCGTCTCACCGATCTGCTCCTGCATACCCCCCGAGGCGCGACGCACACGCTTGCCAAGTTTCTGTATCGGCACAGCGGCCACCGGATAGAGCACGAGCGCGATCAGGCTCAGCTCCCAGTCGGTATAGATCATGGAGGCAACGAGCCCGACCACGGTCACGACATCTCCCAGTGCATTGACGGCGCGGATCATGGCCTCACGGATCGAGACCGCATCGGTGGTAAAGCGCGCAGCCCACTGCGCGGGTGCTTCCTTTTCGATACGGGCGATATCGGCTGTGAGAGCATGGGCGAACATGCGTGACTGCAAGCCGCGTATGACCACGAGAACGAGCCCCTGTACGGACAGGGTCTGGCCATATTGCGTGGCGGCCTTGAGCCCTGTCACCAGCACCACCAGAGCAGGCACCTGATAGAGAATACGCGGGTCATGCACCGCAAACATATCCACCGCGCGCTTGATAACGAGCGGATACAGGGCCGTCAGCCCGGCGGTCAGAACCGTAAGCACCACGACGGCGGCCAGACGCCCGACATGGTGACGGACTTCCTCACGCCAGATGCGAAAAATCATCTGGCGTCCCTGCACCCCCTGCGGGTCGATGCGTCGCAAAGGGGTCTGGGCTGCAGGCTGCGCTGTTTTCATTCCTGCGGTTTACCCCCCTGCGCCCTGTGACGAAAGAGGCAGGCGCGTTTTCAGTTCGGCAAGACAGGCCATCCGGTCGGGCAGACAGCCCTGGCTGCGCCACCAGGCAGCCAGATGGGCAAGAGTCTCTCCTATGGCCGGCCCCGGTCGCACACCAGCGGCCATGACATCACGCCCGGCCAGCGGAAAAACCGGGCGCTCAAGCTGTGCGATCCTGACTCTCAATGTGTTCCATGCCTTGGACGAGACATCGGCTATCCTCTCAGCCTGTGCAAACCAGCTGCGGTCGGTCAATGTCTGCCGGTCATGACATGACAGCAGCATGCGAAGCTCGTGGTCACCCAGTGAGGGCGCGAGGATCAACGGGTTCTGCGTTTCATACCCTTGCGCATCGAAACCATGCAGCGGGGTGGACGGGCTCATACGGGCAAGGCGCTGCGCCTGTTTGCCCGACAGCCGAAGCCGCTGGGCCAGATCGGGCGTATCAGCAAGCAGTCCAAGACGCAGGATGTCATCGGGCGGGACATCGGCATCGAGCGCACGGGCCAGACGCGGCAAGTCTGCCGAAGGCAGGAGACGAGGCAGGATACCGGTATCGGCCATCAGATGCAGGCTGCGCATGAGATTGGGCCCTGTGAGGATACGCAGTATCTCGCTGGCCACACGCTCGGCGGAGAGCCTATCGACCAGGGCAGCATGGCTGGTGATTGCCCGTATCGCTTCCCCATCGGGTCGATCCTGCGGACCGGTGCCTCCGAAACGCGCCTGAAAACGGAAAAACCGCAGGATACGCAGCGCATCTTCCTCTATGCGGCGGGCGGCATCGCCTACAAAGCGCACATGATGCGCCGCAAGATCCTCAAGTCCGCCGAAATAATCATGAATGTCACCATGACGGTCACAGAAGAGCGCATTGATCGTGAAATCGCGTCGCGCTGCGTCCTCCTGCCAGTCTGTCGTCCAGGCAACCTCGGCATGACGTCCGTTCGTTTGCACGTCACGCCGCAATGTCGTGATTTCATAGGGCACATGATCGATCAGCGCTGTGACGGTGCCATGAGTCAGCCCGGTCGGTATCGTCTTGATCCCGGCCGCTTCGAACAGGGCCTGAACCGTCTCGGGGGGCTCCGGGGTTGCCAGATCGAGATCATGCACCGCATCACGCCCGATGAGCAGATCGCGCACCGATCCACCAACGAGACGCGCTTGCGGCAAGATATGCCAGAGACGGTCGAGGCCCGAACGATCAGGCAGTTTGTCGAGAAGGCTCAGATGAGACACGGCTGTTGATCAGATTCCGGAACAGAAGAAAAAACGGCTGTCGTGCCCGCTGCCCCACGCCAAGCCCGATCAGGGCATGGGGGCCAGCGGGAAAAAGCGATTATGGCTCCATACGCCCATGCAGGGGCGGCAGCCAACATGACCGGGCACAGCAAGTGCCACGAGTTCATAATAGACCGGGCGCGACAGCCGGGCGAGCACGGGCTGGTCGCCCTCGCCGCGACGGACCTGAACATAGGGTATGGCCGCGCAATCTTCCGATGGCGGATGGTCCCAATCGACAATCAGGGGATGGGCGGGCCCAACGCAAAGCAGCTCATCCATATTGGTGCGCAGGCACAGATTTTGCTGACGACCGCAGCCGCCACGAAAATCGAGTTCCCGCACGATGAACGGGGCATCTTCCACCTGTATGACACCGGACTCGGTCGGCGTCCTGAGCCAGAACTGCCCTTGAGCGTCACGTGTCAGCATGGAGCCAAACAGACACAGCATTTCCTTGCGGCGTATGGGCGAGCCCCGATACAGCCACGTCCCGTCGCGTCGGATGACAAAAGGCAGGGCACGGGGTGCCTGCTCGCCCCCTGTCATTTCCAGCGGGGCAAGCCTGATATCGGACGCGCCCGGATCTGCGCTCCCTTGCGCTCGCATCGCGCCGGCACGATCCACGCCGGAAGGAACAGAACCAGCGGATGACCGGCCCTCGCAACCTGCACGGGTCGGGAACCCGGCTTCATGAGTCGCAGAACGCTCCGCGCCGTCTGTCGCCTGTTTAACCACGCCGTCCTTCAAGGTTCTCTCCGCTCACGGTCCAAAAAATCTGGTCTCCCGCTGCAAGTTGGGTCGTCTTATGGCTTGATGAAACCCCCGGAACTGTCAGATTGGCAAATATGAGCCAGAACGATCTCTCTTCCTTCCCCGCCGGATACCGCCCGGATGAAAACCCGGCTGATCTCGCTTATGTCGAGCAACTGACCGCCCAGCTGGGTGCCGTCAGGCAGGCCATAGGCCAGGTTGTTCTGGGTCAGCGCGATGTCATCGACCGTCTGCTGGTCACGATCCTCTCCGGGGGTCACGCGCTTTTGATCGGCGCACCGGGCCTCGGCAAGACGCTTCTTGTCAGTACCGCAGCCCGCGTTCTGGGCCTCGATACACGCCGCGTGCAGTTTACGCCGGATCTGATGCCATCGGACATCACGGGCAGTGACATCCTCGACGAAGACGAAAACGGCCGTCGTTTCTTCCGCTTCGTCCGCGGGCCGATCTTCACGCAGCTTCTCCTGGCCGATGAAATCAACCGTGCCAGCCCGCGGACGCAATCCGCCCTGCTTCAGGCCATGCAGGAATATGAAGTGGCCCAGGCAGGCACAAATCACCCTCTGCCTCGCCCTTTCCACGTTCTCGCAACACAGAACCCCATCGAGCAGGAAGGCACCTACCCCCTGCCTGAGGCCCAGCTCGACCGCTTCATGCTGCGTATTGCGCTCACCTTCCCCGAGCGCGATGCCGAGCGCGACATGCTGCTCCAGACGACTGGTGCCGTAACAGCCAGCGCCCCGACACTTCTCACCCCGGCCGATCTGATCGAGGCGCAATCCCTGGTACGACGTCTGCCGGTAGGGGAAAAAGTCCTTGAAGCCATCCTGACCCTCGTGCGTGGTCTGCGCCCCGAAACGGCCTACAAGCCCGAAATCGGCACGTCGCTGCTCTACGGGCCGGGCCCGCGCGCGGCGCAGGCACTCATGCTGACCTGCCGTGCCCAGGCGCTTCTCGATGGGCGTCTGACACCCAGCCTCGATGATGTGGCGGAACTGGCAGAGCCGGTTCTTGCTCATCGTATGGCGCTGAGCTTCCCCGCGCGCGCCGCGGGACAGAAGGTGGAAGCGCTGATTGCCTCGGCTGTCGAGGCGCTTCTCTGATCGTGAGCGGTTTTTTCGGCAAATGGCGGCGTAGCGAGGCAAAGCCATCTCCCGCTGCGCAGGCCGGGTCATACCCGGAGGCGGAAGCCCTCCTCCCATCTCTGGTCATCGAGGCAGAGCGCATCGGGCGTCAGTTGCGCGCTGGCGTGCATCATCAGCACCGCGCAGGCGCAGGGGAGGATTTCTGGCAATACCGCCCCGCTCATGACCATGAACCGGCGCATCGTATCGACTGGCGTCAGTCCGCCCGCAGCGATCAGCTCTGGGTCCGTGAGCGTGAGGCCGAAGGAGCGCAGATCCTCTCCCTCTGGTGTGACCCATCGCCCTCGATGAACTGGCGCTCACGCCCCGAATTGCCGCTCAAGACCACGCAGGCCCAGCTTGCCACTCTGGCGCTGGCCTCCGCCGCGCTGCATGGTGGCGAGCGCGTGACGCTGCTCAATGGGCCAGAGCAGGGACGCTCCGTCAGCGGGCCGCACTCCCTCTCCCGCCTCGGGCAGAATCTGGCGTTTGCCGCCTCGACGCCCCTGCCCCAGCTCGACACGCTGCGCGCCTACGGACAGCTCGTTCTGGTCAGTGATTTCCTGATGCCCCCCGAGACCCTGGACCGGATCCTGCGCGATATTGCAGCCCGACCAGCCCGTACGGAGCTTCTCTGCATCCTCGACCCCGCCGAGCGAAGCCTGCCTTACGCAGGCCGTATCAGCTTTGACAGCCTTGAGGATGAGGGACAGCTTGTTCTGCCAGCGGTCCAAACCCTGGCGGAGCCCTATGAACGTGCCATGCAGGCCCATCTCGATCAGCTGGCGACCCTGGCCGAGGCGCATCGCGCCGGCTTTACCCTTCATCATACGGACCAGCCGCTCATGCCCGCCCTTCTGGGCCTGCATGCAAGGTTGAGCGGGGGCCATACGAGCGGGGGAAGCCTGCGTCCATGATCTTCCTGACCCCCCTTGCCCTGGCGGGGCTGATCGCTCTGCCCCTGCTTTACTGGCTGGTGAAGGCGACCCCACCGCCGCCGAAGGATCTGGCTTATCCCTCGCTCCAGATCCTGCGCCGCCTGCAAGCCAGAAACACCGATACGGCGCGCTCACCGCTCTGGTTGCTCCTGCTGCGCCTGCTCGCTGTTGCCCTGCTGATCCTCGGTCTTGCGCAGCCCGTCTGGCTGGGGCGCGAAATCAGCGCAGGCGGCGGGCATGATCTGGTTCTGGTGCTCGATAATGGCTGGGCCGCCGTGCCGCACTGGCAGGAGCGCATCCGCACAGCGCGCAGTCTGGCCGAGCGCAGCTTTCGCGCAGGACACGCCGTCACGCTGGTTCTGACTGCCCCTGACCCCGATGGGTCGTCCCCTGCTCCCTTCACCACACGTGATCGCCCGCGTTTCGAAGAGCGTCTTCTTGCCCTCGCCCCGCATTCATGGCCTACGGATCGTGCCCATACGGCCAGCCAGATCGATGCCCTGAGCCACAGCGCCGCGCTGACGCAGTCCGATCTCGTCTTCATCTCGGATGGCGTGGCGACAGGCGGCGATACGAGTTTTGCTAAGGCGCTCGCCAGCTTCAACGGCACGGTGAGTGACATGCGCTGGCCGGGCTGCGACACGATGATGCTGAGCGTTCATCGCGCGGCCGGCAATGATTTCACCGCGACCACAAGCGGGTTGTCCTGCCCCGCCACAGCATCGGGCGGACTGCAAGTCAGGGCACGGTCGGAAAATGGTGGTACGCTCGGGATTTTTCCGCTGCCCACCGGTCAGACCACGCCGCTGGACCTGCCGCTGCCCCCGCTTCTGCGCAATCGCGCCGCACGCTTCGTTCTTGAACGCGATGCAACGCCTCTCCCCGGTCCCGCCGCAATTGCCCTGCTCGATGCAGGTGAGCACCGGCATCCGGTCGGTCTGCTCACCCCCGGCACGCAGGATACCCCGCTGACGGGACAGGGTTTCTTTCTGTCCCAAGCCATCAGTCAGGTAGGCGAATTGCACCGTGGCGCTGCTGATGACCTGCTGCGAGGGAAACTCTCGGTACTGATCGCGACAGATGGCACCCTCGCCGATGAGCAGACACGCCAGCATGTGGCGGAATGGGTGCGTCACGGCGGGGTGCTGATCCGTTTCGCCGGGCCCGTTCTGGCGGCCGATGCGCAGGCCAGTGTGCATGACATGGCGCGTACCCTGCTGCCAGTGCCGCTCATGAGCGGCATGCGCCAGCTTGGCGGCCCGATGTCATGGGGCAAGCCACAGGTCCTTGCCGCCTTTGCCGAACATTCCCCCTTCGAGGGCTTGCCCCTGCCCCATGAGGTGACAGTGACGCGTCAGGTTCTGGCTGAACCCACCGCCGATCTCGGTGCGCATGTCTGGGCCCGGCTGAGTGACGGGACCCCTCTGGTAACGGCCAGTCCGTTCGGACAGGGAGAGCTGGTCCTGTTCCATGTTACCGGCACCGCAGACTGGTCGAGCCTGCCGCTTTCCGGTCTGTTTCCTGCCATGCTCGAACGTCTGGTGGAGCGCTCGCTCGGCCAGCAGAACGAGACCGCCCTGCGCCAGCTTGTTCCGTTCACCATGCTCGATGCCAATGGCCAGCTTGTTCCACCCCCCGAAGCTGCCCGCCCTCTCGATGTGGGCACACTCGCCACGACGCGCCCTGACGCCCAGCACCCGCCGGGTTATTATGGTCCGCATCTGTCGCGCCGGGCCTTCAATCTGGGCGATCATCTGACCCCGATCGCAGCAGCGCCTCTGATGGGGCGCAGCCTCACGCCCGACCATGTTTCGCCCGATCGGCCTCTTGCGCCGTGGCTTCTGGGCATGGCGCTGGTGATGCTGTTGGCTGACTGCCTTGTGGCATTGTGGCTGCGTGGGCTGTTGGGTGGCCGCCAGGGCCAGGGTCAGGGCCATACCGGAAGCAGAAACCGCACTGGCGCGAAAGGCGCAGGGATTACCCTGTCAGCACTGATCCTGCTCAGCACTATGTATGCCTCTTCGGCGACCGCGCAGGAAGATGACGAGAGCCCGAAACATGCCGGGGTAACCCACGGCGTCGTTCCCGGTGCCGCGCTTGAAACACGGCTTGGCTATGTGCTGACGGGTCATGACGATATCGACGAGGCCTCCCGTGAGGGTCTGCAGGGCCTGTCCAACTACGCGTCCGATCGCTCCTCCGCCGTGATGGGCCATCCGGACGGGCTGGTCCCCGGCAAGGATGATCTTGCCTATTATCCCCTGATCTACTGGCCCATCACCGACGATGTGCAGGAAGATTCCGGACGCTCGGCGGCCCTCAACAGCTTCATGGCGCATGGCGGTATTCTCATGCTCGACACACAGGGCACGGGCTCCGATCTCTCTACGCAGGATGAAGGGCAGATGCGCTCGGCCCTGCGACGCGCGACAGCAGGTCTTGTGGTCCCACCACTGTCAAAGCTCGATGATCATCACGTTCTTGCCCATAGCTTTTACCTGCTGCACGATTTCCCCGGTCGCGTTCAGGGCCTGCCTGTTTGGGTGGCCCGCAGCGGCGATGACAGCAATGACGATGTCAGCCCCATCATTATCGGTGCCGGTGACTGGGCTCATGCCTGGGCGATGGATGCCCAGGGCAACACCCCCTACGCCGTGATCCCCGGTGGTGACGAGCAGCGCACCCAGGCCTATCGCTTTGGCGTCAATCTGCTGCTCTATGCCCTGACCGGCAATTACAAGGCCGACCAGATGCGCGTGCCCGAACTCCTGAAGAGGATGGAGCAATGATCCATCTCACCTTCATGCCGCTCCTGCCTTTCTGGCTGCTGACAGGTTCTGCCGCGCTGGTTGTGGTGGTCGGCGCCTATGCGCTTTTTCGTGGCGCACCGGGCAGCGTGCCACGCCTGCTCGCGCTGCTCCTTGTGCTGTTCTGGCTGAGCGGCCCACGGCTGAGCCGGCCATTTTTCGAGGCAGCCCCGCAGGATGTGCTGCTGGTGGTGGATCACTCACCGTCCATGGCCCTTCGTGGCCGCATTGACAACGCGGACAAGGCCGCCCGCACACTGCAACAGACAGCCCATGACATTCCCGGCCTGACGCTGCATGTTGTCGATGTTCCAGGCGGTTCTGACCATGGCACACGCCTGTTCGATGCCATCGCCCAGGCCGATCTGCCGCCGGGACGGTTCAGCGGTGCCATTATGGTCACCGATGGCATGGTGCATGACATCCCGTCAGCACTGCCTCCGCTTTTCACGCGCGATGGCAAGACCCTTCCGCTCCATGTCCTCCTCACGGGCAAGGGAGAGGAAACGGATAGGCGCCTGCGCGTATTGCAGGCCCCGCCCTATGCTCTTGTCGGCAAGGAAGCCCAGCTGCGCGTCGTTGTGGATGACCTCGGTGTAACGGGCAGGCAGCCTGTCACCCTTACCGTGCATCAGGGCGATGAGCCGCCCCGCCACATCGACGCCCTGTCGGGCGAACCCATCGATATTACCGTGGCCGTGCGGCACCCCGGCGAGACCCTGGTCACCCTCGATGCCTCGCCACTGGCCAGGGAGGTCAGTACACGCAACAACAGTACCATCGTGCGCATCAATGGCGTGCGCGACAGGCTGAAGGTGCTTCTGGTCTCGGGAACACCCAATCAGGGTGAGCGCGTCTGGCGAAGACTGCTGAAGGCCGATCCCTCGGTCGATCTGGTGCACTTCACCATTCTGCGTCCGCCCGACAAGGATGACGGCACCCCGCTTTCCGATCTTGCCCTGATTCCGTTTCCGATCAAGGAGCTGTTTCAGGACCGTATCAAGCAGTTCGACCTGATCATTCTGGACGGGTTCCACAATGCCGGAATTCTGCCACAGGATTATCTTGCCAATATTGCGGATTACGTGCGCGAAGGGGGTGGATTGCTGCTGACGGCCGGCCCGGAGTTCACCGAGGACGGCACACTTCAGGACACGCCTCTTGCCGATATCCTGCCTGCCCATGTGCCTGGCGATGGCGTGATCAGGGAGCGTTTCGTTCCGCAGCTTACGCCATCGGGCAAGCGTCATCCGGTAACGGCGGGGCTGCCGTCCAATTGGGGACCCTGGTATCGGGCGCTCGCCTCCGATCGCGTCAAAGGCACCCCCCTGCTGACCGGGCCGGAGCAGCAACCACTTCTGGTGCTCGATACGGTTCAGAAAGGGCGCGTGGCGCTGCTGCTTTCCGATCAGCTCTGGCTCTGGTCACGTGGCGAGGGCGGCGGCGGCCCGCAGGCGGAATTGCTCAAGCGTCTGTCGCACTGGCTCATGAAGGAACCGGACCTGGAGGAAAACCAGCTACGTGCGACAATTGGCGAGGACAGCCTGCACGTCGAGCGTCACAGTGACAGCGAGCGTCTGTCGGGGCCTGCCATGATCACGGCACCCGATGGGCGCACCTTCCCCCTGACGCTCAAGCCGTCGGGCAATGGCGTATTCGAGGCCCGTTATCCCGTCACGGGTCAGGATGGGCTCTGGACCATCCGGCAGGATGGTCTCACCGCCTTTGCAGCGCAGGCCAGCCGCAATCCGATTGAGGATGCCGATCTGCGCGCGACTGCCCTGCGCCTCTCGCCTCTGGCGAAACAGTCGCATGGAGCTGTCCTCTGGCTTGGCCCTGATACCGCCACCCCTGCGATCAGGCAGATTGCCGATGCTGGCCGCGGTACGGCCATGTCTGGCGCGGGATGGATCGGTTTTCCACGTCAGATGGTACCTGTTGCCTCGTCGAGCCGCCTGACCGAGATTGTCCCGTCCTGGCTCGCGCTGTGCGGGGTTCTGGCGCTTCTCTTTTTGGGCTGGTGGCGCGAAGGGCGGCTTCGCCGCTGATAGGGAGTCGCCAGCTTGTTAACGATCATTTATAGTCAACCCATGCGCCACTCGAGACTTCACATGAATGTCCCACGATTCTTTCCCTTAATGCTGACGGCTGCCCTTGCGGCAACGCCAGTCCTCTTCGTTCCCTGGCATGCTGCGCATGCGCAGTCTGCAGATGATGCGGAAGCGGAACAGGAGGCCGAAGAGGCGCAGAAGAAGGCTGAAGCCCGTCGGGCCGCCAAGGCGGCAGCGCCGCCTTCCGCCCTGCCTGGCGCTGACTCTCAGGAAACCGATGCGGGCCACGCCAATGTGGACCTGAACCCGACCGACGCCCTGTTCGATGCCATCAACCGTGGCTCGCTCAATGCGGCGAAGGAGGCTCTCAACCGCGGCGCGGACATGAATGCCAAGAACGTCCTCTTCCAGACACCGCTGGACATGGCGATCGACCTCAACCGCAAGGATATCATGTTCCTGCTGCTGTCGATGCGGACCTATGGCGATGACAGCCGATTCGCTGCAGAAACGACCCACTCGCAGATCGAAACCGATGCCAAGGGCAACGGGCACCTGACCATCAAGGGCAAGGGTCGCAAGGGGACTTCGGCTGTGGCCGCATCCACCAAGCCGCGTTTCGATGTTTCCGGAGGCCAGGCCCAGCCGGATATCGGGTTCCTCGGCTTCGGCGGTCGCTAAAAGCTTCCTGCCCCCGCCTCGACGAGCCTCTGCACCAGACGATCCTCTGGTCGAGCGCACGAACTGCAAAAAGCGTATCGGTCTCCCGATATGCTTTTTTTTGCGACTGCCCTCATGCCAGCAGAAAAACGGAGCCGGATATCTCATCCGGCTCTCGCCCTCACCTGAGCATCAATCGATCGCTGCTTCATGACGCAAGGGACGGATCCACTCATTGAGCGTCAGGCTTTGTCCGGTAATCGGGGTTATCGCGTCACGACGCAGATCGAAACGATAGCGCCCCGCCTTGCGCACCCAGTTTTCTCCCTCGACCCGCGCCAGCAGACGCGGCTCCAGAGACACCTGCACCTCCTCGGTCTCGCCCGGTGCGAGCATGATCTTGGCAAATCCCACGAAACGGGGCTGGAACGAGGAATCACCTTCGAAGGCGGCATAGATCTGTACGACTTCAGCCCCGGAGACGGGCCCGGTATTGGTGACGGGCAAGCGCGCCACGAGTGCCTGTGGGTCGATCGCCACATCACCGTGGTCGAAATGCGTAAAGCTCAGGCCGAACCCGAACGGATATGCGACAGGCTTCCCAATTCGTGAGAACCAGCGATATCCTGTGTCGGCACCCTCAATCGCGTAGTCGCGATGCACAATGGGTTTGTCTACGGGCTCACCGGGATTGGAGATAACCGTCTGCGGATCGATCTGTCCGGGGCGCGGCAGATCGCTCTCACTCAGGGGAATGGTGAAGGGCAGACGTCCCGAGGGATTGACGTGCCCGAACAGGATGGACGCCATTGCCTCTCCCCCGCCAGACCCTGCGTAGAATGCATGCAGGATAGCAGGCACCTTGTCACGCCAGGGCATGAGAACCGGGCCGCCGGTTTCAAGCACCACGACCGTGTTGGCATTGGCTGCCGCCACACGCTCGATCAGGCGTTCCTGCTCACCGGGCAGCGAAAGCCCCTGCACATCCTGCCCTTCGGTGCGCCACAACTCCGCGAAAATGACCACGATATCCGCTGTCGCCGCCAGACCGGCAGCACGGTCGATATCCTGACCGTCATCATAACTCAGATGCGCCTGCGGCGCTGCTGCGGCGATGGCCCGCATGGGAGAGGAAGGATGATAGACTTTTTCCAGCGGTACCCCGGCAAAAGTCGCGCCCTCCATCTGTAAGCTACCTCTGGGTGTGACCGAGGACGAGCCACCTCCCGAAAGAACACCCTGATCAGCACGGGCACCGATCAGCAGAATATTCTGAGCCGCAGCCTTGAGCGGCAATAGAGCGTTTTCGTTGCGCAGCAGGACAATACCGCCTTCAGCGGCGCGCTGGGCGATCCGTTTATGCGCCTCAAAATCAATGCTCCCACCCGGCTCGGCAGGATCGTCAATGGCTCCCACGGCGAAGAGACTGCGCAGCTGTCTCTGGACCGACTGATCAAGACGCGCCCGCGGCACCTCACCAGCCGCTATTGCCTCGTCCAGCAGCGCGCCAAAGAACGGCTCTGGGTCAATATTGGCGCCGGATTGCACATCGAGCCCTGCCGTAATGGCCTTGACCGTTGTGTGGGTGGCTCCCCAGTCCGACATGACCCAGCCACGATAGCCCCAGTCCCGACGGAGCACCTCGCTGAGCAAAAAGGTATTTTCTGACGCCCAATGGCCGTTGACGAGATTATAGCCAGGCATGACGGCGCCTGGGCTACCGATCTCGATGGCAATCTCGAACGCCAGAAGGTCGCTCTCCCGCAGGGATGCCTCATCGATATCCGAGCTGATCATCACCCGACCGGTTTCCTCGGGGTTGATCGCATAATGCTTGATGGTCGAGACCACCTTCTGTGACTGGATTCCCTCAATGGACGCACCAGCGATCTGACCGGTCAGCAGGGGATCTTCAGATATATATTCGAAAATGCGCCCCCCACGTGGTTCGCGCACGAGATTGGCACCCCCACCGAGCACGACATTGAATCCCTTCGCACGTCCCTCGCACCCAACCACACGGCCTGTCTCGCGGGCAAGCTCAGGGTCGAAAGAGGCACCGAGCATAAGGGACGATGGCAACGCCGTAGCATTGTCATTGGGGCGGACATTATTGAGGTTGCCTATACCGAGGCTCGCATCGCTCTGCTGCTGCGCCGGAATACCCAGCTCTGGCATCGCTGGAAAATAACCGGCGGAACCGATAGCGCCTTCAGGCTTGCTCTCATCGCCAATCGGGATTGCCATCGGGCCGGCCATCCATGACATCTTTTGCGCATGGCTCATGGCTTCGGTGGCCGCGCGGGCCCGCGTATCAGGGTCCAGCGTCGGGTCGAGCCACAATGGCCTGCTCTCTCTCGACCCTTTGCCTGTGTCAGTGCCCGTGCCAGTGCCCGGAATGTTTGCGCGGGATGTCGTCGTATCCATGATCGATATCTGCCTCATCATCTTCAGCGGATACTCGCAGGACGGAAAACGCACACACCCTCCCTGATGGATCGGCATTGCGCTTCAAAGACGCTTGCCCGCGAGCTTGATCTATAAACGCGCCAGTACGTTACGGATGCAAAGTCACAGTAACGCGACATGATTTGTCAATAATACCGAGTAATACTCTATAACCGGATTGTACTGGCCTGATGCCGGTTCTGTCTGCACAATCGAAATGCGACACCTTCCCAAGCCCTTGGACGCGCCGCAATGCCAGCAGCACAAGCGGCGTTCCGGGCAGCGTGACCTTGCCAGACTTTACAAATCAGACCCCACGAACGCAGAGCCGTGCGGCGGGACGTGCGAACCTAGCCAACGTTACGCAGCGGCGTCTGCGCCATTTCAGTGCGCAGGATATCGATCTGAAGCACTTCGCCCTGACGTTCAAAATACCAGAACGTCCAGCCGTTGCAGGACGGGGCGTTGGTCAGCAAGGCGCCCATCTTGTGAATGGAGCCGCGATGCGACCCGGAAACGAGGCTGCCATCGGGCATGACAATCGCGCTGACACGACGCTGGCGGTCGAAGAGTTCGGTGCCGGCGGGCAAGGCTCCCTGCTCGACGAAGCTGCCAAACGGCACGCGCGGCATCTCGCGCTTGGCCGGGGTGATCGCCAGTTGCTCGTCAGAAAGACGCACCTCGGCTTCGACACGGGCACGTGCCGCCTCAATATAGTCGGGGTGCCGCTCGATACCGATAAACCGGCGCCCGAGGCGCTTTGCCATCGCCGCTGTCGTCCCGCTACCCGAGAACGGATCAAGAACAATATCATCTACGATAGTGGACGCGATCAGGACGCGATGAAGCAGGCTTTCCGGCTTCTGGGTCGGGTGCAGCTTCAGACCGTGCGCATTGCGCAGGCGCTCATTGCCGGTGCAGAGCGGCAGATACCAGTCGCTTCGCATCTGCATGTCATCATTCAGCGCCTTCATGGCCTGATAATTGAAGCGATATTTGCTTTCAGGCCCGCGCGCGGCCCAGATCAGGGTCTCGTGGGCATTGGTGAAACGACGCCCCCTGAAATTGGGCATCGGATTGGCCTTGCGCCAGACAATGTCGTTCAGGATCCAGAACCCCAGATCCTGCATGATCGCGCCCAGCCGGAACACGTTGTGATAGGACCCGATTACCCAGATCGTCCCGTCCTTGGTCAGGAGACGACGGGCTTCGGTCAGCCATTCACGCGTGAAATTGTCGTAGGTCGCGTAATCGGCAAATTTGTCCCAGGCATCGTCCACACCATCGACCACGCTTTCATCCGGGCGGCGCAGTTCGCCGCGCAGCTGCAGGTTATACGGCGGATCGGCAAAAATGCAGTCAATGCTGGCATCAGGCAGGCCACGCATCGTGTCGATGCACTCGCCACACAGGATCTGATCGAGAGGAAAATCCTGCATTAGATGGCTCCGGCCGAATGGGTGGCACCCGCAATATGGGCACGTATAGGGGCAAAATCGCGTCGGTGATGCGGTGTGACACCGGCTTCGCGCAGACCGGCCATATGGACAGCCGTGCCATAGCCCGCATTTTTCTCCCAGCCATAAGCGTTATGGCGTTCCGAGAGGCGAGCCATGAGGCGATCCCGCTTGACCTTGGCGATGATCGATGCCCCGGCAATGGAAAGGCTCTTGCGGTCGCCGCCAATGACAGCGATGGCCGGGCAACCCAGCGCAGGCAGGCGATTGCCATCCACAAGGGCGAGGTCTGGAACGGCACCGAGATGCGTCAGGGCGCGCTGCATGGCAAGGTGGCAGGCTTTGCCGATATTGATCTGCTCGATTTCAGCGACCGATGCCGCTCCAAGCCCGATCCGGACTGAAGAATGATCGATCAGCGCCGCATAAGCTACTTCGCGACGACGGGCGCTCAGCTTCTTTGAATCATCGATCAGTACAGAGAGCGCCGCATCAGGCGGCTCGAGAAACATGAGTGCTGCCGCGATGACAGGTCCAGCAAGCGGGCCACGGCCCACCTCGTCCAGGCCCGCGACCCTCTTCTCCGGTGCCCCATTGGCAAGTTCGAGAGTGTAGTCCGGCATGGTGCAGTCACATGATCCCTGGCAGCTTGAAACAAGACAGACTGCCCGAGTCGCACAGTCCTGCGAATCGCTTTTGAATCACCCGAATCGCGCTGTAAACCCCTGTAATGCGCGAGTGAATCATTTTTGCCCGCAAAATGACAAAAGGGAGACCACATCGCTGCGATCTCCCTTCCTCCATCAGGTCTGCCCTGAGGTCTTACTTCTTCTTGGAGCGTCCGAAGAAAATCGCGCCAAGAATGGTGCCGACCAGAATGGCAACGCTGAGTGAAATCAGCGGGCGGTCCTGCACGAAGGCAGTCGCCTTTTCCAGAGTGGTCTCGGCATCGTCGTAAAGATCGGCAAATTCCTGCTGGGCCATGCCGGAAAGCTGATCGATCTTGCCTTCAGCCTGAAGCTTGGCATCGCCTGTCAGACCGCCGGCAGCGTCCTTCAGACGGCCCTTGGCTTCATCAAGCAGACCTTCGCCCTTTTTTTCTACTGCATCAGCCATTGTCATAATCCTTTCACTTAACGGCGCTCTGAACATCCGTGACGTTAGGACGAACGGCGCATGAGCAAAACGGTTTCCTCGATACTTGCGCCGGATCCCGCTGTCACGACCGATCTTATGTAACGTGGGATATTGTAGATTGTTTCGTGTTTGAACTAGAATTTAGCTGACGTCATGTTACGGCGGCCTCAAATAACGTATGTCTCAGACACCAGTAGGCGCATGTGTCCGCCTCTGGTTTGGGTGATGGAAGACGAGAAGAGATGACTGATCAGACGGGCCCTGACCGGACCCAGCCTGCGCGCCATGCTGCGCCCCACCCTTCCGCCTCGCCCGCGCCGGCAAGACCCCGGCGCAAGCGGCGCCTGCTTTTCATTATCGGCGGTCTGATTGTCCTGCTTCTTGCCGTCGCCTTCCTGCGCCCTCATTCACGCACGCATCATGCCGGTCGCGGTGGCCATCGCGCCGGGGCTACTGCACAGGGCAGCAGCGAGGCGACACCTGTCGCCGTGGCTGTGGTCAAGACGGGTGACATGCCCGAGGTCCTGACGGAGCTCGGTACCGTCGTGCCGATCACCAACGTGACCGTGCAGGCCCGCGTGAGCGGCTACATCATGAATGTGGCCTTCAAGGAAGGACAACACGTCAAGGCCGGCGACGAGCTGGTGCTGATCGATCCGCGCCCCTATCAGGTAGCGCTGGAACAGCAGCTTGGTACATTGAAGCAGGATCAGGCCCAGCTGGCCGATGCCCGCATCAATGCCGGACGTTACGACAAGCTGATCAAGCAGAACTCGATCGCCGCCATGACAGCCATCGATGCGCAGTACAAGGTCCAGCAGCTTGAAGGCACCGTAAAGCTCGACCAGGCCAATGTCGATAATGCCCGTCTTAACCTGTATTACTGTCACATCATTGCGCCTGTTGATGGCCGCGTCGGTATCCGCGCTGTCGATATGGGCAATTACTTCACGGCGGGACAGTCAGGCGGTCTGACCATCCTCACGCAGATGCAACCGATCTCCGTGATCTTCACCCTGCCGCAGGACCAGTTGCCGCAGGTCATGGACAGGCTGCGCGCTGTGGGCCAGCTTCCTGTCGATGCGTGGGATAGCGCGAACCTGAACAAGATCGCCTCCGGCACCGTCAAGGCGCTGGACAGCCAGATTGACACGGCCACAGGCACGGTGCGTATGCGCGCCATCTTCAGCAATGAAGACGAGCACCTGTTTCCGAACCAGTTCGTCAATGCCCGTCTACTGGTCGACACGCTGCATAACGTCATCCTGCTCTCGTCCAACGCGCTCCAGACTGGGCCGGACGGCCAGTTCGTCTATGTCGTGAAAGACGACAACACGGTTGAGGTCCGCAACGTCACGACCGGCATTGCCAGTAACGACGTGACGGTCATCAAGACCGGGCTCAAGCTGGGCGAGCGCGTGGTGACCGATGGCACCAATCATCTGCGCCCCGGCGCCAAGGTGAGCATCCCTGCTGACAATGCCAATGCGTCGGATACCGGGAACAAGGGCGACACCAGCGCCACTCCCGCTCCTGCCGCCAAGCCCGCGCAGTAAGCCCGCCCATGAATCCTTCTCGTCTCTTCATCGATCGCCCGGTCGCCACATCGCTCCTGATGCTGGCGATCATGCTGACCGGTCTGCTCGGCTATCACTTCCTGCCGATCTCGGCCCTGCCCCAGGTGGAATATCCGACCATCACGGTCTCGACCTTCTATCCGGGCGCAGGCCCGGATGTGATGGCGACATCGGTCACGGCCCCGCTCGAAACGCAGCTTGGTCAGATGCCCGGCCTCGACCAGATGACCTCGCAGTCATCGGGCGGCGCTTCGGTCATCACGCTGCGCTTCGGGCTCGATATGTCGATGGATATTGCCGAGCAGGAAGTCCAGGCGGCCATCAACCAGTCCAACTCGCTTCTGCCGACCGACCTTCCGGCCCCGCCGATCTATGCCAAGGTCAACCCGGCTGACACCCCCGTCCTCACGCTGGGCATCACCTCGCGTACCATGCCCCTGACCGAGGTGCAGGATTATGTGAATACGCGGCTTCAGCAGCGTGTCAGCCAGATTTCGGGTGTGGGTCTTGTCACGCTCTCGGGTGGCAATCGCAAGGCCATACGCGTTCGGATCAACATCCCCAAGCTGACCTCCTATGGCATCGCCATCGATACGGTGCGCACCACCATCGGCACGGTCAACATCAACTCACCAACCGGCACGTTCGACGGCCCACACCGCTCGACCACGCTGCGTATCGACGGGCAGATTTCCTCTGTCGACCAGTTGATGAACCAGATCATCGCCTATCAGGATAACGGCCCGATCCGCCTGCGCGATGTGGGCACCGTGGTACAGGGACCCGAGAATGACCAGCTTGCCGCCTGGTCCGACAAGACACCGGCGCTGATCCTGAACGTCCAGCGCCAGCCCGGTGCCAATGTGATTTCGGTGGTCGATAATGTGCTGGCGGTCCTGCCGCGGCTGCGCAAGACCCTGCCGCCCGGTATCGAAATCACACCGCTCACCGACCGCACCACCACCATTCGCGCCTCGGTGGCGGATGTGGAGTTCGAGCTCGGCATGGCCATGCTGCTCGTGGTGGCCGTGATCTTCGTGTTTCTGTTCAACGTGCCCGCCACCATCATTCCAAGCCTAAGCGTACCGCTCTCGCTTATCGGTACGCTGGCAGTAATGTATCTGCTCGATTTCTCGCTCGATAATCTCTCACTTATGGCCCTGACCATCGCGACGGGCTTCGTGGTGGATGACGCCATCGTGGTGATCGAGAACATCGCGCGCTACATCGAGATGGGCGAAGACCGTTACACCGCAGCCGTCAAGGGCTCGCAGGAGATCGGGTTTACCATCATCTCGCTGACGGTCTCGCTCATTGCCGTGCTGATCCCGCTGCTTTTCATGAGCGATGTGGTCGGTCGCCTGTTCCATGAATTTGCCATGACGCTGGCGATCACCATCGTGATCTCGGCCATCGTTTCAATCACGCTCGTGCCCATGATGTGCGCCCGTTTGCTCAGCGAGCGTGCCCATGACGAACATGCCACCACCCGCTTCCAGCGCGTCGCCGCACGGGTTGGCAATGCCATCGAGCGCCTGATCGCCACCTATGCGCGCTGGCTCGATTTCGTGCTGCGTCACCAGACAGCGACCCTGCTCGTAGCACTGGGCACCTTCGTGCTGACCGTGTTCCTTGCCGTGATCATCCCCAAGGGGTTCTTCCCCCGTCAGGACACAGGCGTGGTGCAGGGCATTACCCAGATGGCGCAGGCCATCTCATTCGACAGCATGAAGAAGCATCAGGAGGCGGTTATCGCCGCCGTGCTTGAAGATCCTGACGTTGCCAGCGTGTCGAGCTTCGTCGGTATCGACGGGCAGAATATGACGCTCAATGTCGGGCGTATGCTGATCAATCTCAAGCCGCTGGACCAGCGCAGCAGCGGGCTTTCTGCCATACTCAAGCGTCTGGCCGAACGGGGAAGCTCGACACCCGGTGCGCGGCTGTTCCTTCAGCCCGTGCAGGATCTGTCTCTCGATTCCACGGTGTCCGCCACGCAGTATCAGTTCCTGCTTGAAAACCCGGATTACGATACCTTCAAGACCTGGGTGCCCAAGCTCCTTACCGCCTTGCAGCAGGAACCCGCTCTGGCCGATGTCACCTCCGACCTGCAGGCCGAGGGGCTGGTCGCGCATGTCGACCTCGATCGTACCAATGGCGCGCGCTACTCCATCACGCCGCAGACCATCGATAACCTGCTCTATGACAGCTACGGCCAGCGTCAGATCTCGACCATCTATACCCAGTCCAACCAGTATCGCGTGATCCTCGAAACTGAGCCGCGTTTCCAGCATGACCTGGCCAGCCTCGGCCAGCTTTACCTGCCTGGCATCTCAAGCGAAGCCGGCCAGAGCTCATCCGGCCCGACCCGCCTGCCCACCTCCGGTCTGGTGCCGCTGCATCAGGTGACCACAATCACCAAGGGCCTCGCCCCGCTACTCATCACGCATTTCGGCCAGTTCCCGGCAACCACCGTGTCCTTCAACGTGGCCGAGGGCTATTCGCTGGGTGCTGCGACGAATGCCATCGACCATGCAGCGTCGAGCATCGGTCTGCCCCCCGCTTTCCAGACGGCGTTCCAGGGCACGGCGGCGGCATTCCGCTCCTCGCTGAGTAATGAGCTTTATCTGGTGATTGCGGCGCTTGTGGCGGTCTATATCGTGCTGGGCGTGCTCTATGAAAGCTTTATCCATCCGATCACTATCCTCTCCACCCTGCCCTCTGCCGCTATCGGCGCACTGCTGGCGCTCTCGCTATGCGGCATGGATCTGGATGTGATGGGGATCATCGGCATCGTGCTGCTGATCGGCATCGTGAAGAAAAACGCCATCATGATGATCGACTTCGCGCTCGAGGCCGAGCGACTGGATGGGCTGGCGCCCTTCGATGCCATCCGTCGTGCGGCGCTGCTGCGCTTTCGCCCGATCCTGATGACCACGCTGGCGGCCTTCTTCGGTGCCCTGCCACTGATGCTCGGCCACGGCGTAGGGTCCGAACTGCGTCGGCCGCTCGGTGTGTCGATTGTGGGCGGGTTGCTGCTGTCGCAGTTGCTTACCCTGTTCACCACACCGGTCATCTACCTGATGATGGATCGTATTGCCGCCGCAACGCGTCGTCGTTTCGGGCTCCGCTCCATGTCTGAGCGCCTTGCGGAACAGGGTGGCGAGTGAATATCACCCGCCCCTTCATTCTGCGGCCAGTTGCGACCTCGCTCCTGACGGCCGCCATGCTCATTGCCGGAATGCTGGCCTACACCATGCTTCCCGTGGCCGATCTGCCCAATGTGGACATGCCGGTCATCATGGTGCAGGCGCAGCAATCGGGTGGCTCGCCTACCGAGATCGCGAGCACGATCGCAGCGCCGCTCGAGCGTCATCTAGGTGCTATTGCCGGGCTGAGCGAGATGACCTCGCAATCCATGGTCAATCAGGCCCGGATAATCCTGCAATTCGATCTGTCACGCGACATCAACGGGGCAGCGCGCGATGTCGAGGCTGCCTTGCAGGCCGCCCGTGCCGACCTGCCTACCACGCTGCGCACCAACCCCAGCTATCAGAAGGCCAATCCGAACGGCGCGCCCATCCTCGTGATGGCGCTCACCTCCCCCACCAAGACCCCGGCCATGCTGTACGATCAGGCCACGAACGTTCTGCAGCAGCAGCTTAGTCAGGTTCAGGGTGTCGGCGAGGTGGAAGTCGGTGGCGGTGCCCTCCCTGCCGTGCGCGTCGAGGTCAATCCGCTCCTGCTCTACAAATTCGGGATCAGCTTCGAGGATGTGCGCGCATCGCTGGCCTCGGCCAATGCCCATACGCCCAAAGGCTTCATCGATCAGGGCGGCTACCGTTTTACGCTGGACACCAACGACCAAGCGGAAAAGGCCCAGGCCTATCGCGACCTGATCATCGCCTATCGCAATGCCCGCCCTGTTCGCCTGTCAAGTGTGGCCGAGGTCAATGACAGCGTGGAAAACCTGCGTACGCTCGGCGTCTATAACGGACAGCGTGCCGTGGTGGGGCTGGTCTTTGCGCAGGCAGGGGCGAACGTGGTCAAGACCACCGACGAGATCAAGGCGCGCCTGCCTCTCATCCGGGCGGCTCTGCCCCCCGATATCGACCTGCATATTGCCGTTGATCGCTCCAAGACCATTCGCGCCGCGTTGGATGACACCAAGCTGACGCTCATCCTTGCCGTCGTGCTGGTGGTGCTGGTCGTGCTGGTGTTCCTGCAATCGGCCCCGGCCATTCTGGTCCCGGCGATTGTAGTGCCCACCTCCATCATCGCGACCTTCGCTGTCATGAAGCTGCTGGGCTACCAGCTCGACAACATGTCACTCATGGCGCTCACCATCTCCACCGGCTTCGTGGTTGATGATGCCATCGTGGTGCTCGAGAACATTACCCGTTATCTGGAGCAGGGTCTCTCGCCACTCAAGGCGGCGCTGATCGGCGCGGGTGAAGTGGCCTTTACGGTCGTCTCCATCACCCTCTCGCTTATTGCCGTGTTTGTGCCGATCATCCTTCTGGGCGGGATTGCCGGGCGACTGTTCCACGAATTTGCCATGACCATCTCGATCACCCTTGTGATCTCGATGATCCTGTCGCTGTCACTCACCCCCATGATCTGCGCCCTGCTGCTGCGTCCTGCAAAAGAAGGGCATCAGCGCGCACGTATCGCCATTTTCCTCGATCGGCAGATCACCCGTGTTACCGATGGCTATGTCGCCTCGCTCAACTGGTCCCTGCGCCATCGCTGGCTGATGCTTCTGACACTGCCAGCCACCCTGTTCATCGCAGGTGCGCTTTTCGTGAAGATGCCCAAGGGCTTCTTCCCGGATGAAGATACCGGCATGATGATGGGCCATATCATCGGCGATCAGTCATCGTCATTCAGCCAGATGAGCGGCAAGACCTATGAAGTGGCCAAGACAGTCTCGAAAGATCGCGATGTTGCCGCCATCGTCGGCTTTCTGGGCGGTCGTCAGGCCAATCAGGCCAATCTCTTTGCCTCACTCAAGGACAAATCCGCTCGTAGCGACACGGTCACCCAGACCATCGAACGGCTGGGCCGCAAGTTCAGCCATATGGTCGGCGCCGAGATTTTCTTCATGGCACCCGGTGCCGTAAGAGCGGGTGCCCGTGGCGGCAATGCCTCCTACCAGTATGCCCTGCAAGGCCCCGATGCCGATGAGCTTTTCACCCTCACCCCCAAGGTGGTGGAAGCCTTCCAGAAAATTCCGGGGCTTATGGATGTCTCCTCCGATCTGAGCGAAGGCGGCTCGGCGCTCGATGTGAAGATCAACCGCGACCTGTCGTCACGTTTCCAGATCACCCCACAACTCGTCTCGAACATCCTGTTCGACGCCTATGGCCAGCGTGCTGCCTCGGTCATCTACAAGCCGATCAACCAGTATCGTGTGATCATGGAGGCAGCGCCACGCTTCTGGCAGGACCCCAACACGCTACAGCAGGTCTGGATCAGCACCGCGGGCGGTACGGCCTCGGGCAGTGTTGCATCGAACCGCATCCGCGTTGTCACGACCAGCACGGCCTCAAGCAGCGTCTCGACCGCCGATTCCAACTACCAGAACCAGATGGCCAACAGTCTGGCTGGCGGCAGCAATGCGTCCTCGGGTTCGGCTGTGGCGACCAGCGCCGAGACCATGGTGCCGCTCAGCCTGACTTCGCACATCATTCCGGGCACCACAGCCCTGAGCGTGAACCATCAGGGGCAATCGGTGGCCACCACCATTTCGTTCAACCTCAAGCAGGGCGTGTCGCTGGGCGATGCGGTGACGGCCATCAATGCTGCACTGATCAAGCTGCATGTGCCCTCAGACATTCAGGGTGGCTTTGCGGGTAATGCCGCCCTGTTCCAGAAATCGGTCAATGACGAGCCCCTGCTCATCCTCGCGGCCCTGGCCGCGGTCTATATTGTGCTGGGCGTGCTCTATGAGAGCCTCGTGCACCCGCTCACCATTCTCTCCACGCTGCCTTCCGCCGGGGTCGGGGCCATTCTGGCGCTCCAGATCTTCGGCGAGGAGTTCTCGCTGATCGCGATGATCGGCGTGATCCTGCTGATTGGCATCGTGAAGAAGAACGCCATCATGCTGATCGATTTCGCCATGCAGGCCCAGCGCGACGGCGCCACCCCCGAAGAAGCCATTCGTCAGGCCAGCGCCCTGCGCTTTCGCCCCATCATCATGACCTCGCTCGCCGCAGCGCTGGGTGCAGTTCCGTTGATCATTGCCAATGGCTATGGTGCAGAATTGCGCCGCCCTCTGGGTATTTCCATTCTCGGCGGTCTGGTCGTCAGTCAGGCCCTCACCCTTTACAGCACGCCTGCAGTTTTCCTGACGCTCGACGCGATGGGACGCAGGATCTCACGGTTCTTCCATTCCACCTCCATGCTTTTCCGCCGGCACCATCAGGATCAGACCCAAGGATGACTCTCTTCCCGTCTCGCTCAGCCCGACGCCTGTCCCTCCTTGCTGCATGTTGCACGCCCCTGCTTTCAGGATGCTTCATGGTGGGGCCTGACTACCATCGTCCCCATGCGGTGATTTCGGCCAAGTTCAAGGAAGCCCCCAAGCCGCCTGCGGGCTGGGGCGTCGCCCAGCCCCAGCTGGCCGAAGCGCCGAAAGGTGCGTGGTGGGAGGTCTATCATGATCCCCAGCTGAACTGGCTTGAGTCGCAGGTCGCGATCTCCAACCAGAACGTCAAGCAATATGAGGCGCAGTATCGCAAGGCCGAGGCAACGATTGATTCCATTCGCGCCCAGCTCTTCCCCACGCTTTCCGGCTCGTTCAGTTTCAGCCGTAACGCCCAGGGTAGCGGCTCACGAAGCGCCAGTTCCGGGTCGGTGGTCAATTACTCCACCACGACCACAGTCAATACATGGAACACAGGGCCATCGGCTTCGTGGACGCTTGATGTCTGGGGCCGTATCCGTCGCCAGATCCAGCAACAGGTGACGGCCACCCAGGCGAGCGCGGCCGATCTCGCCAATGCGCAGCTGTCCTATCAGTCCCAGCTGGCCAATGCCTATTTCAATCTGCGCTATCAGGACAGTCTGAGGAAGCTTTACCTCGATAACGTGGGGTACTTCCGTCAGGCTCTCAACATCGTTCAGAATCAGGTCGATGCCGGCGTAACGGACCCGAGTTCGCTCTGGCAGGCGCGGTATCAGTTGCAGCAGACCGAGGCGCAGGCCACGCAGGCCGGGATCACGCGGGCCCAATATGAACATGCCATTGCTGTTCTTGTTGGCCGTGCACCCGCCGATCTGACCATCCCGGTTGGGGCTCTGCCTCTTACCCTGCCAACAGCCCCCAGTGCCGTGCCGTCGGTGCTGTTGCAGCGCCGCCCCGATATCGCGGCTGCCGAACGCAACATGGAAGGGTATAATGCCGAGATCGGCTATTATATCGCCGCCTTCTACCCGGAGATCTCGGTCAGCGCGACCTATGGCTATAGTGGCAACCCGCTCCAGACACTGATTCAGGCTGCCACGCGCTTCTGGTCGCTTGGTGCGTCATCGACAGAGACCCTGTTCAATGGCGGCGCCCGTACCGCGGCCGTACGCGAGGCACGCGCTGACTACGACGCCTCGGTGGCGACCTATCGCCAGACCGTCCTGACCGCCCTTCAGGGCGTTGAGGATAACCTGTCAAATCTCCGTATCCTCAACGAGCAGCTGGCTCAGCAGAACGTCGCTGTGCAGTCGGCGCAGGAAGCTGTTCGCGTTTCGCTCAATGAATACATCGCAGGCACTCAAACCTATACGACCGTCCTGACCAGCCAGCAGAATGCCCTGAATTACGAAGTCCAGGCTCTTGGTATCCATCAGAGCCAGGCCATTGCGCATGTCGATCTGATTGTGGCCCTCGGCGGTGGCTGGGATGTCTCGCAGCTCCCCAGCAAGGCCTCGCTGCAGACCAACAATCCACTGCTGCCGGAATTCCTGTCCAAGACGAAGCAATAGACCTTACCCGGCCTTTTCCGCGAGGCGCTGGCAGCAAACAAAAAAGGGGAGAGCCTTTCGGCTCTCCCCTTTTTGCTGCGTCGTATCTGGCAGGCTCAGGTCACGGCCTTGCCGACAAAGACGGCAATGACCAGGAAGAGCACAAACAGGGCGATGAAGAGGAAGAACAGGATTTTCGCGATTCCCGCCGAAGCTGCCGAGATACCGGTGAATCCGAAGAGCCCTGCAATCAGGGAGATGATCAGAAAGAAGATGGCGAGCTTTAGCATAGCGAAACCCTTTTTAGTTCTGTCCGGGGTCAACGCGATGTCGCAACGAAAGTTCACCCTGCCGCCGCACTGGTCACAAACGCCCGTTCAGTGCGTGTGAGGCAACACAAACACGACAGCAAATTCCTCGCACCATAGCTCCATCGTCTCGCTGAATTGGCTCAGACGACGGAAATAACGCTCATGCTCGCCCCGCCAATAGGCGAGGCTGCGGTCGCCCTCCCCTTCCTTGGCTGCAAAAACCTCATCCACGTCGCAATAGCGTCGTTTCTCGAGAGCCACGGTGCGGGTGATGGCACGGGGCTGGTCCCTGCCGTCACAGACGACGCTCAACTTCCCGATATGGGTTTGCTGCCCGTCGCAGGCGGCCCAGCATGTGCCGGTCTTGATCCCGCGGATAACGAGGCCAAGAAGTTCATCGGCAAGCGCCGGACTGTCGCCGAAGGAAAAGCGATCGAAGCTTTCCCATCCTGATGGTGGTGAAGAGACAGAGTCAGTCATCCAGACAGAGAAAAGGCGCCGTCGACGGATGTCAACGGCGCCTCGCCATGTCGGTACAGGAGGAATTGAGCCCTTAGTGTCCGACGGCCGTCATGTTCTCACCACGGGCAAGCGCTTCCTGCGCATAACGACGCGCCTCGTCCGAGATACGGAGCGTGATCGTCATACCGGCGGCTGCCAGATAGATCAGGGCAAAGGCCCAGATGATCCCTTCCATGCCAAAACCGAACACACTCTCGCAGATGCCGGCAATGGCCGGGCCAACCCAGGTGCTTGCACCGGCACCCAGACCAAGGATCGAAAGCGCAGCCGCCTTCTCCTTGGGGCAAATCTGCGGCATCAGGCCGGAGAGCGGAACGAAGGCAGCGACGGTCGCGCCGTAGAAAATGCCAACAGCCGCAGCAGCCGCGAAGTTACCGGGATACCAGACCGGGATATAATAAAAGAGCGGGATCGAGACGAAGCCACCAACGCCGCCGAACACAGAGACGATGAAGCGGTGTCCGAGCGCATCGGCCAGCATACCTGAGACCAGATTGAACAGGATGTTGCTCAGGAAGATCAGCGACAACAGGTTCAGCCACTGGCCTTGGGTGAAACCAAGGTGATCGATGAAGAACGCCGGCATGATCGCGAGGAACGCGTATTCCGACGACGTGTCGATGGTGCGCACAATACCGGCGATCAGTGTCTTGGGCTCGCGCCACATGATGCTGATCGACCCGAAGAAAATGTCACGCGTGCTCACATGGTCGGGCAGCAGACGCTTCTTGCCGGTTGGTTCATGGGTAAAGAGCAGCGCCACCAGACCGCCAAGGATCACGAGACCAAGCGAGCACCAGAACGTGGCCAGCTCGCCAATTGCGGGGATGGCATAACGGGCAAACTGCGAACCGAGTGTGGGCAGACCGGCAGAAAAGGAAAACCAGAACCAGCCAGCCGCCGAGCCCAGCATCGTGGCCGGTGTCGCAGCCGCGATCCAGACGAGGAACCCATAGGCGAAGAGCGGATACGCGAAGCCGCGCAGCGTGTAGAAGACGAGCGTCATTGTGAAGCTGTTCGGGCCAAGACCCAGCGCAAGAAGCCCAACCTCAAGCACGGACCACAGGATCAATCCAATCCACATCACACGCTTTGGGCCGTAGAGGTCCGACAGCGGCCCGGAAAACCAGGCCGAGATCATGACCGTGATACCATAGGTCGTGAAGAGAAGATTCACGTCGCCCTGGGTATGCCCGTTATGGAGCATGAATGTATCAAGGTATCCCGCCTCGACACCGTCACCGATCATGAACAAAAGCAGACCGACGAAGCCGAAAAAGAGAGGGCGTGGAATACCGAGGATCTCTGCGATCCCGCGTCTCTGGGTGGTGCTTGCCTCAGACAAAGAAGCTCTCCTGTATCTACACGCAGCGCGAGCGTACCGGGCCTCATTGCCCGGATCGGCATGGGATGCGTGGTGACTGGTCCTACGAGAGTGCTCGGACCGTTGAAAAAGCCAGATCCCGCCAACGCAGGAAAACGTCCGGATATTCATGCAGAATATCGAAACTGGCCCCCCGACCCCATGATAGGAAGGATCGGTATCGAAACTGATCAAAAATCCTGCTCTTGAAGGTAGGATTGATGTGTTTGCGTGTTGGTGGGTTGTTTAAACGATTAGACAGAATTTTGTAAGTCCAAATGAAAAAGGCCGGGCAGTTTCCTGCCCGGCCTCTCCATTAGCGTTCCGATCCTGAGGGATCAGGCAGCCATCGGCTCTTCACCGGACTGGTTGAACACCGGGCCGCTATCCTTGCCCTTGGCATCGACGTCACGGTCGACCATCTCGACAACGGCCATGTCAGCGTTGTCGCCGTAGCGGACGCCGGCCTTCAGGACGCGGGTGTAACCACCCGAACGGCCCTGATAGCGCTCCGCAATGGTCGAGAACAGCTTGGTGACGATGGTCTCGTCGCGCAGCTGGGCAAAAGCCTGTCGACGAGCGTGCAGCGTGCCACGCTTGCCGAGGGTGATCAGCTTCTCGACGATCGGGCGAATTTCCTTCGCCTTGGGCAGCGTCGTCGTGATCTGCTCGTGCTTGATGATAGCCACGGCCATGTTGCGGAACATGGCTGCGCGGTGGGTCGAGGTTACGTTGAGCTTACGCCCAGCAACACCATGACGCATGATCGGGTTTCCTTACTCTGCTTTCTACCGGATAGGGCTCAGAACGTCTCGTCGAGACGCTTTGCCAGATCCTCAATGTTCTCGGGAGGCCAGGCCGGAACATTCATGCCCAGCGACAGACCCATGGAAGTCAGGACTTCCTTGATTTCATTCAGCGACTTACGACCGAAATTCGGCGTACGCAGCATTTCCTGCTCAGACTTCTGAACCAGATCGCCGATATAGACGATGTTGTCGTTCTTCAGGCAGTTGGCGCTACGCACCGACAGCTCGAGCTCGTCAACCTTGCGAAGCAGGTTGCGGTTGAACGGCAGGTCGTCACGCGGCTCTTCCTGACGCACCGGACGCGGCTCGTCGAAGTTGATGAAGAGCTGGAGCTGGTCCTGCAGGATGCGGGCGGCCAGAGCCAGGCTGTCTTCCGGGGTAACCGCGCCATTCGTCTCGACCGTGAGCAGCAGCTTGTCATAGTCGGTGACCTGACCCACGCGGGTCGGCTCAACCTTGTACGACACCTTGCGCACCGGGGAGTAGATCGCATCGATGGGGATCAGCCCGATCGGCGCGTCTTCCGGACGGTTGGCAGCGGCCGGAACATAGCCCTTGCCCATGTTCACGGTGAATTCCATGCCCAGCTTCACGCCGTCATCGAGCGTGCAGATGACCAGGTCAGGGTTCATGATCTCGATGTCATGACCGGCCTGGATCTGGCCTGCACGCACTTCGCCGGGGCCCGTAGCCGTCAGCACCATGCGCTTGGGGCCTTCGCCGTGCATGCGCAGGGCAAGCTGCTTGATGTTCAGCACGATGTCCGTCACGTCCTCACGGACGCCCGGCACGGACGAGAACTCATGCAGCACGCCGTCGATCTGGATCGCGGTGACGGCAGCGCCCTGCAGCGAGGAGAGCAGCACGCGACGGATCGCGTTGCCGAGCGTCATGCCAAAACCACGCTCCAGCGGCTCGGCAATCACCGTGGCTGTCTGCGTGGGCACGGAGCCGGGCGCGACTTCCAGCTTTTCCGGCTTGATAAGGGACTGCCAGTTCTTCTGGAGGACCAATGTCGTGGCCTTTCAAACAACTTGTCCCGCTGGGGACCAACGGAACATCAACCGCGCCGGAGCGCGGTCAGAACGTGCCGGTGGCCTCCCCCGAAAGAGAAACCACCTACGGACGGGTGGTGACAGACAACCGGCCCCCGAAGGGGCCGGAGCCAATCAGACGCGACGACGCTTGCGCGGGCGGCAGCCGTTATGCGGCACCGGGGTCATGTCGCGGATCGACGTGATGGAGAACCCGACGGCCTGAAGGGCACGCAGGGCGCTCTCACGGCCCGAACCCGGACCCGAAACTTCAATTTCCAGCGTCTCCATGCCGTGGTCGCGTGCCTTGCGGCCTGCGTCTTCGGCGGCAACCTGTGCGGCATACGGCGTGGACTTACGCGAGCCCTTGAAGCCCTGCGCGCCAGCCGAAGACCATGCAATCGAGTTGCCCTGGGCGTCGGAGATGGTGATCATGGTGTTGTTGAACGTCGAAAGAACGTGCGCGACACCGGAGATGATATTCTTGCGCTCCTTCTTACGGATACGCGGAGTTGCGGCCTTGGCCATGATGAGGTCGTCCTGTCAAACTTGGCAATGAGCGAAGGGCAGAGGACAGCCTGAGGGCCGCCACTCGCCACGATCCGCCTAAGATGCGCGAATTAGCGCGTCGCTTTCTTCTTACCGGCAATCGCCACGGCCTTACCCTTGCGGGTACGGGCATTCGTGTGCGTACGCTGGCCGCGCACCGGCAGACCACGACGGTGACGCAGACCACGATAGCAACCAAGGTCCATCAGACGCTTGATGTTCATCGCGGTTTCGCGGCGGAGGTCACCCTCGACGCGGTAATCGCCGTCAATCAGTTCGCGGATCTTCACGATCTCATCGTCGCTCAGCTCGTTGACGCGCTTCGCTTCAGGTACTTCGAGCTTCGAGCAGATTGCCTTCGCCGTCGACGGACCAATGCCGTAGATGTAGCTCAGGGCAATGACTACCCGCTTGTTCGTCGGAATATTTACGCCGGCAATACGCGCCACGCCACTCACTCCCTGCCTGACCGGAAGGCCAGGCTCTCTTTCTGCTTCGACCCATGTCATGGGCCAGTTCAATCGAAACTGTTCAATCCGCCAAAGAATCGAACGCCTCACGGGCGACGATTAACGCGACTGACAGCACCTGTGTCGAGGGCGCGCAATATATCGAGCACCCCCCTTGAGTCAAATAAAACCGTTCACTTTTGCGTGATCGATCCCATCCGACTTATTTTGTAAGCCCAAGAGCCGCGACGATAGCCTGATGCACCGTCTCGACATTCTGCATACCATCGATGCGACGCAGACGCCCCGCATTCTCATAATAGGGCAGAATGGGCGCCGTCTGGTCGCGATAGACCTGTATACGACGACGGACCGTGTCAGGTTCATCATCGGCACGTCGTGAGCCATCCGGCGCACGCCGCTCGGCCAGACGAGCCACAATCTGCTCGGCATCGACCTCGAGCAGCAGCACCGCATCGATTTTCATATCGCGCGAGGCCAGCATCGCGTCCAGCGCCTCCGCCTGGCTTTCAGTGCGCGGGAATCCATCGAGGATGAACCCGTTCGCGCAATCGGCCTGCAGGGTGCGGCTCTTGATCAGGTCGATCATCACCGGATCCGGCACAAACTGCCCGGACTCGACGATCGACTTCACATTGAGACCTAGCGGCGTTCCTGCGGCCATCTCGGCGCGCAGCATATCGCCCGTCGAGATCTGCTTCAGGCCGTATTCCTGCTCAAGACGTTGGGCCTGCGTTCCCTTGCCCGCTCCAGGCGGGCCAAGAAGGATGATGTTCATCGACGGCGCACTCCCCTGCCAGCCTCAGCCTTGCCGTTACCACGACCACGCTGCTTGCGGATCAGGCCCTGATAGCGATGAGCCACGAGATGCGACTGTACCTGAGTCATGGTGTCGATCGTGACCGACACGATAATGATCAGGCTCGTGCCCCCGAAGTAGAAAGGCACGTTGTAGCGGCTGATCAGAATCTGAGGCAGCAGACAGACCGCTACGAGGTAAAGCGCACCGATGGTCGTCAGGCGTGAAAGGATACGGTCGAAATAACGCGCCGTGTTCGAGCCGGGTCGAATACCCGGCACAAAGCCACCCTGCTTGCGCAGATTCTCGGCAGTCTCTTCAGGGTTGAAGGTCACCGCAGCATAGAAATACGAGAAGAACAGGATCATTGCTGCATAGAACAGCATGTAGAGCGGCTGCCCCTGCCCCAGTTCCTGACCTAGCGTGTTGAGCCAGCCCGGAAGCCCCTTGCCGTTCATGAAGCCCGCAATCGTCACAGGGATCAACAGAACGGAGGAAGCGAAGATGGGCGGAATCACGCCAGCCGTATTGACCTTGAGCGGCATATGCGAGGAATCGCCACCGAACATGCGGCTGCCGACCTGACGCTTGGGATACTGGATGACGACCCGGCGCTGCGCCTGCTCCATGAACACGATGAACGCAATGGTCGCCCCGGCAAGCACCAGGAACAGCAACACGAAGAACGGCGAGAGCGCGCCCGTGTAGCCAAGCTGGAACAGGCTGGCGAGCGCGTGAGGCAGGTTGGCGACAATACCAGCAAAGATGATCAGTGAGATGCCATTACCCACACCACGCGACGTGATCTGCTCACCCAGCCACATCAGGAACATGGTTCCGCCAACAAGCGTCACCACGCAGGACAGGATGAAGAACGGACCGGGCGCCACAACAGCCAGAGCACCGGTCTTGCTGGTCATGTGCTCGAGCCCCATGGCGATGCCATAGGCCTGGAACAGGGCGATCAGCACAGTCAGGTAACGCGTGTAGGCGTTGAGCTTCTTACGGCCCTGATCACCCTCTTTCTTGAGCGCCTCAAGCGAAGGCAGCGCCGTCGAGAGCAACTGCACGATGATCGACGCGCTGATGTAAGGCATGATGTTCAGGGCGAACACAGTCATACGCCCAAGCGCACCACCGGTGAACATGTCGAACATGCCGATGATGCCGCCCTGATTCTGGTTCAGGAGCTGACCCATCACGGTCGCATCGACGCCAGGAACCGGGATGTAGGTTCCCAGACGATAGATGATGAGCGCGCCCAGGGTGAACCAGATGCGCTTTTTGAGTTCGGTCGCCTTGGAGAACGAACTCAGATTGAGATTGGCGGCAAGCTGCTCGGCTGCGGAGGCCATCCACCGGTCCTTTCAACAAAAACAGCGTCGCCGCAGGCGCGGGACGCTGTTCAGGATTACCGTCGTTCGTCGCGCACGAAAAGGTGCGCGATGAGCGTTTCGGGCGATCAGGCTTCTGCCGGAGCTTCAGCCTTGGCGGCAACCTTGACAGAGCCACCAGCCTTCTCGACAGCCGCAATCGCGGTTGCCGAAGCGCCGGAAACTTCAACGGTCACGGCGCGGGTCAGCTCGCCCTTTGCCAGCAGGCGGATACCGGCATACTTGCCAGTGCCCACCAGACCAGCGGCGCGCAGAGCCTCTTCCGTGATCGTCGCGTCTGCCTGAAGCTTGCCATCAGCCAGTGCACGGTCGATCGCGCCCAGGTTCACAGGAGCAAATTCCTTGCGGAAGATGTTCTTGAACCCGCGCTTCGGCATACGACGGTACAGCGGAAGCTGACCACCCTCGAAGCCGTTCAGCGAGACGCCTTCACGGGCCTTCTGACCCTTGACGCCACGACCGGAGGTCTTGCCTTTGCCCGAGCCGATACCACGGCCCAGACGCTTTTTGCGGTAACGCGCACCGGCGTTATCGCGCAGTTCATTCAGGTTCATATCAACCCTCCACCTGGATGAGGTGGGCAACCTTGCGGATCATGCCGCGAACCGAAGGCGTATCCTCCAGTTCACGAACACTGCCGATGCCGCGCAGGCCCAGACCCACGAGGGTCTCAGCCTGGCCGGGCTTGCGCCCGATAGCCGAAGCGATCTGCTTGACGCGAACAGTCTTGTTCTCAGCCATTGGTCGCCTCCACTGCCTCGTCAGACGATGCATCACGCTTCGCGAACAGCTCAGAGGCCTTCTTGCCACGGCGGCTTGCGACAGCGCGGGGGCTGCTGCAACGCTCGAGAGCGGCAAAGGTCGCCTTGACCATGTTATGCGGGTTACGGGTCCCGAGGGACTTCGCAACAACGTCATTCACGCCCAGCGATTCGAAAACGGCGCGCATCGGGCCGCCTGCGATGATGCCGGTACCGGCTTCAGCTGCACGAACCACGACCTTGCCAGCACCGAAATGCCCGTAGGAATCGTGATGCAGCGTGCGGCCTTCCTTCATCGGAACGCGGATCATCGTGCGCTTGGCGCGCTCGGTGGCCTTGCGGATTGCTTCCGGCACTTCACGGGCCTTGCCCGCACCGTACCCGACGCGACCCTTCTGGTCACCAACGACAACCAGGGCAGCAAAAGCGAAGCGACGTCCACCCTTGACCACCTTGGCCACGCGGTTGATCGTTACCAGCTTGTCGACCAGATCGTCGCCTTCGCGTTCCCGCTCGCGACCACCACGGCCGCCTTCTCTTGGCTCACGTGCCATGTGTGATCCTTCCTTAGAACGAAAGGCCGCCCTCGCGGGCAGCTTCGGCCAGCGCCTTGACGCGACCATGATAGAGATACGCACCGCGATCGAACACAACCGCTGTCACGCCAGCGGCCAGAGCGCGCTCTGCAACCAGCTTGCCGACAACCGAAGCCGCATCGACATTTGCACCCGTCTTGCCGGACTCGCGAAGAGTCTTCTCGAGGGTGGAAGCGCTGGCGAGGGTGACGCCCTGGGCGTCGTCGATCACCTGTGCGTAGATGTTCTTGCCAGAACGGAAGACCGACAGACGCGGCCGGCCACCGCTCTTGCGGCGAAGCTGGAAGCGAAGCCGCTGACGGCGCCGTTCCTGCAATCCATGCTGCGTAGCCATTATTTCTTCTTGCCTTCCTTACGACGGAGAACTTCGGTCTCGTAACGCACGCCCTTGCCCTTATAGGGTTCCGGCTTGCGGAAGTTACGGATGTCGAGCGCAACCTGACCAACACGCTGCTTGTCGTTTCCTTCGACCGTAATGGCCGTGGGACGGGGCGTGGTGATCTTCACGTCGGCGGGGATCGGATAGACGACGTCGTGGGAATAACCCAGGTTCATCACCAGGTTCGAACCCTGCACACTGGCGCGGAAACCCGTACCGGTGATTTCGAGCGTCTTGCTGAAACCCTCGGAAACGCCCTTGACCAGGTTGGCGACGATAGCGCGGGTTGTGCCCCACATCGTCCAGGTCTCACGCGAACGGTTACCTACCGGAAGGATTGAAACCTTGCCGTCTTCCACCTTCGCCTGAACGAAGCGGGTCAGAGGCATGCTCAGCGAACCGCGCTTGCCCTTGGCAGTCAGGGACCCATCAGCAATGGACACGTCCACGCCTGCAGGAATGACGACCGGATACTTGCCTACTCGTGACATGTGATCCTCCTCAGAAGACGCGGCAGAGGACTTCGCCACCGACATTCGCGGCGCGAGCCTCGATATCCGAAAGGATACCGCGCGGGGTGGACAGGATCGACACGCCGAGACCGGCATACACGCGCGGCAGTTCCTTGATCTTGGAATACACGCGACGGCCCGGCTTGGACACGCGGTGGATTTCCTTGATCACGGGCTGGCCGTCTGCATATTTCAGCTCGATGCGCAGCTGGGAGACGCCGGCGCGCAGTTCTTCCGTGGTGTAGCCACGGATGTAACCTTCGCGACGCAGCGCTTCCAGAACGTTCGCACGCAGCTTGGAAGCCGGCGCGATGCAAGCCGCGTGACGTGCACGCTGGGCATTGCGAATGCGGGTGAGCATATCACCCAACGGATCGGACAGGGACATTCGCTTCTACCTTACCAGCTCGACTTGACCATACCGGGGATCTGGCCGGTGGAGGCCAGGTCGCGCAGGGCGATACGGCTCAGCTCGAACTTGCGATAGTTCGCGCGGGGACGTCCCGAAACCTTGCAGCGCAGACGGAAACGAACGCGCGACCCGTTGCGCGGCATTTCTGCCAGCTTCAGGGTTGCGTCGAAACGCTCCTCTACCGGAAGGCTCCGGTCCTTGATGATATCTTTCAACGCGGTCCGCTTCGCCTTATCGCGCGTCGCCATGTAGGCGCGCTTGGCGTTGCGGTTCACGGCGGAGATTTTTGCCATGCTAAATCTTCTCCCGGAACCTGTCGGGCCAATCCCAACGGTTTTCCAAACAGCGTGTGTATATAGGGAGCCGGGCTTCCTTTGAAAAGGAAAAAACCCGGCTCAACCCGATAAATCAGGCAGTGAAGGGCAGATCGAACGCCTTGAGAAGCGCTTTTGCCTCTTCATCGCTCTTCGCCGTGGTGACGAAGATGATGTCCATGCCGCGTACGGAGTCGATCTTGTCGTAGTCGATTTCCGGGAACACGATCTGCTCCTTGATGCCCATGGCGAAGTTGCCACGACCGTCAAAGCCCTTGTTGGGGGGCAGACCGCGGAAGTCACGAATGCGCGGCATCGCGATCGTCACGAGACGATCGAGGAATTCGTACATGCGTGCGCGACGCAGGGTCACCTTACAGCCGATCGGAAGGCCCTCACGGATCTTGAAGCCGGCGATTGCCTTGCGGGCAACCGTCTTGACGGGCTTCTGACCAGAGATGGCTGCCATTTCGGCAACGGCGGCATCGAGCTTCTTCTGGTCGCCGGCGGCTTCGCCAACGCCCATGTTCAGCACGATCTTTTCCAGCTTGGGAACCTGCATGGCGTTCTTGTAGCCAAACTGCTCACGCAGCTTGTCACGAAGAACGTCGTTGTAACGCTGCTGCAGGCGCGGCTGGATGCGGGTAATGGTCTCGCTCATTGTCGCCCCCTTAGCCTTCGATCACTTCGCCGGTCACCTTGGCGACACGGACCTTGCGTCCATCCTTAAGCTGACGGAAACCGACGCGGGTCGGCTTGCCGCTCTTCGGATCGACGAGCTTCAGGTTGGACAGATGAACCGGCATTTCCTTGGCGATGATACCGCCTTCCTGGTTCATGCGGGTCGGCTTCTGGTGACGCTTAGCCACAGCAACGCCACGCACGATGGCCTTTTCGACCTTCGGCAGGACGGCCAGGACTTCGCCACGCGTGCCGCGCGATGAGCCGGAGAGGACCAGAACCTGGTCACCCTTCTTGATACGAGCAGCCATTATAGCACCTCCGGAGCCAGGGAGATGATCTTCATGAACTTGCGCGCACGCAGCTCACGAACCACCGGGCCAAAGATACGCGTGCCGATCGGTTCCATCGACTTGTTGATCAGCACAGCCGCATTCTTGTCGAAGCGGATGGCGCTGCCGTCAGCACGACGAACGGGGTAGGACGTGCGAACGATGACGGCCTGATGCACGTCACCCTTCTTCACCTTGCCGCGGGGAATCGCTTCCTTGACGGACACGACGATCACGTCGCCGACCGAGGCGGTTTTCCGCTTGGAGCCGCCCAGCACCTTGATGCACTGCACCTGACGTGCGCCGGAATTATCGGCGACGTCCAGATTGGTCTCGGGATGGATCATTTCTCAGTCCCCTCTTACGCTGACGCCTGAGCCGGTGCCGCAGCTGCTGCCTCAAGGGCCGCACCGTTGCGGGTAATCACCGTCCAGGTCTTGCGCTTGGAAATCGGAGCGCATTCTTCGATGCGCACCGTGTCTCCGATCTTGCACTCGTTCAGCTCGTCATGCGCCGCGTACTTCTTGGAACGACGAATGAACTTCTTATAGAGCGGGTGCATGATACGACGATCAACAAGAACGGTAACCGTCTTGTCCATCTTGTCGCTCGTCACTCGCCCTGTCAGGACGCGCCTTGGCATCGTCCGTCTCCTCTCAGGACTCTGCGGCGGACGTTTTTGCGCCCGCCTTGTTCTTCGATTGATGCGCCACCGTCTTGATGCGAGCAATCGCACGACGGAGAACGCGAACGCGTCCGACTCCCTCTGACTGGCCCGTGGCAGCCTGGAACCGGAGGTTCAGCTGCTCACGCTTCAGGTCCAGAAGAAGGGCCTGCAGTTCATCAGGGGACTTGGCGCGAAGATCGGCTACCTTGTAAGCGTCAGCCATTCTTATGCCTCCCCGATACGGGTGATGAACTTGGTCTTGATCGGCAGCTTCGCTGCGCCAAGAGCCAGGGCCTCACGTGCCACTTCAGGCGGCACGCCTTCGATTTCAAACAGCACGCGGCCGGGCTTCACGCGGGCCACCCAGAACTCGGGCGAGCCCTTGCCGGAGCCCATGCGGACTTCGGCAGGCTTCGTGGAAACCGGCAGATCCGGGAAAATCCGGATCCACACGCGACCGGCACGCTTCATCGCACGAGTGATCGCACGACGCGACGCCTCGATCTGGCGTGCGGTGATACGTTCGGGTTCAAGAGCCTTAAGGCCGAACGCGCCGAAATTCAACGTCGTTCCGCCCTTGGCCAACCCATGAATGCGGCCCTTGTGGGCCTTGCGAAACTTAGTCCGCTTCGGGGAAAGCATGGTGTCGTATCCTCATGCGCCTCGCGGCGCTTGTCATAATCTACTGCTCAGCGCTGCGGCGCTTGTTCCGCTGCACGACGGTCCTGAGCCATCGGATCATGGGCAAGGATTTCACCCTTGAAGATCCAGACTTTCACACCGCACGTACCATAGGTCGTCTTGGCAGTGGCGATACCGTAATCGATGTCGGCGCGCAACGTGTGAAGTGGCACGCGACCTTCGCGATACCACTCGATACGAGCGATTTCCGCACCACCGAGACGGCCGGAGCAGTTGATTCGGATACCCTGCGCGCCAAGACGCATGGCAGACTGAACCGCACGCTTCATCGCACGACGGAAGGCCACGCGGCGCTCCAGCTGCTGTGCAATGTTCTCGGCAACCAGGGTTGCGTCGATTTCGGGCTTGCGGATCTCGACGATGTTCAGCGCAACGTCGGTCTTTGCCAGGCGGCTCAGATCCTTGCGCAGAGCGTCGATGTCCTGACCCTTCTTGCCGATGACGACGCCCGGACGCGCTGCATAGATCGTGACGCGCGGCTTCTTGGCCGGGCGCTCGATCACAACGCGGGAAACGCCTGCACCCGAAAGCTTGCGACGCAGGTAAGCGCGCAGCATCAGGTCTTCATGCAGCAGACGGGAATAGTCGTTGCCAGCGTACCAGCGGCTATCCCAGGTGCGGTTTACGCCGAGCCGGAGCCCGATCGGATTGACTTTGTGTCCCATATCAGGCTGCCTTCTGCTCTGCTGCGTCCTTGCCCCTGCCCTTCGGCGCAGGCGCTTCGTCTGCAGCACGCTCGGCAACGACGATCTTCAGGTGGCTGAAGAACTTCTCGATGCGCGAGGAACGACCACGGCCACGAGCGTGGAAACGCTTCATGACGATCGACTTGCCAACTTCTGCGGTCTTGACCACGAGCTGATCGACATCGAGCTGATGATTGTTCTCTGCATTGGCCACGGCGCTCTCGAGGGTCTTGCGAACCTGCTGAGCGATACGGCGACGCGAGAACGTCAGCGCTGCGATTGCCTTGTCTGCTGGCTGGTTGCGGATCATCGCCGCAACCAGGTTCAGCTTGCGCGGGCTGACGCGGATGTTGCGGGCAACAGCCTGCGCTTCCGTATCAGCGAGTGTGCGAATGTGCTTCGGCTTGCTCATGATCAGCCCCGCTTCGACTTCTTGTCGGAAGCATGACCGGGGAACGTGCGTGTCGGCGAGAACTCACCGAACTTGTGCCCGACCATGTTTTCCGTCACCTGCACCGGCAGGAACTTGTGGCCATTATAAACGCCGAACGTGAGTCCGACGAACTGCGGCAGGATGGTGGAACGACGCGACCAAATCTTGATCACCTCATTACGACCCGAAGCGCGCGACGCTTCAGCCTTGCCGAACAAGTACCCGTCAACGAACGGGCCCTTCCAGACGGAACGTGCCATCTCTGTTTGCCCCCTTCTTACTTGCCGGTCTTGCGGCGACGGATGATCAGGCTGTCCGTCTTCTTGTTAACACGAGTCTTGTAGCCCTTGGTCGGCTTGCCCCACGGCGTAACCGGATGACGGCCACCAGAGGTACGACCTTCACCACCACCATGCGGATGGTCGACCGGGTTCATGACGACGCCGCGGTTATGCGGACGACGGCCGAGCCAACGGTTACGACCGGCCTTGCCGAGATGCTGGTTCATGTTGTCAGGGTTCGACACCGCGCCAACAGTGGCCATGCATTCGCCACGGACGAGACGGAGCTCACCGGACTGCAGCTTGATCTGGGCGTAGCCGGCATCCTTGCCGACCAGCTGGCAATACGTGCCAGCCGAACGGGCGATCTTGCCGCCAGCACCGGGCTTCAGCTCGATGTTGTGCACGATCGTACCGACAGGCATCGAACCCAGCGGCATGGCATTGCCCGGCTTCACGTCGGTGCGTTCGCCAGCGATAACCTGATCGCCAACCTTAACGCGCTGCGGTGCCAGGATGTATGCCAGCTCGCCGTCTTCGTACTTGATCAGCGCAATGAAGGCGGTGCGGTTCGGGTCATATTCCAGACGCTCGACCGTACCGGCAACATCGAACTTGCGACGCTTGAAGTCGACATAGCGGTAGGACTGCTTGTGCCCGCCGCCACGGAAACGCGACGTGGTACGGCCGTGGTTGTTACGGCCGCCCGTCTTGTTCTTGCCTTCGGTCAGCTGCTTGACCGGCTTGCCCTTGAAGAGCTCGCTGCGGTCGATCAGTACCGTGCCACGTGTGCTCGGCGTCGTGGGATTAAAGTGCTTGAGTGCCATGGTATCCTATCCCGCGTCAGCCCAGCTTCGCGGTGAGGTCAATGGACTGACCTTCCGCAAGCTGAACATACGCCTTCTTGATGTCCGAACGGCGACCAGGACGGCCCTTGACCATCTTGGTCTTGCCCTTCTGCACCAGCGTGTTCACGGAGACGACCTTGACGCCGAAAAGCGTCTCGACCGCAACCTTGATTTCCGGCTTCGCGGCGGTCATCGCCACGCGGAAAACAACCTGGTTACGCTCGGAGAGGGCCGTCGCCTTCTCGGTGATGAGCGGCGCGCGAACGATGTCAAACATCGCTTCACGCGTCATGCGCTGCGCCTTCGTGCGGCGCGCAAGAACGATGCCCGTGGTCATGCCAGGCGCTCCTTGAGACCCTCGAGCCCTGCGCGCGTCAGCACGAGAACATCGTGGTTCAGAATGTCATAGACGTTGGCGCCGATCGTGGGCAGCACGTCGATCTTGGGCAGGTTGCGCACAGCGCGACCGAAAGCCACATCAACGGCACCGTCGACGATCAGGGCGGAGGACCAGCCGAGAGCGGCCAGCTTTGCAGCGGCTTCACGGGTCTTGGTCACACCAGCAGCCTGGTCGATGACGATCAGCTTGCCAGCGGCAGCCTTCTGCGACAGCGCAGAAATCAGGCCGAGGCGACGCACCTTCTTGGGCAGGTCATAGCCGTGGTCGCGAACGACCGGACCATGAACGACGCCACCAGTGCGGAACTGCGGTGCGCGCAGCGAGCCCTGACGTGCCGAGCCTGTGCCCTTCTGGCGGTACGGCTTCTTGGTCGTGCCAGAAATCTCGCCCATGCCCTTGGTGCGGTGCGTACCGGCGCGGCGCTTGGCCAGCTGCCAGTGGACAACGCGTGCCATGATGTCCGTGCGCGGGGTGGCGCCGAACAGTTCCTCTGGCAGGGTCACCGTTCCGGCGCTGCCATTATCGAGGGTTTTGATATCGTATTCCATCGCCCTCAGTCCTTAACCGGCGGCCGCCGCAGTCGCTGCCGGGTACGGCGCATCTGCATGGCGGGCCTTCTTGATCGCATCGCGGATCATCACCAGGCCATTCTTGGCACCCGGAATTGAACCACGAACCATGATCAGGTTGCGTTCGGCGTCAACGGCTGCCACTTCGAGATTAAGCGTCGTGATGCGCTCGTCACCCATGTGACCGGCCATTTTCTTGCCCTTGAAGACCTTGCCCGGATCCTGACGCTGACCCGTCGAACCATGCGAACGATGGCTGATGGACACGCCGTGGGAGGCTTCAAGACCAGCGAAGTTCCAGCGCTTCATGACGCCGGCGAAGCCTTTGCCCTTGCTGGTGCCGGTGACGTCGACCTTCTGGCCAACGACGAAATGGGCCGCAGAGAGCTTCGTGCCAGCCTCAAGCACGGCATCTTCTGCCACGCGAAACTCGACAAGAGTCTTCTTCGGCTCCACCTTGGTGCGAGCATAATGGCCACGCATCGGCTTGGTGACGTTCTTCACCTTTGCCTTGCTCATGCCGATCTGCACTGCCGTGTAGCCATCACGCTCCTGCGTGCGGGCGTCCACAACCTCGACCTCGTCGAGATGCAGCACTGTGACCGGCACATGTGTGCCATCTTCCTTGAATAGCCGGGTCATACCCAGCTTTTTTGCGATCAATCCGGTACGCATCGTCTGGACCTTAAAGTTTGATCTCGACATCAACGCCAGCGGCGAGGTCGAGCTTCATGAGGGCGTCCACGGTCTGCGGTGTCGGCTCAACAATGTCGAGCAGGCGGCGATGAGTCCGAATTTCGAACTGCTCGCGGCTTTTCTTGTCCACATGTGGGGAACGGTTCACGGTGAACCGCTCGATATGCGTCGGTAGCGGGATAGGACCCCGAACCCGCGCACCCGTACGCTTCGCCGTGTTTACGATTTCCTTCGTGCTGTTGTCGAGCACGCGGTGATCGTACGCCTTTAGGCGAATGCGGATGTTCTGGTTGTCCATCTTACCAATAATCCAACTCGTTGGGGTTCGGGTCTTACCCTGCTCCCTCCTGGTCCCTTCTAAAGCCGACCCCGGCCGGATTGCTCCGACCGGGGCCAGCCAAATCAGGGCCCGTGCTTACAATCAGGCGCTGATCGAGGAGACCACGCCTGCACCGACGGTGCGGCCGCCTTCACGGATAGCGAAGCGGAGACCTTCGTCCATGGCGATCGGAGCAATCAGCTCGACGTCCATGGCAACGTTGTCGCCCGGCATGACCATTTCCGTGCCTTCCGGCAGCTGAACGACGCCCGTGACGTCGGTCGTGCGGAAATAGAACTGCGGACGGTAGTTTGTAAAGAACGGAGTGTGACGTCCGCCTTCTTCCTTCGTGAGGATGTAAGCCTCAGCCTTGAACTTCTTGTGCGGGGTGATCGAACCCGGCTTTGCAAGAACCTGACCGCGCTCAACGTCTTCACGCTTCGTGCCACGAACCAGCGCACCGATGTTGTCACCGGCTTCACCGCGATCGAGCAGCTTGCGGAACATCTCAACGCCCGTAACGGTCGTCTTGACGGTGTCCTTGAGGCCGACGATTTCGACTTCGTCACCCACGTTCACAACGCCACGCTCAACGCGACCCGTGACAACCGTACCACGACCCGAGATCGAGAACACGTCTTCGATCGGCATCAGGAACGGACGGTCAACCGGACGCTCCGGCTGCGGGATGTAGGTGTCAACGGCTTCCATCAGCTCGAGCACGCGGTCTTCACCGATTGCTGCGTCGCCATCTTCAAGCGTCACCAGAGCCGAACCCTTGACGATGGGGATATCGTCGCCGGGGAACTGGTAGGACGACAGAAGCTCACGAACTTCCATCTCGACGAGCTCGAGGAGCTCGGCGTCGTCAACCTGGTCAACCTTGTTCAGGAACACGACCAGCGCCGGAACGCCAACCTGGCGAGCAAGCAGGATGTGCTCACGCGTCTGGGGCATCGGGCCGTCAGCAGCGGACACAACCAGGATCGCGCCGTCCATCTGGGCGGCACCCGTGATCATGTTCTTGACGTAGTCAGCATGGCCCGGGCAGTCGACGTGGGCGTAGTGACGGTTCTTGGTCTCGTACTCAACGTGAGCGGTGGAGATCGTGATGCCGCGAGCGCGCTCTTCAGGAGCAGCGTCGATCTGGTCATACGCACGGAAGGTCGCGCCGCCGGACTTGGCGAGCGTCTTCGTGATTGCAGCCGTCAGTGAGGTCTTGCCATGGTCAACGTGACCGATGGTGCCGATGTTGCAGTGCGGCTTCGTCCGCTCAAATTTAGCCTTAGCCATCATTCTCTCCATAACCCACCGCCGAAGGTGCGGCGGGGAAGATTGCTAATTCGTACCAGGCACCCCCGAAGGAGGCACCCGGGAAAACCGGTTAGCCTTTTAAGCTTACCAACGATAGTGGCTGAATGCTTTATTTGCTTCAGCCATGCGATGCGTGTCTTCGCGCTTCTTGACGGCGGAGCCGCGATTGTTGATCGCGTCCATCAGCTCGTTGGAAAGGCGTTCCTGCATCGTGTTCTCACCGCGCTTGCGCGAGGCGTCGATCAGCCAGCGGATGGCGAGGGCCTGGCGGCGCTCGGCACGGACTTCGACGGGGACCTGATAGGTCGCACCGCCGACGCGGCGGGAGCGAACCTCTACGGCCGGCTTCACGTTGTCCAGAGCCGCATGGAACATGGCGACCGGGTCGGCCGTGGCACCGCCACGACGACGCACGGACTCAAGCGCACCGTAAACGATACCCTCGGCTGTGGACTTCTTACCATCGTACATCAGGGCGTTCATAAAACGCGTGATGACGACATCTCCGAATTTCGGATCGGGAAGGATCTCACGCTTTACAGCGCGATGACGGCGACTCATGCCTGAATTTCCTCTTACTTCGGACGCTTCGCGCCATACAGCGAACGGCGCTGACGACGCTTGGCGATGCCCTGCGTGTCAAGCACGCCGCGCAGGATGTGATAACGCACACCCGGCAAATCTTTTACACGGCCGCCGCGGATCAGCACGACGCTGTGTTCCTGCAGGTTATGGCCTTCACCCGGAATGTAGCTAACGACCTCATACCCGTTGGTCAGGCGCACCTTTGCCACCTTACGCAGGGCCGAGTTCGGCTTTTTCGGGGTAACCGTATAGACGCGCGTGCAAACGCCGCGCTTCTGGGGGCAACCCTGGAGGGCCGGCACTTTATTCCGCTTGGCGGCAGGCTCACGGCCCTTGGCGATCAACTGGTTGATGGTCGGCATACGCCCTTCCCGATCCTTGCTCACTGCTAGACCGAGCGACGCCCGATCTGCTTGCTTCCAACAAAATTCAGCGCGCGGCAGAATGCCGCCCGCTTTTGACTCTTTCACTACCGGCCTGAGCCTCACCCGAAGGCGGCGGCACCGTTAGCGTTTGATGCTGTCTATCAACGGCTCAGACGCCTTAGGAGACGGGGGTAGCCGAGGGCGCGGACCCTATGACCGTTCTGAATGAAAGTCAAGCATACTCTAGCGTTCTGCCCGATTCTCGTTCGATTCCCGTCTCGAATCGCCGGATACGAAATCGGGCGGGTATTACCCCGCCCGATCTCAAACGTAAACTAGTTTTTCCAAGGCTGGCGCGGGGTCTTACTCCGCTGCGTCGTCCGTTACCTCGGGAGTTGCCCGGCTGACACGCTGACGATCCTGAGAGGCCGCCATGGCCCGCAGCTTGTTCATCACACTGCCCGTACCTGCCGGGATCAGACGCCCGACAATCACGTTCTCCTTCAGGCCGTTCAGTGTGTCGACCTTGCCGGCTGTCGCCGCTTCGGTCAGCACACGTGTGGTCTCCTGGAAGGAAGCCGCAGAGATGAACGACTGCGTCTGCAACGAGGCCTTCGTGATGCCCTGCAGGATGGGCATGCCGCGCGCAGGCTCCTCACCCATCTTGACGCGCTTCTCGTTCTCGACCTCGAACTCGATGCGGTCCACCGTCTCGCCGATCAGATACGTCGTATCGCCCGGCTCGAGGATTTCCACCTTCTGCAGCATCTGACGAACAATGACTTCGATGTGCTTGTCATTGATCTTCACGCCCTGCAGTCGATAGACGTCCTGGATCTCGTTGACGAGATAATCAGACAGCGCTTCGACACCCATGACCTTGAGAATGTCATGCGGCACGCGAGGACCGTCGACCAGCGGATCGCCCTTCTGCACGAAGTCGCCTTCCTGCACCGACACATGCTTGCCCTTGGGAATGAGGTAGTTGGTCTCTTCCCCGGTCTCGTCGTTCTTCACGATGATGCAGCGCTTGGACTTGTAGTCCTTGCCGATCTCGATCCGGCCTTCGGTTTCCGCGATGATCGCGTGATCCTTCGGACGACGGGCTTCAAACAGTTCGGCCACGCGCGGCAGACCACCCGTAATGTCACGGGTCTTCGAACCTTCACGCGGGATACGGGCCAGGACGTCACCGGCATGGACCGTGGCGCCATTCTCGATCGACAGCAGCGAGTCGGGCGACAGGAAGTACCGTGCCTCGTTGCCGTTCGCGAGTCGGACCACATTGCCCGCCGCATCCTTGAGCTGCAGGCGCGGACGCAGGTCCACACCCTTGCTGCCCTGCTTGTAGTCAACGACCACCTTGGAGGTCAGGCCCGTTACTTCGTCCATACGCTCGACGAGCGTGATGGAGTCGATCAGGTCGAGATATTCGACCGTACCGGCCTGCTCCGTGATGATCGGCAGGGTGTAGGGGTCCCACTCGGCCATTTTCAGACCGCGCGTAACTTCCTGGCCCTCATTGACCATCAGGCGGGCACCGTAAGGCACGCGGTAACGTGCGCGCTCGACACCCTTCTCGTCCGTCAGCAGGATTTCACAGTTACGCGACATCACGATGGTGACGTTCTGGCTGTTCTGGACCACGTTGCGGTTGCGGATGGTCACCTTGCCGTCACGCGACGCCTCGACCATCGACTGCTCTGCACCACGCGTAGCCGCACCACCGATATGGAAGGTACGCATGGTCAACTGCGTGCCGGGCTCACCGATGGACTGTGCAGCGATAACGCCCACGGCCTCACCGATATTGACCGGCGTACCGCGTGCAAGGTCACGGCCATAGCAGTGACCACACACACCAACGCGACTGTCACAGGTCAGCACCGAGCGGATCAGCACGCTTTCGACGCCTGCCTTCTCGATGATCTCTGCCTCGGCTTCCTCGATCAGCGTGTTGCGCGGGAAGAGAACCGCACCGCTTACCGGATCCGTTACGTCAGCCGTGAGGGTACGACCCAGGATACGCTCGGAAAGCGAGGAGATCACCTCACCGCTATCCATGACCGCACGGATCGTCAGGCCACGCTCGGTGCCGCAATCGTTCTCGACGATGATGCAATCCTGCGCCACGTCGACGAGACGACGCGTGAGGTAACCCGAGTTCGCCGTCTTCAGCGCCGTATCCGCGAGACCCTTACGGGCACCGTGGGTGGAGGTGAAGTAATCGAGAACCGAAAGGCCTTCCTTGAAGTTCGCGATGATCGGCTGCTCGATGATCTCGCCCGAAGGCTTGGCCATCAGACCACGCATACCGGCAAGCTGCTTCATCTGGGCTGGCGACCCACGCGCACCGGAGTGGCTCATCATCCAGACCGAGTTCGTCGGCTTGCCGATAACCTGGCGGGAAATTTCCTTCATCATCGCCGCCTGGACTTCGTCCGTGCAACGCGACCAGGCATCAACCACCTTGTTATAGCGCTCGCCAGCCGTGATCAGACCGTCCTGATACTGCTGCTCGAATTCCTTGATCTCGGCCTGCGTACGCTCGACCAGCTCCTGCTTCTCGACCGGGATGATCATGTCATCCTTGCCGAAGGAGATACCGGCGCGCGCGGCGTGGCGGAAACCGAGGCCCATGAGACGGTCACAGAAAATGACCGCTTCCTTCTGGCCGCAGTGACGGTACACGGCGTCAATCACGTCCGACACGTTCTTCTTGGTCAGCTGCTTGTTGACCAGCGAGAACGGGATGGCCGCGTTGCGCGGCAGGATCTGAGCGATCAGCGCACGGCCCGGCGTGGTCAGCATGGTCTGACGAACGGGCTTGCCGTCGGCATCCAGCGTATCCATGCGCAGACGGATCTTGTCGTGCAGCTTGAGCGTGCCCTCATTCATGGCGAGCTCGATCTCGGCCACCGACGCATAGGCAGACGGGCCAGCCTTAACCAGGCGACCTTGTGCATCATACTCGGCCTGATCCGGCGTCGTGTGATACTCGGGAACCTCGAGGCTCAGATAGTACAGGCCAAGCACGATATCCTGCGACGGCACGATGATCGGCTTGCCGTTTGCAGGGCTGAGGATGTTGTTGGTCGACATCATCAGTACGCGGGCTTCAAGCTGGGCTTCGAGCGACAGCGGCACGTGAACGGCCATCTGGTCGCCGTCGAAGTCGGCGTTGAACGCGGTACAGACCAGCGGGTGCAGCTGGATCGCCTTGCCTTCGATCAGCACGGGCTCGAACGCCTGGATGCCGAGACGGTGAAGGGTCGGGGCGCGGTTCAGCATCACGGGATGCTCGCGTATAACCTCTTCAAGGATGTCCCAGACTTCCGGACGCTCCTTCTCCACCATGCGCTTTGCAGCCTTGATGGTGGTGGCGTGACCGTATTTTTCGAGCTTGCTGTAGATGAAGGGCTTGAACAGCTCGAGCGCCATCTTCTTCGGCAGGCCGCACTGGTGCAGCTTCAGCTCGGGTCCGACCACGATGACCGAACGGCCCGAATAGTCGACGCGCTTGCCGAGAAGGTTCTGACGGAAGCGGCCCTGTTTGCCTTTCAGCATGTCGGAAAGCGACTTCAGCGGGCGCTTGTTGGCACCCGTGATAGCGCGACCACGACGGCCGTTGTCGAACAGCGCGTCAACGGCTTCCTGAAGCATGCGCTTCTCGTTGCGGACGATGATGTCCGGCGCACGCAGCTCGATCAGGCGCTTCAGTCGGTTGTTACGGTTGATCACGCGGCGATAGAGATCGTTCAGATCGGAGGTCGCGAAACGACCGCCGTCCAGCGGCACGAGCGGGCGCAGCTCGGGCGGAATGACCGGAACCAGGTCGAGGATCATCCATTCCGGGCGCGAACCACTCTCAGCAAAGGCTTCGAACAGCTTCAGACGCTTGACGAGTTTCTTGCGCTTGGCTTCCGACGTGGCTTCACGCAGGTCTTCACGCAGGAGATCGCCGTCAGACTTGTCCTGATCACGACCGTCACGGTCGATCAGGCCCGGACGATCGGTTTCGGTGGAAAGCAGACGCGCCTTCCACAGGATCTTTTTGACCGCTTCGGCGCCGATACCGACTTCCAGACCCTCATCAGCATAGTCGTCCATGGCGTCGAAATACTGGTCTTCCGACAGCAGCGAATAGCGCTTGAACGGGCTCGTGCCGGATTCGAGAACGATGTAGCTCTCGAAATACAGAACCTTTTCGAGGTCCTTCAGCGTGATATCGATCATCGTCGCGATGCGGCTCGGCAGCGACTTCAGGAACCAGATATGCGCAACCGGCGATGCCAGTTCGATATGGCCCATACGCTCGCGGCGAACCTTGGCGAGCGTGACTTCCACGCCGCACTTCTCGCACACGATGCCGCGGAACTTCATGCGCTTGTACTTGCCGCACAGGCACTCATAGTCCTTGATCGGGCCAAAGATACGCGCGCAGAACAGACCGTCGCGCTCAGGCTTGAACGTACGGTAGTTGATGGTCTCCGGCTTCTTGATCTCGCCGTAAGACCAGGAGCGGATCTGCTCGGATGAAGCGAGCTGGATTTTGATCTGGTCGAAAGACTGGGTCTGGCCCGTCTGACCAAGGATCTTCATGAGTTCGTTCATGCGCCGAAATCCCATTTCACGGAGCGGGCCGGAAGACCGGCCGCGCCCGCGTTAGCAACAAACACAGAGGAGGCAGAGACAAAGCGCATCAGATTGCGCTCTGCTCCAGATCGACATTCAGGCCGAGCGACTTCAGTTCCTTGATCAGAACGTTGAAGCTCTCGGGGATACCGGCTTCGAAATCGTCCTGCTCACGCACAATGGCCTCATAGACCTTCGTACGGCCGGAAACGTCATCGGACTTGACCGTGAGCATTTCCTGCAGGGTGTAGGCGGCACCGTAAGCTTCAAGAGCCCAGACTTCCATCTCACCGAAGCGCTGGCCACCGAACTGCGCCTTACCACCCAGCGGCTGCTGCGTGACGAGCGAGTACGGACCGATCGAACGGGCATGGATCTTGTCGTCAACAAGGTGATGCAGTTTCAGCATGTAGATGTACCCGACCGTGGTGCGACGCTCGAAAGCCTCACCCGTACGGCCGTCGATCAGCTGCGACTGGCCCGACTTGTCGACACCGGCCTTCACCAGCATGTCCTCGATATCCGGGATCGACGCACCGTCGAACACCGGCGTTGCGATCGGCACGCCCTTGCGGAGGTTACCGGTCAGCTCGAGAAGCTGCTCGTTCGGCAGGGTTGCGATATCGCTTTCGAACACAGCATCGCCATAGACGTCGCGCAGGCTCTCAAGAAGTTCGAGCTTGCGCTCACCCGTGCGCTGGTAATCATCGGCAATCTTGCCGATGTTCTGGCCGATATTGGCGCAGGCCCAGCCCAGATGGGTCTCGAGAATCTGACCGACATTCATGCGCGACGGCACGCCCAGCGGGTTCAGAACGAGATCGACCGGCGTACCATCTTCAAGGAACGGCATGTCCTCAACCGGCACGACGCGCGAGACGACACCCTTGTTACCGTGACGACCGGCCATCTTGTCACCGGGCTGCAGCTTGCGCTTCACAGCCACGAAGACCTTGACCATCTTCATCACGCCCGGCGGCAGCTCGTCACCGCGCTGCAGCTTCTCGACCTTGCTGTCGAAACGGGCCTGAATCTTGCCAACGGCAGCGTCGTATTCGCGGCGCAGCGTTTCCAGCTCGGACATCACGCTGTCATCGCTGACCGTGATGTTACGCCAGGCGCCACGCGGATGTTCGTCCAGAACCTCGTCGGTGATGACGGTGCCTGCACGGATACCCTTGAAGCCGGCAGCCGCTGTCTGGTTGAGCAGACGCTCACGCAGACGGGCTACGAAGCTGCGCTCCTGAATGGCGCGCTCGTCGTCACGATCCTTGGTCAGACGCTCGATCTCGGCGCGTTCGATCGCCATGGCGCGCTCGTCCTTGTCCACGCCACGGCGTGAGAAGACGCGCACGTCAACGATCGTACCGCTCGTGCCCGGGGGCAGCTTGAGCGAGGTGTCACGAACGTCAGAAGCCTTTTCACCGAAGATGGCGCGCAGAAGCTTCTCTTCCGGCGTCATCGGGCTTTCGCCCTTCGGTGTGACCTTGCCGATCAGGATGTCGCCCGGGTTCACCTCAGCGCCGACATAGACGATACCGGCTTCGTCGAGGTTGCGCAGGGCTTCCTCACCGACATTCGGAATGTCGCGGGTGATTTCTTCCTGACCCAGCTTGGTGTCACGGGCCATGACTTCGAATTCCTCGATATGGATCGAGGTGAACACGTCATCACGAGCGATACGCTCGGAGATGAGGATCGAGTCTTCGAAGTTGTAGCCATTCCAGGGCATGAACGCGACGAGCACGTTGCGGCCCAGAGCCAGTTCACCCAGCTCGGTGGACGGACCGTCAGCAATGATGTCACCGGCATGAACCGTGTCACCCACGCGCACCAGCGGACGCTGGTTGATGCAGGTGGACTGGTTCGAACGCATGTACTTGCGCAGACGATAGATATCGACGCCCTGGGTCGACCCTGCTTCGTCGGTAGCCCGCACAACGATACGAGCACCGTCGATCTGGTCGATCACACCATTACGCTTGGCAACAATGGTCGCACCCGAGTCATGGGCCACAGCGGCTTCCATGCCCGTACCGACCAGCGGCGCATCGGCGCGCACCAGCGGCACGGCCTGACGCTGCATGTTCGAGCCCATCAGCGCGCGGTTGGCGTCATCGTTCTCAAGGAACGGAATGAGCGCGGCGGCGACCGAAACAAGCTGCTTGGGCGACACGTCGCAGGCCGTGACCTGCTCGGGCGGCACAAGGCGGAAGTCACCCGAACGACGGACAGAAACGAGTTCGTCGGTGAGACGGCCCGTGCTCTTGTCCTGAGCCGCGTCGGCCTGGGCGACGATCAGCTTGTCCTCTTCCATGGCGGAGAGGTACTTCCAGCCAGCCTGCAGCACACCGTCCTGAACGAGGCGGTAAGGCGTCTCGATGAAGCCGTACTTGTTCACCTTCGCATAGGTCGAGAGCGAGTTGATCAGACCAATATTCGGCCCTTCAGGCGTCTCAATCGGGCAGATACGGCCGTAATGCGTCGGATGAACGTCACGGACTTCGAAGCCAGCGCGCTCACGGGTCAGACCGCCCGGGCCAAGCGCCGAGAGACGGCGCTTATGCGTCACTTCGGAGAGCGGGTTGGTCTGGTCCATGAACTGGCTGAGCTGCGACGAGCCAAAGAACTCACGCACGGCAGCAGCAGCAGGCTTGGCGTTGATCAGGTCATGCGGCATGACCGTATCGACATCGACCGAGCCCATACGCTCGCGAATGCGCGCTCCATGCGGAGCAGACCGACGCGATACTGGTTTTCCATCAGCTCGCCGACGGAGCGAACGCGACGGTTACCGAGATTGTCGATATCGTCGATCTGGCCGCGGCCATCCTTGAGCTCGCACATGATCTTGACGGTGCGCAGGATGTCTTCCTTGCGCAGAACGCGCATGGTGTCCGGCGCATCGACTTCAAGACGCATGTTCATCTTGACGCGACCAACGGCCGAGAGGTCGTAGCGGTCGGCATCGAAGAACAGGCCCTGGAACATGGCCTCTGCCGTTTCCGGGGTCGGCGGCTCACCGGGACGCATGATGCGATAGATATCGATCAGCGCTTCATCGCGGCGGTTGTTCTTGTCCACGGCCAGCGTGTTGCGGATCCAGGGGCCATGCGAGGAGTCGACGGCAAGCATCGGCAGCTCGGTAACGCCCGATTCCTCAAGCGCTTCAAGACGAGCTTCGGTCAGCTCTTCGCCAGCCTCGGCGTAGATCTCACCGGTGTTCTCGTTAACGAGATCCTGCGCGATGAAGCGGCCCAGCAGATCGGCACGGCCAACGAGCACGTCCTTGGTCGTTTCCGCGATCTTGCGGCACATGCGCGCGGTCAGCTTGGCGTCGGCCTCGGCCACCACTTCGCCGGTATCGGCGTCGTACAGCGGCTCAAGCAGCTTCATGCCACGGAAGGCTTCGGGGTCGAACGGACGGGCCCAGCCCTTGGGCATGCGCGTGAACGGCACGGTGCCGTAGAAATAGGCCAGGATTTCGTCCTGATCCATGCCACGGATGCCAAGCGCCTCGACATCACCACCTTCGGCAGCCTTGGCAGCGCGGGCAGCGATGGAGTGCTCGCCCTCAAGGGCATAGAGCAGGGTCGTGACCGGCAGCTTGCGCTTGCGGTCGATACGCACATAGATCAGATCCTTGGCGTCGAATTCGAAATCGAGCCACGAACCACGGTACGGAATGACGCGGGCAGCGAAGAGATACTTGCCGGAAGAATGTGTCTTGCCCTTGTCGTGATCGAAGAACACGCCGGGGCTGCGATGCATCTGGCTGACAATGACGCGCTCGGTGCCATTGATGATGAACGTGCCGTTATCGGTCATGAGCGGCATGTCGCCCATGTAAACCGGCTGCTCCTTGATGTCGCGGATCGAGCGTGAGCCCGTATCCTCATCCACATCCCAGACGATCAGACGCAGAATGACCTTCAGCGGCGCGGCAAAGGTCAGCCCGCGCTGGATGCATTCCTCGACATCATATTTCGGCTCTTCGAGTTCATAGGAAACGAACTCGAGACGGCCACGTCCCGCAAAATCGTTGATCGGGAAAACCGACCGGAACACTTCCTGAAGACCCGTCTGCTGACGGCTGTCAGGCGCCACGTTCATCTGAAGGAACGTCTCATAGCTTGCGCGCTGCACGTCAATCAGGTTGGGCATCGGCGCCACTTCGGGGATCCGCCCGAAGCTCTTGCGAATCCGCTTGCGTCCTGTGAACGATTTGGTGATTGCGTTCATCTATCCCTGCCCTCTCGCACCAGACCTTCGGGTCGTCCACATGGCAGGAGACCTGTCATGGCGGGCGACCGGAACGACCGGTACCGTGAATTCAAATTGTTGTTGCGTGACAACCGGCCCTTATACAGGGTTTGTCCGCAACGGCAAATCGGGCGGAAACCCGAAAGGATTTCCGCCCTGACCTGTCTCAATCCACAACCGGCCCCGCCCATAGGCGAAGCGCGGTCCGTGGGCTTGATTACTTGACTTCGACCTTGGCGCCGTTGTCTTCGAGCAGCTTCTTGATCTTGGCTGCCTCGTCCTTGGAAACGCCTTCCTTGACGGTCTTCGGTGCGCCTTCGACCAGGTCCTTGGCTTCCTTCAGACCCAGGCCCGTGATGCCACGGATTTCCTTGATCACGTTGATCTTCTTGTCGCCGGCTTCGGCGAGGATCACGGTGAACTCGGTCTGCTCTTCAGCAGGAGCAGCGGCAGCAGCCGGGCCAGCAGCAGCAACGGCAACCGGAGCAGCAGCGGAAACGCCCCACTTCTCTTCGAGCAGCTTCGAGAGTTCAGCAGCTTCGAGAACGGTCAGAGCGGACAGTTCGTCAACGATTTTGTTCAGATCGGCCATGATGATGGTCCTATATGGTAACTGGTTTTCGATTCACAACCCGCGCTCCTGAAGAGGAGCGGTGCTGCGTAAGACAATTCAGGCGGCTTCGCCGGTCTTGGCATAGGCGCCGAAAACGCGAGCAAGCTGGCCGGCCGGAGCCTGGACAACGCCTGCGATACGCGTAGCGGGGGTAGAAATCATACCCACCAGCTGCGCACGCAGTTCGTCCAGCGACGGCAGTGCGGCAAGAGCCTTGACACCATTCGCATCAAGCGTCTGGCTACCAAGGGCGCCACCGAGCACCACAAGCTTCTCATTCGTCTTGGCGAACTCGACGATCGCCTTCGCGACTGCAACCGGATCCTCAGACCACGCAAGCGCGGTCGGGCCCTTCAGCAGCGGAAGAATCCCGTCGAATTGGGTCCCATGCAGAGCGAGGCTGGCCAGCCGGTTTTTCGCAACCTTGTACGTCGCACCCGCCGCACGAACGCGTCGACGCAGCTCCGTCACATCAGCTACCGTGAGACCTTTGTTTTCGGTCACGACAACCATGGACGTGCTGTTGAACACGTTGGCGAGGAATTCGACGAAGGCCCGTTTTTCCTGACGGTCCAAATCCATTCTCCTCGTCAGTCCGGAAACCTTGGCTTCCAGACCGGGTTACCCATGGCACTTCCCCGCAATCGGAAAAGTACCGCTCGCCTGTCCATTCAATCGGAACCCAGCATTCCGGCAGGTTGCCCCACCCTTGTCTGCTGGCGCCCCGTCTCCCGCTCGCGGATCTCTCTCAAGATCCCTTAGACTGCCCCTTGGAACAGTACGCCCGGTCTCGGACAGGTTCGGAAGCGGGGGAATTTCCCCCGCCCCTGCGCCACCGCACGGCCAGGCCGCACGGTGTCATCTCTCAAATCAGGCCGTGAACGACGTCACGTCGACGCGCACGCCCGGACCCATCGTGGAAGACAGGGCTGCCTTCTTAAGATAGGTGCCCTTGGCGCCAGTCGGACGAGCCTTCTGGACGGCATCGACCAGAGCCTTGATATTCTCGACCAGCTTGTCTTCACCGAAGGAAGCCTTGCCGATACCGGCATGGATGATACCGGCCTTCTCGGCGCGGTATTCGACCTGGCCGGACTTGGCTGCCTGAACGGCGCCCTTCACGTCCATGGTCACCGTGCCCAGACGGGGGTTCGGCATCAGGCCACGCGGGCCGAGAATCTTACCCAGACGACCGACCAGCGCCATCATGTCCGGGGTCGCAATGCAGCGATCGAACTCGATTTCACCGTTCTGGATCTTCTCGGCCAGATCTTCTGCGCCGACAACTTCCGCACCGGCTGCCGTGGCTTCTTCAGCCTTCGGGCCGCGGGCGAACACGCCAACGCGCAGAGTCTTGCCCGTGCCGTTCGGCAGCGAGATCAGACCACGAACCATCTGGTCAGCGTGGCGAGGATCGATGCCGAGGTTCAGCGAGATTTCGATGGTCTCGTCGAACTTGGCCTTGGCGTTACCCTTGACCAGGGCAACGGCTGCGGACAGGTCGTACTGCTTGTCGGTGTCAACCGTCGCGCGGGCGGCGTTCAGCCTCTTGTTCTTGGCCATAGGATCAGCCCTCCACCACGTTCAGACCCATCGATTTGGCCGAACCGGCCAGCATGCGCACAGCGCCGTCGATGTCATTCGCGTTCATGTCCTTGAACTTCTCTGCAGCGATCTCGCGCAGCTGCGCGGTCGTGACAGAACCAACAGCGGCAGCCTTGCCGACTGTCTGGCTACCCTTGGAGACCTTGGCGGCCTTGAGCAGGAAGTAGGTGTTCGGCGGGGTCTTGGTGACGAAGCTGAACGTACGATCCGCATAGGCCGTGATAACGACCGGGATCGGCATGCCAGGCTCGAGGGTCTGCGTCTTGGCGTTGAACTCCTTGCAGAACTGCATGATGTTCAGGCCGCGCTGACCCAGGGCCGGACCGACTGGCGGCGACGGATTCGCCTTGCCTGCCGGGATCTGCAACTTGATGTAGCCAACGACTTTTTTGGCCATATCCGGGACTCCTTGATGGTTTGCCCGAACCGCGGTTCCAGTGAGGCGTTTGCGATCTCGCGACCGTTCATGCCTCTCCCGCGTTCCGAATGGGAGCGGCCCCTTAACGCCCCGCGGTCGGAGCTGTCAAGTCTTTCGTCATCGCGCAGTGCCCGTTGCCGACAGAGAAGTGACTGCCGGAACGGCGGGCGTCGCACCGGTCAGGTTCACATCGCTGGCACTGTTCCGCGTGTCGACATCGCCTGCGGGTCGCGGGTGATGCAGCCCGTCATATTGCAGCACACCGAACGGATCGATGGACTTGACCGAAGGCAGGGCCGAACGATCCCAACCACCGCCAAGCGCCTTGATAAGGCGGACACTGGCCTGAAGCTGGATGGTCTGGGCCTGAACCGCATCAATACGCGCCACAAGGGCTGCCTGCTGCGCCACAACCACGTCGAGGTAATTGGTCAGCCCACCCGTGTAGAGCGCCATCGTCATGCGCTGCGTCCGCAACGCAGCGTCCACCGCGGCATATTGCTGCTTCTGCTGGTCAGCAAAGGCACTTGTCTGTGAGAGGCCGTCTTCCACATCCTGGAAAGCGGACAGAACGGTAGAGCGATAATGATCGGCACTTTCGCGATACTGGGCCCAGGCACGCTGCAAGGCCGCGCGACGCAAGCCCCCGGTAAACAACGGCTCCACGGCCTGCACGCCGTAACTCCACATCGAGTTACCGAGGCTTGCGAGGTCGAAACCGTTATTCATGAAGCCACCATTCAGGCTGAAGGTGACATCCGGGTAGAACGCGGCCCGCGCGACGCCAATGGCGCGGCTATTCGCCGCCAGATTACGCTCGGCGGAGGCAATGTCAGGGCGTCGCTCCAGAAGCTGCGAGGGCAATCCGCTCGGAATACGCAGGATGGAATAAGGCAGGACCTGCGTCGTGGAGGGGGCGATATGGAAGCTGCCGGGCACGGTGTTCACCATCACCGCTATGGCGTGTTCCAGCACCTGACGCTGGGCGCGGACATTGCTCTGAGAGGCCATCGTGGCGAAGAGCTGGTTTTCGGCTCGTGAAACGTCGAGCCCCGCCGCAATCGCTCCTGCCTGACGAAGCTGGGTGATCTTCACGGCGGTCTGATAATAGCGAATCGAGTCGGCATACACGGCATACTGGGCATCCAGCCCGCGCAACCCGAGATAGTTCGATGCCAGCTCCGCCTCGAGCATCAGGCGCAGATTGGCGTAGTCGGCCGCACTGGCCTGCGCCATGTTCTTTTGCATACGTGTGGAATTACGGATGCGGCTGAAGAAATCAGGCTCCCATGTCGCGGCACCACTGTAGAACACGCTCGACTCGGTTGTCGGCGAATTGGCATTGGCCCCGCGCCACAGACGGGTGAGCGACGTCTTGTTGTTCGACATCCCCGCTGAGCCATTGAGCTGTGGCGCCAGTTGCGCCTCTGTCTCACGTGCGATGTCGCGTGACTGGGTGAACACCTCCGCCTGAGCCTGCAGGTCGGGATTGGAGGCCAGCATCTTCTCCTCAAGAGCGTTCAGCTGGGCGTCATGAAAGACCTCCCACCATTTACCCTTGGGCACATCATCGGCCGGCTTGGCATCCACCAGAACGCCCTTCCCTTTCCACCCATCGGGATAGATGAATTTCGGGGCCTGATAATGCGGCGCGAGATCGCAGCCCGAAAGCAGGGCAAGGCAGAATACAGCCCCTGCGACACTGCCGCGCAGGGCGCGGCGTCTGGCACTCGCGCTCATCGGCGCGCTCCATTTTCGTTGCCACCATCATCGTCTTCAGGTGCAGGCTGATGCGGTGCCGGTGCCACGTTCTTGCGTGGGGCAGCAGTCGCATCATTATAGCCGCGGGTTGCAGGCACTACCTTGACCTCATCGCCTTCAAGCATATCCGCCGTGGGGTTGGCTACGATCTGGTCCTTGTCCGAAATTCCACCAAGGATCTGGATCGTCATGCCATAGTTGATGCCGGTCTTTACATCGATCAGGTGGATACGGTTATCGACCACCGTGGCAAGCTGCGTACCCTGGGCCCGGAAGATCAATGCGTTGACCGGCACGATCAGCACACCGGGCTCGCCCGGAGCGGTGAAATGAGCAGTGGCATAGGAATCCGGCCAGAGCGACCCGTCCTTGTTGTCCAGTTCCAGCTCGGTGGTGACCGTTCGCGTCGCGGCGTTGAAAGCCTGCGCTGTCGCCAGAAAGCTCGCATTGTAAACGCGCCCGGGGAATTGCGGCAGGGTAAGCTTGGCCGCGAGCTTGTCCGAAATCACAGCTGCATAATCCTGCGGCACCGAGACGAACACGCGCATGCGATGCGTGTCAGCCACGGTGAAGAGCTCTGACGCACTGCCACGGGAGTTCAGATCACCTCCGCCTGCATTCACATAGTCGCCCACGTTCACCAGACGCGAGGTCACGATACCGTCGAACGGTGCCACGATGCGCTTGAAGTTTTCCAGGGCTTCGAAGCGTTCGACCTCATGCTGTGCCTGGTCAACCTGTGCTTTCTGTGCCGCAGCGTTGGCAGCCTGCACGTCGACTTCCTGACGAGACACGGCCTGCGTGTCACGCAGATCAGCCCAGCGCTTGGCGGTGATCACGGCCAGCTTGTAGCGTGCCAGAACCACATTGTAGTTGGCCTTGGCGGCCTCGTACTGGGCGTCAAGGCTTGGCGTACTGATTTCGGCCAACAGATCGCCCGATTTCACGTGCGCTCCGTAGTCCTTGTACCACATCTTCACGTAGCCAGAGACCTGCGCATAAATCGGCGCCTGATACCATGCGGCCAGATTGGCCGGCAGATCGAGATGACGCTCGGCAGGGCTGGGCTGCGGATTGATCAGGCTCACCCGGGCACGCGCATTGTCATCGGCCTCTTCACGCAGGGCACTGTAATGCATCGAGCGTTCAACGATGCCCCAGACCGCCAGAAGAACGGCAACACCCAGCACGATAAGAATGATAAGGCGGCCCCGCTTGCGGTTCGGCTCGGCACCTTGTTTTGGGTGCTGGGTCATGCGTGGGCTCCCTCATCTCCGCGTTCACGCGGCTTTCTGTAATGGACAATGGCAAAAACACAGGGGACGAACAGGAGTGTCGCCGCCGTCGCCACCAGCAGGCCACCGATCACGGCCTTGCCGATCGGGGCATTGTCGGAATTGCTTATGGACATCGGCACCATGCCGATGATCATGGCCAGTGCAGTCATCAGCACCGGGCGGATACGCTCATAACCCGCTTCGAGCGCCGCCTTGAGCGCATCGCCGTGCACCTCCATACGCTCACGCGCAAAGGAGATGACCAGAATGGCATTGGCCGTGGCTGTACCCATGCACATGATGGCTCCCGTCAAGGCGGGCACCGAAAGCGACGTATGGGTCAGGAACAGGCTCCAGGCGATACCACCCAGTGCTCCGGGAAGCGCTGTGATGATCACGAACGGATCCAGCCAGGACTGGAAGTTCACGACAATGATCAGATAGACAAGCGTGATCGACATCGCGAGACCGATAATCAGCTGCGAATAGGCATCTGTCATCGTCACAGCCTGACCACGCACCACCAGATGCGAGCCGCGCGGCAATTCGGACCTCATGGAGTCCGCTACGCGCTGCACCGACTTCGCGACTGTGCCCAGATCGATATCCTCATTCGATGCGTAGATATCGAACACCGGCATGATGTTGTAATGCGCAACCTCCGCCGGGGTCCCCGTCTGCTCGATTTCGGACAGGGCGCCCAGAAGCTGGGGCTGGGCATTGGTCGGGTTGCCGTCACCACGGTCAATCGGCACGGTCTTGAGATCATTGAGCGTCTGCAGATAATTCGCCGGTGTCTGAACGTCGATCAGCTGCGCGACGCCCGAACTGTTCAGGAAGTACACCTGACCCACCTGCGCCGAGCCCGAGAGCACAACGAGCGCGTTCTGGGCGATATCCTGCTCGGTAATACCGGTGCCCAGAGCAAAGCTGCGCTTCGCGTTGATGCTGAGCGTAGGCTGCGTCATAGGCTGCTGGATCGAGACATCGGTGATGCCCGGGATCGTGGCCAGCTTGCGGCGGAGCTTCTTGGCAAAAGCAAAATTGCCGTAAAGGTCGCGGCCCACAACCTGTACATCGAGCGGTGCAGGCAGCCCGAAGTTCAGGATCTTGGCCGTGAGGTCGGCAGGCTGGAAAGTGATCTGTGTGCCGGGGAAGGCCTCGATCAGGCCCGCGCGAATCTTGCGACGGTACTCGGCGGTCGGGCTCTCGTCATTCTTGAGCGAGACAGTGATATCGCAGTCTTCGGTCCCTACGGTGGGGGTCGGGATAAAGGCCTGATTCAGCTGCGAGAACGGCAAGCCGCAATTGTTCAGCACGGCGTCGATCTGCCCGGGCAGGATCTCGTGCATCTTCTTCTCGATCAGCACGGAAATCTTGCCGGATTCCTCCAGACGCGTCCCGATGGGGGCACGCATATGGAGTTGCAGTGTGCCGGACTTGATTTCAGGGAAGAAATCCTCACCCACGAAGTAGTAGAGCCCGGTAGACAGGATCGACACGCCCATGAAGAACGGGACGAACTTCACGCGCTCCTCGATCAGACCAGCCAGCACGATCTTGTAGCGCTCGCGAAAGCGAAAGAACCTGCTCTCGAAGCCGCGCTGGAAGCGGCCGAAAAATCCCGGCTCCTTTCCGTCATCACCATGCTCATGCGCGGCGACCTGCGCTGCCAGCATCCAGTTGGCCATGGTCGGCACCAGCGTTCGCGACAGGATGAACGAGGCGATCATGGCGAAGATGATGGCCTCGGCCATCGGCATGAACAGCCACCCTGCCACGCCCGTCAGCTCGAAAAGCGGTAGCCAGACGATACAGATACAAGTTGTCGAGACGAAGGTCGGCACTACGATCTGGTTGGCCGCATCGATGATGGCCATTTCCAGATCCTTGCCCATTTCCAGATGGGCGTCGATATTCTCGATCATGACGGTCGCATCATCAACGAGAATACCGACCGCCAAAGCCAGACCGCCAAGCGTCATCACATTGATCGACTGACCGGCCAGACCCAGTCCGATCACGGAGCACAGAATGGCGAGCGGAATAGAGGTCGCCACGATGAGGGTAGACCGCCACGATCCCAGGAAGAGCAGCACAGCGAGGGACGTCAGCAGTGCGGCGATGATCATCTCGCGCACCACGTCCTCAACCGAATCCTTAACGAAGCCCGAGGCATCGGTCAGGATCTTGATGCTTGTCCCCTTGGGCAGGGTCTCGATCACCTGAGGCAAAAGCTTCTTGACGCCAGCCACCACATCAAGAGTCGAGGCATCGCCGCTTTTCATGATGACCATCATCACGGCCTGACGGCCTTTCACCAGCACCATATTGGCCTGTGGTGGACCCCCGCGATGCACATAAGCCACATCACGCAGATAGACGACAGAATTGCCAACCTGCTTGAGCGGCAGGTTGTTGAAGGTCTCCACCTCGCGCGGCTGGGCGTTGGTACGCACCATGTAGTCAAACGGACCAATGCGCTGATCGCCCGCAGGCAACACGATATTCTGTTTGTTGAGCGCTGTGCTGACATCAACGGCAGAAAGATTATGGGCCATCAGCTTGGATGGATCGATATCCACCGTAATGTAAGGCGCAAGACCGCCATAAGGGTTCGGTATCGAGACACCTGCCACAGAGACAAGCTGCGGTCTGATCAGATTGGACGCCATGTTGTACAATTCGGAGCCGTTCAGCTTGTCCGAATTGATCTGGAGCGTGAGCACCGGCACCGATGAGGCATTGTAGGCCAGGATCAGCGGCGGCGTCGCTCCGGTGGGCAACTGCTTGATGACCGTCTGCGATACCGAGGTGATCTGGGTTTGTGCAACCGAGGTATCCGTGCCGGGCTGGAAATACACCTTGACGATACCACGACCATAATAGGAGCCACTTTCGATGTGCTCGATATTATTGACCGTCGTGGTCAGGGTTCGTTCGTAGTAATAGACGACGCGCCCCGACATATCCTCAGGCATCAGGCCCAGATAGGACCAGACGATCGCTACGACAGGGATGTTGATGTTCGGGAAAACGTCTGTCGGCGTCTTGAGGACCGAACGGACACCGAAAATAACGATGAAGATGGACAGGACAACGAAGGTATAGGGTCGCTTTAGCGCGGTGATGACAACCTGATTCATGCAACCGACCCGCAACGCAACATGGAAACTGCCCTTCGCCTGTGCTGATCACTCGGCATGAGGAGCCCCCATCCGTTTCCCGATATCATCAAGGAGATTCCTTTTCCTGTTACAGCCAGAAATACAACTACGCCGGACGCCGACAAGGAAAATTCCTTTTAAGTTCCAAACTGGAACAACCTTTCATACGCTCGTCACACAGCCTAGCCAGTTGTCGCCCCCTCTGTATTGGCGCTTTCAACGTCCCCGGCGCAGAAGGGGCGACGCCGTGCAGGAGAAATCCTGCCATCATGAGAGCGCCTGAGCCACGGGCTTTTCCAGAGTGGCGCCCGACAGGCGGTATTGTCAGCAGGCAGTTTCAGGCGGCTCCGAGACCTGAAACACCATTTCAAAGGCACAACCCGGGCGATCGGTCGTGCCATCACCATCCGCAATCGCCAGATCGATCCCATGCAACCTAAGTATGGCCATGACGAGGCTGAGCCCGAGGCCGCTGCCGGGAACATGACGGCTTTTGTCCGAGCGGTAAAAACGCCCGAGGACGGCCTCTCGTTCCGCCTGCGGAATACCGATGCCGGTATCGGCAACCCGCAGATGGATCACCCCCGGCCCTGGCAAGGCCGAGATCGTGACACGCCCGCCTGAGGGTGTAAACTTCATCGCATTGTCGAGCAGGTTGGCCAACACCTCCACCAACAGGTCTCGATCACCGAATGTGATCATCGGATCAGGAATACGCTCGCCCGGTCGGGTAAGTGCGGACGGCGGCAGCACCGGCGCGACCGCATTAGTCAACACAAGACCATTGGTTTCGGCAATCGGCTCGTAGAGATCGACGATGTCCGCCACCAGATCAGCGAGATTGACGTACCCGAACCCGGCACGACGCCGGCCATTCTCAATCTCGCCAATGCGCAGCAGCGCCGTGATGACTGAAAAGCACTGATCGAGGTCCATCGTCGCGCGCTCGATCACCGAATTCAGATAATCGGCATCGTGGGGGCTCGATGTCGCGCGCTCCAGCCGGGCGCGCACGCGTGAGAGAGGCGTGCGCAGATCATGGGCGATGTCATTACCGACATCGCGTATCTCATCCATCAGGTATTCGAGGCGGTCGAGCATCCTGTTGACCGAGCCTGCCAGACGCTCAAGCTCGTCTCGCTCGCGCGCTGCGGGCAGACGCTCATGCACATCGCCCTGCATGATACGATCTATAGCCTCGTGCATGGTCTTGACGCGGGCCAGCGCCCGATGGCTGAGCACCACGCCTGTCAGAAGCGCAAACATGACAACCGGAAAAACCGATAGCAGAGCGCCACGCCGTATCATGTAGTGAAGTTCGGACAGCAAATGCAGCGAATGGGCCAGCACCAGTATGCGGCCGCCCGGCACCTTGACTGCCAGGAAACGCATCTCGTAGGGCGCATCATCTGTGGGTGAGAGCGTCAGGCGGTGAACCTTGCCATCAACCTCCAGCCCTTCGGGCCAGGCTTTGAGGTCGCCCGCGATATGGTGATAGTGACCATCGAACAATCCGGCCCAATTGATCACCACGCGCAGTTCGTTGCTCGCTCGCTCGCGTACCTGATATTCCAGACGCTCAGGCGTTTCCTGCACCAGTACATCGGCCTCCCGATGCAGGATACCGCTCGATCGCTCGGCCTCGAAATGCGTCATCTGCACGAAAAGCAGAACGAATTGCAGCACCATGCCACCAATGATGGCGGCTACGAAAGCCAGTGTCAGGCGGAAGGTCGCGGTACGGAAAACGCCAAAGCGCGGATTGTCAGAGAGCGACACGCAGCATGAACCCCGATCCTCTGATGCTGTGGATCAGTGGCGTTTCACCGGTGGCATCGACCTTGCGACGCAGCTTGCCGATATGCACGTCAACCAGATTGGTCTGGGGAATGAAACGGTAATTCCAGACATCCTCCAGCAGCATGGTTCGGGTGAGCACCTGGTTAGGCCTGCGCATCAGATATTCGAGCAAGCGGAACTCACGCGGCAGCAATTCGATCTCCCGTCCCTCGCGGGTGACGGTACGGTCGATCAGATCCATGTCCAGCGGCCCGACGCGCAGCGTTGTCGCGCGCGTGTCATTGGGTCGCCTCAGCAGGGCCTCAATGCGCGCTACCAACTCATCCATGGCGAATGGCTTGGTGAGATAATCATCGCCACCGGCCTTGAGACCGGTCACACGATCATCCACGGCTGAGAGAGCGGACAAAACCAGCACAGGCGCGTGAATGTTCTGATGGCGAAGCTTCTCGATAACCGAAAGTCCGTCGAGCAGCGGCAACATGCGATCGAGAACCATCAGATCATATGCATCGCTCGTCGCTGCTTCGAGCCCGGCCTGACCAGTGGAGACATGCGAAACGGCGAAGCCGCGAGCCGCCAGTTCCTCAACAACTTCCTTCGCAAGCGTGTCATCATCCTCAACAAACAGGATGCGTGTTTTTGGAGACAACTCTGGCGAAGCAGAAGAGAGACTATGATCCGGTTTCATGGTGTCATTTCTGCCCAATCCTGCCCCGCTTCGATAGTAAAATTCAGCTTAAAGCTCATCCAGTGTTTCAAGGTCGTCACCCGGCCCCTGCCCGTCAAGCCCGCGAAGCTTGCGCCCCAGAACACGTGTGCGCCGTCTCGCCTCATCGATTGTATTGCTCATGGCGCCCGCGCCACGTGAGAGTTTTTCAAGAACGCCGTCCATCCGCAGCATTTCCTGCCGGGTGAGCCCCAGAAGCCTTGCGATGGCGTCCGTGCGTTCCTCCAGCGCCAATGTCACATATCCGAGATGGACTGTACGCAGCAGGGCAGGAATGAGGGAGGGCCCCATGATGATGACCCGGTGCACACGCCCGACCTCATCGATCAGCCCCGGTATGCGCGCAACCTCCATGTAGAGCCCATCCGTTGGCAGGTAGAGCACGGCAAACTCAACGGTAAGCGGTGGATGGATATATTTCTCGGCAATCTTGCGGGCTTCAAGACGCACCGCATTGTCGAGGGCACGCCGCGCGATACGCTCTGCTGCCTGATCGGCGCGATCCACCGCATCGATCAGACGTTCATAGGCTTCGGTGGGGAATTTACTGTCGATGGCAAGGCGCGGTGGCGTGGCGCTGCGCACCGGCATGCGCAGGGCGAACTCTACAACTTCACCACCATCGCCAATCCGGTAGTTACTGTCGTAGGATTCGGCGGGCAGAATATCGTCCAGTATCGCGCGCAGCTGGGCTTCACCCCAACCCCCACGCGTCTTGACGTTGCCGAACAGTCTTTTCAGATCGCCAATCTGGGCTGTCACGGCGGACACTTCGCCAATGGCCTTCTGCATGGCTGAAAACTGCTCCACAACACGCTGGAACGAGGTCTGCATCTGTTTTTCGACGGTGACGTGCAGTTGCTCGCTGACCGAGGCCCGGATCTGGGCAAGCTGCTCTGCATTTTCGCGCATCATGTCGCGCAGCATCTGCCCTTGGGCAAGCCGCGTTTCAGCAAGCTCCTGACCAAGGCGATGACTCAGCCCGGCCAGACGATCACTCATATCGCTGCGCTGCTGTTCGAGACGCGAAGACAGGGCCCGCTCGGTTTCGATCAGGGCATTGCGATGAAATTCGCTCTCACTTCCACGTTCGGCCGCATCACGCTCAAGCAGCACGTAGATGCGCGAGAGAAGGTCCCTGTCTGTCCCACGGCGTGAGAGCCGTGACCACAGAAACACCGTTACAGCCAATGCAACAACTGCAACCAGCCAAGGGAAAAAACTGAAAAAATCCTGCGACAAATCTGGCTCCGCTTTACACCCCTGTATAGGAACAAAATAGGAATAGCGGAAGATGCTTCGTCGCGAAGCCTGTCAGGTTATCCGTCGAGGACAGAATAAATCACAGCACAGAAAATGGCCCCCGCTGCAAATGATCGGCATCGGGAGCCCTTCAGCCATGATCAGTGGATATTGCCGTAGGAAGCAGCACCGATGCCGGGGCAGGAGCATGGGTTGCCCAGTGGCACCTGTGTCGGCATCTTGCAGGTGTAGATTCCAGCCTTGCAGGTGTATCCGTATCCCACGACCTGCGTTCCAGGGGGCGTGGGACCCGGTGCCGCCGTTCCTTCGCAGGCGGCAAGCAAGAGCAGTCCGGCAAGGCCGCCAAGAACACGGGCAGAGCGTCTGAAATTGGTCGGGTTCGTCATGGTTTACACCTTTCTTGTTTGCTCGCGGGCTCCGGAAGTCGCCGGCTTTCTCATCGATCAGAACGACGCAGAAACAAGGCAGTTTTCAGGCGGATTTGTCACGATATTGCGCCACCAGCGCCTCGCAGAATGCCGGGAGATCGTCGGGATTGCGCGATGTGACCAGGTTGGCATCGACCACAACCTCGCGATCAACCCAGTTTGCCCCGGCATTGAGCAGATCCGTCTGAAGTGACGGCCACGACGTCAGGGTGCGGCCTTTGACGCCACCTGCCTCGATCAGGGTCCATGCACCGTGGCAGATGCTTGCAATCGGCTTTTGCTGAGCAACAAACCCGCGCAGGAACGCAACTGCGGCCTCGTTGATACGCAGCGCGTCGGGATTTGTTGTCCCGCCAGGGAGAAGGATGCCAGCAAACTCCATGTCGGCAGCCTCGCCTATGGTCGCACCGACCTCGATGGTCGAAGCCGGGTGCACGTCCCCCTTCATGGACTGGATCGTGCCTTTCTGGGGAGCGACGACCAGCGTCCTGAAGCCATTTGCCTCAAGAGCCTGACGTGGCTGGACGAGTTCACACTCCTCGACGCCATCTGTGGCGAGGATGGCAATGCACGGATTCATGAGATGATCTCCTGATACGACGCGCCCACAGCCCGGCATTGAGCCTTGTCAGCGCATGATCTTCTGCCATGACGCTGAACAGACGTAAGGGTTCGCTATTCAGCGCCTCGCAGCGATCGCCCGGCCCGCGGCCACGCCACTCGACCACGCCCACTGGAAATTGTAGCCGCCAAGCCAGCCGGTCACATCTACCGCCTCGCCAATCGCGAAGAGACCCGGCACATCGCGGGCCTCCATGGTCTTGGACGACAGCGCGCGCGTGTCGATCCCACCTTTCATGACCTCGGCCTTGGCGTAACCCTCTGTACCCGACAACCGGGGCCGCCAGGACGCAATCCGGGCAGCCAGCTCGGCAATCCGTTTGTCTGGCAGGTTTGCAAGGGTGCAGGTCACATCCGCGAGGCTGATCCCCGCGATATGACGCGCCAGACGTTGCGGCAGGTCCGCCAGCAGCGAGGCAGGCTCGGCGCGAGGTCGTGCCTTCTTGATGGCACCCAACGCCTCGCGGGCATCCTTGCCGGGCATCATGTCGATCAGCGGCGCATCGAGCGGCCCGTCCTGATAGGAAGAGATCTGCAATATCGCCGGACCGGAAAGGCCTCGATGGGTGAACACCATCCCATCCGTGAATCCTGTTTTGCCAAGGCTGGCGCGCACAGGCAGCGACACACCAGCGAGATCGGGCAGCGGCGTCTCCAGCGTGAGAGGTACGAGGCCGGGCACCGTCGGCACTACATCCAGCCCGAATTGCCGTGCAAGACGCAGCGAGAGATCGGTCGCACCAAGCTTGGGTATGGAAAGCCCCCCTGTTGCCAGGACAAGGTTGCGGCCTTCGATCTCACCCCGGTCTGTCCTGACGATAAAAGTCTCGCCTTTGGTGACCGACTGAATGCGCGTGTCGAGGTAGAGCGCGCAGCCCTCGGCCTCCCGCAGCAGCAGCGTCACGATGTCACGGGCCGACTCGGCACAGAAAAGCTGGCCTTCCGCTTTCTCCTGCCAGCCAATCCCATGGCGCTCGACCAGGGCCAGAAAATCGCGCGGTGTATAGCCAGCCAGAGCAGAGCGCATGAAGTGACGATTGGCAGAGAGAAAGTTCTCGGCGCGTGCATCCAGGTTGGTGAAATTGCAGCGCCCACCCCCTGAGATCAGGATCTTGCGGCCGGGCTCGGACGCATGGTCGAGAATGGCTACCGACGCTCCACCCTTGCGGGCTGCTGCCGCCGCCATGAGCCCGGCAGCGCCGGCGCCCAGAACGACCGCATCAAACACATTGTTCATCTGTTACCCTGCGTCGCTCAGAAATCGAGATCGGCGTAATGCGCAGGCGGATTGAATCCGTTGACCCGGTCATTGAGCAGTGAGCGGAAGCTGGGGCGTGATTTCATGCGCGCATACCAGTCCTTGGCCGCAGGTGCCTTCGACCAGTCGATATCTCCGATATAGTCGAGGCAGGACAGATGCGCTGCTGCCGCGAAATCGGCCATCGAAAGCATATTACCTGCCAGCCAGGCACGTGTTTCGGCCAGCCACCCGATATAGTCGAGATGAAAGCGCATATTGGCATAGCCTGCACGCAGGGCCGTCCCATCCGGATTGCCGCGCCCGGCCAGACGCTTGTCGACCTTTTCACCCAGAAGATTGCGCGAGACTTCATGGCCGAACTTGCCCTCGAACCATGCCATGAGGCGACGGACCTCGACGCGCTCTGCCAGGGTGCGCCCCATGAGCGGCGTGTCGGGATAAGCCTCCTCAAGATATTCGCAGATCACCCACGCATTCGGGATGGATAGGCCGTTTTCCTCCACCAGAAGCGGGACATCGCCCGCCGGGTTCAGGGCGAGATATTCAGGACGGTTTTCCCAGACCTTTTCGGTCTTGGGTTCATAGGGTAACCGTTTCTCGGCAAGAACGAGCCTGACCTGACGGCTTTGCGGCGAGAGCGGCAGATGATACAAAATGCGCATGCTTTATTCTTAAGCGTCTGGCCCGCCGCGAAGCAAGAGAGCTACGTCATTCCACCGCCCCATTTTCGATCCTGTTTCTTCAGGGTCCATCAGAGCGATCCCCGATCATGACAGACCAGATGACCTGCGCTGAAACCGACCCTGTCCGCGAGAGCGCGCCAATGCGCATCCGGGCACGCGGACGTTCCTTCCTCGCCCTCGTTCTGTCTCCTGAAGCCCCCCTCGCAGACTGGCTGCTGGGGCTGGACAACCAAATTGCCCGCTCGGTCGGTTTCTTTGCCGGCCGTCCTGTGATTCTCGATCTTGGCCTGCTGTCTTCTGATGCGGAAGGGTTGAGCGCGCTACAACAGGCGCTGGAAGCGCGCAGCATCCACATCATCGGCATCGAAAATGCTGATCGCAGCTGGGCACAGCTGGAACACTGGGTGTGGCCGGCAACACTTGAGGGCGGTCGCGCGAGTGGTGCGGTCGAATTTCCCACAGCGGGAAGCGATGCGCCCCCTGCCGTAAGCCCTGTGACCCAGCGCGCCGAAAGCCTTATTATCGAGCGTGCGATCCGATCCGGTCAAAGTATCACCCATCTGGATGGCGATATCGTCATCCTTGGCTCCGTTGCCTCGGGCGCGGAACTGGTTGCCGGTGGGTCGATCCATGTCTACGGAGCCTTGAGGGGCCGCGCCATCGCCGGTGTCGGTGGCCAGCCGGATGCCCGCATATTCGCAAGCCGGATGCAGGCTGAACTCCTCGCGATCGATGGCTTCTATAAGATCGCTGAGGAGATCGAGGCTGAGCTTTACGACCAGCCCGCACAGGCCCTGCTGAGCGAAGACCATGTGATGGTCATACGGCTGGGCTAAACGAAACTATTTGCAATCTGATGATTGCGGCACACGCCCTTTCCTCAGTAGTATTGCTTTTGGTCGCACAACGAAAAAGCGACGTATTCCCTGGAAGTTTGGTGGAGCGCACATGGCTAAGGTGCTGGTAGTCACATCCGGTAAGGGCGGGGTCGGCAAGACGACCACGACAGCAGCACTTGGTGCCGCACTGGCCCAGTCAGGACAGAACGTCGTCGTGATCGATTTCGACGTTGGCCTGCGCAACCTCGACCTCGTCATGGGGGCCGAGCGCCGCGTTGTTTTTGATTTCATCAACGTGGTCCAGGGGGACGCCAAACTCTCGCAGGCACTGATACGTGACAAGCGCGTCGAGACGCTGTCCATTCTGCCAGCGTCGCAGACCCGCGACAAGGACGCCCTCACTTCCGAAGGGGTGGCCAAGGTTATCGAAGAGCTTCGCGAGAAATTCGACTGGATTATCTGCGACAGCCCTGCAGGGATCGAACGCGGTGCCCAGATGGCGATGTATCATGCCGATATCGCTGTGGTCGTGACAAACCCCGAAGTCAGCTCCGTCCGCGATAGCGATCGCATCATCGGGATGCTCGACAGCACGACAGAAAAAGCGACCAAGGGAGAGAAAGTCGAGAAGCATCTTCTCATGACGCGCTACGATCCATCCCGCGCGGCCAAGGGCGAGATGCTCAATACGGAAGACGTGCTCGAAATTCTTTCCATCCCGCTGCTGGGCATTATCCCCGAGAGCGAGGAAGTGCTGCGTGCTTCCAACGTCGGTGCGCCAGTAACCCTGTCAAATCCTGAGTCCGCACCGGCTCGCGCCTATTTTGATGCAGCCAGACGCCTGCAGGGCGAGAAGCTTGAAATCCAGATCCCGCTCGAGCGGAAAGGCCTTCTCGAGTGGCTGTTCAAGAAGAGGGTCGCATGAGCCTGTTCGGACTATTTGCAAAGCGCAACACGGGCGCCGTTGCACGTGATCGTCTTCAGATCCTGCTGGCGCATGAACGCTCGGGTAGCGGCAACTCTGAGCTGATCAGTCAGTTACATCGCGAGATCCTTGAGGTGATCAAGCGCCATGTGGCAGTGGATCAGGACAAGGTTCAGGTCAAGCTCGATGGCGGCCATGACGGTTGTTCAGTGCTCGAGATCGATATCGAGATGCCGCAGATCGACAAGGACGTAAGGCGCTCGGCCTGATTTCTGGCGGAGCGTAAAATCTGGAGAGAAGGTTTGAGTGGTTTTTTCGGATCAATGATCAATTCTGCCATCGGGTCCATGGGTGACAAACTCAAGGAAAAGCTGGGTGGCAGTGTCGGTGAGTACCTGACCAGCGAACAAGGGATCCAGACGCTTGTCGAACAGGCACGCCGCGCCGGGCTTGAGGACAAGGTCCGCTCCTGGATCGGCTCCGGCGAAAATCTGCCCATCTCAGCGGATGAATTGAGGGCGCTCCTGACCGACGAGCAGATCCAGATGCTGGTGTCAAAAACCGGCCTCCCCGCAGGGGCTCTTCTGCCGGCGCTCGCCCAGTTCATTCCCGGCGTGGTCGATCAGCACACCAGCGAACAGGATCAGCCGCCGGCCGCTGGCTGAATGATCGACCGCCTGTGATTGTTCACAGACATCCCAACCTAACCGGGTCAGGTTTGACCCGGTTACCGCTCCCTTGCCACAATCACGATCAGGCTATCCCGTCATCCCCGGCATTGCATCGAGCGGTTTGATCGGATCAACGGGAAAACGGATCAGCAGATAAGGCGGCTGACGCCGGTTATGACCCTCATTGAATGACGGCAGGCGATTCCACTGCCCAAGCGTACAATAGATCCAGTCCCGCGTGGCACAGATGCCATCAGGTGACAGGATACGCGCATCCCTGACAGCCATGGCAAACGACCCGTCAGGATCACGGCGCAGGATGCAATCATGCTCGTAATTAGTGGTATAGAGCCGGCCATGCTGATCGAAACATAGGCCATCGGCTGTGCCCTTTTCGCCCTCATCCCGTATCTGGGCAGCCAAGGCCTCATCCGACAGGCTTTGATCGGCCAGTGCGCGCGTCGGTATGCTGTAAAGGCGACGGCTTGTCAGCGGTGCGTAATACAGGCGGGATTCGTCAGGCAGCAAGGCAATACCATCCGCCCCACCTGACACCATCTGGGGATGATGCGGCACGTAGCGTCTGGGCTCTCCTTCCACAATTGCCATGAACCCCGGTACGGCTTGGGTCGAAACATGATGCGCCAGAACCCGCTTGGTCTGGCCAGTCGCAATATCCGCAACAATCATGGCAGGCTCATCGCCGAACGAGGAATCCGTCACGAACACGGTTCCCTTGGCACCGGCCGACAAGGCGACGCGCAGATCATTCATATGACTGTTCGGCAGCATGACCGGGGATTTGAGCAGGATCTTGTGCGTGACGCGGTTGCTAACCGGGTCGATGCAAACAATCTTGGCCGCCCCTTCAGGGATGTCGTGGCCCGCGAGTTTGCCATCATCGATCACCCATAGCCGCCCGGCAGAATCATGGGCGATGCCATGGACAGACATCAGGCGATCTGCCGGGGCCCTGTCGGATGGGAGGCTGAGCTCGGCTGACGGATAGGGCACCACCACGCCCCCCTTGACCTCACCCAGGGTGGCACCGGCATGGTTATCGGCGTGACGCGGAAAGCTGACGAACATGCGGCCATCGGGAAGCACGGCAACGCCAGATGGCCCCGGTCCGACAAATTTAGCGACAATGTCGAACTCACCGCTCGAACTCGTCCCGTCATCGGCATTGCCTGAGGCAAGGGCCGGACCAGCCACCCCCAGCAGCGGTGCAACGGAAGCAGCAGAAAGAAAGGACCGGCGTTTCATGGCAGGCTTCACCTCGATCAGGACGGGACGACCTGCTTGAAACGCTATGCGACGGATGCGGCTTCGTCCTTAAAATGCTTTTCATGAGGGAGGTTGAATCCCCCTTGGGCTGCCTCCTCACCTGTCGCCAATTTGTCACAGTTCGCAACAGAGTCGGTGGACAGAGATTAAGAAAGAGTTGTTATGTTATATCATACAGAATAGGAACGAAGGCGATTTGTTCCGCCTTCAACCTGTTGGGTAGTCATGATGTCATCCCGATCCCTGTGGTCGTCCAGCCTGTTTCTGTCATGCTCGGTTCTGGCGCTCACCACGCCCGTTCATGCGCAGACTGCAGTGCCCTCCTCAACCACGACGACCCCGGTTGTGACGCCCGTGACAACCCAGTCTGGCACGCAAACGAGCGACCAGGCGTCCAGAACCTCCTTTGATAACACGGGTGATACAGCTTCGCAGGGCGTGAACGCCCAGAAAGAAGAGCATATCATCGTCAATGCGCGTCTCGATGAAATTCGCTCCTCTCTGCAATCCTCCACGGGTGCGACAACCTATCGCTTCACCCGCCGTGATATCGAAAACAACCCGGGCGGCGATAATGCGCCGCTCAACACACTTCTCCTTCAGGCGCCTGGCGTCGCGCAGGACAGCTTTGGCCAGATTCATGTGCGCGGCGATCACAACGAGGTCCAGTTCCGCCTCGATGGCGTGCAGCTTCCTGAAGGGCTGAGCGTTTTCGGCCAGGCGTTGATGACTCGCTTTGCCCATTCCGCCTCGCTCACCACCGGCGCGCTGCCCAGCGAATATGGTTTTCTGCAAGCCGGTGTGATCGACATCACCACCAAGAACGGTAGCGCCGATCCGGGTGGCGATGCCTCGATCTATGGTGGTGCGCGCGACTATTTCTTCCCGTCGCTGCAATATGGTGGCCATGCCGGGAAGTGGGATTTCTTTGCGACCGGCGACTTCGTTCATAACCGGGTCGGTGTTGAAAATCCGACATCGAGCTTCAACCCGATCCACGACCTGAGCAACCAGTATCATGCGCTCGGTCATCTGCGTTACACGGCCGATGAGAATACCCGTATCAGCCTCACCGGAGGCGTGTCGAACGCTCAGTATCAGCTGCCCAACAACCCCGGTCAGCAACGCCAGTTTGCCAATCCGAGCTTTCTGGATTCAGCCCTGTCTCAACAGGTTTATGGCAGCGTGGACAGCGCCAGCCTGAACGAGCGCCAGAAAGAGATCACCGATTTCGGTATCCTCTCCCTCCAGAAGGACATGGGCAAGGTCAGCCTGCAGAGTTCGGTTATCACGCGCTACTCGTCGCTTGGCTACTCGCCCGATCCGCTGGGCGATCTGGTCTATAATGGAATCAGCCAGCACGCAGCGCGTTCGGTTTTCTCGACGGGCTCGCAAACTGATGTCACATGGCACGCCAATCGCCAGCATACGGTGCGCTTCGGTTATCAGGTCTATGTCGAGCGTAACAGCTCCAAGACGGATTCCATCGTCTATCAGCAGACGGGCGCCGAGGATGACGGCACACCCATCTATGATGGCACGACCACGAATGTGCACGATGGCAGCGGCCGCACTGGCTGGATGTACGGGCTTTACGCTCAGGATGAGTGGCGCCCGGTGCGTGATCTAACCATCAATTACGGTCTGCGCTTCGACGGTGTCGATGAGTACACGCACTCGAAACAGGTCAGCCCGCGCATCAATATCGTGTGGCGTGCATGGCGGGGTGGCGTGCTCCATGCCGGATATTCGCGCTATTTCACCCCCCCGCCCTTCGAACTCGTCGCCAATACCTCGCTCAGCAAATATGTCGGCACATCCAACGAGCCGCAGACCTTGCAGAACAATACGGTCAAGGCGGAGCGCGACCATTACTTCGATGCTGGCGTAACGCAGTCCATTCTGCCCGGCTGGCACGCCTCTTTCGATGCCTATGTGAAGCTCGCCAAGAACATGATCGATGAAGGTCAGTTTGGCGCACCGATCATCCTCTCGGCGTTCAATTATCGCCGCGGGCAGGTGAATGGCTACGAACTCTCGACGAATTACGAGCATGGCCCGCTCTCGCTCTACGGCAACGCGGCCTGGTCTCGGGCAATCGGCAAGGACATCACCACCGCACAGTGGACGATGGACCCGGATGATCTTGCCTATGTCCAAAACCGCTGGATCCATCTCGATCATGACCAGCGCTGGACGGCGTCCGCAGGGGGGAGCTATTCCTTCTTCTATCACACGGGCCACCCCACCCGTGTTTCGGCCTCGATGGTCTATGGTAGCGGCCTGCGCGCCGATGGTGTGGTGCCCAATGGCCGCTCTGTCCCGATCTATGCCACTTTCAACCTGTCGCTCGTCCAGTCCTTCAAGGATCTGTTCCGCGTGCCATTCCTCAAGCGCACCGAACTGCGTCTCGATGTGCTGAACCTGTTCGACAAGAGCTACCAGATCCGCGACGGATCAGGCATCGGCGTCGGGGCACCCCAATACGGCCTGCGTCGTACCATCCTGACCGGTATTTCGCAGAGGTTCTGAGCTCCAAGCCCTTGCCTGCCAAAGCGGGCGAGGGCCGGGACATCTGTCTCACCCTGCCTAGCGTAGGCGGCTCGCGTTACGCCGAGCCTATCCGGCAATCAGCCGGCGGCGTCGCTATTGCTTAAAAGCGGATAATGGCACGCCGCCCGGCGCCCTGCCCCGTAATCCGTGAGGATCGGCCTCTCGATCGCACAACGGGGGCGGGCAATCGGGCAGCGCGTGTGGAAGCGACAGCCCGGTGGCGGGGAAAGAGGACTTGGCACATCGCCCTGCAAGGGCGCCGCCAGCGGTTTGCCCGGTTGAGGCACGGCCTCTACCAGCGCCCTTGTATAGGGATGGAGCGGTCGCGAGAGCAGGGCGAGCGTCTCCCCTTCCTCGACAATCGCGCCTAGATACATCACGGCCACGCGGTCCGAAATCTGTCTCACCACCGCCAGATCATGCGAGATGAACAGACAGGCCAGACCCATCTCGGCCTGAAGCTGGCGCAGCAGATTGACAATCTGTGCCTGTACGGAAACGTCCAGCGCCGAGACAGGCTCGTCCGCGACGATGACCTGCGGTGAGAGCGCAATGGCGCGGGCAATGTTCAGCCTCTGCCGCTGCCCGCCAGAAAGCGCACCGGGATAACGGGGCAGATAATCCGCCGACAGGCCCACGCGCTCGAGGAGCGCCGCCAACGTGGCCCTGGACCACTCCCGCCGATGGATACGAAACGGCTCCGCCAATGTATTACCGATTGTCCAGCGCGGATTGAAGGACGATCCAGAATCCTGAAAAACCATCTGCAGATGGCCGCGCAGATCGCGCAGAGCGCGCCGCCCCATTTGCGCCATATCCTGCCCGTCGAACAGGATCTCTCCCTTGTCGGGGCGATCAAACCCCATCATGAGACGGCCCAGTGTGGATTTGCCGCAACCTGACTCACCGACGAGGGCAAGGCTCTCTCCATGCTTCAGGGTGAGCGAGATGCCATCGACGGCCCGCAGTGTCCTGCCGCGCCCCAGATGATAGGTCCGGGCGACATCCCGCGCCTGAAGCAGTTCCGTCATTCGTAGAGCACGCAAGCCACCTCATGGCGCTCCTCTTTCTGCGCCTTGGCTGAGGCGGTTGTCGTCGTGCTGTACAAGCCATCGATGACGCGCCGCATCGCCGGGCGCACCTCACAGGGCTGCATGACATGGGGGCAGCGCGGCGCGAAAACACACCCGCTGGGTCGTGTCTGTGGCGAGGGAGGAGCACCCTCGATCACGGGCAATCTGGCCGGTCGCGGTCCTTCGAGCGGTGGTATGGCCTGCAACAGGGCCTGGGTATAGGGATGGCGTGGGGCCGAGAGAACAGCCGCCACCGGGCCGGTCTCGATGACGACCCCGGCGTAAAGAACGGCGACATGCGTGCAGCTTTGCGCCACCACCCCCATGTCATGGGTGATCAGCATGACGCTCGCCTCACGCGCACCGATCTCACGCAGCAACGCCAGGATCTGCGCCTGAACCGTGACATCGAGCGCCGTTGTCGGTTCATCAGCAATCAGCAGATCCGGCTCACAGGACACAGCCATTGCAATCATGGCGCGCTGGCGCAGCCCGCCAGACAGTTCATGCGGAAAACGCAAAGCGGTTTGCGCGGGAGACGGCACACCCATACGCCCGAGCAGTGTCACCACACGCTCATTCGCCTCGCGTTTCGATACAAGCTGGTGCAGCCTGATCTGCTCGGCAATCTGGGCACCGATACGCCGAACCGGCAGAAAAGCCGTCATCGGATCCTGAAAGATCATGGCGGCCCGCCTGCCGCGAAAATGCTGCCACGCCCTCTCGGTCTGGGATTGCAGATCCTGCCCGTCGAAAATCAGCTCACCGGACAGGATGCCGGTAGGTTGCAGCCCGAGCACGCTCAACCCGGTCAGGCTTTTCCCTGAGCCTGATTCGCCCACGACCCCAAGGATCTGACCGCGCTGCAGCGAGAGGGTCACGCCATCGAGCAGATAGCCGGCTCTGGGGTGTTTCAGCCGCAGGTTGCGCAGGGACAAAAGCGGCTCAGTGCCCATTCTTCCCTCCCCCGATGCGCGGGTCGAGCAGGCGATACAGCCCGTCGATCAGGGCGTTGGCAACCACCACGAAAAACGCCGCATAGAGCACGGTTGCCATGATGAGCGGCAGATCCAGCGTGCTCAGGCCCTGATAGGTCAGATGCCCGACACCGGGCAGCGCAAACACGACTTCCGTCAACAGGGCACCACCCCCGAGCAGCTGGGCGAAATCGAGACCGAACAATGAGAGCGCGCTCAGACCGGAAAGGCGCAAGGCATGAAAGAACCAGAGGCGCCACGGCCCTGCCCCTTTCGCACGTGCTGTGCGCAGCGCGTCTTCCTGCATGGCCGAAAGCAGGTCCGAGCGCAGAACCCGACTGTAAAGGCCGATGAAAGCGACAGCGAGCGTGAGCGCCGGGAGGATCAGACATTTCGTCCAGCCGAGAACACTCGTGGAGAGTGGCACATAGCCCAGTGGCGGCACCCAACGGAACAGCCAGGTGTCATGCAACCGGCTCTGGCTCACCAGATTGACCATCTCGCCCAGCCAGAAAACCGGGATGGACAAACCGACCATAGCCAGCACAGAAAGGAGACGGTCCAGGGCACCGCCCTGAAAAGCCGCCCCCATCATGCCAAGCACCAGCGCGCCGCTCACCCAGAACAGCGCCGCCCATAGCACAAGCGAGAGCGTGACAGGTGCAGCAGCAAACACCTCCGAAACCACATTCTGCCCGTGATTGACGTAGGACGTCAGGTTTCGCGAGATGAACAGATGATCCATCATTGTGAGATAACGGACAGGTAGCGAGCGATCGAAGCCATAGGCATGGCGAACACGTTCGATCACCTCCGGGCTCGCGCCGCGCCCCGCAATACGGGCTGAGGGGTCCGACCCCGGCGTTGCAAAGAACACGGCAAAGACGAGTACCGAAATGCCGAACAGCACGAGCAGCATCTGCCCGAGGCGGGAGAGAAAGCCCCTCATCTGCCGCCCCGCCTGCGCAACGCCGTCTGCGCCGCGTCACCCAGCGTGTTCAGGGCCAGAACAGTCACGATGATGGCCAATCCCGGCGCGATGGCGACGACCGGGCGGCTATAGATCAATCCCTCGCCATCATGGATCAGGCTCCCCCACGAAGCGGCAGGTGCCTGCACACCGAGACTGAGAAAAGACAGTGCGGACTCCGCCAGGAGGCAAAGCGCCATGATGAGCGGTGCCAGCACAAAGACGGTTTCCGCCAGCAGGGGCAGGATCTCGCGCAGGATGATGCGCAGTGACGACGCCCCCAGCCCACGCGCTGCCAGAACGAAGCCAGCATTTTGCAGGCTTTTCGTCCGGGCCCGGATGGGCCGCGCCGCATAGGGCACATAGATGAGCGCGATAATCAGAATGGGCAGAAGCAGTGAGTCCGCCCGCAAGTGGAGCGGGCCAAAAGAGAGGTCATGGCCAATTGTCACCACGCTGAGGCTGATGGCGAACAGATAAACCGGCACTGCCCAGAGAATATCGAGCCCGCGCGACAGGACCAGATCGACCCACCCCCCACAATATCCGGCCGCCAGACCGCAAAACGTTGCGGCAATCAGGCACAGACAAGCGGCTGAAAAAGCGATGACCAGCGAGGATCGCGCCCCGTAAAGCAGTCTCGCAGCAATGTCGCGCCCCTGTGAATCGGCCCCAAGGGCATAAGGCCCCCAACGCCATGACGGCCCAATGGGAGAGAGGCCCAGATGGAGCGGGTTGTCATTGGCCTGCATGATATCCTGCGCATGGCCGTTGCGCATGACGGTGCCGGCCAGATTGGAAGCCATTGCATCGACCCCAACCGCTCGCGCATAGAGCGGCGCGGCGACCGCGCCAAGCACCAGAAGAAGCAAGGCACCCATCGCCAGCAACACCGCGATATTCCCGTGCCAAAGGGCAAGGCGTCTCGTGTTTTTCATTGGCTGTGCAAGCGCGCATGCGGCGGCGGAATGAGCTGCCCTGCGAGAGACACCAGCGGGCTAGCCGGCAGCGTGCCGATCGCCATAATCGCCTCTGGGTCGCGGGTCGAAATCCTCATCGCACCGATCGTGGCAAAACGACGCGATGATTTCAACGCTGGAATGATCTCGGTCCGAGACAAAGCTGGGCAATCAGACGACGTGACAGTGCCAGATCGGGGCTGCCCGTCTGCTTGCAGGCCAGTTCGAAACCTTGCACGGCATCGCAGGCTCTCCTGAGACCTGTGCGATCCCAGCGCTCAAGGGCTTTGGTGAAGCTCTCGGTTTTCTTGAAAAACACCGGGGGGCGAAGCATTTTCATGGCTTCCTGACGCGACTTGCCCTCATCCATCCAGTCCAGCACCCGCAGCAACCGGTTCATGAGCGACAGACAGGCACGCGCCAGAGCAATGGGAGACAAACCATCGGCAAGCGCACGCTCCAGCGCAATGTCAGCAATGGCTCGATCACCAGCCATCGCAGCACTTGTCGCATCATCCAGCGTAGCACTGGCAGAATCACCGATACATTCCTGACAGTCATCGAGCGTCAGACGGCCACCTTCCCCGGCAAAAAGGACAAGCTTCTCGACTTCGCTCCGTATGGCTGCGCGGTCGGCTCCCATGACGGAGGAAAGCCAGAACAGAGCATCGCGGTCGATCGTAACTGACGCTTCACGAAAGAGATCCGCCAGTGAGGCAATGAGGGTCTTGCCCTCCTCGGGGTAGCAACCGATGGCGGCAATCGAGGCATGGGCTTCAAGCGAGGTTCGCAGCTTCGCGCGTGAGGCAAGCCCCGGTGCTTCGATGACCAGAACCGTATCGCTGTTGATCGCAAGCGCCGCCATGACTCTGGGCAACAACGCGTCCTGTGCATCGCGCACCCATATGGCACGACGCCCCCCAATCAGGGAAAGCGCGCCCATCTCCTCTTCGAGGCGGCCATGCTGATCCTGATCGAGCACTGCGACACGGAACGGATCGTCCAGCGACTCCGCCACCAGCTTGACGCACTGGGCGGCCCGCTCGCGTATCAGGCCGAGATCATCACCATAGAGCAGGACCCCGCGCCACTTGCCAATCTCAGCGAGTGTGCGGGAAGTCGAGCGGGCATCGATCTTCATGCGCGATCAGTTATCCGTGCTATTGAGATCCGTACGCCCCGTTGCCGCAGCCGGGAAGCCATCAGGACCCGCCTTCTCGTAAGGCTGGCCATTCTGGGTCGGCATGGCGTTCGGATCAAAATAGGAAGGCAGATCCGCTGCATTGTTACGCGATGGCTTGATCTGGGTCTTGAACCAGATAGCGATCTGCTGACGGATTGATCCCGCAAGGGTCTGGGCGATACGGGCCCGAACAGTCTCGTCATTCAGGGTCTGGGCGAGATACTGCTCGAAGGTCGCATTGAAGCCATCGAGTTCATTCACATCGCCTTCAGCCAGAAATCTTGGAGAGGGCTCGACAGTATAGAGCCGCCAGTGCGCCGTTCCCAGTTCGCGATAACGGCCGGCAGTATTATCGCTATGAATATCAATGACCGACGCATTGACGCCGTAGCTTACATTGAGCGTGTAGCCGTCTGGTGCCTTGGTGCTGCCGCTACCCAGCTGCTCCTGGAGTGCAAGCCGCAATTCCTGCCCCTGGCGCTCGGGGATGTTGGAGACATAGATGCGCTGCATCTCATGCGTCACACGAGCGCCGCCATCTCCATTGCTTCCATAAAGCGGCTGAAACCCGCAACCGCTCAGAGCCAGAGAAGCAAGCAGGATAAGACGGCGCATCGGTTCAGCCTGCCACCACAAAGTTGACGATACGATTGGGCACGTGGATGCGCTTGACGATACGCTTGCCTTCCAGCATCCGCGCCACGTTCGGCTCGGCCTCGGCCAGCGGAAGCACCATGTCAGACGGCGCGTCGGGTGGCACCTCGATTGTGCCACGCAGCTTACCCATGATCTGCACGCCCAGCGTGATACTGTCACGCGTGAGGAACGCGTCCAGCGCCTCCGGCCAGGCGCGCTCGACGACCATGGCCCCTTCAGGCTCAAGCAGGGCCACCATTTCTTCCGCCAGATGCGGCATCATGGGTGCGACAAGCAAGGCAAGTGAGAGAGCGGCCTCGCGACGCGCTGCGCCAATACCGTCCTCGGTCGATTTCTCGGCCTCCGACAGGGCAGCGCTCAATTCGTGCAGACGCGCCACGGCGACATTGGGTGTGAAGCCCTCAAGCGCCTCGGTCACGGCCTTGATGGTGCGATGCGTGGCCTGACGCAGGCTGCGACCGCCTTCGGTAAAGGGCGCTCCCTGCGGCACCTGCGCCGCGACATTCTGCACCAGACGATAGAGACGCTGACCAAAACGGGCTGAAGCGGCAACGCCGGACTCGGTCCACTCCATATCACGCTCTGGCGGGCTGTCGGACAGCACGAACCAGCGTGCCGTATCTGCACCAAAGCGCTCGATAATCGCCGTAGGCGAAACCGTGTTTCGCTTGGATTTCGACATTTTCTCCAGGCGACCGAGTTGCACGGGCTGGCCGTTGTCACGACGCACATAGCCTTCGCCCGAACGTACCACGTCCTCAGGCGCGAGCCAGCCGCTCTCATCGCGGTAGCTCTCATGGGTGATCATGCCCTGGGTGAACAGACCATCAAACGGCTCATCGACACTGAGATGACCCGTCTCGTGCATGGCACGCGTGAAGAAGCGCGCATAAAGCAGATGCAGGATCGCGTGTTCGATACCGCCGATATACTGATCGACCGGCAGCCAGCTATTGGCCGCAATCGGGTCCGTCGGGGTGCTGGCATGGGGCGCCGTAAAGCGCGCGAAATACCATGAGCTATCGACGAATGTATCGAATGTGTCAGTCTCGCGACGTGCCTTGGCGCCGCATTGCGGGCAGTCCACATGCTTCCAGCTCGGGTGGTGATCGAGCGGATTACCGGGGCGGTCGAAGGTGACATCCTCGGGGAGCTTCAGCGGCAACTGGTCGTCCGGCACAGGCACTGCACCACAGCTGTCGCAATGGATGACCGGTATCGGACAGCCCCAGTAACGCTGGCGCGAGATACCCCAGTCGCGCAGGCGCCAGTTCACGACACCACGGCCGATCCCCATACCCTCGAGACGCTCGATGGCCTTGCGCTTGCCTTCGACGATGTCCAGCCCGTCGAGGAAGCCGGAATTAATGAGCGTGCCCTCACCCGTGACGGCGGTCTTGCCCACCGTAAAGCCAGCTTGCTGCTCGCCTGTCGGCAGAATGACCGGACGCACCGGAAGGTCATATTTGCGGGCAAAGTCGAGATCGCGCTGATCGCCACAGGGGCAACCGAACACAGCACCTGTGCCATATTCCATCAGAACGAAATTGGCGATCCAGACCGGCACGGTCTCGTCAGGCGCAAACGGGTTGCTGACGCGCAACCCGGTATCGATCCCGCGCTTTTCGGCCGCCTCGATTGCTTCCTCAGACGTACCGAGACGCTGACATTCCTCGATAAAGCTGCGTACGGCTTCGTTATCCTGACCAACCTTTGCGGCCAGCGGATGATCGGCAGCAATCGCGACAAAGCTCATGCCAAACAGCGTATCCGGACGGGTGGTAAACACCTCGACCGAGTCCAGGTCGGTGTCGAACCCTTCGGGGGGTGCATGAAGCGCAAAGCGGACACGAGCGCCTTCCGACCGGCCGATCCAGCGCTCCTGCATGACGCGCACACGCGCTGGCCAGCGATCCAGCTTGTCGAGGCCTTCAAGCAGTGGTGCTGCAAAATCCGTAATCTTGAGGAACCACTGCGACAGGCGCTTTTTCTCAATCAGCGCACCCGAACGCCAGCCACGCCCGTCAACCACCTGCTCATTGGCGAGCACGGTGTTATCCACGGGGTCCCAGTTGACTGCTGATTCGCGACGCTCGACCAGACCCTTGCGCCACATATCCAGAAACAGCTTCTGCTGATGCCCATAATATTCCGGCAGGCAGGTCGCGATCTCACGCTCCCAGTCCAGCGAGAAACCAAGGCGCTGCAACGTGCCGCGCATGGCGGCAATGTTGTCCAGCGTCCACTGTCCCGGATGCACACCGCGCTCACGCGCCGCATTTTCCGCCGGGAGGCCGAACGCATCCCAGCCCATGGGATGCAGGACCGAGAAACCACGAGCGCGCTTGTAACGCGCCACCACATCGCCCAGCGCATAGTTGCGCACATGGCCCATATGGAGCTGACCCGACGGATACGGAAACATCTCGAGCACGTAATATTTCGGCTTGTCGGCAGCGGGATGGTCATCAGCGGCGAAGGCGCGCACACCGTCCCATTTTGCCTGCCATTTGGGCTCAGCCTTGCCGAAATCGTAGCCGAGTGTCTCTTGTTCCGTCATGATCTTCTGTCGTCTGTTCGTGTCACGTAATCTTCAGGGCGGAGGCTTCAGTCCCGATTGCCATTATCGGCACGGAGCTGACGCGCGCGCGCGAGGATACGCGTCGTGATATCCGAGGTCGTGTTCGGTGCAACGGGGGTATCCACCCACTCGCTTCCCTGCTTTTCCTGACGGAACACGGAAACGCGCAGCGCATCCGAACGCAACCGGCGATCGAGGATATAGGCAGCGATCTTGAAGCGCTCGTTGGTGCTGGCAGGGGGCTGATACCAATCCGTCAGGATCACGCCGCCATTCGCGTCCGCTGAGGCAAATGGCATGAACGACAGGGTATCAATGGCACCACGCCAGAGATAGGCATTAACCCCACCCTGAAGCTGGTCATCACCCCCCGTAGCGCCGCGATCAACGCCAAGCAGATGATTGCGCGGCTGGGTCAGACTGTCGGGATCACGCCCACCGCCACAGGCACTGAGTGCCAACAGGGCGCAGAGCGGCAGAACGGAGAGATGCCGCCCCTTGAGTGTCAGCGCCCTTATGGGCGCATTGAGAGGGGCGATCGGCTGCAAACGAGGTGTCATGTTGTCCCTATTAGACTGGCACTGGCCGCGTGTCGAAATCCCCGATCGCGGCACCCGCGTTCGGCTTCAACAATTGTTCATATCGCGCCCGCCCGGTCCCGCCAAGGCTGGCCTGCCACTTATCCTTGCGGCAGGCTTACCCGCTCGAGCATTTCACGCAGCCACATCTGCATTGCCTCTGGCAGAAAGTCATGTCGTGAGAGCACACCGGAAATTGTAATATCCGGCACAAGCCGCAGCAGATGGCGTTTCACGCGCTCAGTCTCTTCTCCCATTCCATGAGACGCGAGCGAAACGAGGTAATAAAGTACCCCGGCAGCGCTACGCGGATAGAGACTGACGAAGGCTGCACCGGCCTGTCTGGCTTCCTCGTTGTTTCCTGACGCTTCGAGAACAAAAATGCTGAACGGCTCCGAGAGCACCGCCAAAGGCTGTGACGCTCTAAGGGCACGGAACTGCTGGATTTCTTCCAGTGCAACGGCCTTGTCTTCGGACAGCAGGGCCTGAGTAGCCTTGAGAGCGTGAATGGAGGGCGAGATGGCGATTGCCGGAAACACGCCACCTGCCCCCGTGTACTCCGCGGTCAACGCCTTGGCTTCATCGAGCTGACCGGGCGTGAAGGTGCGTGTCATCATCGACAGCCACACGCCAAGCGGGTTGGCACGCAACTGGATCGCCACGTAACCGGCGGCCGATGCGATTTCCTCGATATCTTCCGGAGGCGCAGATGACCAGGTTTCAAGATAGAGAAAGAACCTGATCAGCGAGCGCACATAGAGCACGAACACGGATTCCTGATCGGACTGATAGGCACGTTCGACCAGATCGCGCAATTCGGTGGCGAGTGTGATGTCACAGCGCAACAGGAGTGTCAGGGCACGCACGGCCATCTGAAAGGCCGATAGCTCGGCAATCGGGCGGGACATCATGCGCTGCCCTTCCGAAACGAACAGTGACCACTGAAGCGACTTCATCACATAGAAAAGCAATGCACGCTGAGCACGAGTATCTTTTGGCAGTTCGAAACGGTCTGCCCAGACGACACAGCCTTCCTGTCGCAGACTCAGAAGCCTGATGATCACATAGCCTTCACTGGCGTCCCCGTGCTCGACATTGGCCCGAACCAGTCCTGATATGACGTAATCGGTCCCCGGGTTGTGCGTATTACCCAGAAGAGGCCCGGTTTCGCCCTGAGGCGTCTCCGGGAACGGGACAACCGTGAATGTCTGCAACCCGACGAGCTTGACCTCCAGTCGCTCGGTCAGCTCAGCCGCCAGCGTATCAGCATGAGCCCCGCCCGCAGCCTTGAGCGGTGCCACAGCGATGGAGCCAAGCGTACGCGTGGAGACAGCGGCTGTCAGGAAAGGCGCCTCGGTGCCTCCGCCGACAAAAAGCTTCGCGTTCTCGGCATGGGAATCTCCGTGGACAAGCGCCGGGTCGCTTGCTGAGGAAGCGCCATGATGCGCCTTGGCGTAGGAATCAAAAGCTATCCGCTCTTGCAGGCTGCGCACGAGCCCCATGGTCGCAGGGCCTGGCACTGTGCCGAGCTGATCCTGAAAAAGCTGCACAACCTGATCGCCCAGAGTTGCAGCCTGCGCATATTCTCCTTTTGTCACCCACGCCTGAATGCGCGCGCGCCACGCAGCCTCGTTCAGACCGTCACGAACGAGGAGATGATCCGCTGTCTCAAGAATGGCATCCGGATCGACCTGAGTGCGCAACGCGCTCTCGAAAAGCTGATAGATGTGACGATTAAGGCGTGTACGCTGCCCCTCGATCCATTCATTGAAAGCCGGATCGATACCGTTCAGCTCCCCCAGCAGAACCTCGCTGGGCGGCGGCAACTCACGCAGGATGGACTTGCCGCCGTTGAGAATACGCTCGACATCGACAGATGTGAGGGCAGGCTTGAGCGCCAGCGTATGACGCTGCACATCGATAACATCGACACCCAACGGGCTGAGAGCGTCGAGAAGGCGATGGATTTCCTGACGGAGGGAAGCACGCGCAAGATCATCCGGACGTCGGCTCCAGAGCAGTTCTGCCAAATGGGAGCGTGCAACAGGCTTGCGGTCGGAAAGCGCAAGAATGGCAAGTAATCCCTTCGTCTTTCCACCAACAGGCAGAACGCTTTCACCCGTAAGCGTTGTCGCCTCCATGCGACCGATCAGTCGCAGACGCAGCAGGGTGGAATCGGTTTTTGCAACACCACGGAGGGCCAGATCGAACATTACTTCACGCTTTCTTTTCTCAGAGCCTTGTATCACATCCCTGTCTCGGTTTTTTTACGAAACGTATTCTCCTTCCTGGCAACGCATGCAATTGAAGGAAGATTAATATGCCGAGAGTGTGTTTTGCCGCCTGACGCCCTTAGGGAAAGGATCAAAGTAAATCTCGGGGCCAGCCAGCATAAATAAGGTCAATCTTCACGTTCCTGGCAGGCATACAGACTTACTAACAAAAGCAATCTTAGAATGACTTGCCAGTATTGCAACCGATCACACGGTACAGAAAAAATTGAAACCGGCCCTCTTGCCTGTGTCACACGCGCCCCCTAGAGTGAAAACGATTGTCCGCGTAGCTCAGCAGGATAGAGCACAGGATTCCTAAAATTGGGCGCCATGCTTGGAAACATCATGGTGGATCTGCTCAAATTCGGGGAACGCTCTGGCGACTAGCCGTGCCAATCCCGAGCCAAACATGCCGCTGAAAGCAGCATGGAGGTGTAGAGACTGTACGGGCAGCGCCTGTCGTCCGGTTTTCCGGGCTATGGTGAAGAGACAGTCCAGACCACAAACGGTGCGCCCTTGCGTACCGGCGGCGAAAGCCGAAGTGGTATGAATCCTGGGGCCGTGGGTTCGAATCCCGCCGCGGACACCATCACAATCAGAAGATACCGGCGATCTCCACCAACGCTCGCGGCCATGCCGTGGCGGATGTGGGATCGTGATTGCCTTCCCTGGCCGATCTGGCACCGCACCTTCGTTCCAGGCGGCTCATAACCTGTGCGGGGTCAGAACCCTGTCTCTTTCCTTTGCCTGCTAGATCGTGACGCCGGTCATCTCCGGCGCAAACAGCGCATGCAAAAGCAAAGCCAGCAACGCAATCGCGATCAGCAAACCAAACAGCTTCCCGAATAGCCGGAAAGAGACAACAACCAGCAAAAGCAGAAGCAGAGCCAGAAGAGACGTCTGCACCTGATGAGGCACACCAAGTTCCTGCAACCCTTTGCGGGCAGCTTCCTCAATAACGGCAATGATCGACACGATAAGGGAAAACAGCCCGACAATCAGACCGAGTATCACCGCAATAGCACTCTGAATCACGCTTCTTTTCCCCCCGGGATGCCGCAAGGTCTGGCTTCTCGATCAGACATGGGGAACGAAACGGCCCATATGTGACCCTGCCGTCACTTCTTGCGACGCAAATCATATGACCGAGATCATATCGCGCGACAACGCTGCAAAACGATGCAGGATCACATCGCAATGCAACATCTGCCCCCCATGGCGGTCACGCTGACAGCGTATCGCATGGCGCTCATGACACAAGCTGACTGTTCCAGATTTGATATGACAGGGTGTTATGGCCTAGACCCGGGCTTCCCCCGCCGTTTTGGAGCTGCCTCAATGAAGCGCATGAGCATGACCACACTCATCATCATCGCGATGCTGCTTGGCATTACGGTAGGTGGCATCGCTCATGCCTGGATTGCTGATTCCGTGCAGCAACAGCATTTCGCCCACTATATCTCCATCGGTTCGACCGTTTTTCTGCGCCTGATCAAGATGATCATCGCCCCACTGGTTTTCTCCACCCTCGTGGTGGGCATCGGTCATATGTCGGATGCGGCTTCGGTTGGTCGTGTTGGCGCAAAGGCCATGATCTGGTTCGTGCTGGCCTCGCTGTTCTCCCTGACGCTCGGCATGATCCTTGTGAATCTTTTTGGCCCCGGCGTCGGGATGCATCGCCTGCACGGTGTCACGACATCTCCTATTGCAACCGATGGCATGTCGCTCGACAGCTTCGTCAAGCACATCGTGCCGGATTCCGTCTTCCGCGCCATGACGGATAATGAGATCCTGCAGATTGTCGTGTTCTCTGTCTTTTTCGGCGTTGCCTGCGCCTCCATGCCTGAAAAGGCCAGGGTGATCATGGAATGGACAGAGAGCCTGTCACAGATCATCCTCAAGGTAACAGGCTATGTGATGCTCCTGGCCCCGCTGGCCGTGTTCTGCGCCATGGCCGCAACCATCACCACCAATGGCCTGAGCGTGCTCATCAATTACGGCAAGTTCATGGGCGAGTTCTATATCGCGCTCTTCCTGCTCTGGTGCTCCCTGATTGCGGCTGCCTTCGCCATTCTTGGTCGTCCGGCGCGCCGTCTGATCCGACTGATGCGCGAGCCGTTCCTTCTGGCCTTTTCGACAGCAAGCTCGGAGGCAGCCTATCCGCTGATGCTGGACCAGCTCTCGCGGTTTCCCATTTCACGCCGCATCTCGTCATTCGTGCTGCCGCTCGGCTACTCGTTCAATCTCGACGGCACGATGATGTATTGCACCTTCGCCAGCATCTTCATTGCACAGGCCTATGATATCAGCCTGCCCTGGAGCACGCAGATCATCATGCTGCTTACCCTGATGCTGACCAGCAAGGGCGTTGCAGGCATTCCCCGCGCGTCACTGGTCGTGATCGCGGCAACGCTCAGCCAGTTCAAACTCCCTGAAGAGGGCGTTCTGCTGATCCTTGGCGTCGATACTTTTCTGGATATGGGCCGTTCGGCCACGAATGTCGTCGGCAACTCCCTGGCGACGGCCGTGGTGGCCAAATGGGAAGGTCAGTTGCCGGCAGAACCTGCCCAGTCCTGACGGGACTGAGCAGGCCATTTTGTTTGATCAGGCTTTCTTGCGGCTTAGGAGAATCAATCCCCAGCCACCGGCGAGAAGCACCGCAATGAACGGAATGGCAAACACCGTATAGGTGCCCTCGGGGTAATCCAGACCCATCATGACAACCACAAAGCCGAGAAAGCCCAGCGTCAGCCACGAAGTGAACGGCGCACCCGGCATACGGAACCCGGCGCTTTCGACCTCGCCACGATTAACCAGCTGGCGCAGGCGTATCTGGCAGATCAGAATGAAGCTCCAGGTGCTGATGATACCCAGAGCTGCCACGTTGAGCACAATCTCGAACACGCGGGATGGAATGAGATAGTTGAGACCCACCCCGACGAGATAAACCGCAACGGTTGTCAGGATCCCGACATAAGGGACAGACTGCTTGTTCATCCGCGCCAAGGCGCGCGGCGCCGAGCCCCCCATGGCAAGGGCGCGTAGAATACGCCCGGTCGAATACAGGCCCGAATTCAGGCTCGACAGGGCCGCGGTGAGCACCACGATGTTCATGACCGTATCGACATGAGGCACGCCAAGGGCCTGAAAGAAGGTCACGAACGGGCTGACGCCCTTGTGGTAGGCATTCCAGGGCAGCAGACAGACCAGCAGAATGACCGATCCGACATAGAACAGGCCGATACGCCAGATCACGCTGTTGATGGCACGCGGAATGATCTCACGCGGATTGGCACACTCACCTGCCGCCGTACCCACTAGCTCGATGGCCGAATAGGCGAACACGACACCCTGCATCAGGAACAGGGCCGGCATGATGCCGTGGGGGAAGATGCCACCATTCTCGGAGATCAGATGAAAACCGGGCACAGTGCCTGCCACCGGCATCTTGAGGCCAAGAACGACGCAACCGAAAATCAGGAAAAGGGCGAGCGCAATGACCTTGATAAGCGAGAACCAGAACTCCAGCTCGCCAAAATAGCGCACACCAATCATGTTCATGGTGCCGACAATGCCCAGCGCCACGAGCGCGAACACCCATTGTGGGACATGATCGAATGTGCCCCAGAAATGCATGTAAAGCGCAACCGCCGTGATATCGACGATACCGGTCATGGCCCAATTCAGGAAGGAGAGCCACCCGGCCGCATAGGCCGCCTTCTCGCCAAGAAACTCACGGGCATACGAGACGAAGCTGCCAGCGCTGGGGCGATACATCACCAGTTCGCCAAGCGCGCGAAGGATGAGAAAGCAGAACATGCCGCAAACGAGGTAATCGAGCGCGAGAGCCGGGCCCGCCTGCTGTAACCGCGAGCCGGCACCAAGGAAAAGCCCCGTGCCTATAGCCCCGCCGATGGCGATCATCTGGACCTGACGGCGCCCGAGATCCTTGTGATAGCCCTCATCGACTTGCGGCGGGGGATGAAGATGCGACTTGGATGGAATGTCCAAAACTCTGTAATCCTGACCCTGTTGACGAAAATGCTTGTCTGATCGTAACGAATTCCCTGACCGCTGCCAATCGTTTCGATCAGCCTCCGGACCGGGTGCAACAATTCGGAAATGCACGGCAGCGCACCGCTTGTGTCAAGTCATTGCCCATATTCAGGTGACCGAGCGAGGCAGTCGGCACTTCTTCACAACCTGTTGAGCCTAAAAGATAACAGAGGAGTCGTTGGCACTGATCCGACGCGGCCAATGGACCCATACGGCCTGGACGCCAATGCAGGGGCGCGATCCTTGCCACCTGCATGCCGGCAAATCACGCCCAATCTCGCATGAATGCGATCAACGTCACATCAATGTGTCTCTTTTCACATAGAAATGTCATGTCCTCCGACCGTTGACGATTCTAGCCTGACCCAACCGAGCGATAACAGGGGCCGCCACAGCCCCGCGATCAAGGCGGAGTTCGTCCATGAAGCGCTTTTTCAATTCCCGTGACACAATCGTAGCCGAAGGCATTGAGGGGCTGCTGCGCTCCTCAGCGGGAAGCCATCTGTGTCGGCTTGAAGGTGCCGACGATATCCATGTCGTCCTGCGCAAAAACTGGGCGAAAGATCGCGTGGCCATCATTTCTGGCGGTGGTTCTGGACACGAGCCCGCCCATGCTGGTTTTGTGGGAAAAGGCATGCTCACGGCAGCGGTCTGCGGTCAGCTTTTCGCCTCGCCGGGTGTCGATGCCATTCTTGCGGCCATACGCGCTGTGACCGGTCCGGCCGGATGCCTTCTTATCGTCAAGAACTATACTGGAGACCGGCTCAATTTCGGCATCGCAGCCGAACAGGCAAAGGCGCTCGGGCTTGATGTCGAACTCGTCATCGTAGGCGACGACATTGCCCTTGGCCACACGGCCAAGGCACGCGGCATTGCTGGCACCGTTCTGGTTCACAAGATCGCTGGCTACGCCGCCGAGACTGGCCGCCCGCTTGCAGAAGTCGCCGCGCAGGCCCGGAATGCTGCGGGTGCGCTTCGTTCCATTGGCCTCGCCCTGAGCGACTGCAATGTCTATACGCCCGATCAGCCGCCCCGCCTTGGCGAAAACGAGGCCGAACTCGGGCTCGGCATTCACGGCGAAGCCGGCGTCGAACGTATTCCGATGGCCCCTCTCGACAAACTGGTTGCGCTCGCAGCGGACCGGCTCCTGTCATCCCTGCCAGAGAGCGATGCCAACGGCACGACCAGGCAGATTGTCCTTCTCAACATGCTGGGCAGTGTGCCGCCCCTTGAGGCTCTTGCACTTCTTGACGGTTTCTCCCGCACGTCACTGGCCGCCCGGACAGCATGGATTGCCGGTCCATCCCCGGTCATGACGGCGCTCGACATGAACGGCTTCTCCCTGACGACGCTCCCTGCAGAACCCGCCTTTATCGAGGCGCTTGCTGCACCGGTCGAGCCTCATGCATGGCCCGGTCTGGCCGCTTTCGGCCCGGTCGCGACCCTGCCCGTGCCCGCGCTGCCCGAAACGTTTACGGATGCGCCCTCTGACAATCCATTGCTCAGGCACCTCATCACTAGCGGCGCAGACGCGCTGATCGGGCACGAGGCCGCCCTCAATACGCTCGATGCCAAATGCGGCGATGGCGATGCAGGCTCGACATTTGCCGAGGCCGCGCGACAGGTCCTGCGCGCCATCGACCGCCTTCCCCTCGCCTCGCCGCAGGCGCTCATGGCCACAATCGGACGCCTTCTGGCTCGTCACAGCGGTGGGTCGAGCGGCGTTCTGCTGTCCATTCTCATGACCACAGCGGGGCATGATAAAAACTGGCGCGAAGGTTTGCGTAACGGCGCCACGCGCATGCAGGCCTATGGCGGAGCAAAGCCAGGTGACCGCACCATGCTCGATGCGCTCCTTCCTGCCATTGCTGCGTTGCAATCCGGTCAGTCACTCGCGCAGGCAGCGGTCGCAGCGCACAAGGGGGCAGACGCGACACGGAGCATGAAAGCGCGTGCCGGCCGCGCTTCCTATATCCCGCCCGAGCAGCTGGCCAATATCCCCGACCCCGGTGCCGAGGCCATCGCCGTGCTCTTCGAAGCCCTGGCGGCATCAGCCTGAAAACTCACCCCCCTATTCCATCCCGGGTCATCCCCGTGAATGGAGCAGGGGGCAAAAGCAAGGAAGCCGGAAAGTGGGTCGCGCTCAGATGGCGCTGACATCCACCTCAAGCGGTATGAGGTCGCTGCGTACCCAGGCCTCATACACATCAAAACGCATGTTATCGCGGCGCCAGGACACCGAGCGCACCCGCAACAGGGGTGAGCCCGTCCGTATGTCCAGATGCGCCGCAATATCGCGCGGCGCGGCCATAGCGACGATTGAACGATGCGCCCCCTGAAGGGCAAAGCCTGCCTCGGTCAGAAGGGCGCTGAGGGACGAACGCCCCTCGAGGACATTCTGCCCCCGCCCAATCACATCCATCAGGTCCGGCGGACTGTAATTGATGCTGTACAGCGCCGGCAGCCCCCGCAGGGAACGGAGACGCACCAGTTCGAAGCCTTCACTCGCCGCAGGAATGTCGAGCAGCGCACAGATCGTATCAGGTAGGGTCACAGCCCCTGCCCTCAGCACCGCTGTCGTCACATCGAGATGCCCATGACCAAGTGCCGTCTCGAGGAAGCCCTTGCGTCCCTGGATCATCCAGCCCTGCACGGCATCGCCTGCACTGACAAAGGCCCCGCGTCCGGCAATGCGCTCGACAAGCCCCCGGCTTTCGAGCGTCTGCAGAGTCTGCCGAACGGTTGCGCGTGAAAGATCGTAGCGCGTGCACAACTCGCTCTCGCTGGCGAGGCGGGCGCCGGGTTTGCGCACCCCTTTGCGGATTTCAGCCTCCAGATGGTCGGCAAGCTGGGCGTAGTAAGGCGTCGTTGAGAGACGATCGATGATGAAACCGGCCTGCCCGTCACCCGCCGAGGCAGGTGCAGGAACAGCCGTACGCGAAGGCATCACAGGCTTCTTCATACGCGGATCGTCTTCCTTCCCTCAGCGGTGACACGGCTTCCAACCATACTAGCACGCCACGATCATGCTGACAGCCGCCGCCTTTGCCGTGTGTCCTCAGATCCCGGCAGCATCGCGGCAGCTCTGCACTTTCCTTGCCGTTTCGGAACGCGCCATAGCGAAAGCCTCGGGCGCCTCCTCCAGATTATACACATGACTGACGATCTTCTTTGCCAGATCAGGCAGCGCAGCCGTAATCCCGATCGCCCGCTCATAGGCCCCTGACAGGGATTGCGAACCGATGATTGTCAGTTCCCGATCGAACAGGTCAAACGGATGAAGCGCAATGGTCGCCTCGGGAGAACAGACGCCCATCTGGATCAGCACGCCCCGCGGCGCAAGTTGCTCCAGAGCGTCCGCTACAGCCAGAGGATGGCCGCTCGCTTCGATGACGAAACCGATATCACGCGCGATGCGCCGCGCGCCCGGCGCAAACACGCCATCCGCCCCCAGATCGAGTGCCGCATCACGGCGCGTGGCACTCGGCTCGACCACCTCGACACGCGCGGCTCCATGATGCCGGGCAAGGGCGGTTGCCATCAATCCAATGCTCCCCGCGCCATAGATCAGGACCGATCCACCTCGCAGGTCGGGCGCGCGCTCCAATGCGTGGACAACGCAGGCAAGCGGCTCGATCAGCGCACCCGACGCCATATCGAGATGAGCCGGCAATCTGTGCACGATCTTTTCAGGTACGGCGACACGCTCGGCAAAGGCCCCGTCAATCGTGACGCCCACCGGCACGAGATGGCTGCACAGATCGGGGGCGCCGGCACAGCACATCGCGCATTGACCGCAACTGATATTGGGGTCCACGCATACCCGATCCCCCGGCGCAAAGCGCGAGACCGCAGACCCTACAGCCACAACCCGGCCCGCGAATTCATGGCCGGCTATGCGTGGAAAACGGCCGAGAGAATAATCGCCGGTCAGAAGATGCAGATCGGTGCCGCAGATACCGACACGTGATGGCGCGACAAGCACGGAATCATCGCCAAGGGCAGGCTCTGCCCTACTCTGCAATGACATTCCGCCCTGCCCATCGAATACAAGTGCGCGCATGGAGAATCCTCTAGGTAGACGCAATCCCGATGCCGCATCGACGGCAGGGTACAGAAACCCATAGCGCCTAGTTCACATCGAGTCGGTCTGTACGTACAGTCCGTTCTATCATCGTTTTGTGATAGCTGCGCTCAGCCCAGGCTTTCCATTGTTTTCTCAGCCTATACACCGTGACAAGGGTTGCGCGACCAAAGGATAGGGTTGACGGCTTTTCTGCAAGATCGTCAGTTATTGTACGTACAGACCGTACATGGTCTGACTATCCTATCTCTCCTCGTTCAGGAGAGATCCCAACGGAGTCCTTTTTCATGTCCATGACCTATCGCCTGCGCCGCACTTTGCCGAGCCATCGCGCTGCCATCATCATGCCTGTCGATCATGGTCTGATTTTCGACCGCATCGAAGGCCTCGAAACACCCTCATCGCCTTTCGCTCGCTGGGCAGGCAAAGGGGTGACGAGTTTCATGCTCACGCCGGGGCAGGTGCGCCAGACCGAGAGCTTCTTTGCAGCACATCCCGAGCTCACGCGCGTTCTGACCATCGATACCTATTACGATTATCGTCAACTCGATGGCGCCGGCTCGCATGACCTGATCACCACCGTTGAGGACGCCGTCCGGATGGGCGTCGATGCTGTCAAAATGCTCTTCCCGTGGAATATGTCGAACAGGGAACGCGTGGCGCTCTGCCATCGTGTCGGCAAGGTGATTTCTGCCTGCGACCGCTGGGATATCCCGCTGGTGCTCGAACCTGTCCTGATCGGTGCCCCCCGCACGGAAGAGGTCATCATCGAAGAAGAGAAGATCGCCCGTATCGCCTATGACCTCGGCGCGCATGTGATCAAGATCGCCTTCCCCGGCGAAGCCCGTACCAGACGACTGGTCGAGGAACTGCGCGTTCCTCTTGTCATTGCCGGTGGCCCCCTTGCTGGCGGCCCGGCTGATACGCTCGACGCCGTCGGTCAGACGATACGTGCGGGCGCACGCGGCGTCATCGTCGGGCGCAATATCTGGCAGCGCGACGAAAAGACTGCCGGCGATCTGCTCGGGCAGCTCGATGCTCTGAGCCGCTCAGTGCACTTTGCCGACTGAGTGTATCGCGGTAGCGTGGATGGCCTTCCAGCGACGGAAAGATCGTCATGGGTTTCGATCAAGTGGCCGCCTGTATCGATATCGGCAGCACCAATCTCAAAGCCATCATCATCACCCCTGAGGGGATGGTCGTGGGCCGCGCCTCGGTTCCCACACCCAGATGCCCCGACGACCAGATGATCGATGCCACATGTCTGTTCAGCGAGGTGAATGGCCTGCTGAACAGGCTGTGTGGCAGCCGTTACCGCATTCGGGCCATCAGCACGGCGGGCATTGGCGAGGATGGCACGCTTGTGGACGCGCAGCTGCAGCCCCTCTCTGCCGCTCTTCCCTGGTTTGCCCCCGAGCGACAGGCGCTATTTGAGATGTTGTCTCCGTCGCTGGCGCCCTCACCCCTGACAGGGATCGACCCTGATCCGTTTCGCACCCTGACGGGCTGGTACTGGGCGGCCAGACAGGAGGGACATGAGCACGCCTATGCCTGGCTGGCTTTGTCGGATTACGCGGCGGCGCAGTGGTGCCAGTCCGCTTTCATGAGCGACTCACTGGCCGCCCGCATAGCGGCCTACATCCCGCAATCCGGCGCATGGGACGATGCCCGCGTGACAGCCACCCTTGGTAAACGCGGTCTCCTGCCCCCTGTCGTCCGGACAGGGCATGTTGTCGGCCCCGTCACCCGCACGGGCCCGGAGAATTCGGTTTTCGCCCCCGACGCCCTCGTGGTGGCCGGGGGGCACGATCACCCGATAGGCGGATGGGGCATCACACAGCTGAGCCCTGCGGCCATTCTTGACTCGATGGATGGGGACAGCGGAAGTCGTCGTCACGCAGAACGCGCCGTATCCTGTGCCCTTCCCGGCAGGCATCGATGTCGCACCAGGCATCCTGTCGCAGGGCGCAACGCTTCTCTGCGTGGAAGAGCTCGCCCGCAACCTCGCCTGGGCCTCTCAGGACAGCGCGACCGGCGCAATGATTGCGGCATTGTTCTCCGGTGCCAGCAAGCCGGATTCATTTCTGGAGAGCGGCTGTTTCATTCCCGGCTCTCATGGGGGACATGCCCCCGCCTTTACAGACGATGCGCCGCTCGCCCCCCTCTCGCGAGCCTCTGCTGTTGTCGGCGCGCTGGCGCGTGCCGGAGAAACCGCAATTGAGAGAATCAACCAGTTCCGTGCCACATCATGGCAGGCAAATCCTGCCCAGCCCGATGTCGGGACCACGCAACCCGACCTCTATCTTTCGGGCGGATGGTCGCGTGCGCCCGGCTGGGTGGCCATCAAGCGCCAGCTTGGATCACACCCTTTCAGGATCGTACGCGAGCCAGAGCTGACTGCTGCAAGCGCTGCGCTCCTCGCAGCCCGTGCCTTGGGCTGGACACCATCGGTCATGGATCTGCTCATGCCCGAAGAACAGCACCTGTGAATCGGCGAGGGTCTGAGGCTTTACAGCCTGCGAAGGGTCAGCGGCCTCAAAGCTCCAATGTATCGAGCAGGCTCTGCACGAGACCCAGATAGGTGGCCCCGAACAGACGGTAATGCACGAGTGCAGGCCAGAGACGATAGACATTGATGCTGCGTTCATACTCTTCCGGCAACGGACCGTAACTGCGCCAGAACGCCTCTGGCGGCGTCGCAAAAAGCGTCAGTATGGCGAAATCCGCACTCGCATCGCCGATATAACAGGCAGGATCGATCAACACGGCGCGTATCCCGCCCTCAGGCGCGGGCGAGGTGATGAAATTGCCGGTCCAGAGATCACCATGCAAAAGCGTGGGGCGCGGGGCCGAGGGCAGAAAACGATCGAGAGTTTGCGACAGGTGATTGACCCGTGCCGCCACTTCCCTGGGGAGGCTATCGAGGAAGGGCCTTAACCGGCAATCCCGCCAGAAATCACGCCAGTCGAGCGTCCAGTCATTAATGATAGGCACCGTGCCAAAAGCGTAATCCTCGTCCCACCCATAACGCGGAGGCTGCTTCACCTCATGCAGGCAGCGCATGGCCTGCCCCAGCGCCGACCACGCCTCGTCGCCTTTCCCGCCCCGCGGCACATAGCCCAGCGCGAGTAGATCACCCTGCACCGCCATAACGGGCGGAACAGCCACACCTGTTGTCGCCAGCGCATCGAGCATGGCCGCCTCAGTGGCGACATGAGGGCCATTCTTGACGATGACACGGCGCCCGGACGCGAAATCGAGCTGCCAGATATCAGACAGATCGCCCCCACCGAGGGATCGCAGCTCAAAGGCACCCTCCTCCCCGATCAGGGCCGCAATCTGCGCAAATCGTGATGCGGCCTGTTGAGGAGGGCGATCTGTCATCAGGGAAGCCCTTTTCAGGAATCCAGCGTGAAACTGGCCAGATGCGCGCAGCCTAGAGCAATTTCCTGCCATGCCGTCTCGAAATCGATGTCCTTGCCATAGAAAGGATCAGAGATTTCCTCACCAACGCGCTCAGGCACATAATCCATCAGCAGGCGGATACGCTCCTGTTCCGCCTCCGGGGCAAGGCGACGCAGGGCACGCAAATGCCCTGAATCGAGCGCGATGATATGATCAAAACGCGTGAAATCGTCTTCCTGGACCTGCCTTGCGACATAGGTATCGATATCGAGCCCGTGTTTCTTGGCAACGCGTCGCGCACGGCTGTCCGGGGCTTCGCCCACATGCCAGACACCGGTCGCCGCCGAGTCGATATCCAGAGTCAGGCCCCGACGAGCCGCCTCGGCGCGCATGGCCGCCTCGGCAAGGGGAGAGCGGCAAATATTGCCCGTGCAGACAAAAAGAAAGGAAGGCAAAGGCATAGAATCATTCCCGCAGAATCTCTGGTGCCGTCCCGAAACCGGGTGTTACTTACCGGCCTCAGAAGGATCTGAGCCAGAATAGACCGCCCGTGACGCTTGGAAATGCCATGGCCTATCAAGACTTTGCTACTGCCTGGCAAGGGAACTTTCAGCCCCCGGCCCTATCAGGCGTCAGAGAGACCCTTTCAGGAAATCTGCGCCAGTCGTGTCGGCTCGTGCAACGTCCCGGAAGCCGGGTTCAGTGCGGCCAGCCAGCCAAAATATCGTCACGCACCGCCTCGGGCACAGTGATGTAGTCGAGCTTTCGCGCTTCCTGCTCGCCCTCGCGCAGGCCGATCTCGAAGAAACGCTTCGTCTCCGGCTTCACCCCGATCGGCACGATGGCGTAGGTCGCGCTCATGATCGGCCAGGCATTGTCGCCCGCACTGTCGAGCAGATCCACCACATGGTGGCTGGCATGGGCCCAGTCGGCCTGCGAAGCGGCGGCCATGAAGCTTTGAGGCGAGGCCGTGACGTAGGCCCCGTTATGGCTTTTCATACGCGCCATCGGAATGTGGTTGTGGCTGGCATAGGCATATTCCACATACCCGATCCCCCCCACGGTCTCCTTGACGCTGGCCGCAACACCATCATTGCCCCGTGCGCCTGCGCCATCACGCCATGCCACAGAGGTTCCCGCGCCGATATGAGCTTTCCATTCAGGCGAGACATGGGAGAGATAGGAGGTAAAGACGAAGCTCGTCCCTGAGGCATCGGCTCGATGGATCGGTGCCACATCCGCATCTGGCAGATTCAGCCCGGGATTTTGTGCCTGGATTTTCGGGTCATTCCATTCGGTGATGCGCCCGTCATAAAGGGCCGCCAGGGTCGGCCCGTCGAGTTGCAGCGCCCCGGCCGGAATACCGGGAACATTCACGATGACCACAATCGCCCCAAGCGCCGTGGGGAACTGGTAGAGGTGATGGGCATCGAGCAGGGCAGTCGCTGCGGGCTTGTCCGACGCGCCGAAATCGACCGTACCAGCCACGACCTGATTGAGCCCCGCGCCCGAACCCACGCTCTGATAATTCACCCCGAGCCCCGCCTTTGCCTTGGCGATCTCGCCCCAGCTTTCATAGAGCGGCGCAGCAAAACTCGACCCGGCACCGGTCACGCTCTGGGCGTGGGCGGTAGAAGCGGAAATGACGGCTGCCAGACCGAAAAGCAGAAGGGAGCGGGAAAGCGAAATCATGACACCGATCGATTTTCTGTAACCACAATGCCGCTCTTCAGGATAGCCTGAGCGAGCGGGCTGATGATACGATACCATATCCCGCCAACAGGCCTAATACCGCATCGGCCCGACAGGATTTCAGGAGCGACTCCTTCCATGCAACCGAGCTTTACACAAACCTGGCCTGCTTCGCCCCGAAGCGACCGTGCAAGACGCTGGGCCTGGATCGTTCATATCCTTTTCATTGCCTCGTTCTTTTTCGGCATCACCAGCATACCCGGTGTGATTGTTGCCTATCTCAAACGCGGTGACGCGGTGGGGACGATTTATGAGAGCCATTTCATCTACGCCATCCGCACATTCTGGCTCGGGCTCCTAGGGGCCATCGTGGCAGGACTGCTTTGCCTCGTGATGATCGGTTATGTCCTGCTTGGTCTGCTTTTTGTCTGGTGGCTGGTCCGCGTCATCCGCCCCATCGTCGCACTGGTTGACGAAGCACCGATGCGCAATCCTCGCGGCTGGTTCTGAGATCGTGGCCGCAAGGCCGATCCTGTTGGCGCAGATGCCCCCTGCCTTTCTACCCTAGAGGAAGGCAGGCCCCGCCTCTTTGCTCGCCAGCATCAGTCAATAAGGGACCCGTATCGCGGTGCCGCGCCCCGGTGAGGTTTCGGGATCTCTTCTCCCTCGCCCCTGCCAACGACGCGCTTGTCGGCATCTGAACCGAGCAGCCTCAGCCATTGCGTCGGATTTCCTGCCCTTCGCCAACAGCCTGACCAAATTTCATCCAGCCCGTGGCCGCTCAGCTCGTTCGGGGCAGCCAGATGCGGCAACTCATCCCCTTGCCCGGTGCGCTCTCGATACGCAGGCGACCGCCATGCCGATCCACGATATGCTTGACGATTGCCAGCCCGAGCCCTGTACCCGACTGGGAGGCGGTGGCACGCCCCTCGACACGATAGAAGCGCTCGGTCAGGCGTGGCACATGCTGGCTATCCACACCACGGCCATTATCCGCGACGGTTATCTCGATACCCTTGCCGTTTTCTGCGGTGATCCCGACCCGTATCTCGATGGCGGGGCCGCCATATTTGAGAGCGTTTTCAACCAGATTGAGCAATACCTGAACGATCTGGTCCTCATCAGCCGGGAAAAAAAGGTCATCTTCGGTCGGCAGGAGGATCAGTCTGGCATCGGATGACCGTATCAGGATCTGACTGTCTTCCAGCAGGCGATCCATAAGGTCCTGTGCGGACACCATGTCATGAGGCCGCATATGTTCGAGGCGCTGCACACGCGACAGATAAAGCAGGCGCTCGATCAGCCGCTCCATACGCGCAGCCTGCGCCGCCATGATCGCCAGAAATTGCTGCTGTGCCGCAGGATCATCGGCCGCAGGACCCTGAAGCGTTTCGATAAACCCGATGAGCGATGCCAGAGGGGTGCGCAGTTCATGGCTCGCATAGGCCACGAAATCGGCGCGCATCCGATCCACGACCTCGAACTCCGAGCAGTCTTCCAGAACGGCGAGCACGCCCTCTTCCCAGCCTATGGCGCTGGCAAAGCGCTCCGGCCATTTCCGGAAGGTCACCTGCACGATCCGACGCACCGGCACGTCAAGTTCGACACGCGTGACGACACCCGTCTCAGGGGTCAGCGTTGCAAGAACAGATTGCACTGCTGGGTGACGGATGACCGCCCCGAGCGCATCACCAAAGACAGAGTGCGCCACACGATTGGCATGGAAAATGCGCCCGCCTGCGCCAAGTAACACAGCGGGAATAGGCAGGAGTTCGCAAAAGACCGGGGCCTTGGGAGCCTCCCCCGGCTGGGTGTTCACCAGTGCGACAGGGGTCGGCAGACGGGCGAGGCGCAAACGTGACTGTCGCCATGTAAGCCCCCACCCAAGACATGAGCAACCAAGAAGGATTGCAAGCAGAGCCGTCAGGGTCTTGGTCTCTCAGGCCTGATCGTCAAGGGCATAACCGGCAGAACGTACGGTCCTGACGTAATCGAGTTCCGTGTCGAGATTGAGCGCCCGACGCAACCTGCGGATATGCACATCGATGGTGCGCAGTTCCACATGCACGTTGGAGCCCCATACTTTCTGAAGCAGATCCTCGCGTGAGAACACCCGGCGCGGATGACGCATCAGAAATTCCAGCAGGCGGAATTCGGTCGGGCCGAGGGTCAGGGCACGGCCATTGCGCTCGGCACGATGCGTCTGCAGATCGAGCGTCAGGTCGGCAAAGCTCAGGACGTTCTGCTTGACGGGCTGCGTTCGGCGCAGCAGGGCGCGCAAGCGGGCATCGAGCGCCTCGATGCTGCAAGGCTTGGCAATATAATCATCGGCGCCGCTGTCGAGCCCACGAATACTGTCCTGCTCATCGGCGCGCGCCGTCAGCATGAGCACAGGCAGATCGTGCAGCGAGGCTGTGCCCCTGATGCGGCGGCACAGATCGATGCCCGACATACCCGGCAGCATCCAGTCCAGCACCATCGCATCCGGACGCGAGCGGGAGATGAACTCCCAGGCCTGTTCCGCCTCGGGGAAAGCCGATACGTCATAACCGAGCTTGTCGAGGTTATAGCGGATCATGAGTTGCAGGGAGGGATCATCCTCAACCACAACGATTTTCACCAGAGAGCCACTCATCGCGAAACCAGATCATCCCCGGCTGCCAGACCACCACGCGGGCGCACCGAAGGCAGGTTCTCCCCCGTCACGGCGTAATAGACGCGCTCGGCAATATTGGTGGTGTGATCACCGATGCGTTCAAAATTCTTGGCAATGAACAGCAGATGGGTGCATGGGCTGATGTTGCGCGGGTCCTCCATCATGTAGGTGACGAGTTCGCGGAACATGGCGGTGTAATACTCGTCCACCTCACGATCGGCCTGCCAGACTTCGGTTGCGCGATCGGCGTCCTGCTGGGTCACGGCATCGATCACACGGCGCAGGTTCTCCTGCACCAGTCGCCCCATGCTGCGCAGACCCGAAAGCGAGATCTGGCGATCGACCAGATCGAAACGCTGACTGCGACGGGCGATCGAGGCGGCGTAATCGCCAATACGCTCGAGATCGCCGGTGATCTTGAGAGCGGCCACGATCTCGCGCAGATCGCCCGCCATCGGGCTGCGCAGCGCCAGAAGGCGGATCGCCAGGGCCTCGACATCGCGCTCGAGCATATCCACCTGCGGGTCCTGCGCAGGGGCCGCCTGAGCGGCGTCCTCATCGTGCTCGGTCACGGCCGCTACGGCCTGCGCCACCTGACTTTCGACAATACCGCCCATACGCGCCATCATGGCGCGCATCCGGTCCAGTTCCTGCTCGTAGCTCTTGACTGTGTGAAGGCTGTCCGCTGGCATAATTGCGTATCCCTACCCGCTTGGGGAAAACTTAACCGAAACGCCCGGTGATATAATCCTGAGTCTGCTTCTGACGCGGATTGGTGAACATCCGGTCAGCGCTGTCCATTTCGATCAGGGAACCCAGATAGAAAAAGGCGACCTGATCCGCGCAGCGTGCTGCCTGCTGCATGTTGTGCGTCACGATGGCAATCGTGAAATCCTGCTTGAGCTCGTCAAGAAGCTCCTCGATACGCGCGGTCGAAATCGGGTCCAGCGCCGAAGTCGGTTCATCGAGCAATAGCACTTCGGGCTTGGTCGCAATGCTGCGGGCAATGCACAGACGTTGCTGCTGGCCACCCGACATGCCCGCTGCGGGCTCCTTCAGACGATCGCGCACTTCCTTCCACAGGGCCACGCGCGTCAGCACGTCCTCAACACGCGCATCCATTTCCGAGCGCGAGAGCTTCTCATGCAGGCGCACACCGAAGGCGATGTTGTCATAGATCGACATCGGAAACGGGGTGGGCTTCTGAAACACCATACCGATACGCGAGCGCAGCATATTCAGGTCGAGCGCCGGATCGAGGATATCGGCCCCATCGAACAGGACCGATCCTGTTGCCTTCTGCCCCGGATACAGATCGTACATCCGGTTGAAGATACGCAGCAGCGTGGACTTGCCGCAGCCGGAAGGGCCGATCATGGCCGTTACGTTCTGCTTGCGAAAATCCATCGTGATGGATTTCAGGGCCTGTTTCTCGCCGTAGTAGAAATCGAGTTCGCGCACGGCCAGAGCCGCCTCCGGTGTGGCCGGAGCGGACGATGTATAGGGGAAATCCTGCAGGGCTTCGCTCATGAGCGTGTCGTCCTCTTGCTTATGACTGTTTGCTGCGGAAGCCGAACCGCACGATGATATTGATACCCAGAACGCCAAGCGTCACCAGAAGCGCGCCCGTCCAGGCCAGACGGACCCAGTCATCATAGGACGCGCCAGCATACTGGTAGATGGCGATGGGAAGGCTCGCCATGGGCTTGTTGAGACTGAACGACCAGTTCTGGTTACCAAGCGAGGTGAAAAGAAGGGGCGCGGTCTCACCGCTCACACGGGCAAGCGCAAGCAGGATACCCGTCAGAACGCCCGGCGCTGCCGAACGCAGGCACAGGAACAGCACGACGCGCCAATGAGCCGCCCCAAGGGCCGAGCCAGCCTCACGCATGGCCACGGGCACGAGGCGCAACATATCCTCAGTTGTGCGCACGATGATCGGCACAGCCAGAATGGCCAGCGCCACCGATCCGGCGAGCCCGGAGAAGTGGCCGAAAGGGGCCACAAGCACGAGATAGACGAACAACCCGATCAGAATGGACGGCGCCGAGAGGAGCACGTCGGAGACGAAGCGCACCGACATCGCGAATTTCGAGCCGCTGCCGAACTCGGAAAGATAGATCCCGCAGCCAAGACCGACGGGTGTTGCGATGATGAGCGCCACTGCTGTCTGGATCAGGCTGCCGAGAATGGCATTGGCCAGACCGCCATTGCTGCCCGGCGGCCCCATGGGGTGAAGCAATGCCGCCAGAGACAGCCCTGCAAGACCGTTCCACAGCAGAGTCCAAAGAATGGAAACCAGCGCCAGCACGAGGATGCCCGTTGCGGCAAGGCTCATGACAGTCGCCAGACGGTCCATCACGAGGCGCTGTGTGGCGCGCGGGTCCTTGCGCCATCCCGCTCCCATAGCCTTGCTCATGCGCGTTTCTCCCGCAGCAACCACCGTGCAATGGCGAGCGTGGTGAAGGACAGCAGCATCAGGATGAAACCCAGAGCCAGAAGCGAGGAGAGCTTGAGGCTGCCTGCTGCGCTTTCAGGAAATTCGAGCGCCACAAGAGAAGCCACCGTGTTGCGTGGCGCAAACAGCGACCAGCCAATCGTATTGGCATTGCCGATGACGAAAGTGACCGCCATGGTCTCACCGAGGGCTCGCCCCATGCCAAGCACCACGCCACCGATCATACCAGCACGCGACCAAGGCACGATCACCCGGCGCATGACCTCCCAGCGTGTGGCGCCCAGCCCGTAGGCGCTCTCCTTGAGCATGGGCGGCATGACCGCAAACACGTCACGCATCACGGCCGTCACGAAGGGTGTGATCATGACAGCCAGAACGAGCCCACCCGTCAGCAGGCCATAACCGAACGGTGCGCCGTGTACGAGCCAGCGTATGCCGGGCACATGGCCGAAATGATGCCTGAAGAAAGGCTGAACATGCTGCGCCATGAAGGGCACGACAATGAAGAAGCCCCACATGCCGAAGATGATCGAGGGCACCGCGGCGAGAAGCTGCACGGCAGTCCCGACCACACCTGCCACCATGGGCGGGGCGATATTGGTCAGCCAGAACGCCGCCCCGAAGGCCAGCGGCACACCGATCAGTATGGCGATAAGCGTCGAGCCGATTGTGCCGAATACAGGAGCCAGGGCACCGTATTCATTGGTGACGGGGTTCCATACATCGTGAAAGGCAAAGCCTGCACCGAAGGTGCTGAAGGCCTTGCTGCCTTCCATCGCCATGGTCAGAACAAGCCCGCCCAGCGATACGAGCACCAGCAGGGCGCACGCCCCCACCAGCAGCCGGAATAGACGATCGCCCTTCCAGAACGGGGTTTTCCGGGCTTCCTGGAGCGGTGCAGGCTGGGTCCGCGGCGCGGCAGCACTAGTCATACGGTCGTTGCGTCCTGGCTCAAACAAGGCGGTGACAGAGGTCAAAGGCATCTTCTGCCAGTCTGTCGTGTAGCTTTCCAGCCCCTGTGAGACAACAAGCCTGTTCATGACAGGCCTGTGAATATTTCATGACAGGGTCAGAAACTGCGCCCCTCGGCCCAGCCGTGGAGCAGATAATGCATCAAGGGGCCAGGAGACCAATCCCGAACATCAGGCTGCGTCGTCTTGTATGTTTCGCCCAGCCAGGGCTTTGTCATGCTGCGATCCTGAAACAGGATCGGTCCATCCTTGACATGAGCAGGCAGTGAGGATGGCGATTTTGCCCAAGGTATATAGGCGTGAAGCAACCCCTCATATCGGGCCAGGAAATGCTGCTCATCCTCGAGTAACACGTTAACGAGGTGACGCCCTGGCAGGTTGGGCGTCGCGGCATAGCGCAGCAGGGCCTGGCGGTCGCAGGGATCGACGAGGGAATTGGCAAGTTTTCGCCGTGCGCGACGCTGCATCTCGCCATAGTCATGATTGTGCCAGTGAAGATAGGTAAAGCGGGTCAGGGCATAGCCCGGGGCCAAAGTCGATGACGGATTATGCTGTCCGTTATCAACCACGCCGACACTGCGTGCAGGTACGAACCCCTTGTAGAATCCGGAATCGATGGCGAACCAGCCGGGACGCGCGGGTATGTTGAACAGTGACGTTGCAATACGTAATGCACGAAGTTCGCCAATATGAGCTGCGAACTCCCGCCTGATGCAGTCCAGGTCGGTGGAAATACCTTCATCACTCACAACAGCCAGAAATTCATCACAGTCGACAGGGAGAGCAAAGTCGTAATCCCCTCCGCGGTCCCATTCACGAATCTGCTCGGCGAAATGCAGCCCCTTGCCGTGGAAATCAGCGGCATCATCACGATCCCGTCGCACGGTAACCCCACATCTCTGGGCTTGCGCCAGCAAATGCAACGTCAGGGGATCACGTGATCCGTTATCGAAGATCGTCAGGTTTGGAAAACCAAACATCCGTCCATAATAAGACAGCCACGCCATGAGCATGGCACCTTCGTCACGTTGCATCATAACAACGCGTATCTTGGGAGAGAATGTAATGAAATATCTCCTAGATAAATAAAGCGAGGTATTTACCTAGCCATAGCGGTGTAACTGCGGCATTGCTGACACCAACGACCGGGACAAGGTCATCGATGCGACTGGCAAGAGAAACAGACTATGCAAACTGCCCCAGCCAACAGCCCCTTTATTGGTTATTGTGAAGGCCTTCAGAACGACACCCTGACTGGTTGGGCCGTAAACCGCCTTGATCCTGGAACACCCGTCCGGCTTCACATCCTGATTGACGGGCAGGAAATCACGCAGATTCTCGCGGATCAGTCACGCAGCGATGTACAGAACGCGCTCAGAACCCCTCATGACAGGCTGGGTTTCATCTTTTCCATTCCCGTGAAATTCATGGACGGCGAACAGCACGAATTGTCAGTCCGCCTCCAAGATCGCTCTTCTTTACCCATAAAAGACGATTCTTTACCTGATGGCAAAGCTTTAATTCATAAATTTATAATATCTTCACGACCTGAATACACAAGCTGCGTCGATGGCATCAAGCAGGGCTCTCTCAAAGGCTGGATCCTGCAGAAGATGCCGACAGACGCAGACTGGCGCGGTGACTGCATTGTTTCGGTAACAGCCAATAATGTCCTGGTCGCCCAGGTGCGTGCCGATCGCTATCGTGGCGACGTTGCTGCCGCCGTAGGTTGCAATCCGAATTGCGGGTTCGAGATTCCCATCCCGCAGCGCTTTCGCGGCTCCTCCCCCAGAAGCTTTTCGGTCAAGGTCATGCCTGAGGGTGAACACCTCATGGGCAGCCCGTTCACAAGCTCGATTGCCGATGACGCGCTTGAAACGCGCCTTCTCGATATTGCCGAGACAATCGACCGCCTGCACCGCGAGCTGACCAAGCTGCGCACCGAGATACGCGCTGCCATCCCCCAGGCAGGATATAATCTCGGCAATTATGACCGCTGGGCCTCGCTCTATTATCCGGCCCTGCGCGAACGCACAGCGCTCATGCGCGTCAAGGCCCCACTGGCAGATGAACCGCTGATCAGCATCCTTTGCCCTACCTACAAGCCTCTGAAGGCGGACTATGTCACCGCCATCAACTCGGTCCTGAGCCAGACCTATCGTAACTGGGAACTTCTCCTGATTGATGACGGCATGGTCTGCCCCCAGACGACAGCGCTGATGGAGGAATATGCTGCCAAGGACAGCCGTATCCGCGTCCTTCCGCTTGCGGAAAACCAGGGGATTTCAGGGGCTACCAATGCTGGCATGAAAGCTGCCAGGGGAGCCTACACGGTGTTTTTCGACCATGACGACATGCTGGTCGATGTCGCGCTTGAGGTCATGCTGCGCAAGGCACAGGAATGCAATGCGCTCGTCATCTATTCGGATGAGGACAAGGTTGATCTGGCGAATAACTGGCAATCCCCCAATTTCAAGCCTGATTTCAACTACCGATATCTGCTGGGCTGCAACTATATCTGCCATCTCACGATGGTTGAAACCGCGACCATGCGCGCCATCGGCCCGTTGCGCGCCGAATATGATGGTGCGCAGGATCACGATTTCATCCTGCGTGCCTGTGAAGCCGTTCCCCATGACCGCATCGCCCATGTGTCGGAGCTGCTCTATCACTGGCGCATGACGCCCAATTCCACTGCGGTGACGGTGGGCAACAAGAATTATGCCATTGCCGCCGGGGTGAAGGCCGTCTCGGACCATCTGACGCGTCGGGGCTTCCGGGCCGATGTCTCATCCATCAATGGCCTTACCCTTTATCGGGTGGACTGGCGGCTCGATGCCGCCCCCAGTGTCTCGATCATCATCCCGTTCAAGGACCAGATCGACATCACGCGCCGCTGCCTGGAAACCCTGCTGGAACGCACGGATTACCCGGATTTCGAGATTCTCCTGATCGATAACTGGTCAGTCACGCCCGAGGCACACGCCTTCATGCGTGAGTTTGGCAGCCATCCCAATGTCCGCTTTCTGACAGTGGAAGAGCCTTTCAATTATTCGAGGCTCAACAATCTTGCCGCGGCCCGATGCCGGTCCGATTATCTTGTGTTCATGAACAATGATGTGTTCGTCGAACATCCCAACTGGCTTCGCCTGATGATGAATGAGGCGCTGGCCGATACGGGCGTCGCCGCCGTTGGTGCGCGCCTGCTCTATCCCAACCAGACCATACAGCATGCCGGTGTCGTGGTTGGCCCTGCTGGCGTGGGGGCCCATGCCCATCGTGGCTGCGGCCCCGAGGATTACGGCTATATCGGTCGTATCCTGCTCAGCCATGAGGTCACGGCGGTCACCGCAGCCTGCATGCTCGTGAAGCGCTCGGTTTTAGAGGATGTCGGGCAGTTCGACGAGACCCATCTGAAGATCGCCTATAACGATGTCGATCTTTGCCTCAGGATCCGGGCGGCCGGTCATCGCATCGTCTATTGTGCCGAGGCACTGGCCTGGCACCATGAGAGCGTCTCCCGCGGCTCGGATGATGTGCCGGAGCAGGAGGCGCGCTTCTTCGAGGAAGGGCAGGTCATGCAGCAGCGCTGGGCCGGACACCCGCTCTATGAACGCGACCCCGCCTATCCGCGCTTCTTCACTGTCGATCTCCAGCCCTTCTTCGATCTGGTCGATCCCCAGCGCACCTGATCGGAACCACCCGCATGAAGGGGGCGCGCCCGTGACAAGGCGCTTGCCCGCGGGAGAGGGTGTTCCCCTCTCCCGCCCCGGCTCACACGCGGGGTATGTTGTTCTTCTTGGTCCTGAATTCGTCGGCAATGCTCAGCACGTAGATGCCGAACCCGCCAAGCGAGAGCGCGAGCCCCACCCAGCCAACCGACGTCCAGCCAAGCCCTGCCGAGATGGCAAGCCCACCCAGCCAGGGGCCGACCGCATTGGCGATGTTGAAAGCACTCTGGTTCAGCGCAGCGGCGAGGCCTTCCGCGCCAACCGCCACAGTCAGCAAGCGCGCCTGCACCACAGTGGCAAGACCGCCGCTGGCTCCGATCATGAATACGTTGATGGCCAGAGGCACGAATTTATGCGCGGCTTCGGGAAAGCCCGCCATCGATGCAGCACCCATGAGCAGCACACCCGCGAGGGTTGGCATCATCTTGTGATCAGCAAGCCAGGCGCAGACCAGCGTGCCGATTGTCATGCCCACACCGAAAACCGCTAGCATGATCGGCACATAGGATTCCGGCACCTGCGTGACGTTGATCATGATTGAGGCGAGATAGGTATAGACGCAGAACACGCTGCCGAAGCCCACCGCACCGATGGCGAGCGTCAGCCAGACCTGACGCAGCTTGAGCGCCGTGAACTCGTTGAGGATACTGGCATCCTTGCGCGGCGCATCCTTGGGAGCAAAGATACTCAGCAAAACGGCAGTGCACAGCGCCAGAAAGGCGATAAGGGCGAAAGCCCAGCGCCAGCCGACAATCTGACCGATACCATTAGCCAGCGGCACACCGCCGATGGTGGCAATGGTCAGGCCGAGAATGACACGGCCCACAGCCTGGGAACGCTTGTTGGGCGGCACGAGTGATGAAGCCAGAATGCCGGCAATGCCGAAATAGGCGCCATGAGGCAGACCACTGATGAACCGGCAGGCCAGAAACAGCAGATAGTTCGGTGCGATCGCACTGACACCATTACCGATCATGTAAAGCAGCATCATGCTGATCAACATGGTGCGTCGGCTGATCCCCGCGCTGAAAAGGGCAATGGTCGGTGCTCCGACGCACACGCCCGCCGCATAAAGCACAATGGCATGACCCGCCTCGGGATCGGTCACCCCAAAACTGTGGGCAATCATGGGCACAAGGCTCATGGCGGCAAATTCTGCCGTGCCGATTGCAAAGGCCCCGAGCCCAAGACTAAAAAATATGATGCGAATGTCGCGCATCGACCGAGCCAGATCGCCAGATCCCAAGCTGCTCATGCCACCCTCAGCCAATATGAAGAATGATTCCCGTGAATAAGGGCGCGCCCATGGACCTTACCGCATACCCCGAGACGATTTCTGCCCTTACCCTAGCTTCCGACCAATACGAAGAGGCTCTGGCGCAAAATGATGTCACCACCCTTGATGCGTTGTTCAGTAATCAACCGAACGTGATCCGCCTCGGTGCGACTGAAAACCTTTTCGGACCGGAAGAAATCGCTGCGTTCCGCCGTGAACGCACAGGTGGCGCTCCCCCCCGTGAACGCCTGCGCCGCGACATCATTGCTCTCGGTGCCGATGCCGGTTGTGTCACCATCCTGTTCCGCAATCTGCGTAACGGGCGCATCGGTCGCCAAAGCCAGACCTGGATCAGGCAGGACGCGGCGTGGAAGGTCATTGTCGCGCATGTCTCGTTTCTCGCGTAACCGGCCTGCATTATAGCTTCGGGTATGCAAGGTAAGCGGGACGGGACCTCGTTCGGAAAGCATCAGGGATGACCGTGACTGACGACCGCGTCCTGCGCGCCATGATGAACTATTCGACATGAATAAGAGCCCCCGTTTGACGAGGCTTTAGCGCAACCGGTCCCACTCAGGCACGTTTGAGGATCATCGCTTTGCGCGAATGTCCGACATCAAACTTGTTAGGGTAGATCAATGACCACGAAACACGCGATGCATACGACCCAGAATGCTCTGAAGTCCAACGCCAAGACCGTGTCGATTGAAACGCTCAATGCCCGCCTTGCCGATCTGATCGATCTGGCGCTGATCACGAAGCAGGCGCACTGGAACCTCAAGGGGCCGCAGTTCATCGGCGTCCATGAAATGCTCGATGGCTTCCGTGACAGTGTTGACGATCTGGTGGACAAGGTTGCTGAACGCGCCGTGCAGCTCGGTGGAACCGCCTACGGCACAGTGCAGGATGTCTCCAAGAACTCGGCCTGCACACCCTACCCCACCGACGTGTACAAGATTGCCGATCATATCTCGGCTCTGATCGACCGCTACGCAACGGTTGCAAACAATGTGCGCGAGTCTATCGACGTGACGGACGAAGCCGGCGATGCCGATACGGCCGATCTGTTCACCGAGGCCTCGCGTGCGCTCGACAAGCATCTGTGGTTCCTCGAAGCACACACACAGGAGCCAACGGGCGAAATGCGCGACGGTGACCACAAGGGCGCACGCTAACCGTACACCCTTCCCGTTATAAGAAAAAATAATAAGCCCCTGTCACGGTCGCCGTGTCAGGGGCTTATTTTATGACCAGCGGGTCGAATTCGGTCCGAATTTTTATGTTAACTGCTGAAATCAATACATTTTCCCTGAGAAATTTTTCGTCAATTTACCATTTTACGAGATTTAACGACTAGACCTCAGTCTAAATCACCAAAAATCTAAAAATAACGTAACTGGCTTAGTCATCTACCGATCTTTAACGGCACAATCCTCTTGGCGCCCCCGGGCTATCTGACAGAGGGTTAAGAAATTTGAGCATTGTCACGATCGTTGGCACATCGGGTACGGCTATTCAGGTCACTGTCGGGGGCGGTAAGGCGCAGGCCCTGGCGCAGACTTATGCTCAACAGATGTCTGACGCCTACACGCGTAACAATCTTACGACCGTGATGCTCTCTGACTCCAACGGCAAAGTGACGACCGGAACCAACACCTTGCTGGAGGGCTTCGCCACAACCGGCGGCAGCTTCGCGCCCTTGGGAACCTATGATTTCATAGGCGTTGGCGGTTGGGCAGGCTCTGGAAGCGCCCTTGGCCAGGGGCTTCTTGGTGACCGTGTGACGATTGATGGTTCTGGCCTGACGCCAACCGCCACACTCTCTGTACTGGGGGGAAGTGCCGCCGGCCTGACCTATGAGGCGGGCGACGGAAATGGCAGTTTCCTCGGCTTGTCCGGTGATAATTACTTCAACGGTAATACCCAAAGCGCCAGCTGGACGATCGTTACCGGTGCAGGCAACGACACCATCCTCGCGACCAATGGCACCAATACGATTGATGCGGGAGCGGGCCATAACCTCATTCAGCTTCAGCAGGGATCGAACGACGTGGTGTCGGAGGGGCAGGATACGGTAACAGGACAGGAAGGCGGCAGGACAATGCTAACCCTGACGGGAGGCAATAGCGTTGTCACCCTTGGAAGCAACAGCCTCGTGAGCGACAACGCGACGATTGGCAGCCATATCACAGTTGGCAACGACAGCACCGTGCAAGCCGGACGGGGCTCGACGATCGTTTTCTCGGGTCAGAACGGTACAGTCTCTGGCACGCGCAATGATACCGTTTCGGCACTTGGTGATCTGACTGCCGTGAAGGGGACAGGCCAGACACTGAGCGTCAGCGGCTCGCTTCAGTTTATCGCCGGCACTGGGGCGACCAATATCACTGCAGATCAGGCCACGCTGTGGGGCGCCGATGGCTTGAGCGCCAATATTGATGTGAACAAGACATCGCTCTGGACCGGTAACCAGTCTGGCAGCAGCAGCGTCGAGATGATCAACGCTTCATCATCGAAGGGATCGTTCGAGGCCTGGACCGGCGCAGGGCAACAGACAATCATCGGCAGCGATGCTTCGGATCATTTTGTATTCGGCACGCGCTACAGCGGCAATGAAGGCGAGACCTACGCCACGGTGACAGGCGGCAATGTAGCGGCAAACACTTTCGGCGTGCTGGCTGGTCATACAGCAGGTGACATCACCATCACCGATTTCTCTGCAGTGAATGGCAACAAGTTCTTCATGTACAATTACAAGCCGGCGGATGCGGACGCCGCTGCGAAGGAACTGCTGGCCACAGCCACAGTGTTAGGAGGCAACACGGCCATCATGCTCGATAACAACATGAAGGTAACTTTCATGGGTGTGACCGATCTGAAGGCCAGCAGCTTCGATATCAGCTGATCCACCCCCGGCAGACGGCAGGATAACGGGCACGTCATCGCCCATCAGCAATGACGTAACTGCCACGTGATTTCGGGTCACCTGCCCTCTCCGCCATACTGGTCGGGCATGCGCTGGTTCAGCGATTGACCAGAGCCATATTGCTCTCGTTGTAACGTTGGCCTGTAACGGTCCCGGCGGTGAGCGCCTTGTCGAGCGCCACCATATCCTCATCACCAAGACGCACATCCAGCGCACCCAGATTCTCATCCAGATAGCTCTGCCGCTTCGTGCCTGGAATAGGCACGATGTCCTGTCCCTTTGCCAGCAACCACGCCAGGGCAATCTGGGCCGGTGTCGCGTCGTGTTGGCTGGCAACCACACCCACAATCTCGGCTGCCTTCTGATTGGCCGCAAAGGCCTCACCCTGAAAGCGCGGGTCAGTATGCCGGAAATCGGTCGCCGGATAGGATTCCGCGGGCTTCGCCGTTCCGGTAAGGAAGCCACGACCCAGCGGGCTGAACGGTACGAAACCAATCCCCAGTTCGCGCAGGGTAGGCAGGATGTCCGTCTCTACATTACGCTCCCACAGCGAATATTCGCTCTGCACGGCTGTGACGGGATGCACGGCGTGAGCCTGCCTGATGGCCGTTGTGCCAGCTTCCGAGAGGCCGAAATGCAAAACCTTTCCCTCCTCGACTAGCCGTGCCACCGCGCCCGCTACATCGGCCATGGGGACGGCTGGGTCCACACGATGCTGATAGAGCAGGTCGATATGGTCGGTCTGCAGGCGTCGCAGTGACGCCTCGACCACTTCCCGGATATGATCGGGGCGGCTATCGACGCCGCAGGATTTTCCATTGTCGATCTTGAAGCCGAATTTCGTGGCGAGCTTCAAGGCGCTGCGCCGTCCTGCCAGAGCGCGGCCCAACAGCTCCTCGTTCAGAAACGGCCCGTAGACCTCAGCCGTATCGAACAGGGTAATGCCACGCTCTATCGCGCGGTCGAGTGTGGCCAGGCTCTCGCGTTCATCGGCAGCACCGTAGGACTGGCTCATCCCCATGCAGCCCAGCCCCAAAGCCGAAACACGCAGCCCTGATGCCCCGAGAACGCGATATTCCATAGACCGACCCCCTTAACTGCAAAACTTCCAATCCGGCAGACACAAAGCGGGACGCGGGTCAGGGTTTCTTGCGAGACGATGGTCTTTTGGCAGGTTTGTCTAGCAAGCGGCTCAGATACCCCACCATGAGCGCCTCATCGGCGCTCAGGCTCGTGCGTGCACTCTCCTGTTCCAGCAGGGTCTCGGCCTGACGGGCAAAGGCTTCGCGCAGGCTTCCGTCGAGATAGCCGGTCAGGATCTGGGGATGGATATAACATTTGCGGCACACGGAAGGGGTGTTCCCCAGTTGGGACGCGACATGCTCGATCGTGCGCAGGATGTTTTTCTTGGCCCGGGCCCGGCTGTCGCTTGCCTCGAGACTGGAGAGCGTCAGCGCCGCAAGATGGGTCGCCGCCCAGGTCCGGAAATCCTTGGCAGTGATATCCTCTCCGCTGATTTCCTGCAGATAGGCGTTCACATCCTGGGAATGGATCTCGTGCGGTTCGCCCTCATCATCGAGATACTGGAACAGCTTTTGCCCGGGCAGATCCTGCAGCCGGGAAATCACGCGGACGAGTTTGGGGTCACGCACGTCAAGATGTGCCTCGATTCCGTGTTTGCCCCTGAAGTCCAGCGCCAGCTTTCCTCCCTCGATATGCGCATGCCTGTGCCTGAGTGTGGTCAGCCCAAAGCTGCGATTATCCCGGGCATAGGTCTCGTTGCCAATACGCGCCATTGTGCGCTCCATAAGCCGCACCACAGCGGCCAGCACGCGCGCCCGGTTGAGGCTGGGATGTCTGAGGTCGTCATCCACGCGCTGTCGTATCAGAGGCAGCTTGTCGCCAAAGACCAGCATACGGGCAAATTTATCCTCGTCACGGATCAGGCGCCATCTGGGGTGGTAGCGATATTGCAGCCGGTTCCGGCTATCCTTGCCCACCGCCTGCAGATGCCCCTTCGGGTTGGCGCAAATCCATACGTCCCGATAGGCAGGAGGAATTGCGAGCCCCTTGATGCGTGTGAGTTCTTCCGGGGCGGTGATACGATCTCCCGAAGGGTCACGATAGAAAAAACCCTTACCTGCGCGGTGGCGGGTGATACCGGGGCCGGAGCGGTCCACATAGGTCAGGCGAGCGGACCGGGCATGTTGGCGCGCCTCCTGCTCGGCACTCGCTGTTGTCTGGCTTTGCATGGCGCCCATTCTCCCGCTTCGCGCGGGTTAGTCCCCGTGCATGGGTGGAGAAAAGCGCAACAGGGGCAGGAGGGTTCCCCCTCCTGCCCCTGCCTTGCAAGGGCACGGCCTGACCCGTGCCCGATTGTCCCCGCAGACGTTACTCGGCAGGCAAACGGATCAGATAGTCGAAGGCGGAAAGGGCGCTCTTCGCTCCCTCGCCCACGGCAATCACGATCTGCTTGTAGGGCGTCGTCGTCGCATCGCCTGCGGCAAAGACGCCCGGCACAGAAGTTGCGCCGTGATCATCAACCTTGATCTCACCGAAATCGTTCAGTGCCAGCGTATTGCGCAGCCACTCGGTGTTGGGCAGCAGCCCGATCTGAACGAACACGCCTTCCAGATCGATCCTGTGGTCCTTGCCATCGCCACCGCGATAGGTCAGGCCGTTGACCTTGCTGCCATCACCTTCAATGCGGCTCGTCAGCGCCTCGGTCAGAACCGTCACGTTGGGCAGGCTGCGCAGCTTGTCTTGCAACACCTTGTCAGCCTTCAGCTTGGAGCTGCGCTGCAACAACGTTACATGACCGACGATACCCGCCAGATCGATGGCCGCCTCGACACCACTATTGCCGCCGCCAGCCACGGCAACACGCTTGCCCTTGTAGAACGGGCCATCGCAATGCGGGCAATAGGCCACACCCTTGGTGCGATACTGCTCCTCACCCGGCACACCCAGCTGACGCCAGTGAGCCCCTGTGGTCAGGATGACCGTGCGGCTGTGCAGGATCGCACCGCTCTCAAGCGCGATGCCATGAAGCCCACCCAGTCGTGCGGCGGGAAAAAGTTCCTTGGCACGCTGACCGGAGATGATCTCCACATCATAGCTGCGCACATGGGCTTCGAGCTGGGCGGAGAGCTTGGGTCCCTCGGTTTCCTTGATCGAGATGAAGTTCTCGATTCCGGCTGTGTCCATGACCTGACCACCGAAGCGATCAGCCACGAGCCCCGTCCGCAGTCCCTTGCGTGCTGCGTAAATGGCAGCTGACGCGCCGGCAGGGCCGCTGCCGATGATCAGCACATCGAAGGCAGGCATGTCCTTCAGACGCTCTGCCGCACGACGCGGGGCGTCGTCATCCAGCTTGGCGAGAATCTGGTTCACATCCATGCGGCCAGAGCCAAAGGCCATGCCATTCAGATAGACCTGCGGCACAGTCATGATGTTCTTCGATGCCACTTCCTCCTGGAACAGGGCACCGTCGATGGTCGTGACATTGATGGCCGGGTTGAGCACGCTCATGGCGTTCAGGGCCTGCACCACATCAGGGCAGTTCTGGCACGACAGCGAGACGAAGATCTCGAAGCGGAACTCACCTGCAAGCCCCTTGATCTGCTCGGCAATTGCCGGCTCGATCTTGGGTGGATGGCCACCCGCCTGAAGCAGCGCCAGCACGAAGGAAGTGAATTCATGCCCCATCGGGATGGCCGCAAAATTCACGCCATGTCGGCTGTCGCCACGACGGATCAGGAAGGACGGACGACGCTCGCTGACACCGTCTTCCGAATAGGTCACTTTATCGGAAAGGGCAGCAACTTCCTGGAGGAGTTCACCCATCTCCCGCGCTTTCGCGCTCCCGTCGAGGGACGCTTCAAGCACGACCGGGTGGCCCAGATTGGCGAGATAGGTCGAAAGCTGTGACTTGATGGGGTCCTGCAACATCAGGCTGATCCTGCTCTTTCCGAAAAACTGCGCCGGATGATCCCGGCGGGGTTGGCCCGGCAATAAAGCCGGGCCAGACGACCTCAGATCTTGCCGATCAGGTCGAGCGACGGGGACAGGGTGGCTTCACCCTCTTTCCACTTCGCGGGGCAGACTTCGCCCGGATGCGACGCCACATACTGGGCTGCGCGGATCTTCTCGATCAGCTCGGCAGCCGAGCGGCCGACGCCACCGGAAGTGACTTCGATGTACTGGATCTTGCCTTCCGGATCGATCAGGAACGTGCCGCGATCGGCCATTCCGGCTTCCTCGATCATGACATCGAAGTTGCGGCTGATCGTGCCCGTCGGGTCGGCCAGCATCACATACTTGATCTTGCCGATGGCCGGCGACGTGTCGTGCCATGCCTTGTGTGTGAAGTGCTTGTCGGTGGAGACCGAGTAGATCTCGACGCCAAGCTGCTTGAAGGTCTCGTAATTCTCGGCAAGGTCTTCAAGTTCGGTCGGGCAGACGAAGGTGAAGTCAGCGGGGTAGAAGAAGAATACAGACCACTTCCCCTTCACATCGGCTTCAGACACCTTGATGAACTTGCCATCATGATAGGCGTCGGTCTCGAAAGGCTTCACGGTCGAATTGATGCGTGGCATGCGATATGCTCCCTTTTCACATCTCTGTTTGATGACGGGCTCGTTGTCCCACGAACACGAACGCCCCGGAAATCGTTTCTGTCAATGGCAAATATAGGCAAAACCGCTTTCACAAACCGGTCACATTGGTCTTATCTATGGATATGACCTATATTCCTCTTTCCGGGCTTTCCCTGCGTGACATCGAGTATGTGGTGGCTGTCGATGATCTTCGCAATTTCTCGCGTGCCGCCGAACGATGCGGTGTCAGCCAGGCCGGATTGTCGGAACAGGTCCGCAAGCTAGAAATGCTGCTCGACGTCACACTGTTCGAGCGCTCACGCCGCCATGTAGCCCCCACACCCGATGGTATCCGGCTCATCGCCATGGGCCGCGAGGTTCTGGCCTCGGCCCGCGCCATGATCGAGGCAGCCCGTGCCCGCACGGGTCCGCTGGAAGGATTGCTGCGCATCGGCGTTATCGCAACGCTGGGCCCCTATTATGTGCCCAGCCTTCTGCCCCTGTTGCGCCGGTCCTATCCGGAACTGAAATTGCAGCTGACCGAGAGCCTGACCAACACGATGCTGGCCCGCCTGCGCCAGAACGAACTCGATCTCGTCTTTGCAGCCCTGCCCGTTTCGGGAGAGAGCTTCGAGACCGCGCCTCTGTTCGAGGAACCGTTTCTGGCCGTTTTCCCTCGCACGCACCCATTGGCAGAGCGCGAAACACTCGCCATGCAGGATCTCGCGGGTGATCACGGCGAAAACGGCTTGCTGCTGCTCGAGGACGGCCATTGCCTGCGCGATCAGGCGCTGGCTGTCTGCGGTATGATGCCCATGCGCGACCAGCAGCGCCTTGCCACAAGTCTGGAAATGCTCTGGCACATGATCGGTGCCGGTGAGGGCTATTCGCTCATCCCGCAGCTTGCCCTGCGCAATCGCGCCGAATGGGACGAACTCGTGGTCACGCGCGCGCTTCCCTCGGCCAGCCGTCAGATCGGTCTGGTCTGGCGCAGTTCAGACCCGCGTGGCCCGGCCTTTCGCGAATTTGCGTCCTTCCTCAGCCATCATATCCCCGAGGGCTGCCGGCAGGTTGACGCTGCCTAAGACAACCCGTGAAACGGCGAGACGCGCCTCGGCCAATACCGCGTCTGCCGTCGTCCCGGACGAGTGGCATCGAGCATAATAAGGTCGACCATCTCGTCGACCGTGAGAGGGCCTAGAAAAGCCAGCTCCAGAATCCCTTGTCCTTGAGGTCGTTCTCACAGCTGGCATATTGCGCGGCATAGACGTTGGCCCGTGCACCTACCTTGCGCGCGACAGTCGTGAGCCACCCCTTGCTGGCATAGGATCGCTTGCGGTACCCGCCCCAGCCCTCGTGATAGGCCAGATATTGCCGCATCCCGTCCGTCACGGGCACACGGTTCTGCTTGCGGGTATTGGTCACGTACCAGTTGATGAAATCGAGCGAGTCGGCGAAATTCTCACGACTGGCGCTGGTATCGGTCGCCTTCTGATAGTCCTGCCAGATATCCGTCTTGGCCTGCGGGTACCCGTAAGCCGTGGTGACGTAGCCCCAGGGGATGAACCACAGAATGTAGGTGCGCTTCGTATGCAGATTACTGTGGTACCCGGATTCCTGATACATGATCGCCATCGGAACGGAGAATGGCACATTCCATTTCTTCTCCTGACGCAACGCCGCATGATACCAGCCCCGCTTTTCGTGAAAGACCGAGCAGATATCATCAGGATGAGCGGGCGGCGCGGGCGTACAGGCAGCGAGGCTCAAGGGCACGAGGCAACCGCCTGCGAGGCCAAGACGCCTCACCGATTTTCTGGACGACAAGATCGACACCACCCCTCGGAACCTGCTGCCACACCACGCCCCGACATGCCGTCCGGGCGCTTCTGTCATAGCACAAATTATGTCGGGCTTATGGTTGTTCGGCTAGCACAGCATCAGCGGCGGAATCGTCCGGTGCCGTGCAGTGCCCTTGGAGAGATGCCAACCCGATCCCCCTGACGCTCCCTCATGCAACACAGAGGCTTTAGCCCCTTACTATCGTATCGGGTAACGGGTCGAATGGGGCGGCAGCGGGACGATCCCCTCGTAATCTCGTGAACTGGACCGGGCTCAAGAACAGGCGTGCAGCAATGTCTGATCACCTGGGGCTTATCCCAGCGAGCAGCGGAGCAAAACCACAGCAGCTGGAGGGCGTCATCCAGGGCTGGATAAACCCGGAGAGATTTGATGCTTCCTAAGCAAATCCCCTGCCCTGACCGACGACATCAGGAGCTTTGAAGCCCTGCCATGATCATGGAGCGGCGAAACCATCCGCCTCCTTACGCTGGGATCTGGGGTCTGGGGTCTGGGGTCTGAAGTATGAGGCCCGACCTTGCACCTGCCACGAGAACGAACCACTACCTCCCGATCAGTCTGAGCCGACAAGCCGGGAGGCTTACTGAGCGGTTCAGCGCTCCGTCGTGACGCCGCGCCATTCATCACGGGGGATGAGCGAGAGATCAGCGGCGCAGCTTCCCACCATGTAGCGATCAGCGTCCCAGGACCAGATTTCAGGGGCGTTTCGGGGCTCCTCGCCGCCATAGGTGGGAAGCGAGGATGTCAGACCAACCGCGCCAGTCTTGATTGCCTCGTACAGGCTGTCCAGTGTCGGATACATCATGGGATTTTGCCTCCTTGTCAGGCGTTTTATTCATCCCCGGTATTGTTTTCCGGGTTGGATGCAGAACCGGCGGCGGGCTTCGGGGTTTCGGTCAGACCCAGGGCGGAATCCCTCACTTTTCCGACAGCGTCACACAGGGGGGATCGTCGCACGCCACCCTTGAGCAGTAATGAAAACCATGACCAGAGACCCAGCTTCCACGAACCCGGCCTCCGCCCATGACACCGTTCATCCTGCAGGCCAGAGGAGCAAGGCCGAGCGCGATGAAGCCGAGCGGCAACGTCGGCTCAGGCTGCTGATCGACCGGTTACCCGCACGCCTCGCGAAAACCGTGCGCTGGCTGCTCGCACCGTCGCGGATCTGGATCCGTATTCCGGCGGGGCTTCTCTTCATGGTCGGAGGTTGCCTGGCTTTCCTGCCCGTCCTTGGCGTCTGGATGCTGCCTCTGGGCTTTTTTCTGCTGGCCGAAGATATCCCCCTTCTGCGTCGATGGAGCGGCAGACTTCTCGCCTGGATCGAGCATCGTCATCCCGGCTGGATGGGGCTCGACTCCTGATTGACGCCGTGCCCATACCGGCAAGGTTGGGCGTTCATTTCGCGCAGGGACAATGAGACTGTCCGGCCATCGGCAGGCGCGTAGCCCGGTGGCCGGAATAAACTCAGTGCGTCGGACTGCCCGCTGGCGCCGGTACGGGATTGGTACGCACGCACGCCGTCTGCGCCTTTGCAGAAGGATCGCAGAGCGGCAGTTTCTCGGCTGCAGGGATGGGCCAGAACAGCCTGATGCCAAGCGAGATCAGCACCAGAACAAGCGCAACGATCGCCCAGGGCATGATCGAGGGGAGTTTGCGCTGCGGATCGGAGTCCGGCACCCCGTCCTTCATGATGCGATGCAGATCGCTCACTGGCTCAGCCCTTCACCAGAACAGCCTGCATTTCGTCCCATTCGCGCTTGCTCAACCCTGAATCGGCCTGTGTCACAGTCTCACCGGCCAGCTGGCGCTGCAGCACGTTGATCATGCCTGCCGAGAAGGTGAACGCACCCAGTCGGTAGTCTTCGAAGGCCGATGCCGTGATGGGCACCCAGGCACGCAGGATATCAAGCATCGCCTCGGCATAGACCCGGATCTCATACTGCGCATGGCTGTCAGCACGCAGGCTCAGGAAGTGCAGCAGGTTGTGGAGGTCAATCTTCCAGTACCACTGCGTGTAAGTGTTGAGCGTCAGGTTCATGCGCGCAAGTTCACGCGCCAGACCATAGCCCTCGGGGTCGAGCATCGTCTCGTAATTGTCGTAGCAGCGCGAGGCGTCCTGACGCAGCAGGTCCAGCACCTCGGCGGCCTTGTCGGGCGAAAGCGCCTCGGCACGACCCTGACGGTTGGAAACGCTCTGGGCCGAAACCTGCTCGGGATCGGGCAGATAGAACTCGCGGTCGAGAATCGAATAACGCGCCGAATACTCGTTCACGTTCGCCATACGATGGCGAATCCACTGGCGCGCCACGAATACCGGCAGCTTTACGTGGAACTTGATCTCGCACATCTCGAACGGCGTCGAATGACGATGGCGCATGAGATACCGGATCAACCCGGTATCCTCGGACACCTTCTTGGTGCCGCGCCCATAGGACACGCGCGCAGCCTGTACCACCGCGCCATCATCGCCCATGTAATCGACCACACGAACGAAACCGTGGTCGAGCAGCTCGATCGGATTGAAAAGAATCGCCTCCAGGGCAGGCACGGTCGGCCGGCTCGTCTGAGAGGGCGTAAGGCGGGAGGCGTCGATCTCGGCGCGTTGTTCTGGTGTCAGCGGCATAGGCCGAGGCTTACCACAGGAATACCGGCTTAGACACCAGCACTTCGCCTCGCGAGACAATTTGTGCGCTTCCAGCCCCCCCACATATCAGGTGCCATCAGGAAACCGGCACTCATGGTTCATCACGATTCAACCGGCTTGGTGTGACGCGCGGAATGCGGCAGCAAACCACCCCTTGCCGGGCGCACAGCAACACCCTATATGCATCGGTGCCGGAGGGCTTGCCCTTGGCTATGGCGATAAACGGTAAGTGGAATAATCGTTACGGACCCGGGGGCAGTGCCCGGCGTCTCCACCATTCCTTCCCGAGGGCTCTGCCCGACGGAAAGTCAGGGGACGAAACAGGCTCGACGTGCGTGGTAAAGACTTATCTTTTGCCCGGCATTGTACCGCCGTTATCGGGCTAAATCACAAGTGCCAATGATAACACAAAGGTGCTCGCTGTCGCTGCATAAGCGATAAGCGCGGTTCGGGAGGGCACCGGGCAACAGAAGTCCTCCCACTTTTCAGATCAACATGAATTCCAGACGGCAACCCCAGAGGCCAGTTCTGCCTGAACAGCCATCGCCGGGAGTTTCAGGTGCTGCGCGCTCGCACAGAAAGCGTCCTATGATGCGACAGGGCCACACCGTGCAGTCAGGGCGGGTTCTGCCTGCGCATGGGTGAAATACTGCGCCTTCTTGCAAGGCCTTGCCATCCCGCATGAAACGTCGCATCCCTGCGTGATCAGTTTTCGCAAGATGGATCTTCCAGAATGAATGATGATCAGGGTGACGGCATGGATCACGAACTGCCAGAAAGCCTGCTGCCTTACGATGAGTGGGTTGAAGACGCCTATCGCGAAGTCATGCTGCGTGCTCTCGATTACGCGGGCGCCGAAGGGCTGCCGGGCGAGCATCATTTCTACCTCACCTTTCTGACCGATTATCCGGGTGTCATCATTCCCGATCGTCTGCGCGCGCAATACCCGCATGACATGACAATCGTGCTGCAACACCAGTTCTGGGATCTGAAGGTGGACCGCGACGCCATGACGGTATCCGTCGGCCTCTCCTTCGGGGGGATCGGCAGCGTTCTGGTCATTCCGTTCGCCGCCATCACAGCCTTTGCTGACCCGCATATCCGTATGGCCCTGCGCTTCACGGTTGCACCTGGCGAAATGGCCGCTGAAACCGACGAATCCGAGGCCGAGCCCGAGGAGGCCGAAGCCAATCATCCGGCAGCCAGCGAGGATGGCCAGGTTGTCAGTCTCGACGCCTTCCGCAAGCGCCCTCACTGAACGCGGCTACCGCGCTCTGATGACACCACCCCCAAAAGGGCGCCCTCGCGGCGTCCTTTTGTCTTTCAGTCCTCCTGACCGGCACGGCGGCAAACCCGGCTTGTCCCTCAAGCCGCGTTGACTAGCCCCAGAACGAGCTTTTCCATTTCCGTCCTGACATCCTTGTCGGCCTCGCTCCTGACCAGTTGAGGGGCGAGTTTGAGGAGGTGCAGCAGCACGACGCCACGTGCAGCGGCACTGGCTTGCGCTCCGGGTTCTGCCTTCTCCAGAATACGCACCACGCGGCCCTGAAACTGGGCGCGCCACTGCGCCGTATGGTGCTCGGCATCGGGTCGGGCTGCCAGAAGCAGCGTCGTGTAATCACGCTCCTCCCGCTTATCCAGCCAGACATCGAGCAGCGCACGGGCCAGTTCTCCCCCCGCTCCGGGCTCGACGGTCTCGCCAAGCTGGTCGAGCACGGCAAGGCGGTCATGAATGAACCGCTCAAGAAGCGTCGCGGCAATGCTCTCCTTGGTGGGAAAGAACCGGTAGAGCGACCCGATGGCCGTGCCCGAGCGCGCGGCGATCTCGGTCATGGTCGTCCCATCGACCCCTTTTTCGGCAAAAACCGCCCCGGCAGCATCAAGGATACGCGCCACTCTCTCGCGCCCGCGCTGCCTCTTGGGCGCAATTGCGTTTGACTTATGCGAGGATTCCCTCGCATAAGTAGCGGGTGACGTTTCCATCAGAGAAGGGTTCTCCCATGCTTGCTCTCGATCCCAAGACAACGGCGCTCGTGCTGATCGATCTTCAGAAAGGCATATTGAGTATGCCCGTCACCCCCCATACGGGCCAAGAGGTTCTGTCGCGCAACATGAAACTTGCGGAGCAGGCCCGTCAGGCCGGTGCCCCGGTCATTCTGGTGCATGTCGGCTTCGCCCCGGATTTTGCCGATGCGCCGCCCCATAACGTGGACAAGCCCCTCGCCTCCTCCAGCCCCCTGCCCGCAGACTGGAGCAACTTTGCCCCGGACCTTCAGCAGCCCGGTGATCTGGTTGTGCTCAAGAAGCAATGGGGCGCCTTCACAGGAACCGATCTGGATCTGCAACTCCACCGCCGGGGCATCCGGACGATCATCCTCGCCGGTATCGCCACGAATTTCGGCGTGGAGTCGACCCTGCGTCACGCCTGGGAACTTGGCTATGATGTGGTCGTGCCCGAGGACGCCTGCACCTCGCTCAATGCCGATCTGCACAGCATGGCGGTAACCCATGTCTTTCCGCGCCTGTGCCGTGTCACACGCAGTGACGAGATCGCGTTTAACGCATGAAAGGTCAGGTGTCGCTCTGGCTGGGGCTGATTGCCCTTTCCGCTCTGCTGGGTGGCGGGCTCACCCTGCTGGGCCTGCCTGCTGCCCTGCTGATCGGCGCGATGGTCGCGGCCATTGCTGTGGCTGTTTCGGGCCGTGTCATCCCGTTGCACCGCACGCTGCCTGTTGTGGCTCAGGCGGTCATCGGGCAGCTCATGGCGCATAGCCTGACCCTTGGCGTTCTGCGCGAAATCCTGTCGCAATGGAGTATCTTCCTGGGCGGGGTGTTCTCGGTCATCGTCATGAGCTTTGCTCTTGGCTGGGTGCTGGCGCGCTTGCGCGTCATGCCCGGCAGTACGGCCCTGTGGGGTGCCTCTCCGGGGGCTGCCACGGCCATGCTGCTGCTTTGCGAGGCCTACGGTGCCGATCAGAGGCTTGTGGCCTTCATGGTGTATCTGCGCGTGTTGCTGGTAACGCTCACGACATCGATCATTGCCCATATCACCAGTTCGCACCGCCCTGTGCCGCATGATGCCAGCACCTCTCACGCCAGCCTGACCAGTCAGGTCGGGATGCCGGAAACAGTCCTTCACCTGATCGGCCATGAAGCCGCAACGCTGTGGCCCTGCCTTGCCGTCATTGCCTGCGCGGTTCTGCTGGCGCGTTTCGTCCGTCATGGTGCCGCGCCTTTGCTGCTGAGCATGGCGGGCGGGGTTATCCTTCAGGCTGGTTTCGGCGTGCATTACGCCCTGCCCCATTTCCTGCTCGTCCCGAGCTATATGGTGATTGGCTGGATGGTCGGGCGACGCTTCACCCGCGATGTCATGCACCATGTCTGGCGCACCCTGCCCGCCGTCACGCTTTCGACGCTCATCCTGATTGGCGGTTGCGCTCTGCTGTCCTGGCCCCTTGCCCATATTGCCCATGTGGATGTGCTGAGCGCCTATCTGGCGACGAGCCCCGGCGGCGCTGACTCGATTGCCATTATCGCAGCCTCTACACCCATCAACATGCCTTTCGTCATGGCCATGCAGGTGGCGCGCTTTCTGTCGCTGCTGGTGATTGCGCCGCGCATTGCAACAACACTGGCCCGGTTTCTGCCCCCTGACCCCGATGCTGTCTCTAGTCAGACGGCCCGGAACACTGATAGTGCTTGATGTACGCCCCCGCCAGCCGAGGTTCGATCCTTCATGCGCTTCACTGTTGATCGTCTAGACCATATCGTTCTTACGGTTCGTGACCGTGCACTCTCCGCCAACTGGTATCAGCGTGTCCTCGGGATGGAAATCGAGGAATACGGTCGCAACAACCGTGTCTCCCTGAGCTTCGGTGGCCAGAAGATCAACCTGCGTCCTATCGATTCAGAGGGCTGGACGACAGCGGAATCCGCTGCTCCGGGTGTCAGCGATCTGTGCTTCACCACCGCCATCGACTCGGAAAACATCATCCGTCATCTGGATAAATGCGGTGTGGCCGTCATCGAGGGACCTGTTACCCGTATCGGCGCCCTTGGGCCCATTACGTCGGTCTATATTCATGATCCTGACAGGAACCTGATCGAAATCGCTTCCTATCAGGGGTAAGGCGTTACCCTTCTCTCGGATCACGACTACACGTCCGGGCACTGGCCATTATCGACCATGCCCTGACATATAGATAGTGCCTTACCAGTTCTTGCTGATCAGCCAGAACTCTTCCGAGGTAAGGGTCACGAGTCCACCACCCGGCAGGCTGGTCTCGGCAGCGGCGCTGGCCAGCGCCTCGATACGCTCGACCATGATCGTCTTGCGCACATGGGTTTCGGACTGTTCCTTCACCTGACCCAGCGCAGTGAGGGCGGATTTGGACGCCTTGGCGACACGCGCGGCATCGAGAGCAGCATAGGACATGGTTTACCTCCGTAAGAAACGTTCCCCCAATCTAGCGGAAAACAGCCATCACTCCACCCCCCGATACGGGGTTGGTTCTCCACGCTGACCTAGCAGGAAGGAGATGGCGTCTGACGCGGGCAGCAGCAACCCGTTTAGAGGTACCGCGACCTCAGCCCGCGCGATGCGCTGTCAGATCGAAAACCACCGACACTTCAAGCGCCACCCACTGCCCTGTCGACCACGGCCCCTGCCCCACGCCGAAGCGACTGCGCAGCAGATCGACATGGCCTTTCGCATGGGCGGTCTCCCCTGTGACCTCCAGGGTGAAGTCCAGCGTCACGGGTTGCGTGACACCGCGCAGGGTGAGTGTGCCGCTGGCCTGATACTGATCGCCCTGAACACGGCGGATTGCGTTCGATACAAAATGGGCTTTCGGGAACGTCGCTGTGTCGAACCAGTCCGATCCGGGCAGGGCCGTGTCACGTTGCCTATCGCCGGTTTGTGCACTGGCCAGATCGATTGTCATGTCGATCTGCCCTGTCTCAGGGTGGGCAGGGTCGAGCGCGATCTGGGGCTCATACTGCGTGAAACTTCCCGCAAACGGCGTCCCGGTCTGGGTTCCGGTAAAACCGAACCGGCTATGCGCCTTGTCCACCACCCAGCTTGTGGGCAGCCCCTTCGCAGAGGGGCCGGTGACATTCTGCGCACTGGCGAGGGTCGCTCCTGCCATGGGCACAAGAACTGAAAACAGGGCAATCATCTGCCGCACAGGCAAGGCGCGAAACTGGACATTCATCGACGGGATCTCCGCAGAAAATTCGGCAGCATGCGGGCAAGCACCTCATCATGCAGCACGAAATGGTGGCGCAGGGCCGCAAACCCATGCAGCACAATGAGCGCAATCAGCAGATAGGCCCCATAGGCATGGATCGCCGAGAAAACAGCCTCGACCGGCTTCTTGTCAGGCAGTGATGAGAGCCATGGCAGATCAGGCCAGGGGATGACGCCAAACAATACGGTCGGGATGGCAAACACCGAACTCGACACAACAGCCCAGCCCGTAAGCGGCAGCCCGATCATCTCGGCATACAGGGCAAGATGGGCCAGCCCTGCAAGACGCCTCTCGCCCGGCGCCATATCCGGGGGTAGAGGCGGTGGCGGGCGAACGAACCGCCACATCAGGCGCAGACAGGCGGCGATCAGGATCGTGATGCCAATCGATTTGTGTAGCTGATACAGGGCAAACAATCTGGATGGGCCAAGCGTGAGGTGGACCATGACCAGCCCGATGCCGATCAGCGTGAGGATACCAAGAGCCATGACCCAGTGAAGCGTTACGGCAACCGGGTCATAGCGCCGCATGGGCCCCGCCCCGTCTGCGGGGCGGCTTGTGCTCTGCGATGCGTCGCGACGAGTCATTTTCTTCTTACCCAACTGACCTGACCCATGCCGGCGTCATGCCGTCCGACCGGGGAGCGGCACCGATCCACTCCGAAGAGACCGGATGTCCCGGGCCCTTGTCAGGCGCGTTATCCGGCATGGGTACCGGGCCTGACTGAGGGGCGTTATGCCCCGCTCAGGACTGGCGCTCGAAAGCCGCAGCGATGTGCAGGGTTACTGCATCGCCCACCAGCGGGACGTAGCGCGACACACCGAAGGCGCTACGAGAGATTGTCGCATTGCCTTCAAACCCGACCGTCTCCTTCTTGTCGAGCGGGTTAACGCCGCTGCCGATCAGCTTCGCCTTGAAGGTCACAGGACGCGTGACACCATGCAGGGTGAGATCACCACTGATGCTCGCCATGCCGGTGCCATTGCGCACGATATGCGTCGAAACGAAATGCGCCGTCGGGAACTTGTCGGCATCGAACCAGTCCGCGCCCTTGAGTTCACCATCCAGCTTGGCCACCGTGGTCTGGACCGAGACGATCGGCAGGGTCACATCGAGCTTCGCCGCGTCGATATGGGCCGGATCGAGCGTGAGCGACCCCGATGCCTGCGAGAAGAACCCCGAGAAATTGGTGAACCCCATATGCAGGAGCGTAAAGCCGACCTGCGTATGATAGGGCTCGACCGCATAGGTGCCGGCCTGCACGGCCTTGGGGTCGGGGGTCCCGCCCTTCTGGGCATGAGCCTGCGGCAATGCCGCCAGAGAGGTAACGAGCGTGAGACCGGCGAGGAAAGACTTGTTCACAACCGATGATCCTTGCGTGAGGGTTGACTGATCAGAAAGAGAGTGCGGCGATCTCGGCCCGGGCGGCCTTGAAGGCGGCCTCACGGGCTTCCGGCCCACGGCTCAGGCCTTCGGCACGGATCCAGGTGATGTCTTTCAGGCCCAGAAAGCCCAGGACCGCGCTCATATAGGGCTCCTGATGGTCCATAACGGCAGCCGGGTTGCCCGGTGTGTAATTGCCGCCGCGCGTCGAGATCAGCACGACCTTCTTGCCCTGCGGCACAAGGCCAGCGGGACCGTTCTCGCCATAGCTGAACGTCTTGCCTGCCACCACGACACGATCGATCCAGTTCTTGAGCTGGGCCGGGACGGTGAAGTTGTACATCGGCACGGCAATGACGATCACATCGGCGGCAAACAGCTCATCCACATGAGCATTGCCACGCGCCAGATCGGCCTGAATCGTCTCGTCGGTCACCTCAGCGCCGAACCGCGCTGCGACATGACCGGCGCTGAGCACCGGGATCGGGTGCGCAGCCAGATCGTGATAGGTGATTTCAGCGCCGGGATGCGACGCCTTCAGATGGGAGATCGTCTCGGCCGTCAGGACCCGGCTGGCCGAATTGTCACCAAGAATGCTGGAATCGATATGAAGAATCTTCATGGGCTACGCTCCTGAATACAGCGTCGATGAGGCGACGGGCGGCCCGTATCGGGCCTCACCAGCTGCCGTGAGGAGCGCACCGTCCCATATGTTGATCCATCTGGACACTTGATATATTCCGATAGATAGTATCGCCTCAAGTTATGGATAATCAGTCAGGGAAGAGGCGCAATGCTGGACCGTATCTCGCTCGATCAGCTACGCGTTTTCATTGCCGCCGCCGATGATGGCAGCTTTTCCGCCGCAGCCAGACGCTTCCGCCGGTCGCAACCCGCCATAAGCGAGATGATCGCCACGCTGGAATCCCAGATGGGTGTCGCGCTTTTTGACCGTATGGGGCGCTACCCGCAGCTCACCAAGGCAGGCGAGACCCTTCTGGCGGATGCACGCGGCATCGTACTGGGCGTGGATCACATGAAGGCACGCGCTTACGGCATGTCATCGGGGATCGAGCCGGAATTATCGGTCGTGGTCGATGTGTTCTTTCCCATGGATCGCATGACGCGCGTGGCACGTGGCTTTCGCGAGACCTTTCCCCACACGCCGCTGTGACTGTATGTCGAGGCACTTGGGGGCGTATTCGAGCCGATCCTCGATTCACGGGCCCGTATCGGCATTGCAGGCCCCCTCCCCGATCTGCCCGACGCGCTCTCCTCGGAAGTTCTGGGCGATATCCGTTTCATGATGGTGGCCTCGGCCGAGCACCCCCTGGCCCGTCACGAAGGTCCCATTCCACGTGAGGAACTCGCCCGGCATGTGCAGCTTGTGCTGACGGATCGTACCTCCCTTTCCGCCGGGCGCGAGCGTGGCATTTTCTCACCCTCGACCTGGCGTCTGGCCGATCTCTACGCCAAGCATCACTTCCTGCTTGGCGGGCTTGGCTGGGGCGGCATGCCGGTTCACAGCATCAGGGCCGATCTGGACTCCGGCAGGCTTGTCGAACTCGATATTGACGGCTTCATCCCCGGCGGATCGGCCATGCCCATGACCGCTGTCTATCCAACAGCCGAGCCGCCCGGCCCGGCGGGGCGCTGGCTGATCGACCATCTCAAGCTCTGTCCGGGCCATCAGGCCGAGGCTGAGAGTGCCGGCTTGCCCCGGAGCGGTCACGCCCCCCCCGACGAGCGGCTTCAACCGCAAATCACGAGTGGGGCCTGCCGCTCCACGCAGCCGGTTCTCCCCTGACGACGCATGCGACGGTGGGGAGAGGAAAGGATTATTTGCACTGGTATTTCAGGCCGGATCTGGCCTAAACGAAGCCGCCCATGCAGATATCCGATTTCGATTTCGATCTTCCGCGCGAGAATATCGCTCTGGAACCCGCCCGCCCGCGTGACAGCGCCCGCCTGTTGCGTGTTGCTGCCGGTCAGCCTTTGGCCGAGACGCGTATCAGCGATCTGCCCAGCCTGCTCGAACCCGGCGATCTGCTGATTGCCAATGATACGGCGGTCATCCGTGCCCAGCTCGCGGCACGACGCGGCGAAGCCAAGATCGGGATTACGCTCGATCGTATCCTGAGCGATGGCAGCTGGCATGCGCTGGCGAAAAACGCCCGCAAGCTGAAGCCGGGCGACACACTGCATTTCGGCACGGATCCGGTAACCGCTGAAGTTGTCGAGAATGAAGGCGATGGGGCAATCTCCATGCGCTTCTCCGCCGAGGGCGAGGCCTTTGACGACTTCCTCAAACGCGCTGGCGTTCTTGCCCTGCCGCCTTATATCGACCGCCCTACCGGCCCGACGGCGCAGGATGACAGCGACTACGCCACGATTTTCGAGCGCTACAAGGGTGCCGTTGCGGCGCCCACGGCGGGGCTGCATTTCACGCCCGAGGTTCTGGCCGCGCTCGATGCGCGCGGCGTAAAGCGCCACACCCTCACCCTGCATGTGGGAGCGGGCACCTTCCTGCCCGTGCGTGACGAGATTGCCACCCACAAGATGCACGCCGAATGGGGCCGCATCGACGCCCAGACGGCACAGCTCATCAACGACACCCGCGCCAGCGGCCGGAAAATCGTGGCCGTGGGCACGACCAGCCTGCGTCTGCTTGAGAGCGCCGCCGATGAGCAGGGCATCGTGCATCCCTGGGAGGGGGAGACCTCCATATTCATCAAGCCGGGCTATCGTTTCCGAGCGGTTGATCGGCTGATGACCAATTTCCATTTGCCGCGCTCGACCCTGTTCATGCTCGTCTGCGCCCTGGCCGGAACCGAGACCATGCGCGAGGCCTATCGTCACGCGATTGCCGAAGGCTTTCGCTTTTATTCCTACGGAGATGCCTGCTTGCTGGACCGCGCCCCATGACCGACTCCGCCACGAAAATGCAGTGGAAGGCCGAGGCCTGTTGCGGTCAGGCGCGTGCGGGCCATCTGCATACCGCCCATGGCACGATCCCGACGCCTACCTTCATGCCGGTCGGCACGGTGGGTACGGTCAAGGCCATGACCATGGATGCCGTGCGCTCGACGGGTGCGGGTATCATTCTGGGCAATACCTATCACCTCATGCTGCGCCCCGGTGCCGAGCGCGTGCGCAAGATGGGCGGGCTGCATCGCATGATGGACTGGTCCGGCCCGATCCTGACCGATTCAGGCGGGTTTCAGGTCATGTCGCTCGGCGCGCTGCGCAAGCTCGATCAGGACGGGGTGACGTTCAACTCGCATATTGATGGCTCGAAGCATCGGCTGACGCCGGAAAGCAGCACCGACATCCAGCACGCGCTGGATGCCACCATCACCATGTGTTTCGATGAATGCCCCGCCCTGCCCGCCACGCCGGAGCGCCTCGAATCCTCCATGGAATTGTCCATGCGCTGGGCGGCGCGCTCGCGCGAGGCCTTCGTGCAACGCCCCGGCTACGGACAGTTCGGCATCGTGCAGGGCGGCACGGAGCGCGATCTGCGCGCGCGCTCGGCCAAGGCGCTGACCGATATTGGTTTTGAGGGTTATGCCATTGGCGGTCTGGCGGTGGGTGAAGGTCAGGAACTCATGTTCTCGACGCTCGATTTCACCACCCCGCTCCTGCCGCAGGACCATGCACGCTATCTGATGGGCGTGGGCACCCCCGATGATCTGCTAGGCGGTGTGGAACGCGGTGTCGACATGTTCGATTGCGTCATGCCCACACGTGCAGGCCGCACGGCGCGCGCCTATACCGAGCGCGGCACGCTCAATCTGCGCAATGCCCGCCATGCCGAGGATAATCGCCCGATCAGCCCGGACTGCGATTGTCTGGCCTGCTCGCGCCATAGCCGCGCCTATCTGCATCATCTCTTCCGCGCCAACGAAATTCTCGGCCCGATGCTGCTGACCTGGCACAATCTTGCCTATTACCAGCGCCTGATGCGTGAGATACGCGCGGCCATCGTGGACGGCACCCTGCCGCAGAAAGCGCTTGCCCTGCGTGCCGGCTGGGCCGCGGGAGACTGGACGCAGGACGAATTTCCCCAGCCGGACTGGCCACCCGTCCCATGACGCCCTCTGCCCCATGAGCAAGAGCATCGAAGACCGCATTGCCGACCATGCGCGGCATCTCGGCTTCGATGCGATCGGGTTCTGTGACGCCACCCTGCCCGAAGAAGCCCGCACGCGCCTGAAGCAGTTCGTGGAAGACGGGCGGCACGGCACCATGAGCTGGATGGAACAGCGCATCGACCAGCGTGGCGACCCCAAGGCCCTTTGGCCCGAGGTCCGCAGCGTGATCTCACTCGGCCTGTCTTACGCACCAAAAGCCGATCCCGCCGAAACTCTCGACCAACCCGATACCGGCACGATTTCGGTCTATGCCCGCCATCGCGATTATCATGATGTGCTCAAGGGCATGCTCAAGCATCTGGCGCAATTCGTGGTGCGTCAGGATGTTGGTGGCGATGGCACACAGGTGAAGGTGTTTGTCGACACGGCGCCGGTTATGGAAAAGCCTCTGGCCGAACAGGCCCAGCTTGGCTGGCAGGGCAAGCACACCAATGTCGTCTCCCGCGATCATGGGTCATGGCTGCTTCTGGGTGAAATCTACACCACACTCGACCTCACCCCGTCACCACCACGCGCCGGGTCATGCGGCAGCTGCACGCGCTGCCTGACCGCCTGCCCCACCGATGCTTTTCCGCGCCCTTATGCGCTCGATGCGCGACGCTGCATTGCCTATCTCACCATCGAGCATGATGGGCCGATCCCGGTCGAATTCCGCAAGGCGATGGGCAATCGCATCTATGGCTGTGACGACTGCCTCAATGCCTGCCCGTGGAACCGTTTTGCCGCGACCTCGCGCCATATGAAGCTCCAGCCCCGTGCCGATCTGATGGCGCCCCGGCTGGACGATCTGGCCCGTCTGGACGATGCCGGATTTCGCAGCTTTTTCTCCGGCTCGCCCATCAAGCGCATCGGCCGCAACCGCTTTGTGCGCAACGTTCTGATTGCGCTCAGGAACTCGCGCAACACTGACCATCTCGCCCTGATCGAAACCCTGACCGGGGACGAGAACCCGATGGTGGCTGAAGCGGCAGAATGGGCACGGGCCGAGTTGCTGGGTAACGAAAACAATGAGTGATCTCGTCAAGCGCAGCTTTACGCTGTCACGCCACCGCACCAGCATCGCTCTGGAGCCTGAATTCTGGGCCGTGCTGGAGGAAATGAGTGCCGGCAATTCGCTGGCTTCCCTGATCGCCAGTATCGATGCGACCCGCCCGCCGGAACGCCCGCTCGCCTCGGCACTGCGCGTCGCCTGCCTGGCCTTTCTACGCAGTTCCTGAGCGCAATCCGGTAACGCTCGGGGCGCCCCGGACTGTCACGACTGCGAACACTGCCTGCTGTATCCTGCGGAATTCAGGCTTTGCGGCGGCTCATCAACGCACCCAGCCCTGTCACGATGACGTAGGCCAGAATGAGGCTGACAAGCATCATGGTCGTCATGATGATGCTGGCCTGACTCAGACCCAGGGCAAGAGCGTCATTGACGTAAAAAACGGGCGACAGGATCTTCCAGCTTCGACCCGACCAGGCAAAATAGTGATGCGTGGCATTACCCAGAGCGAGATAGACCAGAACGGCGACTGGCAGGGTGACAAGCGCTTTCATCTGACGTCCAGCGTCCCGTAAGACCGCATCCCGTTCACATAGGCCGGCGATTGAGCGAGCAGGAATTCACGCAGGCGATAGAAATCATGGGTTTCAGGCAATGTAATGCATCCCTTGCTGATCCCCCAGAACCCAACGGGATGCAGCCGGAAAGCCCCGCGCCTGATGCCGTCTATCGATGTCTGATCGTCTATGATGCCGTCATCACGGTAGAGGGCGAACCAGTCCTGACGACGTGTACCCGCGAAGAAATCACCGACATGATCCCTGACGACACCCAGTCGACCTCCGCACTGCCGGTCGAGGATATGGTAGAGCCCCGGTGGGAGAGGACCGTTATTCCTGTTGCTGGCCGCCGCAGGGCGGTTGGTGAAGTCGCCGGACCCGGAATAGGCAGGAAAAGAGCCGAACCCAACGCAGGTAAGTACCGAAACGTCTTTCTCGTTGAGGTAGAATACGCAATGCGCGGGCAAATGAGTTGTCTCCGATATCAGGCACAGAGTAATCTGCTCGAGTACTTCTCTCTTTTGCATTTTTCGGGCGGCAGGACCATCGCTGCAATCCTCTGCATAGGCGGCTGCCAATGAAGATTCAGGCGCCCCCACGATTGGTGCAACGCCTCTCACCTGACCGTGAGCAAACCTCTAGCCAATGACGATCGTTGTCGATATTTAACGACAACATCATAATGCTCACCTTCGTGATGCTGGGGCTTCATCGATCCATGACGTCTTGCCCATCTGGCACTGCCATCTCTCCTGACAGCCTCGAAGCCTTTATCGAAGCCGAGATCACGCGTGGCAGCTTCGCGAGTGAGCGCGCCATGATCGAAGCTGGCCTGACCCTGCTGCGTGAGAAAATGGCCACTTCCGCCAAGCGGGAGGGAGTCGCCTTTCCGCCTGCTGGTGGTCAATGCGGTGCGCTGATCCGTGGACTGGACTGGAAACAGCATGCCGTTGGCCCAACATGCCGATGGTCTGATCCGCTACGGGCAACGATTACCAATATCGTCAATTCCCCTGTGGCCAAGATGCTGCTTTGGGGGCCCGAGCAGATCCTGTTCTACAACGACGCCTTCAGTCTCATCGCAGGCGACCGCCACCCCTACGCACTTGGAACGCCGCTCGCAAAAGCCTTCCCCGAACTCGATGCGTGGACAAAACCCGTTCTCGAAGCCGGAATGCGCGGGGAAGCCGCAAGTTTTCAGAATCGCAAGATCAGGCTCAACCGGCAGGATCAGGTCGAAACGCTGATTCTCGACTTCTATTTCACCCCCGTTTACGAAATGGGCGAAGCGCCTGGCGGCGTCTTGTGCACCATCGTCAACAATACCGAACGCGTTCACGCCGAGAAGCGTCTGGCCTCAAGCGAAGCGGAATTACGGCGCGTCACCGATGCGACGCCCATGCTCGTTTCCTATGTCGATCAGGCGCATATCTATCGCTTTGCCAATGCCGCTTATGAATCCTGGCTGGGCCTGCCGCTTGAGCGCATCGTCAACTGCCCCGTCATCGAGGTTCTGGGGGCACGTGTCTATGAAGACAGGCGCCCCGATCTGGAAGCTGCGCTCTCGGGCCGGTCTCTCACCGCTGAGACCCTCCTGCCTCATCAGGACGGCACGGAGCGTCATACAGAGTTCCGCTATGTGCCGCATATCGACGATGATGGGATCGTGCACGGCGTGCATATCCTCGGCATTGATATCGAGGACCGGGCACGGCGTATCGCCGAGGTCGCCGCGAGCGACAGGCGTTTCCGCACCGCGATGGAAGCCGTTCATGGTGTGCTCTGGACCAACAGCGCCGATGGCCGCATGACGGGCGAGCAGCCGGGCTGGGCTGCGCTGACAGGCCAGACAAGCGAGGAATATCAGGGTTTCGGCTGGGCCAATGCCGTTCATCCGGACGACGCGGCCGCCTCGGTTGTCGAATGGAACGCCTCCGTGACGTCACGCAGCATGTTCGTGCATGAGCATCGCGTGCGCAACCGCGACGGGAAGTGGCGCAATTTTGCCATACGCGCCCTGCCCATCCTCGATGACGCAGGCGAAATCACCGAATGGGTGGGGGTTCATACCGACATCACCCATCAACGCGCCGCAGAAGCTGCGTTGCGCGATCATGCCGAAGACCTGTCCCGTCAGGTACACCATCGCCAGAGGGCTGAAGAACAGCTGCGCAAGCTGAACGAGACGCTCGAAAACCGCGTGATCGAGGAGATCACGGAGCGACGTCAGGCCGAGACCCGACTAGCTCAGGCGCAGAAAATGGAATCCATCGGCAAGCTGACTGGCGGCGTGGCGCATGATTTCAACAACCTGCTTCAGGTGATCAGCGGCAATCTGCAACTGCTCGGCAAATATGTGATGGGCAACAGCCGGGCCGAGCGTCACGTCAGCAGCGCAATGGGCGGCGTGCAGCGTGGTTCACGTCTGGCCAGCCAGCTGCTTGCCTTCGGCCGCCGTCAGGCACTCGAACCCAAGATCGTGAATGTGACCCGCTTCGTGCGTGGCATGGATGAAATGCTGCGCCGTGCGATTGGTGAAGGGATCGAGATCGAGACCATCGTCTCGGCTGGCCTGTGGAACACGTTCATCGATCCGGCACAGATCGAAAACGCCCTTCTGAATCTCGCCATCAATGCCCGCGATGCGATGGATGGACAGGGCAAGCTGACGATCGAACTCGGCAACACCCATCTCGATGACGCCTATGTGCGCCAGCATGACGAGGTCAAGGCCGGGCAATATGTGCTTCTGGCCGTCAGCGATACCGGCACGGGTATGACACCCGACATTCTTGCCAAGGTGTTTGAGCCATTCTTCTCGACGAAGGCAGAAGGCAAGGGCTCCGGGCTTGGCCTCTCGATGGTCTATGGTTTTGTCAAGCAGTCCGGCGGTCACATCAACATTTACTCCGAGCCGGGCGAAGGCACGACCATCAAGCTCTATCTGCCCCGTGCGATGGACGCCGAGGATGTCGAAATCGAACATCACATGGCCCCCGTCACCGGCGGCAGCGAGACCGTGCTGGTAGTGGAGGATGACGATGAAGTGCGGGCCACCGTGGTCGAGATGCTTTCCGACCTCGGCTATCAGGTTCTCAAGGCCACCGATGCCGCCAATGCGCTGGTGGTGATCGAAAGCGGTATGCCCATCGATATCCTGTTTACCGATGTTGTCATGCCCGGAACCCTCAAGAGCCCGGAACTGGCCCGTCGCGCCAAGGAGCGCCTGCCGGACATCGCTGTGCTTTTCACTTCCGGCTATACCGAGAACTCAATCGTGCATGGCGGCCGCCTGGATGCCGGGGTGGAACTGCTTTCCAAGCCCTATACGCGCGACGCGCTGGCCCGGAAATTCCGCCATGTTCTGGCCAATCGCCAGCAGCGCGTGCAGGCAACAGCGCCGCGCCAGCCGGACCCATCGGAAGCCTCGTCTGCCAGCGCCGGACAGGCGGCCCTCATTTCCGTGGCGGAGTCCGTCGGAATGGGGAACGCCCCGGCCCGCACGCTTTGCGTGACGGTATTGCTGGTTGAGGATGACCGTCTGATCCGTCAGGCCACCTCGGAAATGCTCAAGGAATCGGGCTTCCTGACCGTTGAGGCCGCTGATTACGACGAAGCCCTGATCGTGCTGCAAACCATGCCGGTTGATGTGTTGCTGACAGATGTGAACCTCCCGGGCCTGTCGGGGAAGGATCTGGCTGCGCAGGCGCGCCTCCTCAGGCCGGATATCGGGGTCGTTTTCGCCACAGGTGATGTTCATGCCGTTGAGGGCGATCCGTCTGTCGTCGTGCTGTCCAAACCCTATGACCTCACAACGCTCACTGCGTCCCTCTCGCGCAGCCTTCCTCGCCTCCCGCCTCAGGCGCAACCAGCTGACGACACGGCTCCGGCCAAGGATCGCCCCACCACTGTTTGAACTCTCCCCTAAGCTCATGCTACCGATAGGGAATGGCATTCTGGGGAAAGATGTTCGGTGGCGTGGCCGGTTTCGCTGTTGGCGGACCGATGGGCGCGCTCATGGGTGCGGCGCTGGGCCATGCGGCCGATCGCGGCTCGCTGCTTGAAACACCAACCGGGGGATGGCACGAGCACTGGCGCACCAAGGGACAGCCTGACCCCAATGGGGCCGCCTTCATGGCAGCCGCCAAGATGTCCACCCTGCTTGGCAAGACCGATCAGCTTTATGCCATCGGTCTGGTCGCCCTCTGCGCCAAGATGGCAAAGATCGATGGTCCGGTGAACAAGGCCGAGATCAGGGCCTTTCGCTCGCTCTTCCAGTTTCCGGCCGATAACATGCGTGAAGTGGGCATGTTGTTCGATCGGGCCCGTGACCGCACGGATGACTTCGAGATGTATGCCCGCGAACTGGGCAAGGGCTTCACTAAGGACCGCGCCCCGCTTGAGCAGCTGTTGATGGCGCTCTTCGTCATCGCACGGGCGGATCTTCCCCCCGGCGCCGATCTGCATCCTGCTGAAACGGCTTTCCTGAAAAAGGTCCATGCGGCTTTTGGCCTGCCACCCGGGGCCTGGGACAGGGCCGAGACGGGTCGCTCCGGTTCAGCCAGCAACGAAAACGATGCCTATGTGGAGCTGGGCCTCACCCGTAGCGCCACCGATCAGGAGGTCAGGACGCGCTGGCGTGTGCTGATCAGGGAACATCACCCCGATGTTCTCGGTCAGAAAAACCTCAGCCCCGATGCCCTGGCCAAGGCTGGCGATCGCGTTGCCCGCATCAATGCGGCGTGGGACCGGATCAAGCGCGACCGTAAATTGTAGCCCCTGCCTGCACTGTACCCTGCCCCTGGCGCGTCGACCCGCAAGCGGTACGACACAGGCGGTCCTCCCCGACATGATTTGATAATTTGTTGAGAGTAATTCTCATATAGAAAAGACCCTCATGAGCCCGGCATATGCTGCTTGCCGGTGCGCCTTGCGGAAGCGGTTTCCCGGCCATGATGGTTTTTCTGCTCCTTTTCTGCCTCTCCTGTGCTGCCTTTACGATCTCCTCCGTCGCAGGCGGGGGCGCTGGCCTCGTGATCATGCCCGTGCTGGGTCTTGTGCTGGCCACACCCAAAATCCCGGCAGCGCTCTCCATCGGTACCATGTGCAGCACGGTCGGGCGCATCGTCACCTTCTGGCAAGTCATCAACTGGCGGGTTGTTCTGTTTTTTACCCCGGCCGCCCTGCCGGCTGCCGCGCTGGGCGTGTTCTGCCTGCGGCTCATGCCACCGGTTTATCTTGAGCTTGCGCTAGGCCTGTTTCTGAGCGGCAATGTGTTTCTGCTCCTTCGTCGCAGCCCGCCCGCAGAGACCGATCAGCGCCAGTGGCGCTATCTGCCTGCCATAGGGTTCGCAGCAGGGTTCGTTTCCGGATTCACCGGTGCAACAGGCCTCCTTTTCAACCGGTTATACCAGAAGCTGGGCCTGCAGAAGCAGGCACTGATTGCCACGCGCGCAGCCAATGAGGTGCTGCTTCATGCCATCAAGCTGGTGCTTTACGCGCAGTTCGGCCTGTTTGATCGCGGGGTCTTTCTGGCTGGGGTTTGCGTGGGTGCCGCAGCGCTGGCCGCGATCAAGGTGACACAGTGGGTCCTGCCTCTGCTGACCCACGCCCAGTTCTGCCGGATCGGCCATGCCGCGGCTGCGGTGGCAGGAATTCTTATGCTGAGCGGTGCCGCCCGCCAGATTGTTCAGAAGGATGCGATGTCGCTCAGCTACGGGCGCGCCCATGGCGAGACGGAACTGGCCATGACATGGCGCAGTCACAGGCTGGCGCTGGAATTCGAGCGGCCTCTGGAACTCGAGGTCAAACATCGGGTGGCCAGCGTGATCGACCCGCAGACAGGCCGTTCAGGCGCGCGCCTGACGGTGCTGCATCTTGCGGCCAATCGTGGCCTGTTCATCACACGGCGCGACCTGCATGGCGACCACGAATACGGCTTTCACCAACGCCACCGGCATGACGCATAGCGAAGTGCGCCCATAGCATGATGGAACCAGATCAGGGTTCCGGACAATATAAAGTCGTCGCCCCCAGACCCTATGACCGCAGCGCAGGACATAAAAAACCCTGCATGTCCGGAGACATGCAGGGCTCTTTCGGGTCGGGCCGCAAGAAGCTTAGCGAGTGCCGAGCTTGAAGATGGTCGTGTAGTCGAACTTCTGCCCCGGACGGAGTTCCGTGGTGGGGAAGGACGGATGGTTCGGGCTGTCGGGATAATGCTCGGCTTCGAGGGCCAGCGCGTCGGTCTGACGATAGGCCCGATGGGAGATACCGGCATATTTCCCGGTCAGCGAATTGGAGGTGTAAACCTGCAATCCCGGCTGGTTGGTCGAGACCTCAAGCGTGCGCCCGGAAGCCGGATCGAAAATCACCGCAGCAGGCCGCGGGGCTTTGCCGTAGGCACCATCGACAATCCAGTTATGATCATAGCCACGAGCAATCAGCATCTGCGCAAAGTCGCTGCGCAGATGATCACCGATCCGCATGGGCTTGCGGAAATCGAGCGGCGTTCCCGCCACCGTGGCCAGTTCGCCCGTCGGGATCGAGGTGCCGTCGGTCGGGGTATAACGCTCGGCGTTGATCTGCATGACCTCGTTCTCGATCGAGCCCGAGCCTTCGCCATTCAGGTTCCAGTAGGAATGATTGGTCAGGTTCAGCACGGTCGGCGCATCGGTCGTGGCCTGGTAGTGCAGGCTGAGCGCGTTGTTCTCATCCAGCGTATACGTCACGCTGGTCGTGAGCGCGCCGGGAAAACCCTGATCGCCATCGGGGCTGACAAGACGCAGCGTGACCGAAGCACCCTTGGCGTTCTTTTTCGTGTCCACCAGCTTCCAGACGTGCTTGTCAAAACCGATTTTTCCACCATGCAGGGCGTTTGGCGGGTCGGTCAGATCCGTATGGTAGCTCTTGCCATCGATGGTGAAGGTGCCATGAGCCAGACGATTGGCGTAGCGACCGATCATTGCCCCGAAAAACAGGCCGCCCTCAGCCGAATCCTTCGTGTAGCCCTCAAGCGTGCCAAACCCCAGAACCAGATCCTGCACATGACCTGCGCGGTCCGGCGCTTCCACAGACTGGATGATGCCGCCATAGGTGATGACACGGACCGTCATCGCATGATCGTTGGTCAGGGTGATGATTTTGACGTCCTCACCGGAAGGGGTCTTTCCCCAGGGCTGGACCGTCACAGCTGGCGCAGCCTGCGCCGCACCGTCCATTATCCCCGCAAGCGCCACCAGACATACGGCGCTCTTCACTAATGCTTTCATGGACAAGGTGCTTCCATCTGTTGATTCGCCGCCACACTGGTCGGAGAAATGATCTGTGTCAAAGTATATAAAGTTCATTTTCCTCAACCGCAGCCCACCTCAAACGCTACGCATACGGCATGAGTTGGCATCTACGGTCTGGCGTCTGACAGACATCGTGCTAGAAAACCACGATGCTGCGTCTCGCGCGAGACAGCACGGACATTCTCTTCCCGCCGGAGAGGGTGTTTCCTGCTGAATTGTGGGTGACGCGATGAGGTAACAGGACCGGAGTTGAGTGACGGCTCCGGATAAACGATCGTGAGCAGGTGCGCAGTTTATGGCGCGACCGAGCGCGCTGACACGACTTGGGGATTGCGATGACCGCACCGCTAGGTGATTCCGATAACCGGCCAACCGCCGGAACTGCCGATTCAAGCCGTAAAAGACGGCGCGAGCAGCGCAAGGGCGGCCGTGTTCTCATCGGGCTGAGCGCCCTTCTCTCCCTAAGTGCCTGCGCCAGCTGGCGCAACCCGCCGCCGAAAGATCCCGAGGCGCTGGCGGACTACAAGGAAGCCAACGACCCCTACGAGCCGGTCAACCGCAAGATGTATGGCATCCAGATGTGGGCCTATCATCACGCGCTGCGTCCGGTGGGCAAGGCCTGGGCCTGGGCGGTACCCAAGCCGATCCGCAACTCGATCGATAACCTGAACCAGACATGGTACATGCCAACGGTCTTCTTCAGTGATGTCGGTGCTGGCAAGCCACGCCGCGCTGGCGATGACTTCATGCGTTATGTCATCAACATGACACTTGGCGCTGCCGGGTTCATCGACGTTGCGACATCGCTGGGCTATCCGCATCACGACAGCGATCCGGGTCTGACACTGGCGACATGGGGTGTACCGAGCGGCCCCTATCTCTTCCTGCCGGGCCTCGGCCCCAACACGCTGCGCGATGCTGGCGGCTATGCCATCGCGCAGGGTCTGTCGCCCATCAACTACGTGCCACGCGGCTATGGCCTGCTGACATTCAACTGGGCCTATAACGTCGCTGGCGTGCTGGGTGGATTCTCGTCTCATATTGACGAGATCGATCAGGTCGAGCAGGATTCACTCGATCCGTACGCGTTTATTCGCAGCGCCTGGCAGCAGAACCGCGCCAGCCAGGTTGACTCGCTCCGCAACGACCACCGGGCGACCGTGCCGGACTGGTACAATTAAGGACCTCCCGACATGTTCAAAACCTGCCTCTCTCTCTCCCGTCGCGCAGCTCTTGGCGCTCTGACCACAGCGCTCGTTTCCGTCGCAGCCCTGTCCACCCCGGCCCATGCTGAAGATGCACAGGGCTTCGTGACCGCTTTCGGTAGCAAGCTCGTCGGGATCATCAACAGCGACAAGGGCCTGGCTGAAAAGAAGGCCGAGGTTCTGCCCCTGCTGCAAAGCAATGTGGACATCGCCACCATCGGCAAGTTCTGCCTTGGGCGCTACTGGCGCACGGCCACCCCTGATCAGCAGGCCCAGTACCTGAAGCTGTTCCATCAGGTGCTGGTCAATGCCGTTACGGACAAGATCGGTGACTATCGCGGCGTGAGCTTCAAGGTGACCGGCGAGACCAACACCCCCAACGGTGAACTCGTCAGCGCCCAGATCATGCGCCCCGGTCAGCCGGTTGCCGATATGGGCCTGCTGATTGCCCATGATGGCGGCATGAAGATCGTCGACATGATCGGTGAGGGAACGAGCCTGCGCCTGACCCAGCGTCAGGATTACAGCTCCTATCTCGCCCGCAATGGCGGCAATGTCGCCACACTGATCAGTGCGCTGGAGCGTCAGCTCTCGCATCGTCACTGACGACACATCCTTTTCGTCGGGAGTTCTGACGCTCCCGACGAAAACACCTGCTTCATGAAAATAGCCGTCCTCGCGGACATACACGGCAATCTTACGGCGCTAGATGCCGTCCTGGCAGATTGCGCCCTGCACAGCGTCGACCAGCTGGTCATTCTGGGCGATCATTTCTCTGGTCCGCTCCTGCCCTTCGAAACAGCCGAAAGACTGATCTCCCTCGCCCCGACTGCCATAGCTGGCAATCACGAGCGGCAGCTTCTCACGCAATCATTTCATGAGATGGGGGAGTCCGACCGCTTTACCTGCCGGGCCCTCGCTCCTCATCATTTCGACTGGATGACAAGGCTTCCGGCAACGCTTCGGCTGGAAAGCGATATCCTTCTCGTTCATGGCACTCCCACCAGCGACACCGCCTATTTCCTTGAAACTGCCTCGGCTCGGGGTCTGCGTCCCGCTACGCAGGCAGAAATCGTCGCCCGCGCCGAAGGCACGGACGCCCGCCTTATCCTGTGCGGTCATACCCACATTCAGCGCAAGGTGGCCTTCGGAAAAGGGAGACGGGTACTCAATCCCGGTAGCGTGGGCCTGCCTGCCTATGAGGATGACGAACCCTTCCCCCATCAGGTCAGCAATGCCTCTCCGCACGCACGTTACGCGCTGCTCGACGACGCAAACGGCAACTGGGCTGCCAGCCTCCATACGGTCGCCTATGACTGGGAGCAGGCGGCACAAACTGCGGAAAGAAATGGCCGGCCAGACTGGGCCAAGGCACTGCGTACGGGGCGCCTTTAGGCCGGAGCAGCTCGCTTGTCCTGCCTGATTTCATAAACGAGCATCAGATAGCCATCGCGCTCGAAGCTTTCCACATGGTGCATACCAATGCTGCCCAGCACGATGCGGGAAGGCATATTGTCCTCGCGGGTGACGCCCACCACGCGTTCGACACCTGCATCCAGCGCAAAACGTAGCGCAGCGCCCGCTGCCTCACGTGCGATACCACGCCCGGCGGCCTCGGGTACCAGTGCGAAGCGCAGGCCCAGGCCGCGCCCGTCCGGACGCTCATGCAACCCCGTGATGCCCACGAATCGGTTGTTTTCGCGAATGGTAAAAATGCCGATGCCGCGCTTTGCCCAGAAAGCGAGGTCATCGGCCATTTCGTCCTCGACTTGCCGGAGCGAGCGGACACCCCCCAGCATACGCCCGAATGAGGCGCCATTGGTCTTGAGGCGAATCATGTCCTGCATATCGTGCCAGCTTACGGGCTGCAGCACGAGCCGCTGGGTCCGTATCTGACGCCCAAGCGTCACGATGCGTACCCGGTCATGACATCGGCAAGAGAGATGTCAGAGATGAACCGCTCCGACATCTTCATCCCTTAACGTGCGATGGGGCGATACTTGATACGGCTCGGTTCGGTCGAATCCGGTCCGAGGCGACGACGCTTGTCTTCTTCATAATCCTGGAAGTTACCCTCGAACCATTCGACATGGCTATCACCCTCGAAGGCGAGGATATGCGTGGCCAGACGGTCGAGGAACCAGCGATCATGCGAGATGACCACGGCGCAACCGGCGAATTCGGCCAGAGCATCCTCGAGCGCACGCAGCGTGTCGACATCGAGATCGTTGGTCGGTTCGTCGAGCAGAATGACATTGCTGTCCTTCTTGAGCATCTTGGCCAGATGCACGCGGTTACGCTCACCACCCGAGAGCACGCCTACGCGCTTTTGCTGATCGGAGCCCTTGAAGTTGAAGGCACCGACATAGGCACGCGACGGCACCGTGCGCTTGCCCAGTTGGATGACATCCGTACCGCCCGAGATTTCTTCCCACACCGTCTTGCTGTCATCGAGCGAGTCGCGTGACTGATCGACATAGCCGAGCTTGACCGTGTCACCGATCTTGAGCGCGCCGCCATCCGGCTGATCCTGACCCGTGATCATCTTGAACAGCGTGGACTTACCCGCACCGTTCGGCCCGATCACACCCACGATACCACCCGGCGGCAGCTTGAAGTTCAGGCCGTCGATCAGCAGACGATCGCCAAAGCCCTTGGAGAGGTTCTCGGCCTCGATGACCGTGCCACCCAGACGGGGGCCGGGGGTGATGACGATATCGGCCGTGCCACCGGCACGCTCCTGACTGGCGGCCAGCATTTCCTCGTATTTGGTGATACGGGCCTTGCTCTTGGCCTGACGGGCCTTGGGCGAGGCGCTGATCCATTCCTGCTCGGCGGCAAGGGCGCGCTGGCGCGAGCTCTCTTCCTTCTCTTCCTGGGCAAGACGCTTGCGCTTCTGGGTCAGCCAGGAGGAGTAATTGCCTTCGAACGGATAGCCACGACCGCGCTCGATTTCGAGAATCCAGTTCGTGACATTGTCGAGGAAGTAGCGGTCATGGGTGATGACCATGACGGTGCCCTGATAATCGCGCAGAGTCTTTTCGAGCCAGGCCACGCTCTCGGCATCGAGATGGTTGGTCGGTTCGTCAAGCAGCAGCAGGTCGGGCTTTTCGAGCAGCAGGCGGCACAGCGCCACGCGACGGCGCTCACCACCGGAAAGCATGGTGACAGGGCTGTCGGCAGGCGGGCAACGCAGGGCTTCGAGCGCGATCTCGAGCTTGCGATCGAGCTCCCAGCCGTCGCCAGCGTCGATCTTTTCCTGCAACTCGGCCTGTTCGGCCAGAAGCGCGGTCATTTCATCGTCAGTCATCGGCTCGGCAAAAGCCATCGAGATCTCGTTGAAGCGATCCACCGCGTGCTTCAGGTCACCGAAGCCGAGTGCCACGTTCTCACCGACGGTCAGGGACTCGTCGAGCTTGGGCTCCTGCTCCAGATAGCCGATGCGCGCGCCTTCAGCGCCCCAGGCCTCACCGCCATATTCCTTTTCGATACCGGCCATGATCTTGAGCAGGGTCGATTTACCGGCGCCGTTGACACCGAGCACACCGATCTTGACGCCGGGAAGGAAGGACAGGGTGATACCCTTGAAGACCTCACGGCCCCCGGGATAGGCCTTCGTCAGGTCCTTCATGACATAGACATACTGATAGGCGGCCATGACGGATCTCCTGATGGAATGGTCGGACGGAATAGGACGAGAACGCGGCTCGAGTGCGCTCCTCATAGGAGCGTAAAAACCCCTGCGCCCGGCAGGACTCGAACCCGCAACCAAGCCGTTATGAGCGGCCTGCTCTAACCAATTGAGCTACAGGCGCACAGGTTGTGCAGGAAATCGCGCAATTCGGCCCCATTTGCAAGACGACATGACAAAGAAATCAGTGCATTCATCATTTTGCACATCTCTCCAGGCCCCATGAGCCAGATCAGGACGGGCATGAGCACCAGTGATCATGTAATCGGCTCCCCCCCAGACATCCCGCAAATGTGCACGCAGGCAGGATACGGGTGACGGATACGCTGCCCTCTCCTCCTGTCTCGCATTTCCATGCAGACCCGATAATCTGGTACCCCCGTCACAGAAGGGACGACAAGGATGCAAGAGGCTGATCCAGTACAACCCGAACCCAGATTTCCTGCCGACAGGGTTCGCATCACCATACGTTATTGCACCCAGTGCAACTGGATGTTGCGTTCCGCCTGGATTGCACAGGAGTTGCTGCAAAGTTTCGGCACCGATCTGCGGGAGGTCGCGCTCGTCCCGGATACGGGAGGTCACTTCAGCATTATGGCGGGTGAACACCTGATCTGGGAACGCAAGCGCGACGGGGGATTCCCTGGCCCGAAAGACATCAAGCAGCGCGTGCGCGATGTCATCGCCCCGGAGCGCGATCTGGGCCATATCGATCGCTGAGTCGTCGATGCAAAGGCAATTCCTGTTGAGTCCGGGCAAACATTGGCGAATAGAACAATATAGTCAGTACATAACGTTACGGCATCTGTGCAGGCGGACACCAAGACGCTAGGATGTGGGGATCAATTCACTCCCACCAGGACATGTAGTAATGGACGTCAGCAAGATCTCCCCCGGCAAATCCGTTCCCGATGACATCAATGTCGTGATCGAGATCCCGCAGGGCTCTTCGGTCAAATATGAAGTGGACAAGGAAAGCGGCGCCGTTTTCGTCGATCGCTTCCTTTTCACCCCGATGTACTATCCGGCCGCCTACGGTTTCATTCCGAATACGCTGGCTGCAGATGGCGACCCGGCCGATGCGCTGGTTCTGGCGCCGGGGCCGATCGTTCCGGGTGCTGTCATTCGCGCTCGCCCGATTGGCATGCTGAAAATGGAAGACGAGAGCGGACAGGATGAGAAAATCATCTGCGTGCCTCACGACAAGATCCACACACAGTATACCGATGTGAAGACGATCAACGATCTGCCTGAGATCACACTCAAGGCCATTGGGCACTTCTTTGAGCGTTACAAGGATCTTGAGCCGAACAAATGGGTCAAGGTCTCGGGCTGGGAAGGCCCGGAAGAAGCCAAGAAAGCCATTCTCGCCGCTCTCGATGCGGCCAAGTAACAGCCTCTCGCTGTAATAAACCGTGACCGGAAAGACACATCGTCTTTCCGGTTTTTTAATTCAGGGCGCGACAGGCCGAATCTGCTCTTCCATGCCATTGCCAAATCTAAATTAGATGTAATAAAAGAGTCATGTTGGGATAAGGAACGAAATGCCTCATCCCGGAAAGTCACGGAACCTTGCGTTTTTCATCCGACTGGCGGATTGCCCTCATGTCTCTTCCCCGTATCTCCCCCAAGGCGCTGGGTGTCGTCACCACAGCTCTCGCTACCCTCGCTGCCATGCCGTCAGCCCAGGCGCAGTCGCCTCTGGCTGGGGGTGCGCCCAACGGCACAGGCCTTGCACCTTCGGTGCGTGTCTCGAGCCCGATCGGCACAGTCAATTTCCAGAACTCGTCCGTTCCCCCCCTGCCCCATCCGGAAGCCATTTTCGATGATCCATGGGGATGGAACACCTGGCTGCGCCAGCATGGTGTCGCGATCCTTCTGGATACGACCAACGAATTCGCAGGTGCCATCACGAGCCCGACCAAAGGTCTGGGCCTGAGACAGGGCAGCAGCAATGCCGGCCAGTACGGCTTTGAAAACGATATCGACTGGGAAAAGCTCGCCGGTATTCGCGGCTTCTCGACCCATGCCGTGTTCGTCGGCCGTTACGGTATTCCTGCCAGCCGCATGTTTGGTGACAACCTGAACCCCAGCCAGGAAATCTATGGCGGTGGCGGTAACGTGGTCGTTCACCTTGTCTATATCTACGGTGAAGAAACGCTGTTCAATGGTCACCTCGACATTGCCGCCGGTCGTATTCCGCTGCTGACCGACTTCTCGTCGAACCCGCTGTACTGCAACTTCATGAATAATGCCTTCTGCGGTAACCCGAAGGCGTCTTCTGACAATACCAGCCATTCATCCTACCCGGATTCGAACTGGGCGGCGCGTGTCCGTGTTCGTCCATCGCAGTACACCTACCTGCAGGCCGGCGTTTACTTCAACACAATGGGCATCTACGGCGTGCAGCAGATGCGCACGGGCTTCAAGTGGAACGGCGCGGATATCAACGGCGAGGCCGCACCGGTCGAGTTCGGATGGGAGCCGATCTTCGGCAAGGACAAGCTGCCGGGTCACTACAAGCTTGGTGGCATTGTCGATACGGCACCCCACCCGGACGTGCTGTATGATATCAACGACAATTACTGGGCTGTGACGGGTCAGGCCCGCAAGGTCCATAACAATTCGTGGTCGGCCTACGCTCTAGCCGATCAGATGATCATGCGCCACAAGGGCAATGGCCCCGACGCCGGTATCACCCTGCTCGGCGTGTTCTACAACAACTCGCCTGTGACCCAGACCCGTGAACGTCAATACTCTGTGGGCGTGCTCGATCGTGGTTTCTGGAAGTCGCGTCCGCTGGACGCCTGGGGTGTGAACTTCAGCTACATCCAGGTCTCCAAGAAGGTGAAAACCGCTCAGGAAATCCAGCAGAGCCTGGGTTATCAGACCCTCCTGAACGGTTCGTTCTTCCCGCAGACCAACGGGATGGTCATCGAAGCGATGTATCAGATCCGCGTCTGGCGCGGCATCACCTTCGCCCCGGATTTCCAGTACTTCATCCGTCCGGGTGCCCAGCAGGGCCTGAAGGATGCCGCAACGCTCGGCTTCAAGTCGCACATCGAAATCTTCTGACACGCTACAGCCCCCGCCACGCGGGGGCATATGCTTGCAGGCTTTATGACCGCCCTGATTGCCTCATCAATTCACGATGGAGGAAATCAGGGCGTCGTAGTTTTCAAGATAGCCCTGCAGGGACAGGTTCTGCTCGGCGTAGCGGCGTGCCTGCTTACGAAGACGCCCCGCCAGCCTGCGGTCCTCCAGGATCTCCAGAACCGCATCCGCAATACGATCCGGCTCCAGAAAAGGCGCCAGCAATCCGGTCGAGCGATCGGTAATGAATTCCTCAACAGGTGCGGTCTGGCTGCCTACAATGGCGCATCCTGTTGCCATGGCCTCACGCAGCGACCAGGAGGCGACAAATGGATAGGTCAGATAGACATGGGCATCTGAGCGCCGCAGGGTGAGACGGAACGTGTCATAATCGATCTTTCCAAGAAAATGCACACGCTCGGCATCGATACGTCCGGAGACCTCCCTGAGGAAGATATCACGCCAGCTGCCAGCATCCGCAGGCGGTGGGGCCCCATAGCTCGTTCCGTCCCCTCCAACCAGAATAATGCGGACATCGGGACGCTCATCGAGAATACGAGGCAACGCCCGCATAAAGCTGTGAATGCCGCGATAGGGCTCGAGATTACGCGCCACAAAGGTCACGAGCTTGTCTGAAGGACGAATGATATGAGGGCCGATTGTGACGTTACGCCGGAAAACACCTGGGTCCGGAGTGCAAAGGTCGAGATTGACGCCCTCACGCAACAGATTGATCCGGCTCTGAGCCCAGTCCGGGTAAGTTTCCCTCTGGAACAGTGTGGGCGTCTGTCCGTGCTGGTTGAGATTCAGGGCAAGAAGATTGATGGCATTCTTCACGCGAACGTTTGGTGATAGTTCAGGACGAGGCGGGAATTCCGGGTCAAAATCCACATCGTTCCGGTCGGTATGATAAAAGAATTCAAAGTAACCAAGTATTGGTACATCCGGATAGACATCGACCAGGTTCAGTAATTCACCCCAGCCATGATGACCAATAATGATGTCGGGCGTATAGCCCAGCCCCTTCAACGTCTGGGCTGCCCGCGCGACGGCCTCAGCGCGGCTGAGTCCCATCTCCAGTTCCCGCAGCGCAGGATGGGTTCCGGGCGAGACAACACGGTCCTGTCGATACAGAACGCGCCGCACTCCGGGCAAATACCCTTCATTGGCCTCAGAGATGAAAACGATCTCATGATCGCCCTGCTCATGAAGATGCCTGACCAGATGGAGGAACTGACCGGGAAAATTCTGATGCACGAACAGGAAACGCACGACGAGATAGCCCTCTGATTGGCTGAAGAAACGGCGGTGCCACTCTGGCGGCGGGCGTGCGGAAACGCCCGCACACCTATGATACGTCAGACCGCACAGGGACAGGAAATCACGAAAAAAAAAGAGCTCCGATACCTGCGGGTATCGGAGCTGCCATAATGTCAGGCCTCGGCAACCTTACGCTTGACCGCCGGTTTTTTGGCGGATTTTGAGGATCGCTCCTCACGGGACGATGAATCCTTCCCGGTATCGCGAGGCAGAATTTCAAGATGAAACGCTTCAAGCGGCGCGAGCGACTCGGCTTCGAGTGTCACACCACCGGCAACGGGGCCAATACGCGTTCCATCAGTAAATGTTGCTTCGATGGATAGGTCGTACTTCTCTTCAGCACCATTCTTCAGGCGTGCGCAGAGCCCCAGAATAGGAAGAGCCATACCCCGCGATCCGCAATATTGACCAGCCTCCGCCCAAGGAGAAAGCCAGCCTTTTCCCAGAACGGCCTGGTATTCGATGTCTTCAGGCGCGACGAGCGACTGCGGTGCAATCCCGAAACCCTCAATCCAGTTCTGGCTTCCGGGTTCGCCCATCCATTCACCGATCTGGGCGAGAACATCGCCACGACGCTGGATATGTGCCGCGAGTTCAGGCTTGAAGTCGGGCGCTGAAGCAGGGACCGGCGCTGCGGCCGCTCCTGTAGCAACCTGCGCCGCCGCCGGCGCCGCGGCGGGCGATGCCGCAACGGGATCGCCAGACAAGCGCGCTACCTGAATACCGGGCGCCGGCAACGTACTGTCAGGCGCCTGGTAGGTTGTCACCATGACCTGAGCGGGTCCGCGAGCCACACGCACAAGAGCTGCACCTGCGCCAGCACCGTGGCTGCTGCTGATGATACCGTCATCTTCGAAGGTTTTGATGGTGACGATACCGTTTGGCATGTTCGGCGCCTGGGTGACAGTCACCGCGGGATAGCCATTGACACTCTGGACTGCGTTTTCAGGCGGCAGAAACACACAGAAGAGGCCAGCGTCAAAGGTCATCAGGGAAGCGTGGACCTTAAGCTGCACGACCTGCTCCGTCCCTGAAGAACTCGCGGAATTAGACATTTATATCAACCCATCTTTGATTTGTGTGTGCAACGGAAAGCTTTGCACAATGTGGCTAAAGAATGCTCCAAAGGAATAAATTCATGTATATCATTATAAACTACTCAGTAAAAGCTATATCATTTGATGTGAAAAATGTAGCAAGACATTACTCAGTAGAGAGAGTGGCATTCCGAGCGGCACCACTGTGCCTCTGCGCTCTCTCTGTATTCGCTCTGACTGCGCGCCCAAGTCAAAACTCACTGCAGGCAAGCGCGCATTCCACAAATTCGACAGGGCAAAGCACCACGTCTCCGGCCAGATAGAGGGGATAAGACCGATATCACACTCACACGACTCGATAAGACTGACGGCCTCTTCTTCCCGATATTCTCCCAGTACCTGCACATGGCCTGTCGCTATGAGCCGGTCATCGTCAATGGTATATCCAGCCACGATGTAGTCGATGGGCAGATTACGACGCGCTGCATCTTCAGCAAGCTGAAGAACGATCTCATATCCTTTTTCCCGCCCGATAGCACCGGGTATGCATATACGTCGCCTCGTTCCATCAAGAGGCCTTGGTGATTTCAACGCAGGATAATCACCTGATTCGAGTGGCTGCAGCGTGATTTCAAGACCGGTGAAATGCCGTTTGAAACGCCTTTGCAGATCGATTGACCCGGCAATCACCTCGCGGGCACCACGTAGTATCCGGTCTGATTGTGCCACAAGCTCAGCAACCGTCAGGTCGCTCTCAATCAGCGCACCCTGCTGGGCCACGCAGGCTTCGCAGCCAGCAAGCGCAGGCTCACCGCAATAACGGTCATTGGGTCCTACCAGGCAGATACGTGGGCAGAACCAGATATAGTCGTGCAGGAAGATATCCCATTCCAGATCGAGCGCTGCCGCCAGATCACGCATGACCGGTGCATGGCCAATCAGATGGTGCCATTCGATGCGCTCTGCCTTCATCCGTCGAAGGACGGAAATAAAATCGAGCCATTCCCGTGGGAGATCAAAGACAAGATTGACGGTATCACCGCCACAATCTTCTATCCGGCACCCTCTCTCGTGAGGGCGCAGAACAAGAACCTGTTTCTTCTCGCGCTCAGCCTGCCGACGCCGCTCATCGATCACACGTTCGACCCCGCCACCGGAATCGTGTGTAACGATGATAAGACATGAAGACGCAGACTTTCGGCGCGCAATCATGCGGACCAGGCCGGCATTCCGGCGCAAAAGACGAAACGGGTCTTTTTCAATGAAAGCCGCGACACGCTCATCATACCCGGGATGAAGTATGTTGAGCATGCGCAGATTACGTTCAAGCAGGAGACTGCGTGTGCGACCGAACGATACCGTGCCGACATGTCTGACAAACAGGTCTGTGGCCGCTACATGGCGCCAGCCCAGCGCAGACGCGCGACAACAGAAATCGTTCTCCTCGCCATAACCCTGGGCAAATATTTCTGCATCCAGAAGCCCTGTCTGCGCAAGACAGTCACCCCGTATCGCCATGCAGAAACCATTGCCTGTTGGCAGGTCCACAAGTCCTGATTTCGGCAATGAGCGAAAAATGCGATCTGTCGCCAAAGCCAGGCGGCGATCGGGAACAGGATTGGGTCGTGAAACCGAGGGATAGGAGAGAATGCTTGCGTCGTTCGAAAAGGGGGTCACTGTCCCAATAGCCCGATCCCGATCGAGCCAGGCTCTCAAGCGATTAATCCCGCCCTCAGGGATGATGGCGTCATTATTGAGCAGAATGACGTCACGCCCCTCCGCACGGAAGAGCCCGGCATTGGCACTGACGGTAAACCCGCGATTATACGCATGGCGAATGAGCGTTATATCGCCTCGTGCGGCAAACTCATCGAGCATATGGCTGAGGGCAGGCTCAGGAGAGCAGTCATCGACGACCAGACATTCCAGATCCTCGCTTTTGTCTGCCAGAACGGCCTCGATGCACTGACGGGTCAGGAGATAATCGCGATAGACAGGGATGATGACGAGACATCCAGGCGCGCGCCGCTCCCCCACCCTTTCATCTGCAAAAGCAGCCTCTCCAGCCCTGGGCAACCCGATATTGCCCCCACTGTCGATACCACCCTCAAGCAGGGTAATAACGGTTGGGCCAAGCGGGCTCCCTGTAAGAGGCTGACCATAACGGTCATAGAGACGGATCTCTCCTTGCGGCAACTCGTCCAGAGCTATTGAAAAATGGCGCGGACGTGCCAGCGGTTTTTCAAGCAGCGTGCCCTGCTCAAGCCGGGTAGCGAGCAGTTCAATCCGCGTTTCACCTGCCTCGACCATGACAGGGGGTGAAAAATCCGGGTCGGCCGGATACCAGATCCAGCCGTCGAGCGCATGGCCTCGCACAGAGACGAAGCCCTGCATCTGGCGTATCGACCGAAGATCGATCGGCGCGCCGTAAAGCAGCTTGCCTTCACAACTGACGCTCAGGGTCGAAGATTTCTCCCAGACTGCCGGCAGGGTGAAAGGTAAACACTGATTTGATGCGACGACCTCGCCGTCGAGCCAGATCGTCACCGGGCCATGAGCTTCGCCGTGCAGCACGCCTTCATTGCTGGTGGCGCACCATCCCGGCGCGCCCGATTGCACAGTGAAAAGCCTGGTCCAGGGGAGCACTTCCTCCGCCGGTGCATAACACGAAAGCATCTTGCCAAAAATGGCGACGGCCTCATCAGTGCGGCCAAGATGCGAGAGCGCTATCGCCTGCCCGACATATGCCTTTCGCATGACAAAACGTCTTGCGATCCATGCAAATCGTCGGGATGCCTCTTCCCATCTTGCGCCTGAGAGAAGCGCCATGCCGTAGGCGAAGATGACATTCGGATCATGATGGGCCATGCGTGCCGCACGTCCCAGCCAGTAAAGCGCTGCCGGGATATCTCCGGCGTTCGAAGCGTCAGTTCCCCTTCGATAGGCATCCTGAGCTTTTGAATCGTGCCATCGCTGCCAATCCGCACGATCTTTCGCGGTGACCGTATGGCCATAGCCCGACTGAACAGGCGGCGGGCGCCGGGATGACGGCTGGCGCCCCTCAGCCACGTCCACCCATGCGTCGCTCGAGTTTGGCGAGTTCGGCTGCGGCATCATCGACACCCTGCGCCTGAGCGCGTTCGAGCCAGATCCGTGCTTCCACCGGGTTTACCTCACCAGCAAGACCACGTTTCAGGTAACGCCCAAGCATCAACTGACCCAGCGCATGCCCGCGCTCGGCAGCACATCTGAACCAGTATTGGGCCTCATGGCGATCGACAGTGACATCATGCCCACCACCCAGCATGGCCCCTGCCGAAAACATGGCATCAACATATCCCTGTCTGGCTGCCTGACGGTAGAGATCCAGCGCGCGCGGATGATCCTTACCCTGAGGCGCACGCCCGGATACAAGGATCTGTGCAAGCAGCGTTATGGCCTCGGACATACCCGCCCGAGCAGCACGATCGAGCCAGTCGAGGGCCATTGCCATGTCGTGGGGGACACCTCTTCCCTCAAGATACATGCGCCCAAGCCAGTACTGCGCATTCACCACGCCATCTGCCGCGCGCTGCATCCACAGGGCGGCCTGGGTATCATCGCGACCGATCCCGACCCCTTCGGCATAACACACGCCCAGATTAAAGGCCCCCACCAGATCGCCGCTCTCTGCTGCCTGAAGGAAACGCTGGCGCATCGCTTCACGATCCTTCTCGGACCCGATACCCGTCAGCGCCAGATTGCCAAGGTCTGCATCGGCCACCCTGTCTCCACATTCGGCTGAGACGCGGAACCATTTTGCCGCCTCATCCGGGTCGCGCTTTACCCCCGTCCCGGTGAGATAGAGCAGCCCGAGACCACGCGCAGCCGCGCCATGTCCAAGCTCTGCGGCAATCTGGTACCAGGTGGCTGCCTCAAGATAATTCGGCGCCATCTCCTCGCCGCGGATATGCAGGTCACCCAGCAGCGCCGCTGCTTCCGAATCCCCTCCCATGGCAGCGCGGCGGAGCCAGGTTTCCGCCCGATCCAGCCGACGGGCCACACCTTTGCCCTGCAGGAGATAAAGAGCAAAACGCGTCTGGGCCTGTACGACACCCCGTTCAGCCGCTTTTTCGAAATAACGGGCCGCAACTGAAAAGTCGGTTGGCTGCCCTATGCCCTGTTCACTGATCCAGGCCAGGAAATAGAAAGCGGTTGCAAGCCCAGCGCGGGCTGCACGCTCCAGTTCAGCGGTCCCACGTGCAACATCGTCGTCCGATTCCGGATTGGTATGGAGCGCCATACCCAGCCCGAGATGTCCCTGAGCCGAGCCAGCCGCCGCAGCCTTCTCGTACCAGCCACGCGCCTCGAGCGGATTGCGCAGATCGTCTGGCCCATTGGTCAGGACGTAAGCAAGCAGTGCCTGGGCGTCAGGCTGGCCCTCATCGGCTGCAAGGCGGCTCCAATAGGCTGCCTTGCGTAGGTCAGGAATCCGTTTCTGATCCCGCGTATCGACAAGGAGAGAGGGGCGGTTTTCGTCGAAGCCTTCGGGAAAACCGACGAGGTACAGCGTACCCAGCATAAGCCGGGCCTGAACATGTCCACTCTCGGCGGCCTTGCGCATCCACTTCGTACCATCTTCCAGACTGGGTGGCGTGCCCCAGCCTTCGAGATAGGCCTTGCCTATGCGATATTGCGCCTCGACATTTCCCTGTGTCGCCAGAGGGCCGAGCAGGGCAAATCCCTGCACGGCATTTTCGCCGGACTCGATTTGGGTGATCGCATGCCTGAGTCTCGCATCACGCGAGACGATCGATGCGAGACGTGATTTCAAAGCCACCCTACTCTCCTCCGGGCAAGTCCAACCCGTTCAGTTTGGCTCACGCATACCATTCGACATGGCAGGGATGACCTTGCTGAACAGCCACTGGATCATCGTGCGTTTACCCACCTGGATGTCGGCCGATACAGACATGCCTGGCGTCGGATGGAAGAAGCTCGGCACGCCATGAAGCGTATAACGGTCGATGCGCAGGCGAACACGGTAATAACCATTCTGCGAAGGATCCTCGTCACCAGCCGCCATCTGCCCCATCGCGCCGCTTTTGGCATCAGCTGCCGTGAACGCGTCAGCACTGATGAGACGTACAGTTCCTTCTGCCCCCCCATATTGCGTGAAAGGAAAGGTCGCGAACTTCAGCAGGGCATGGTCCCCAAGCTTGACGAAACCGGCATCGTTTCCTCTGAGAACCGCCTCGACCTCAAGCGCTGCACCGGTCGGAACGATCGACATCAGAACCTGGGCAGGCGAAATAACCGACCCGATCGACAGCTTGGCAATATTGAGAACCACGCCCTCATCGGGAGATTTGAGAACGATAAGCTTGTTGCGCAAGGCCGCCTTTTCATAATCACCTACAGCTTCATCCAGACGATGCTGAACCTCGGCGATCTGGGAATAGACCTGCGCCTTCCAGTTCTGCACATAGGCGTCGCGCTCTGCCTGCGTTGCAGCGAGCTTGGATCTGGTTGCTGCGGCTGTCTGCTGGGCCTCGATCTGCGCTCTTTCAGATTCCATCAGCTCGCTTTGCGCTGCCAGGGTAGAAAGCTTGCTTCCAACCTGATCAGCCTGCAGACGGCGGCGCATCTGAAGAACCTCGTTCGCCACGCGCCCGCGGCTCTGATGCATGGCGGCACTGGCGAGGGAACCATTGATCTGGCTCTGAAGCGCCGCAATCTCCTGATCGAACTGACTGATCTTGGCCGTGTATTCAGCCTTGCGCCGGGCATACGATGCCGCCTCTCTGGCCGCGTTGCTGTCGTTCAGATCAGGCGTGTAGTTTGTTCCGTCCGCCTCTGCATGAAGGCGCGCCACAGTTGCCTGATATGAGTCACGCTGAGCTTTCAGATTGACGAGATCCGCCTTTGTGATGGTGGGATCCAGATGCGCCAGCACCTGGCCCTTTTTCACGTATTGACCGAGCTCAACATCGATCGAGCGGATGATGGACAACTCCATCGGCTGGATAACCAGGTTGTTGTTCACCGCAACCAGCCTGCCGGGTGTGCTGACAACCTTGTTCAGCGGAAACACCGCAGCCGCAACCAGCCCTGCGATGAACAGGGCCCCAACCAGCCAGATGATATGGCGTGCAGATGCCGTAGGGGGCATATTGACCAACGCCGCACTCGGCGAATGGAATTCCAGCAGAGCCAGAGGCAGCCCCTGAGGTGAAAACGGATCGTCAGCCTGCCTTGGGACGTGCTGCTGGATTTCCGTGCTTTCCTCTTGCCCGTTTCCGGGAACAATATCCTTGTCGCTCATGGCTTATTCCTCATCCATCAGCATGGGATCGTCATTCTGATCGGTGTTCTTTTTATTATGGGTGCCGTGTTCGTGACGGTTCTGCTGCATCCAGAGCATGCGATAGATTTCGCAGCGTTCGAGCAGCACGTTGTGCGGCGCCACGTCGACAACCTTGCCTTTATCCATGACGCAGATCTGATGACAGTCCACCAGCGAGGAGAGGCGATGGGACACGATGACCATCGTACGCCCCTTGCCGATCCGCTGCAGGTTGGCGTTGACCAGCGCCTCACTTTCGGGATCCAGAGCCGATGTTGCTTCATCAAGGATCATCAGTTTCGGGTCACTGATCACGGCGCGGGCAATGGCCAGCCGCTGCCTCTGACCACCCGAGATGTTGGTTGATCCTTCCTCGATAGGCGTATCGTACCCGGCGGGCATACGGTCGATGAATTCCTCGGCACCGGCAAGACGAGCTGCCCTGATCACGTCATCCATGGTGTAGCCAGCTCGACCGGCAGTGATGTTGTCCCTCACCGTGCCGCGGAACAGGAAGTTGTCCTGGAGCACGACGCCGAAGGAACGGCGCAGATGACTGAGATTGATCTCGCGCAGTTCCACCCCATCGAGACGCAGGTAACCCGTATAACTGCGACTTACCCCCTGAAGCAGACGAGTAACCGTGGATTTTCCGGAACCGGATCGACCAACCAACCCCAGCATGGTGCCGGCAGGAATTTCGAAATTGACGTTGTTGAGCGCCTTGATCGATGTTCCGGGATAGCTGAAATCGACCTGGGCAAAAGAGAGCGCACCCTTGATCGGCGGCCGAAGACCCGAAGTAAGCGCCTTGGTTTCGGTCGGCTGGTTCAGCACAAGCCCCGCCTCACCAAGCGACGTCATAACCTCGTTTACGTCCTCGAGGATTTTCGCGAGCCCCACCAGAGGCGCCGCCACACGGCTACCCAACATCATGAACGCCATGAGTGCGCCGGGCTGGATGCTGCTCGACCCCGTCAGGATCAGATAGGCACCCACAAGAATGATGCCGCGATTGATGAACATGTCGAGCGGCATGACCAGCGTGCTCGGCCAGTTCTGCATACGCCCCGCAGCCAGCTTCCACCGGATGACTTCGGCCGTAGTCTCATCCCATTTCTCGCGACGTGTCGGTTCAAGAGCCAGCGTCTTGACGGTACGAATACCGGCAACCGTTTCATAGAGAATGGAACTGCGGTCCATCTCCGCCTGAACCATCTTATTGTAAACACGCGTCATCGGGGTGAGGAAGATCACGATGATCAACCCGATGAGGCCTGCGCAGGCAACCGTCATCCAGGCCAGGGTCGAGCTCATCCAGAACAGGATAGGCAGGATGACTATAAGCGTGAACATATCGAGGAAAGTCGACATGAGCTTGCCGGTCAGGAAGTCACGCACCCTGTAGATTGCCATATAGCGGCCAAGGATACGCCCCGTCTGCTCGCGCTCATAAAACTCGAGAGGCAACGCAAGAAGGCGGCTGAATGCGTGAAGCGAGATACGTGTGTCGACGCGCGTCGTCATGACAAGGGTCAGTTCACGGCGCCCATAGGTCAGCAACGTTTCGTAGAAGCTCAGGATCAGCACGATTGCCGTGATAGAGACCAGGGTCGACATCGAGTGGTAATTCACCACGCGGTCGAGCACCTGCATGACAATCATGGCAGGGAATATCTGAAGTACCGACAAAACCATGGATGAGAACAGGATGTCACGCAGCGACTGCTTTTCGCGCAAGACGACACGCACGAACCACATCAGGTCAAAGGGTGCGTCTGCCTCTGAAAGGTCGCGGCGACGCTTGACCAGCAGGATATCGCCGGTCCAGACCTGCGTGAGCCTGAGTTCATCCACCGCAACAGGAACGCTGCCTTCATCTCCCAGCGGGTCGCGAAGCCAGACGATGTTCTTGTCGGGATCGGCCCGCACCATCAGGGCTGCAGAACCATCACGAAACATCAGAACAATCGGCGGCGTATTCTGCATGCGAACGAGATAGCGCCACTTGATGCGCATCCCCTTCGCTACAGCACCATTCTCGTTCAACCATCTTGCCAATGAAGCTGGCGAGGGTGAATCTTCCCCCGGCTCAGCCACAAAGTCACGCATATCAAGGTCAAGCCCGTGATACTTGGCAGCAGCCATAGCGGCGCGCAGTCGGATATAGACGGGATTTTGGGTTTCGCTGTCCGCAGCGACGCCATCACGATGCTTCACGAAGCTTCCTCTTGTGTTTCACTAAGCCGCTCAGACTTCAGGACGCCCGAATAGCGCGAATACCCCTCCCCCTGTCGAGCGAGAATTTCGTGTTTTTATCATAAGTCATAGAAATCGCTGAACTCGACACGAGATCTCTACATATTCTGGAACTGTTACTATGTAAATTCCAAACGAACTCGCGAAAAAATACATAGAATTTAAAATTGGTAACGTGCTCTGACGATTGCATCTTGTTGCAGCAACTCTCGAATGTCAGTCACTCTACACGCTTCGCAGGAGACGACTACGAAAGAAAATGGCGGGCAGGCCCCGCGCACCCGGTCGAGAAACAGCAGGTTCAGAGCCGTGGCCAGGTCACCTCGTCCCGCACAGCATGAACAAAACCTGCCATGCTTCCTTTCATCACCTGCAGCGGGTGCAACACGGCGGTAGACTGACCACATTCCCTGCCTTTCCACCCCGAATGAGAGGCAGGCGCTCTCGTTCTGGCGTTGGGCAAGTTCTGGTGCCGGCGTGTCTTCATCACCCAGTATATAAAGAGGTATGCGCCCATCACCCGTCATTCATATCTCCGCATCCCTGCACTTTCATGCCAATCATAAGTCTCTCAGTACTATGTGGAAACCGGCAGGTCGCATGGGATAGGGCGAGCGCTTGGCCCCACCATGGAGCGCCCCTGCATGGCGCATCATACTGGACAGACGCCGTAGCCTCTGAAAAAAGGCAAGCAGCCGTAGCGCCCAGTCGCGGCTCCGCACCTGCGCCCGACCCATACAGCGAGACTGACCGCCATCATGACACGTCCCCATCTTCTCGACGCCCTGCGTGACCATGTCCTGCTTTGCGATGGCGGGATGGGCTCACGCATCCAGATGCTCGATCTCGAAGTGGAGCGCGATTACTGGGGGCAGGAGAACTGCACCGAAATCCTGACGCTGTCCCGACCCGAACTGATCCGCGAGATCCATCGCGGGTATTTCGAGGTCGGCGCGGATATGGTCGAGACCAATACGTTCGGTGGCTCGATCGTTACCCTTGCCGAATTCGGCTTGCAGGACCGTGCCCGCGAGATCAACCGCAAATCGGCCGAGCTGGCGCGCGAGGCCGCCGAGACCTTCAGCGACGGGCGTCACCGTTATGTTGTGGGCTCCATCGGCCCGGGCACCAAGCTGCCCAGCCTCGCCAATATCGACTACGATACCCTCGAGGCCGGGATCATCGAGCAATGCCGCGGCCTGATCGATGGCGGGGTCGATGCGTTTCTGATCGAGACCTGCCAGGACACGCTTCAGATCAAGGCCGCCGTCAATGCCGCCAAGGCCGCCAAGCGAGAACTGGGTTCGGATGCACCGATCTTCGTGCAGGTGACGGTTGAGACCACCGGCACACTTCTTGTTGGCCCCGATATCGCCGCGGCAGCCACCACCATCCACGCACTGGACGTGCCTCTCATCGGCATGAACTGCGCCACTGGCCCGCAGGAGATGGCGGAGCATGTGAAATGGCTGTCCGAGAACTGGCCCGGCCTGATTTCCATCCAGCCCAATGCAGGCCTTCCCGAACTGGTGAACGGCACCACGCATTACCCCCTTACCCCTGGTGAGATGGCGAGCTGGGTAGAGCGTTTCATCGTCGAGGATGGCCTCAATCTGGTGGGCGGATGCTGCGGCACCTCCACCCCGCATATCCAGGCGCTGGACGGGATGCTTCGAAAGCGTGGCGGGACCAGCCATCGCCCTGCCCCGGTCAAGCGCATCCACCATTGGGTGCCGTCTGTCGCAAGCCTCTATACCCAGACACCGCTCCGTCAGGAGAACTCCTATTTCTCCATTGGCGAGCGCTGCAACGCCAATGGGTCCAAGAAATGGCGCGAGTTGCAGGAAGCTGGCGACTGGGATGGCTGCGTTGCCGTTGGACGCGAACAGGCCGCCGAAGGCTCTAATGCGCTTGATCTCTGCACTGCCTTTGTTGGACGCAACGAAATTGCCGAGATGAATGAGGTCGTCACGCGCTTCACGTCTTCAGTGAATGCGCCCCTGGTGATCGACTCAACCGAGACCCCGGTCATCGAGGCTGCGCTCAAGCTGCATGGCGGCAAGCCCATCATCAACTCGATCAATTTCGAGGATGGTGAAGGCCATGCCCAGGACCGTATGATTCTGGCGCGCAAATTCGGCGCCGCAGTGATTGCGCTCACCATCGATGAAGTGGGCATGGCCAAGACGCCGGAAGACAAGCTGCGTATTGCCGAGCGTTTGGTCGATTTTGCCTGCACCAGGCACGGTCTGCCGCAATCCGATCTGATGATCGATCCGCTGACCTTCACCATTGCCACGGGTGTGGAAGACGATCGCAAGCTGGGTGTCTGGACGCTCGAAGGCATCCGGATGATCCGCGAGCGCTTTCCTGACATCCAGATCATTCTGGGCCTGTCGAACATCTCCTTTGGCCTCAACCCGGCAGCGCGCGCTGTGCTGAACTCGGTCTTTCTCGATCACGCGGTCAAGGCCGGCATGACCGGCGCCATCGTGCATGTCAGCAAGATCCGCCCGCTGCATCTGATTGCCGCCGAGGAAGTGAAGGTCGCCGAGGATCTGATCTTCGACCGACGCAGCGAGGATTATGACCCGCTCCAGAGACTGCTGGAACTCTTTGCAGGCCGCAAGGCGGCTGATGCCGTTCAGAAGCGTCGCGCCGAGACGCCAGCCGAACGTCTGAAGGATCGTATCGTCGATGGCGATCGCAAGGGCATCGAGGATGATCTTGCTGCGGCAATGGAAGAAATGCCCCCGCTCGACATCATCAACACCGTGCTTCTGGATGGCATGAAGGTGGTGGGCGAGCTGTTCGGCGCAGGAAAGATGCAGCTTCCCTTCGTGCTGCAATCGGCAGAAACCATGAAGACCGCCGTGGCCTGGCTCGAGCCGTATATGGAGCGTGTCGAGGGGCAGGCACGCGGTACGATGGTCCTCGCGACCGTCAAGGGCGATGTGCATGATATCGGCAAGAACCTTGTCGATATCATTCTGACCAATAACGGCTATCGGGTCATCAATCTGGGCATCAAAGTGCCCTTGGCTGACATGATCACCGCAGCACGAGAGCACAACGCTCAGGCCATCGGCATGTCGGGCCTGCTCGTGAAATCCACCGTGATCATGCGCGAAAATCTTGAGGAGATGGCGCGTCAGGGTATCGATATTCCTGTCTTTCTCGGTGGCGCAGCATTGACGCGCAACTATGTGGAAGATGAATGTGCCCGCTCCTACGGGATCGAGACCGCAGGGCGCGTCGCCTATGCACGCGATGCCTTTGATGGGCTGTCGCTCATGGACAAGGTGGTGAACAACCAGTTTGACGACTACCTGAGCGCCATCCAGACGCGTCGGGCGGGCAAGCAGCGCAAGGTCGAGCGGGCGCCCGAGCTGGCCGAGACACGCGGCTTTGCGCCCATCGACGTGGAAGCGGCGCGCGCCCGTCGTGCCCGGGTGGCCGGAACGCAGCCTGTTCCCGTGCCGCCTTTCTGGGGCGCCCGCGTGGTCGAGGCGACGCCTGCCGCTGTGCTGCCCTTCCTGAATGAGCGCTCGCTCTATCAGTTCCAGTGGGGCTTCCGTAAGCAGGGGCGCTCGCTCGAAGAGTTCATGACCTACGCCAAGCAGGAGCTGCGCCCTGTGCTCAAGCGTATGCTGGCACTTTGTGCGGAAGAAGCCATTCTCAAGCCTCAGGCCATCTATGGTTACTGGAAGGCCGCAGGCGAAGGAAATGACCTTGTGCTCTTCCATGAGGATGGCGTGACCGAGGCCGCACGCTTCGCCCTCCCCCGTCAGCCCCGTGAAGATGGCGAGTGCATCGCTGATTTCGTGCGGGATATTGACGATGCTGAGCGCGACGTGGTGGGCCTTCAGGTCGTGACAGTGGGCCAGAAAGCGTCTGATCTGGCACGGGACTGGTTCGAGGCCAATCGCTATCAGGACTACCTGTATCTGCACGGACTTTCGGTCGAAATGGCCGAAGCCATGGCAGAATACACACACAAGCGCATCCGCGCCGAACTCGGTTTTGCGGGTGAGGATGATCGCGACATGGAAAAGATGCTGGCGCAATCCTATCGCGGCTCGCGCTACTCCTTCGGCTACCCGGCTTGCCCGCGCCTGGAAGATCAGGAGCCCATTCTGAAGCTCCTCGATGCCGAGCGCATCGGGGTTTCGCTATCGGATGGCTATCAGCTTCACCCCGAGCAATCGACTTCTGCGCTCGTCATGCTCAACCCTCGGGCCAAGTATTTCACGGTCTGACCCGAGTGTGATGCCACGTTTTCCCGAGCGCGAAGGCATACTTGCCGGGAATTGAAATTGGCCCCGCATCTCTTCAGGAGCTGCGGCGCCACCCTGGCCGGCCACTCCCTTGACCGGTGAGGGGAGAGAGAAGGCGATGGGACAGAGATGACACATCCGGATTTTTCCGCTTTGGAACAACCCGAGATCAGAGAGGCCGCAGACCGTATCGCTGGCTATCTGGCTCTGACAAGTGTCGATGATGCACCGAACCGGATCGACCTCGTTTGTCTCGCTGGCAATGGCGTACTTGCCTGTGTTGATCATGCCACGAGCTTGGCGCGCCAGCACGACTGTCTCCTGCTCATCACCGGAGGGATCGGCCATTCGACCCCGCCGCTGGTGGCGGCTCTTGCCTCGCGCCTCGACTGCGCACCCTCTGCCCTCGCCGATCTTTCGGAAGCCGAATTGATCTCTCGGCTGATTGCAGCAGATTCCCTCATCGCCCGTGACCAGATCATTCTGGAGACCCGCTCGACAAACACGGGTGAGAACGCAGCTTTTACGCGCGACACACTCGAAGAGCTTGGGCTGAAGCCGCACCATGTTGTTCTGGTTCAGGACCCGCTTTTGCAACGCCGCACCGGCGCGACGTTTCACCATGTCTGGCGCGATCACCCGACCCTGTTCTTTTCCTCTCCGCCTTTCACGCCCCGCCTCGGAGAAGCGGTAACATCAGAATCCTGGACGGAGGAGCGCTACCTGTCCCTGCTTCTGGGGGAAATTCCCCGGCTACAGGATACGGCTACGGGTTATGGCCCAAAGGGACGCGGCTTTATCGGGCACGTTGATATACCCCGGATGATCCTTGAGGATCACGCGCGGCTTGCGGCTCGCTTCACGACGCACGCCACGCGCTGACCCGACAACCCGGCATGAGGAGAGATTCCTGTGCCGGGTCACACCCGTGCCTCAATACGCGTAGGCGAGACCTGCACGCAGGGTCAGACCGTTCTGGATGCCGCTTGAGGTCCAGCGTCCCGAGACCTGCCCCTCGCTCGTGCTCTGGTAGGCATAGCGGTACGTGTCATGGCCATAGGATGTGTAGGCGTAGTCCCCGCCGGCCGTCAGATGCCAGTGGCGGGTCATGGCGTAATCTGCCCCGAGACTGCCTTCCCAGCGCGGCCGCGTCGAGGCACCATTCACGCGATAGGTCCCCGTGTCGAGAATCTCGGCCCAGCCGAACCGACCGCGCAGAACCAGACGATCGGTCAGCGCATAATCCGCATTCAGGCCTAGCCCGACGAAGAAGGCATTCTGCCCGCCGAAGCTATCGTAGCCATAGCTGTCATATCCCCCCTGGACGAAGGGGGTGATAAGCGCCTTGTCATCCAGAACCAGGAAACCCTTGCCGATTTCGCCACGGCTATAGGTCGAGTTGGCACTCTCCCCACCGTTGGTCTGCCACGCGTCGCTGCCATAGGACGAGCTGTAGCTGCTCGCATATTTGTTATTGCGTGTTCCCGAGCCGAGCCGGAAAAGTGCGGAGGCATACAGGTTCTCTATCCGCCCCAGAGAGACCATGGTCGAGGCGTCCACCTGAAACCCCGGAACCCAGCCGATACGGCGGGAGCGTGATTGCGACGCAGAGTGATAGGGACGGTACCACTGACCACCCGTCGTCTGATACTGGTCGCCATAGCCCCCCACGAGATTATCAAAAATCCCGGCCATTGAGAGACCGATCTCCCGGTTGACAGCGACCACAGGGAGTGGGTCGGCCAGAGCCGTGGATACTGCGAGAGCTGAGAGGGAGGCTGCAGCGAAGAGAGACTTTAGGCGCATCGAGGTTCCAGAAAGAAACGAAATGTATCTTCCTGAAACCCGAACACGTTACGAGGTCAACATACCTCGGCAGATTTTATAGCAAAGTCACGATTCGTTATAAAAAGGGTAATCGATGTATCCCTCGTCCCCACGGCTGTACCACGTCTTGATATTGTCGGACTGAAGCGGAAGGTCCTCAGACAAACGACGCGGAAGATCAGGGTTGGCAATGAATTTACGGCCAAATGCGATGGCATCGGCCGTCCCGTTGGCGACGGTTTCAAGCGCCTCCTCACGTGTGTAGTCCTGATTCAGAACCAGAGGATTCCGGAATACTTCACGAATCGGTCCATGCAGCTTGGGCTGGTCAGTCTTGCCAAATGTACCGTTCGTGCCGGGTTCACGCAGCTCGAGGAAGCCGATGCCGAGATCATTGAGCAGCTTTGCCGCCGGAACGAACACGGTCTCGGGCGCGCTATCAATGCAACCCTGCGTGTCGCCATTGGGTGAGAGACGCACGGATGTCCGGTCTGCCCCGATGGTGGCGATGACACGTTCCGTCACCTCACGCAGGAAGCGGATGCGGTTTTCGGGCGATCCGCCATACTCATCCTCGCGATGATTGGTGCCGTCACGCAGGAATTCATCAATCAGATAGCCATTGGCAGCGTGAATCTGCACGCCATCGAACCCGGCTGCGATGGCATTGCGGGCAGCAACCTCGTACTCGCCCAGGATACGCGTGATATCGGCCTTGGTGAGTGCGCGTGCCTGCTCCGGCTCCTGTTTGCCGTCATAAGTGTGCAGCGGCGCGGGCGCAGAGGTGGGCGAGCTGGAAACCGGCTGCTGACCCGTTACGCTGGAATGCACCATGCGTCCCATATGCCAGAGCTGGACAACGATCTTGCCACCCTTGTCATGCACCGCCCTGGTGATCGGCTTCCAGGCCTCGACCTGTTCCTGTGACCAGATACCGGGCGCATAGGGCCAGCCCAGTCCCTCGCGGCTGATACCGGTTGCCTCAGAGATGATCAGTCCGGCGCTGGCGCGCTGGGCGTAGTATTCTGCCATGACCGGCGTCGGCACATGCTCACGTGTGCCACGGCCACGTGTGAGTGGTGACATCAGGATCCGGTTCTTCGCGTCGATGGCGCCAAGCTGGATCGGATCGAACAGAGTTGTCATAATGCTAAGTCCTCATGAACCCGTGGGGGTTTAATTCGATTTTGATCGAACAATATGAGGAATGGGGATGCGTCTTCGTGACGACAACCCCTCCCCCCTGTTTTTTGGAACCGGACAGCCCAGATGCACGACTACGATCACCCCGTTGTGGAAAGCCTCACCCTGCTGGGAGTCCTGCGAGGATTGGCAGATCCGATCCGTCTTGAAATCGTTCAGCACCTCGGTTCGGTTCCCGAAGCGAGTTGCGCCGCACTGCTTGGTGATCGGCCACGCTCAAGTATGTCTCACCATTTTCAGGTACTGCGTGAGAGCGGGCTGCTCCATACGCGCATACAGGGCGTGCAGCATTTCAACTCACTCCGCAGAGACGATCTCGATGCCCGTTTTCCCGGATTGATGCAGGCCGTCCTCGCGGGGTAGATCACCCCGAACTCTTGAGGGCCTTGATGCCAGACGTGCTGCGCGACAACGCTGCAACACAAAGAACAGAACGAAGCTGCTGCACAACCCGGCGCCGGGAGATCTTTCACCTATGGCCATGATCCTGCTCACCTGGCACGGCGCCGTTGTATGTTCTGAAGGCGGCCGCCTGTTTCCCGCTCCCCTCGCGGACGTGCTGTCCGGGAATGCCTTGCCCCTCGATCCCGAATACCGGGCGCGCTCTGAATCCGCTCCCCTTCCGTTCGAGGTCGTGACCATAGCCCCTGCACCGGGCATGACCATGGACAATACGCCCGGTCATGGCACCATTGTTGCCCTGCGAGGAGGGGCGCTCACAATCAGCTGTCGCGAGGGAGAAACATTCCGTGCCGTCGGCCATTGCGCGGAATGGGAGCATTTTCTCGCCCTGGACGCCGGGCATCTGAGCGTCCTGCATGCCGCGCTTTCACGGGACTGGAAACTCGGCAACGACGAGACGATCCGCCCCGGACGAGACGGCTTCAGCCTGATCCTTGGTCAAACCCGTATGGCTCTGAGTGATCTCTCCCTGAGCGAAAACGGACAAACCCTCTGCGCGGCCGATAAGCGAGTTGCCACCGCCTGGCCCAATGCTGCCTTTCATCGCGCCATAGAGGCTGCGACACAGGCCATGCAGGATTTGCAGGCAAACGATGTCAGGGGTCGCTCACCCTGGGGCGAGCCTGACGATTTGCCCCGGCAGCTTCTTCTGACCATCACAGACTATAACGAACCCCGTCATATGATGTTTCTGGCGCGGCTCTGCCTCCTCATCGGGTTGGATGACGTCGCCCTGCTCTGCCTTGATGTGCTCGAAAACAGCGTCCTCCGGACAGACGCCCTGATCCTACGGGCCATCCTCGCACGCCTGCAGCATGACGAGCCCGCCTGCCAGGAAGCCCTGATTGCGGCTATCACCTGTGCGCTGCCAGAGGAGGCTCAGACCTCTGTCGTGATCGACCGGTTTCGGGCGCGCCTTACCGAGCCCGAAACCTTTCTCACGCTTTGGCCCACGCTTGAGCGTGCGATAGGACGGCCGCTCGATCCATCTTACGAGGATCTGCTCGTTCCGGGCTGGCTTCCTGCTGACGGAGGCTTTGCCGAACAGACGCCTTATTACCATCGCCTCGAGGAAAAATGGACACAATGTCGGGCGGAACGACGACAGATCTTCCTCAACGAGGAGCGACGCCTCAACGGTCCCTCTCATGCTCTTACCATACTGGAAGCCCACAAACACTGGCTCGATGGCGAGCAGGAGGAGGCCAATGCCCTGTATGACACGGCACGCAGCCTCTCGCTGCAAAACCAGCGCTATTTCATTCACTTCAACGGCGGGGTCTATACATGGCAAGGCCACACCACGCGTCCGGCCGACCCACGTCCACTCAGTATCGACGCATGGCGCTGGGCCGGACTACCCGACGAAGAACAGGATACAGGCGGTTCGAGGCCGGTACTCACCCTGATCGCAGGGGGAGACAGGCGCTATTTTGCCTTCATCCCCGGACTGATCGCTTCACTGGTCCAGGCCTGCGATAGCGCTGAGGTGCCAGGACATGTGAGGCTGGTTCTTGGCGTCGCCCATGCCTCGGACGAGCAGGTTGCGTTCCTGCAGGACGTCGCTTCGGCCCTGCGCAGAGTAAAAAGCATGGTCTCGCTGGTCTTTGCCTATGGCAGCCTGTCGCATTCCGATGGCGCAAGCTTTTCCTGCATCCGCTATCTGATGATGCCGCGGATCGCCCGTCTCGCTGACGGGCCGATCATGACAATCGACATGGATGCCATGATCCCGGTCGATTTCCTGTCTCTCGCACGCGACATGCTTGGGAATTATGACTACGGCTTCAGACTTTATGCCTATGCTCGCGACGGCCGACAGTGCGGTGGTGAGCCGTGGGGGTTCGGCGCTGGCGTATCCTATTTTGGCGAGAAGCCTCTTCTGCCCGTCATCGCGCAGGCGCTGAGCGACTACATCATCAGTGCCTATCATGGCGCCAATCCCACCAACTGGTGCATCGACCAATGTGCGCTCTCGGCCGTCTATCACCGGCATATCGCGCCGCGTTGGGCGACATTACGCATCAAGTTCATGGATGATCCGCCACCACTCGTGGTGATGCCGCACCATCTTGGCATGGACAAGAAAAGCTTCAGCCAGTGGACGGGACTTGTCGAGATGGGGCCGGTCTATGAGCGCCTTGGCCTTGAGGCGGGGCGTGCCGAAGCTTTCGTTGTACTGACCTGACTGGAAAGGACGGGTCGACTGGCTTGCGTCGTATTGCATGCCAGTCCACGCCCCGGAGCGTTCATTCTGGTGTGTTCCCCAGTTTCCCGGCACGAAAGGAAGATCGACTCAGGGACTGAGCGCGAAGCGCGCCATCACACGATTGGACTCAGGGCTCCAGATGACAATCTGCTCGCCTTCGGGGGTTGCGATCAGCAGTGACAGGCTGCCATCGGGTCGTACGATCTGTGAGAGCACATGCCCGCCACCATGAAGGGTGAACACGGTGGCCCCATCACCCCCTTCCCGACTGGCCCTGGGTGCCACGATGTCGCCTTGCCCCGGCACAGCAGAAGCAGAAACCTGTCTCTCCGGCAGGATCGCCTGATGGGGATGCATGGCACGATGGACCACAACGCCAATCAGCCCGGCCGTGCCGATGACGATTAAAACGCCCATGCCGATAACCGCAGCCATCAGAACACGTGAGACAGGGGGCGGCGGCGTAGTCATGGCGGCAAGTGGTCCTAATTGCTAAAGGGGCGCATGACCGATGCCCATGCCCCCGATGAAAACCGATTCGAGTTTGTTGTTACGCCTGAACAGGCAGGGCAGCGGCTCGACCGCTTTCTGGCCGATTCCATCGGCACGCTCTCCCGTTCACGCGTCAAAGCCCTGATCGAGGCCGGGCAGGTTTTCTGCGACGGCGCCATCATACGCGAGCCTTCGGAAACCACCAGAGCCGGGCGACACCTCATGCTGATCGTGCCGCCAGCCGCCCCCGCCCGCCCGCAGGCCGAGGATCATGCCCTGCCGATCCTGTTCGAGGATCGCGACCTGATTGTGCTCGACAAGCCAGCTGGGCTGGTAGTGCATCCGGCGCCGGGTAATGAGACAGGCACACTGGTCAACGCCCTGCTCGGTCATTGCGGTGAGGATCTGGAAGGAATCGGCGGCGAAAAGCGCCCCGGCATCGTGCATCGTCTCGACAAGGATACGTCGGGGCTGATGGTCGTCGCCAAGACGCCGCTCGCGCATAATGCGCTTTCCGATGCCTTCGCCGCCCGTGATATCGATCGAGCCTACAAGGCGCTGGCCTGGGGGCTTCTGCCAGCCACCATCAGTTATGATGGCGCGATCGGGCGGGACAAGCGCGACCGCAAACGCATGACAGTCGTCACCCAGGGGGGCAAGCACGCCCTGACCCATGTGCGCTGCCTCGAAGCCTTCGACGCCTCCGTCAGCCTGATCGAGTGCAAGCTCGCGACGGGTCGCACTCACCAGATACGCGTGCATCTCTCTCAGGCTGGCCATCCCCTGCTTGGCGATCCGGTCTATCTGCGCCGCATCCCGGCGGCCGCACGCGGGTTGCCCGAGGCTGCACGAAGGACAGCGCTCGACTTCCCTCGTCAGGCTCTGCACGCGGCGCGGCTCGGTTTCACCCATCCCCGGACAGGAGAGAGCCTCCTATTCACCTCGGAGCCGCCAGAGGATTTTCAGTCACTCCTGCGTGCGCTGCGAGGGCGCTGATTGGAGGGCATTTTCATGCTGCTTCAGGCTGGATAAGGACTTGCGCACCCTGTGGACTATCGGTCGGGTTAAATAGGAGTAATGTGGTACGTTTTCTTGACTCGTAAAAAGCTGTATGATCCACTCTTAGCCAATCCGACGAGCTGACGCGCCGCCGGAACGGACGTGCCGCCTGATATCGCTCAATGGGAGGGTATCGCGCGGTGACGTAAGTCCTTCCTTATCCATGCGTCACCCGCCAGCGGGAACCAACGGGGTGAATACCCGTATATCTGGTTCCTTCTCTGTCCGGGCGAAAGGAGTTGCAGCCCAATGGCCTCTTCCGCCGTCATGTCCATCGGCCCTGAAAACAACCTCACACGGTACCTTCAGGAAATCCGTAAATTCCCCATCCTGTCGCCGCAGGAAGAAGTCGAACTTGCCCGCCGCTGGCGTGACAAGGAAGACGACGCTGCTGCCCACAAGCTCGTTACTTCCCATTTGCGCCTCGTTGCCAAGATTGCCATGGGCTATCGTGGTTATGGCCTGCCGCTGAACGAACTGATCAGCGAGGGCAATATCGGCATGATGCAGGCCGTCAAACGCTTCGATCCCGATCGTGGCTTCCGCTTAGCTACTTACGCCATGTGGTGGATCCGCGCAGCGATGCAAGAGTACATTCTGCACTCGTGGTCGCTCGTGAAGATGGGCACCACCGCGTCGCAAAAGAAGCTGTTCTTCAACCTGCGTCGCCTGAAAGGCCAGATGCAGGCTATCGATGATGGTGACCTGAAACCGGAGCAGGTCGACAAGATTGCCACGACGCTTGGTGTACCCGAGCAGGATGTGGTGTCAATGAACCAGCGCCTCTCGGCCCCGGATCACAGCCTCAATGCCCCCCTCCGTAGCGACAGCGAGGGCGAGTGGCAGGATTGGCTGGTTGACGATCAGGAAAGCCAGGAAACGACGCTGGGTGAAGCGGAAGAAATGAGCGGACGTCAGGCCCTGCTGACTGAAGCCATGAAATCGCTGAACGATCGTGAGCGGCACATTCTGACCGAAAGACGCCTCAAGGACGATCCGTCGACACTTGAGGAGCTCTCACACGAATATGGCGTGTCGCGTGAGCGTATCCGCCAGATCGAGGCGCGTGCGTTCGAAAAGCTTCAGAAGGCGATGGCCGCCGAAGTTGAACTGCGCCGTAAACAGGACGAAGGAATCTCCCTGCACCATCATGTGCAGGCCTGATCCGGTCCCGCCGGGTTTGCAGTCATCCTGCATCCCCGGCGACAGGGCTATTCTTTCCAGTCCGACCTGCTCAGCGTCACGCATCACTTGAGCATCGAGAGCGGTGTCTCAGTGCACTTACGTCGGGAGCACCGCGCCGCTTTGTCATTACCCTCTCGGCGGTAGCATGTCAGTCACGAGAGAGGCTGGATAGCTGGCGTCGTCTATCGCACACGCATTGGTCGCAGCATTTCCGATACCACCTGACGCGGCCTGCTCTCCTCCGACCGGGCGTTATCATCACGACGGTAACAATCTGTCCCGAAGAGGGGTAAAGCCATGACGCCCGTCCACCCTTCCCCCGCAAAGCGTCTCCTGCGTCTGGGTGAATTTTTCGCACTCTACGGCGGTGGCCCGCTTCTGGTGCTGGCCTTGCGTCAGCCGGGAATACTGTTCGCCGGGCTATGGGTTGGCGCGATCATCGCGTGGCTGTCCATACGTGGGCGTCTCCCTGTGCCGCATGACGTGCGCCGGGAAATACGGGCCATCTTCGTACGCTTCGGAATTTTGGGGAGCGCGCTGACAGTTCTGGCCTATTTTCTCTGGCCCACCCATTTCCTCGACCTCCCCCGACACCGCCCGGGCTTCTGGCTGGTCATCATGGCCCTCTATCCCCTGCTTTCCGTCTGGCCGCAGGAAATGCTCTACCGGGGCTTCCTGTTTCATCGCTATCAGTCACTGTTCGTGACCCCAACGCGTCGGATACTGGCCAGCGCGATCACCTTTGCTTTTGCTCATGTCATCTTCCTCAACTGGATTGCCATAGCCCTCACCTTTGCCGGCGGCTTTCTGTTTGCCCGCGATTACGAGCGTCACCGCTCGTTGCGCCTCGCCTGTCTGGAACATTCCCTTTATGGCTGTCTGATCTTCACCATCGGTATGGGGCGATTTTTCTACACGGGCGCGGCCTGGCATCACGGCTGAATGACAGGGCTGCGCATGGTGGACCGACAGGGGGGAAATCCTGTCGCGGGATCGCCTCCCCCTTCACATACCGGCTCAGCCGTGCTTCAGCCCGGCCTTGACCTGCTCCTGCAGAACCACAAAGTCCCGTTCCCCGTCCCCCGCTTCGATGGAAGCCGCCAGACGGTCATGCACGATATCGGCATAAGGCAGATCCAAGCCGATTTCATGCCCGGCTTGCAGGAACATCTTCACGTCTTTCAGGCCCAGTGTGACAGGCGCCCCCGGATGATCATAGGTGCGGTCAACCATCAGTTGACCGTAATTTCTGTGCACCGGGGCATTGCAGAAGCTGTTGGTCATGATCTCGAACACCAGTGCCGGGTCTGTTCCCATCTGCTCGTTAAGCGCAAAGACTTCCGCCATCTGCTCAATGGTCGAGTAGATCATGAAGTTGAGACTGAGCTTGACGAGATTGGCCTGCACCGGGTCATCCCCCACCCGGAAAATTCGCTGGCTGAACGCTTCCATGACCGGAGCGACGCGATCCAGCACCGCCTGCTCACCGGCAATCATGGCATAGAGTTTTCCAGCCTCGGCGGCGGGCGGCCGACCCAGCACATTGGCGCTGACATAATGCTGACCACGCGCCGCATGACCATCGCGCAACCGACGCGCCTGATCGAGGGAGAGCGTGCTGCAACAGACATGAACGGCGCCTTCACGCATGGCTTGCGCAAGTCCGTCTGGTCCAAAGCTGGCTTCCTGAATTGTGGCATCGTCAAACAGCATGGAAAACACGACATCTGTCTGCTTGGCCACCTCGGCAGGTGTGTCAGCCACCACGGCACCGCGCGCGACGAGGGCGTCGGCCTTTGAACGGGTACGGTTATAGACCTTCACATCATGCCCGGCCTCGAGCAATCTCGTAGCCATGGCGTGCCCCATGGCACCGAGTCCGATAAAACCTGTCTTCATAGGCGTGCTTCCTGAGTAATCGCTTCATGAGATCCAAAGGCGGATAGGCTGAGCCTAACGGCTTATCTGTTGGCGTTCCTGCGCCTGTGCGCCATAAATCAGTGCATGGACGCCAAATGCAGCATGGTCCCGCATGAAGCCGAAGCGCATGACGCCCCCTGGATTCTGGGAGGCCATATGGAACAGGGTGAGCGCCGCGAGGCCCGCCCGCATGCCCATGAACGCGGGCAGATTTTCGGGATTGCGAATGGCGTCATGGCGCTGCGCACGCAGGCAGCCCAATGGTTGATCGGCCCTGGGCAGCTATTATGGCTCCCGCCATCCCTGACTCACGAGGCCCGCTCCCACGGCGCGGTCATGGGCTGGAGCCTCTATGTCCATCCTGAGCGATGTCAGGCCCTGCCAGCCTATCCGTTTCTGTCGCGCGGGAGCGATCTGCTCAACGCACAGGCCGTGCGCCTCGCCCGTCAGGCCCGCGGCCTATTATGGACATCTGTGGTGGCACGACTGGCGGAGAGTTTCTGGGATGAATTCCTCTCCCTGCCGCAAGACAAGGGAGCCCTCCCCTTCCCTCAGGACGCTCGGCTCAGGCGTGTGGCGGAGGCATTGACAGACGACCCGTCAGATCGGCGCAGCCAGCCAGAATGGGCCCGACTGGCCAATATGTCGCAACGATCTTTCGTCCGTCATTTTGCAGATGATACTGGCCTGAGTTTCTCCGCCTGGCGGCAACGCCTGCGCATCGCACATGCCTACAAGAAGCTCGCCCAGGGAGAAAGCGTCGCCAGCGCGGCCATGAGTGCGGGTTATGAGAGCTTTGCGGCCTTCTCGAAAGCCTTCACGCGTCTGACCGGCCGTCTGCCTTCCAGCATCGCGGATTAACCTCATCTCCCCAGCCGGGGTACCCGAGAGCCGGTCGCCCCCTCTTTTCAGCCTTTGAAACGCCTAGTGCTCCTGGCGGCCGATGAATGACATTGCGATCTCGGATCCTCCTCCGTGACCCGTTCGACACGATCTTGCCGAACGGGCGCTGCCTCGGCTGAGGCTAGCCACTAGACCACAGGATAGCGGGATACTCGGCTCAACCCGCCCGCCGGAATTCCATGGCGTCGCAAGTTTCAGGCAGATAAGTCCCGGTAGCGAGTACCTCGATACACAATATGACCGGATCCGCGATTTCTCCTTCTCCGAAAGGCAGCCACCCGTATCCGTTGGTCCAGCGAGAGCTGCTCTCGCCCGGGTGCCATCCAGAGAGGGGCTCATCGCGCAAGTGGGTCGTGACAACGAATTGTCCTTCACAGGAGAAGCCGTCAATGGTGCCGATCAGCACGCCAAGTCGCCGACGGTCGTCGACATACGGGCCGATGCTGTCGCAAGATCGCGATGCACGCGATACAATATGAACCCCTGCCGTACCCGGTGAAATCTGGAACATATGTTTCGAGCCCTCCCGACGCAGAGGACGAATTTCGCGACCAGTCCCATCGACGAGACGTAGATCAGGCTCACGTGTCAGGCTGCGGGTTTCAGGCGAGGTCACAGCCTGTGCAAACCGCTCATACAATGCCTGCGCAAAGGCTTGTTCGACACATAGCGGCAGGGCGTAGCATGGGTCAGAAGCAGACCTAAGCGCGATAACATTGTTCGACGCGTCGAAGGTATGCCTGTTCCCCGTATCAATGTAACTCTCGACCGGTGTGTTTTCAGCCAGAATGATCGAATGCTCGGCAAGTTCGATATGATAATATTCATAGCTCTGGATCGACATGTCATAGCGTATTGTCACGCCATTCACGAGCATACGAATTGGCAGCATCCTGCCTTCGAAAGCGAAACAGTGCTCTGGAGTAACCAGCAGATCGCGTGATGGCACGCCAGCCTCAAAAGCATTGGCCTCGATACGTACAGGATACCCTGCAAGATCGGCAGGTTGCCAGGGTTCGAACCTGTTGAACCGTCGGCCCAGCCATATGATCGGGCGATACACGACCTCGCCATCAACCAGACAGGCCACAGTCTCTCCGATTTCGAGTTCTTCGATACGTACTTCACCGCGGGCGGTCAGGATGTGTGTACCTTCGAGGGAGCAAATCTCGCTTGCGGCCCTGTCGACCACCAGATAAGCGCCATCCCCTACCGATGGGTCCTGGATGACCGATCCCGACATGGCAGACAAAGTGGCGCCTGAACCAACCTGGCCGCCAATGAGCGTACCTCCGGCCTGCACAATGGCGATATTCCTGTCATAACCATTGTTATAGAAAGTATCGTTTACCGAGCTCGCTCCCGCCATTACCGTGACGGGATCGGAGTTGAACTGATTACCTGTCGTTGTACCACCCGAAGAAATGTACACGGTTCCATTGGCAATATAAGAACTGGCCAGCGTGCCACCATTCTGGACGTAGATGAAATTGGCCGAACCTGAAAGACCGGTTGCTGTGGCGCCATTGGTTACCCAGAGTATGGCCCCGGTTCCAAGCGTAGCCGGAGCTCCAACGATCGTGGCACCGCTCTTATAAACCGTGACGCCGCCCGACGCGATCGCGCTCCATGTCCCTTTCAGAACAGTCCCAGCGGGGGTCACCGGTGTCCCGGGAATAGTTACCGAACCACCGATCGAGGTATAGGTCGCAAGATAAGTGCCGGAATCCGCGCTATACGAGGAGAGGTTAACGCCAGAGGCAATAACTGCGGATCCACCCGAACCGACATACAAACCATCAATCGTCGCCCCGGTTGCAGCACTGATCGTCGTCTTGTTTGTGACCGTGGCATGAGTAATGACCGCGCCACTGGCCACCTTGACGCTCTGAACAGCGAAACCATACCATGAATACGTATCGTCGGTGGAACGCGCTCCTGTGCTCAGGGTAACGTCACATCCGTCGAACTGGTTATTGCTCAGCGTGGCTCCGCTATCCACACGCACATAGGTGCGCGTGATGTGTGAGTCTGTAATACTACCGCCGGCATAGACACTGATTGTCGGGATCGTATTACTAACGCACCCAAGTCCAGTGACGATCGCTCCGCTCTTTACATACAGTGTGGCGGCATTCAGGGTAACAGGCCCAGTCACCGTGCTCGTGGCATTCTGGTACACTGTCTGACCGTTGATATTGACGGCAGACCAGACGCCATTCAGCACGGTTGGCGTGGCAAAAGTGTCTCTGGTGGCAGGACCTACCGCAACGGAGGGTGCATCGGACTGGACTGAAGCACCATCAATGGACCGCAGTCTGGTCGCCATCTCTGGGGCAAGGATCGTTGACCCTCCGTCGATGGTTGTAATGTTCGACTGAATCACTCCCGTCTGCATCTGGAGAATGCCGCCGCTACCAATTGTTGCTCCCGACACCATTGCCCCGTCGAGCGCATAGATGACCGGTCGCACCGCGCCCGCGGCCAGAAAGGTATCGCCCAGGGATTGGGCGCCCGAACTCAGCGTGATGCAAACCCCGTCAAGGGTATTGGCGCTCAGTGTCCCTCCGTCGGCCACCTTGACCGTACCCGACGTGAGTGTAGCGCTTGTGACGACACCACCCGCCTGCACGTTTACGGATAAAGATGCGCCGGACAGCGCTGAGACAGTCGCACCGTTTGTGACATCAATAGTTGCATTGGCGGCAAAGGCCGCTGGCTGCCCGACATACGTCGTGCCGCTCTGATACATGGTTTGGCCACTGACATTTACAGCCGACCACACACCAGACAGACTTGTCGCCATTACTTAACTCTCCAAATATCACCCCGGGATCAGCTCCAGGGGTTGACGTTCTCGAGACGAAACAAGTCTGGAACGATAGGCGTACCCACGCCGTACCATCATGCCAGATTAATCTACGCCCGCCCTCGGCACCCTTAGGTGTTTTCATAATGCAAATGAATAGTATGGGGCGAGACTATCGATAAAATTTTTCTGAAAAATGATTTTTAAGTTTTAATTAACGTATAATACATATAAATTAACGACTTGTTCATTCTTTGGGTAGTTTTGTTTTTTATAATACCAGCGTCATTACGATTTATTTCTGTGCGAATCGCTGATAGGCGGAGACACAGCCCAATCTGAACGTTCGGAAATTTCTCTTGGAAGACATCATTGTTCGGTGGGATTGCCTGTTATGTCGCACTTGAAACCGTCAAAAGACGGTAGGCCAGCGTCCCGCCAATGTGTCGGCAGCGTGGCCGAACTTGACCATGTCAGGGAGAACGGATCAGATAACCTGACCTGTAAGGGGTGAAACCCCGTTTTTTACCCAGCTTCTTCCCCCGTCATGCCAGGACGTGACAAGCGTTGAAAGAAGCTCAGGTGGACTTGTCGATCAATGACACGACTTGCCACAGGCCTCCGGATCGTCAGCCCTGACGCTCCGGATTTCGCCTTTCGTGCCCAAAATCCAGAAAACTGGCGTTTGTACTACGGATCAATCCTCGAAAGGATCGCGCATCAGAATGGTGTCATCGCGCTCGGGACTGGTGGAAAGCAGCGTGACCGGTGCTTCGATCAGCTCCTCGATACGGCGGATATACTTGATGGCTGCCGCAGGCAGATCAGCCCAGCTACGCGCACCGAAGGTCGTTTCCTGCCAGCCCGGCATGGATTCCAGAACGGGCTTCAGCCTTGCCTGAGCGGCAGGGCTGGACGGGAAGGAGGTGATTACCTTGCCATCAAGCTCGTAACCCACACAGATCTTAACTTCCTCGAAGCCGTCCAGAACGTCTAGCTTGGTCAGGGCGATACCGCTGACGCCGCCAACGCGGGCAGCGCGACGCACCAGCACGGCATCGAACCAGCCGCAACGACGGGCACGCCCGGTGACTGTGCCGAATTCACGACCGCGTTCGCCAAGATCCTGCCCGACCTGATCGAACAACTCGGACGGGAACGGCCCCTCGCCCACACGGGTGGTGTAAGCCTTGGCAATACCGAGCACGAAACCCACCGTGCCGGGGCCGACACCACTGCCACTGGCCGCGACAGCCGCAACCGTGTTGGAGCTGGTCACGAAAGGATAGGTGCCATGATCGACATCGAGCATGACGGCCTGCGCCCCTTCAAACAGGATACGACGGCCCGCACGACGGGCCTCGTCCAGACGCTCCCAGACCGAACAGGCGAAGGGCAGCACGCGCGGAGCCAGCTTCGCCAGATGATCCAGAATCTCCTGCTTTGTGAAAGTCGGCGCACCGAGACCAGCAAGAAGCGTGTTGTGATGAAGCAGCAGCTCGTCTAGCTTCCAGTCCAGCGTTTCGGGCTCGGAGAGGTCGCACAGGCGGATGGCACGACGGGCCACCTTGTCCTCATAAGCCGGGCCGATGCCACGCCCCGTGGTCCCGATCTTGCGATCGCCGCGTGCGGCTTCACGCGCGCGGTCGGTCGCAACATGCAGCGGCAGGATGAGCGGCACGTTGTCGGCCACCCAGAGGGTCTCGGGATTGACCACCAGCCCCTGCGCAGACACGCGGTCGATCTCGGCAAGCAGCGCCTCGGGGTCGACTACCACGCCATTGCCGATCACACCGGTCTTGCCCCGCACGAGGCCGGAAGGCAGCAGGGAGAGCTTGTAGACCTGATCGCCCACCACCAGCGTATGACCGGCATTGTGACCGCCCTGGAAGCGGACGACGATATCCGCACGGCTGGCCAGCCAGTCCACGATCTTTCCCTTGCCTTCGTCACCCCACTGGGTGCCGATGACGGTGACGTTGGACATGCTCTTTTCCTTTTACAGCGTGATGAGTTCGTCAGCGACGAAAACAAAGGGGCAGTTCAGACGACGCGCTTCAGCAGCCAGATCCTCGACACTGTCGAGACCGGCAACCGTGGCATAGCCCTCCCTGCGCAGTCGTGCCGCTCCCTCGGAATCCTGCGATTCCGGTGCGATATAGACGCGCGGACGGAGCGTGATCGGTCGGGCCGCCCGCAGCAGGACCTCCGGGCGGAATGTCAGACCGCAGGCAGGCTCCTCACCCTGAGCCTGATAACGCCCGCCACGGCCCAGCTCTTCGCGCTGGCTCCGGGCAAAGACGGTCATGCAGACACCGGTATGATACTGCCAGCCCCGGAATTCAGCCGGGTCGACGGTCAGGCGCAGCCCCGGTGCACGGGCATGAATGGCGCGTACCACAGCCATCAGACGCTCGGCATGGACCCTGATCTCGGGCGGCAATTCGAGCTTTTCCAGAATAGCCAGCGCCGCATCGGATGGGCCGCAGGCCTCGACCAGTGCCGTCAGCACGGCAGCGACCGGGCCGCCCAGCTCCGCAACAGCGGCCATATCCTTGCGATCGAGCGCATGAACGAGTGCGGCGCGCCGTGTACCGGTATAGCCCGAGAGCTGGACAAGCGCCTGAACAAGGGCGGGGCAGGAAAGATCGAAAGAGTAATCCGCAATACCCAGTCGTTCGAGCGCCTCGGCGGCAATCAGCACGATCTCGCAATCGGCCTCGACGGAATCGACCCCGATTAGTTCGATCCCGGCCTGGCTGATCTGACGCTCGCCCTCTCGCCCGGGCGTGCCGACCAGAATACAGGCTCCAGCATAGGACAAACGCAACGGGCGCGCCGTTCCGGCAAGGCGCGTGGCCGCAATACGGGCAATCTGGGTCGTCATGTCAGGGCGCAGGGCCATCATGCGACGGGACTCTGGGTCCATCAGGCGAAAGCTCTGCTCCTCAAGCGCCTGACCGGCACCGTGGAGCAGAGACGTCTCGAATTCGAGCAAAGGCGGTCTGACGCGCTCATAGCCATGAGCGGCAAACACATCCATCACGGATTCAATACCCTGCGCCTCGGCCTCGGCCTCGTGCTGAAGAAGGTCGATAAATCCCGAGGGCAAAAGAGCGGTATCAGGCTCGTCAGTCATTTTCATGCGGCGTATTCCATGCTGACCGTCTCATAGGCCCAGTCGAGCCACGGTAGAAGAGCCTCGATATCGGCGGCGTCGATCGTGGCGCCCCCCCAAATGCGCAGCCCCGGCGGTGCATCGCGATAGGAAGCGAGGTCAAAGCCTGCACCGGCCTCAGCCACGAGGCCCGTCAGCGCCTTGACGATCCTGTGCTGGGCTTCGACGGGTTGTGCAGCAAACCAGGGCGCAACGATACGCAGGCAGATGGAGGTGCTTGAACGCTGCGCCGGATCAGCTGCCAGGAAGGCCACCCAGTCGGTGCGCTCGACCCATTCGGATACAATATCGAGATTGGCACGCGAGCGGGCCTTCAGCGCCGGCAGCCCGCCGATGGACTGAGCCCATTTGAGGCTGTCGAGGGCATCCTCGGCGCAAAGCATGGAGGGCGTATTGATGGTATCGCCCGAGAAAATAGCGTCGATCAGCCCCTTGCTATTGGTCAGGCGAAAGATCTTGGGCAGCGCACGGGGCGTTGCAGCCTCAAGGCGGGCCACCGCACGGGGGCTGAGGGCGACCATGCCATGCGCGGCCTCACCGCCAAGGGCCTTCTGCCACGACCATGTCACGACATCCAGCCGATCCCAGGGCAGGTCCATCGCAAAGGCCGCCGAGGTGGCATCGCAGATGACCAGCCCCTCATGCACTGCCGGAACAGCCTCGCCGCCCGGCAGGCAGACGCCTGAGGTCGTCCCGTTCCAGGTCAGCACCACATCATGCGACCAGTCGATGCGCGTCAGGTCAGGCAGTTCCCCATAGGGGGCCTCATGCACGACGAGATCATCAAGTTTAAGCACATCGCGCAGGTCCTGCGCCCAAAGCCCCGAAAAGCTCTCGAAAGACAGCACCTCGATCGGCCGATCGCCCGCCAGCGCCCAGAGGATCATTTCCACGGCACCTGTATCGGAAGCCGGCACGATACCGATCTTCCAGTCTGAAGGTGCGCCCAGCACTTCATGCGAGCGGTCAATGACGTCCTTGAGCCGTGCACGCCCTTCCGGCGCACGATGGGACCGGCCGAGCAGAGCGCCATCAAGCGCGTTCAGCGTCCAGCCCGGACGTTTCGCGCAGGGGCCCGATGAGAAGAAAGGGCGGGCGGGTTTTCTGTCAGGGCGTTGGGGCATGATCGGTCCGGTAAACTGGCAGGCAGGCAAACTGAAAGAAAGTTTGCGAGATATGCCGGACCCGGACAGCAGGGCGCAAGTCACGGCCCGGTCAATAGCCTGTTTTCAGCCTGTTTTCGGTGAAAAATCTGGTACGAGAGGGGGGATTCGAACCCCCATGCCTTGCGGCGGTCGATTTTGAGCCGACTACGTCTACCGTTCCGTCACTCTCGCCTGATGGCCGGATTGTTAGCGAGTATCCGGACAAAAGGCAATCTATACCCTTCTTCGTCATGAGGCACCCGGCAGAGCCTCAAGACACGTCGTGGCGAAGGAAGGTCACGGTATCAGCGAGCGCCCCTCAGAGAGCAGTCGCGCAAAGCCGCTCGATGCCACGGGTGGGGAAAACAGATATCCCTGCCCGATGGGGCAGCCGATGCGCTGGAGAATAGCCAGCTGATCAGCAGTCTCGATCCCCTCGGCCACAACCTCGACCGAGACGGCCTCACCGAAGCGGATGATCGCTTCCACGATGACCTCCATCGCGGGCTCTGTGCAGATCTGACGGACAAAACTGCGGTCGATCTTGATCGACGAGATCGGGAAATCACGCAGGAAACTGAGCGAGGAATAGCCTGTCCCGAAATCATCCAGCGTGATGCGCATCCCGGCACGACGCAGTACAGTCAGGGCGCGATGCAGATAATGCTCGCTGTTCTGATAAAGAACATGTTCGGTCAGTTCGAGCTCGATCAACCGGGCCGAGAGACCGAACCTGTCCAGCCGGGCCAGCAGTTTCTCGGCATAGTCATCCTGCATGAACTCGACGGGGGCGACATTGATCGAGATATGGGGTGGCTCAAGGCCTGTCCGACGCCACAGGGCAATGTCCTGGAACACCCGCTCCTGCACCCTGGCCGACACACGCGTTGCGAGATCATAGGAGCGGAAGATTTCCGGAAAGGCTTCCGGCCCGCAATCCACCACACCATCACGATACCAGCGCATCAGGGCCTCGGCCCCAACGATCTTCCCGTCGCTCAGACTGACCTTTGCCTGATAGGCGGGATAGATCAGGTCATCACGCAACATGCCGCGGATGAGGTTGGACTGGGCTGTCACGCCGTCGCCGAGCCTGATCATGGACGGATCGAAAAGCCTGTACCCGCCGCGTCCACGGGCCTTGACGTCATTGACCGCCAGCAGGGCGTGGTGCTGGAGCCGCCCGAGTGTGTCGCCATCGCGAGGGTAGAGCGAGGCGCCGATGCTGAGCCCAAAAGTGATCTGCTGCGTCCCGATACGCACTGGCAGATCAACAAAACTCAGAAGCGCCTGGGCATGAGCTGCCAGGGTGGCTGCATCCACATTGCCTGTCACGAGAACCGAAAATTCGTCATCGCCACTACGGGTAATGAGGCCTTCCCCGGCGGTCAGCAGGATGAGGCGATCAGCAACCAGCCTGAGAACGAGATCACCGATATCACGCCCATACAGGTCATTGAGATCACCCAGATAATCGATATCGACCAGCAGAAAGCCCAGATTGGTGCCTGCACTGGTTGATTCATCGAGGTATTGCCCAGCCTGGATCTCGAACTGGCGCCACGTTGGCAGCCCGGTAAGCTGGTCTTGCGCAGCCCCTTCGTGGGTCCCCGCTTCCGGGCGATCTGACGGGCTGATGGCGTCAGGTTTGTCCGCATGCCCTCTGGCTGACCCTTGTGTTACCCGATGGATCTGGCGGCCAGACGATATACTCTCTGGCAACAAAGGCATTGAGAGCCCTGCCGTTTCAATACCCGACGCCAAGGGTGTCAGTAAGGAACCTGAACCTCCGGTTGCAGAATGATCCGGGATGAGTGCCGTGGTCGCGGGCACCTGTCCGGCGAAGCGGGACGACAGGGTGCCCAGCAGGGGAAAGTCCGCTTCCGGATGACCGAACAGGATCCACCCGCCGCCCTCATTCATCCCCAGCTTCTGCCAGTGAAGGTCTGTTTCCACAGAACCACCATCACGACGTCGAAGATCCACACGCCGCTGTACACAATAGTCCATCGATTCCGGGCAACGACATGGCAGCGGATGTGCCGTCGCATCTATCAGATCGGTCCAGAAAAATGGTGTACCATGCCGGTCGAGGCCGGAAAATTTCGACCAGTTCCTGTTGAGATAAGAGACCCTCCCGTCGGGATCGACGTGGCAAGCCAGCAGTGGCAGCCAGTCAAGAACATGGCCGCCGGACGAGGGCGTGGCATTTGCAGCGATCTCGCTCATGCTTTCATGACCGTCCCGGCCTGAACGTCAAGCAGGCGCTGTCAGGCGGATGGTCCGCATGGACAAGCCCCTGTCGCGCGACCATGTCACGATAGAAGCGCTCGACTCGGTGTGGAATCATTTGGATATCACGCCTTGCAACGATGACGAACGCGTCGCCACGGGTCATGCCCGTCTCACGACATAAGGCTTACACTTCGATAATTCAGCTGTTTAGTCCACACATGATAGCCACATTTTGTAACGCAGCTCCGGCTGCTCCCTTGCCAAGATTATCGAGGCGCGCCGTCAGCACGACATGACGCCAGGTTTCGCTGCCGTGGACGCGCAGTTCCATCGTGTCATGGTCAGCCAGTGCTGCCGCGTCGAGGCGCGCCACATCGGCTGATTCGACACTGATCTGACGCGACCCGGCGTAGTGACTGCGCAGGCAGGCCTCGATATCGGAGATGCGCACGTAACCGGGCAGATCAGCCAGTTGCAGGGGAATCGAGACGATCATCCCCTGTGCGAAATGCCCGATGGACGGCACGAAAAGCGGTCGCCGGGTCAGGCCGGCATAATGCATGATCTCAGGCACATGCTTATGCTCAAGTCCCAGCCCGTAAAGCTCGAATGCGGGCCCGCCATTCTTTTCATGGGCCTCGATCTCGGAGCGCCCTCCACCACTATAACCACTGACGGCGTTGATGGTGATGGGGTGATCGGCCGGCATCAGGCCTGCATCGATCAGGGGGCGCAGCAATCCGATTGCACCGGTCGGATAGCATCCCGGATTCGCGACGTGACGCGCCGTAGCGATGCGCGCCGTCTGCCCGGCATCGAGTTCTGGAAAGCCATATTCCCAATGCGGGGCGATACGATGCGCGGTGCTGGCATCGAGGATGCGCACGGTATCCAGAGTCGCTGCGAGGGACACAGCCTCACGGGCCGCATCATCTGGCAGGCACAAAATCACAAGATCGGCACCCTGCATCATTTCCAGTCGTGCCTGCGGGTCCTTGCGTTTGGCAGGATCGATCGAGAGAACCTCGACAGGCAGGCCGCGCAGGCGATCCCTGATGCCCAGTCCTGTCGTTCCAGCCTCACCGTCGATGAAGACCCGTGTCATCAATTCATTCCTTCTTTAGAATATTCCATCTGGACGAAGTAAGCATTTACATGGCTTTGTCCAACATATGATGGAAAAAGATAATCTTTCACACCATGGATTTTCGCGCGAGGGTGAGCCGCCTCTTTTGCATGGCGGCAAGCTGAAAGACCGACATATTGCCATGATCGCCCTTGGTGGCGTGATTGGTGCAGGGCTGTTTATCGGCAGTTCAGCCGCCATCGCCGCGGCGGGTCCGGCTATCCTGCTGACCTATATCGGCACCGGCCTCCTCGTCGTCATCGTCATCCGCATGCTGGGCGAGATGCTGCTTGCCAGACCCGGCATCGGTACGTTCATCGACTGCATCCGCACAGCCCACGGGAACTGGGCAGGGTTCCTCTCGGGCTGGCTCTACTGGCTGTTCTGGGTCGTCACGATTGGCGCCGAAGCCATTGGCGGTGCCATTGCCATGCAGGACTGGGTGGCACTCCCCGTCTGGGTACTGGCACCTGCCCTCATCATAGCGGTCAATCTCATCAATCTTGTCTCGGTGCGTGTTTTTGGCGAATGCGAGTTCTGGCTTTCGCTCATCAAGGTCGCGACCATCATTGCCTTCTGTGCCCTTGGGATACTCAGCCTGAGCCATTTCGTCGGCCCGCATCCACGCATCGTGCATAACGTGTTCAGCCATGACGGCTTTTTCCCGCATGGCTGGGGTGCCATTCTGGCAACCGTTCCCACCGTACTTTTCTCCATGATTGGTTCAGAGTCCGCCACTGTGGCAGCAGCGGAATCGGAAAACGCCGAGGAAAACCTCGCCCGTGTGACGCGCACCATCGGTGTGCGGGTCACCCTTTTCTATATCCTGTCGGTCATCCTGATCCTGACGCTCGTACCCTGGACGGCCATCGAGCCCGGTTACTCTCCGTTCGTGACCGTCATGCGTCACATCGGCGTTCCGGGTGCGGCGACCCTGATGCAGATCGTGGTTTTCACAGCCATTCTCTCCTGCCTAAATTCAAGCATTTACATCACGTCGCGCACCCTGCGCGGCCTTGCGGAGCTGAATGACGCGCCAGCCTGGTTTGCCACGCTTTCCAAAAGCCACGTTCCCCAGCGTGCCGTCACCTTTTCCAGCATTATCGGTCTGGTCGTGGCCTTCTGTTCGATCCTCTCGCCCAAGCTGATCTTTGCCTTCCTGCTGGGCGCAACGGGCGCTGTCATGCTGCTTATCTACGGGCTGATCGTTTCGTCGCATCGCATCCTGCGTCTTGAGGACCCGACCAACAGGGCTTTCACCCTGCCTTTCGGCTCGACGCTCAATCTCGGCACGCTTGGCGCAATCGGGCTGGTCGTTATTGCGATGATGGCCCAGGCCGCGCAACGCCAGACCATTCTTGCGAGCCTCGCCAGCGTTGCAGTGATCCTTGGCCTGTATGGCTTGTGCAGACGGGGCAGATAAGACAAGAATTGACATCCCCGGATTTCATGCCTCTGGCGCAGGGCTGGTCGTTTCTGTTTTCCAACCCTGCGCTGCGACATCACTGACAGGATCATACCCATGAAGGTTTCCTCTCTGCGACGTGGTGCCTTCAGGGCATCGATAGCGACGATCGGCAGCGCCCTCGCGCTGGTTACACACAGTCTGAGCTCAACGGCTTGTGCCGCTGAGCCTGCACGTCAGGGGTCGGCTGTCGTTCCGGCGCCCGACGCAGGGCTGCTCGCCTCACCGGCGCGCCCCGATACCGACCGCGCCCGCGATTCACTACGCAAGCCGCTCGATCTGCTGGCGCTCGTACCTTTGCCCAAAGGGGCGGCCGTTGCCGACCTCATGCCGGGCAGTGGCTATTTCACCCGCCTGCTAAGCCTCGACATCGGCGCGTCGGGCCATGTCTTTGCGGTTATTCCTGCTGAAATGGCCGCGCGTCATCCCCAGCTTTCCCAAACAGCGCAAGCCATCGCTACCAACCCCGCCTTCAGCAATGTCTCGGTAGTGGTCACGCCGATCGTGGATTTCCACGTTTCGCAACCCCTTGATCTGGTCTGGACATCACAGAACTATCACGATGTGTATGGCGGCATGGGCCCTGAAACAGCCTTGCGCATGGATCAGGCCATCTTCCAGGCGCTCAAGCCGGGCGGATATTATGTCGTGATCGACCATGTTGCCTTGACAGGCACCGGCATCGTTGCGCCGACGACACTGCATCGCATTGATCCTGCCCTGATCACGAAGCAGGTCGAGACAGCCGGTTTCCGTCTTGTCTCCAGCAGCCCTGTCCTGCGCAACCCGGCCGATAATCACACTCTCCCCGTGTTCGACAAGGCCATCCGTGGCCATACAGATCAGGTCACGCTGATCTTCCAGAAACCTTCGCCCAAGGGGTGATGGAAACCGGGTCAGCTGGGCCCTATGATCCGGTGAGCCATTTCACCGGACTGGAGCCTCCCCTTTGAGCACCCCTAATCCCCCCCCCCAGGTCGCCAGCCAGACAGCCGCAGCAGAACTCGATCGGTTGATCGCCATCATGGAGCGGCTGCGCGATCCACTTTCCGGCTGCGCCTGGGACAGGGTCCAGACCCATGAGACGATTGCCCCCTTCGCCATCGAAGAAGCCTATGAAGTGATGGACTCGATTGCCCGCGAGGACTGGCAAGCACTGCCAGACGAGCTGGGCGATCTTCTGCTTCAGGTGGTTTATCAGGCGCGCATCGCCCAGGAGGCCGGACGTTTCGATTTTGCCGATGTCGCACGGCTGATCAGTGACAAGATGGTGCGTCGCCATCCCCATGTCTTTGCTGACCAGACGCTCGACCCCGATCTGTGGGAGCGCAACAAACAGGCCGAGCGTGCCGCCAAGGCCGAATACGGGTTGCTGGCGGGCATCGCTCCATCCCTGCCTGCTTTGATACGTGCTGAAAAACTGGGCAAACGCGCGGCGCGGGTCGGCTTTGACTGGGACAGGCCGGAACAGGTTCTCGAGAAGATCGAAGAAGAACTCGACGAGGTCAGGGCCGAACTCGCCGGAGGTGACAAGGCCCGCCTTGAGGACGAGATTGGCGACGTGCTGTTCACTGTCGCCAGCCTGGCACGCAAGCTCGGGCTCGACCCGGAAGCCTGCCTCCGGCACGGCAATGCCAAATTCACACGTCGTATCGAGACAATGGAGTCCGTGCTCGCTGAAACAGGCAGCACACTGGCCGATCTCGATTTACCTGCGCAGGAAGCGCTCTGGGGTGAGGTCAAGATCCGCCTGCTTACACCGCCTGCTCGCAGCTAAACAGATCACCCTCGTTTTCTCGAATGATGAGGCGGGAGGGAGCGCCCCTCCAAACCATCCGCCTGCAGGAACACCGGGAGGCAGAAACTCCCGGGAGCTTCAATAGACGACGGTCCCATCGGTGCAGGCAGAGGGAAGACAAGAGTTGGCGCACACCAGAAAGGGTAAACCGCTCTCGTAGCCCTACTATTCCCAGCCTGCGGCCTATCAATACGACGCTGTCAATTCGATGGAGCGGATCAGCCTGCACCGCCAGCAACAGACTGCTGGGCGTCGAGAGCCAGGGCGATATTCTTGTTCACCACATCGGTCGAGATCAGCTTGGAACACTCAAACTGCCGTTCTGTATTGGCGTGGCGCGGGCACCATAGAAAGTCGTTGTGGTTGAACTGGTGCCTGGGGTCGTTCCAGCACGAATTGCAGGCATGCCATGAGATGATACGCCACGGCGTATGAAACTCGTTGTTGGGATGGGTGAAGCCCGAGATCAGCACCGTTTTCGTCCCCGTTGCCCAGGCAAGCCAGGACAGGCCCGAACTGAGACCTACGAAAAGATCAGCATGCTTCAACCATCGGGCACGTTCGGCAAGCGGCCGGTCGCCTGTCTGGTCCTCAGCGCCGTTCGGAATCTGGTTCCAGACAATACCCGTGCCGTTGAACGCTTTCTGATCGATACAGATGACACGGTAGCCACGCTGCTTGAGGAAGGCGACCACACCAAGCCAACCGCCCGGGTTGTTCCAGTACTTGCACTGCGCAGAAGCCTGAGTGGCGATGCACACATACGGCTCCTCGATCGGGCGTGTATCGTCCTCGATCAGAATCCGTGGCGGCGCTTCGGCGGGATCAACACCAAGGATGTAGCCGGCCGTACGATGGAGACCGACATAGCGGAAGTCGCAGGGCTGGTGGATGTTATCTGCATCGTCGAAAAACAGGCCGATATTATAGGTAGCATAGACCTGAGAGCGAAGCGGGCTTTCCTCGAAATCGGCTTTTGTCACCAGCTTGATGTCTGGATATGCCGCTTCAAATAACGGTATGAATACCTTGGACAGGCAGCATATGACCTTTGCGCCGCTCTCCTCCGCAAAACGCGCCACGTAAGGAAACCACCCCAGGGTATCACCCAGCGTGCCGACAGGAAGCTGAACCAGAACATATTGATCGCGGGCATCAAATTCATGCCGCAACGCCTTGGTTGTCGTGCCATCAGAAGCGATACGCTCCACATCGATGGCAAACCGGATAAAAAATTTCTTCGTCGAGGAAAGATGCCCTTCTTCGAGTTCCCCCTGGAAGATGATGGTTGAGTTATCCAGATCCGTGAGCGTTGCGCGCCAGCGCCCCTCGGGCATCTTGGGGAGCAGAACGCGGGCACCCCAGTTGAAGTCAAAACGTATTCCCTGCCCGGCATCCCGGATGGGGACATCTGGCGGCAGGATATAGGGATTAGGGATGGAAACCTGCTGTTGTTGAACAACAGGTGCTGTTTCATTTTGGGATGCAGGGGGTTGATTGTCTTTGGACATGGGCCGGGTCGTCGCCTTTTGGAAAGTTGCTGGACCACACTCGCGGCAGAATGAGCCCCTGCTTTGGACTTGTGACAATCTGTTAAGATTATCATGTTGGCTATAAGCCGATATTTACAGATCGTTCACCTATTTTTCAACGTTCGATTATGGACGCTTCCTGTCAAATAGTATCGGACACTTAACAAATTCCGATCTTGACTGACCCTTGATAAGAATTTGTCTCAAATCACGCCATTCGGCAGCATGTTCAAAGCCATTCTCCCCACCGCACGCAGCTTCTCGCGCGAGGCCCCGTCGCGGGCCTGAATCCCCATGCCACCCAGAACCGCTCCGAAACACGCCGCCATCGCACCGGCATCGATGGAATGAGGCAAATCGCCCTCCTCCACCCCCTGCTCCAGCCGGGCATGAATGGCCTGTTCGGCCAGATGACGCTGATTGATCATCAGGTCACGCAGCCGAAGCTGGGCCGGTGAACATTGAGTTGCGGCCACGGCAATCATGCAGCCAGCCGGTGCATCTTCACGGGTGAACGCTGTCGCTGCCGCATCGAACATGGCGGCAAAGGCCTGGCGGCTGGTCCCCCTTGTCGACAGGGCCTCGACAAACCAGCCCCCCTGCTCTTCCGCATAGGCTTCGATCGCCTCGACATAGAGCGCCTCTTTGCTGGCAAAGCTGTTGTAAAAGCTCGACGCGCTGATCCCCATCGCTGTGATCAGATCATCAAAGCTCGTCCCCTCATAACCCCGGTCCCAGAACAGTTTCACCGCCTTGGAAAGGGCCGTGGCACGGTCAAAGGCCGGGGGGCGGCCTCGGGGTCGACAAGGGCCTTCGCTTTTTTTTGGTGTCATCGCTCCATAAATCCTTGAAACCGGGCTGCGCCTTATCATATGCATGATGTTGGAGCGATTGCTCCACAATTAAAGTTTCAACGCCTCCACTCTCTCCTATTTTATCCGTCACCTGTGCAGCCTGTATCGCTCCCCCCAACGGGGCGTTGGCAGCCGTGACCGAACCGGACAGGTCAGAAAGTCATGAGCAAACTTGCAGGAAAAGTCGCTGTTGTGACCGGCGCCTCGAAGGGTATTGGTGCTGGCATTGCCCAGGCACTGGCCGAGGCCGGCGCGTCGGTCGTCGTCAATTATGCCTCAAGCCGCGAAGGCGCCGACAAGGTGGTTGCGGCCATTACCGCATCGGGCGGCAAGGCCGTGGCCGTACAGGGCGATGTGTCACACAAGGAAGAGGCCGCGGCCATTATCGCGAAGGCCATCGAGAGCTACGGGCGTCTCGATATCGTGGTCAACAATTCCGGTGTGTATGAATTTGCCGGGATCGAGGAGATCACAGACACGCATTTCCATCGCCTGTTCGATATCAATGTGCTCGGCCCGCTCTTCGTCACCCAGGCAGCCAGCCCGCATCTGGAGGCAGGGGCCAGCATCATCAATATCAGCTCGATCGTGACACGCGTCACCCCGGCTCACGCTTCTGTCTATAGCGGCACCAAGGGCGCGCTGGATGCCATTACCGGCTCGCTCGCCAAGGAACTTGGCCCGCGTCAGATCCGGGTGAACGCCATCAATCCGGGTCTGGTCAAGACCGAGGGGACGAATACGGCCAGCGTTATTGGCTCGGAAATGGAACAGGCCATCATTGCCCAGACGCCGCTCGGGCGCACCGGCGAGGTGCAGGATATCGCACCCCTCGCCGTTTTCCTAGCCTCGGATGATTCACGCTGGCTGACTGGCGAGATCCTGCTTGCCTCGGGCGGCCTGCACTGAGGGATCTTCTGGCGCAGCACGCCTTTGTGCTGCGCCAGAGAACTGACGGCCTTATCGCAGCCGGGTCAGGCCGGTTGCGATAAGGCGATGTGACGCGCTCAGGGCTTTGCGTGGCGGTTTTCTGCAATCCAGTCCTGCACGCGCTGGCGCAGCAGATCGAGCGGCATCGCGCCCTCATCCAGCACCAGATCATGAAAGCGGCGTTCATCGAAGCCGGTACCCAAAGCTTTCTCTGCCTGATGACGCAAATCTAGAATGGTCATCTCGCCAATCTTGTAGCCCAGAGCCTGACCCGGCCATGAAATATAGCGATTGGTCTCGTTCTGGATATTCTTCTCGGCAAGGGCCGTGTTGTCACGCAGGCAGGAAAGCGCCTCCTCTCGCGTCCAGTTCTTCCAGTGTATGCCAACATCCATGACCAGACGGCAGGCGCGCCACATCTCCATGGAAAGCTGCCCAAAACGCTCATAGGGCGTCGGGTAGAGCCCGATCTCGCTTACCATCTGTTCGGAATACAAAGCCCAGCCCTCGACGAAGGCGGTCGTGGCATAATCACGACGAAAACCCGGCAGATCGGTCATTTCCTGCGCCAGCGCGATCTGGATATGATGGCCGGGCACCCCCTCATGCGCCACCAGTGAGGGCAATTCGTAAAGAGGCCGCTGGTCCAGATGGGAGGTGTTGATCATCAGCCCGCCCGAAATGCCAAGCGCCGGACTGCCCGGATCGTAGCGCCCTGTCGTATAGCCCTCTTCAATGGCGCGGGGCACTTCACGCACGCCATATGTCAGCCGAGGTAGCTTGCCGATCAGACGGGGCAGTTCGTTGTCGATCTTCTTGGCCAGAAAACTCGCCTTTTCCAGCAGGGCAAGCCGTGTCGTGACATAGAACTGCGGGTCTGCCTTGATGTGAGCCACAAAGGCCTTGAAATCCCCCTTGAACCCCACGGCATCCATCTGGCGCTGCATCTCGCGATGGATACGGGCTATTTCGGATTGCCCAAGCGCAAAGATCTGGTCCGGGCTCAGGGTGGTGGTGGTCTCCTGTCGCACCAGATAGGCGTAATAGGCGCGTCCGTCAGGCAAGGACGATGCCCCCAGGGTCGACCGGCTGGCAGGCAGATATTCCTTTGCGAAGAACGCCGCCAGAGCCTTTTCCGAAGGCTTGATACGCTCATGGACGATGCGCTCTCCCTGCGCACGCAGTTCGCGACGCGTGGCTTCCGGCATCGTGGAGGGGAGTGAGTCGAAAGGCCGCAGGGCCGGGTTTTCACGCTCGGGCAGATCGGCCTGGGCCTGCACGGTATGGGCGGCGATATCCGCAATCAGCCTTGGCTGGACGAAGCCGGTGCGGATGCCGCGACGCATATTGGCAATCTGCTGCGCATTGAAATCAGGGATACGGTCCATGCGCACCAGCCAGTGGCGCGCATCTGCCTCGCTGCGCAGGGGCGTGTTATCGGCGGCGTAGCCGACTTCCTGATAAAAACCCTCATCACTGGTGAACGGCATGCGCGAAGGGTCGAATTTCTGGCTCTCGATCGCCAGATTATTCTCCCAGATCATCAGACGGGCATTGAGCAGATCCTCACCATGCAGCGCCTTCTGATCGAGCGCCGCCAGTCGGTCCCTGAACGCCAGACGTTGCGCAAGCCGCGTCTGCTCGGCCTTCGGGCTGTCATCAGGCCAGAGTTCTGCTGCAGCCTGATCACCGCGCGAAGCAGCAGAAACAGGGTCGAGTGTCGTGGTAAAGGCATCGTAATCACGGACAATATGACCAATATCATCGGCCAATGCCGCGCCGGGAACGCTTAGAAGGGCCATGCTTCCAAGGGCCACGCCCCCAAGAGCCACACTCTTGAGCCGGGCCAGCCTGCCCCTTGCCGAGATCCCGTTCTGATTGCGCATGATGCCTCCTGAAAAACCGGTTCGCCCGCATAACGAACTGATCATCCGCATCCGTCAACGCCTCCCGGACGCATGAGACGACGGAGGACCACACGATACCGCGCCATCCGCCCTCTGGCGCAGCGGTCTGGATAACGGTTGGAGGGTGCACGGCGTGCAGGCGCACGAATTGTCAAAAAGCCGCCCGCGTCACCTCTGGGCCGATGACGGCGTACCGAACCAGCGTGACAGGGCGCGGGTCAGAGCGGGGGTGGCCTCGCCACCCCGCCAGACGAGGCAGCCATCTGGGCGGTACAACGCGCTGTATTCCTCAGGCGTATCTGCAAGGACCAGATTGGGGGGCAGAATGGCTAGACCACACTCCTGCCGCATGGCGGGAGAGAGCAGAAGCACCCCAGCCCCATGCTGCATCAGACCATAGAGCGTCTGGCCGTTGGCCAGAGTCCTGTCCTCCGCGAGGCCCCCAAGGGAATCATCGTCACACGCCATACCCTTCTCCAGTGCGTCTTCATCCAGCGCATAGCGAATGGAAAACCCTTTCATGTCCGCGCTCAATTCAGCGGCGAGATCCGCATTGGCCAGCATAGTCGCCATGACATCACGCAAGGCGCGTGACCGTGGATCGGGCCTCATGAGGGCGGCCTGCGCCAGCGTGTTGGCCAGCACGGATTCAGCCACCGGGCGCCGTTCTGTCTCATAGCTTTCAAGCAGGGCTTCGGCCTCGGCACCCGTTACAATTCCCCGCACCACTGCGGCGAGTTTCCAGCCCAGATTGGCCGCGTCGACCAGCCCAAGCCCAAGCCCCTGCCCACCGAAAGGGGCGTGGATATGCGCCGCATCACCGGCCAGAAACAGCATACCCTTGCGGTAGCGATCTGCCAGACGGGTATGGTCGGCCCAGCAGCGCCCACCGTGATAAGCGGCCAGAGGCACAGCCCGACCACAGATGCGCGCAAGAGCCGCCTCGACATCGGCACGGTCGGGAATTTCCTGTCCCGCCTCCGGAGGGCCGGAAAAATCGATCATGAAGAGCCTGCCGGGAACGGGGCCATACGCCGTGACGCCACCCGGCTGCATCTGCCAGCCAGAGGGAAACGCGCTGTCAGACGCGGCAAACGTGACCGAAACCTGATAAAATTTGAGACTGGGAGGCGTGCCATCGAAGGTGAAACCACCCTTCTTGCGCAGCGTACTGCGGCCACCGTCGCACCCCACGGCATAGCGTGCCGCGATCTGTACCGGCCGTTCCCCGTCGCACCCATGGACTGCGAGAGTGACGCGCTCACCGTCATTCTGCACATCGCACACCGTACAACCACGGCGAATGACAATGCCGCGGGACGACGCCTCGGTTTCGAGCGCCTGTTGCAGATAGCGTTGGTCGATCAGCCGTGTCGGGCGACGTGCATCGACAGGCTGGGCAGGCAGCGGGATGCTGCCAAAATGCCCGGCAAATCGCTTCTTCCGCGACCGCATGTCCGCAGGCGCATCTTTATCCTCGCGAGAGAAAGCGCCCTGCGCCCAGCCACCGCGGTTTTCGGCAAGGAAAGGGGCAACCAGGGCCTTCGTCTGCGCCTCCGCTGCATCGAGCGCCTGACTCATCCCTCGTCGCACCAGGGCTTCGGCGCCCAGCGGACCGATGGACAAGGCCTTCTGCACGTCCTCGGCAGTGTCACGGGCCTCGAGCACCACACAGTCGACCCCTGCTATCGAAAGCTCGATGGCCAGGAGCAACCCCACAGGCCCAGCGCCCACAATGACAACATCGACATGTTCCATAGACCGAATCCATAATTGTACCGGGTACATTTTTTGGATATGAAGGTGGCATGTCAACATCCGTCAATCGGCAAGGCCGAAAACGTCAGGCCACGCGTCAGCGCATCTCCGATATCGCCACGGCGCTCTTCGCCACCCATGGCTTTGATCACGTGACGATCGACGCCATTGCCGAGGCTGCGGATGTGGGCCGGATGACGGTTTTCAATCATTTCGCCCGCAAGGAAGATCTGTTTTTCGATCGTGAAGACGAAATCAGGCAGATCATACGCAATGCGCTCACGGGGCCGCTTTCAGGCCACCCCCTCGACGTGCTGCGCCAGCTGGCTCATGAGATGGTCTCTAAAAACGCGCCTTTTCTGCGCTTTGCTCCCCAGACCCAGGGCTTCATTGACACGCTGACAGCCAGCGAAACCCTGAAATCACGCGCACGCGCCCTGCGCGATATCATGACGGATGACCTGCGCGAGGCATTGTCTGCAGCCCTGCCCTGCCCGCCCGATGACCCTTCATTGCATCTGGCTGCGGCGCTCCTTGTCACAGGCTGGACGACAGCCTTCATCGAGGCGCAGCGCCTCTATCGACGCGAAAACGACAGCCGATCAGCCCAGAACCTGTTCCTGTCACTCGTCGATACCAGCACCGTCTCGGCGCTCTATGCCCTGCGCCAGATCGACACCTCGCCCCAGACGAATCAGGTTTCGCCACGCGCTGGAAAGACGGGGGCACCTGACTGAAATCGTGCCCGTTCAACACGCGATGATCGGCCACACTGTCACCAAAACTTAACCCTGCCCCCTTGCATGGCGGGCTATGGCTGCCGGTCTGTTATCCCGTGCGCGTCAGATTTCGCTTCGCTGCATCCTGTCACGCGCCTCATCCTGATTGTGCAAGGTGCTTTCGATGCTGCTACCCAGACGCCGGTTTCTCCGTTCCGCCGCCCTGACCGGCCTTGCAGCGGGCACTATCGGCCTGACGGATCGCGCACTGGCGCTCGCACCGCAGCGCCCGACCATGCTCGGGCATGATGATTTCTCGTTCGTGTTCCTGACCGACACGCATATCCAGCCTGAGCTCGATGCCTCGAAGGGTTGTCTCGACTGTTTCCGCCAAGTGCGCAGCGCCAATGCCGATTTTACCCTGCAAGGCGGCGACCACGTTTTCGATGCCCTTGGGGTACCCAAGTCACGCGCCCTGAGCCTGATGGATTTGTACAAGCAGACGGCCGACACACTGGGCCATCAGGTTTACAATACGATGGGCAATCACGACGTGATGGGCATCTATACCAAGAGCGGCATCGAGCCGAGCGACCCGCTCTATGGCAAGAAATACTACACTGATAATTTTGGTGCGCCCTATTACGCCTTCAACCACAAGGGTGTGCATTTTGTGGTGCTGGACTCGATCGGCATTACGGCTGACCGTTCCTATGAGGGGTTTATCGATCAGGCGCAGATCGACTGGCTCAGCCGCGATCTCGCGGCCATGCCAGCGGGTATGCCGGTTATCGTGTCCACGCATATTCCGCTCGTCACCGCCGTCGAGGATTACGCTCCGCCACCGGGCAAGGCCCCGGCCCATCAGGGCACACGCGTCAGGAATGCGTGGCAGGTGCTGGAGCTTTTTGACCATTACAACGTGATCGGCGTGTTTCAGGGTCACACCCATGTGCTCGAAACCGTCACATGGCATGGCGTCCCCTATATCACGGGCGGCGCCGTCTCGGGTAACTGGTGGCACGGGACCCGCCTTGGCACGCCAGAAGGCTATCTGGTGGTGCGTGTCGAAAATGGGCGCGTCATCCCTGATTATGTCACCTATGGTTTCAGGACCATCGACCCGAAAAACACCTGATCAATCTGCTGCATCAGCCAGCCTCGGTTTTGAGGAACCAGCCGGACCAGCATGGTTCTGCCCAATTTCTGGACGGGACCATTCAGGCGCGGTAAGGCCGATTGATGCGGCATTTCACCCACCCGTCCTGTGTCCCTGGTGCTTCTCCCTTTGCGAGACGGCATCCGCAGGGATTCATGTGATGCTGGAGCAGGAACTCCCCTGGCGCTCGCCCGACTCATTCATCGCCCGTTATGGCGATGAGGCCTGGGCGGTCATGCTCGATAGCGGCGGTCCCGCAGGCGCACGCAGCCGCTGGAGCTTTTTCTGTTGCCGGCCTGTCACGACGCTCACCACAGATGACAGTGCAGCCTGGGCGAAGCTCGATGCGCTGCTTCCCTCTGTCCCGCCGCTGGGCACCCTGCCTTTTTCAGGCGGTATTATTGGTCTGGCGAGCTATGAGGCCGGGCTCGCGCTCGAAAATATTGTCTCGCGTCATAAACCCTTCATCCCCGGTGTCAGCGCAGCGCTCTATGAGGGCGCATTCGTCTTTGATCGTCAGGAAAAACGACTCTGGTGGAGCAGCTATTGCGATGCGGCCATGCCAGTCCCCCTGCCCCAGTGTTCGACACCGCCCGTACCCCTGCCGAAACTCGACTTCGTGGCCGATGCCGACCGCGAAACCTATTGCGAGGGCGTGCGCCGGATCATCGCGCGCATCAATCGCGGGGAGCTTTTTCAGGCCAATCTCACCACGCAGTTTCGCGCACGATGCGCTTCCCCGCTTGCCGCAGGGGCTGTCTATCGCAAGCTGAGGCGGGCCTCTCCCGCGCCATTCGGAGCGCTGTTCACCCTGCCCGGCTTCTCGCTGCTCAGTGCCTCGGTCGAGCGCTTTCTGAGCATGGACCGTGAGGGGCGTATCGAAACCCGTCCGATCAAGGGTACCGCAGCCCCCGGTCGCGATGCGGCGGAAGATGCTGCCATTGCGGACGCTCTGGCTCGTGACGAAAAGGAATATGCCGAGAATCTGATGATCACCGATCTGATGCGTAATGATATCGGGCGTGTGTCACAGATCGGTTCCGTGGATGTGCCCGTGCTGTGCGAGGTCGAGCGCTTTGCCCATGTGCATCATCTCGTCTCCTCGGTCACGGCACGTCTGGCACCGCATATGACGGCGCTCGATCTGCTGCGTGCCACGCTTCCCCCCGGTTCGGTCACGGGAGCCCCAAAGCACCATGCGCTCAAGGTGATTGACCAGACGGAACACGCTGCCCGTGGCGCCTATTGTGGAACGCTGTTTCGCATCGGTGCCGATGGTGCGCTCGACAGCAACGTGATTATTCGCAGCCTCGTACTCAAACCCGATACCATAAGCCTCGGTGCCGGATGCGGCATCACCACCCTGTCGGACCCGGAACGGGAATATGACGAGCTCTGCCTGAAGGCAGCTCCCCTGCTCGGGCTCTTTGGCGCATGAAACAGGCCTGGCTGAATGAGCGTCTGTGCCCCGTAGCACAACTTTGCATCGATCCCGCCGACCGGGGCTTCACGCTGAGTGACGGGCTGTTCGAAACCATGAACCTGCATCAGGGCCGAGTGCTTCGCCTGCACGCGCATCTGTCGCGTCTGGCAGAAGGGGCTGCGTTACTTCATCTGCCAATGCCAGGTGAACCCGCAATTCGCCACGCACTGACCAGCCTGATCACGGCCAATGGTGAAACAGAGGGCGCCCTACGCCTTACCCTCACACGCGGTGCCGGACCACGCGGCATCATACCGCCTGCCAACCCGCAACCGACCCTGCTGATCACCCAGGCGCCGCGTGCGGCGGCGCTGCCGCCCTGCGCCCTTCATATCAGCCGCTATCGGCGCGACGGGGCCTCGCCGCTCTCGCGTGTCAAACATCTCAACTACCTGCCGCAGATCCTCTCTCGCATCGAAGCGCAGGAGGCCGGCGCTGACGATGCCCTCCTCCTGTCATCGGATGATCTGCACATTGCCGAAGCGAGCGCGGCCAGCCTGATCGTCCTGCAAAACGAGCGCCTGCTTACACCGCCCCTGACGGATGGCGCCCTGCCCGGCACGGTACGTGCGGCCCTGATAGAAGCTGGCTTGTGCCACGAATTCCGCCTGACAACCGCATCCCTCGTGGGCGCCGAAGCGGCATGGCTGGTCAGCAGCCTGTCCATCCGTGAGATCGAATCCGTCGAGGGCCATGCACTGCCGCTACGCCCCGACTGGACAGTGCGACTCAACGCGACGCTCTTTACAGATTGACCGGTAAACGCCTCGGAGCGAGGCGTTTGCCCGAGTAACGCAGTCTCTTAAAGAACCGGGCCAATCATCGCGAGGGTGTTGTGCCAGAGCTGCCGGTACCACGGCCAGGCACATACATCGTCCAGCGTGATTTCGACCGCAGCATCCAGATAGCTTTGCTGACGCTCGCGTATCTGGCGGGAGAAATCAGGGTCGGCAAGCAGGATGTTATTCTCGAAATTGAGGTCGAAACTGCGTCGGTCGAGATTGGCCGAGCCAATGAGCGCCATGGCGCCATCGAGCGTCAGGGCCTTGGTATGAAGCAGACCGAGCGGATATTCGAAGATACGCACCCCGGCCTCAAGCAGCTCCTTGTAATAGCTGCGGCTTGCACCGGCGACGATCCATGAATCGTTTCGCGTCGGCACTGTCATGGTCACCTTCACACCCCGTCGGGCCGAAGCGCAGAGCGCGGCCTGAATGGGTTCGTCGGGCACGTAATAGGGCGTCGTGATGGTCAACTCATCTGCCGCAGCATTCATGAGCGAGACGAATATCTCGGGCATGGCCGCATAGCGCAGGGCGGCACTCGTGCCGATCACCTGCGCCACAAACCCCTCACCCTCGATCAGGGGGGCAGAGGCCAGAAGCGGACCAAGATCCTCATCCGTATGCGCCATCCAGTCCGTCGCAAAGAGATGCTGGTTCTGCAGCACGACCGGGCCTTCGAAACGCGTCATCAGATCGACCCAGGGCGCGAATTTCGCCTTCACACGAAATTCCGGATCGGCGCAGTTCTGGCTGCCGCAATAGGTGACCCGGTTATCGATCACCACGATCTTGCGGTGATTGCGCATGTCCATGCGGCCATGGAGGGGCCAGGTCACGATGTTGCCAAGGGGCATGGCACGCACCAGATGCGCGCCGGCCTGCTTCATGCGTGCCCATGCCTCGTTATGGATCAGGCGACGCGAGCCAAGATCATCGGCCATCACACGGCAGGTCACACCGCGCGAAGCGGCACGACAGATCGCATCGATGATCTTGGTACCGTTATGATCGGTCAGCCAGATATAGAAGCAGATATGAACATGATCACGGGCCGCATCGATATCATGTACCATCGCGTCGATGGCACTGTTGGAATCTGGCAGCAGGCGCGCCTTGTTTCCTCCCTCGGGCGGGTAACCGCTCGCTGACTGGCCGACCCTGAAAAGGGGTGCAAGGCGCGGCGGCAGATGATATTTTTCTTCAGCGTCGATCAGGGCTTCGCTGGTCTTGCCGGGAATACGGAGTGTCTTGCGGGCCTCGGTGATGCGGCTCACCAGCCTGCTGCCCATATTAGTCTCGCCCAGCATCAGATAGGCGAGCGTACCCAGAATGGGCAGCGCGGCAATGATCGCGACCCAGGCTACTCGTGAGGCAGGCTGACGATGCGGGCGCATCAGGGCGCGCCCGATAAAGATCATCTGAACAATGAAGCTCAACGCTGCGCCAGTCAGGCGCCAGCCGGTCATTTCCATCCGCAAAAATCTCGGTTGCTGAGGGGATCAAGAGAAGGGAACAAGGCAACGGTTCAGGTCCTGCGAACCGGGAAGCCCGCCCTCTACCCCGGTTCGGCGCCTGGCGCGGTTCTTATTGGGCCGCCAGCTTTTCGGTCTTGTCCGGCAGGATCCTGAAGCGCAGACGCATCACAGAGGCCCCGACATGGGCACCCTTGATGCTCATGGTCAGGTTGAGTTTGACGCCATACTGGTTCTCGAGCACCGCAGCCCCAACGCCGGAGCCAATGGCGGCATCTGCCTTGACCGTCCAGTACGTGCCATCGAACTGATCAAGGCGAGCCAGATCCTTCACTGTGCCGGTACCTTTGACGGTGATATAGCCAAGAGACGCGATCCCGCCCCCGCCGATCTCGAAGGCATAGTCCCTGCCATTGTGGTGGAGGGTTCCCTTGCCCCATTCGTACCCCAGACCACCCCCGATTTCTTTCAGACTGAAGGAGATGGTGGAGTCAGTCGTGGCGGCGTCGGCTGGCTTTTCCTGCGGCAGGGCGGATGTCGCCATACCGGGCAATGCATGAGCGGTTGTGGCGAGGAAACACAGAGGGAGTGACGCGGCAAAAGCCGCAAAAGAACGTGGGGTCATGACCTTCGCCTCCTTTTTTTGTTCGCTCAGGCTTGCTGTTCAGACGCCTCAGCCACCGCGCAGTTGCCTGAGGCCCAGTGTAGCGCCGAAAGAACAGCCTGCCTATCGCCCAACCGGCAGGCGTTCCAACGCCTCAGGGGGCGAAAACATCAGACATGAAAAGACATTTTAAGGAGAAAAGAGGGAAACACTGATCACGATTCAGAGTTATCAGCCTGAACCCTTGCCATGGAACACGCCCCACGTGCCACGCCTCGCCCCGAACAGGTCGGCCCTGTGCCCTGGCCGACGTGTCCTTGCCCTGACAGCCATGGCACTGCCGCTCCTCCTGCTCGGCGGATGTCAGACAGACCATATCTCTTTTCTCGCCCCCGCAGGCCCTGTTGCAGCATTGCAGCGACACTGGTTCGAGCTTCTGGTCGCAGGCCTGATTCTGGTCATTCTGCCCGTGCTGATCGGGGTACCGTTCTGCCTGTGGCACTACCGGGCTGAAAACAGACGAGCGACCTTCCGACCGGACTGGGATTTCGCCCTGCCCCTGGAATTTCTTGTCTGGGGCTTTCCTGCTGTTGTTGTGATTGCTTTCTCCCTGCTCGTATGGGGGCCAGAGCGTCGTTACAGCCCGGAGCAGCCAATCACCGACGGTGCTCCGCTCAGCGTGGATGTGGTGGCCTTAAACTGGAAATGGCTCTTTATTTATCCCGATGCGCATGTCGCGAGCCTTGACCATCTAGTGCTGCCCAAAGGGCGGGAAATCGTCTTTCACCTCACCTCCGATGCCACCATGCAGTCGTTCCTCATCCCGTCTCTGGGTAGCCAGATCTATGCCATGGCGGGCATGGTCACCCGGCTTCATCTGCTGGCCGACCGACAGGGCCGGTATCTGGGGGAAAACACCCAGTTCAACGGCATGGGCTTTCAGGATCAGAAATTCGCCGTCGATGTGGTGCAGCCCGACCAGTTCGAGCAGTTTCTGACGCAGGCCGGCCAGAGCACCCTGCATCTCGATACCCAGACCTATGACGCCGTGCGCAAGCAGGAAAACGGCCGCAAGACAGCGCAGACGCTGCTGCATGATTCCAATGCCACCATGGCCAGCTTTTCGGCCGTACCCGACACCTTCTTCCATGACATCGTCAGCCGCTACGACGACTCCATGCCCCATGATCACGGCTGAACTGCCGTGATCCCGCCGTTGTCCGTGCAACGCCCCGATGACCGGAGACCCACTTTTGCGCCATTTTCTTTTTGGTGAGCTCGGCTATGACGCCCTGCCATTTTATAGCGCAATCGCAACGGTTGCCGCGTCGGTGGTGGTGCTGGGGGCTTTGGCCGTGCTGGTCTTTGTCACCTGGCTGAAAGGCTGGAAGGCGCTCTGGACCGAATGGCTGACAAGCGTGGACCACAAGCGCATCGGCATCATGTATGTGGTGGTCTCATTCGTCATGCTGGCCCGCGCAGTGGTCGAGGCCGCCGTCATGCGTTCACAGCAGGCGGTGGCCTACAACAACCCCGGCTTCATTCCGCCGGAACATTTCGCCCAACTTTTCACCACGCATGGCACGATCATGATTTTCTTCATGGCCATGCCGTTCCTGATTGGCGTGTACAACTTCGCCATGCCGCTTCAGATCGGCGCGCGGGATGTCTCCTTCCCCGCCATGAACTCCATCAGTCTGGGCCTGACCAGCGCAGGTGCGGTGCTGATGATGGTTTCGCTCTGCGTGGGCAAGTTCTCGACAGGAGGCTGGACCGGTTATCCCCCTTATACGGAGCTGTCATTCAGCCCCGGCGTGGGGGTTGATTACTGGATATGGGCGCTCACGCTCAGCTCCATTGGCAATACGATGACCGGCATCAATTTTGCCGTCACGATCTACAAAAAGCGTGCGCCGGGCATGACCCTGTTTCGTATGCCGCTCTTTGCCTGGACGGCGCTGTGCATCTCGATCCTGATGATCTTTGCCATGCCGCCGCTTACGGTCGCGACACTCATGCTGGCGATGGATCGCTATCTGGGCATGCATTTTTTCACGAACGAGCTTGGCGGCAACATGATGAACTACATCAACGTGTTCTGGCTGTTCGGTCACCCCGAGGTCTATATCCTCATCCTGCCTGCCTTTGGTGTCTATTCCGAAACCATCGCGACGTTCTCGAACAAGTGCCTGTACGGTTACACCTCGCTGGTCTGGGCCACGATCTCCATTGCCGTCCTGTCCTTTACAGTGTGGCTGCACCATTTCTTCACCATGGGGCAGGATGGGAACGTCAATGCGGTGTTCGGCATTGCCACCATGCTGATTGCCATCCCCACCGGGGTGAAGGTGTATGACTGGCTGCTGACCATGGTGCGTGGGCGCATAAGGACCAGCGTCCCCATGCTCTATGCCTGCGCCTTCATGGTGCTGTTTGTGGTCGGTGGAGCAACCGGCGTCATGCTCGCCAATCCGGGCTTCGATTATCAGGTGCACAACACCCTGTTTCTCGTCGCGCATTTTCATAACATGCTCATTCCCGGCCTGCTTTTTGGCATGTTGAGCGCCTATCACTACTGGTTCCCCAAGGCATTCGGGTTCCGGCTGCATGAAGGCTGGGGCCGGGTGATTTTCGGCTGCTGGGTCGGCGGCTTCATTCTGGCTTTCATGCCGCTCTATATTGTGGGCGCGCTTGGCATGCCGCGACGAAGCCAGGAGTTTTTCGAGGCAGTTTATCGCCCTTATCTCTGGGTCGCGCTTTGCGGCGCATTGCTCGTCCTATGTGCGCTGGCCAGCATGGTCATTCAGCTCTGGACCAGTATCCGCGATCGCCAGCGCCTCGCTGTGCCGGCAGGCGATCCATGGAATGGTCGCACCCTCGAATGGTCGGTGGCGGCACCGCCACCCGAATACAACTTTGCGCTTATTCCCCAGATCGACAGTGTCGATGCCTTCCATCAGGCGAAGAAGCAGCACACGGCGTGGCGCGCACCCGAGCATTATTACGATATCGAACTACCTTCGAGCACGCCGGTCGGGTTTGTCTGCTGCGTGGCCAGCGGCGTATTCGGCTTTGCGCTTGTCTGGCACATCTGGTGGGCGGTCCTTCTGGGCGCAGCGGTGTTTTTCGGGGCGATTATCGTACGCAGTTTCAACCGCAATACGTCCTATGTGATCCCGGCTGCGGAAATACGGGCGACCGAGGAACGCTGGCTGCTGACCCTGCGCGAAAGCCCGGCCATTTCCAATGATGCCATGTTTACCACCGCCAATCGCGGTCTGGTCAGGGAGCCTGTCTGATGGCGGCGGATGTTCACGGCAAGGGACCGAGCCATATCGGTATCCGTCTGAGCCATTCAGCACCGGAATCACATCAGGTAGCTGTACGCTCCCAAGCCGAGGAAGCCCTGTTCGGGTTCTGGGTCTTTCTGATGAGCGACCTCATCATCTTTTCGATGCTCTTCGCCACCTATGCGACGATGGGGCATTCTCTGGCCGGTGGGCCCGGCCCGCATGAGCTGTTCGATCTCTCCTCCGCAGCGTGGGAGACCGTGGCACTCCTTCTGAGCAGCTTCACCTGCGGTCTTGCGACGCTGGCCATGCGTTATGACCGATCGACGGGCAAGACACTATTCTGGTTTGCAATCACCCTGGCGCTGGGCATCGTGTTCCTGTCGCTTGAGCTGCATGACTTTCTGAGCATGGCGCAAAAAGGCGGTGTTCCGTCGCGATCCGGCTGGCTCTCTGCAAGCTGGGCGCTGATCGGCACGCATGGCCTGCATGTCACGAGTGGCTGCATCTGGATGCTGATCATGTTTGCGCAAGTCGCGAAATTCGGCCTCGATCCGCTGGTGCAGACACGCTTCATGCGCCTGGCCCTGTTCTGGCATTTTCTCGATATTGTCTGGATCGGGATTTTCTCGATCGTCTATTTGCTGGGAGCCCTGTCATGAGCGATCGTCATGCGCAGGAGCGCCGTCAGGAACTGCACGGCTACATCATCGGCCTGGCCCTTGCACTACTCCTCTCCGCCATACCTTTTGCAGGTGTCATGCTGGGGCTGTTACCGCGCCCGAGCCTGATCTGGATCATCGCCCTGCTGGGGCTCACTCAGATCGTGGTGCATTTCCGGTTCTTCCTGCACATCGACCTGTCACGCTCCCATCGTGACGACCTGCAGCTGATCCTGTTTTCGCTGCTGATCGTCATCCTGATGGTGGGTGGAACGCTATGGGTGCTCGGCAACCAGCGCCATATGATGGGCTAGGGCGTCCACTCAGGCAGCCCGTGAGTTACGGACGGTATGCCTTTCGCAATACGGTCCGGCGGCGACGATGCGTACGCTGAGCAGCGCAGGATCGTCCTGCGCGGGCAAGTCGAGTGGCAAGGTGGCGTGACCCAGGGTCCAGCGACAATCTCCCCCTTTTTCCCCGTCCCATCCCGGCAAAGTTTCCCGTTCCAGATGGGTCCGTATGGCATGCGTGCCATCCGGGCGATAAAGCGTGATGTCACCGACCAGTACGCCGAGCTCGCGACGATCATCGACAAAGGGGCCCAGCGTATCGAATGGTCTTGCGCTGTGTGAAACAAGGCGAACGCGCTCAACGCCAGGGGGGAGTGTAAACACGACCCGGTCACCCGAGCGACGTCTTTGATCGATACGCCAGCCGCTATCTGTCACCAGATACAGACCATGATCAAACTCCATTTCTTCGGGCGTTTTATGCTCTGCGTGGCATCGCTCAAGAATGGCGTTGAAGATCGGCTCGACGAAATCGCGATCAACCCGCAATGGGGCGGCACCATGAGACGCCCAGCTCCGATAGCGAGGCTGCCCATGGCCGGCTCCCTCGTTCAGCGGTGTAACCGTGTCAAGAAAGCTTTCGGTAAGCACATTGTTCGCGCGTATTATACCATGATTCTCTAATTCAATATGGTAATATTCATAAGTCTCCATCTCGTATTCATAATGGATTGACTTTCCATTAACGAGCATTCGTACAGGAACGAAGCCCCCGTCGAAATAAAAACAATGCTCACTCGTCACAAGAAGATCCTGATCAGGCAGACGCAAACCCAGGCTCCCGGCACAGACACGGACCGGATAACCAGCCCGATCGTCATCGCGCAGGGGCTGAACCACCGCTCGAGCCTTGAAGAGACGGGAGATCCTCTCAGCGCAGGCCACATTGTCTCGATACACTGTGATTTCCTGACCGACCGCGAGGGTATCGATTGCATGCCGCCCCTCGGGCGTTTCAATCAAGGCGCCCGCAAGGAAGCACGTGGTTGCTGAACCGCCGTAGATCGACAGCCCGCCCCCAGATGTGATGACCGGATCGATGACTGTTGCGCCACTACTGATCACCATAGGTCCACCGTCAGAGAGCTGAGGACTAATGATGGTTGCCCCGCTCAGCGCATAAGCGCTGTCGACACCGTATCCACTGTTGAGAAAGGTGTCCCGGACCGAACTTGCACCCGAACTGAAGTAAACCGGGTTCGAGTTCAGCAGGTTGCCACTCGTGACACCTCCCCCGTTAACATAAACGTAGCCATTCCTGATCTCGGAATTGAGCAGGAGACCACCGCTCAGCACAGAAACTGTTGGCAGCCCGCTGTCTGCCAGAAGGCCTGAGACCGTTGCGCTGGCCGTAACGTAAAGTGTGCCCCCATTCATCCGGATGGGACCATCGACTGTTCTTGTACCAGCCGCGTTGGTATAGACCGTTTTGGTTCCATTCCAGACTGCGGACCATACTCCCGTGACCAAAGTCGCACCGCTTGTCGGTATGACGGGTGCTGAATTGACGGGCTTGCCAACGACCGTACTGATGAAAGCCGAGCCACCTGGCTGAATATTAAGATCAGTCACAACCGCCCCGGAACTGAAGGTAGCGGTCCCCCCGGATGAAACGATCACGCCATTGACGGTCGCCCCTGAATAAAAAACCATCGGGCCACCAGCCGACGTCGTGGCATTGCTCACGACAGAGCCTGCGCTGAAGAAAGCCGTGTCGGCTCCATAGCCGGGTCCTGCATAGAATGTATCGTCAATCGACTTGGCCCCGCTGAAATAATAAGCGGGATCGGAATTGAATACGCTTGCGCTCGTCGTAGCGCCTTGCAAAGCCGAAACGTAGCCGTTCGTAATGGTCGAGCTGAGAAGAACGCCGCCAGAAGACACAATAACCGTGGGTATGTTTCCGGAATTGGTGACACCCGAGGCCGTCGCGCCACTCATCACATAAAGGGTTGCCCCACCGACAAGCTGGACGGGGCCATTGTAAGTCGTAGCACCACTCTGGAAGATAGTCTGACCTTTTGCATCAAGGACTGCTGACCAAGTGCCTGTGATGTTCGTGGCCATTCTGAAGCTCCTTCAAGCGCTCTAGGCATTAACGCTCATTGTGCCTGGGTTCCCGATCACAAGATCAAGTTCCCGCGGCAAGAGCTGAGTCTTTCTATTCACACTTTGATAGATTTGCTAATTAGAAACAGGAAATGATGATCACATTTTCCTGTTGTAACGATGAAGTTAACTAAAGTTCCATGATGTGGATTTGGGAATAACTCATAAATCCACGTCTATCAACGATATTACTAATTCTAATAGTGTTCGATATGTGATATTTCATTTCCATTTCCGGAAATCATCAATATAACATTACACAAAATATCACGATAATAATATAGTTGTATATGAAAGTATTGGTATATACAAAAAACAAGACCGTTCATTTCCGAAATGCAGAAAATATGAGCCCATGTATTAGGTTATGCATCCGTCTGAACTCGAAAGAAAATGCCCGAAACGAATCCTGTTTCGTTTCGGGCATCGCTTGAAACCAAAAAAAACCAGCAAGCTTCAGAGTTGCGGCATGCCGCCATGCACTGGCAGCAGGGCTCCTGTCGTGTAGCTGTTGTTCGGGTCTGCCAGATAGACATAGGCTCCCGCCAGTTCAGCTGGCTGGCCAGGACGCCCCATGGGGGCCTGCGAGCCGAAATCCTTATGCTGTTCGGGCGGCATCCCGGTTGCAATGAACGGTGTCCAGATCGGGCCGGGGAGTACTGCGTTTACGCGGATACCCTTCTCGACCAGGCTTCCGGCAAGCCCAACGGTGAAATTGGCAATCGCAGCCTTGGTCATGGAATAGGGAATAAGAATGGGCATCGGCGTGCGTGTATTGACCGATGAGGTATTGATGATCGAGGCCCCCGGCTTCAGATGCGGCAGGGCTGCCTTCGTGATATAGAACATCGCATGGATATTGGTGTCGAAATGGCGGCGCCATTCCTCATCTTCGATATCCAGAAAATTTTCTCTTGGATGCTGGAATGCGGCATTATTGACCAGAATATCGAGCCCACCGAAGGCCTCGACCGTCTGGCTCACCAGATGCTCGCAATGGGATTTCTCGCGGATATCGCCGGGCAGGAGGAGGCAACGACGACCGGCCTTCTCCACCGATCGCGCAATATCCTGCGCGTCCTGCTGTTCGGCCTCGAGATAAGACAGGGCGATGTCTGCCCCTTCTTTTGCGTAGGCGACAGCCACAGCGCGCCCGATGCCGGAATCACCCCCTGTGATCAGGGCGACAAGACCGCTCAGGCGATTACTGCCCTGATAGCTCTCATCACCATAATCGGGCTCGGGCGTCATTCGGGCGGAGACACCCGGAAACTCCTGCGGTTGCACCTCGAAAGGAGGGCGGGGATAACGCGTGCGGGGATCGATAAGGGTCATGATGGCTCAACTTCTCGAAAGATGATGAGCCTGCAACGGCGGCCAAACGATGCGGTTCTGCCTATTTATTATCGCGCTGCCATGCAACTCGTGGGCCGGACCGCGGGCGCAGTGAAATTACCCCGCCCCATGCAGAACAGATGCTACCCCTTCATATGAGCGAATATGCCGCCGCCGAGACTCAGCCCTCGGCACTGGCCTGAGCGCCCTGATGATCCCCGATCACCCATTCGGCGGCGCGTATGCCATCGATACCCGCCGAAAGAATACCCCCGGCATAGCCTGCGCCCTCACCCGCCGGGAAAAGACCGACCAACCCAGGGCTCTGCCCCGTTTCGTCACGCGGCATCCGGATGGGCGACGAGGTACGTGTTTCCACCCCGGTCAGCACGGCATCGCCCATCGAGAACCCCTTGAGCTTGCGCTCGAAAGCCGGCAGCGCCTCGCGAATGGCCTCGACCGCGAAATCTGGCAGGCAAAGCGACAGATCCGTTGGTGTTACACCCGGCTTGTAGGAGGGCACGACCTCACCCAGATGGGTCGAGGGGCGATTGGCCAGAAAATCCTCAACGCGCTGGGCGGGCGCGCGATAATCCCCGCCACCCGCAACAAAGGCAGCCCGCTCCCAGTGTCGCTGGAACGCAACGCCGCCCAACACATCCCCCGGATAGTCACGCTCGGGCGAGACATCCACCACAATACCGGCATTAGCGTTACGCTCGGCGCGCGAATACTGGCTCATGCCATTTGTCACGACCTGTCCCGGTTCGGAGGTAGCGGCGACAACCGTGCCACCAGGGCACATGCAGAAGGAATAAACCGCCCGACCGTTTTTTGCATGATGCACAAGCTTGTAGTCGGCCGCACCCAAAAGCGGGTGGCCACCCTGATCGCCAAAGCGTGCGCAATCAATCAGCGATTGCGGATGCTCGATACGCACCCCGATGGAGAACGGCTTGGGCACCATGGGCACGCCCGCATCCCGCAGCATCTCGAACGTATCGCGCGCGCTGTGACCAACCGCCAGAATGGCGCGGTCGGTATCGAGCGTGCTGCCATCGGAAAGAACGAGCCCCGTCAGGCGTCGTGGTTCGCCCTCGGTACGCAGACCATCGACACGCACACCAAAACGATACTCGCCCCCCAGACGCTCGATCTCGGCACGGATATGCTCCACCATCGAGACCAGCCGGAATGTTCCGATATGAGGTTTGGAAACGTAAAGGATTTCCTCCGGTGCGCCTGCCTTGACGAACTCTTCCATCACCTTGCGGCCCAGATGGCGAGGATCACTCACGCCGCTGTACAGCTTGCCATCCGAAAAAGTCCCTGCCCCACCTTCGCCGAACTGCACATTGCTTTCAGGTGTCAGTTCAGAGCGACGCCACAGGGCAAACGTATCCACCGTGCGCTCACGCACGATCTTCCCGCGCTCGATAACGATGGGCTTGAGACCGGCCTGCGCCAGAACCAGCGCTGCCATCACACCGCATGGCCCGGCGCCGATTACCACGGGACGAAGAGGACCCGGTTCCGCCGAAAGCGCCTTGTAGCTTATCTCTGGTGTCGGCATCACCGAGACCGTGTTTTCATGGGCTGCGAGAACGACGTCTTCATCCCTGACCGCGCAATCGACGCTGTAGATCAGCATGATGCGCCCACGCTTGCGGGCGTCATAGCCACGCCGCGCGATAGTGAACGCGGTCAATGCCTCGGATGGCACACCGAGGCGCTGAAGAATGGCCTCGCGCAGGGCATCGTCTGAATGGTCGAGAGGGAGCCTGAGTTCTGTTAGCCGGATCATGTGGGCTGCAAGTCACGAACTGGGCGTATCTTGTCAAGAAGAATAGCGCGATCTGCCTCGATCTGACAGGTTACACCGGCAGGACGAGGCCTCCTCTGCACAATGCCGCCTTATGCTGTCGCCATCGGGATACGTGCCCACTGCATTGCTGATAGCCCTATGGCAGGCAGGGCTGAGGCCATTCCCGGCCTCCACCCCATACCCGTCAGAGTGCGGGGCGCTGCGACTCCGTGTGTTCACGGATCGCCTTGAATTCCGAACCCTGCTTCCAGCTTGGCCACATGCGCGAAAAGGCCAGACTTCTGCCCACTTCGTAAAGCGCCGCGGCGTCCTCAGCCGCCCCGCGCAGATCCCAGCTGGCGCTCCAGGCATCGCAGGGCTGATGATAGCAGGCCATATAGCCCTCAAGCCATTTGCGACCCGCTGGGACACCACCGTTCACGAGGTCCGGGTATCCGGCCAGATCCATGATCGGCAACACCGGCACACCGGCACGGGCAAAAGGCAGATGATCGGCGCGATAGAAGGCCCCGCGTTCAGGCAGGGCTTCGTTGACGGTCACACGCCCCTGCGCGGAAGCGATCGTCGCGAAATCATCCTGCAGGCTATCCTGCCCGGCCCCTACGAGGAAGGCATTACGCGAAAGACCCCCCATCTGCAGCACGTCGATTGTGAAATTCGCAACCGTCTTGGGCAGAGAGATCAGGGGATGCTCTACATACCAGGTCGACCCCAGAAGCCCACGCTCCTCAGCCGTCCAGGCGCTGAAGAGAATCGTCCGCTCCGGCTGAGGGCCGGATTTGAAGGCACGGGCAATTTCCATGACCGCCGCAATGCCCGAAGCGTCGTCAATGGCACCGCGCCGTATCAAGGCCTCGCCATTGGGGCCGCGGCTTTTGCCGAACGCATCCCAATGCGCCCCATAAACAATCGTCTCGTCAGGATGAGTGCTGCCCGGGAGCTTGGCCAGAACATTCCGGCTTTGCAGATGCGACGTGGTGACATCCAGCGTCGTGGTCATGGTGACACCCGGCAGGGTGACAGGCGTGAAATCGGCGCGACGTGCCTGCACGCTCAGCTTGTCCAGATCGAGACCCGCACGAGCAAACAGGTCATGGGCAGCCTGCCCCTCCAGCCAGCCTTTGACGATAAGCGATTCTGGCTTGCCCTTGCGTTCGAGATCAAAGGCCTCCCCTCCTGCCGCAATGACCGTGCTCCAGGGATAGGAAGCTGCCTCTGTATCATGAACGATCAGCGCGCCAACGGCGCCCCTGCGGGCCGCCTCTTCATATTTATAGGTCCAGCGGCCATAATAGGTCATGGTCCGACCACCGAAGCGACCCTTCACGGGCTCATCGGCAGCAGCCTTGAAGTCAGGATCGTTGATCAGGATGACCGCAATCTTGCCCTTGAGATCCACATTCTTGAAATCGTCCCAGTCTCGGGCAGGTGCCGTAACACCATAGCCGACAAAAACGAGCGGCGCTTCCGTAATGCGTATCTGTGAAGCGGGCGTCCCTGTAGTGAGATAGATCTGTTCCGATTGATGGAAATCGATCCCTCCCGCCCCACCGGTCTGAAAATGAACCACGGAATCGGGCGCGATCCGCGTATGGATCATCGGAACTTCCTGGGTCCAGCTTCCATTATCACCCGCAGGTTCCAGACCGATCGCCTGAAACTGGGAGACGATATAATTGACCGTCCGTATCGCCCCCATCGTGCCGGGCGCTCGTCCTTCATAGGGATCGGAAGCCAGCGTACGGATCACGTCCGACATACGATCCGGCTCCATCGGGGCATAGACCAGCGGTTCAGCCGCAAGAGCTGGCATCGCGGCCAGAACGGTTCCGGCGACGAGAACTGCAGCGGACTGACGTAGCGATCGCATCATGTTTTCCTTGCTTTTGCGGGACGCGACAACGTCTCGATCACCTGATTGCGCCCAATGCGACAGGGCGACGCCATCGTAGCGAGCCTCTGGTCCGCTGCCGTGCCTGCGTTGCGCACCTCCTGCCTTGGGTAAATCGACCCTTTGCGGGCAAAGACGTTCAACCAGAGGCAAATCTGAAAATCCGGATATCACAGTGCGTTCGCGCATCCTTACGACGAACGACCTTTTCGAATCACGTAGGGTGCAGGCGCCCCTTTGGGCAAAATGAAAGCCTGAGGCGCAAGCTTGAAAAAGCCGAGAAACCTTCACCAGAATACCCAATAACGTTAAAAAATCATTAACGGGCAGTAGCCCAACTCCATGCTGCGTATACCACTCCACCGAGGCCGATAATTCAATAACGAAATTGAATGATTTGATGACAAACCCTTTCCAGGGGGAATAACGGCGAAAATCAATCCCATCCCATTCTGTTCCTTTATCAGAAATGAATCGGATATATGTCGCCGTATGATTGATTCATTACAGTTTGACCAAGTGTTTCTCAGTAAACAATTTATAATTACGTTAACTTTTTGACCAAAATCATTCAGCCCGACCACCCTCCGTCATTCTGCATGTGTGACGCCGGTTCATCTTGGCGGCTGTCGTGTCGATGCCCTATATGATCCCTGTCCCGCACAATCTCTCTGGCAATATTTACCGAAGGCAATTTCATGGCCGAACACGCCTGCGACCATGCCCACCACCATGATCATCATTCCCACGGGCATGACATAGATGGGCATGAACACGGTCATGACGATCACGAAGCACATGGGCATGGGCATGGGCATGGGCATGGGCATGGGCATGGGGGACATCACCATGTTCATGAGCCCGCAAGTTATGGCGGCGCGTTCCTTCTCGGGATGGCGCTGAATATTGCCTATATCGTTGCCGAGACTATATGGGGATTACTGGCCCATTCCCTCTCGCTCCTTTCGGATGCCGGGCACAATCTATCCGATGTGCTCGGGCTCGGGGCGGCATGGCTTGCCCACAGTCTGGCCCGGCGTGCGCCGACCACGCGCTTTACCTATGGGCTCAAGCGCTCCACCATCCTCTCGGCCCTAGGCAATGCGGTACTGCTGCTGCTGGTAACCGGCGGCATTATCTGGGAAGCCATCACGCGGCTTGTCGCACCGGGGGAGGTTGCCGGACGCGTTGTCATGCTGGTGGCGTTCGGGGGGATTCTGGTCAATGGCGCGACAGCCCTGCTTTTCATGCGGGGAGGCAAGGATGACCTCAATCTGCGCGGGGCCTTCCTGCATATGGCCGCCGACGCGCTCATGTCCTTTGCTGTGGTCATTACGGGTTTCATCATCATGATGACCGGATGGGCCATTCTCGACCCCATCGTGAGCCTGCTGGTCTGTGTGTCCATCATCATCGGTACGTGGTCCCTCCTGCGCGCCTCACTCGATATGGCACTCGATGGCGTGCCCGAGCAGATCCGTCTGGATGAGGTCGAAGCCGGCCTGCTGGCGCTGCCTGATGTTGAGGGCCTCCATCACCTGCATGTCTGGTCGCTCAGCACGACTGAAACCGCGTTGACCGTTCATCTTGTCAGCAATGCCGATGCCACGAGGCAGGCCGGTATCCTGCGGGAGGCGACCACCATGCTCGCCAGGCGCTTCAGGATCGGCCATGCAACCTTCCAGATTGAGGCCGCCGGGTCGCCTTTTCCCTGTAGCCCTCATGATCACGGGACGACATGCGGCGATAATCCTGCCTGTCAGGGTGCCGTTTCATGCTGAAGCAGCCCGAAAAGATCGTTTTTGGCTGGTTCTCGCTGCTCGTAAGCCTCGTTGCCCTCGGGCTGAAATACGTGGCCTGGCGGGTCAGTGGCAGTTCTGCCCTGCTGTCCGATGCGCTTGAAACGATCATCAATGTCGCTGCCGCTCTGGGGGCTCTGTGGGCACTGAAAGTGGCACAGCGTCCAGCGGATGAGAACCATACCTACGGGCATGACAAGGCCGAATATCTCTCTGCCGTCAGCGAGGCTGTTCTGGTGGTGCTCACCGCCATAGGGATCGCCTGGGTCGCATGGCAGAGCTGGTGGGCGCCCAATCATGATCTCGCCCCGTGGCGTGGCATCTTGTTCAACGCGCTTGGCGGTGTGGTCAATCTGGTCTGGGGGCTCGTTCTGGTGCGTCAGGGCCGCACGCGCCGCTCGCCCGCCCTCACAGCCAATGGTCGCCATGTCATTTCCGATGTCTGGACAACAGTCGTCCTGGTGATTGGTATCGCGCTCATCCCGCTCACCGGCTACACGCGCCTCGATGCCATTCTTTCGGCTCTTGTGGCCGTGAACGTCCTGCGCGTCGGATTCGACATGATGAAACAATCCATCGCCGGGCTGATGGACGAAGCGCCAGACACGGACACGCTCCAGATGATCCGCGCAGTCATCTCTGAACATGCCAGCGGTGCGATTGAGGCCCATGACATCCGGGTGCGTACCGCAGGCAGTGTCAGCTTCATCGAATTTCATCTGGTGGTGCCTGGCACCATGACCGTATCGGACTCGCATGACATCTGCGACCGGGTCGAACACGCCTTGCGCCGTCATATCGGACGCGCCCTTATCCATATCCATGTCGAGCCTGAAGAAAAGGCCAAGCAGACTGGCATCCCGGTGCTGGCCTGAAACGAAAGACGGGCGAACCGGAAAAGGCGACGCCCGTTACGTTTTTTCGTGACAAGAGTTTCTTGACCAGTTGCCCGGGGTGCTGGCAGGAGCGTTCCTCATCGGTCGGGGCCTCCCGACTTTCAGCCAGGCGAGAACCTATGCGCCCCAGCACCGCTTTGCGGCAAAAGAACCGGATTCTGCATCTGCGCCGCTCTGCGCGCCGAACCACCACGCAATGGCGACGCACCCTCACCTACTGGCTGGGTGCCGTTCTGGTCGGCGTCGTGGCAGTCGCTTTCGCTGGTACGGCGGACTGGGCCGCACGCGCCAGAGGCCGACTGCTGCACTGGGATCCCTATGTCATGCTGGTGGTCGTGCCCGCAGGTCTGGCTCTCTCAACCTGGCTCACCCGTCGCTTTTTCGCAGGCGCGCAAGGCAGCGGCATCCCTCAGACCATCGCCACACTGCATATCGAGAATTTCTCGATCGTTAATCGTGTTCTCTCGCTGCGCATCGCCTTCGCCAAGATCATCCTCACCTGTTTTGGCCTGCTCGTTGGCGCATCCATCGGCCGCGAGGGCCCTACGGTGCAGGTTGGTGCCGCGATCATGCACGGCTTTTCGCGGTTGCTTGGAATCTCGAACGTGGCCGCCCGTCGCGGTGCCATTCTTGCAGGCGGTGCCGCAGGTGTTTCGGCTGCCTTCAATACGCCTCTGGCCGGAATCGTTTTTGCCATCGAGGAACTCTCGCACTCCTTCGAGCAGAAAACATCGGGCACCATGCTGACCGGTGTTGTGCTCTCCGGTGTGACGGCCATCGCTCTCGTGGGCAATTACTCGTATTTCGGGCATACGGATGTCGATGTCCCTATTGGCACAGCCTGGATTGCGGTGCTGACCTGCGGCATCGTAGGGGGGATTGCGGGCGGAACATTCTCGGCCCTGCTCATCCGCTTCTCCAAAGGCCTGCCAGGGCGCATCGGGGCGCTGATCAAGGCACGACCAGTTGCCTTCGCGGCGTTATGCGGTCTGGTTCTGGCACTGCTTGGGCTGGTATCGCACGGCGCGACCTACGGCACAGGCTATACCCAGGCCCGCGCCATCATCGACGGCTCGGAGCATTATCCGGCGTCGTTCTTCATGCTCAAATTTGTAGCGACCGTCGTGTCCTATTGCTCGGGTATTCCGGGCGGCCTCTTTGCCCCTTCCCTGTCCGTCGGTGCCGGAATCGGCGGCTGGATCGCGCAATATCTGCCCCATACAACAGCCGGCGCCGTGGTGCTGCTGGGTACGGTGGCCTATTTTTCTGCCGTGGTGCAGGCCCCGCTGACAGCGACGGTCATTGTCATGGAAATGTGCGACAACCAGCAGGTGACGCTTGCCCTGATGGCCACGTCCTTTCTCGCTTTCGGTGTCTCACGCATGATCTGCAAGAACGCGCTTTATGGCGCGCTGGCCGACCGCTTCATGGAGGCAGCGCATAGCGCCGCCCCTGCCCCGATCTATACGCGCAGCAGCTCCAGCCCCGCCATCGAGACCCTGGTCGAGGAAAGCGACCGGAAACCGGGCGACAAGCCCCACGAGGCCTGATCCGAGGCCGCAGTTCGGCGGTTACGCGCCCCGCAATTGATCTGATACGCCGCGAGGCTACGCCCCCGGATCGCTCCGGGGGCTTTCAGAGCGCCAGGCAGCATCCCATATCGGGATCATGACACCGCTCTCAGTACTCGATCTCTCCTTCATTCGCGAAAACGGCACGGTTCGGGATGCTCTTCTGGAGTCCCGCAATCAAGCAGTTCATGCGGAGGCCCTTGGCTTTCATCGCTACTGGGTGGCCGAGCATCACGCCATGCCCGGCATTGCCTCAGCGGCCACAAGCGTTGTGATCGGCCATCTGGCCGCAGCCACGCAGACAATGCGTATCGGGGCGGGGGGCATCATGCTGCCCAACCATGCGCCGCTCGTCATCGCCGAGCAGTTCGGCACGCTTGAGGCGCTTTTTCCCGGACGCATCGATCTGGGGCTTGGCCGGGCACCGGGTTCCGATCAGCGCACCATGCGTGCGCTGAGGCGTCACATCGACCACGCCGAACGCTTCCCTGATGATGTGCTCGAGCTTATGGCCTATCTCTCGCCAGCAGGCAGCGCCAATGGTGTGGTGGCCACGCCGGGCGCCGGAGCAAATGTGCCGGTCTGGCTGCTGGGGTCATCGCTGTTCTCGGCGCAGCTTGCGGCGGCGCTGGGGCTGCCCTTCGCCTTTGCATCGCATTTTGCGCCGCAGATGATGGAGCAGGCGATCGCGCTTTATCGTCGCGACTTCCAGCCTTCGGCCCATCTGGCCGCACCCTATGTAATGCTTGCGGTCAACGTGATTGCGGCCGATACGGCAAAAGAAGCCGATTACCTTGCCACGTCACGGCGCCTGTTCGTCGCAGCCCTGCGTCAGGGAAAACCCGGACGCATCCTGCCCCCTGTCCTGCCAGAAGATCTCCCTTGGCCTCGAGAGGTCAGTGCACAGCTCGATACGATGCAGGGCACCAGCCTGATTGGCACAGGCGAGCAGGTGGCTGAGGGTATGGAGCAATTCATGGCCCGCCATGCGCCCGATGAACTGATGATCAGCGCGCCAATCTATGCCCCCACAGCCCGTCTGCACGCACTGACACTCGCCCGCGAGGCGTGGAGACTTACGGGGCGCGGCTGATTCTCCCCTGCACGCGGGCAGTCCTATCTCTCTCCCGCACCAAAGCCCGGTAACGGACCAACAGGATGCAAGGCCGTGAGAGTGAGCCGTGCAACCTCAATCGGAGCGTGAACGGCCCATCCAATCTTTGAAGTGCCCGCCTCAGGACAAATCAAAAGCCTTCATCCTGTTGCCTGCAAGCGCACAGGCTGCGTGGATGACGCCGAGATGGCTCAGCCCCTGCGGCGTGTTGCCCAGATACATTCCCGTCTCGGGATTGATCATCTCGGCCATGATGCCGGTATTGCTTGGCAGGCGTTCGAGGAAGCTGGCGTAAAGCGTTTCGGCCTCATCTTTCTCCCCCAGAAGATACAGCGCCTCGACCATCCAGCAGCTACAGGCCAGAAAAGCGCCCTCCTCCTCACGCATGCCGGTATAGCGGAACAAAAACGGCCCGTGGCCAAGCTCCTCTCGTATCGCACGCAAGGTCGAGAGCATACGATCACGTCTGTCCAGACCAAAGGGCACGGCGAGCGCGATCGATGCGTCCAGACCGTCCGATCCGGGGTAGAACAGATAAGCCTTGCGCCTGTCGCACCAGCACTCACGGTCGATCCATTCCAGAATACGGTCTTTCTCACGCGCCCAGCGCGGCGCGCGGTCCTTGGAAAGATGCCCACGCTCGGCCATCTGGCATGCGCGATCCAGTGCCTGCCAGCAGCTGATCTTGGACATGGTATAGTGCTGATCTTCGGTCAGCTCCCAGATCCCGGCGTTTTTCTGGCGCCAGTGATCGGCGCAGCGATCGGCAAGATCGGCCAGAAGCACGGCGGTCTTCTGGTCGAGCAGGTTGCCACGTGAGACGAACAGCGCTGCCGTCTCGAAAATATCGCCGTAGATCCCATGCTGATGCTGACCCGCCGCGCGGTTGCCGCTCACGACAGGCTTGATGCCGCGATAGCCCTCAACCTCATCATAGACAATCTCGTCATCGACACTCTGCCCAGAGAGGCCATACATCACCATCGGGCCTGACTCGCCGAGGTGATGCACCAGCCAGGCCAGCGCGGCCTTGACCTCGGCCACCGCGCCAAGCCGCAGGAACGCATTCGCCACATAGGCTGCATCGCGTATCCAGGCGTAACGGTAATCCCAGTTCTTGCCGTCCTTCAGCCGTTCGGGCAGCGAGGTGGTGGCTGCCGCCGCAATAGCCCCGCTCGATGAATAAAGCAGCAGTTTGAGTGCCAGCGCACTGCGCCGAACCTGTTCACGATAGGGGCCGTCATAATGGAGCGTGTTGGCCCAGCTACGCCACGCCTCATCGCTGGTCTCGATGCGCCCGTCGATCTCCTCGACGCTCGGTACGGCAAGAGGCTCGTTTTCGGTTGCGACCAGCGCCACGAGGGCATGGGTTTTCTCACCCACCACGATCTCGGCCTCGATGGCCTCGTCCTCTTCGCGGAGGATGCGCATGTTGGGCGTGTGCACCATATGGGCGAGCACGGACCCCACATGGAAGATATTGCCGTTCTGTGTGGTCTGGATCCAGGGCGCGACAGTGCCACAGCGCGTACCGAGCCTGAAACGCACGATGAATGTCATGCGCCCCGTCAAACCCTCGATACGCCGTGCAAATTCGGTCCAGGGCAGACGCCCGGCGAAGGTACTGTTGAGCGATTCTGTAAGCCTGGCCGAGCCCGTCTCGGTTTCGATCAGGGTTTCGAGAACATTGCTGTCCTCACGATAGCGCCGCGTGGCCTTGTAGGCGCCGACAGGGCGTATCTGGAAGAAGCCGCCCGCACGATGCAGGAGACGATCAAACATCGGAGGCGAGTCGATATTGGGAACGCAGAGCCAGTCCACACTACCATCCGGCGCCAGCAGCGCCACACAACGGCCGTCGCCAAGGGCTGCATAATCCTCGATTGGCCAGAACCCGTCGAGGGGCCCTGCGGGAGAGAGCTCCCTGGCCAGTGCGGGAAGGTCGTGCGTCATGGGCGCTTCTCTCTCGATCATGCTGAGCTGACAGGCCGTGGCGATGGCTAGGCAGTCTCGTCGGGCCATTGCAACAATCGAGAGAGGGGCAAGGTTGCCCCCTGGTATTTTTCAGAAGATTTCTATGTGGCTCTTGAAGCCCAGCATGGCCTGGTCGCGCAGCTGTTTCTGGGCACCCGGATTGAAATAATACTGGAAGTCAGGCGCGAAGGTGACACCGCGCAGCACATGGATCTGATACATCGCTTCCACCACATACGCGCTGGTCTGCGGGAACAGCGAACCATTGGGCAAAGGCAGGCCCTGCGCTGCGTACAGACGCTGGGAGCGCGTCAGATCGTCCGACACATGTGTCCATGAAAAATTCACACCGACCGCATCGAGCGGGCGCGACTTCCAGAAACCGCGATCCAGCACACCGAACGAAAGCTGATCGGCACGCGTCTGTGTCTGAGCCTTGTTGAAATAGGCGGCCCCGATCAGGGTCACACCGGCATCAGGGGCCTGACCGGGATGATGATAGACCATCTGGTCAACCAGCCCCCAGGCGGCCCAGGCACCATGCACATCGCGTGGCTTGAGCCCGCTCAGGGCGAAGGGATTGCCGTTGCCGTCGTAGTAATTGTCCTTGTGGTCTGCCGTGTCATAAGCGAAGCCCGCCTTGTAATGGCCCGGCAGGGAATGGTCATGGCCGAAACGCGGCTCCCAGATGAACTCGACCGGCATGGCCTCTCCATCAATCGTCGCGCCATTGAACTTGAAACCCGTGCGCATCTGGGCATTGCCGTAAATGGCCTGTGTCTGGGTGAAATAGACACCGAACTGGAAGATCGTGTTGTCGGTCGGTCTCAGGCGGAAGCGTGCTGCCCAGTTGGCGTCGGGATAAGAGGCATGGGCCGTGTTATCGCTCGACGCTTTCGGATTGCCGCAGAACGCGTTGTTCATGAAGTTGCAGTAGAGCGGGTTTGCCGAGAAATCTGACAGAAAGGACATGCGCCCCGCTGCGACATCGAAGCGGTCGTTGAACATGGTCTCTTCGCCATAGGCGTAAACAAGGTGGACGAATACGTTACCACCGCCGCCATAGATTTCCTGACTGGGGTTCAGATTGTCTCCGAACATGCGGCTGGCCGGAATACCGTAACGCCCGACAATCACGTCATGGGTGGAGAAGCCGGTCCAGCCTGCCAGACGCTCCCAGTCGATATCGTTTTCCATCGAATACTGACCGGCATTGCTGGCGCCTTGGCGCAGACCGAGGCCTTTTGTCGGGGCATTGAGCATGCCTGACATTTCATTCGTATTGTCGAGCAGGATCGCTATACCGCGTTCGCGCAGCCAGGCATTGATGCCCAGAGGATTGACGAAAATTGCCTCCGGCTTGGGCAGGGGGGCGACCGTCGTGTCCTTGTGCAACTCCGACAGCGATGTCTGGGTCAGGGCAGAGGGCTGCTGCCCCGCATTGACCGCACCGAGCCCGGCGGGTGCAGGAACGGCGTTCGCTGCCACGGCAGGGCCGGTCTGTGCGGATGCTATGGCCGTTGTCGACTGCTGTGCGTGAGCCACGGGGGTCAGGCAGGAAACGGCAAGGCAGGCGGAAAAGAAGCGCAGGACGGTAGAAGACAATGTCTGGCTCAAGCTCCCTGTGAACAGATGACCGTCTTTTAAGAAAACTGACAGGTTTTTTGGACCCTGAGAGTCGTCATTTTATGCCGGTTTCGTGAGCAGACCACCACTGACGGGAAAAAAACACCGTTAAATCTGATGCAAAGCCCTCATGACAAATCATTGCTGGACCGGGATTGCCGGTCGCAGCAGAGGGGCCATCGCGTTAATCGCCGATTCAGAGATCGTAATTCACGCGGAAATAGTAGTAGCCGCCGTTAATGCCGAGCTGCGACGTGCTCATGTAATATTGCGGGGCACCGAGATAGCGGTTTCCGTCAGGTACGCGCGTCGGATAGGCCGAGAAGATGTTGTTGCCACCAATCGTGGCCGTCCAGCGCGGGGTGATGCGGTAGGACACATCCAGATTGGTCGTCCATTTCGGCTTGTTCTGGTACTCCAGAAAATGAGTCGTGCTGAACTGATAAGGTCCCGGCGCATAATAGGTCAGCTGGTTGGTTGTCTGGCCCCAGCGGATCTCGTGCAGGCCGACGATCCACTTGGCGTGTGTCCAGTTGCCACCGAAAATGATCTTGCTGCGCGGATAGGCCGTCGTCAGATAGGCGATGGACGCTGCATTGAGCAGCGGCGCGCCCGTGACGGGGTTGCTCGCCTGATGCGACAGACGCGTCCGGTTGAGGTTGATCGCGGCATCCCAGTCGATACGACCATAGGCGCCAAGCTTCGTCAGATAGGTGACCGTGATATCCAGACCCTGTGTGCGGGTGCTGGCCACATTGGCAAACCAGTTGGCCGTGATCGCACTCTGGTTCCATGTGCTGATATCCGCGGGCAGCGCAAAGCCGTTCATCTGCATGGCGCTGATGGCCGTTGCACCCGAGATATTGCCCCCCGGCATGATCCGGTCGCGCATGTTGATCTGATAGATATCGGTCGTGACATGCAGATTGCGGATCGGCTCGACGATAAACCCACCCTCGGCATTGGTCGAACGCTCCGGCTTCAGGCCAGACGAGCCATTGGCCAGCGCACCGGGTGAGCCCGCACCGATCAGGCCACGCGCTGCAGTCGGCGAGATATTGAGGGCCGAGTAGTATTTCTGGGCCAGCGTCGGCGCATGAAAGCCATTGCTGATCGTGCCGCGCAGCGCGATACGGCGCGTAATGTCATAACGCAGCGAGACCTTGCCGTTCTGCGTGTTGCCCACATCGGTATAGTGCTCGTACCGCCCGGCCAGGTCGAGTTGCAGTCCCTTGGCGAGATAGGTCGAGATATCGAGATAGCCCGCCGCGACATCGCGGCTGTAATTGCCCGCATTGCCCGGATTGGTACCCGCCAGAGCATCGGAGCCATTACCATAGAGCGACCCCGGCGATCCCGTTCCCACGGAATAGCCTTCATAGCGATAGGACGCGCCACCGGCGAAGTTCACGCTGTGCGGCCAGCCACTGAACGTGAATTTACGGCTGAAATCGAAATCATTCGTCCATTGCTGGTTGTTGAAACCCTGGACATTGAATGAGGTCGGCGTGGCGCCAGTCGCCTTGTTGGTCGAAAGATTGACCGAGTTGATCAGCCCGATATCGTCGTAATCGCGGCCATAGACACTCGACACGTCCCAGTGCCAGCCACGGAAATCACCCTTGATGCCGGCCTTGAGTTCATAGTCGTTTTCGTTGAGCGTCTCGACCGGCGAATAGCCCCAGGGGTAGATCGCCTTGTAGGCGGGATAGGCATTGAGCGACGAGGCCAGACGGTAGTTCTGGTAGGACTGCGCATAGCGATGGGCATAGGTGCCAAGCGCGTAAAGCTGGATGTTGTCCGTCAGATCATAGCCTGCATTGACGGAAACGCTCTCGCGCGTCTGCTCCGGCTGGCTCAGGATATTGTTCTGATACGTGCCGGTGCGGTTATCGGCAGCGCTGCGATAGGTGTGATCCTGATGGACGAAGTCACCGCTGACATGCACGAAGCCGCGCGAGCCCAGACCGGCCCCACCATCGAGATAGACACCCTGCTGGAAGCCATCGCCCTCTGAGGTGATGCCGGTAATGTTCTGGGCGTGAAAACCACGCGCCTGCTTCTTCAGGATGATATTCACCACCCCTGCCACGGCATCCGAGCCGTACTGGGCGGAGGCACCATCACGCAGCACTTCCACATGGTCGATCGCCGACATCGGAATCATGTCGATGTCAGATGCCGTCGAGCCCTGCTGCGGGCCAGGGTTGGAATAGATATTGGCCGTGTTGTGACGGCGCTTGCCATCAACAAGTACGAGCGTCTCGTTGGGGTTCAGGCCACGAAGGCTGATCGTGTCCGTCATCGCACCCGCATCGAAACCGGCGGTCGGGGTGGTGAGCGACGGCAGAAGAAGCGAGAGCGCATCGCGCAGCGTGCCCTGCCCGGTGGCGGCAATCTGCTTGTGCGACACGATATCGAGCGGCGCGATGGAATCACGCGCCTTCTTGCCGATTTCGCGCGTGCCCGTCACCACGATGGCCTCACTGCCACCATCGGCATCGCCAGCGTGAACCGGCGCAGACTGGCGCGTGCGCAGCGCGTTTTTCTTGCCGGCATGGCTGGCCGCCGGTTTGGCCGGGGCCGCCATGCTGCTCGCGGGGTCTGCTGAGGCTGTTTGCGCCAGCGCCTCACCCCCGCAGGACATCAGACACGTCGAGGCAATGAGGAAAAACACCCCCTTGCACGCAACTGATGGCAGGAGGGTATGGGAGCGTAACAGCATGACAAACCTTACCGTTGATTCAGGATTGCCCCACTCCTCATTCGTCTGTTGCAGTTTGTCAACGGATCGGCGGCTTTTGCGCAACAAACCCACCGGGATTGTTGAAAAAATGCAACAGAATTGCCGCGCCCTGTGCAGGGGCCGGGTCTGACACCTCGAAAGGGCGGCGCTCCGCCAGCGCCAGCATCACGCGCAACGGGCCACCATGTGTGACGATGCAACAATCCTGCGCCGCCGCCATGCGCTCCTGCCAGAAACCCGTCACACGGTGCGACAGGGCCTGCACGGTTTCGCCCCCACCCGGCGCATACCCCATCGGGTTGGCCGCCCATTCATCCAGCGCATCGCGGGGCACGTCTGACCACAAACGGTTTTCCCAAGTACCAAAATCCAGCTCGGCCAGACGGGAATCGCTCTCACACGCCATCGGCCTTTGTCCTGCCTGAGCACCCTGTCCGGATACCTCGACCAGCAAATGAGCAGAGAGCGCGCAACGTGATGCGGGCGCATGAAACACCCGGACTTCAGAGGGCAAAGGAGCCCCCATCGTGCCTGAGGATCGCGCGGCCATTCCGTCGCACCAGATACGTTTCCAACCAGCGACACAGTCCTGCCAACCCGCGGCCAGATCAACGTCCAGACGCCCGTAACACAGCCCCGCCGCCACCTGCACCGCAGGGTGGCGCGCCAGCAGCATGGAAAAAGCCGGTGTCACGTGTCTGAAGGCGGTCTGGGGCCAGACAGCATGTGAAAGAACGTGCCCGAAACCAGACCACGTCGGCTGCCCGCCTCGCCCAGATCCTGCCCCTCACCATCACGCAGCGTCACGAAAGCCTCGTCCGAGCCACGATCCGTGACGCTCGCATAATGGAATTCATGCCCACGCAGCACCTGTCCGGCCGCGCCGAGTACCCCGTCATGGCACAGTCGCGCTTCACGATAGCCGAGCACCATCCTGCGGCGTGCGAAGGAGGTCCGGTGCGACAGCAGTCCCAGCATAGGATGGGTCGTGCCCGATGCATCCTCGAGACCCGCGCCCAGCACCATATACCCGCCACACTCACCATGGACCGGTCGTGTCTCCGCAAAACGCGTCATGCCTGCCCTGAAGCGGCTGGCTGCTGCCAGTGCCGCGGCATGCAATTCCGGATAACCACCGGGCAGCCAGCAGCAATCCGCATGCTCTGGTGGCGCTTCATCAGCCAGGGGCGAAAAGGGCCGGATTTCTGCCCCTGCCTCGCGCCATGTCCGGGCATGATGGGCGTAAAGGAAGGAAAAGGCGGCATCATCAGCCAGAGCGATCACCTGCCCCGGGGGCCTGAGCGTAGCCCTGTCCTGCGGCGCAGCCGGGCGATACGCCTCTGCCATGGCCAATATGGCGTCAAGATCCAGCTCGGCCTCGGCCTTGTCTGCCAGAGCCGCAAAAAAACCAGCCAGATCGCCGCGCTCGCGCGCCTGCACCAGACCCAGATGGCGCTCCGGAAGCACGATACCCCTGTCGCGCCGGAACACGCCCATAGGAGGATGCCGCAAGGCGGCGCGACAGAGCCTTTCATGACGGTCCGAAGCGATATTGTTCAGAACGGTGCCAGCAATACGCACATCAGGCATCCACCCCGTCATACCCTGTGCAATGGCACCCACGGTCTGTCCCTGCCCGCTCGCATCGAGCACCAGCAGGACCGGCATGGCGAAAAGTGAGGCGATATCGGAGGCGGCCCCACGTGCGCCGTCCTGAAGGGGGAGACCATCAAACAGCCCCATGGACGATTCCACGATGACCAGATCCGCCTCTTCCGCCGCCTGGGCCAATCCCGCTGCCATCTGGCTTCGTGTCATCGCCCAGCTATCGAGATTGGCGCAGGGTGCCCCTGATGCCTCCTGATGAAACGCGGGATCGATATAGTCGGGGCCTGTCTTGAGCGCCCGTACCGTCAGCCCCCTACGCCGGAAGGCGGCGATGAGCGACAAGGTGAGCGTGGTCTTGCCCGAACCGGAGCGCGGGGCTGCCACCATCAGCATACGGGTCATAGGCGCTCCCTCATGATGGATGCATTCAAGAGCATAGCCTTCCTCGTCAGAACCGCACATGTGCTGGATCTGGATTGCCCTCTTCGCAGATCAGACCGGCTCATCGTTGCTCACCAGCACTCTCGCCACCGCGTTGCTGCGCGGCCGCCACAGATCGCGATCGAGCAGATCGGCAAAACGGTGCTTCATGTCTGACAGCGCCTCCGGATTATGGGCCTCCAGAAACGCGGCGCATTCCTCGTTTTCCAGCAAAGCCGAGAAGGCAAGATCGATCTGTCGGTCCAGCCGTGTGGGCAGTGTTGCCGCCCAGCCCTGAAGCGCTGCGACACCACGCGCCATTTCCGAAGCACCCCGATAGCCATGGCGCATCATGCCCGCAATCCAGCGCGGATTGGCCAGTCTGCCCCGCGTCACACGCGCCACTTCCTGCGCCACATCGCGCAGCCGGGGCGTATCGGGCTGGCTGGTATCGCCATGAAGCAGGATCGGTGAATTCCCAAGGCTGGACGCTGCGGCACCAAGCCCGCCTTCATGCGCTGCCATATCGACACTTTCGAGCAGATCCGTCTCGGCATGGTCCTGCATGTGCAGCACGACCTCTGCCCGACCGAGACGACTGGCAAGCTCCGCCCCGGCCCTGACGCCTTCCCGACCGCCGCCATAGCTCCATTGTGACCCTTCAAGATAGCGACGGCCAAGCTCGTCCCTGTCCTTCCAGCCCCCCTGGCTCAGTGACGCCTCGAGTCCTGTGCCATAGGCCCCCGGTGCCGCACCGAATATGCGCGAGCTGTCAGGGTCCAGAGTGAGCGGGTTCCACTCCGCGTCTTCTGCACGCACGGCTACGGCGCGTGAGGCCTGATCGAACAGATCGATCAGCCCCGGAAACGCATCGCGAAACAGCCCCGATATACGCAAAGTGACATCCACACGGGGCCGGTCAAGCACGGTGAGCGGCACGATCTCAAAGCCGCAAAGCCTGCCACTTGTGGCATCCCACCGGGGCTGCACGCCCATGAGCAGGAAAGCCAGCGCCATATCCTCTCCCCCCGTGCGCAGCGTGGCGCTGCCCCACAGATCGAGCACGAGATGACGCAGGTTTTCGCCTTCCTCCTGGATATGCCGTGCCAGCAGAAGCTCGACCGTGCGATGGGCCAGAAGCAGGGCGGCCCGCGTGGGCACCATACGCGGGTCGGTCGTTGTCAGGTTGCGGCCCGTCGGCAGCACATCCAGACGCCCGCGTGTCGGCGCGCCCGAGGGGCCGGGAGGGATGAAACGACCGTCGAGCGCCGCCAGAAGAGCCAGACGCTCGGCCTCAGGACAGGCATCAAGACGCGCCCGTACTGCCTCGGGGGGGACATGGGCTGTTTCGGACAGCATCGCGACCAGCGCATCATGGCGGGGCGGCGTACAGCCGAAAACATGCAGGCCATCACGTATCTGGAGGTCCTTGACGTCGCAGAGATAGGCGTCGAGCCGCGCCAGCGCCTCAGCCTCATCCGCCGGATCATCCCTGGGCGTCCCTACGCGTGCATTGCGCCCATCGCCCCCTTCCCGGCCGGTAGCGCCTGAATGGCTCTCGGCCAGCACGCCCAGATCGGCAGCCCGATCGAGAATCTGACGGCGCAGCATGGTGCCGCGTCGCTTGTCCAGCCCGTCTGCCTCGGCATATTCGTCGATCAGGCGTTCGAGGGACTCCATGGCGCTGTCGAGCCCTGCACGCTGCACGGGCGGGGTCATGTGACCGATCATCACCGCACCGAGGCGCCTTTTGGCCGCAGCGGCTTCACCGGGGTTGTTGACAATGAAAGGGTAGATGACCGGTACCCCGTCCAGCAGCACAGCGGGGGCACATTCTGGTGAGAGCGCCACAGCCTTGCCGGGCAACCATTCCAGTGTGCCGTGTGTGCCCAGATGTATCATTGCACTGATATCGCCTATCCGGCGCAGCCAGAGATAGAAGCCGATATAGGCATGGCAGGGCGCAATATCGGGGTCGTGATACTGCGCCTTGCGGTCAGACTCCTGACCCCGACCGGGCTGAAGGGCGAGAATAAAAGCGCCGACGCGCAGAAAGCGCACACTGACCGGCTGAGAGGGCATCCCCCATGTTGCAATGACTTTTTGCCGGAACGACTCAGGCAGGGTGTCGAAAGCCGCCCGATAGGCGTCGGCACTCATGATGAGAGTGGGTGCGGCGCGGCACAATCTATCCGGCAGCTCTGATGCGACGAGAGGTGGCACGTCGTATCCTACACTGGCCAGCATGGTGGCGATGGCCTCGACACTGGCAAAACTGTCCAGCCCAACAGCGTGGGCGGCCTGCCCTTCGGCACCGGGATAATCGGAGAGAACCAGCGCCAGACGCCGCTCGCCCGGGGTTTCGGCTGCCAGACGCAACCAGCCCTGCATCTGGCGCACAATTTGCGCGATACCGGGGGCATAAGCCACGCGCCGGGCTGGCAGGCCGGGCGGTGCCTCATCGCGAAACGATATGGGTGCGCCTGAAAGACGACCGTCAAATTCGGGCAGGACGATCTGCATGGCAAGATCGGACGGTGACAGCCCCCGGGCGGCCTTGCGCCATCCTTCAAGCGTCGTGCCCGGCTGGAGCAGCTGGACGATGGGTACACCCGCTGCCTCAAGGACCGATGTCCCGCCATCATCCCCATGCGAGGCGAAGAACGTGGCATTCAGAATGATGTCGGGGGGCTCGTCCACAAGCCACCGGTCGAGAAAAGGCACGACTTCGGCCGCGCGAAGGGATGAGACATACACCAGATCGACCCCGCATCCGGCAGCCGCAATCGCCTCTGCCAGCGCATCGATCCCATCGAGATCGGCAGAAAGGAGGTGGGCGCGGTAGAACACGACCAGAGCCCGGCTGGAGACGTCCGTGTTCAGGCGACGGTAAATTCCGGCCTCAGGCAGCTTTTCGGCCTCGGCCCCGTCATCCGCATGTAATCCGGCAATGGCCCCCATGAGGGTGAGCGCACAGCGCAGATTGCGTGTTCCGCCCTCGCGAAACAGGCTGTCGAGCCGGGCCCACCGGGCGGGCGCGATGCTTGAGAGGCTTTCGAGTGCGGTATTCGGCGTGGCCTCGCCGGTGATGAAGGCCAGTGGAATGGCCTTTTCCCGGCAGACGAGCCTGAGTTCATCCACGCCGTAACGCCAGTATTCAGTGCCTCCGAGCAGGCGCACCACCACACAACGCGCATGGGCAATCGTCTGCTCCAGATAGAGATCCACCGACAGGGGATGACGCAGGCGCGACAGGGTGGCGACCTGCAAACTGGGGTCTGATGCCCTGTGCACATCGCGCAGGCCCAACAGGTCACTCTCGGAAAACGACAGCAGGACAAGATCGGCTGGCGCGTGGGCGAGGTCCTCGGCCACGGCCTGCCCATCCAGATCATGCGTTTCCCGAAAGAGAATATGCATGGCTCAGCCTGCGTCGAAGCTGCGCTGCACAGCCTTGGGGTCAAGCCCGTGCAGACCGATCACAACCAGCCTGCCCTCTGACGCCTCGCCCTGCTCATAGGCATGTCGGATGCGCGCGCCCACCGCCTGCACGCCCAGACGAAGGCTCTTGCCTGCCACGCGGGCAAAGCCTTTCATACGCAGCACATCATGCTCACGCGCCACCTTCTCAAGTCTGGCGATAAAGGCTTCGGCACTGGCCTGTTCGGGCAGGCTCAGCACGAAACTCGTGAAATCGTCATGCTCATGCTCATCCGCCCCGTCATGATGCGAGGGGCGTGCTGCCAGATCGTCCTCTGCCGCAGCGGCAAGGCCAAGCAGCACAGCCGGGTCGACACGCCCTTCACGGGCACGGATCACGCGCACCCGACGCTTGCGTGCAGCAAGACCGGCCTCGACCGCAGTGAGGGCGGCGTCATCCAGCAGATCCGTCTTGTTGAGAATGACCAGATCGGCTGAATCCAGCTGATCCTCGTAAACCTCTTCGAGCGGATTATCATGGTCGAGCGATTCATCTTCCTCGCGCTGCTTTGCCACGGCCGCCGGGTCATCGGCAAAGCGGCCATCGGCCACTGCCGGGGCATCCACCACGGTAATCACGCCATCCACCGTCATGCGCGTGCGCACGCTCGGCCAGCCGAACGCCTTGAGCAGCGGCTTGGGCAAGGCAAGACCCGAGGTCTCGATGACAATGTGATCGGGCGGGGTCGGGCGATCGAGAAGGGCTTCCATGGTGGGAATGAAATCATCGGCCACGGTGCAGCACAGGCAGCCATTGGTCAGCTCGACAATATCTTCCTCCGGGCAGTTCGGAATACTGCACCCGCGCAGGGTCTCGCCATCGATGCCCAGAGACCCGAATTCATTGACCACGATCGCGATGCGGCGGCCATCCGATTTCTCGATCAAATGACGCAGCAGGGTGGTTTTGCCCGCGCCGAGAAAGCCGGTGATGATGGTAACAGGAATCTTGCTCATGACAGTCTTTCAGATGCGGCAGGTTGGGCAGGTGCAGCAGGTTGAAGAGATTCGCCTGACGGCGACAACTGGCCAGGGAAACGCCCCAGAATAATATCGCGCAGGCTTTCAGGACGCTTTGAGGGCATGACCGTTCCTGAGCGCGAGTGTTCATAGGCCTTGGCATAGACCATCAGATCCTCCGCCAGTTCAGGCCTCAACCCTCCCAGAAGCCAGGACCATTTGCCGGGCATGGACAGGGTGGCGGTGCAGCCCCGCTGGCACGCCGCAAGACATTTGACCCCCTCGACACGCACACCGGCGGTGGTCGCCTGCTGCAAGAGGGCCTCGTGCAGCGCCTCACCCCCATCCCTGCAGGTGAGGCAGACATGAATGACGGGAGGCGTATCGCAAGATGTTATCGGTTCGGCCATGAACAATCCCGGACCAGGCCCGCAAAACGGGCGCAACAGGGCACAAGGATGATTGCCGGGATATCCCGGCCTGCCATAAGCCGCCCCTTGATGACGGGTGCGGGTTCATGGTCTGTCGCGCTCCGGGCACCCCGCCGGATCGTGAAATCGGTGACGCGACGGCAGGTCTCCTGGCTCATGGTCCCGGTTGCCCGGCATTGCCGCCCCCTTCCCGGCATGGTCACCAGTGGGCTGCGACGGCAATGACATACCACCTACAGTTGCGGGGGCAGCGCAGGACTGATGCACATGGCACGAACCTGCTTCCCTTTTCACCCCTTGCGAGGCACCGTCGCTCATTTCCTAGCAGCTTTGCCAAAGGAGATGCAAAGCCCGGAAAGGACAGGGCGATGCGCGCCTTTCCCCTGTGACCCGGAGCATCGCTCCATCCGATTGTTTGCAACTTGAAACATCATGTCCGTTGCTGACATCATACGGACGAGCCTGCGTGATACGACCGAGGGATGACCCCAATGCCTCATCTTCTTGTTGTCGATGATGACCAGGATATCCTGACCCTTCTCGGCAGTTTTCTGCAAAAGCATCACTATCAGGTCTCCACGGCCGAAACAGGCGAGACCATGTTCGCCATTCTGGACAGGCAGCCGGTCGATCTGGTGATTCTCGATATCATGCTCCGCAATGAGGACGGGTTCAGCCTGTGCCAGCGCCTGCGTGCGCGATCCCGCATCCCGGTCATCATGCTTTCTGCCATGGCCGATCTGACTGACCGTATTGTGGGGCTCGAGATCGGGGCCGATGATTACCTGACAAAGCCATTTGACCAGCGCGAGCTTCTGGCCCGGGTCAAGGCGGTCCTGCGTCGTGCTGCCACGCCGGGCGAGACAACCCCGTCGCTGCGGCCTGTCCTCCGTTTCGGTCGCTGGGTTCTGGATGTTGCCCGTCGCGAACTGCGCGCGCAGGACCAGTCGCTCGTCCCGCTCTCGGGGGGTGAATTCGATCTGCTGCTGACTTTTGTCGAACACCCGCAACGCGTTCTCACGCGAGACCAGCTGATGGATATGGCTCGCGGCCCCGACCATGCCGCCTTCGATCGCAGTATCGACGTGCAGGTCAGCCGCCTGCGCGCCAAGCTGGAGGACGATCCCAGAAATCCAACCCTGATACGCACCGTGCGCAATGGCGGCTATATGTTCACCGCCGCGGTGAAACGATGAGATGGGCGAGGCTCCCCCCCGATCGCGCTTTCACACAGGACACTATCTCCCGCCGCCTGATTGTCACCGTGGCCCTTGCCGCCGGGATAACGCTGCTGTTGCTCGCGGTCTTTGTCGAATTTGGCGGCCAGTGGAGCAAGCCTGATATTGAAGCCACCGGTATGGTGAGAGAGGTTGGGGCCGTGCTGCGCATGGTGCGGGTCGCCCCCGCCACGGACCGGGAAACGCTGCTGGCAGCAGCGCAATCGAGACAGATCCATTTCGGGTGGTACCCGGAAGCCTCGCCGCTCGCGAAGGCTCTGGCTGCGGGGCATTACCGTCGCAGCGAGATTGAGGAGAGCTGGCATTTCCTGAGCCCGTTTCTGGGGCAAAGGCCTCCTGCCATCGCGGTGTTCCAGGAAGATAACCCTGTCTCTACCCTCCCCGGCCTGCCCTATGACCGTTCGCTGTATCACGACGCGTATTTCGTCGGGATCCAGCTCGATGACGGCAGTTGGGTGCTTTGCGTTGCCCTTCAGCGTTTCTGGGGGCTTTACGCCTTTCAGCGCCTCATGCTGGAAGGCATGATGCTGTTTGTCTGGATCATCGCGGTGTCACTCATCGCCTCACGCCAGCTGTCACGCCCGATCGAATATCTGGCCCATGAAGTCCGCCGGCTCGACGCGCAGCCAAATTATGCACGCGTCAGTGAAGCGGGACCCAGAGAGATCCGTCAGGTGGCGGTGACGATCAACGCCATGCAGGCGCGTATCGCGAAATTCATCCTTGATCGCACCACGATGCTCGCTGCCATTTCGCATGATCTGCGCACGCCGCTCACGCGTATCAGACTACGCGGAGAGTTCATTGATTGCCCGACGCAACAGAAACTCCTGTTTCGCGATGTCGACGAGATGCAGGCCATGATCGATGGCGCCTTGTCGTTCTTCCGCGACGATGCCTCCCATGAAACACAGACGGCTTTCGATCTTTCCGGGCTGCTTGAAACCGTCGCCTATGATTTCTGCGATCAGGGTCATGATGTGCGTTACGACAATCCGGGCCGGGTGGGATATCGCGGTCCGGTCAATGCCATGAAGCGCGTTTTTACCAATCTGGTCGAGAACGCGATCAAATATGCAACGCCACCGCAGATTATCCTCGCGCCAGCCGATATGACAGACGCACCATCCGCAGGGATTCGGGCGACGGGCTGGGTCGTCACCATTCTCGATCATGGTCCAGGGATTCCACCTGATGCGCTCGATGCCGTGTTCGAGCCGTATTTCCGGCTGGACAAATCGCGCAACCGGCAGACAGGCGGGGTTGGACTTGGCCTCACATCGGCCCGTACCGTCATGCGCGGTCTGGGCGGCGATATCATCATCGAGAACCGGGCGGGAGGCGGATTGCGTGTGCGTGTCCTGTTGCCCGCTTCGGACTGAAAGACGCCAATATTTCCACATGGCCACAGACGGGACATAACGCAGAAAGACGCGACCGGCAGAAAGAGGGAAATCACCCGGCGCGTCCCCTGTCTGTCAGGAGATTGCGCCGCCTTTCCTACCCGGGAGACGCGCCTGACCATGTTCCGCCTGCCTTACGCCATTCGTTCCCTTACCCGCTTTCCGGCCCGCAAACCCGCATCACCACGGCGGATGAACCCCGGGTTCCTGTATCCCGTCCTGATAACCGGCATGATGGCGCTGACCGCCTGCGCCGGACAGGGAACGACGAAGACCGGCTTCATTGCGCCTGAGACCTATGGGCTCATGGCCCATCCTGACAATCACGGTGATGATCTGGTTTTTGCTCCCAAGGCACCGGCCGGGGTCATCTACCGTTATGCGGTGATCGAGCCAGTGCAATGGCGCCCGACGAGCAAGGCCGCCCATCTCTCCCCGCAAGCCCAGCAACGCGTGATACGGGCGTTCGAGGATGAATTGCACAAGACACTGGGCAAGGATCTGGTGATCCTGAACGAGACCGGCCTTGCCACCCTGCCCCCCGGCACAATCCGCATCAGAGCGGCCATCACCAATCTGCGTCGCAGCCAATGGTACTACAATGCCTTGCCGATTATCGCCGGATTTGCGGCCGGTGCGGCAGGAGGCGGCTTGCCCCCCATTCCCCCGCCAGCACCGGGGGGCGCCAGCGAGGAACTTCTGGCCATCGACGCAAGCAACGGAAGCACGCTTATGGCCATCGCGACCTATAATAACGGCATGCCGTGGAACATGATGGGGCAATGGCTGCCCTACGCCCATGCCCGGCGCGCCTTCCATCTCGCAGCGAATCTGATGGATGAGGAGATGCACAGATCGGGCCTCATCACCCGACCGCTCTCAGGCTGATTGCCGATGCCTTCCACACGCCCATCGTCCAGACCACGGGGGGGCGGCATTGAGACCCGCGCACCCTCATACCCCCATAATATGTCTCGATGAGACGAGGAGTATTTCCTCATGCACCCGTTACGCCTTGCCGTCAGACGACACTGGCCCCTGCTCGGCCTTGTCATCAACCGGGACGTGCTCACCCTGACCGAGCATATCCTTTCGACAATTTTTCATGGTGTCCCGCAGGGCGCTATCTGGCCATCCCGCCTGTCTCGATCGCCCTGTCGGTTTTCTGCCTCATGGCGAAACAGGGAGCGATCAGCCCCCCTGAAGCAACAGGTGGACTGCCTTTTGCACCGCGATCATGCGGCACGAAAACATGGTGCCTGATGCCCCCCATGTCGTGCAGGACAGGCAGGAGGCAGGAGATTCTGCCTTCTGCCCCATCCGGGTTCACATCAGGCAGCGACCTGCTCGCTGGCGACCGTCCCTGTCGAATAATCCTGAAGATACAATGCCGTCTCCAGCACTTCAATCGTCAGAAGAGCCTGTGTACCCAGCGCCTCACCAAGGGACAGCAAAGCCCGGCCATTCGTCCAGCGCGACTTTGCGCCTGCACCCTCATCATACCAGCCTGCAACAGCATCATTATCGAGATGGGCTGTGACAGGGCGCGTAATGTCAGACCCGAACAGGGTGACCTCGCCCACGCGCACCCCAAGGTCACGCCTATCATCCAGATAGGGACCATAGGTGTCACAAGGGCGCGCATGACGTGAAACGATCTGTACGGCATTCTGCCCCGCGGGCAGGGAGAACACCGCCCAGCGCTGATTGAGGCGGATCGGGTCCAGGCGACGCCCATCCGCCAGAACCAGATGAAGACCGGCATCATGCTCAAGCACTTTCATATGGGTCTGCGCCTGCAAACCCATAGCCGTAGCCTGCTCATCGAGGCGGGTATGAATGGTGCGGGCCAGCCCATGATCCGTGCATAGAGGTGCCGCAAACGCCGCCTCGGCCAAAGCGTTCAGCCCTGTCCCCTCGGCATTTCCCCCGGCACTGCGACACACGAACTGGCGCACATCATCACGCAGGGTTTCGGTCAAGACACCATTCGCCCTGACAATGGCATGACCCTCGGTCTTGAAATGGAAATAGGGATAGCGCGTCAGATCGGTCAGATAGAAAACAGAGCGGTGATTGACCAGCATTCTGGCCGGAAGCAGCACGCCATCAATCAGGAAACAATGTTCAGGTGTCACAGACAGGGTCGTATGGGGCATGCCCCCGCCAAACGCATTTTCGAGAATGCAGATTGGTCTGTGATCAACATCATCATGCCCGGTATGCCCGACCTGGCCCGTATTATGCCCTGTCCATGTTATGGTACGCCAACCCAGTCGCGCGCCCTGCGCGTCATATGTCATGACGTTCTGACCGGGGGTGAGTTCTTCAACACGCACTTCACCGCAATCGGTTTCGATCAGCGCACCTTCAAGGAAGCAATAGGCCGGACCCACACTGTACATTTCCGTTCCGGGGGGCAGAAAACCGTTGGGGCCGTAGGAATTGCTGAAGGGCCGTCCGGGGAGTACCAATTCAATATAGGACGGCTCACCCGACATGTTCTTGGTACTGAAATACATACTTGTTGTATTATCCTGACGATCGTAACTTGTTGATACCCATATTGAATCATTCGCATTGTTGACGACACGGAAGTAGAAATCCACTCCGGTACTACCTGGTGGCAAATTGACGTAGATTACCCAGTATTGGCCTGGCGCTGTCAGGGCGTTGACGTTGACATCAACCGTTCCACCCTTGGCGCCAATATCCAGTTCATATTGATAAAATGATTGGCTGCGTGGGAGATCAGAGGTGTTGATCGAAAAAACACCCCCATCGATAGCGTAGGTCTGGCTACCATCAAACTGGCTGTCACTGGATGTCTGCATGAATCGGATATCTTTCGATCTTCGCGTCGATTGGATAAATAGGATCGGATTTTATTTATATAAAATCACAATGTTTATTTCAACGATTCATGTTTATTCATTGAAGTGTTTATAAATGTTTAATTCGTTAAATAATTATATTTATAATGCTTTGCATTTAAATAACTAATTACCGATCAGGATTCCCTATCTGGGCTTAACCATTACTTCATTGGTTCATATTTATCATATTTTTTATTAACCAACAAATCATTTCGTCAGACAATTATTTTGGTGCACTACATGAGCAGAGACACCTAGCCTTATCTGGCGCTCCTTCCCTGCGCATGCGAAAGACCCGGCTTCTGCATGTCCATTGGCACTTCCGGGATCAGACAACTGGCACGTTGGGCGCAACGAGAGCCATAAGTGTCCATCATTGTCACGTTACCGTGAAACGTTAAAAATGTTATTTATAACGTCAAAATGATATGGTTAACTCGTTTCATGTTACGATCTTTCGTTTTGTGAGGCGTAACATAGTTACTTCTGCAGAAAGCTTTTTGCATACAGGGATCGCCCTCCCTGCCGGATTTTCTCTCGAGCGTCGGTTTGCTTCTCAATCTGCCCTAGGGGAGCGCGAGAGCTTTCCGACGCATCCTTTCATAAAATCTCGACCTCTCTCTCCCGCCGTTATCTCTGTCGCAGCCCGCATCATGCCCAGCGCGGCTTGTGACCGGAATTTTGGACGTCACGTCATGAGCAGAATCAGTACCGGTCTTGCCTCCCTTGCCCTCGTCACCACCGCGCTTTTTGGCCCGGCCGGTCTGGGGAGCGCCAATGCCGACGACAAGCCCACTGTCGGCATTGCCATGCCTACCAAGTCGTCCGCGCGCTGGATTGCGGATGGCAACAACATCGTCAAAACCCTGCAATCGCGCGGCTATCATACCGATCTGCAATACGCCGATGACGACGTGCCCAATCAGGTCTCGCAAATCGAGAACATGGTCGCCAAGGGTGACAAGGTTCTGGTGATCGCTGCCATCGACGGCACCACGTTATCCGACACACTGCACAAGGCCGCACAGCGCGGTGTGAAGGTCATTGCCTATGACCGCCTGATCCGCAATTCACCCGATGTGAGCAACTACGCCACCTTCGATAATTTTCAGGTGGGCGTGCTCCAGGCGGGTTCTCTGGTAAAGGCACTCGGGCTACCCGACGCGAAGGGGCCTTTCAATATCGAGCTTTTCGGTGGCTCACCGGACGACAACAATGCCTATTTCTTCTTCAATGGTGCCATGTCGGTGCTCAAGCCCTATCTGGATAGTGGCAAGCTGGTCATTCCGTCCGGCCAGAAGACGATGGACAAGGTTTCCACCCTGCGCTGGGATGGCGCTACAGCGCAGTCGCGCATGGATAACCTGCTGAGCGCCTATTACACCGACCGTCATCTCGACGCCGTGCTGTCGCCCTATGACGGCATCTCCATTGGCATCATCTCCTCGCTCAAGGGCGTAGGCTATGGCAGTGGCGACACGCGGATGGCCTATGTCAGCGGGCAGGACTGCGAAATTCCTTCCGTCAAATCCATCCTCGCGGGTGACCAGTATTCCTCGATCTTCAAGGACACGCGCAAGCTCGCCGGCGTGACGGCCGATATGGTCGATGCCATGCTGGCCGGCAAGACTGTGCCTGTGAACGACACCAAGAGCTACAACAACGGTGTCAAGATCGTGCCCGCCTATCTGCTGACGCCCGTCGTGGTCACCAAAGCCAACATCCGTCCGACTCTGATTGACAGCGGCTATTACACCGCAAGCCAGATCGAGTAGCGCCATGAGCCCCATTCTTGAAATGCGGAACATCGCCAAGCGTTTCGGTCCCGTAAAGGCGCTGAGCGATGTCAGTTTTTCGGTCGAGCCTGGCGAAATTCATGCGCTCTGCGGAGAAAATGGCGCAGGCAAATCGACCCTGATGAAAATCCTGAGCGGGGTATACCCCGCCGGGAGCTATGACGGGCAGATCGTGTTCGATGGTGAAGAGCGCCGCTTTGCCGATATCAACGGCTCCGAGGCGCTTGGCATTATCATCATCCATCAGGAACTGGCGCTTATTCCGCTGCTTTCGGTGCAGGAGAACATCTTCATTACCCACCCGCCGGGGCGCTTCGGCGTGATCGACCGCGACGTGGCGCGTGTACGGGCGCGTGATCTGATGCGGCAGGTCGGGCTGACGGATGCACCCGAAACACTCGTTACGCATCTGGGCGTGGCCAAGCAGCAACTCGTCGAGATTGCCAAGGCGCTCTCGAAAAAGGTGCGCCTGCTCATTCTGGATGAGCCAACAGCCAGCCTGAACGAACGCGACAGTGCTGCCCTGCTCGATCTGCTCCTTGCTTTCAAGGCAGAGGGGCTGTCGTCCATTCTTATTTCGCACAAGCTGAATGAGATCTCACGTGTGGCTGATCGTATCACCGTGCTGCGCGACGGGCGCAGTGTCGGCACAATCGATTGCCGCAACGGCCCTGCAGATGAAGACGAGATCATCCGTCTCATGGTCAATCGCGATCTGGAGCATCGCTACCCACCGCATACGCCGCATATTGGCGAAATGCTGATGGAGGTTCACGACTGGTCGGCCTGGCACCCCCTCCACCCCGACCGTCAGGTGATACGCCATGTCGATTTCCACGTTCGCGCAGGCGAGATTGTGGGCATTGCAGGCCTCATGGGTGCGGGGCGCACGGAATTTGCCATGAGCCTGTTCGGACGCTCCTTCGGCACGCGCATATCGGGTGATGTCACCATGCGCGGCAAGGCGGTCGATGTCTCTACTGTAAGCCGCGCCATTGCGGCCGGGCTCGCCTATGTCACCGAGGATCGCAAGGAACTCGGGCTGCATCTGAGCAACGAGATACGCCACAACATCTCCCTGGCCGAACTGCGCGGCATCGCTCATCATGGCGTCATTGATGACATTGCCGAGCTGCGTATCGCGCAGGATTACCGCAACAAGATGCGCATACGCTCGCCCGATGTGCAGCAGATGGCGGGCAAGCTCTCGGGCGGCAACCAGCAGAAAGTGGTGCTGTCCAAATGGCTGTTTACCAACCCTGATGTGCTCATTCTGGATGAGCCCACGCGTGGCATCGATGTCGGGGCCAAATACGAAATTTATGCCCTGATCCAGCAGATGGCTGATAGCGGCCGGGGCTGCGTGGTCATTTCATCCGAGATGCCCGAACTGCTCGGCATATGCGACCGTATCTGCGTGATGAATGAAGGGCGTTTCGTAGGTGAGTTCACCCGCGAGGAAGCCAGTCAGGAAAAAATCATGCGCGCCATCGTGCGCAGCACATCTGAATCCATGCCGATTGCCACCATTCCAGGCGAAACAGTCAATCTCGCTGTTTCCTCTCTCGCTGCGGGAACGTAACAACCATGAGCGAACATATTCTCCTCCCCGGCAATCCGCTCTCCCCTGCTGGCGATACCAGCCCCACCGGTGGTGCACCGGGCGGCCACAAGCTGGGCAATAGCGCGATGGGGCGGTTCATCCGTAACAATCTGCGCGAATACGGCATGTTCATCTCGCTGGTCGCGATCGGACTGTTTTTCGAGATCGTGACCAACGGGACCCTGCTTCGTCCGCTCAACCTGACCAATCTGGTGCTTCAGAACAGTTACATCGTCATCATGGCGCTGGGCATGTTGCTGGTGATCATCTCGGGCCATATCGATCTGTCGGTCGGCTCGGTCGCTGGTTTTACGGGGGCCGTGGCAGCGGTGTTGATGGTGCAATGGCACTGCAACGTCGTCGTGACGACACTGACCTGTCTCGCCACTGGCGCGCTGATCGGTGCGGCACAGGGCTACTGGATTGCCTATTTCAAGATCCCGTCCTTCATCGTGACGCTGGCAGGGATGCTGGTTTTCAAGGGATTGGCTCTGGCCCTGCTGGGCGGCCAGTCCCTCGGGCCTTTCTCGACCGTTTTCCAGAAGCTTTCTTCCGGCTTCATTCCCGAGTTTCTGCCTAAAATCGGGCATTACAATCCGACCTCGCTCATTCTGGGCGTGATCGTGGCGGCGGCCATGGTGTTTGGCTCGGTCCGGGCGCGGACGCGCTATCAGCGCAACGACATTGATGTCGAGCCCATGCCGCTTTTCATCGGCAAGAACATCGCCGTTTTCGGGATCATTGTCTATCTCGCCACCCTGATTTCCAGCTATCGTGGCCTGCCCAATGTTCTGATCATCATGGCCATGCTGATTGCGCTCTACAGCTTCATGACCAGCCGCACCACGCTGGGGCGGCAGATCTATGCGGTGGGTGGCAATGTGCGCGCCGCAGCGCTTTCGGGCATACGCACCGAGCGCCTCACCTTCCTCACCTTCGTGAATATGGGCGTACTGGCTGCCCTTGGCGGCCTGATTTTTGCTGCAAGGCTCAACACCGCCACACCCAAGGCTGGACTTGGCTTCGAGCTTGACGTGATTGCCGCCTGCTTCATCGGCGGGGCCTCGGCTTATGGTGGTGTCGGGCGCGTTGGAGGCGCCGTGATCGGTGCCATGATCATGGGTCTCATGAATAATGGCATGTCGATCCTGGGTATCGGGATCGATTATCAGCAGGTGCTCAAGGGACTGGTGCTACTCGGTGCCGTTTGTGTTGATGTCTACAACCAGCGCCGGGCATAGAATCTGACCGGGCCATCGGAGCCATTCCACCGGCCCTAGTCACGTAACCGCCACAAACCATGCCTTGACGGTCAGTCGCTCATAAGACTGGCAAGGCCGGGTTTGGGGCTCTTCCTGAACTCTAGAAACGATAGCCCAGGCCAAGTTCCAGAACCGGATAGACCGGAATATTGACATCGTGCTGGATACGGCGTCGCTCCCGTTCAACACTGTCTGTGAATGAAGGCAGGGAAGCAGCCGGCCCTTCGGTTGTCATGGAAACCTTGGGGTTACCTTCGGCCAGAATACCGGCATCAACCGAAAAGACGATATTGCTCACAATACGACCAGCGTAACCGAACCCTATATAAGGTGCGACCTGATTGGGAATTGCCTTGAGCGAAACGCTACCGGCATCCTGCACGTCATAAATACGACGCCCTATGCGGGCGTCGCCCGTCGGTGTTGCGCGCGCCGTGACGCGGTTACCCACACCATAAACACCAAGCGAAACGCGCAGACCGGAACCGAGAGGATAGAAATCGGTGGTCAGCCCGCCATTGAAAAACCTGAACGACCCGCCGAACTGCGCATCAAGATCATAGCCGGTTGCAGGATTATTGTTTGTGAAGCGATGATGATAAATAGAAGAATCGTTATAGGTGAAGAAATTCATGTTTCCACGAAATCCCCAATGTGAATTGGGAATACGGATACTGACCTCGGGACCGATACCAAGCGTACCGACGCGTGCCGAAACAGTCGGTTGATACCCATCGGGCAATGGGGAAGCCAAAGCCTGCCCTGCCGCCAAACCTGAAAGGGCCATGAAGAATAAGGATGCTGCTTGAAATCTGAATGACACGTTAATGCGCCTCTGCCGTTCCCTCCGCCAACAATAACGGAAGAGAGAGAAACATTAACGAGACGCATCGATACGAAAAAGGAATTAATGGCGCTATAACGGAAATGGGGCTGCATCAAGACATTTTAGACACAGCCTGATCGACGGCTTCGGGTCGCTGTTGCACCCGGATCGACCGTTCAGGGCTTCGCCCTCTTCTCCGCTTGGTAGAGCACCCGGCAAGATACTACTTCGGCGACGCTCCAGTGTTGGAGCGTCGGCTATAATGATAATTTGGCGCCTCGCCATCTGCATGGCATGGCTCCATGAAAATGACCCGCGCAGCCTGATATGAGCGAGTGACCAGGCCTTGATCGATTGTCAGCCTACGATCGGGCATGCAGGTCACGAATGATCTGCGGTTTTTTCCCGAGCAGGGATCGGCACGTTGCATAAGGCTACTCCATGTGCAGGCCGCACAAAGAACGGATCCTGACGGGCAGCGCGTGCGGCAAGATAGCGTGAAAAGCTTCTGCTTTCGATACGCATTACCTGAAAGACCGGGCGCTCCCCAGAGGGAAGGTCCGCAGCCAGCGTCATGCTTGCGATCGGCACATTCTGGTGCGGATCGGTATAAAAACCAAGTTTCCCCGTACCTCTTGGCAAGGCGCTCAGATGCTCCATGCCTTGCAGGACGCGCCCGACGACAGCCAGATTGCGATCGAGCTGACGCGGCGCCTCGGCATTGACTACATAGAGTTCACGCCCGTCCCCCGTATCTGGCGGCATGTCCCGCCCGACACCGACCACACCATAGCATTGCGCTGGCCAGATCTGCGCGCCCTCGCGACCGACGAGCCAGCCCGATGCTATGCCGGACTCTGCTGCATAGGGGTCAGGGTAAGGAAGTGGTGTGTAGTCCAGCCCTTTAAGAGGCCGCTCATATTCAGCAGGCGGATGAGCCACGAACCCCTCGGGTAGAGGGGACGCCTCGTCATGCACACGCCATTGCACGACATAATTATCCTGCACTCGGGTAATCGCACCGCCATCCCACTGATGGGACCGGGCAAGCCGCACGACATTGGCCACATGGACCGGTGCGAAATCCGATGCCAGCTCGATAACCACGCGGTCCCCATCGGCCAGCTTCATGATGAGCAACTGCTCTGGTGCCACGTTGCGCCATGCTGTGGCCGGCGCGGCATCGACAATCTCGGCAGGACTTGGCATCGCAGCAGCCGCCACTGCCAGAGAGGGAAAGAGCAGAGCAGTCAGAAGGATGAAACAGCGCATCAACCCAGAGTGCCCTTCCGTTACGATTTTGCACAGTCTTTTCTGAGACGGTGACACAGCCTCTGCAACAACCAGACGCGAGGCTGCGTCAGAGAGTTCATAATCATGCCGAGCATAGGTAAGCCCTACAACCTCCCAGCACGATCAATCAGCAGCCAGGAGGCTCACCCCTCCTGCGGGAAGGCGGCAATTTTTATCCTGAGCCAGACAAGTCACCACCCGCTTTTACGGTGGGAATACGAATGCCCTGTCCTTTTTTCTAACGGCGTGGCTTTACCGCGGGAAGCGCCGCAACAGAGCGCGCCACCCAGATTTTCAGCTCATCAGGGCGCGTGTGCAACGCCTCTGGCACAACCACATAGGTCTTGCTGGGGGCGCTTTCCGGTTCATAGCGCAGCGCACAGGCACCGGGGAGAGCAAGAAGGGCTTCGCGGTCCTTGCCCCTCATCTTGAGGGCCAGGCCGACATTGGAGAGGGATACAAAGACCTTGCCGCCGGCATATCCCATGATTCCACCAAACATGGGCCTGAAGGTCAGATCGAATTCCGCCAATTCCGGTATTGTCAGGATTTTCTGCAAAACAGCAGGGTCATAATTCATTATCTTGTCCTTTCCCTGAAGCGATACTTGAAGATAACTGCAAGACCAAATGAGCGCTCAGTTCTTTTTGCCAAAAGAAAGAAACAAGTCTGTATCTTAGTGAAAGTCCCGCGCCTTCAATCTAGGTGCCACCGCCCCCTCTTCTTCCTCGGACACGGCAATAGAACGCATCATATTCGTAATATCCTCCAGACGCTGCATCACCACGTGAATGACCTCTCCTTCACGCTGGAGCGTTCCATGGCAGGCCACAGCGTTGACACCAATCACAATGCGACGCTGGGCTTCGGCACGGTCTTTCCAGATGATGATATTGGCTGTGCCGGTTTCATCCTCCAGCGTCATGAACATCACGCCATGGGCCGTGCCCGGGCGCTGACGCATCAGAACCAGCCCCGGCACCACCACGCGGCTGCCATCGCGCAACCGGCGCAGATCGGCACAGGTCACCATGCCTCGCTCAGCCAGTTGCGGACGCAGAAACGACAGCGGGTGCTGGCGCAAGGTCAGGCCGAGCGTGTTGTAATCTTCCACAACCTCGCGACCCTCGCTCATGGGGCGGGGGGCGTAATCGGGCTCGATCACTTCGGGGCCGGGGCGATTGAGCTTGCGATCGGCAGCGGCAAAAAGCGGCAGAACCGTATCCGCCAGCCCCTTGATGGCCCAGAGTGCGGCACGCCGATCAAGATCGAGGCTGCGAAAGACATCTGCCGCCGCCAGCGCCTCAAGCGCCGAGACAGGAATGGTAGCACGACGCCAGACATCATCGAGCGACTCATAGGCCGGAAAGCGATGGGCGATCAGTTTGGCCGCGTGATCGTTCGACAGGCCCTTCACAAAGCGGAAACCAAGACGCACGGCCAGTGTCCGCTTGCCCCGGTCAGGCTCAAGCACACAATCCCAACGCGAGGCATTGATATCGATAGCGTGCACGGTCACGCCATGTTCGCGCGCGTCACGCACCACCTGAGCCGGGGCATAAAATCCCATAGGCTGTGAATTGAGCAGGGCCGCACAAAACACATCCGGATGGTGGCATTTCCGATAATTCGAGACATAAGCCACAAGAGCAAAACTCGCCGCATGGCTTTCGGGAAAGCCATAGGACCCGAAGCCTTCAAGCTGGCGGAAGGTGCGTTCGGCAAATGCGCGATCATAATGATTGGCAACCATGCCCTCGATCAGCTTCGTTCTGAAATGCGAGACCCCGCCAGTGAACTTGAACGTCGCCATGGAACGGCGCAGCTGATCGGCCTCACCGGGCGTAAAGCCAGCGCATTTGATGGCCACCTGCATGGCCTGCTCCTGAAACAGGGGGACACCCAGGGTCTTGCCAAGAATCTGTCTGAGTTCCGGCTGCGGGTAATCCGGCAGTTCGATCCCTTCGCGCCGTCGCAGATAGGGATGGACCATATCACCCTGGATGGGACCCGGGCGCACAATGGCCACCTGAATGACGAGATCATAGAACGTCCTGGGTTTGAGGCGCGGCAGCATGGACATCTGGGCGCGGCTCTCGATCTGGAATGTGCCCAGCGTGTCGGCACGGCGGATCATGGCATAGGTCGCGTCATCTTCAGGCGGTACCGAGCCCATATCGAGCTGGCGGATGCGATGCTCAGCCAGAAGCTCGAACCCCCGGCGCAGACATCCCAGCATGCCCAGGCCCAGCACATCGACCTTCATGAACTTGAGAATGTCGATATCGTCCTTGTCCCAGACGATGATCTGCCGATCCTCCATTGCAGCAGGCTGAATGGGCACGAGTTCATCCAGCCGGTCACGGGTCAGTACAAAGCCCCCCGGATGGGTGCCAAGCTGGCGTGGTATACCCACCAGTTCAGCAGCCACACGCAGAGTCAGCGCCAGGCGTCGATCTGACAGATTGAGGTTCAGCTCCGCCGCACGCGCCTTGAGCTGTTCCGGATCCCCCAGCGACGAGGCAAGATATTTCGAGAGCAGGCCCAGCAGATCCTCGCTCAACCCCAGCACCTTGCCCGTCTCACGCAAGGCTCCCTTGGGGCGATAGCGCATGAGGGTGGCACACAGCGCCGCATGACTGCGACCGTAGCGGCGATAGATCCACTGAATGATTTCCTCGCGCCGGTCGCTTTCGAAATCAACATCGATATCGGGGGGCTCGCGACGCTCTGCGGAAATGAACCGCTCGAACAGAAGGCCGGAACGCACGGGGTCGATCGCCGTAATACCCAGCACATAGCAGATGGCGGAATTGGCGGCAGAACCACGCCCCTGACAGACAATATCGAGCGCACGCGCCTGATGCACGATGCTGTGCACGGTCAGAAAATAGGGCGCGTAATCAAGCGAGCCGATCAAGGCGAGTTCATGGGCGATCTGTTGCCTGACCGCATCCGTCACACCGGCAGGATAACGCCTTGGCAGGGCCTCCTGCACCAGACGGGTAAGGGTCTGCTGCGGCGTCTCATCCGGCCGGTCAGTCTCCTGCGGATACTGGTAGCAAAGATCATCCATCGAAAAGCAGCAATGCGCTTCGATCTCGGCCACGCGAGCCAGTGCTTCAGGAAAAGCCTCATAAAGCTGCGCCACAGCACCGGGCGTCTTGAGGGCCCTGTCACCATGATTTTCACGCCGCTCCCCCAGCGTATCGAGCGTACAGTTCTCACGAATGGCGGTCACGACATCCTGCAAAACATGGCAGCGCGCCTCGTGATAGAGCACATCGCCCGTCACCACGGTGGCTACGCCACAGGAGGCGGCCAGTGCCTCCAGCGCCCGCAGGCGCAGCAGGTCACCCGGCGCATTGCGATGCGAAAGCCCGCAATAAACCGGCTGGCTATTGGCTGCACCGATCCGGGCCAGATGCTGAAACTGCTGCTGTGCCTGGGCATCGGGCTGATCGGGCAGAAGAACCAGAACAAGCCCCCGTGCCCCCTGAAGCAGATCTCCCCAGTCGAGCGAAAAAACGTTTCGCGCACCCCGGCGGTGCCCAAGCGTCAACAGACGGCAAAGCGCCCCCCACCCCGCACGATCAACCGGATAGGCCAGAAGAGTCGAGCCCTCGAGCAGATCGAGCCGACAGCCGGGCAACAGCCTTACACCGCTCTGACGCGCGGCATCATGGGCGCGCACCATGCCGGCCACCGAATGGCGGTCGGTCAGCGCGAGCGCCCTGTGCCCCTGGGCTTGGGCGACAGAAAACAGGTCGTGCGGCGCACTTACGCCACGCAGAAAGGAATAATAGGACGTGACATGAAGCGGCGTGGTCATGCCTTCTCGCCTCTCGCCCTGTCATTGGGATGATGATGCCCGCTCGTATCATGCGCCACGGCATCGGCACGTTTCATGAGTACGAAACCGCAACGCGCCAGATGCGCCACCAGCCGCTCGGCCACGAGGGTCGCCATCAGTTCATCAGCATCATGAACACGCCGACGCCCATCAAAACGCAGGGCATGGGTCAGAGCCTCCGCAATCTCGCGGGGCTCGGCAGGACGCATGGCCGGAGGAGAGGCAAAATCCTGTGTCATCAGAACAGCCCGTGGACGAACCACGCCCCGTCACCCGACCAGGGATGCTGACCATCACCCCGACGAAACAGCCAGAAGCGATCGCCTTGCTCGGTTTCCACAATCCAGTAATCGCGTATGGCCCCTGCCTGCGCGGGGTGCTGCCACCAGGCACCGTGCAGCCGCTCCGGCCCATCAGCCCCGCAAACACGCAGTTTCTGCCCTTGCCAGACAAAGCCCTGAGGCGCGTCGTGGTCCGTCAGTTCTGGCGCGGCGATAGCGCGTGGCGGTGCAAAAAGCCGGGTTGGTCGCGGCCAATGTGAGCGCCGCGAAACGCCTTCCAATGATGGAACAGGCGCAAGGCTCTGTGTCTGGGTCTGGGCCATCTCGGGGAAGGGTGAGTCGGTTTCCGCCAGATGATAGATCGCTCGCAAACCCGGCTTGTTGCGCAGTCGTTCTGCCAGAACCACCAGCGACTCTCCTGCCGGGGGATGACCTGCCTGAAGAAGCCCGCCCGCTCCTGTGGAGGACTCCGGTAACATGGCTCCCTCTGTCACCGGCGAGCGGGGCTGAGCGTGACCGACATGCAGGCTCATGACTTCGATGCCAAACCCTGGATCGATTGTCTCGATACGCTCCTGAAGCAGGCGGGACAGACGTATGGCCTCGTTAACAGGCTCAGCCGTTCCCACACGCACTGCCTGAACCACGTCATCCACGCGATGGCAAAGCAGATCGACCCGGCGCGCACCAAGGCCCCTCTTCTGCAAAAGGGTCGCGATATCCTGACACAGGACGTCCATGACCTGCGCGATGCTTTCGGCCGTGCCGATTGGTTCCACCAAATGGCGCTTCACGCTCAGGGCTGTTGCAGGCTGATCGAAATCCAGAGCTTCTTTCTGGTGTCCAAGCGCCTGATCAAGACGACAAAGCAACGCCTTGCCGAAGCGGCGCGTCAGCGCAGCACGCGGCACGGCACGCAAATCCGCCACGCGACCAATTCCCAGAAGACCAAGCCGCGACTGTTCCTCGTCATCAAGCCGCAAGGCAGCGACGGGCAAGGTGTCGAGTGCTGTAGCCACACTGCCAGAGGGGATACAAAGCAGATCCTTTGCGCCGAAACGTGCCAGAGCATGGGCCGCTCCAGCCGTATCCGCCAAAGCCGCACGAACGGCATGCCCCTGCGCCATCAGCCTGTCCCTTACGGTTTCCAGCATGGCGACCTCACCCCCGAAAAGATGAGCGCCTCCCGTGCTGTCGATCCACAGACCATCTGGCGGATCGACAGCGACAAGGGGGGAGAAGCACCGGCACCATAATGCCAGCCTGTGCAAGGCGCGCGCATCGGCTGCGGGCGTAACGGGATGCGCGGCCAGATCCGGCACAAGACTGCGTGCCATGGCCAGAAACTGACCTTTCTCCACCCCGCAATCCCGGGCCGGTTGATTGACCGCCATGATTTTCCGGCTCTGGCTCTCACGACCATAAAGGGCCAGAGGTCTGGCGGGGTCGGCTTCGGGATGCCTCTTGTGCCAGAGGGTCGTGTGCCAGTGGGGTAGCCACAGGGAAAGAAGCCGACGCATCATGGTCTGTACCGACCCTCCAGAACAGGGCATCACCCCCACGACGTCGCAAAAGGGAAAGGGACAGCCCCCCCGAAGCAGAGGGAAAAGAGCGCAGCCCCACCCTGACCGCATCGGCATGCGCAGGGCCAATACGCCAGCGCGTCCAGCAGGAATTGGGCGAAAGAGGCTGTGTGTGGCGATGCAGGACAAACCCGGTGACCATCGTCTTTTCTGCCGCCAGATACAGGCGACGCGAAGCTGTAAGGGATAATGGTTCAGGCAGGTCAGCCACAACGGCTGTCACCCCTCTGGTGCGCAGCACATCTTCCATCGTACCAACCAGGCGCGCAGCTTCGACCTCAACACAGAGCAGCCGCGCGCCATCCAACCCGGCATCACGCAGCCCCGCCAGGACCGGCACGGAGGCACAACCGGAGCCACCAGCCCTTCCCTGCGCTGCTCCGCGATGCTCGATGGGGTTTTTCTCGGAGAAGGCAGGCACAAGCCAGATGACAGGCCCCGCACTTCGCGCCAGAATCTCCGCTATGAAACGCGTCGGGCGGGCGCAAAGCACCTGATCATGCCCCTCCCCCAGAAACTCATGCACAGCCCCTCGACGCAGCCCACCCTTGAGCGCCTCGTCAACGGCAGCCATGCCCGTCTGTAGGTAAAGCGCTGCAAAACCGCGCTGATAACGCTGCTCAATCTGCACGATACTGTCGCGCAACATAGCCAACCCTGCGTTCTCTCTCATGACAGCCCTCCTTCATTGCGCCCCTAACATGAGAACAAATGAAGAACAACGGGATTGGTTGCTAAACTGGCAGCTGGTGACTGGCTGAACCGGCCGATCAAGAAACAGGTTATTTTTTTAAATCAGGGATTTGACTACCGCAGGCAAAAACGGTCGCGCTTTGAGCGCAATTTTTTTTAATGTAACAATATTGGAGCAACTCGCTCCGGCCAAAATTCTTGAAGATCTCAAGCAGCTAACAAAGGACCGGAGTCGCGTGATCACTGTCTATCTTTGGGTTATCCTCAAGCTCGTGATCGGGTTTTCGCTTATCATCACCTATCTGAATGTCACCGGGCGCAATCAGATTGCCATGATGTCGGCGGTCGATCTGGTTGGTAACTTCATACTGGGCGGCGTTGTCGGAGGTATTCTCTACAACGACAAACTACCCATCCTGCATTATATCGCCCTGCTCATCCTGTGCATCCTGCTCATGGCGCTCTTCAACTACCTCTCACGCAAAATCCCTGATCTGAGAAAGCGTACGATAGGCGAGCCGATCACCCTGATCCGTAATGGCGTCTTCCTCATCGAGAACTTCAATGAGAACGCGAGCCGTATCGACCTCAAGGATGTCGCAACAGCTCTGCGGATGCAGAACATCTTCAGCTTCGATGATATCGATTTTGCCCAGATCGAGACGACAGGCCATGTCAGCGTCATCATGAAGGAGGAAACCAAGAAACCCGCCCAGTTCCTGGTTCATCGCGGTGAAATTCTGGAGAAAGAACTGGAAGCGCTCAAGCGCTCGAAAGAATGGCTCATAGCGATACTGTCGCGCCGCGGACTGGCTGATCTCGAAAAGATCTTTCTGGCAGAGTGGGTTGGCGATCATCTACTGGTGGTGACAACGGATGGCGTCGTTCACACTGATCTTCAAACCGCCGACAGTCTGACCCGCACTACCTGATTGGCCCCGTACAAGACCACACCATGCAAGCCAACCGAACAAGACGCGAAAAAGAGATTTGAATTTGGTCTTATATGCACGCAGAACGCTGCAAGTAATCGGGCGTCCATAACCCCGATCGTGGTTATGAGGGGCAAGGCAGCATTGGAAGACACGCTTTGCACAGGGGGCTGATGACAGTTCAGGACATGAAACCGGGCGACGTAACATCACTGCCTCCTGCCTTGCATCGCGTTAGCGAGGGGGATCGTATGGCCTGTTTCGACCTTCTGGCAGAGGGGGTCGACAGTCACTGGCTCAAGGTCGTTCCACCCGGGCAGGATAACGGGTTACCTTCATCCATTCCGTACCGGATTATCCAGTATTGGCATGCTGCAAACCCACCCGAGGATGTGCGGCGCAGCGTCGCAACAACCATAGCCATGAACCCTGAGTGCCAGCACGAGCTGGTTTGCGATGCCTCAGCACGCGCCTTCATGTATCAGGAACATGGCAATGAGGGCCTCAGACTTTTCGATTGCTGCTTTCATCCAGCCATGCGTGCCGATTTCTGGCGTATTGCTGCTCTGTACAAACATGGGGGCATCTACATGGATGTCGACACATGTTCGCATGCACCGGTTACACGCATTGCGGCAGGGGCGAATTTTTCCTGCCTGCTGACTTATTCGTTTGGGTCACCCTGGTGTGTCGATAACGACTTCATCATGACACAACCGAACCACCCCGTAATTGGCGCCATTCTGGAAGGGATCTTCGCAAACCTGACACGATACTGTCAGGTCGGCGATTTCGAAAATATCTGGGTTGAGACAGGGCCTGGTGTCACGACGATCGCTTCCATGCGTTGGCTATCGCGGATTGTGAATGATCAGCCCGTTGCTGGCGGCCATGGTGGTCTTGCGTTCAGGCATCACAACGCAATTGCAGAAGCTTTTGATGTGATTGATATGGACTACAAGAAGACACGCCTTGGCAACTGGCGCAGGGCTGTCCCGAGCTGAGTGATAGGCTTTGTGCCCTGCCTGACATTCAGACGCGCGCGTATAGACGCGTATTCTCTGTGAGAGAGCTGCGCTGTGCCTGGATTGTGTATTGGGGGGGTATTTTGGTTGCGGGGGCAGGATTTGAACCTGCGGCCTTCAGGTTATGAGCCTGAC